>OBCU01000003.1_pt1 | contig 404676 bp, 350 predicted proteins | sample 1495961 | NCBI WGS metagenome assembly OBCU01 (sample SAMN04168658, study PRJEB22393) | human gut metagenome | biome: human gut microbiome; feature: stool | host: Homo sapiens | collected 2014-03-24
GATGGTAGTGTGGGGTCTCCCCATGCGAGAGTAGGGAACTGCCAGGCATCAAATTTAGCGTGCTGATATGGCTCAGTTGGTAGAGCGCACCCTTGGTAAGGGTGAGGTCCCCAGTTCGACTCTGGGTATCAGCACCACTTTTTAGGTTAAAGTTCGGCAGATTAGAAAAGAATTTGTCTGGCGGCAGTAGCGCGGTGGTCCCACCTGACCCCATGCCGAACTCAGAAGTGAAACGCCGTAGCGCCGATGGTAGTGTGGGGTCTCCCCATGCGAGAGTAGGGAACTGCCAGACATCAAATCAGGCGAAAGGCCATCCGAAAGGATGGCCTTTTTGCTTTTCGAACTAATATTCAATTAATGGATTACCTGCGATAAAAATGCCCTCGTACGCTCTGATTTAGGATGCGCAAAAAATTCATCAGGTGCAGCTTGCTCCACTATTTCCCCACGATCCATAAAAATCACCCGGTCAGCGACGGTTCGTGCAAACCCCATCTCATGTGTTACACACAACATTGTCATACCCGACTGCGCCAGCCCAATCATCGTATCCAGCACCTCTTTCACCATCTCAGGATCGAGCGCCGACGTTGGCTCATCAAACAACATAATTTTCGGCTTCATACACAGCGAACGTGCTATGGCAACACGTTGCTGCTGACCACCAGAAATCTGTCCGGGAAACTTCTGGGCATGTTCGGCAATTCTCACCCGCTCAAGGTAATGCATCGCCAGAGCTTCAGCCTCTTTCTTTGGCATCTTGCGTACCCAAATCGGTGCCAGGGTACAGTTCTGTAACACGGTCAGATGAGGGAAGAGATTGAAATGCTGAAAGACCATTCCCACTTCCTGCCTGACGCGCTCAATATTGCGGATATCTTCATTAAGTTCGATGCCATCTACCACGATCCGTCCCTGTTGATGTTCTTCCAGATGATTAATACAACGAATGGTTGTTGATTTACCGGAACCTGAAGGGCCACATAGAACGATCCGTTCGCCCGGTTGCACGGTTAAATTTATATTTTTCAAAACATGGAATTGTCCATACCATTTATTGACGTTTTCCAGCGTAATCATCGCGTTAGCAGGTTGCAGTAAAATTTGGCTCATAGTGTCCTCAATGCGGTGTACGCCCGGTGTTAAAACGTTTTTCCAGATGTTGGCTATAACGTGACATGCTGAAACAGAAGATCCAGTAGATCAGCGCGGCGAAAACATACCCTTCCGTCGACATACCCAACCACGCGGGATCAACGGTTGCCTGCTGAACGCTACTGAAAAGATCGAACAACCCGATGATGATCACCAGACTGGTATCTTTGAAGAGTGCGATGATGGTATTTACCAGCCCAGGAATTACCAGCTTCAACGCCTGGGGCAGAATAACAAGCCCCTGAGTTTTCCAATAACCCAATGCCAGCGACTCTGCCGCTTCATATTGCCCTTTAGGCAGCGCCTGTAATCCGCCTCGCACGACTTCCGCAACATATGCTGACTGAAACAGGATCACGCCAACCAGCGCGCGGATCAGTTTATCGATACTGGTGCCTTCTGCCATAAACAACGGCAGCATGACCGAAGACATAAACAATACGGTAATCAGCGGTACGCCGCGCCAGAACTCGATAAAAATGACCGATAAGATACGCACAATCGGCATATGGGAGCGGCGACCTAACGCCAGTAAGATCCCCCACGGTAGCGCCCCCGCAATCCCAACTGATGCAATAATTAAAGTTAGCGTCAACCCGCCCCATTGCCGGGTTTCAACCCGATCAAGACCAAGAAACCCACCATACATCAGCCACCAGACAACCAGTGGGTAAATCACCGCCCAGACCGCAATATAGCGACCGCGATGCGGAAGTATTTTCCAGAACATTGGTGCGATAGACACAAGGCCAATCAGTAATGCCAGGTTAATTCGCCAGCGTTGGTCGTGTGGGTAAAGTCCATACATAAACTGACCAAATCGTTCGTGGATGAAGACCCAACAGGCACCGGCTTTTGTGCAGTCGGCACGCGTTGAGCCAACCCAGTTAGCCTGCAAAAATGCCCAGTTCAGCAACGGTGGGATCAGTTCCCACATCAACCATATGCAGCCAATAGTCAGCAGGCTATTGCTCCAGCTGGAGAACAGATTTTTTCGCACCCACACCATCGCGCGGCTTGAGTTATGGCTCGCCGGGCGCGGGGGATGAGACAGCAATACTTTTGTCATCATGACTCCTTAGCGTTCAACGATCGCGATGCGGCGGTTATAGATATTCATCAGCAGCGAGATAGTCAGGCTGATAATCAGATAGACCGACATGGTCATGGCTATCGTCTCGATGGCTTGCCCCGTTTGGTTCAGCACGGTGCCAGCAAACAGCGAAACCATATCGGGATAGCCAATAGCGGCGGCAAGAGAGGAGTTCTTGACGATGTTGAGATACTGGCTGGTTAACGGTGGAATAATCACCCGCAATGCCTGGGGAATAATGACCTGGCGTAGCGTAACCGGGTTGGGTAATCCCAGTGATCGAGCCGCTTCATGTTGACCATAAGGCACTGCCTGGATCCCTGCGCGGATAATCTCGGCGATAAATGCAGAGGTATAAATCGAAAGTGCTAGCGTTAAGGCTGCCAGTTCAGGAATTAAAACCATCCCGCCGCGGAAATTAAAGCCTCGAAGGGCTGGGACATCCCAGTGTAGTGCTGCGCCAAAAAGCCATTGCGCCAGTAAAGGCAAACCAATGATCAACACAGCGGCGAATGGCCAGGTGCGGCGCAGTTGTCCGGTCTTTATCTGGTATGTTTTATTAAAGCGGAATAGCCCAACAGAAAGGACTATAGCCATAACAACAGCCAGGATAAACGCAATAAATCCGTCTCCCAGCTGCGGCGACGGAATATAAAGCCCACGATTGCTCAAAAAGGCCAGGTCAAACGCGCTCACTGCCTGTCGTGGTCCGGGCAAATTGCGCAACACGGCAAAGTACCAGAAGAAGATTTGCAGCAGCGGGGGAATATTACGGAAGATCTCAATATAAATTGTGGAAAGCTTTCGTAGCAGCCAGTTATCCGAAAGTCTCGCCAGACCGATAAAGAAGCCCAAAACAGAAGCGAACACAATACACAATGCAGAAACCAGTAGCGTATTGAGTAGGCCGACAATAAAAATGCGTCCGTAAGTGTCGCCTTGCTGATAATCAATCAAATGCTGAACGATGCCAAAACCGGCCCCGCGGTCAAGAAAAGCAAATCCTGATGTTATGCCACGATTACTGAGATTCGTTACAGTGTTGTGAAATAACCAACCAACAATGCTGACAGCAGCAACAACGGCAAGGATCTGGAATAACCAGGCGCGAACCGTAGGGTTGGCAAAAGAGAGTGAGCCTTTAACGGTTGAGCGGCGATGGGGCATAGAAACCTCGAAAACCATAACGCTGAAAAGAGCGCCGCCGTAGCAACGCTCGTTACCTCACACCGACTTAACGCACGGGCGGCGCGTACTGAATACCGCCGTTATTCCAGAGATTATTTTGCCCACGTTTAATTTTCAGCGGGCTTTCTGAACCTACGTTACGCTCGAAAATTTCCGAGTAGTTACCCACCTGTTTGATGATGTTATAGGCCCATTTATTATCCAGCTTCAGATCCTTGCCGTAATCGCCTTCTTTACCCAGCAGATGTGCCATATCAGGCGTTGCTGGATTAGCCGCTTTTTCATCGACATTCTGGGAATTGATGCCCATCTCTTCAGCATTCAGCATGGCGAAAAGCGTCCAGCGTACAATCGAGAACCATTCATCATCGCCACGACGAACTACCGGCCCAAGTGGTTCTTTAGAGATAACTTCCGGTAAGACAATCCATTCAGTTGGGTTGCTTAATTTGATGCGTAGGGCATACAGTTGTGATTGATCCGAGGCCAGAGTATCACAGCGGCCAGATTCCAGAGCCTTCGCTGATTCGTCTGAGCGATCGAAGGTTACTGGCGTGTACTTCATATTATTTGCCTTGAAGTAATCGGCGACGTTGAGTTCGGTATCAGTCCCCGCCTGAATACAGACGGTAGCGCCATCCAGTTCTTTCGCGCTTTTTAGCCCCGCTTTATCGTGCGTCAGGAAGCCAATGCCGTCGTAATAAGTGACGCCAGTAAATGCCATTCCCATCCCGGCATCGCGAGATGAAGTCCAGGTCGTATTACGGGAGAGCAAATCCACCTCCCCTGACTGTAAAGCGGTGAAGCGTTCTTTTGCAGTGAGCGGGGTATATTTCACTTTCGTATCGTCACCGAATACAGCAGCGGCAACACCACGACAAACATCTACATCAATACCTGAAAACTTACCGTCAGCATCGGCATAAGAGAACCCAGGTAATCCATCACTGATCCCGCATTGCACAAAACCTTTTTTCTGAACGGCATCAAGCGTCGCGCCAGCATGCGCCTGATTTGCAACGGCAAGCAGCACGCTGGCGGCAGCCAGTGTGGCTATCATCATCTTTTTCATAATGCTTCCTGTGAGGCGAAAATTATCGTTATAGGACGTTTGGGAAACGTCTTTTACCTGTCTGTGGCCATCCTCTTATAAGCAAAAGTAGTGCCAGCTTTTGCGCACGATTTCGCGTCGCAATAAGCTGAGTGTAGACAGGAAATAATAAAAACAGCGCCTCGTAATGGTGCGAAAATGAAACATGCGCCACATTTTGGCGCAAAATATTTACGCGTTTTTTACTAAGCAGAATAATGATTGTTAGCGTGAGTATATTTCTGGTGGGAAGTGTGAAAGTTAAATTGATGCGTTATTTCGAAAGCAGCGAAATAACGTGATATAACATGCTAAATCAGCAGGGAATTACCCAGCAGAATATAGCAATATTTTATCTTATGGAAAGATACTGTATCGTTAAAAAGAGCGCGGAGCTCCGCGCCCTGTTTAGTTATTTCGACAGAGCGATGATCCCCATCGTCAGGCCAGCAACAGCTGCTGCCCCGCCGGCAATAGCCCCAGCCGTTTCCCAGTTATCCTGAGTCGTGCCTTTCATACAGGTATTAGTGTGAACCAGTCGACCCTGATCGTCATAAACCGGAACGCAGGGCGAATCGTGAGCACAGCCCGCCAGCAATGCGGTGAGCAATGCCACAGGAATTAATCTTTTCATGGTGTTACCTCAGTAATAAACGCTAACGCTTAATAAGTTAACTCTCTTATTAACGAGCTGAATGCCATTTTATCACTGGAGGTTATAAATCTTGCGGAATGAATAATGACAAATTATGTGAATTGTAAAAATAGTGAAGGGAGCGGGAACTATAGAAAGTTTTTAAAAAGTGAGTAGAGGAATATCTTATTAATTTTTATGGGTTTCACTGGAAATAATAAAGGCACCCGAAAGTGCCTTTATGTTTCTGATTTATCCTTTAAAGCAACGGCGGATCACCACAAAGAACACCGGCACGAAGAAGATTGCCAGCAACGTTGCAGAAACCATCCCGCCCATTACCCCGATACCCACTGCGTTCTGCGCGCCACTGCCGGCACCGTTACTGATAGCTAGCGGTAATACGCCGAGAATAAAGGCGAGAGAGGTCATCAGGATAGGACGCAGGCGCATACGTACTGCCATTAGTGTCGCTTCAACAACACCTTTACCCTCTTTCTCCATGAGATCTTTAGCGAACTCAACAATCAAAATAGCGTTTTTGGCCGACAAGCCAATTGTCGTTAGCAAGCCCACCATAAAGTAGACGTCATTTTTTTGATTAAAGAGTGTTGCCGCCAGTAGCACGCCGACAATCCCTAACGGCACGACCAACATAACCGAGACAGGAATTGACCAGCTTTCATAGAGTGCAGCAAGGCACAGGAAAACAACCACAAAGGAAATTGCTACCAGAGCGGGAGCCTGGTTTCCCGATAAACGTTCCTGATATGACATACCCGTCCAGTCATAACCAATGCCCGCCGGTAATTTTGACGCAAGGTTTTCCATCAACGCCATAGCATCGCCGGAACTGGTTCCTGGCGCGGCTTCCCCCTGAATCTCCATTGACGGCAGACCGTTGTAGCGTTCCAGTCGCGGAGAGCCATACACCCAATGTGAAGTGGTAAAGGCAGAGAATGGCACCATTTCGCCGTTGGCGCTGCGGACATAAAGTTTATCGACATCTTCTGGCAGCATACGGAATTTGGCATCCGCCTGAACATACACCTTTTTCACGCGACCACGGTCGATGAAGTCGTTAACGTAAGTCCCACCCAACGCCGTTGAAATGGTCTGATTGATGTCAGAAAGTGAAACACCTAATGCCTGCGCCTTTTCCTGGTCAACTTCCAGTTTAAACTGCGCGGTGTCTTCCAGGCCATTAGGGCGCACGCTGACTAAGCTGGCAGGATGTTGCGCCGCCATGCCAAGCAACTGGTTACGGGCCTGGGTCAGGGCATCGTGACCCAGCCCAGCCTGATCAATTAACTCAAAGTCGAAACCCGTTGCCGTGCCTAGTTCAACAATGGCTGGCATATTAAATGGAATGACAAAACCGTCGCGGATCTTGCCCAATTCCATTTTGGCACGATGGATTACTGCTTCCGCACTGTTTTCGTCACCACTACGCTCTTCCCACGGTTTCAGACTGACGAAGGCCATACCGGCGTTTTGTTCCTGGCCGCTGAAGCTAAAGCCGTTAACTGTAAAGACACTTTCAACGTTCGCTTTCTCGTTCTTCAGATAGTAATCCGTCACTTGATCCAACACTTTTTGCGTCCGCTCTTGCGTCGCGCCAGCGGGTAACTGAATCATGGTCAGAAAGACACCCTGATCCTCTTCAGGTAAGAAGGAAGACGGAAGACGTAAAAACAACACCACCATTCCTGCAACAATCAGCGCATAGATCAGTAAATATCGCCCTGTGGAACCGAGGATTTTGCCAACGCTATTGGTGTAGTGATTAACGCTATGATCGAAAGTGGTGTTAAACCAGCCGAAGAATCCTCCCTTATTTTCGTGATGCTCGGCAGAGACTGGTTTCAGCAATGTTGCACATAACGCGGGGGTGAGAATCAGCGCAACCAGTACTGAAAGCGCCATTGCTGAAACAATAGTGATAGAGAACTGGCGATAAATTGCCCCTGTTGAGCCACCGAAGAATGCCATCGGAATAAATACCGCCGACAGTACCATCGCGATACCTACCAGCGCGCCCTGGATTTGCGACATCGATTTTTCCGTCGCTTCTCTGGGGGGGAGTTTATCCTCCATCATTACGCGCTCGACGTTCTCCACAACGACTATCGCATCATCAACAAGAAGTCCGATGGCAAGTACCATCCCAAACATCGTTAGCGTATTGATGGAGTAACCAAAAGCGGCGAGTATGGCAAATGTCCCTAACAACACGACAGGTACAGCAATGGTGGGTATCAATGTTGCCCGCATGTTCTGCAAGAACAGATACATCACCAGGAACACCAGCATAATGGCTTCGAACAGCGTTTTCACCACTTCCTGGATAGAAAGCTGGACGAAAGGCGTGGTGTCATAAGGGTAAAGAACCTTCATTCCCTGCGGGAAGAATGGCTGTAATTCCGCCAGTTTTGCCTTAATGGCTTTCGCGGTATCGAGAGCATTCGCGCCGGTTGCCAGCTTAATCCCCAGGCCCGCCGCCGGTTTTCCGTTGATGCGAGCGATAACGTTATAGTTTTCACCGCCAAGTTCAACCCGTGCGACATCTTTCAGACGCACCACCGAGCCGTCACTGTTTACGCGCAGGGTCACTTTGCCGAATTCTTCCGGATTTTTTAACCGCGTCTGAGCAATAATCGAGGCGTTCAACTGTTGCCCTGGTAACGCTGGCGTTCCGCCCAACTGTCCGGCAGCGATCTGATCGTTCTGTACCTTCAACTGGTTAATCACATCAACCGGTGTCAGTTTATATTTGTTTAGCAGATCGGCGTCCAGCCAGATACGCATCGCATACTGTGCGCCGAAAAGCTGTACGTCACCGACGCCATTCAGACGGCTAAGCGTATCTTTAACGTTAGAGGCCACATAGTCCGAGATATCGTCCTGTGTGGTGCCAGGGTTATCAGAGACAAAGCCCGCCACCATCAAATAGCTGCTACTGGACTTTTCAACACTGATCCCCTGCTGCTGAACCTCCTGCGGCAGCAACGGCGTGGCGAGCTGGAGTTTGTTCTGCACCTGTACTTGCGCGATATCAGGATCGGTCCCGGACTGGAAGGTAAGGGTAATTGTCACGCTACCGGCGGAATCGCTGGTGGAGGACATATACATCAGGTTATCGATACCGTTCATATTCTGTTCGATAACCTGCGTCACTGTATCCTGCACGGTCTGCGCATCAGCACCCGGATAGTTTGCCGAAACAGAAACCGCAGGCGGCGCAATGGTTGGATACTGGGCGACGGGCAATTGTAGGATCGCCAGTGCGCCCGCCATCATCAGAATAATGGCCAGCACCCATGCAAATATCGGTCGTCGAATAAAAAAGTTTGCCATGTCAGATTGCCTTACTTCGATGCAGTATCTGCGGGGGTATCGGTAGTGGCTTTAACCTGCTCTCCCGGACGCGCTTTTTGCAGGCCGCTGACAATGACTTGATCGCCAGATTTCAGACCTTCGCTAATCAACCATTTATCGCCAATCGCCTGACTGGCAACGACAGGGCGCGCTTCAACCTGACTTTTATTGTTAACAATCAGCACGGTTGCATCACCACGTGGTGTGCGGCTAACGCCTTGTTGCGGGATAAGAATGGCGTCAGGTTGGACGCCTTCATCAATCCGTGCGCGCACAAACATACCCGGCAAAAGCGTATGTTGCGGGTTAGGGAAGACAGCACGTAGGGTTATGGAGCCGGTGCTTTCATCAACGGTCACATCGGAGAATTGCAGCGTACCTTTCAGGGGATAGGTTTGACCGTTCTCCATGACCAACTCTACGTTGCTGGTGGCGTTTTCCTTATGCAAATTTCCTTGCTCTACGGATTGCTTCAGCCTCATAAAATCGTTGCTGGATTGGGTCACATCAACGTAGATAGGATCGAGCTGCTGGACAGTCGCCAGTTCAGTCGTTTGCCCATTAGTGACAAGAGCGCCTTCGGTCACGGTCGATTTGCCGATACGTCCGCTAATTGGCGCAGTCACTTTGGTATAAGCGAGATTGATGCGAGCGCTTTCGACTGTGGCTTTTGCGGCAATCACGGCGGCATCGGCCTGGCGAGCATCAGCAATGGCCTGGTCGTACTCCTGCTGACTGATGTATTTCGTACCCACGAGCGGAACGTAACGTTTTACCGTCAAATGCGCGATGGCGGCGGCGGCTTCACTTTTCGCCAGTTCGCCTTTCGCGCTGTCATAACTTGCCTGATAGGTCGCGGGATCGATCTGGTACAGGGACTGGCCTGCTTGCACATCGCTGCCTTCAGTGAAATTGCGATTCAGTACGATCCCGCTAACCTGTGGGCGAACTTCGGCTATACGGTAAGCATTGGTGCGGCCTGGTAATTCAGTCTTAACTTCTAACGGGGCCGTTTTCACAATATGAACGGTAACCTGCGGTTCACCGACGTGAGCTTTCTCTTCTCCCTTATCGTTACAACCGGCGATTAAAGCCGCGGAGATCAGAATAAAGGAGGGCAGGAGGAAAAACCTGGCATGTTTCGTCATTACTATTCCTCAAAAAACCAAAAGCGCGTTATTTGCCCAAAAAGGCAATGCGTTAACTCGCAGAAAGAAAAATACAGTTCGCTATCCTACAAATTATCATTCGTCGATGTAAGGAATAGTTATGAATACTGGCAACTCAAGGCACATAAACACAAAAAAAGATTAATATTCTACTGTTTTGTTTTGACGCGGAATGAAAGAAATAGAATTAAAATCTCGTAAATTGAAATATGTATAGGTCAAGTGAATGTATTTTATGTAAATAATACATATCATTTATTTGACGATTTATAGCAACGCAATATTAGCCTCTCGTATAAATACACATTAGGTGATAGATTAACCTTCGCTATTTTCTCATCCTGTGTCGAATATATTTATTTCCTGAATAATTAATCATGGCAAAAAGAACCAAAGCTGAAGCCCTGAAGACCCGGCAAGAACTGATTGAAACTGCCATCGCCCAGTTTGCGCAGCATGGCGTAAGCAAGACGACGCTCAACGACATTGCCGACGCTGCTAACGTTACGCGTGGCGCTATCTACTGGCACTTCGAAAACAAGACTCAACTGTTTAATGAGATGTGGTTGCAACAGCCTTCATTGCGGGAGTTAATCCAGGATCACTTGACCGCTGGGTTAGAGCATGACCCGTTTCAGCAATTGCGTGAAAAATTGATTGTCGGTTTGCAATATATTGCCAAAATTCCCCGCCAGCAGGCGTTGCTGAAAATCTTATATCACAAATGTGAATTTAATGATGAGATGCTGGCCGAGGGAGTGATACGCGAAAAGATGGGCTTTAATCCGCAGACTCTCCGCGAAGTATTGCAGGCGTGTCAGCAACAAGGTTGTGTAGCAAATAATCTCGATTTAGATGTTGTGATGATTATTATTGATGGTGCCTTCAGCGGAATTGTTCAAAACTGGTTAATGAATATGGCGGGTTATGATCTTTATAAACAAGCCCCCGCTCTGGTCGATAACGTATTAAGAATGTTCATGCCAGATGAAAACATAACGAAATTAATTCATAAAACGAATGAATTAAGTGTCATATAAATTCACATTCTGTCCTGAAAATTCAGTTCGTCACAGTTAACCAGTTTTAGTGGATTAACTGAGTTCATATTGCGGCATTTGTCTGTTTCTGTTGCCAGCAGTTCAATCCACTGCATCAGTAAAGTATCAAACAGAAAAACGAAGACAGCGAAAACGACGAGCCACCAATACTTGCGAATCATTACCTGAGCCTGTGCATGTTTAACCAAGTCTGGCAGGAAATATACACGAAATGAATAATCTGAAAACCAGGCTTACACTTCCTTTACTTTGCAATGAGATCGGGGTCAACTTCGCTTAACCGGCTTCGTTTTGACAGGTTGCCGGTCTTTCTTTTTTTCACTTTCGCCAGTTCTTCCGCAGAGTAATGCGACGCGACATCCAGCCGTCGAAGCCCCATTTTGATGTACTCGCTGTTGATCTCAATACCAATGAATTTTCGCCCGCTGGCGACGGCTACGGCACCGGTAGTAAAGCTACCGGCAAACGGGTCGAGAACGATATCGCCTGGGTTGGAAGAGGCGAGAATAATGCGTTTCAGCAAGGCTTCCGGTTTTTGCGTCGGGTGGTTTTCATATTCATCCATCAAATAACGCACGCGCGGAAAATCCCAGACGTTACCCGGTACTTTTTGATGATTGTAAGGCTGTGGAGGATTTTTGCGATAATTGATCAACGCGCGCTGCGATCCGGTTTTGGCTTCTACCAGAATAGCATCACCGTTGAACGTGTAGTTCTTTGCGTCTTTCACCATCATCAGGATGGGTTCGTACATGGAGCCGTAGTGTTTTTTCGCCTGCACTCCAGAACTGTCATATGACCAGACGATGCGACTTTTGATGGTAAAAAGCTTGCGGCACTGGAGATCGATAAAGGGCATGTTTTCCGTGCTATTCATGATGTACATGCTGCCCTGCTTTTTCAGAACGCGATGGCACTCTGCAATCACTTCAAACAGCCAGTCGATAAACAGATCTTCTTTCCAGGCTTCGATCAGACCATCAAAATTTTTACCGATGTTATACGGTGGGTCGGCAAAGATCAGATCGACACTTTCGGCGGGGAGCTTTTTAAGTTCGGTTAATGCATCACCCTGGATGATGGTCTTTGCTTCATTACCAAATCGGGTCGGTTCACATCCTGTTCTCATGGTCACTCCCTTTGTGACACCTATAAAAAAGGCGCTTCCCCATGCCGAGTAGCGCCTTTTAATCAAGCAATTAGCTAACCTGAATTAGTTCATGCCGTATTTTTTCAATTTTTTACGCAGCGTACCACGGTTGATGCCCATCATCAGAGCAGCACGGGTCTGGTTACCACGGGTGTATTGCATCACCATGTCCAACAGGGGCTGTTCTACTTCAGCCAGTACCAGCTCATAGAGGTCATTCACATCCTGACCATTCAGTTGAGCAAAATAGTTCTTCAGTGCCTGTTTAACCGAGTCACGCAGGGGTTTTTGGGTTACCTGATCCTGAGAGTTAACGGTAGAAACGGTCAGTACGTCAGAATTTACGCGTTGTTCGAACATAGTTCTGTCAGCTCTTTATTTCTGTTTACGCAAAATTTTCGAAGTATGCCTCCAACGCCTCCAGCTGTTCGCTGGCATCCTCAATGGCGTTGAATGTGCGCCGAAACTGGTCATTTGGAGCGTGTTCCTGGAGATACCAGGAAACGTGTTTACGTGCAATTCGGTACCCTTTTGCCGGACCATAAAAGTCATGCAGTTCCCGAACGTGCGCGCAAAGCAAGCGCTTAACCTCTGCCAAAGGCAGCGGGGGCAGCAACTCCCCAGTGTCCAGATAATGCTGGATTTCCCGAAAGATCCAGGGTCTTCCCTGAGCTGCGCGGCCTATCATCAGGGCATCCGCCCCTGTATAGTCGAGCACAGCTCTGGCTTTAAGCGGGTCAGTAATGTCACCATTCGCGATAACCGGAATGGAAACTTTCTGCTTAACTGCCCGAATACTGTCGTACTCAGCTTCTCCATTGAACAAACAGGCGCGTGTACGGCCATGAATGGTCAGAGCCTGAATGCCACAGTCTTCAGCCAGTTGGGCAATCTCTTCGCAGTTACGGTGTTCCGGTGCCCAGCCAGTGCGAATTTTCAGGGTAACAGGAACGTCCACTGCATTGACGACCTCGGTAAGGATCGATTTAACGACATCCGGGTACTGCAAGAGGGCTGAACCTGCGAGCTTGCGATTCACTTTTTTAGCCGGGCAACCCATATTGATATCAATAATCTGGGCACCGCTTTCCACGTTAATACGTGCTGCATCTGCCATTTCTTTCGGATCGCTACCAGCAATTTGCACGGTGCGAATACCGGGTTCATCAATGTGCACCATCCGTAAACGAGATTTGTCGCTTTCCCAAACCTGTGGGTTAGAAGACATCATCTCGGATACTGTCAATCCGGCTCCCATCTCGTAGCACAACGTCCGAAAAGGTCTGTCTGTAATGCCAGCCATGGGCGCTGCGATCAGGCGATTTCTGAGCTGATATTGTCCGATGCGCATGAGTTAAGAAATGACCATACTGTGACTGCAAGGCGGCGTATATTACGCATTTTTTGCACGAGATGAAAGGCCAAACTTTGACCAATCCTCTGAGATGGATCAAAGAATTGCATTTAAAATGAGCGTAGCGCGATAATTACTCATAAAAATCATCATATTAGAAAATAGTGACTAAAATTTACACTCAAAGAAATTTGAGTAAGTTCTCAATTTTTCTTTATGAATGAAAATTTTGGCACGCAAATTTGCGTAAATAATCGGCAAATTAACGTGCCTTTTGTGACATCGCTCGCACTTCGCTCTGCGTCGCCATACGGCGATGCGAAGGTTAATTCTTACGACCGGTAATGCGGCACCACTCTTCTTTTTCCACGACCGGGTCCAGAGCGAAGCTGTCGGCATAAGCTTCGCAAACGCTCTCTGCCTGGCTTGCCAGAATACCGGAAAGGCCCAGCAAACCGCCTGAAACTGGCAGGACGCTGATTAACGGTGCCAGTTCACGTAATGGGCCTGCAAGGATGTTAGCGACCACCACGTCGGCTTTCATTTCTTCTGGCTGATCTTTCGGTAAGTAGAGTTCCAGACGATCAGAAACGCCATTACGTTCGGCGTTATCGCGGCTGGCCTGGATCGCCTGCGGATCGATATCAATACCAATGGCTTTTGCTGCACCCAGTTTCAGCGCCGCGATAGCCAGAATGCCGGAACCGCAGCCAAAGTCGATGACTGTTTTACCGGTTAAATCGAGGCTGTCGAGCCATTGCAGGCACAGAGAGGTAGTTGGATGGGTACCCGTACCAAACGCCAGCCCTGGGTCTAACATCACGTTGACGGCGTTTTCGTCCGGCACATCACGCCAGCTTGGGCAGATCCACAGTCGTTCACCAAAGCGCATCGGGTGGAAATTATCCATCCATTCGCGCTCCCAGTCTTTATCTTCCAGTTGTTCGATTTTATGCGCGAAGCCCGCGCCGAGCAGCGGATGGTTTTCCAGAATCGCCACCACGTCGTTCATATCGGTTTCAGCGTCGAACAGACCAATCACATCGGTGTCGCCCCACAGGCGCGTTTCGCCCGGCAGCGGCTCAAATACTGGCGTATCGTGGGTATCCTGAAAAGTGATAGAAACGGCACCCGCTTCCATCAGCGCATCGCTAAGATCTTCCGCGTTTGCGCCGGTGGTGTTCAGTTTCAGTTGGATCCAAGGCATGGCAAAACTCTTTATTTATCAGTAGTCAAAACGGTAGCTTGCGGGACGGATGTACCGAAACGGTTTCCGACCAGGAAAGCCAGCAAACTTAGTAGTAACGAGGGCACGATAGGGTGGAAGCCCAGGTACTGAATATTCAGCTTCGCGAGTACGGCATACAGCACGCCGCCAACGATCATCGCACTTAGCGCGCCTTTGGCGTTGGCGCGTTCCCAGTAAAGACCCAGCACCAGCGGCCACAGGAAAACGGCTTCCAGCCCACCGAAGGCCAGCAAATTCAGCCAGATGATCATTTCTGGCGGCTTCCAGGCGGCAAGCAGCAGCAACGCACCGAGAACCAACGTGATCACCGCCGACATCCGCTTCAGACGCGTCTCGTTTTGCATTTGATCCGGACGGATATTCAGATAGAGATCTTTAATGATCGTAGCGGAACTTTGCAGCAGTTGGGCGTTAATTGTCGACATGATCGCAGCCATCGGTGCAGCCAGGAAGATCCCGGCGGCAAACGGTGGCAGCACTTTTACCATTAACGTCGGGATCACCAGATCCGGTACGGTGAGATCGGGGATCACCGCCCGACCTAACGCTCCGGCCAGATGCATACCGAACATCAGGATTGCGACTACAATCGTACCGATGATGATCCCCCGATGTACTGCTTTGCTGTCTTTATAAGAGATACAGCGCACCGCAGTATGCGGCAGGCCTATAACGCCAAAGCACACCAGTACCCAGAACGACGTCATAAAGGCAGGCGACAGAATATCGTCAGCGCCTTGTGGCGTAACCAGTTGCGGATCGATGGTTTGCAGCGTGTCTACCGCATTACTTAAACCACCTGCGGCATGTACCACGCCAATAAGCAGCACAACGGTGCCAATCAGCATCACCAGCCCTTGCATGGTGTCGTTCAGCACGCTGGCGCGAAAGCCGCCAAAGGCGGTATACAACGCAATGCTGATACCGAAAATCAGCAGCCCGGTTTCATAAGGAATACCCGCCGCGGTTTCCAGCAGGCGCGCACCGCCGATAAACTGCACGGTCATCGCACCAACGAACGCAACCAGCAAACTCAAACTCGCCAGCCACACCAGAAGACGACTCTGGTAGCGGGCAAACAGCATATCGTTCAGCGTCACCGCATTGTAGCGGCGCGCAAGAATTGCGAACTTCTTGCCGAGAATACCGAGCGAAAGCCAGACTGCAGGAAGCTGAATCATCGCCAGCAATACCCAGCCCAGGCCGTATTTATAAGCAGCTCCAGGCCCGCCGATAAACGAACTGGCACTGATATAGGTCGCGGTGAGCGTCATCGCCAGCACAATACCGCCCATAGAGCGGCTGCCGAGGAAATACTCATTAAGGAAGGTGCCAGTGCTCCGTTTACGCATCGCATAAACAGAGATACCGAACACCACCACCAGATAGGCGACCAGCGGTAGAATTACTTCAAGCTGCATCGTCATCCTCCAGTGGGATATCGCGATAGATAAATCTCACCATCGCCCAGCACAGTCCAATAAACAGCAGCGGCGTCAGGATGCAGGCCATCTCAAACCAGCGCGGAAAACCGGTAAAACCGGGGGCAACGCCAGGTAAGTAAGCGGCTACTAACCATACCGCCAGATACAAAAGGGTCAGCCCCAGCGCCCAGCGCGCCTCTTTATGGGCCTGAACAAAACGAGTGTCCACGGAAGGGGTCCTCCTCATGGGGGGATACGAGAAACGGGCAATTCTACGGCAAGTCTTCAGGCAGGGAAAATAATCTGACAGAAAATTGCCGTTCAGTGCTGCTGCAAAAAGTCTTCAATGTCTGCCAGTGAGGATATCCCTTCCATCGGACCTTGCCGCATTACGGCGAGCGCGCCGCTGGCATTTGCATATTGCAGCGCCTTGTGTGCCGGGAAACCGGATAAGAAAAGAGTGATAAACGTTGCGCCAAAGCAGTCGCCTGCACCCGTTGGATCGATAATTTCGATATCGTGACCTGCAACATGCTGGGCGTGTAATGTACCGTTTTTAAGCTTGTAATAGCTAGCCCCACGCTGGGCGCGTTTTATCGCCACATGTTTTACGCCGCCGTGGAGAAGATCGCTAACAATCTGTTCCTCTGACAGATTTTTGTGACGCGCGAAGAAAGGGAGTTCGCTTTCGCTGGGGATAAAAATATCCGTATATTCAATCAAATAATCGAGAGCCTGCGCCATTTCAGGAATGCTCAGCATCTCTTTGCGAATATTGGGATCGAAAGAAACGGTGCCGCCAGCCGATTTGATCGTCGTTATTGCTTTACGCATGACATCGATCATGCGAAATGAGAACAACGATGAGCCCACAATATGCAGATGGTTACACTGTTTAAGCAGATCCTTATCAATGTGCTCGGCAGTAAACAAACCGCAGGCGCTGTTAGGGATATTAAAGACGAAATCCCGCAGCTGGGGATTTTGATAACTCACGAACGCCGTACCTGTGACGGCATTGTTCATAACATGGATCCCATCGGTAATGACACCTTCATGACGGAGACGCTCTATAATGAGTCGGGCAAAATCATCATTACCAACACATCCAAAGAAGATGGCCCGATGGGACAGTTTTGCCACCTGAGCAGCAAAAATTGCTGGCGCACCGCTGGGAAATGGCCCGATAAACTCCCCAGGCTGAGTGAATTTTTGATGTGGGTTGCGGGACAAAAACTCGGCCAGCAATTCGCCCATAGCGCAGATAGTTATTGTCACAAAACCCCTCTCATTCCTGAAGCCTTTCGCGATTGGACCAGGTAAAGCACTCATTACTGGTATAAAGGATAACGAAATCAGCCGACTGCAATTGTTGCTGATATTGTTCGTTAATGCTGCGGCTGACGATCACATTTTCTGCCTGATGCAAATGCCCGATAGCAGCCGTTGATGGCGCAGGATCGGCGGCAACGATAACCGTCTTATTCTGGGCATGATCGAAACAGAGCTGCCAGGCAGCGGCGAGTCTGGGAACGTTGATATTTAAAGTACCATCAGCATCCAGATGGCTGATTTCCAGAATGCTATGTGTAATGGTGAAATGCTGAAGTGCCTGTTCAAGCTGTTTTCCGGCCAGTGCGGTGTCGGGGCGCAGCATTTCACTGCCAGCCAGTATTATTTCGCCATCAATAAACTGATTTGCCAGCAGCGCATGTTCGGGATCGTTGGTGATCAGACGCAGTTTTTTCACTTCGCTGAGCAATGGAATGATCTTACGGCAGATTGTCCCATGTCCAAGAAATAGCGTGTCACGATCGCGAATTAACCGTGCGCAATGTCGTGCTATTTCCATTTGTTGTGCCAGAGACAATGGCGCGATCGGTTGTATCGCTTCTGGTTCAGAGGAGAGTGGTGTCGCAATAGCACCGCCAAATGATCGCTTTAAATATCCCTGTTGCTCCAGATAACTGAGATCGCCGCGGATCGTCACGCCAGAGACACCAAGTTGCGCAGATAAGTCATCAACTTTGATTTCACCCTGGGCGGCAACAATTTCTGCAATTTTTAATCTACGTTTCAGTAAGTTAGACGATTTTCTCGGCACGTTAACACTCTTCATTGGCCTTTAATGCGTAACACTATAGCCCCTTGTATTTTTCTTTGAAAGTTATCCTTCAATCATATCGACAATTCGAAAAGAAAATCATGGGTCAAAATTGCAGCTAAAATATCTTAATACATTGAAAAATAAATGAATATATTCATATTTATGCAGGGTTTTCATTGGGTTCACTTGCAAAGTGAAAAATAAATTAAGTTATTTTTTGTAAGTTATTTTGATGATGTTCGACATGCATCACGCTTTTTGCTGCTTTTGCTGTGCTAGTTTGCTTTCAAAATGAAAGTGAAGATTCTCTTTCTTCATTTTGTAAGGCGAACGACAAATAACAGGAGCTGCGATGTACATTATTTCAAGCAAAAACATGCTGAAAAAAGCCCAGTCAGAGGGATATGCCGTCCCTGCTTTCAACATTCATAACCTTGAAACTTTACAGGTAGTTGTTGAGAGCGCTGCACAACTTCGCTCTCCCGTTATGCTGGCGGGAACACCCGGTACATATCGTTATGGTGGCGTGGGAAGTTTAATTTCGTTAGTACAATCGCTGGCTCGCGAGTACAACCTGCCGTTAGTCCTGCATCTCGACCATCATGAAGAGAGTGATGACATTTTTAACAAGGTTCGCGCAGGGATCCGTTCTGTCATGATTGATGGCTCCCATTTGCCATTTGAAGACAACATTGCGCGAGTGCAAGAAGTTACCACCTTTTGCCATCGCTTTGATGTTAGCGTTGAGGCCGAGCTAGGGCGTCTTGGCGGCCAGGAGGACGATCTGCGGGTGGATGAAAAAGATTCCGCTTATACCTCGCCAGCCGCAGCTACAGAGTTTGTTCAACGTACCCAAATTGACTCCCTGGCGGTAGCAATCGGCACAGCACATGGTTTATATGCGCATGAACCACGACTGGATTTTGTGCGGCTGGAACAGATTCGTCAGCGAGTGGAGATTCCGCTGGTGTTGCATGGTGCTTCGGGCTTATCGGAACAGGACGTTCAGCACTGTATTCGTCGCGGTATTTGTAAAGTGAATGTCGCGACAGAATTGAAAATTGCGTTTGCCGATGCGTTAAAAGGATATTTCTACAACAATCCTGCGGCAAATGATCCACGTCACTATATGCAGCCCGCAAAGGCCGCCATGAAAGAAGTCGTAACTCGTATTATTGGCGTTTGTGGTAGTGAAGGAAAAATTTAAGACGTTGTACCCTACAAAAATAATGAGGATTGTTTATGAAAAATATTAAATTACTTGGTTCAGCTATGTTGGTGAGCCTGGCATTGTTCTCGCAAAGTTCGTTGGCAAAAGAGTATAAAATTGGTGCGTCATTATTAACACAACAACATCCTTTCTATATTGATCTTGCGAATGCCATGAAAGAAGAGGCAAAAAAAGACAATGTCAATTTAAGTGTCTCTATTGCCAATCAGGATTTAAACAAACAACTTTCTGATGTTGAGGATTTTATTACTAAAAAAGTGGATGCCATTATTATCTCTCCGGTCGATTCGAAAGGCGTCCAGGCAGCGATAATTAAAGCCGATAAGGCCGGTATTCCCGTTATCACCGTTGACGTCGCTGCGGAAGGCGTTCCGGTCGTATCGCATGTTGCGACCGATAACTATGCGGGAGGCGTTGAAGCAGGCAAGTTAATGGGTAAACTTTTGAGTGGTAAAGGTACTGTAGCCATTATTTCTTATCCGGCACTACAATCGGTGGTTGCGCGCGTTGATGGTTTTAAGAAAGGGTTAAGCGATACACCGGATATTAAAATTGTTGCTGAACAGCCTGGTATTACGCGAGCTGAAGCGTTAACGACTGCGCAAAACATTATGCAGGCAAATGCTAACCTGAATGGTCTGTTTGGCTTTGGTGATGATGCGGCGCTGGCAGCGGTTATCGCAGCAAAATCTGCGCATAACGACAACATCAAAATCATTGGTTTTGACGGCATGAAAGAAGCGCGTGATGCCGTTGACAGTGAAAAAACGTTTGCGGCCGTGATTCGGCAATATCCAGATCAAATGGGTGCTAAAGCCATTGATGCCGCTGTTGATCACCTCAATGGTAAACCGGTAGAAAAAATGATCCCGGTACAACCCGGCGTTTATACAGGTAAATAGTAAATATCTTCACCTCACAACAAAACGTTATTGGCGTTTTGTTGTGACACCGAGGTCATTATGACGGATGTTATTCTTGATGTTTCGCATATTGCGAAGACATTTGGTCATGTTCAGGCATTAAAAGATATTACACTCTCTTTACGTAAAGGGCGGGTGCATACTTTATTAGGCGAGAATGGTGCCGGTAAATCGACATTAATGAAAATACTGGCCGGTGTTTATCCGCCAACCCAGGGAACGATAACACTACGTGGTGAAACCATCACCATTAATAATCCGCAGCATTCTCGCCAGTTAGGGATTGCGATTATTTTTCAGGAACTGAGCCTGAGTAATAATATGACCGTGGCGGAAAATATTTATGCCAATAATGAACCGCGACGTTTTGGCATCATTAACGATAAAAAAATGCTCGCAGATTGCCAGAACCTCCTCGCGGAACTGGGCATCCCACTAGACCCTCTGGAAATGGTCGGCAATATGTCGATGGCACATAGGCAACTGGTAGAAATTGCTAAAGCCTTAAGCTATGCAGCGGATGTCGTGATTATGGATGAACCGACATCTTCGCTAAGTGATAATGAAGCGGAGATCCTGTTTAACATTATTGAAAAATTAAAGCAGCGAGGCTGTGCGGTTATTTATATCTCTCATCGCATGGATGAAATTATGCGGATTTCAGATGATATTTCGGTGATCCGCGACGGTGAGTATATCGCTACGCATGAAAAGAAAAACAGTGATATCCAGCACTTGATTGCCCAAATGGTTGGTCGGGAAATGAAAAATATTTGGCCAGCACGTCTTGGGGAAAAACCGGATGAAAATGTTCCTGCAAAACTGGAAGTAAAAAATCTTTCCCATCCTTCGCTTTTTAAAGAGGTCAGTTTCGCTGTGCGTCCGGGGGAAGTCCTCGGATTTTTTGGCCTGGTGGGGGCCGGGCGTTCCGATGTGATGAAGGCGCTATTTGGCCTCGTTTCGTATCACGGGACTGTGTTGATTGATGGTAAGGAAGTCAGGATCGCTAATCCCAAACAGGCTATTGATCATGGCATTGCTTTTGTGACCGAAAACCGCAAGGAAGAAGGGTTAGTGCTGATGCACGACGTCAATATGAACACGCACCATGTGGCGTTTCAATATAACGCTTCGCGGATGGGACTCATCAATCACCGACAAGAAGAGGCGAAGACGCTGCAATCAATTGCCAGAATGAACACTAAAGTGAGTTCTGTGCATCAGGCAGTGGGAGCACTGAGCGGCGGTAATCAACAGAAAATCGTGTTATCGAAGTGGCTGGAGAAAACTCCGCGTATTTTATTGCTCGATGAGCCAACGCGCGGAGTGGATGTCGGCGCAAAATTTGAAATCTATAACGTGATACGTCAACTGGCTGCGGCAGGGACAGCAATTATTCTGGTGTCCTCTGAACTGCCAGAAGTCATGGCACTTAGCGATCGTCTGGTGGTAATGCGTAATAAAACTATTGCCGATATTTATTCATGTGAAAATTTAACGCAGACACAGGTAATGACCGCTGCAACAGGAGTACGTTAAATGACAGAGAAAACTCTTGCCAGTCCGAAACCTTCGGGAATTCCCATTGCAAATAATTTTAAAAAAGTCTTCAGGCAATATGGTGGTATCCTCAGTGGAATGGTGGTGTTAATCATTCTGTTCAGTTTTATTAATGACAGTTTTTTTACCGCCAATAACATTACTAATATTATTCTTCAGGTTTCGATAATTGCAATTACCGCCTATGGAATGACTTATGTGCTTTTGCTTGGCGATATTGATTTATCGGTCGGTTCAACCATTGCATTGATTGGCACATTTGCTGCGCTTGGGGCTTCATGGGGAATTCCATTTGTTTTATTGGTCCCATTATCCATTATTGCAGCACTGGCTCTGGGGATGATAAATGGTGGCTTGACGGCTATAGCGGGGATCCCTTCGTTTATTGTCACCGTTGCTACTATGGGGATCTTCCGTGGTATCGCTTATATAGTGACCGATGGTATGCCCATCATGATTAAAGATGATGCCTTTCTGGCGCTGGGGAATGGAGAATTTCTCTATATACCTATTCCTATATGGATATTAATCATCTTATTGCTGATAAACCACTTCATTCTTACTAAAACAACCTTTGGACGAAAAATTTATATCACTGGTGGTAATAAAGAAGCGGCAATTTATTCAGGGATAAATGTCACCCGCTTGAAAATTAAAGTCTTTATGATTACAGCCGTGCTGGCAGGTATCAGCGGGATGATCCTTGCCTCACGCCTCTATTCCGGGCAACCGAATTCCGCGTTGAGCTACGAACTGGATGCTATTGCCGCAGCTGTACTGGGAGGCACCAGCCTGAACGGCGGCTATGGAACCGTGGTGGGGACGGTGATCGGCGCATTAACCATCGGCGTTATTAATAATGGCATGAACTTAATGAATGTTCCTTATTTTTACCAGATGGTGGTTAAAGGATTAGTCATTCTTGTAGCCGTTTATTTTGACGTAAGAAATAAAAGAAAACGCAGCTAATCATTTCAAGGAATTAATCATATGAGTAAGGTCTTCACAATTGGAGAAATTCTGGTTGAAATTATGGCGAGTAAAATCGGCCAGCCATTTGATCAACCAGGTATCTGGAACGGCCCTTATCCCAGTGGTGCGCCCGCTATTTTTATCGACCAGGTGACACGTCTTGGCGTTCCGTGCGGCATCATTAGCTGCGTGGGGAATGATGGCTTTGGTGATATTAATATACATCGTCTGGCTGCTGACGGTGTGGACATCAGGGGGATTTCAGTCTTACCTCTGGAAGCCACCGGTAGTGCCTTTGTTACTTATCATAACTCTGGCGATCGCGATTTTATTTTTAATATCAAGAATGCCGCTTGCGGTAAATTATCGGCACAGCATGTTGATGAAAATATTCTGAAGGATTGTACCCATTTTCATATTATGGGTTCATCCCTGTTTTCATTCCATATGGTAGACGCAGTAAAAAAAGCAGTAACCATCGTTAAAGCAAATGGTGGCGTTATTTCTTTCGACCCGAATATTCGTAAAGAAATGCTTGATATTCCAGAAATGCGCGATGCCCTCCACTTTGTTCTTGAGTTAACGGATATCTATATGCCCAGTGAGGGGGAAGTGTTGCTCTTGTCGCCACACTCGACGCCGGAGCGTGCAATCGCTGGTTTTCTTGAAGAAGGTGTTAAAGAGGTGATTGTGAAGCGCGGCAATCAAGGAGCCAGTTACTACTCCGCGAATGAGCAGTTTCATGTTGAGAGCTATCCGGTGGAAGAAGTTGACCCGACCGGTGCAGGAGACTGCTTTGGTGGCGCGTGGATTGCCTGCCGCCAGCTAGGGTTTGACGCCCATCGGGCATTACAATATGCCAACGCCTGCGGTGCACTGGCGGTAACCCGACGTGGCCCAATGGAGGGAACGTCTCGCCTTATGGAAATCGAAACGTTCATCCAGCGCCATGACATGTCCATTCGGGAAGCAGCACAATGAAAAACGAAATTTGGTCGTGGATTGGCGATCTCTCGCAGGTTGCCGGAATTAAACACTATGAGTTACGTAGTGGCAGAGCAAAGGGTACAGAAGCGTTTGATGTCCGTACTGGTGCGGGACTGGCATTTACGGTGGTAAAAGATCGCGCGCTGGATATTGCATGGGCCAGCTACAAGGACACTGCGCTCTCTTTTATCACCCCCAACGGTGTTGTCGCCCCCGCTTTTTTTGAGTCTCAGGGCAACGGGTTTTTACGTAGCTTTTACGCGGGGTTACTGACTACCTGCGGACTTAGCTACATTGGCACACCCTGTGAGGATGAAGGAGAAACGCTGGGGTTACACGGGCGTTTGGCTGCGACTCCAGCAGAAGAGGTGGGGTATCGCACAGAACGGACCGACGACAGCATTGAATTTGTCATCAATGGCAAAGTACGGGAAACACGATTGTTCGGTGAAAATCTGACGCTGGAAAGGACCATTCGCTGCCGTTATGGCGAAAATGTAATGCGCATTGAAGACAAGGTGACTAATCATGGTTTCACCCGCCAGCCGCTGCAAATTCTTTATCACTTTAATTACGGCTGGCCTTTATTATCGCCACAGGCAGAAATCTTGCTGTCGGCTAAAAGCATAACGCCACGAACTCCGCATGCGGCGGAAGGGTTAACCAGTCATCTGGAGATTTGTACCCCACAGCCCGGTTTTGACGAGCAGGTTTACTATCTCACGTTGAATAGCGACAGTCAGGGGATGAGTAAAGTTGCGCTGGTGAACGCCGAACTGGGGTGGGGAATTTACGAGAAATTCGACACCATGCAGCTACCCAACTTTATCCAGTGGAAAAATTTAGGCGCGGGTGAATATGTTATGGGACTGGAGGTCAGTAATAGTTTTCCTGACGGTCGTGATAAAGAACGAGCGCAGGGGCGTCTGCCCTTTATTGAGCCAGGGGAAACAAAGAAATACTGCTTTGAGCTGGGAATTGTTGATGGCGATGCTGAAATTAGCGCGTTGAAAGCGGAAATTGCAGGCTACCGTTAGTTAACGGCAATAAAAACGCCGGGTAGCATTAACAGGCCCGGCGTTGATTACGTTCTTTGCTAAGCGCGATGAAAACACCGCGCGTCACAAATTATTTTTCCTGAAGACCGAGTTTTTTCTCCAGATAGTGGATGTTAGTGCCACCATGCTGGAAGTTCTCGTCATTCATGATGCGGATCTGCAGATCAACGTTGGTTTTGATACCGTCGATGATCAGCTCCTGCAGCGCATTCTTCATGCGAGCAATCGCCACGTCACGGTTTTCACCGTAGCAAATCAGCTTACCGATCATTGAGTCATAGTACGGCGGTACGGTGTAGCCCGCGTAGATATGAGATTCCCAACGTACGCCAAAACCACCAGGTGCGTGGAAACGGGTGATTTTGCCCGGACTTGGCAGGAAGGTGTTCGGATCTTCGGCGTTGATACGGCATTCCACCGCATGGCCGCGAACGTGAACTTCTTCTTGCTTGATCGACAGCGGTTGACCGGCAGCGATACGCAGCTGTTCTTTGATCAGGTCAACGCCGGTGATCATTTCAGTAACCGGGTGTTCTACCTGAATACGGGTGTTCATTTCGATGAAATAGAACTCGCCGTTTTCGAACAGGAACTCGAAAGTACCTGCACCGCGATAGCCGATATCAACACACGCTTTAGCGCAACGTTCGCCGATGTAGCGACGCAGTTCCGGGGTAATGCCCGGAGCCGGTGCTTCTTCGACCACTTTCTGGTGGCGGCGCTGCATGGAGCAGTCACGTTCCGCCAGATAGATAGCGTTGCCCTGACCGTCAGCCAGTACCTGAATCTCGACGTGGCGAGGATTTTCCAGGTATTTCTCCATGTAAACCATATCGTTGCTGAAAGCTGCTTTCGCTTCCGCACGGGTCATGGAGATGGATTGTGCCAGTTCAGCGTCGCTGCGCACTACGCGCATACCGCGACCACCGCCGCCGCCGGAGGCTTTGATAATCACCGGATAACCAATGCGTTTAGCAATGGCGCGGTTTTTATCCATATCGTCGCCCAGCGGGCCGTCAGAACCCGGTACGCAAGGAACGCCTGCTTTTTTCATCGCCGCGATTGCGGATACTTTGTCGCCCATCAGGCGAATGGTTTCTGCTTTCGGGCCGATGAAGATAAAGCCGGAGCGTTCAACCTGCTCGGCAAAATTGGCGTTCTCGGAGAGGAAGCCGTAACCCGGATGGATTGCTACTGCGCCGGTGATTTCAGCGGCGCTGATGATTGCCGGGATGTTCAGATAACTTTTTACTGACGGAGCAGGGCCGATACAGACCGTTTCATCTGCCAGTAATACGTGTTTTAGATCGCGATCCGCACTGGAGTGCACAGCGACAGTCTTGATGCCCAGTTCTTTACAGGCACGAAGAATACGCAATGCAATCTCGCCGCGGTTGGCAATAACAATTTTATCCAGCATGTTCGCCTCGTTACTCGATGACGACCAGCGGCTCGTCAAATTCTACCGGTTGTCCACTTTCGACCAGAATTGCTTTCACGGTACCGGATTTGTCCGCTTCGATCTGGTTCATCATTTTCATGGCTTCAACGATGCACAGGGTATCGCCCACGTTTACTTTCTGACCCACTTCGATGAACGCTTTTGCGTCCGGGCTTGGGGTGCGGTAGAAAGTACCAACCATCGGGGAACGTACGATGTGACCACTGATTTCCGCTGCTGCTGGCGCTTCCATGGAAGGAACGGTCGCCGGAGCGGCTGCGTTAGATTGAGCTGGCTGCTGCATCATAGGTGCAGCGTAAGCTTGTTGCATCACAGGGAAACTTGCGGCAGGAGCTGCACGGCTAATGCGTACTGACTCTTCACCTTCAGAAATTTCCAGTTCGGAGATGCCTGATTCTTCAACCAGCTCGATCAGTTTTTTAATCTTACGAATATCCATGAGTGGGTTCCGTACTCTTTGTTTAGTGTGATTGTGACAGGCGTTTCACCGCCGTCTGTAAAGCGTATGCCCCGACAGCTGTATGCATAGCGATAAATTCCAGCAGGCCGGGACGCCGGTCTATTTTGCCCCAGAGTGTCAATGTTAGACTTGACGGACATTGTGCAGCGATCTGCTGCTATCCTCCGGCAAAAAACAAAATATACCTTCGTTGCGCCAATGTCACCTTTTCCGCAGTGCAAAAACTGCGTCAGGGAGGACGAGGTCGCACATTATAACGATTTCGTAGCAATTGGCAGCTAAATACTGGTCTTATCAGGGAAGATAATCAACAGCTAACATGTAAATAACCTTCAACACCGTGTAATTTGCAACAAGCCGCACAATTCACGAAATTAGCGCCATCATCGACGGAACTTCTTATAACGTAAGGTGAAACGCTGTAAAGCCAGCCCTGCGAAGATGGGGGCTGCAATGAGATAATCTTCACAGACCACAAATAATGTAGGGATGCCAGGATCGCGACAAGATAGACGACATTACGCAGCGGTTGCTGGGGATTACCCAATTTTCACTGCATCGTCCGGAAAGATGTGAATGCTAAAGCACGCAAAATTAACCGACTGACAATGCTCCGCATTCAATAGGTTTAAGTGGTTAATTTGTAATCAAATAAAATCAGATTATTCCCCCCATGGTACCAGAAATCAGTAACAGATTAAGCGTAGCGTCGCCAAGGCAAAGCACCATAAACCTAACAGGCGACGGAGGCGTATCAATAATGGCTGTTTGGTGGAGCATCAATGCGCATCAATTTATGGTCAGTCGAAATCATGACTTTCCAGTTTGGATGATGTTGTACAACTTCATAACCAAGATGTTCGACGAAAGCTGTCCGGCTAACCGCTTTTCCCGTTAACTGATTGAATAATGATTTCAAAATGAGTTCCCTCTCTTATTATTCCCTGCTAAATGGTTAGTTAACCTTCACCAGCGTGCGACCCTGGATCTGGTTATTAATGATGGCCTCGGCAAACTTCGGTGCCTCTGCCAGAGATATCTCTTTTGCCGCCTGGGTATAGAATGATTCCGGTAAATCGGTGACCAGTCGCTGCCAGGCTTGTGCACGGCGTGCTGGTGGCGTCATTACTGAATCCACCCCTTGCAAACGGACATTACGCAGAATAAATGGCATGACCGTGGTTGGCAGAGTAAAACCACCCGCCAGACCACAGGCCGCCACGCAGCCGCCGTAATTCATTTGCGCCAGCACTTTTGCCAGCACTTTGTCGCCAACGGTGTCAATTGCCCCAGCCCAGACTTGTTTTTCCAGAGGACGGGATTCGGCAAACTCATCGCGAGGAAGAATACGGCTGGCACCTAAACTTTTCAGATATTCATGGGTACTTTCGCGACCGGAAACAGCAACGACCTGATAACCCAACTTATGCAGCAGCGCCACGGCGGTACTGCCGACGCCACCACTGGCACCCGTCACGACAATCTCCCCATCCTGCGGGCGAACACCGGCATCTTCCAGCGCCATCACACACAGCATGGCGGTAAAACCGGCAGTACCGATAATCATTGCTTTACGCGCGTCCAGCCCTTGCGGCATGGCAACCAGCCAGTCACCTTTCACTCGCGCCTGTTCCGCCAGCCCACCCCAGTGGTTTTCACCAACGCCCCAGCCAGTGAGTAACACCTCCTGACCGGCATGAAAACGCGGATCTTCGCTGGTGCGTACAGTTCCGGCAAAATCGATCCCAGGAATCATCGGAAAATTACGGATGATTTTTCCCTTACCGGTAATCGCCAGCGCATCTTTGTAGTTCAGGCTCGACCAGTGAACATCAACCGTGACATCGCCTTCCGGCAGGCGACTTTCGTCCAGAGTCTGTACTGATGCGAGAGTTTTGCCGTCTTGCTGTTCTAAAAGTAACGCCTGCATAAGTGGTCCTCATGTGCATGATGGATTGGAAAATAATTTCTGAAGACTATACTCGCTAATGGAAAAGCAAAGCCGATGAAGCGCAATAAATTGCGAGATAAATCTGATTTGCTAGTATGCCCGCTTCCTCACTATCGGAGTTAACACAAGGATGAGATTAACGACGAAATTTTCGGCCTTTGTCACGCTGCTCACCGGGTTAACAATTTTTGTGACTTTGCTGGGCTGTTCGCTAAGTTTCTACAACGCCATTCAGTATAAGTTTAGTCATCGTGTTCAGGCGGTGGCGACGGCGATTGATACCCACCTACTGTCGAATGACTTCAGCACATTAAGGCCACAAATTACCGAATTAATGATGTCGGCAGATATCGTTCGTGTAGACCTGCTCCATGGTGATAAGCAGGTTTATACCCTGGCCAGAAATGGTAGTTATCGTCCGGTTGGCACCAACGATCTGTTTCGTGAACTGAGCGTTCCGTTGATAAAGCATCCGGGGATGTCGCTGCGTCTGGTTTATCAGGATCCGATGGGCAACTATTTCCATTCTTTAATGACCACCGCGCCGCTCACGGGGGCGATTGGCTTTATCATTCTTATGCTCTTCCTGGCGGTACGCTGGTTACAACGGCAACTTGCCGGGCAAGAATTGCTGGAAACCCGGGCTACTCGTATCTTAAACGGTGAGCGTGGCTCTAATGTGTTGGGAACCATCTATGAATGGCCGCCCAGAACCAGCAGTGCGCTGGATACGCTGCTTTGTGAAATTCAGAACGCACGCGAACAACACAGCCGTCTTGATACGCTGATCCGCTCTTATGCCGCCCAGGACATGAAAACCGGCCTCAATAACCGACTCTTTTTCGATAATCAGTTAGCAACGTTACTGGAAGATCAAGAGAAAGTAGGTACCCACGGGATCGTGATGATGATTCGTCTGCCGGATTTCAATATGTTGAGTGATACCTGGGGGCACAGCCTGGTTGAAGAACAATTCTTCTCTCTGACGAATCTGCTATCGACATTTATGATGCGCTACCCTGGCGCACTGCTGGCGCGTTACCATCGCAGTGATTTTGCTGCGCTGTTACCGCACCGGACGCTAAAAGAGGCAGAGAGCATCGCCAGTCAGTTAATCAAAGCCGTCGATACCTTGCCGAACAATAAAATGCTCGATCGCGACGATATGATCCACATTGGTATCTGTGCCTGGCGTAGTGGTCAGGATACCGAGCAGGTAATGGAACATGCAGAGTCTGCCACGCGTAATGCGGGATTGCAGGGCGGCAATAGCTGGGCTATTTACGATGACTCGTTGCCTGAAAAAGGACGCGGTAATGTTCGCTGGCGTACGCTTATCGAGCAAATGCTCAGTCGCGGCGGCCCGCGCCTTTATCAAAAACCGGCGGTTACTCGCGAAGGCCGGGTTCATCATCGTGAACTCATGTGCCGCATCTTCGATGGTAATGAAGAGGTTAGCTCGGCAGAGTATATGCCGATGGTCTTGCAGTTTGGTTTATCGGAAGAGTATGACCGCTTGCTAATCAGCCGTCTTATTCCACTATTGCGTTACTGGCCAGAGGAAAATCTGGCGATTCAGGTTACCGTTGAGTCGCTGATTCGCCCGCGTTTTCAGCGTTGGCTGCGCGATACGTTAATGCAATGTGAAAAATCGCAACGAAGACGCATAATTATTGAACTTGCAGAGGCCGATGTTGGTCAACATATCAGTCGCTTACAACCTGTTATTCGTTTAGTGAATGCTTTAGGGGTACGGGTAGCCGTCAACCAGGCTGGTTTGACGCTGGTAAGCACCAGTTGGATCAAAGAACTTAATGTTGAGTTACTCAAGCTCCATCCGGGGCTGGTCAGAAACATTGAGAAGCGAACGGAGAACCAGCTGCTGGTTCAAAGCCTGGTGGAAGCCTGCTCCGGGACCAGCACCCAGGTTTACGCCACCGGCGTGCGTTCGCGAAGCGAGTGGCAGACCCTGATTCAGCGCGGTGTTACAGGTGGGCAAGGGGATTTTTTCGCGTCCTCACAGCCACTTGATACTAACGTGAAAAAATATTCACAAAGATACTCGGTTTAACCTGCCGTTTAATCCGTTTTCACGTAGAATAACGCGCGCTGCGTCTCATGGGAGTGTGCTTGTCTGCTCGCCAGATTGTTGCAGCACATATGCAGATGAATGACCTTACGCGGTTGCAAACAGGCGAGGAATGCTGCTGATGCATTAAGCCTTTCTGGACTCAGGCAGAGATTTGTAACAAAGGAAACGAACTGCACTAATTTTCACCGTAGCAGATGATTTTTGCGCCTTGTCGCTGCTGCGTGTGGTTGGTAAAGTAAGCGGATTTTCTTTTCCGCCCCAGCTTTCAGGATTATCCCTTAGTATGTTGAAAAAATTTCGTGGCATGTTTTCCAATGACTTGTCCATTGACCTGGGTACTGCGAATACCCTCATTTATGTAAAAGGACAAGGCATCGTATTGAATGAGCCTTCCGTGGTGGCCATTCGTCAGGATCGTGCCGGTTCACCGAAAAGCGTAGCTGCAGTAGGTCATGACGCGAAGCAGATGCTGGGCCGTACGCCGGGCAATATTGCTGCCATTCGCCCAATGAAAGACGGCGTTATCGCCGACTTCTTCGTGACTGAAAAAATGCTCCAGCACTTCATCAAACAAGTGCACAGCAACAGCTTTATGCGTCCAAGCCCGCGCGTTCTGGTTTGTGTGCCGGTTGGCGCGACCCAGGTTGAACGCCGCGCAATTCGTGAATCCGCGCAGGGCGCTGGTGCCCGTGAAGTCTTCCTGATTGAAGAACCGATGGCTGCCGCAATTGGTGCTGGCCTGCCGGTTTCTGAAGCGACCGGTTCTATGGTGGTTGATATCGGCGGTGGTACTACTGAAGTTGCTGTTATCTCCTTGAACGGCGTGGTTTACTCCTCTTCCGTGCGCATTGGTGGTGACCGTTTCGACGAAGCTATCATCAACTATGTACGTCGTAATTACGGTTCTCTGATCGGTGAAGCCACCGCAGAACGTATCAAGCACGAAATCGGTTCGGCTTACCCGGGCGATGAAGTCCGTGAAATCGAAGTTCGTGGCCGTAACCTTGCAGAAGGTGTTCCACGCGGTTTTACCCTGAACTCCAACGAAATCCTCGAAGCACTGCAGGAACCGCTGACCGGTATTGTGAGCGCGGTAATGGTTGCACTGGAACAGTGCCCGCCGGAACTGGCTTCCGACATCTCCGAGCGCGGCATGGTGCTCACCGGTGGTGGCGCACTGCTGCGTAACCTTGACCGTTTGTTAATGGAAGAAACCGGCATTCCAGTCGTTGTTGCTGAAGACCCGCTGACCTGTGTGGCGCGCGGTGGCGGCAAAGCGCTGGAAATGATCGACATGCACGGCGGCGACCTGTTCAGCGAAGAGTAATCGGATGCAGGCAGGGGAAGTGTCTGTTTACCCTGCCTGGTCTGATACGAGAATACGCATAACTTATGAAGCCAATTTTTAGCCGTGGCCCGTCGCTACAGATTCGCCTTATTCTGGCGGTGCTGGTGGCGCTCGGCATTATTATTGCCGACAGCCGCCTGGGGACGTTCAGTCAAATCCGTACTTATATGGATACCGCCGTCAGTCCTTTCTACTTTGTTTCCAATGCTCCTCGTGAATTGCTGGATGGCGTATCGCAGACGCTGGCCTCGCGTGACCAACTAGAACTTGAAAACCGGGCGTTACGTCAGGAACTGTTGCTGAAAAACAGTGAACTGCTGATGCTTGGACAATACAAACAGGAGAACGCGCGTCTGCGCGAGCTGCTGGGTTCCCCGCTGCGTCAGGATGAGCAGAAAATGGTGACTCAGGTTATCTCCACGGTTAACGATCCTTATAGCGATCAAGTTGTTATCGATAAAGGTAGCGTTAATGGCGTTTATGAAGGCCAGCCGGTTATCAGCGACAAAGGTGTTGTTGGTCAGGTGGTGGCCGTCGCTAAACTGACCAGCCGCGTGCTGCTGATTTGTGATGCGACCCACGCGCTGCCAATCCAGGTGCTGCGCAACGATATCCGCGTAATTGCAGCCGGTAACGGTTGTACGGATGATTTGCAGCTTGAGCATCTGCCAGCGAATACGGATATTCGTGTTGGTGATGTGCTGGTGACTTCCGGTCTGGGCGGTCGTTTCCCGGAAGGCTATCCGGTCGCGGTTGTCTCTTCCGTAAAACTCGATACCCAGCGCGCTTATACTGTGATTCAGGCGCGTCCGACTGCAGGACTGCAACGTTTGCGTTATCTGCTGCTGCTGTGGGGCGCGGATCGTAACGGCGCTAACCCGATGACGCCGGAAGAGGTGCATCGTGTTGCTAATGAACGTCTGATGCAGATGATGCCGCAGGTATTGCCTTCGCCAGACGCGATGGGGCCAAAGTTACCTGAACCGGCAACGGGGATCACTCAGCCGACTCCGCAGCAACCGGCGACAGGAAATGCAGTTACTGCGCCTGCTGCGCCCACACAGCCCGCTGCTAATCGCTCTCCACAAAGGGCTACGCCGCCGCAAAGTGGTGCTCAACCGCCTGCGCGTGCGCCGGGAGGACAATAGTGGCGAGCTATCGTAGCCAGGGACGCTGGGTAATCTGGCTCTCTTTCCTCATTGCGCTGTTGCTGCAAATCATGCCATGGCCGGACAACCTGATTGTTTTCCGGCCAAACTGGGTGTTACTCATCTTGTTGTATTGGATCCTGGCCTTGCCCCATCGCGTAAATGTGGGCACAGGTTTTGTGATGGGTGCCATACTGGATCTGATCAGCGGCTCGACGCTTGGCGTACGCGTATTGGCGATGAGCATCATTGCTTACCTGGTGGCGCTGAAATACCAGCTTTTCCGCAACCTCGCATTATGGCAGCAGGCGCTGGTCGTCATGTTGCTTTCGCTGGTGGTGGATATTATTGTTTTCTGGGCAGAGTTTTTAGTGATTAACGTCTCTTTCAGACCGGAAGTGTTCTGGAGTAGTGTAGTCAATGGCGTTCTCTGGCCGTGGATTTTCTTGCTGATGCGTAAAGTCCGTCAGCAGTTTGCAGTGCAATAAAGGTTTCTATGACTTCTCTGTATTTAGCTTCCGGTTCTCCGCGTCGTCAGGAGTTACTTGCGCAACTTGGCGTGACCTTTGAACGTATTGTTACGGGCATTGAGGAGCAGCGTCAGCCGCAGGAGAGCGCGCAGCAGTATGTTGTGCGTCTGGCGCGCGAGAAAGCACAGGCGGGTGTCGCGCAAACGGCGCAGGATCTCCCGGTGCTGGGTGCGGATACTATCGTTATCCTGAATGGAGAAGTGCTCGAGAAACCGCGCGACGCAGAGCATGCGGCGCAGATGTTGCGCAAATTATCGGGTCAGACCCATCAGGTGATGACGGCAGTGGCGTTGGCCGACAGCCAGCACATTCTCGATTGCCTGGTGGTCACCGATGTGACTTTCAGAACGTTAACAGACGAAGACATCGCGGGCTATGTCGCCAGCGGCGAACCGTTAGATAAAGCAGGTGCATACGGTATTCAGGGGCTGGGTGGCTGTTTTGTCAGGAAGATAAATGGCAGCTTTCACGCCGTAGTCGGCTTACCGCTGGTTGAAACGTATGAATTATTAAGTAATTTTAACGCACTGCGTGAGAAAAGGGATAAACATGACGGCTGAATTGTTGGTAAACGTAACGCCTTCGGAAACTCGAGTGGCGTATATTGATGGCGGTATTCTGCAGGAAATTCATATTGAACGTGAGGCGCGACGCGGAATAGTAGGCAATATCTACAAGGGTCGTGTAAGTCGTGTACTTCCGGGTATGCAGGCGGCTTTTGTAGATATTGGGCTGGATAAAGCCGCGTTTCTTCATGCATCTGACATCATGCCGCACACCGAATGTGTGGCGGGTGAAGAACAAAAGCAATTCACGGTGCGCGACATCTCGGAACTGGTCCGTCAGGGGCAAGATCTGATGGTGCAGGTGGTGAAAGATCCGCTTGGCACTAAGGGTGCGCGCCTGACCACCGATATCACGCTGCCTTCTCGCTATCTGGTGTTTATGCCAGGGGCTTCTCACGTTGGGGTATCCCAACGAATTGAAAGCGAATCAGAACGTGAACGCCTGAAAAAAGTGGTCGCAGAGTATTGCGACGAGCAGGGCGGGTTTATCATCCGTACTGCAGCGGAAGGGGTTGGCGAGGCCGAACTGGCCTCCGATGCTGCTTATCTGAAACGCGTCTGGACCAAAGTTATGGAGCGTAAAAAACGCCCGCAGACCCGTTATCAGCTGTACGGCGAACTGGCGCTGGCGCAGCGTGTTCTGCGTGATTTCGCCGACGCCGAACTCGACCGCATTCGCGTTGACTCACGCCTGACTTACGAAGCATTGCTGGAGTTTACCTCAGAGTACATTCCCGAGATGACCAGCAAGCTGGAGCATTACACCGGACGCCAGCCGATTTTCGATCTCTTTGATGTCGAAAACGAAATCCAGCGAGCGCTGGAACGCAAAGTAGAACTGAAATCCGGTGGTTATCTGATTATCGACCAGACCGAAGCGATGACCACCGTGGACATCAATACCGGGGCGTTTGTCGGTCATCGCAATCTGGACGACACCATTTTCAATACCAATATTGAAGCGACGCAGGCTATCGCTCGCCAGTTACGGTTGCGCAATCTGGGCGGGATTATCATTATTGATTTCATCGATATGAATAATGAAGATCACCGTCGCCGCGTGCTGCACTCGCTGGAGCAGGCGTTGAGCAAAGATCGGGTGAAAACCAGCGTTAATGGTTTTTCGGCGCTGGGGCTGGTGGAGATGACGCGTAAACGCACCCGCGAAAGCATTGAGCACGTACTGTGTAACGAATGCCCAACCTGCCACGGTCGCGGAACGGTGAAAACCGTGGAAACGGTATGCTATGAAATCATGCGCGAGATTGTTCGTGTCCACCATGCTTACGACTCCGACCGTTTCCTGGTCTATGCTTCTCCGGCAGTAGCCGAAGCCTTGAAAGGCGAAGAGTCACACTCGCTGGCGGAAGTGGAAATTTTCGTTGGCAAACAGGTTAAAGTACAAATTGAACCGCTCTATAACCAGGAGCAGTTTGACGTCGTAATGATGTAAACAGATGCTGGGCCGCCATCCGGCAAAGGGTTTTTGAGTCACATTTTTAGCAGACAAGGAGTGACGGGTGAGGCGATTGCCGGGGATTTTACTGCTTACTGGAGCCGCGCTCGTTGTGATCGCTGCCCTGCTGGTTAGCGGCCTGCGTATTGCTTTACCGCATCTTGACGCCTGGCGTCCGGAAATCCTCAACAAAATAGAATCCGCGACTGGCATGCCGGTAGAAGCCAGTCAGCTCTCAGCCAGCTGGCAGAATTTTGGTCCGACGCTTGAAGCGCACGACATCCGTGCAGAACTAAAAGATGGCGGCGAATTTTCGGTTAAACGCGTTACCCTGGCGCTGGATGTCTGGCAGAGCCTGTTACATATGCGCTGGCAGTTTCGCGACCTCACTTTCTGGCAGCTGCGCTTTCGCACCAACACTTCTATCACCAGCGGCGGTGGTAATGATAGCCTGGAAGCCAGTCACATCAGCGATCTGTTTCTTCGTCAATTTGACCATTTCGATCTCCGCGACAGTGAAGTCAGTTTCCTGACGCCATCCGGTCAGCGCGCCGAGCTGGCGATCCCACAGCTCACCTGGCTGAACGATCCACGTCGACACCGTGCGGAAGGCCTGGTAAGCCTCTCCAGCCTTACCGGACAGCACGGCGTGATGCAGGTGCGTATGGATTTGCGCGATGATGAGGGGTTGTTAAGCAATGGTCGCGTCTGGCTCCAGGCGGATGACATCGACCTGAAGCCGTGGCTCGGTAAATGGATGCAGGACAATATTGCGCTGGAAACGGCACAGTTCTCCCTTGAAGGCTGGATGACGATCGACAAAGGCGATGTAACCGGCGGTGACGTCTGGCTGAAACAGGGCGGTGCCAGCTGGTTGGGCGAGAAGGAAACGCATACGCTGTCGGTGGATAATCTGACTGCGCATATTACGCGTGAAAATCCGGGATGGCAGTTCTCTATTCCCGATACACGGATCACGATGGACGGCAAACCCTGGCCGAGCGGAGCATTGACGCTGGCCTGGATACCGGAACAGGACGTTGGCGGCAAAGACAATAAACGCAGTGACGAACTCCGGATTCGTGCCAGTAATCTGGAGCTGGCAGGGCTGGAGGGCGTACGCCCGCTGGTCGCGAAACTTTCACCTGCACTGGGTGATGTTTGGCGCTCCACACAACCGAGCGGCAAGATTAACACTCTGGCGCTGGATATCCCGCTTCAGGCGGCAGACAAGACCCGTTTTCAGGCATCGTGGAGCGATCTGGCCTGGAAGCAATGGAAATTATTACCGGGTGCGGAACACTTCTCCGGGACGCTTTCCGGCAGCGTAGAAAATGGTTTGCTTACTGCGTCGATGAAGCAGGCAAAGATGCCTTACGAAACGGTATTCCGTGCGCCACTGGAAATCGCCGACGGCCAGGCAACGATAAGCTGGCTGAACAATGACAAAGGTTTCCAGCTGGATGGGCGTAATATTGACGTTAAAGCCAAAGCCGTCCATGCGCGCGGCGGTTTTCGTTACCTGCAACCTGCTAACGATGAACCCTGGCTGGGTATTCTGGCTGGCATCAGTACCGATGATGGTTCACAAGCCTGGCGCTATTTCCCGGAAAACTTGATGGGTAAAGACCTGGTTGATTACTTAAGTGGCGCGATTCAGGGCGGTGAAGCGGATAACGCGACGCTGGTTTATGGTGGCAATCCGCAACTCTTCCCCTATAAACACAACGAAGGTCAGTTTGAAGTGCTGGTGCCGCTGCGCAACGCGAAGTTTGCCTTCCAGCCGGACTGGCCTGCATTAACTAACCTTGATATTGAACTGGACTTTATTAACGACGGTTTATGGATGAAAACCGATGGCGTTAATCTGGGCGGCGTGCGCGCGAGTAATCTCACCGCAGTGATCCCTGACTACTCAAAAGAAAAACTGCTGATTGACGCTGACATTAAAGGTCCGGGTAAAGCCGTTGGCCCTTACTTTGATGAGACACCGCTGAAAGATTCCCTGGGTGCGACCCTGCAAGAACTCCAGCTCGACGGCGATGTGAATGCTCGCTTACATCTTGATATCCCGCTGAACGGCGAGTTGGTAACCGCGAAAGGTGAAGTGACGCTGCGTAATAACAGTCTGTTTATCAAACCACTCGACAGCACCCTGAAAAATTTGAGCGGTAAATTCAGCTTTATCAATGGCGATCTGCAAAGTGAACCACTGACAGCAAGCTGGTTTAATCAGCCGTTGAACGTGGATTTTTCCACCAAAGAAGGGGCAAAAGCCTACCAGGTCGCGGTGAATCTCAACGGTAACTGGCAACCAGCGAAAACCGGCGTTCTGCCTGCAGCGGTGAACGAAGCATTAAGTGGCAGCGTGGCGTGGGATGGTAAAGTGGGCATTGAGCTGCCTTATCATGCTGGCGCGACGTATAACGTAGAGCTGAACGGCGATTTGAAGAATGTGAGCAGTCACTTACCTTCACCGTTAGCCAAACCTGCGGGTGAACCACTATCGGTAAACGTTAAGGTTGATGGCAATCTCAACAGCTTTGAATTAACCGGACAGGCTGGTGCGGATAACTATTTCAATAGCCGCTGGTTGCTCGGTCAAAAGCTGACGCTCGATCGTGCTATTTGGGCGGCAGACAGTAAAACGCTCCCGCCGTTGCCGGAACAAAGTGGCGTTGAACTCAATATGCCGCCGATGAATGGTGCCGAGTGGCTGGCCCTGTTCCAGAAAGGCGCGGCGGAGAGTGTCGGTGGTGCAGCGAGTTTCCCACAACACATAACGTTACGTACGCCTATGTTGTCGCTGGGAAATCAGCAATGGAATAACCTGAGTATTGTTTCGCAACCGACGGCAAATGGCACCCTGGTTGAGGCGCAAGGGCGTGAAATCAACGCCACGCTGGCGATGCGTAATAACGCGCCGTGGCTGGCGAATATCAAATATCTTTATTACAACCCAAGCGTGGCGAAAACTCGTGGTGATTCAACACAGTCATCACCTTTCCCGACAACGGAACGCATTAGCTTCCGTGGCTGGCCAGACGCACAAATACGATGCGCAGAGTGCTGGTTCTGGGGGCAAAAATTCGGTCGCATTGACAGTGATATCACCATTTCTGGCGATACGTTAACGCTGACTAATGGACTGATTGATACTGGTTTTGCGCGGCTCACTGCCGATGGTGAATGGGTTAACAATCCGGGGAATGAACGAACCTCGCTGAAAGGAAAACTGCGCGGGCAGAAAATTGATGCCGCCGCAGAATTTTTTGGTGTCACGACGCCCATACGCCAGTCGTCATTTAATGTGGATTACGATTTACACTGGCGCAAAGCACCCTGGCAGCCAGATGAGGCGACGTTGAATGGCATCATTCATACTCAACTGGGTAAAGGCGAAATTACCGAAATCAATACCGGACATGCCGGGCAATTGCTGCGCTTATTGAGCGTAGATGCCCTGATGCGTAAGCTGCGTTTTGATTTCAGAGACACTTTTGGCGAAGGGTTCTATTTTGACTCCATTCGCAGCACCGCGTGGATTAAAGACGGCGTTATGCACACCGACGACACGCTGGTGGATGGCCTGGAAGCGGACATCGCCATGAAAGGGTCGGTAAATCTGGTACGTCGCGACCTGAATATGGAAGCGGTTGTCGCACCAGAGATTTCTGCGACGGTGGGTGTGGCTGCGGCCTTTGCGGTTAACCCCATTGTTGGCGCGGCAGTGTTTGCCGCCAGTAAAGTGCTGGGACCGCTGTGGAGCAAAGTCTCCATTTTGCGCTATCACATTTCGGGTCCGCTGGACGATCCGCAAATCAACGAAGTGTTGCGACAACCGCGTAAAGAAAAAGCGCAATGATTTGACGAGGGCGCGTAATTGCCCCAATCTCATATGATAATCGTTGCCAAAGGCCAACGAGCCAGAACATAACCGTAGGCCGGACAGGGCGTTCACGCCGCATCCGGCAGCCGTAAAAAATCCTCTACTGCAGTAACTAACGAGTAGCAAAAACGATGAGTCTGAACCTGGTAAGTGAACAATTGCTAGCGGCGAACGGCCTGAAACATCAGGACTTGTTCGCGATCCTCGGTCAACTGGCCGAACGTCGCCTTGATTATGGCGATCTCTATTTTCAGTCGAGCTATCACGAATCCTGGGTTTTAGAAGACCGTATTATTAAAGATGGTTCTTACAACATCGATCAGGGCGTTGGTGTGCGTGCAATCAGTGGTGAAAAAACCGGATTTGCTTATGCTGACCAAATCAGCCTGCTGGCGCTGGAACAGAGTGCACAAGCGGCGCGCACCATCGTCCGTGATAGTGGTGATGGCAAAGTACAGACGCTGGGCGCGGTAGAGCATAGCCCGTTATATACCTCGGTAGATCCGCTGCAAAGCATGAGCCGTGAAGAGAAGTTGGATATCCTGCGTCGCGTCGATAAGGTTGCCCGCGAAGCGGACAAGCGCGTACAGGAAGTGACTGCCAGCCTCAGTGGTGTCTATGAATTAATTCTGGTTGCGGCCACCGACGGCACACTAGCGGCGGATGTCCGTCCGCTGGTGCGTCTTTCCGTGAGCGTTTTGGTCGAAGAAGATGGCAAACGCGAACGCGGTGCCAGTGGTGGCGGCGGTCGTTTTGGTTATGAGTTCTTCCTTGCCGATCTCGACGGCGAAGTCCGTGCGGATGCGTGGGCAAAAGAAGCAGTGCGTATGGCGCTGGTCAATCTTTCTGCCGTTGCTGCACCAGCGGGCACCATGCCGGTAGTACTTGGCGCAGGTTGGCCGGGCGTGCTGTTGCATGAAGCGGTGGGTCACGGTCTGGAAGGCGACTTCAACCGCCGTGGCACTTCAGTATTTAGTGGACAGGTCGGGGAGTTGGTGGCTTCAGAACTGTGTACCGTGGTTGATGATGGCACGATGGTCGATCGCCGTGGTTCGGTGGCGATTGATGACGAAGGTACGCCAGGCCAGTACAACGTGCTGATTGAGAACGGCATTCTGAAAGGCTACATGCAGGATAAACTCAACGCGCGTTTGATGGGGATGACGCCGACTGGCAACGGTCGCCGTGAATCCTACGCCCATCTGCCCATGCCGCGTATGACCAACACCTATATGCTGCCGGGTAAATCGACCCCGCAGGAAATTATTGAATCCGTTGAGTACGGTATCTATGCACCGAACTTTGGTGGCGGTCAGGTGGATATCACCTCCGGCAAATTCGTTTTCTCCACCTCAGAAGCGTATCTGATTGAAAACGGTAAAGTAACTAAGCCGGTGAAAGGCGCAACGTTGATTGGTTCCGGTATCGAAACCATGCAGCAGATTTCGATGGTTGGCAACGACCTGAAACTGGATAACGGCGTGGGTGTCTGCGGTAAAGAAGGGCAAAGTTTGCCGGTTGGCGTGGGCCAGCCAACGCTGAAAGTTAATAACCTGACTGTTGGCGGTACTGCGTAATAATTTCAGTATTTTCAGAAGGATAATTAATCCTTCTCCGTGCACGAACGGTCCCCTCGCCCCTCTGGGGTTAGGGGAACCCGTCGGCACAGGTTTGTACAACGTAACAGTACAATATTAATTACTTCTCTTTCCCGCGCCCGTGCATCTCCTGAAACAATTTACCGACCTCAACAAAATAATCCGTCAGCGAGTTGATCACGACCTGTACCTTCAGCGGCAGCTTATCTTTTTCGGTATATAACGCATAAACCGGGCGTGGATCTGACTGGTAACGTGGCAGCAGGATCTCCAGCTCCCCACGATTGATCTCGTTGATCACCCACATCAGCGGCACGTAGGCGATCCCGGCACCCGCCGTCAGCCAGCGCACCAGCGTCATCGGATCATTAGTCACAAATCTTCCTTGTGGGATCAGGCGAGTCGAGATCCCTTCCGGTGCGATCAGTTCAAATTCATTGTCGGGCCGCACGCTGTATTCAAGCCATGAGTGACTACTTAAATCGGCGGGTTTTTCCGGTATGCCGTATTGTGTGAGATAGCTTTTTGCGGCGCACACCACCATTGGCATCGCGCCCAGACGGCGGGAAAACAGGCTGGAATCTTGCAACGCGCCGACGCGGATCACCACATCCAGACCGTCGGCAATCAGGTCGGGGGCAGGAATTCCGGTAACCAGATTGACGCTCAAACCTGGGTATTCTTTCAGCATTTTTGCTGTCAGCCCGGCGAGAACATTTTGTGCCATAGTTGAAGAACAGCCAATGCGCAGCGTCCCGATGGGGGTGTTATTGAAGGCATACAGTTGCTCATGAACATCCTGCACTTCATGGAGCATCCGACGGCAGCCCTGGTAGTAAATTCTACCGGCTTCGGTCAGGCCAATGCTGCGTGTGCTACGGTTTAACAGCTTTACCTGCAACTCATCTTCCAGTTTTGACACCGTCTGACTGATGGACGAAACGCTCATCTGTAGCTGTCTGGCGGCGGCGGTAAAAGAGCCAAATTCAACTACTTTGGCAAACACCGACATGCGTTTTAGTCGTTCCATTATTCACTCTGACTTAAAAGTGATTTAGATCACATAATATAGATAACAGCATAACAGTTACGTTAATATATTAAATATCAATCTACAGCAATGTTGCTCTCGCCCGGCTTTCCATGCCCTTCTCTGCGGCGACAGATGCTGAAAATAATAACGCCTGCTCTCTCTATACAACCAAGGTCAACATGAGTCTGTTTCCCGTTATCGTGGTGTTTGGGCTGTCCTTCCCACCGATATTTTTCGAATTGCTTTTATCACTGGCGATTTTCTGGCTGGTGCGCCGGGTACTTGTGCCAACAGGTATCTACGACTTTGTCTGGCATCCGGCGTTGTTCAACACCGCGCTCTATTGCTGCTTGTTTTATTTGATATCGCGACTGTTCGTTTGAGGTTGAAGTGAAAACACTAATAAGAAAATTCTCCCGTACGGCCATCACGGTCGTATTAGTCATTCTGGCCTTCATCGCAATTTTTAATGCCTGGGTCTATTACACCGAATCCCCGTGGACGCGTGACGCGCGCTTTAGCGCTGACGTCGTTGCGATCGCGCCGGACGTTTCTGGACTCATTACCCAGGTGAATGTTCATGATAACCAGCTGGTGAAAAAAGGACAGGTACTGTTCACCATCGACCAGCCGCGCTATCAAAAGGCGCTTGAGGAAGCGCAAGCCGATGTTGCTTATTATCAGGTACTGGCACAGGAGAAACGCCAGGAGGCCGGACGTCGTAACCGTCTCGGTGTGCAGGCGATGTCCCGCGAAGAGATCGACCAGGCCAACAACGTACTACAAACGGTTCTGCATCAGTTAGCGAAAGCGCAGGCGACCCGCGATCTGGCAAAACTGGATCTTGAACGCACGGTGATCCGCGCGCCAGCAGATGGCTGGGTGACCAACCTCAACGTCTATACCGGTGAGTTTATTACCCGTGGATCAACGGCGGTTGCGCTGGTGAAACAGAACTCCTTCTATGTACTGGCCTATATGGAAGAAACTAAGCTGGAAGGGGTGCGCCCTGGGTATCGTGCGGAGATCACGCCGCTTGGCAGTAACAAAGTGCTGAAAGGGACTGTTGATAGTGTTGCCGCAGGGGTCACCAATGCCAGCAGCACGCGTGACGACAAAGGGATGGCGACCATCGACTCTAACCTTGAATGGGTACGTTTGGCGCAACGTGTTCCGGTACGTATTCGTCTCGACAACCAGCAAGAGAACATCTGGCCTGCGGGCACCACTGCTACGGTGGTAGTCACTGGCAAACAAGATCGCGACGAAAGTCAGGATTCGTTCTTCCGTAAAATGGCTCATCGCCTGCGTGAGTTTGGTTAATCACGATGGGTATTTTCTCCATTGCTAATCAACATATTCGCTTTGCGGTAAAACTGGCGACCGCCATTGTACTGGCGCTGTTTGTTGGCTTTCACTTCCAGCTGGAAACGCCACGCTGGGCGGTACTGACAGCGGCGATTGTTGCCGCCGGTCCGGCCTTTGCTGCGGGAGGTGAACCGTATTCTGGCGCTATTCGCTATCGTGGCTTTTTGCGCATCATCGGCACATTTATTGGCTGTATTGCCGGACTGGTAATCATCATTGCGATGATCCGAGCACCATTATTGATGATTCTGGTGTGCTGTATCTGGGCCGGTTTTTGTACCTGGATATCCTCGCTGGTACGAATAGAAAACTCGTATGCGTGGGGGCTGGCCGGTTATACCGCGCTGATCATTGTGATCACCATTCAGCCGGAACCATTGCTTACGCCGCAGTTTGCCGTCGAACGTTGTAGCGAGATCGTTATCGGTATTGTGTGTGCAATTATGGCGGATTTGCTCTTTTCTCCGCGATCGATCAAACAAGAAGTGGATCGAGAGCTGGAAAGTTTGCTGGTCGCGCAATATCAATTAATGCAACTCTGTATCAAGCATGGCGATGGTGAAGTTGTCGATAAAGCCTGGGGCGATCTGGTGCGACGTACTACGGCGTTACAAGGTATGCGCAGCAACCTGAATATGGAATCTTCCCGCTGGGCGCGGGCTAATCGACGTTTAAAAGCGATCAATACGCTATCGCTGACGCTGATTACCCAATCCTGCGAAACTTATCTTATTCAGAATACGCGCCCGGAATTGATCACTGATACTTTCCGCGAATTTTTTGACACGCCGGTAGAAACTGCGCAGGACGTCCACAAGCAGCTCAAACGCCTGCGGAGAGTGATCGCCTGGACCGGGGAACGGGAAACGCCTGTTACCATTTATAGTTGGGTCGCGGCGGCAACGCGTTATCAGCTTCTCAAGCGCGGCGTTATCAGTAACACAAAAATCAACGCCACCGAAGAAGAGATCCTGCAAGGCGAACCGGAAGTAAAAGTAGAGTCAGCCGAACGTCATCATGCAATGGTTAACTTCTGGCGAACCACACTTTCTTGCATTCTGGGCACGCTTTTCTGGCTGTGGACGGGCTGGACTTCCGGCAGTGGTGCAATGGTGATGATTGCGGTCGTGACGTCACTGGCAATGCGTTTGCCGAATCCACGCATGGTGGCGATCGACTTTATCTACGGGACGCTGGCAGCGCTGCCGTTAGGGCTGCTCTACTTTTTGGTGATTATCCCTAATACCCAACAGAGCATGTTGCTGCTGTGTATTAGCCTGGCAGTGCTGGGATTTTTCCTCGGTATAGAAGTACAGAAACGGAGATTGGGCTCGATGGGGGCGTTGGCCAGCACCATAAACATTATCGTGCTGGATAACCCGATGACTTTCCATTTCAGTCAGTTTCTCGACAGCGCATTAGGGCAAATCGTCGGCTGTGTGCTCGCGTTCACCGTTATTTTGCTGGTGCGGGATAAATCGCGCGACAGGACTGGACGTGTACTGCTTAATCAGTTTGTTTCTGCCGCTGTTTCCGCGATGACTACCAATGTGGCACGTCGTAAAGAGAATCACCTCCCGGCACTTTATCAGCAGCTGTTTTTGCTGATGAATAAGTTCCCAGGGGATTTGCCGAAATTTCGCCTGGCGCTGACGATGATTATCGCGCACCAGCGCCTGCGTGATGCGCCGATCCCGGTTAACGAGGATTTATCGGCGTTTCACCGACAAATGCGCCGCACAGCAGACCATGTGATATCTGCCCGTAGCGATGATAAACGTCGTCGGTACTTTGGCCAGTTGCTGGAAGAACTGGAAATCTACCAGGAAAAGCTACGCATCTGGCAAGCGCCACCGCAGGTGACGGAACCAGTACATCGGCTTACGGGTATGCTCCATAAGTATCAACATGCGTTGACCGATAGTTAAGTCAAAACCGACGCCTGAAGCGTCGGTTTTTTCATGGCTATACTTAGCGATGAACGGCAGAACTCGCCGCGAAACGTGACGGTGGCAACAGATGAATATTTATACCTTTGATTTTGATGAGATTGAGAGTCAGGAGGATTTTTATCGTGACTTTAGCCAAACCTTTGGTCTGGCGAAAGATAAGGTACGCGATCTCGACTCACTATGGGATGTGTTAATGAACGATGTCCTGCCGCTACCACTTGAGATTGAATTTGTTCATCTGGGAGAGAAAACGCGTCGCCGTTTTGGCGCGTTAATATTGCTGTTTGATGAGGCAGAGGAAGAGCTGGAAGGGCATTTGCGTTTTAATGTTCGTCATTAGCGCAAAAAAAGCCCCCGAACCGGGGGCAATATCGTCGGACAAGACGATGAGGGTTTATTTGTACAGTTCAGCCGTAGCGTGCCAGGTGTCACCACTACGAGCTTCAGTAATCTGGTAGGCCGTTGCGCCTTTCTCTTCCGCTTTTTTGTTCAGCATTTCACGCATATCCATTGGCGAAGACGCCACACCACTTACGGATACGGTCCCGATTGCTTCACGATTTTGTGCTTGTGCAGCATCAATGGAGTCGGCAGCGAATGCACCGAAAGAGAGAACAGAAAGTACGCTTAATGCAGCAACAGTGGTTTTGATTTTCATGATTTTTACCTCGACATAATCTTTTAGCTGGGCCTTTGTTTCGTGACCCATATCACAAAATCAAGTATACACTAATTATTGAACTAATTAATACCACGCTAACTGTTTCAGTTGATACTAAGTGTTAAAAATGTGAATTTTAATAACAAAAAAGAATTAAAAACACGATCATTTATTGTTAATTATAGTATTTTCAATTAGATAATGAATTTTGCATAATGTGCTTTTTTACTATATGTATTCATTGTGTGAATGATATGTCGCAGTAAAACGCACTATTCGTTAAATGAATCGCAGGGGAAAGCAGTGGGTTGATAGGCAAAAGCAACATTTTCCCCGCCGCCAGAAGCGACGGGGCAGAGATTAAAGCTCCTGGTCGAACAGCTCTAAAATCGCTTCGTACAGCTCTTTGACGGTGAAACCGTTAGCAGGGGTAGTAAAGATGGTGTCATCGCCAGCGATGGTGCCCAGAATACCTTCTGCTTTGCCCAGTGAGTCCAGCAGGCGAGCAATTAACTGCGCCGCACCAGGGCTGGTATGAATCACGACAACTGCATCGTTGTAGTCGATATCCAGTACCAGATTCTTCAATGGACTGGAGGTGGTTGGTACACCCAGTTCAGCTGGCAGGCAGTAAACCATTTCCATTTTGGCATTGCGTGTACGTACCGCACCAAACTTGGTCAACATCCGCGAGACTTTAGACTGATTAATATTGTCAAAGCCTTGCTCCTGCAACGCGGCGACGATTTCGCCCTGGGAGCTAAATTTCTCTTCTTTAAGTAATGCTTTAAATGCTTTAACTAGTTCTTCTTGCTTAGCCGAGCTTCGCATAAGTCACCCGATATGGTGGTTGATACAACATTATTGTGCATACAGATGAATTTTTATGCAAACAGTCAGCCCTGAAGAAGGCTGAAATAATGTTATGAAAGAGCGGGATTTTATCAAATTTCGTTATTGAGAAACATGCCTGCGTCACGGCCTGCAAATTCTGCTTAAAAGTAAATTAATTGTTATCAAATTGATATTGTTTTGGCTGAGCGGTAGGGTATATTGTCACCACCTGTTGGAATGTTGCGCTAATGCATAAGTGACTGTTAATTACGTAAGTTAGGTTCCTGATTACGGCAATTAAATGCATAAACGCTAAACTTGCGTGACTACACATTCTTGAGATGTGGTCATTGTAAACGGCAATTTTGTGGATTAAGGTCGCGGCAGCGGAGCAACATATCTTAGTTTATCAATATAATAAGGAGTTTAGGATGAAAGTCGCAGTCCTCGGCGCTGCTGGCGGTATTGGCCAGGCGCTTGCACTACTGTTAAAAACCCAACTGCCTTCAGGTTCAGAACTCTCTCTGTATGATATCGCTCCAGTGACTCCCGGTGTGGCTGTCGATCTGAGCCATATCCCTACTGCTGTGAAAATCAAAGGTTTTTCAGGTGAAGATGCGACTCCGGCGCTGGAAGGTGCAGATGTCGTTCTTATCTCTGCAGGCGTAGCGCGTAAACCGGGTATGGATCGTTCCGACCTGTTTAACGTTAACGCCGGTATCGTGAAAAACCTGGTACAGCAAGTTGCGAAAACCTGCCCGAAAGCGTGCATTGGTATTATCACTAACCCGGTTAACACTACAGTTGCGATTGCTGCTGAAGTGCTGAAAAAAGCCGGTGTTTATGACAAAAACAAACTGTTCGGCGTTACCACGCTGGATATCATTCGTTCCAACACCTTTGTTGCGGAACTGAAAGGCAAACAGCCAGGCGAAGTTGAAGTGCCGGTTATTGGTGGTCACTCTGGTGTTACCATTCTGCCGCTGCTGTCACAGGTTCCTGGCGTTAGTTTTACCGAGCAGGAAGTGGCTGATCTGACCAAACGTATCCAGAACGCGGGTACTGAGGTGGTTGAAGCGAAAGCCGGTGGCGGGTCTGCAACCCTGTCTATGGGCCAGGCAGCTGCACGTTTTGGTCTGTCTCTGGTTCGCGCACTGCAGGGCGAACAAGGCGTTGTCGAATGTGCCTACGTTGAAGGCGACGGTCAGTACGCTCGTTTCTTCTCTCAACCGCTGCTGCTGGGTAAAAACGGCGTGGAAGAGCGTAAATCTATCGGTACTCTGAGCGCATTTGAACAGAACGCGCTGGAAGGTATGCTGGATACGCTGAAGAAAGATATCGCCCTGGGCGAAGAGTTCGTTAATAAGTAATTGATTAGCAGATAATAAAAAACCGGAGCACAGACTCCGGTTTTTGTTTTTTTACGCTGACCTTAGTTGGTCGCCGGATATTCCTGAATGGTGACCTGCAATGTTAACTGTTTATCGTCACGCATCACGACAACCGGGATCACCGAACCAGGGCGAATTTCCGCGACCTGATCCATTGTCTCCAGGGCGGAAATAGCGGGTTTGTTATTCACAGAGATAATCAGATCGTTGACCTGGATGCCTGCATTTGCCGCTGGGCCATCAGGCGACACTTCGTTAACCACGATCCCTTGCAGTTGATCCATGCCGCCACTCTGCGCATGTAATGGGGCGATCTCACGTCCACCAATGCCAATGTAGCCACGGATCACACGGCCATCACGGATCAGTTTATCCATAATTTTGGTCGCTAACTGGAAAGGAATCGCAAAGCCGATACCTTCCGGCGTTTCGCCATCGTTACTCTTATCAAACGACAGCGTGTTAATGCCCATCAGTTCGCCCAGCGAGTTCACCAGCGCGCCGCCAGAGTTACCGTGGTTAATGGAAGCATCGGTTTGCAGGAAGTTTTGCCGCCCGGTCGGGTTCAGACCGATTCGACCCGTGGCACTGATAATCCCCTGGGTAATGGTCTGCCCGAGGTTGTACGGGTTACCGATCGCCAGAACCACATCGCCAATGTGCGGTACGCGGCGTGGATTGATCGGAATCGTTGGTAAACCGCCTGTGGCGTTAATTTTCAGCACCGCCAGATCGGTTAGAGAGTCAGAGCCAACCAGTAACGCTTCAAAAACACGTCCATCCTGTAAGGCGACGATGATCTGATCGGCGTCGTTGATCACGTGTTTATTGGTGATGATATACCCGCGTTGATCCATGATTACACCAGATCCCAGGGTGCGGATCTCAAGCTGGTTGTGAGAGTTGGTGTTCAAACCGCGGTTATAAACGTTAACCACCGCTGGCGCGGCGCGGCGAACCGCCAGATTATAGCTGGCAGGCGTTTCATCGGTACTGTCAAATTGCGGAGTGGAAAGCGGGTTAAGGCTGCGCAGCGAAGGCATGGCAACCAGCAGAATAGCGCCGACAATTAATCCAATCGCAACGGAACGTAAGAGCTTCACAAACATGATGGAGGCATCGTTAAAAAAGGGAACGGCAGCAGCATACCACGAGTTAACCGGACATCACACGTCAGCCTGATGCCCGGTTTACGACATTAACGCATTAGTAGGTAGAGGCTTTCATTGCCGCGTATGATTTGCAAGGCGATTATGGCCGGTTTTGCCGCCAGCACTTTACGCATTTCAGCAATCGAGTTCACCCGATCGCGGTTGACGCCAATGATCACATCGTCTTTTTGCAAGCCAGCCTGAGCAGCTGGGCTTCCTTTGACAACCTCATCGATCTTAATACCTTTGCCACCATCTTTTAGCTGACCATCGCTCAACGTTGCACCTTCCAGCGCTGGCGTGATCATTTCAGCGCTGGCCGACGAAGAGGTGCTGGTATCGAGCGTCACTTCTACTTCCAGTGGTTTGCCGTTACGCAGCAGGCCAAGCTTCACTTTCGTGCCCGGCTCGGTGGTCGCGATACGAGAGCGCAACTCAGCAAAGCTATTCAGCGGTTTGCCGTTGAGGCTGGTAATAATATCGCCCGCTTTGACGCCCGCTTTCGCCGAGCCAGAACCTGGCAACACTTCGCTGACAAACGCGCCACGCTGCACGTCAAGGTTGAAGGCTTTGGCGATATCGGCACTCATCTCGGTGCCTTTGATACCTAACAGGCCGCGTTTGATTTCTCCAAAGTCGATAAGCTGCTGCGCCAGTGTTCGCGCCATATTACTGGGAATGGCAAATCCAATCCCGACGCTACCGCCGCCAGGCGCAAGGATTGCAGTGTTGATGCCAATTAACTCACCGTTAAGGTTTAACAGCGCACCACCGGAATTGCCGCGGTTAATGGAGGCATCAGTTTGAATAAAGTTTTCCAGACCTTCGAGATTCAGACCGCTGCGGCCTAACGCAGATATAATCCCGGAGGTAGCGGTTTGCCCAAGGCCAAATGGGTTACCGACCGCCACGGCAAAATCACCGACGCGCAATTTATCGGAGTCGGCAATAGCGATTTGCGTTAATTTGCTCGGGTTTTGAATTTGCAACAGGGCGATATCGCTCTGGTCATCGCTACCAATCAGTTTTGCATCAAACTCGCGCCCATCATTGAGCTGAATACTGATTTTCTGTGCCTGATTAATCACATGGTTGTTGGTCAGCACATAGCCTTTATTGGCGTTGATGATGACACCGGAGCCTAAACCTTCGAAGGGTTGTGCAGGTTGATCCGGTAAATCATCACCAAAAAACTTTTTGAATTCTTCCGGGATTTTCTGTCCCTGACTGGCCGTTCCTTCCACCCGTACGCTCACCACTGCCGGAAGCACTTTTTCCAGCATTGGAGCCAGACTGGGGAGGGGGGCCTGATCGGCAACCTGGCCTGGAATCGACGCGACGGCCTGAAATGACGCCGAGAGAGTTAACCCGACACTTAACGCTAATGCACTCAACAGCTGGGTTTGTTTTTTCATTATTCCTGCTCTCGTACCTGAATGATAAGAAAAGAGATTCAAAACAGTTTGATGTTATTGAATTTTCAGACGGCTAACAATGAGACACCAGATTAAATGATAGTCGGGGAGGGAGAGAAGAGGAGGGCGCAATGGCTGCGCCCCAAAAATAAATTAGTCGCGCTTCGCGCCAGTACGCAGCAGGCCGGATGCGCCTTCAGAATAGTCGCGAGGCATCTGCACCGGTGCCTGATCGTTGCTGGCTTCAGACTCTGCCAGACGATTACGGAACGGGTTTGCTTCCGCAGACAGTTCCGGCAGCAGGCTACTGGAGCTTTTCGCCATGTGCTGATACAGCTGGCGATAGTCGTGCGCCATGGTATCCAGTAATTCCGCGCTGCGGGCAAAGTGGCTAACCAGCTCTTCGCGATACTCGTCCAGTTCAGCTTTATTCTTTTCCAGTTCGTACTGCAACGCCTGTTGCTGGCGTAGTTTACGATTACCAAAACGCATGGCCACAGCACCAATAATGATGCCGACGACTAACCCAATTAGCGCATATTCCCAGGTCATGAACATCTCCCGTTGTCTTTTGTTTCCGTAGGGTGTTGGCTTCAGGCTCCATGCCTGCGGCTGATTATGCCACTATAACCGTTAATTCCACAGAAGTGGAATCCCGACAGCATATCGCGTAGTGTAGAACGGCCTTTTTTTCGTCAACCGTGAACAACGGCGCACCGATTATTCAAGGAATAACAATAAGATCATGCAAAGCGTTACCCCAACATCGCAATACCTGAAGGCGCTCAATGAAGGCAGCCATCAACCCGACGACGTTCAAAAAGAGGCCGTCAGCCGCCTGGAAATTATTTATAAGGAACTCGTCAATAGCACGCCACCAGCCCCCAGGACGAGTGGGCTAATGGCGCGGGTCGGTAAGCTGTGGGGTAAACGCGAAGACACAAAGCATATGCCAGTGCGTGGCTTATATATGTGGGGCGGTGTAGGACGCGGGAAAACCTGGCTGATGGACCTTTTCTATCAAAGTCTGCCGGGAGAGCGGAAACAGCGCCTGCACTTTCACCGTTTTATGCTGCGGGTGCATGAAGAGCTAACTGCTTTGCAGGGGCAGACCGATCCGCTGGAAATTATTGCCGATCGCTTTAAAGCAGAAACTGACGTGCTCTGTTTTGACGAATTTTTTGTTTCTGATATTACCGATGCCATGCTACTTGGCGGTCTGATGAAAGCCCTGTTCGCCCGCGGTATTACCCTGGTAGCGACGTCAAATATTCCGCCGGACGAACTTTATCGAAATGGCCTGCAACGTGCGCGTTTTTTGCCTGCAATCGATGCCATTAAACAGCATTGTGATGTAATGAACGTGGACGCTGGTGTTGATTATCGCCTGCGTACACTCACTCAGGCGCATCTGTGGCTTTCGCCCCTCAACGATGAAACCCGGGCGCAAATGGATAAACTATGGTTGGCGCTGGCGGGGGCGAAACGAGAAAATTCACCGACGTTAGAAATCAACCATCGGCCATTGGCGACAATGGGCGTCGAGAACCAGACGCTGGCGGTTTCTTTTACTACGCTGTGCGTCGACGCCCGCAGTCAGCATGACTATATTGCGCTCTCACGCCTCTTTCACACGGTCATGTTGTTTGATGTACCAGTTATGACGCGGTTGATGGAGAGCGAAGCGCGGCGCTTTATTGCGCTGGTGGATGAGTTTTACGAGCGCCATGTCAAATTAGTGGTGAGTGCAGAAGTGCCGCTGTATGAAATTTATCAGGGCGAGCGGCTGAAGTTTGAGTTCCAGCGTTGCCTGTCACGTCTGCAAGAGATGCAAAGCGAAGAGTATTTGAAGCGCGAGCATTTGGCGGGGTAAAACCTGCCACAAATCACAAAAAGGGGTCGATCTTTGACCCCGACTTCTCTATAATCCTGCGACCCCACGTTACAAGAAAGTTTTTTTTCCCGAAACTTTTTGTGTGCTGGCATAGGCTATTCGAAGGGGTAGGTTTGCCGGACTTTGTCGTGTGAACCTCAACAATTGAAGACGTTTGGGTGTTCACCAACGTGTAACTATTTATTGGGTAAGCTTTTAATGAAAACTTTTACAGCTAAACCAGAAACCGTAAAACGCGACTGGTATGTTGTTGACGCGACCGGTAAAACTCTGGGCCGTCTGGCTACTGAACTGGCTCGTCGCCTGCGCGGTAAGCACAAAGCGGAATACACTCCGCACGTAGATACCGGTGATTACATCATCGTTCTGAACGCTGACAAAGTTGCTGTAACCGGCAACAAGCGTACTGACAAAGTGTACTATCACCACACCGGCCACATCGGTGGTATCAAACAAGCGACCTTTGAAGAGATGATTGCTCGCCGTCCTGAGCGTGTGATTGAAATCGCGGTTAAAGGCATGTTGCCAAAAGGCCCGCTGGGTCGTGCTATGTTCCGTAAACTGAAAGTTTACGCGGGTAACGAGCACAACCACGCGGCACAGCAACCGCAAGTTCTTGACATCTAATCGGGATTATAGGCAATGGCTGAAAATCAATACTACGGCACTGGTCGCCGCAAAAGTTCCGCAGCTCGCGTTTTCATCAAACCGGGCAACGGTAAAATCGTAATCAACCAACGTTCTCTGGAACAGTACTTCGGTCGTGAAACTGCTCGCATGGTAGTTCGTCAGCCGCTGGAACTGGTCGACATGGTTGAGAAACTGGACCTGTACATCACCGTTAAAGGTGGTGGTATCTCTGGTCAGGCTGGTGCGATCCGTCACGGTATCACCCGCGCTCTGATGGAATACGACGAGTCCCTGCGTTCTGAACTGCGTAAAGCTGGCTTCGTTACTCGTGACGCTCGTCAGGTTGAACGTAAGAAAGTCGGTCTGCGTAAAGCACGTCGTCGTCCGCAGTTCTCCAAACGTTAATTGGCTTCTGCTCCGGCAGAAAACAATTTGCGAAAAAACCCGCTTCGGCGGGTTTTTTTATGGCTAAAATCTGCATCAGCGTAAAAAATGGAAAGTTGCTTTTTGCTGCCACCTGACAGACAGGTAAAACAAAAACCACATCGCCAATAAGGGACTAAGTCAACTATTTCAGACTAAAGCGCATCTCTTTTTCCCCATTTCCGGCATCGACTCACCACAAAGGTCGCAAAATCTGGTAAACTATCATCCAATTTTCTGCCCAAATGTCGGGTATTGCTCATTTTTTGTTTGATTTTCGAACAAAGAGAGTCGTTCCTTACTGGGTAACACAACTTCTGACTGGCCACCTGGTGGCTGGTAGCAGTAAAAATTCTGACTATACCTGGAGGTTTTCATGGCTGTCGCTGCCAACAAACGTTCGGTAATGACGCTGTTTTCCGGTCCTACTGACATCTATAGCCATCAGGTCCGCATTGTGCTGGCTGAGAAAGGTGTAAGTTTCGAGATCGAACACGTGGAAAAGGACAATCCGCCTCAGGATCTGATTGACCTCAACCCGAATCAGAGCGTTCCGACCCTGGTGGATCGTGAGCTGACCCTGTGGGAATCTCGCATCATTATGGAATATCTGGATGAGCGTTTCCCGCATCCGCCACTGATGCCTGTTTACCCGGTAGCTCGCGGTGAAAGCCGTCTGTACATGCATCGCATCGAAAAAGACTGGTACACGCTGATGAACACCATCATCAACGGTTCAGCTTCTGAAGCCGATGCCGCACGTAAGCAACTGCGCGAAGAACTGCTGGCGATTGCGCCGGTCTTCGGTCAGAAGCCGTACTTCCTGAGCGATGAGTTCAGCCTGGTCGATTGCTACCTTGCTCCTCTGCTGTGGCGTCTGCCGCAACTGGGCATCGAGTTCAGCGGCCCGGGTGCGAAAGAGCTGAAAGGCTATATGACCCGCGTCTTTGAACGTGACTCTTTCCTTGCTTCTTTAACTGAAGCAGAACGTGAAATGCGTCTGGGCCGGAGTTAATCTGTATGGATTTGTCACAGCTAACACCACGTCGTCCCTATCTGCTGCGTGCATTCTATGAGTGGTTGCTGGATAACCAGCTCACGCCGCACCTGGTGGTGGATGTGACGCTCCCTGGCGTGCAGGTTCCTATGGAATATGCGCGTGACGGGCAAATCGTACTCAACATTGCGCCGCGTGCTGTCGGCAATCTGGAACTGGCGAATGATGAGGTGCGCTTTAACGCGCGCTTTGGTGGCATTCCGCGTCAGGTTTCTGTGCCGCTGGCTGCCGTGCTGGCTATCTACGCCCGTGAAAATGGCGCAGGCACGATGTTTGAGCCTGAAGCTGCCTACGATGAAGATGCCAGCATCATGAATGATGAAGAGGCATCGGCAGACAACGAAACCGTTATGTCGGTTATCGATGGCGACAAGCCAGATCACGATGATGAAACTCATCCTGACGATGAACCTCCGCAGCCACCACGCGGTGGTCGACCGGCATTACGCGTTGTGAAGTAAAATGAAAACAGGCCCATGTGGCCTGTTTTGCTATCTGTCATCTTTTCGCCTGACTTTGATACTGTGCTACGATAGCGTCGTTATTATCCGCTAACGCATTTTCCTGAATGAGTCCTATGAACGCATTTGATCCGCAAGCTGAAGATTCTACTACCACTATCGGGCGCAACTTGCGCAGCCGCCCGCTGGCGCGTAAAAAACTCTCCGAAATGGTGGAAGAAGAGCTGGAACAGATGATCCGCCGTCGTGAATTTGGCGAAGGTGAACAATTACCGTCTGAACGCGAACTGATGGCGTTCTTTAACGTCGGGCGTCCTTCGGTGCGCGAAGCGCTGGCAGCGTTAAAACGCAAAGGTCTGGTGCAAATAAACAACGGCGAACGTGCCCGCGTCTCACGTCCTTCTGCGGACACCATCATCGGCGAGCTTTCCGGCATGGCGAAAGATTTCCTTTCTCATCCTGGTGGGATTGCCCATTTCGAACAATTACGTCTGTTCTTTGAATCCAGCCTGGTGCGCTATGCGGCTGAACACGCCACCGATGAGCAAATCGATTTGCTGGCAAAAGCACTGGAAATCAACAGTCAGTCGCTGGATAACAACGCGGCATTCATTCGCTCAGACGTTGATTTCCACCGCGTTCTGGCGGAGATCCCGGGTAACCCAATCTTCATGGCGATCCACGTTGCCCTGCTCGACTGGCTAATCGCCGCACGTCCAACCGTGACCGATCAGGCTCTGCATGAGCATAACAACGTTAGCTATCAACAGCATATTGCGATCGTTGACGCGATCCGCCGTCATGATCCTGACGAAGCCGATCGCGCGTTGCAATCGCATCTCAACAGCGTCTCTGCTACCTGGCACGCCTTCGGTCAGACCACCAACAAAAAGAAATAATGCCACTTTAGTGAAGCAGATCGCATTATAAGCTTTCTGTATGGGGTGTTGCTTAATTGATCTGGTATAACAGGTATAAAGGTATATCGTTTATCAGACAAGCATCACTTCAGAGGTATTTATGGCAACGAATTTACGTGGCGTAATGGCTGCACTCCTGACTCCTTTTGACCAACAACAAGCACTGGATAAAGCGAGTCTGCGCCGCCTGGTTCAGTTCAATATTCAGCAGGGCATCGACGGTTTGTACGTGGGTGGTTCGACCGGCGAAGCCTTTGTACAAAGCCTTTCCGAGCGCGAACAGGTACTGGAAATCGTCGCTGAAGAGGCGAAAGGTAAGATTAAACTCATCGCCCATGTCGGTTGCGTCAGCACCGCCGAAAGCCAACAACTTGCGGCATCGGCTAAACGTTATGGCTTCGATGCCGTCTCCGCCGTCACGCCGTTCTACTATCCTTTCAGCTTTGAAGAACACTGCGATCACTATCGGGCAATTATTGATTCAGCGGATGGGTTGCCGATGGTGGTGTACAACATTCCAGCCCTGAGCGGGGTAAAACTGACCCTGGATCAGATCAACACCTTGGTTACGCTGCCTGGCGTAGGTGCGCTGAAACAGACCTCTGGCGATCTCTATCAGATGGAGCAGATCCGTCGTGAACATCCTGATCTGGTGCTCTATAACGGTTACGACGAAATCTTCGCCTCTGGTCTTCTGGCGGGCGCAGACGGCGGTATCGGCAGCACTTACAACATCATGGGCTGGCGTTATCAGGGGATCGTGAAGGCGCTGAAAGAAGGCGATATCCAGACCGCGCAGAAACTGCAAACTGAGTGCAACAAAGTCATTGATTTACTGATCAAAACTGGCGTATTCCGTGGGCTGAAAACTGTCCTGCATTATATGGATGTCGTTTCTGTGCCGCTGTGCCGCAAACCGTTTGGTCCGGTAGATGAAAAATATCTGCCAGAACTGAAGGCGCTGGCTCAGCAGTTGATGCAAGAGCGCGGGTGAGTTGTTTCCCCTCGCTCGCCCCTACCGGGTGAGGGGAAATAAACGCATCTGTACCCTACAATTTTCATACCAAAGCGTGTGGGCATCGCCCACCGCGGGAGACTCACAATGAGTACTACAACCCAGAATATCCCGTGGTATCGCCATCTTAACCGCGCACAATGGCGGGCATTTTCCGCTGCCTGGTTGGGATATCTGCTTGACGGTTTTGATTTCGTTTTAATCGCCCTGGTACTCACCGAAGTACAGGGTGAATTCGGGCTGACGACGGTGCAGGCGGCAAGTCTGATCTCCGCAGCCTTTATCTCTCGCTGGTTCGGCGGCCTGATGCTCGGCGCTATGGGTGACCGCTACGGGCGTCGTCTGGCAATGGTCACCAGCATCGTTCTCTTCTCGGCCGGGACGCTGGCCTGCGGCTTTGCGCCAGGCTACATCACCATGTTTATCGCTCGTCTGGTCATCGGCATGGGGATGGCGGGTGAATACGGTTCCAGCGCCACCTATGTCATTGAAAGCTGGCCAAAGCATCTGCGTAACAAAGCCAGTGGTTTTCTGATTTCAGGCTTCTCAGTGGGGGCCGTCGTTGCCGCTCAGGTCTATAGTCTGGTGGTTCCGGTCTGGGGCTGGCGTGCGCTGTTCTTTATCGGCATTTTGCCAATCATCTTTGCTCTCTGGCTGCGTAAAAACATCCCGGAAGCGGAAGACTGGAAAGAGAAACACGGGGGTAAAGCACCAGTACGCACGATGGTAGACATTCTTTACCGTGGTGAACATCGCATTGCCAATATCGTAATGACGCTGGCGGCGGCTACTGCGCTGTGGTTCTGCTTCGCCGGTAACCTGCAAAATGCCGCAATCGTCGCTGTACTCGGGCTGTTATGCGCCGCAATCTTTATCAGCTTTATGGTGCAGAGTACGGGCAAACGCTGGCCAACGGGCGTAATGCTGATGGTGGTCGTGTTGTTCGCTTTCCTCTACTCATGGCCGATTCAGGCGCTGCTGCCAACGTATCTGAAAACCGATCTGGCTTATGACCCGCATACTGTCGCCAATGTGCTGTTCTTTAGTGGCTTTGGCGCGGCGGTGGGGTGCTGCGTCGGTGGCTTCCTCGGTGACTGGCTGGGAACCCGCAAAGCGTACGTTTGTAGTCTGCTGGCCTCGCAGCTGCTGATTATTCCGGTATTTGCGATTGGCGGCGCAAACGTCTGGGTGCTCGGTTTGTTACTGTTCTTCCAGCAAATGCTTGGTCAGGGCATCTCAGGGATTTTACCGAAACTGATCGGCGGTTATTTCGATACCGACCAGCGTGCGGCGGGGCTGGGCTTTACCTACAACGTTGGCGCACTGGGCGGTGCACTAGCTCCAATCCTCGGCGCGTTGATCGCTCAACGTCTGGATCTGGGAACGGCACTTGGCTCGCTCTCGTTTAGTTTAACGTTTGTGGTGATCCTGCTGATTGGTCTGGATATGCCTTCTCGTGTTCAGCGTTGGTTGCGCCCGGAAGCATTGCGTACTCATGACGCTATCGACGGCAAACCATTTAGCGGTGCCGTGCCATTTGGCAGCGCCAAAAACGATTTAGTCAAAACCAAAAGTTAATCCTGTTGCCCGGTCTCTGTACCGGGCCTTTCGCTAAGGGAAGATGTATGTCGTTACTTGCACAACTGGATCAAAAAATCGCTGCTAACGGTGGCCTGATTGTCTCCTGCCAGCCGGTTCCGGACAGCCCGCTCGATAAACCCGAAATCGTCGCTGCCATGGCATTAGCGGCAGAGCAGGCGGGCGCGGTTGCCATTCGTATTGAAGGTGTGGCAAATCTGCAAGCCACGCGTGCGGTGGTGAGCGTGCCGATTATTGGGATTGTGAAGCGCGATCTGGAGGATTCTCCGGTACGCATCACGGCCTATATTGAAGATGTTGATGCGCTGGCGCAGGCGGGCGCGGACATTATCGCCATTGACGGCACTGACCGACCGCGTCCGGTGCCTGTTGAAACGCTGCTGGCACGTATTCACCATCACGGTTTACTGGCGATGACCGACTGCTCAACGCCGGAAGACGGCCTGGCATGCCAAAAGCTGGGAGCCGAAATTATTGGCACTACGCTTTCTGGCTATACCACGCCTGAAACGCCAGAAGAGCCGGATCTGGCGCTGGTGAAAACGTTGAGTGACGCCGGATGCCGGGTGATTGCCGAAGGGCGTTACAACACGCCTGCTCAGGCGGCGGATGCGATGCGCCACGGCGCGTGGGCGGTGACGGTCGGTTCTGCCATTACGCGTCTTGAACACATTTGTCAGTGGTACAACACAGCGATGAAAAAGGCGGTGCTATGACCACACTGGCGATTGATATCGGCGGTACTAAACTTGCCGCCGCGCTGATTGGCGCTGACGGGCAGATCCGCGATCGCCGAGAACTTCCTACGCCTGCCAGCCAGACTCCGCAGGCGCTGCGTGATGCCTTATCCGCATTAGTCTCTCCGTTGCAAGCACATGCGCAGCGGGTTGCTATCGCTTCAACCGGAATTATTCGCGACGGCAGCTTGCTGGCGCTGAATCCGCATAATCTCGGTGGATTGTTACACTTTCCGTTAGTCAAAACGCTGGAGCAACTTACCAATTTGCCGACCATTGCCATTAATGATGCGCAGGCCGCAGCATGGGCGGAGTATCAGGCGCTGGATGGCGATATAACCGATATGGTGTTTATCACTGTTTCCACCGGCGTTGGCGGCGGTGTAGTGAGCGGCGGTAAACTGCGTACCGGCCCTGGCGGTCTGGCGGGGCATATCGGGCATACGCTTGCCGATCCGCATGGTCCAGTCTGCGGCTGTGGACGCACAGGTTGCGTGGAAGCGATTGCTTCTGGTCGCGGCATTGCAGCTGCAGCGCAGGGGGAGTTGGCTGGTGCGAATGCGAAAACTATTTTCACGCGCGCCGGGCAGGGCGATGAGCAGGCGCAGCAACTGATTCACCGCTCCGCACGTACGCTTGCAAGGCTGATCGCTGATATTAAAGCCACAACTGATTGCCAGTGCGTGGTGGTCGGTGGCAGCGTTGGTCTGGCAGAAGGGTATCTGGCGCTGGTGGAAACGTATCTGGCGCAGGAGCCAGCGGCATTTCATGTTGATTTACTGGCGGCGCACTACCGCCACGATGCAGGTTTACTTGGGGCTGCGCTGTTGGCCCAGGGAGAAATATTATGATGATGGGTGAAGTACAGTCATTACCGTCTGCCGGATTACATCCTGCGTTACAGGACGCGTTAACGTTGGCATTAGCTGCCAGACCGCAAGAAAAAGCGCCTGGCCGTTACGAATTACAGGGCGACAATATCTTTATGAATGTCATGACATTTAATACTCAATCGCCCGTTGAGAAAAAAGCCGAATTGCACGAACAATACATTGATATCCAGCTGTTATTAAACGGTGAGGAACGGATTCTGTTTGGCATGGCAGGCACTGCGCGTCAGTGTGAAGAGTTCCACCATGAAGATGATTATCAGCTTTGCAGCGCCATTGAAAACGAGCAAGCCATCATCCTGAAACCGGGAATGTTCGCCGTGTTTATGCCAGGAGAACCGCATAAACCGGGATGCGTTGTTGGCGAACCTGGTGAGATTAAAAAGGTGGTAGTGAAGGTTAAGGCTGATTTAATGGCTTAAAATTTAGTTGGATAGCTCGTTTTATAAATTCGCCAGACACTGTCTGGCGAATTCATTGTTACCTCGCTTAAACTTCCAGCCAGTTCATAATGCCGTCTGCCGCTTTGCGACCTTCGGCGATGGCGGTAACGACCAGATCGGAACCACGGACGATATCGCCGCCAGCAAAGATTTTCGGGTTGCTGGTCTGGAAAGCGTTGTCGCTGCCTTCCGGGGCGATGATGCGCCCCTGCGAATCCAGCTCGACGCTGTGTTTTGCCAGCCATTCCATGTTGTGTGGACGGAAACCAAACGCCATGATCACCGCATCTGCCGGAACGATATGTTCGGAACCTGCCACAATCTCCGCGCGGCGACGGCCTTTGGCATCCGGTTCGCCCATTTCTGTGCGCACCATTTTTACGCCGCTGACTTTGCCGTTGCCATTCACTTCTATACCCAGCGGCTGGACGTTGAATTTGAACTCAACACCTTCTTCCCGCGCGTTTTTCACTTCGCGGCGGGAACCCGGCATGTTCTCTTCATCACGACGATAGGCACAGGTAACGTGCTTTGCCCCCTGGCGTACAGACGTGCGCACGCAGTCCATCGCAGTGTCGCCACCGCCAAGGACCACCACGCGTTTGCCTTCCATGCTGACGAACGGTTCGTCGCGGGTTTCACCAAAGCCCATTAACTGTTTGGTGTTGGCGATAAGGAACGGCAGCGCTGCGTACACGCCATCGGCGTCTTCGTTTTCCAGCCCGCCGCGCATTGACTGATAAGTCCCGACGCCAAGGAACACGGCATCGTAATCACTCAGCAGATCGTCCAGCTGCACGTCGCGGCCCACTTCGGTATTGAGTTTGAATTCAATACCCATGCCGGTGAAGATTTCACGGCGGCGCGTCATTACCTCTTTTTCCAGCTTGAAAGCCGGAATACCGAAGGTCAGCAAGCCGCCAATTTCTGGGTGACGGTCGAAGACGATCGCTTTTACGCCGTTGCGCGTCAGGACATCCGCGCACGCCAGACCCGCCGGACCTGCGCCGATAATCGCCACTTTTTTACCGGTCTGTTTCACGCCGGACATATCCGGACGCCAGCCCATCTCGAACGCTTTATCATTGATATAACGCTCAATGTTGCCGATGGTCACCGCACCGAACTCATCGTTCAGGGTGCAGGAACCTTCGCACAGACGGTCTTGCGGGCAGACACGTCCGCAAACTTCCGGCAGGGTGTTTGTCTGGTGCGACAGTTCCGCCGCTTCAAAAATACGCCCCTCATTGGCGAGCTTCAGCCAGTTTGGGATGTAGTTGTGTACCGGGCATTTCCACTCGCAGTATGGGTTGCCGCACGACAGGCAGCGGTCAGCCTGCGCTTTGGCCTGGCCTTCGGAAAACGGCTCGTAAATTTCAACAAACTCAATTTTGCGGATCTTCAGCGGTTTCTTTGGCGGATCAACGCGCTGCAGGTCGATAAATTGATAAACATTCTGACTCATTGTTGCTACCCCTTACTGCGCCTGCACGCGCAACTCTGCTGCGCTACGACTACGGTGACCCAGCAGTGCTTTTACATCACTGGACTTCGGTTTAACCAGCGCAAATTTAGTGGCGAAGGTTGACCAGTTCGCCAGAATCTCTTCACCACGCTGGGAACCGGTATGCTGAACATGCTCGGTGATAAGACCACGCAGATGCTCTTCATGGATCGCCAGATCGTCAACGCTTAAGACCTCGACCAGCTCCGGGTTAACGCGTTTGCGGAAATCGCCGCTTTCATCGAGAACGTAAGCGAAGCCGCCAGTCATGCCCGCGCCGAAGTTAACGCCGGTTTTACCCAGAATACAGACGATACCACCCGTCATATATTCACAGCCGTTGTCGCCAATGCCTTCTACCACGGTGATAGCACCGGAGTTACGCACGCCGAAACGTTCACCCGCGCGGCCTGCGGCATACAGACGACCACCGGTCGCGCCATACAGGCAGGTGTTGCCGATAATGCTCGCTTCATGGCTGCGGAAGGCGGAACCAACCGGAGGACGAATGGCGATTAAGCCGCCCGCCATGCCTTTACCAATATAGTCGTTGGCATCACCGGTCAGGTACAGTTCCACGCCGCCCGCGTTCCACACGCCGAAGCTCTGGCCTGCAGTGCCGTTGAAGTACGCTTTGATAGGATCGGCTGCCAGCCCCTGATCGCCGTGCGTCTGGGCGATATAGCCTGAAAGCGACGCGCCGACAGAACGGTCGGTGTTGCGGATATCGAACCAGAAGGTTTTGCTCTGGCGTTCATCGACAAACGGTTTTGCCTGTTGCAGCAACTGCGCGTTCAGCAGGCCGTTATCAAACGGCGGGTTGTTTTCGGTGCAGTAGAGCGCTTTACCAGGATGCGGCTCGGCAGTCTCCAGCAGCTTCGACAGTGCCAGTTTCTGCTGTTTGGCGGTGAAACCGTCCAGCTCTTTCAGCAGGTCGGTGCGACCAATCAGATCCACCAGACGCGTTACCCCCAGCTGTGCCATCAGCTCGCGGGTTTCACGGGCGATAAACTCAAAGTAATTAGTCACTTTGAACGGCAGGCCGTGATAGTGATTCTTACGCAGTTTGTCATCCTGAGTTGCTACACCCGTGGCGCAGTTGTTCAGGTGGCAAATTCGCAGATATTTACAGCCAAGCGCTACCATCGGGCCAGTGCCGAAGCCAAAACTTTCCGCGCCAAGAATCGCCGCTTTGATGATATCGACACCCGTTTTCAGGCCGCCATCGACCTGCAAACGGATCTTGTGACGCAAGCCGTTGGCAACCAGCGCCTGTTGGGTTTCAACAAGCCCCAGCTCCCACGGACAGCCTGCGTATTTCACCGATGAAAGCGGACTTGCGCCGGTGCCGCCGTCATAGCCTGCGATGGTGATTAAATCGGCATAAGCTTTTGCCACGCCAGTCGCGATGGTGCCTACGCCCGGTTCGGAAACCAGCTTCACGGAGATCATCGCTTTTGGATTGACCTGCTTGAGGTCGAAAATCAGCTGCGCTAAATCCTCAATAGAGTAGATATCGTGGTGCGGCGGCGGGGAGATCAGCGTCACGCCCGGCACCGAATAGCGCAGTTTGGCAATGTAAGGAGTGACTTTATCACCCGGTAACTGACCACCTTCACCCGGCTTCGCGCCCTGGGCGACTTTTATCTGAATGACGTCGGCATTGACCAGATACGCCGGAGTAACCCCAAAGCGACCGGACGCTACCTGCTTGATGCGCGACACTTTGTTAGTGCCATAGCGCGCCGGGTCTTCACCGCCTTCGCCGGAGTTTGAGTTACCGCCGATGCTGTTCATCGCTTCCGCCAGCGCCTCGTGGGCTTCCGGGCTTAACGCACCGATAGACATCGCGGCGGTATCGAAGCGTTTAAACAGTTCGCTTGCCGGTTCAACATCAGCAATGTTGACCGCGTTTTCACCCGGCGTAATTGCCAGCAGATCGCGTAGCGTGGTTGCCGGACGCTCATTAACCAGCTTCGCGTATTCCTGATAGTCGCTATACTCGCCGCTCTGTACCGCCTGTTGCAGCGTGCGCACCACGTCCGGGTTGTAGGCGTGGTATTCGCCACCGTGTACATATTTCAGCAGGCCGCCCTGGCTGATAGGCTTACGCGCCAGCCAGGCTCGTTTCGACAGATTCAGCAGATCCTGCTGGAAGTCTTCAAAGCTCGCCCCCCCAATGCGGCTAACTGCCCCCTGGAAGCACAGGCCCACGACATCATCGTGCAGACCGACCGCTTCAAACAGTTTCGAGCAGCGGTAAGAGGCGATGGTGGAGATGCCCATTTTGGACATGATTTTGTACAAGCCTTTGTTGATGCCGTTACGATAGTTGAGCATCACGGTACGATAATCTTTGGCAATCGCGTGGGTGTCTACCAGGCGGCCCAGCGTTTCATAGGCAAGGTATGGATAAATAGCCGTCGCGCCGAAACCCAGCAACACGGCGAAGTGGTGCGGATCACGGGCGCTGGCGGTTTCTACGATGATGTTGGCATCGCAACGCAGGCTTTGCTCGACCAGACGGGTCTGGATCGCGCCAACCGCCATCGGAGCCGGAACCGGCAGGCGATCTTTAGCGATATTCCGGTCGGAGAGCACCAGCAGCACGGTGCCGCTACGTACCATTTTTTCGGCTTTGTCACACAGTTCTTTCACCGTCGCTTCGAGCGTGGTTTTAGTGACGTCAAAGGTGATATCCAGCGTATCTGCGCGGTAGTGATCCTCTTTCATCGTCGTGAGCTGTTTGAAATCGGAATAGAGCAGAATCGGCGATTTAAAGCTTAAACGGTGCGCCTGGCCTTCTGCTTCACAGAAGACGTTCATTTCACGACCGATACTGGTGGCGAGCGACATAACATGCGCTTCGCGCAGCGGGTCGATTGGCGGGTTGGTTACCTGAGCAAACTGCTGGCGGAAGTAGTCGTAAATAATGCGCGGCTGGCTGGAGAGCACGGCGAATGGGGTATCGTCGCCCATCGAACCGACCGCTTCCTGACCGTTTTCACCCAGTACGCGGATCACCGAATCCAGCTCTTCCGCGCTGTAGTTAAATTGTTTCTGGTAGCTGGCAAGCGTGTCGTCGTCCAGTTCGCGGCTACCCACTTCTTCATCGGGCAGATCTTCAAACGGTACCAGACGGCGGACGTTTTTCTCCATCCACTCTTTATAAGGGTGGCGGCTTTTCAGATCGTCATCGGTTTCTGCCGAGTGCAGAATACGCCCACTGCGGGTGTCGATAACCATCAGTTCGCCTGGCCCCACGCGGCCTTTTTCGACCACTTCGTCAGGCTGATAATCCCAGATACCGACTTCAGAGGCGCAGGTAATGAGCTTATCTTTGGTGATGACGTAGCGCGCCGGACGCAGACCGTTACGGTCGAGGTTACAGGCGGCAAAACGACCGTCAGACATCACGATGCCTGCCGGGCCATCCCACGGCTCCATATGCATGGAGTTAAAGTCAAAGAAGGCACGCAGTTCCGGGTCCATATCCGGGTTGTTCTGCCAGGCAGGTGGCACTAACAGACGCATGGCACGGATGATATCCATCCCACCTGCCAGCAGGAGTTCCAGCATGTTATCCATCGAACTGGAGTCAGAGCCGGTTTCGTTGACGAACGGCGCGGCGTCGTGCAGGTCAGGGATCAGCGGCGTCTGGAATTTATAGGTACGCGCACGCGCCCATTGGCGGTTACCAGTGATGGTGTTGATTTCACCGTTATGCGCGAGGTAGCGGAACGGCTGCGCCAGCGGCCAGCGCGGTACGGTGTTAGTGGAAAAGCGCTGGTGAAACAGGCAGATGGCCGATTCCAGACGCAGGTCCGCGAGGTCCAGGTAGAAGCGCGGCAGATCCGCCGGCATACACAGACCTTTATAAATATTGACCAGATTCGACAGGCTACAGACGTAGAAGTCTTTGTCGGCTTCGAGACGCTTTTCAATGCGGCGGCGGGCGATAAACAGACGGCGCTCCATATCGCGCGGACGCCAGCCTGCCGGGGCGTTCACAAAAATTTGCTCAATGCGTGGCAGAGAGGAGAGGGCGATTTCACCCAGCACGCCTTCGTTAGTGGGGACATCACGCCAGCCCACAATCGACAACGTTTCGCGTTGCAGCTCTTCTTCAACGATGCGGCGTGCGGCAGCGGCGAGTTCAGGATCTTTATTCAGGAAGAGCATCCCGACGGCGTAGTTTTTTGCTAAACGCCAGCCGCGCTCCTGCGCAACGATGCGAAAAAAACGATCCGGTTTTTGTAACAGCAAGCCGCAACCGTCACCGGTTTTACCATCGGCGAGAATCGCGCCACGGTGCTGCATGCGGGCCAGTGCGTGTATTGCAGTACGCACTACCTTGTGGCTAGGTTCGCCTTCTATGTGGGCGATCAGGCCGAAACCACAGTTATCCCTCTCAAGGGATTTATCGTACAACATATCGTGAACCTCCCCCAGGCTCTGCGGGAACCCCACTTCCGAACCGCTGCGCACGGGCACAGTAAGAGCGTGGCGACGGGGTTTGCGTGTCATACGCGCACCTCGCATTCGCCCCCTTGTTGTCCTTTTCGCATCGGTTAATACGGTGAAGAGGGGATCTCAATTACTGCATAAATATGATGAGCAGGCTGCTCATCCAGAAAGCTTCCAGCGGATTTCCAACTTATCGGGAAAGCTGATACAGGTCAAATGGCAAGCTTATTGGTACAGAAATGTGCTTTAGCGCAAAATTCTTTATTAATTGTATGAAATTAAAGTGGATTTTCTATTTAAGGCTAAAAGGGGTGTCGTTAGAGAAACAGCCAATTCCTGACTGTCATAAAGGCGTGTTAACCCTTATCCTGCCTTGAATTGATGAGAAAGCCAGCATTTTATACTGCCTTAATTGGTAATAACGTTTCATGCTACTGTTTTTGCCTAAAATCCATAAGAAGATAAAAAAATCTGACACAAGATAAGCAACAGTGATTTATGTGATTGTGCATGAAATTTCGGTAATTTTGATTGGTTATGCAGTTGATAAAAGCAGGCTGGGACGATTGATCCAGGTCATCGCCGAATTGGGCTAAAAATGGCAGGCTTTGGCCTCTTTTCAAGGCGCGGTCTATCAGATTATGCAGTTACAGAAATTAGTCAATATGTTTGGTGGTGATCTCACCCGTCGTTATGGGCAAAAGGTGCATAAGCTGACGCTGCACGGCGGTTTTAGCTGCCCTAACCGTGACGGTACCATCGGGCGTGGCGGCTGCACATTCTGTAATGTTGCCTCGTTTGCCGATGAAGCGCAGCAGCATCGTTCCATTGCCGAGCAACTGGCGCACCAGGCGAATTTAGTTAACCGCGCTAAACGCTATCTGGCCTACTTTCAGGCGTATACCAGCACCTTTGCGGAAGTTCAGGTGCTGCGTTCGATGTATCAGCAGGCGGTGAGCCAGGCCAATATTGTCGGTTTGTGTGTTGGTACCCGCCCGGACTGCGTGCCGGATGCGGTGCTGGATCTGCTTTGCGAATATAAGGACCAGGGCTACGAAGTGTGGCTGGAGCTGGGGCTACAAACCGCCCACGACAAAACACTGCATCGCATAAATCGCGGTCATGATTTTGCCTGCTATCAGCGCACGACGCAGCTGGCGCGTGAGCGTGGGCTGAAGGTGTGCTCTCACTTAATTGTTGGCCTGCCTGGCGAAGGGCAGGCTGAATGTTTGCAAACGCTGGAGCGAGTGGTTGAAACCGGCGTGGACGGCATAAAGCTGCATCCGCTGCATATAGTGAAAGGCAGCATTATGGCGAAAGCCTGGGAAGCGGGGCGTTTGAACGGAATTGAACTGGAGGATTACACGCTCACTGCCGGAGAAATGATTCGCCATACGCCACCGGAAGTTATCTACCACCGTATTTCCGCCAGCGCCCGTCGCCCGACGCTGCTTGCTCCGCTGTGGTGCGAAAATCGATGGACGGGAATGGTCGAGCTGGATCGTTATCTGAATGAACATGGCGTACAGGGATCGGCGCTGGGACGTCCGTGGCTACCTCCAACGGCGTAGGCCATTGAGGGGAATTCCGCATTTCTCACACAATTTATAACGTAACTGTCAGAATTGGGTATTATTGGGGCAGGTTGTCGTGAAGGAATTCCCTAATGAAGCAAATTCGTCTGCTGGCGCAGTATTATGTTGACCTGATGATGAAGTTAGGTCTGGTGCGCTTCTCAATGTTGCTGGCGCTGGCCCTCGTCGTTCTTGCCATTGTGGTACAAATGGCGGTAACCATGGTGCTGCATGGTCAGGTCGAAAGCATTGATGTTATTCGTTCTATCTTCTTTGGTTTGCTGATTACGCCGTGGGCGGTCTACTTTCTATCGGTGGTCGTCGAGCAACTGGAGGAGTCACGACAACGTCTGTCACGACTGGTGCAAAAACTGGAGGAGATGCGCGAGCGCGATTTGAGCCTCAACGTTCAGTTAAAAGATAATATTGCCCAGCTAAATCAGGAAATCGCCGTTCGTGAAAAAGCGGAAGCAGAACTGCAGGAAACCTTCGGACAACTGAAAATTGAAATCAAAGAGCGCGAAGAGACACAAATTCAGCTCGAGCAGCAATCCTCATTCTTACGTTCCTTCCTTGACGCTTCACCCGACCTGGTTTTTTATCGTAACGAAGATAAAGAGTTTTCCGGCTGTAACCGCGCGATGGAGCTGCTGACCGGAAAAAGCGAAAAACAACTGGTTCACCTGAAACCTGCTGATGTTTACTCACCAGAAGCCGCTGCGAAAGTCATTGAAACCGATGAAAAAGTGTTCCGTCATAATGTGTCACTGACCTATGAGCAGTGGCTGGATTATCCCGACGGACGCAAAGCCTGCTTTGAAATCCGTAAAGTGCCGTACTACGACCGCGTGGGTAAACGTCACGGTTTGATGGGCTTTGGTCGCGACATTACCGAGCGTAAGCGGTATCAGGATGCGCTTGAACGCGCCAGCCGCGACAAAACGACGTTTATCTCCACCATCAGTCACGAATTGCGTACACCGCTGAACGGTATCGTCGGCCTGAGCCGCATTCTGCTGGATACTGAACTCACCGCCGAGCAGGAAAAATATCTCAAAACCATCCATGTTTCGGCTGTCACGCTGGGGAATATCTTCAACGATATTATCGACATGGATAAGATGGAACGGCGCAAGGTCCAGCTTGATAATCAGCCGGTTGATTTCACCAGCTTCCTTGCCGATCTGGAAAATCTCTCCGCATTGCAGGCGCAACAAAAAGGATTGCGCTTTAATCTGGAGCCGACGCTGCCATTACCGCATCAGGTCATTACCGACGGGACGCGTTTACGGCAGATCTTGTGGAACCTCATCAGTAACGCCGTCAAATTCACTCAGCAAGGCCAGGTTACCGTGCGCGTGCGCTACGATGAAGGCGATATGCTGCATTTTGAAGTGGAAGACTCTGGTATCGGCATTCCGCAGGATGAGCTGGATAAAATCTTCGCCATGTATTACCAGGTGAAAGACAGTCATGGCGGTAAACCTGCCACCGGCACCGGTATTGGTCTGGCCGTTTCTCGTCGTCTGGCGAAAAATATGGGCGGCGATATTACGGTTACCAGCGAACAGGGCAAAGGTTCAACCTTTACGTTGACGATCCACGCACCGTCGGTAGCAGAAGAGGTTGATGATGCGTTTGATGAAGACGATATGCCTTTACCGGCGCTGAATGTGCTGCTGGTGGAAGACATTGAACTGAACGTGATTGTCGCGCGTTCTGTGCTGGAAAAATTAGGTAACAGCGTTGATGTCGCCATGACCGGCAAGGCGGCGCTGGAGATGTTTAAACCGGGCGAATACGACCTGGTATTGCTGGATATTCAGTTGCCAGATATGACCGGGCTGGATATCTCTCGTGAACTGACGAAGCGTTATCCGCGCGAGGATTTACCGCCGCTGGTGGCCTTAACCGCTAACGTGCTGAAAGACAAGCAAGAGTACCTCAATGCTGGAATGGATGATGTGCTGAGTAAGCCGCTTTCTGTTCCGGCGCTAACCGCGATGATCAAGAAATTCTGGGATACCCAGGATGATGAGGAGAGTACGGTGACGACAGAAGAGAACAGTAAATCAGAAGCATTGCTCGATATTCCCATGCTGGAACAGTATCTCGAACTTGTAGGACCGAAGCTGATCACCGACGGGTTAGCGGTGTTTGAGAGAATGATGCCGGGCTATGTCAGCGTGCTGGAGTCGAATCTGACGGCGCAGGATAAAAAAGGCATTGTTGAGGAAGGGCATAAAATTAAAGGTGCGGCGGGGTCAGTGGGGTTACGCCATCTGCAACAGCTGGGTCAGCAAATTCAGTCTCCTGACCTTCCCGCCTGGGAAGATAACGTCGGTGAATGGATTGAAGAGATGAAAGAAGAGTGGCGTCACGACGTAGAAGTACTGAAAGCGTGGGTGGCAAAAGCCACTAAAAAATGACCCCGGCTAGACCGGGGTGCGCGAATACTGCGCCAACACCAGGGAAATCTTGGCTGCGCCGTAAATTATTATGATGAGTTACAAGGGCACAGCACTGTTTTTCAGGCCGCACGCAGTTAAGATAGCAAAACTTAAATGATTTGTTACATGAATCAGTTAAATGTGTGATGCGTAGCATTTTTATTAAAAAAATTAATGTGTTTCAGTCAATTGCGAAAGGAAGATCACAATGAAGAAAATTGGCGTAATTCTGAGCGGATGCGGCGTCTATGACGGTTCTGAAATTCATGAAGCGGTATTGACGTTGTTAGCTATTTCACGCAGCGGTGCGCAGGCGGTTTGCTTTGCACCGGATAAGCAGCAGGTTGATGTTATCAACCATTTAACTGGTGAAGCGATGACGGAAACGCGCAATGTGCTGATTGAAGCGGCACGAATAACGCGCGGTGAAATCCGTCCTCTGGCCCAGGCCGATGCCGCTGAACTGGATGCGTTGATTGTGCCGGGGGGTTTTGGCGCGGCGAAGAATTTAAGCAATTTTGCCAGTCTTGGTAGCGAATGCACCGTTGACCGTGAATTAAAGGAGCTGGCACAAGCGATGCATCAGGCCGGAAAACCGCTTGGTTTTATGTGTATTGCACCGGCGATACTGCCGAAAATTTTCGATTTCCCGCTACGTTTGACCATCGGTACTGATATCGATACCGCAGAAGTGCTGGAAGAGATGGGCGCGGAGCATGTGCCGTGTCCTGTCGATGATATCGTGGTTGATGAAGACAATAAGATTGTCACCACCCCGGCATATATGCTGGCGCAGAACATTGCAGAAGCGGCGAGCGGCATTGATAAGCTGGTTTCCCGCGTGCTGGTTCTGGCTGAATGAGTAAAAGCCGCTTAACGGTGTTTAGTTTCGTTCGCCGTTTTCTTCTGCGGTTAATGGTTGTCCTCGCCATTTTCTGGGGCGGGGGCATCGCGTTGTTTAGCGTTGCGCCTGTTCCTTTCTCAGCGGTAATGGTCGAGCGGCAAGTCAGCGCCTGGCTGCATGGCAATTTTCGTTACGTGGCACATTCTGACTGGGTCAGTATGGATCAAATCTCGCCGTGGATGGGACTGGCGGTGATTGCCGCAGAAGATCAGAAATTTCCTGAGCACTGGGGCTTTGATGTCGCTTCCATTGAGCAAGCCCTGGCGCACAACGAGCGCAATGAAAACCGTATTCGCGGTGCTTCAACGATTTCTCAGCAGACAGCCAAAAATCTCTTTTTATGGGATGGGCGTAGCTGGGTTCGAAAAGGGCTGGAAGCCGGATTAACGCTGGGGATAGAAACAGTCTGGAGCAAAAAGCGTATCCTGACGGTTTACCTGAATATCGCCGAATTTGGCGACGGTGTGTTTGGCGTCGAAGCTGCGGCACAACGTTATTTCCACAAACCCGCGAGCAAACTTACCCGGTCGGAAGCTGCATTACTGGCAGCTGTATTACCTAATCCACTTCGTTTCAAAGTCTCCGCGCCATCGGGCTATGTGCGTAGCCGTCAGGCGTGGATTTTACGGCAGATGTATCAGTTAGGCGGTGAGCCGTTTATGCAACAACACCAGCTTGATTAAGCTTCGCGCGAAGTGAGGGCCAGCGTTTTGCTCTCACGAGGTTGCAGATCTTTCTGCAGGGCAATAGCCAGCGCCGGTTGGGCGATAAATCGTTTCCATAACCGCTCTTGCTTACGCAGACAACACCACTTCGACCAGGTCGCCAGTGGAATCAATGTGCTTTCACCAATGTTGTCGCAGACGACGGGGATAACCTCTGACTCACTGATGCGGTGACAGAGGATATTCTGCGGCTTCAGCGACATCGTCACGATACGGTTATCCTGCAAATAACGCTTCAGCTGTTTCAGTAACTGGCGCAGTTGTGCAATGTCTTCTTCGTAACGGCATTGTTCTGCAAATTCGGTCAGCGTAATGGAAGGCTTGCCGTCGAAATCGGCAATCACATCGTAGACATAACCGGTTCCGCAATCCGTCTCAACGGTACCGTGATAGCGCGGTATTCCACTCCAGTCTTTTAACCGGCGACCAAGATGCGCGTAGTACTTTAACTCACGGCGGATCTCTTTATCGCCACCATCGCCACGATGGTAGACAATCTTGATACAGCGTTGGGCATCTTCCGGATGCGCATAACATTTCCGATGTCTTCCGGTGCCCAGGGGACTTTGTTCAGATAAGCGAATCATGCCATCTCCTGGAAATATTTTCTGACGATCTCCAGTATGGTCGATTAACTTAAACGAAATCTAAACAATGCTTCTTAAGGTTTTCTTAAGGTTCTTCTGAAAGTAAAAAGCGCACGAAATGTACAATCGACGTTGATTGATAACGATTTCAGTACGCGCTTTTCTTATTGCCGGGGGAGCTTGAAGGGATTTGAATGTCAAAGTGATGAAGATTAATCTTCATCAAAACCAGAGTTAAAGAGGGCGATAACGGCGGCCAGTGCTTCCTCTTCCTGTGGACCGGTCGCTTCAACTTCAATCTGCCGTCCTTTGGCAGAATCCAACATCAGCAGCGCAATAACGCTGTTGGCTTCAGCCTCGGTGCCTTCGTCATTACGTAACAGCACTTCAGCGTCAAAACCCTGCATTAATTCAAACAGCTTCATTGCAGGCCGGGCATGCATGCCCAGCTTGTTTGTAATTTCAACAGTTTGCTTGACGGTCATGGTTTACGTTTTTCCAGCGTCCGATGGCGTGACTGGACGTTTTTACCGCGCGAGCGGAAGTAGTCTGCCAGTTGCTCTGCAATATACACCGAACGGTGCTTCCCGCCGGTACAACCAATGGCGACCGTCAGGTAGCTACGGTTGTTGGTTTCCAGCATAGGTAACCATAGCTCAAGATAGCTTCGCGTCTGGTAGATAAAATTGTGTACTTCTGTGTGGCGGTCGAGGAACGCGGCGACAGGTTTATCAAGACCTGTCATTGGACGCAGTTTCGGATCCCAGTGTGGGTTCGGCAAGAAGCGCACGTCAAAGACGTAATCTGCATCGATAGGGATACCGTGTTTGAAGCCGAAAGACTCAAAGACCATGGTCAGTTCACGTTCACGTTTACCCAACAGACGGGTACGCAGCATTTCTGCCAGCTCGTGAACGGACATTTCTGAGGTATCGACAATCAGATCCGCTCGCGAACGCAGAGGCTCCAGCAAATCGCTTTCTTTGTCGATAGCACTTTCCAGCGACAGGTTTTTGCTGGAAAGCGGATGCAGTCGGCGCGTGTCACTGTAACGACGAATTAAGGTATTACGGTCGGCATCCAGGAACAGTAGTTGCGGTGAGAAAGCGTCAGGCAGGTTACTCATCGCCTGTTCGAATATTTCTGGTGACTCCGGCATATTACGAACATCAATGCTGACGGCGGCAGAAATCTCTCGATCGGCCAGAGTTCGAGCCAGATCGGGTAACAACACTACGGGAAGGTTATCCACGCAGTAAAAACCCATATCTTCCAGCGCACGCAGGGCGACAGATTTACCTGAACCTGAACGTCCGCTGACGATCATCAGTACCATGTACTGTTTCTCCTCACAACGTCTAAAAGAGACATTACCGAATAACTACGCTTCATCCGGAGTACCTTCGGTATCCGTAATGATTTGATACAGCTCTTCATCGCTCTGGGCTGCGCGTAAACGGCGGCAGATGGTTTTGTCCGCCAGACGTTTCGCCACCAGCGACAGAGTATGCAGGTGCGTTTTAGTTTGGTCTGCCGGCACCAGCAGGGCAAAAAGTAAGTCCACCGGTTGGTTGTCGATGGCATCGAAAGCTATAGGTGTTTCGAGCTGAACGAAAACGCCAACGGCACGCAGAGTATCTTCTTCCAGTTTGCCATGCGGAATGGCAATACCATTGCCGATACCGGTACTGCCCATTTTTTCCCGCGTCAGGATAGCTTCAAAAACCACCTGAGGCGCCAGGCTAAGTTGTTTCGCCGCCAGCTCGCTGATGATTTCCAGGGCGCGTTTTTTGCTCTGGCAGTGGACGCGGCTTCGCGTACATTCCCTGTTAAGAACACTGCTAAGCTGTAGAGTTGTATCATTATTTGTCATAATTTCACCTAAGAACCTGCCCACTCAAACAGTGGAACAGGTTCGGAGCATTAACCGTACAAATGGCCCGTTGTGCCGCACAACAGGCCGCCATGCACATGCTAATTGCCCGGACAATTAGTGTTGTTTCAGTTTATCTTTATGTTTGGTCAACTGGCGTGCCAGCTTATCAATTAAGCCATCAATGGCAGCGTACATGTCCTGACCTTCCGCGCTGGCATGAATTTCACCACCGTTTACATGCAGTGTTGCATCTGAGGTGTGGGTGACTTTCTCCACTTTCAGAACAACATAGACCTGGTTGATTCGGTCAAAATATTGCTCAAGTTTGGCAAATTTGGCTGTAACAAATTCGCGCAGTGCCTCGGTGATCTCGACGTTATTTCCGGTAATGTTGAGCTGCATAGTGTCTTCCTTATCGGTTGGGTCAAACGAGCTGTTTACGCTGGTTTGACGGCGGAATGGATAAAGACTCTCGGTACTTCGCAACAGTGCGGCGTGCCACCATGATACCTTGTTCCGACAGCAAAGAGGTTAACTTGCTGTCGCTCAACGGTTTCGCTGGGTTTTCCGCCGCGATTAATTTCTTCACCAGCGCACGAATCGCTGTGGAAGAGGCTTCACCCCCGCCTTCAGTATTGACGTGACTGGAAAAGAAATATTTCAGTTCAAAAATGCCTCGTGGACTATGCAGGTATTTTTGCGTGGTCACGCGAGATATCGTCGATTCATGCATTTCGACAGCCTGGGCGATATCGGCCAGTACCATCGGTTTCATATATTCTTCACCTTGCTCAAAGAAGGCTTGCTGCTGTTCAACGATACAGCGACTCACGCGCAGTAGCGTATCGTTACGGCTTTCCAGACTCTTGATCAACCATTTGGCATCCTGCAGATTGCTGCGGATAAACTGGCTATCACCATCATTGCGCGCGTTATTGCACATCGAGGCGTAGTGCTGGTTGATTTGCAGACGCGGAATGCTGTCACTGTTGAGTTCTACCGTCCAGTGGCCGTTATGCTTACGCACCAGCACATCTGGAATGACATACTCAGGTTCGCCAGTCTGGATCGACTGCCCGGGGCGCGGATCGAGCGACTGGATCAGATTGACGGCTTCTTTCAGCACATCTTCTTTCAGACGCGTGACGCGCATTAAAGTGCGGAAGTCGTGATTGGCTAATAGATCGAGATGATCGCTAATGATCAGTCTGGCCTCTTCCAGCCATGGCGTGGTCTTATCGAATTGGGAGAGTTGGATCAGCAGGCAGTCACGCAGATCTTTTGCCGCCACACCGACTGGATCAAACCGTTGGATCCGCTTAAGGACGGCTTCAACTTCGTCGATGTCAATCTCTTCATCGCCCATACTTTCGAGAATATCTTCCAGCGGGACAGTCAGATAACCGGTGTCATCAACGGCATCGACGATAGAGGTAGCAATCGCGCGGTCAGTGTCGGAAAACGGTGTCAACTCGACCTGCCACATCAGGTAATCCTGTAAGGTCTGCGTCGTTTCGCCCTGATAGACCGGCAGCTCGTCATCAATGTAGTCACCGCTGGTGCCGGATGGTGTACCAGCGGTGTAAATGGTGTCCCAACTGGCATCGAGCGGCAGCTCTTCCGGCATCTCTTTTTGTTCGAGCGCGTCGGCGGTGTCCAGTGTTTCACTGTCTTGCGTTTCGCGGGTGTCGATTTCTTCATGAGTGTCGATTTGCTCAAGCAGCGGATTGCTCTCCAGCGCCTGCTGTAGCTCTTGCTGAAGTTCCAGCGTCGACAACTGCAACAGACGAATTGCCTGTTGGAGCTGTGGCGTCATCGCCAGTTGTTGGCTAAGCCTGAGTTGCAAACCTTGCTTCATGTTCAGAATCGTACTCTCCTGCTAAAACGTCGCAAACTTCTACCCTATCAGAGTCTGAAGTCTTCCCCAAGGTATACACGCTTAACGTGTTCGTCTTGTAAGATTTCTGTAGGCGTGCCGTGGGCGATCAAATGCCCCTGACTGACGATATAAGCGCGTTCACAAACCGCCAGTGTTTCACGCACGTTGTGGTCAGTGATCAGTACGCCCAGGCCGCTGTCGCGCAGGTGCTCAATGATGCGTTTAATGTCGATAACCGAGATCGGGTCAACCCCGGCAAACGGTTCGTCGAGCAGAATAAATTTCGGATTCGCAGCCAGTGCGCGGGCAATTTCTACACGGCGACGTTCACCCCCGGAGAGTGACTGCCCCATGCTGTCACGCAGGTGCTCAATGTGAAACTCTTCCATCAGCTCGTTCGCACGGTCTTCACGTTGTTCAGCAGACAAGTCGTCACGAATTTGCAGTACCGCCATCAGGTTATCGTAAACGCTGAGGCGACGGAAAATGGAGGCTTCCTGCGGCAGATAGCCGATACCGCGGCGCGCGCGTGCATGCAGAGGCAGCAGACTGATATCGTCATCATCAATAATGATGTTGCCCGCATCGCGCGGCACAATGCCAACAACCATGTAGAAAGTGGTGGTCTTACCGGCACCGTTTGGCCCCAGCAGACCGACAATTTCCCCGGAGTTGACGGTCAGGCTGACGTCTTCTACCACGCGACGGCCTTTATAGGCTTTTGCAAGGTTCTTTGCAGTTAATGTTGCCATAACGAATTAATTACCCTTCTTCTGTGCCGGGGTCTGGCCTTTATTGTTTTTGTCCTGCAACTGCGACGGCACCAGAACGGTGGTTACGCGCTTGCCTTTGTCGCTGAAAGCCTGCATTTTCTGCTCTTTCACCAGGTAAGTGATCTTATCGCCCTTAATGTTGCTATCGACCTGCTGCAGATAAGCATTACCCGTCAGAACGACAAAATCTTTTGCCAGTTCGTAGTGCATCTGGGAAGCGTGACCTTCAACGGGTTTACCGTTGTCCTGCATCTGGTAGAACGTTGCCGGTTTACCGTAGCCGTCAATCACTTCTTTACCTTGTTCGCCGCCCGGACGGGTAACGACCACTTTGTCGGCATTAATTTTGATGGTGCCCTGGGTGACGATAACATTACCGGTAAAGGTAACCACGTTGCCTTGCATATCAAGAGATTGCTGGTCCGATTCAATGTGGATCGGCTGATCAGTGTCTCCGGTTACGGCAAATGCCGGAATGCTGGCGGCCAGAAGTGAGCTGGCAAGCACAAGATTAAGGCTGAGTTTGTTTGTTTTGAATTTCATAGGATGTTCTAACCTTTTCAATCAGCTCGGCGTTCTTGCTGCGTAAGTTGCCGCGCATTTTCAGACCGCTGGAGTTAAATGTTGTTCCGTATAACGTGACGAGGTCTTCAGAGGTAACATCCTGCGTCACCAGATTGATCTGCGCGTTATCCGTCGTGATTCTGCGAAGTTGAGAGTCCGGCACGAGTGCATTGACTTCAACGTGTCCATATAAATAGAGCATCCGGTCATTGGTCAGCTTGGCTTTATCTGCTTTTACGGACCATGTCGGGATTTTATCCTTATCAAACGTGGTAAGTACCGGCTGCGTAAACCACGAAACGGCCTGATCGGAATAATATTCAACGTGTTGAGCAATCAATCGATAGCTTAGTGCCCCTTCTGGGTTATAGACGAGCGTGTCCGTATGCTCGCTTTTATAGGTGGGATCATTGTTGTTGACGACCACCTGGGCGGTATCGTCTTTTTCGGCCATATTAATGCCGATCATCACCAGAACCGCCAGTGATAGCACAATGATAACCCAACGTCTGGCTTTACTCATATCGATTGCCCTTTGGCTTCATCCAGTTTGCCCTGCGCCAGGAGTAATAAGTCGCAAACTTCTCGCACTGCGCCACGACCGCCAGCAATGCGCGTTACGTAATCGGCGCGCGGGATCAACAGTGGATGCGCATCGGCCACGGCGACGCTTAAACCCACTTTTTCCATTACCGGCCAGTCGATGAGATCATCGCCGACATAAGCCACATTTTCCGGGGCAATCGCCAGTTTTTCCAGCAGATCGCTAAAGGCGATCAGTTTGTTTGACTGCCCCTGATACAAGTGAGTGATCCCCAATGTGGCACAACGATCTTCTACCAGTTTAGCCTTTCGCCCGGTAATGATAGCGACTTCAATATCAGAGGTGAGCGCACAACGAATGCCATAACCGTCACGAACATTGAACGCTTTCAGCTCTTCGCCGTTATTGCCCATATAAATCAGGCCATCTGACAGTACGCCGTCAACGTCGAGGATCAGCAGACGAATGTTCTCTGCTTTTGCCATAACGTCGGCGCTGACAGGGCCGTAACAGGTCGCAAGCGACGCACCTGCTTTGCTCATTGTTGTTTATCCTTGAATCTTTACACTACGCCTGCACGCAGTAAATCATGCATATGTAACACACCGAGTAAATGGTCGCCATCGGCAACCATCACGGAGGTGATATGGCGGGACTGCATTAAGTTCAGTGCCTCAACGGCCAGAATGCCTGGGCGCACGCGTATTCCCCCCGGCGTCATCACATCGGCAATACTTAACTGACGAACATCCACGCCCATATCGAAGACACGGCGTAAATCACCGTCGGTAAAGATGCCTTCAATCATCATATTGTCATCGCAAATGACAGTCATACCAAGATTTTTGCGGGTAACTTCCAGCAATGCGTCACGCAGACTGGCCGTTTTCTTAACATGCGGGATCTCATCGCCCGTATGCATAATATCGTTTACGCGCAGCAGAAGTTTACGACCCAGTGCGCCGCCTGGGTGTGAGAGCGCAAAATCTTCAGCAGTAAAGCCGCGTGCTTTTAACAGCGCGACAGCGAGGGCATCGCCCATAACCAGCGTGGCGGTTGTGCTGCTGGTCGGTGCCAGCCCTAACGGACAGGCTTCTTTCGCTACTTTAACACACAGATGCACATCTGCGGCGCGCGCCATGCTGCTCTCCGGGCGACCGGTGATGCAGATTAACGGTACGTGAAGACGCTTAAGCACTGGAATTAAGGCCGTGATTTCGCTGGATTCACCTGAGTTAGAGATAGCAATCACCACATCCTGCGGGGTGACCATGCCTAAATCACCATGCGCGGCTTCACCAGGATGGACGAAAAATGAAGGTGTACCAGTGCTGGCAAATGTTGCTGCCATTTTGCGCCCGATGTGCCCCGATTTCCCCATCCCCATGACGACAACTTTCCCTTTACACCAGAACATCTTTTCACAGGCAAGCGTGAAATTCTGATTGATGTATTGATCAAGCTCCGCCAGGCATTCACGTTCAATCGCCAGGACTTCTTTACCTGCTTGCTGAAAGTCAAAACCCGGTTGTAACTCTACGTGCGACATAATGCGTTTCCAGTTATTCAACGAGTATTGGCGATAACCAGTACAACATCGCCAGCCATACGATAAATCCGCCAGTTAATAATACCCCTACACCACGGCCCGGTTGCGGGGAGCGCCGCCAGCACAGCAACGCAAAAATAATGCTCACCAGCAACATCACGCTGTAGTCACGACTGTACGCCAGTGGATCAATCTCTCCTGGCGTTATCAGCGCGGGTAAACCCAACACGATGACAATATTAAAAATGTTTGCGCCAATGATATTTCCGACCGCAATGTCGTTTTCACCTTTGCGAACCCCTGCTATTGCGGTTGCCAGTTCCGGCAGGCTGGTTCCGATAGCAATTGCCGTCAGACCCATCGTCAACTCGCTGATGGCAAAGTAATTCGCCAGCACCGTGGCGTTATCAACTACCATCCGCGTGGCCACTGGCATAATGATCAGTGCGATGCCGAGCCATAAAAATGCGACGGGCAATCCACCTTCACGCGGCAGCTCTGCAAGCTGCTCTCTGGTCAGGCTGTCAGTCCCCTGACGTTCAGCCTGACGTGCAAGTTTAACAATGAACAGCAGCCATAGCACAGCCAGAAAGAGGAGAAAGATACCATCGCTGCGACTAAGTTGTCCGTCATAGAGTACGGAACCGGCCACCACGCTGACCAACAACATTAAGGGTAATTCACGGCGTAGAACATCAGAATGGACGGTAAAAGGACGAACCAGCGCAGCCAGACCGAGGATCAGCAATATATTGATAATGTTTGAGCCGAGGGCTGTACCAACGGCTAAATCGCGTTGTTCGTGCAAAGACGCGGCAAGCGAGACGATGATTTCTGGTAACGATGTACCAATACTGACCACCGTCATGCCGATGATCAACGGCGGGATGCCAAAGGTTCGGCAAAGAATAGACGCGGCAAAAACCAGGCGGTCGGCACTGTAAACGACCAAAAGTAAACCAACAATTAACAGTGCCGTAGCTAAAAGCATCTAACGTCCTTTCTTCAGGTATACTCGCCGGTCCGCTGAAGATTTTCAGAAAGCCGTAACAGATTCTTAATTTTGACTTTATGCGGCTAAAAAGTAAAACAAATGCCAGCTTTCGCTAACCACGGCAGGTAATATTCTGTAAATATGTTGGGTTCAAGGTTAAATTGAGCGCCATGCTTAGAAAATCAACGCAAGACGAAGGGTGAATTATGGAGCAGTCTGTGGCGAATTTAGTCGATATGCGCGATGTCAGTTTTACGCGTGGCAATCGCTGCATCTTCGATAATATTTCCCTGACCGTGCCGCGAGGGAAGATCACGGCGATCATGGGGCCATCGGGCATCGGTAAAACGACGCTACTCCGTCTGATTGGCGGGCAAATCGCACCAGATCATGGTGAGATTCTTTTCGATGGTGAGAATATTCCGGCGATGTCTCGTTCGCGCCTGTATACAGTGCGCAAACGGATGAGCATGTTATTTCAGTCCGGGGCGTTGTTCACTGATATGAACGTATTTGACAACGTCGCCTATCCACTGCGGGAACATACCCAACTTCCCGCGCCATTGTTGCATAGTACGGTGATGATGAAGCTGGAGGCCGTGGGGCTGCGTGGAGCGGCTAAACTTATGCCTTCTGAACTTTCCGGTGGGATGGCGCGGCGTGCAGCGCTGGCACGTGCGATTGCGCTGGAGCCGGATCTCATCATGTTTGATGAGCCCTTTGTTGGGCAAGATCCCATTACCATGGGCGTGCTGGTGAAGCTGATTTCTGAGCTGAACAGCGCGCTGGGCGTGACTTGTGTGGTGGTTTCTCACGATGTGCCGGAAGTGTTAAGTATTGCGGATCACGCCTGGATCCTGGCGGACAAAAAAATTGTCGCTCATGGTAGTGCCCAGGCGTTGCAGGCGAATCCTGATCCGCGCGTACGTCAGTTTCTGGACGGGATAGCTGACGGGCCTGTTCCGTTCCGCTATCCTGCCGGCGATTATCACGCTGATCTTTTACCAGGGAGTTAAGCCACTCATGCTGTTAAATGCGCTGGCGTCGCTCGGACATAAAGGGATTAAAACCCTGAGAACGTTCGGGCGGGCCGGGTTAATGTTATTCAATGCGCTGGTCGGCAAACCGGAATTTCGCAAACATGCACCGCTGCTGGTGCGCCAGCTCTATAATGTCGGCGTCCTGTCGATGCTGATTATTGTTGTTTCTGGCGTGTTCATCGGAATGGTGTTGGGGCTGCAAGGTTATCTGGTTCTGACCACTTATAGTGCGGAAACCAGTCTGGGTATGCTGGTGGCGTTATCGCTACTGCGTGAACTGGGGCCGGTGGTTGCCGCGTTGTTGTTTGCCGGGCGTGCTGGTTCGGCGCTAACCGCAGAAATCGGCCTGATGCGCGCTACAGAGCAACTCTCCAGTATGGAGATGATGGCGGTGGATCCGCTGCGTCGGGTTATTTCTCCCCGTTTCTGGGCTGGAGTTATTTCATTACCACTGTTGACGGTTATCTTCGTCGCCGTGGGGATCTGGGGCGGATCGCTGGTCGGCGTCAGTTGGAAAGGCATTGATAGTGGGTTCTTCTGGTCGGCAATGCAAAATGCCGTCGACTGGCGTATGGATCTCGTCAACTGTCTGATTAAGAGCGTGGTGTTCGCCATCACGGTGACGTGGATTTCGTTGTTTAACGGCTACGACGCCATCCCGACGTCTGCCGGGATTAGCCGGGCAACCACTCGCACCGTTGTCCACTCGTCTCTGGCTGTTCTGGGGCTGGATTTTGTGCTGACCGCATTGATGTTTGGGAATTGAGTTCATGCAAACGAAAAAAAATGAAATTTGGGTGGGTATCTTTTTATTAGCAGCACTGCTTGCGGCGCTGTTTGTTTGCCTGAAGGCAGCGAACGTGACGTCTATACGTACTGAACCGACCTATACGCTTTATGCGACGTTCGATAACATTGGCGGCCTGAAAGCCCGCTCTCCGGTCAGCATTGGTGGCGTTGTTGTGGGCCGGGTGGCGGATATTACGCTGGACCCGAAAACCTATCTGCCGCGCGTAACGCTGGAAATTGAACAACGTTATAACCACATTCCTGATACCAGTTCGCTGAGCATTCGTACTTCCGGCCTGCTGGGGGAACAATATCTGGCATTAAACGTCGGTTTTGAAGACCCGGAACTGGGGACTGCTATCCTGAAGGATGGCGATACAATTCAGGACACCAAGTCTGCGATGGTGCTGGAAGATCTCATTGGTCAGTTCCTTTACGGTAGTAAAGGCGATGACAATAAGAATAGTGGCGATGCGCCAGCTGCTGCGCCAGGTAATAATGAAACCACTGAACCTGTGGGTACAACGAAATAATTTCAGGAGAACCGACGCATGTTTAAACGTTTAATGATGGTCGCTTTGCTGGTGATTGCACCGCTGAGTGCGGCAACCGCGGCAGACCAGACCAATCCGTATAAGCTGATGGACGAGGCGGCGCAGAAAACGTTCGATCGCCTGAAGAATGAGCAACCGCAAATTCGGGCCAACCCGGATTATCTGCGTACCATTGTTGATCAGGAACTGTTGCCATACGTACAGGTGAAATACGCCGGTGCGCTGGTGCTGGGCCAGTATTACAAGAGTGCGACCCCAGCTCAACGTGATGCTTACTTTGCCGCTTTCCGTGAGTACCTGAAGCAGGCTTACGGTCAGGCGCTGGCGATGTATCACGGTCAAACCTATCAGATTGCGCCAGAACAGCCGCTGGGTGATAAAACCATTGTGCCGATTCGCGTTACCATTATTGACCCGAATGGCCGCCCGCCGGTGCGTCTGGACTTCCAGTGGCGTAAAAACTCCCAGACGGGCAACTGGCAGGCTTACGACATGATTGCTGAAGGCGTCAGTATGATCACCACCAAACAAAACGAGTGGGGAACGCTGCTGCGTACCAAAGGTATCGACGGCCTGACTGCGCAACTGAAATCGATTTCTCAACAGAAAATCACTCTGGAAGAGAAAAAATAATGAGCGAGTCACTGAGCTGGATGCAGACGGGTGACACGCTGGCGTTATCCGGAGAGCTGGATCAGGACGTTTTGCTACCGCTTTGGGAAATACGTGAGGAAGCGGTGAAGGGGATTACCAGCATCGATCTTAGCCGTGTGTCTCGCGTGGATACGGGTGGACTGGCACTGCTGCTCCATCTTATCGATCTGGCGAAAAAGCAGGGCAACAATGTGACGCTTCAGGGGGTAAACGACAAAGTGTATACCCTGGCGAAATTGTATAATTTGCCTGCTGATGTTCTGCCTCGTTAAATTTTTTCAGGCCGGATATGGCGTTAACCGCCTGTCCGGCAAACCTGCCTGCAAGTCGAGCCTTGTCTGATTTATCAGCGAGGCTTTTTGCTTATTTATGCCAGCGCAACTTTGCTCTAAGATGTTTCGCTGATTTATTAACTGATGATTGAAGATCCCATGGAAAATAATGAAATTCAGAGCGTGTTGATGAACGCTCTCTCCCTCCAGGAAGTCCACGTTTCCGGCGATGGCAGCCACTTTCAGGTTATTGCCGTGGGTGAGTTGTTTGACGGCATGAGTCGGGTTAAAAAACAGCAGACGGTCTATGGCCCGCTGATGGAATATATTGCGGATAACCGCATTCATGCTGTGTCGATCAAAGCGTATACCCCTGCGGAGTGGGCGCGCGATCGCAAACTGAACGGCTTTTGAGCTATGGGCGATTCGCCGGTAGCGGATATGAATTGTTAACTGAGAACAAACTAAATGGATAAATTTCGTGTTCAGGGGCCAACGAAGCTCCAGGGCGAAGTCACAATTTCCGGCGCTAAAAATGCTGCTCTGCCTATCCTTTTTGCCGCACTACTGGCGGAAGAACCGGTAGAGATCCAGAACGTCCCGAAACTAAAAGACGTCGATACATCAATGAAGCTGCTAAGCCAGCTGGGTGCGAAAGTAGAACGTAATGGTTCTGTGCATATTGATGCCCGCGACGTTAATGTATTCTGCGCACCTTACGATCTGGTTAAAACCATGCGTGCTTCTATCTGGGCGCTGGGGCCGCTGGTAGCGCGCTTTGGTCAGGGGCAAGTTTCACTGCCTGGCGGTTGTACGATCGGCGCACGTCCGGTTGATCTACACATTTCTGGCCTCGAACAATTAGGCGCGACCATCAAACTGGAAGAAGGTTACGTTAAAGCTTCCGTCGATGGTCGTCTGAAAGGCGCACATATCGTGATGGATAAAGTCAGCGTTGGCGCAACGGTGACCATCATGTGTGCTGCAACCCTGGCGGAAGGCACCACGATTATTGAAAACGCAGCGCGTGAACCGGAAATCGTCGATACCGCGAACTTCCTGATTACGCTGGGTGCGAAAATTAGCGGTCAGGGCACCGATCGTATCGTCATCGAAGGTGTGGAACGTTTAGGCGGCGGTGTCTATCGCGTGCTGCCGGATCGTATCGAAACCGGTACTTTCCTGGTGGCGGCGGCGATCTCTCGCGGCAAAATTATCTGCCGTAACGCGCAGCCAGATACTCTGGACGCCGTGCTGGCGAAACTGCGTGACGCTGGAGCGGACATCGAAGTCGGCGAAGACTGGATTAGCCTGGATATGCATGGCAAACGTCCGAAGGCTGTTAACGTACGTACCGCGCCGCATCCGGCATTCCCGACCGATATGCAGGCCCAGTTCACGCTGTTGAACCTGGTGGCAGAAGGGACCGGATTCATCACCGAAACGGTCTTTGAAAACCGCTTTATGCATGTGCCAGAGCTGAGCCGTATGGGCGCGCACGCCGAAATCGAAAGCAATACCGTTATTTGTCACGGTGTTGAAAAACTTTCTGGCGCACAGGTTATGGCAACCGATCTGCGTGCATCAGCAAGCCTGGTGCTGGCTGGCTGTATTGCGGAAGGGACGACGGTGGTTGATCGTATTTATCACATCGATCGTGGCTACGAACGCATTGAAGACAAACTACGCGCTTTAGGTGCAAATATTGAGCGTGTGAAAGGCGAGTAATTGTCTGAGAGCTGGCAGCCCCGTTCGCGGGGCTACCGCCAGACCACTCATTTTTTCGGTTTAGTGTAGCTACGCATCAACTGCGTTCTGTCGATAAACTCATGGGTCTGCGGATCATGGTAGCGTGATGGCCAGATAACCCAGGGGTCAGTTCCCAGGGCTTTCGCAATAATCATCTCTCCTTTCGGCCATGGGCGTGATAATGCGTTCGCCAGCGTTGAGGAACTCAAACCATTTCTGCGAGACTCCGCCGCCATTGACGTTCCCTTCTTGCGCAAACCTGCAATGATGTCAGCGGGATGCCAGTCAATGAAATTACTTTCCATCTTTCCTCACTCCTTAAATTAGTCGCTTTCATTCAGAATACTTCTTCTGTTTCTGTCGAGCATCACTATACTCCTGATGGCCTATTGCTCTAAAAAGTTCCTGTAAAGAGTGTGAATATTCAGAATATATAAAGATACACAGCCCTGTTTTTCAGGAGTTATAGAGCTGAATAAGTGTTTTATGGAATTTACTGGAATCATCCCGCGCACTGCGCGGGATGAGGGGAGGGGATTAACGATCGCGTTGAACAGCGATGTGCGCGAGGCCGATAAGTGCTTCTCTCCACGGGGTGTCCGGGAGCACCTGTAACGCTGCGATGGCTTTGTCTGCTTCTTCCTCGGCACGCTGACGCGTCCATTCAAGAGATCCACAAGCGTTCATTGCTTCCAGAACCGGTTCCAGAAGATGGCGACCGTTACCCTGTTCGATGGCGGTACGAATCATCTGTGCCTGTTCTGGTGTGCCATGATGCATCGCATGCAGCAGCGGCAGCGTCGGTTTACCTTCGTTCAGATCGTCGCCGACGTTTTTACCTAACTGTTCGCCATCGGCATTGTAATCGAGTAAATCGTCGATCAACTGGAAAGCAGTGCCGAGATAGCGCCCATAATCTTGTAGGCCTTTCTCCTCCTCCGGCGTACAGCCAGCCAGAATCCCGGAACACTGCGCGGCAGCCTCAAACAGACGCGCAGTCTTGCTGTAGATAACGCGCATGTAGTTTTCTTCAGTGATGTCCGGATCGTTAACGTTCATCAGTTGCAGAACTTCACCTTCTGCGATGACGTTTACGGCTTCTGACATGACTTCCAGCACTTTGAGTGAACCGAGGCTGGTCATCATCTGGAACGCGCGGGTATAAATAAAATCGCCTACCAGCACGCTGGCGGCATTGCCAAATGCGGCGTTGGCGGTAGCTTTACCCCTGCGCATATCTGATTCATCCACAACGTCGTCGTGTAGCAGAGTCGCCGTGTGGATAAACTCGATCAGGGCAGCAATGGTGACATGCGCATTTCCCTCATAGCCAACAGCTCGTGCAGCCAGTACAGCAATCATCGGACGAATACGTTTACCGCCGCCGCTGACGATGTAATAGCCTAACTGATTGATCAGTTGGACGTCGGAATTAAGCTGCTCAAGGATTGCCGCATTAACACCCGCCATATCTTGCGCGGTTAACTCATTGATTTTTTCTAAATTCATCGCAAAAGCCGGGCTTTTCGCCCCGATTACCTTACTGTGAACAAAGGCAACTTAGGGTTTATGGTTAGGAATATAGGGTGATTGTACTGAAAAAATGGCACAGATAAACGTTACCGTACAAGTTGTGTTTTTTTTCTTCGTGTATTGACTGTAGCACTTGTCAAAGGCGTGCGTTTTGCGTAATATTCGCGCCCTATTGTGAATATTTATAGCGCACTCTGAATCATTGAAAAGGTGTGCGCGGAAGCGGAGTTTTATATGTACGCGGTTTTCCAAAGTGGTGGTAAACAACACCGAGTAAGCGAAGGTCAGACCGTTCGCCTGGAAAAGCTGGACATCGCAACTGGCGAAACTGTTGAGTTCGCTGAAGTGCTGATGATCGCAAACGGTGAAGAAGTCAAAATCGGCGTTCCTTTCGTTGATGGCGGCGTAATCAAAGCTGAAGTTGTTGCTCACGGTCGTGGCGAGAAAGTTAAAATCGTTAAGTTTCGTCGTCGTAAACACTATCGTAAGCAGCAGGGCCATCGTCAGTGGTTCACTGATGTGAAAATTACTGGCATCAGCGCCTAAGACCTGAGGAGAGATTTCAAATGGCACATAAAAAGGCTGGCGGCTCCACACGTAACGGTCGCGATTCAGAAGCTAAACGCCTGGGCGTTAAGCGTTTCGGTGGTGAATCCGTTCTGGCGGGTAGCATCATCGTTCGTCAACGTGGTACCAAATTCCACGCTGGCGCTAACGTAGGTTGCGGTCGTGACCACACTCTGTTTGCTAAAGCAGACGGTAAAGTGAAATTCGAAGTTAAAGGCCCGAAAAACCGTAAATTTATCAGCATCGAAGCTGAATAAGTTTTTCGCGTCCCGGTAACGGATGAAAGCCCCGCAACACGTTGCGGGGCTTTTTACATTCGATAACCGGTAAAAATGCGCATGGTGCGACGTTAATCCGCATATGCGCTTTGCAGGGAATACGGTATGAAGCAGCAGGCAGGCATTGGCATTCTTTTGGCGCTCACCACAGCAATTTGCTGGGGGGCGTTGCCAATCGCAATGAAGCAGGTGCTGGAGGTGATGGAACCTCCGACAATCGTGTTTTACCGTTTCTTGATGGCGAGTATTGGCCTTGGTGCCATTCTTGCGGTGAAGAAGCGGTTGCCGCCATTACGCGTGTTTCGTAAGCCACGCTGGTTGATTTTGTTAGCAGTGGCGACCGCCGGGCTGTTTGGGAACTTCATCCTGTTCAGCTCATCCTTGCAATACCTGAGTCCGACCGCTTCGCAGGTGATTGGGCAACTCTCGCCAGTTGGCATGATGGTTGCCAGCGTATTTATCCTGAAAGAGAAAATGCGCAGTACTCAGGTTGTAGGGGCATTGATGCTCCTGAGCGGCCTGGTGATGTTTTTTAACACCAGTCTGGTCGAGATATTTACAAAGCTCACCGATTACACCTGGGGAGTTATCTTTGGGGTCGGTGCGGCGACGGTTTGGGTGAGTTATGGCGTGGCGCAAAAGGTTTTATTGCGTCGGCTGGCCTCACCGCAGATCCTGTTTTTGCTGTACACTTTATGTACAATTGCGCTCTTCCCTCTGGCAAATCCTGGAGTGATAGCGCAGCTTAGCCACTGGCAGCTCGCCTGTTTAATTTTTTGCGGACTGAATACATTGGTAGGATATGGCGCCCTGGCGGAAGCGATGGCTCGCTGGCAGGCAGCGCAGGTGAGCGCGATCATCACGCTCACCCCACTGTTTACGCTGTTTTTTTCAGATCTTTTATCACTGGCCTGGCCCGATTTCTTCGCCAGACCGATGTTAAACCTTTTAGGTTATCTCGGTGCGTTTGTCGTGGTTGCGGGCGCGATGTATTCCGCCATTGGTCATCGTATTTGGGGCGGATTACGTAAGCATACAACGGTGGTATCGCAACCCCGCGCAGGCGAATGATTTACGGAGAATAAAATGAAGTTTGTTGATGAAGCATCGATTCTGGTCGTTGCAGGTGATGGCGGTAATGGTTGCGTGAGCTTCCGCCGCGAAAAGTATATTCCGAAAGGCGGCCCGGATGGCGGCGACGGCGGTGACGGTGGTGACGTATGGATGGAAGCCGACGAGAACCTGAACACGCTTATCGATTATCGTTTTGAAAAATCTTTCCGTGCAGAGCGCGGTCAAAACGGTGCAAGCCGCGACTGTACAGGTAAGCGCGGTAAAGACGTCACGATTAAAGTGCCGGTAGGTACGCGTGTAATCGACCAGGGTACTGGTGAAACCATGGGTGATATGACCAAACACGGTCAGCGTCTGCTGGTTGCTAAGGGCGGCTGGCACGGTCTGGGCAACACTCGTTTCAAATCGTCAGTTAACCGTACACCACGGCAGAAAACTAACGGTACGCCGGGCGATAAGCGTGAGCTGCTGCTGGAGCTGATGCTGCTGGCTGACGTCGGTATGTTGGGGATGCCAAACGCGGGTAAATCGACCTTTATTCGTGCTGTATCGGCGGCTAAACCGAAAGTGGCGGATTATCCGTTTACCACTCTGGTACCAAGCCTGGGCGTGGTGCGAATGGACAACGAAAAGAGCTTCGTTGTTGCCGATATTCCAGGGCTGATTGAAGGCGCTGCAGAAGGCGCAGGTCTGGGCATTCGCTTCCTGAAGCACCTGGAACGTTGCCGCGTCCTGTTGCACCTCATCGATATCGATCCGATTGACGGCACCGATCCGGTTGAAAACGCGCGTATTATTATCAGTGAGCTGGAAAAATACAGCCAGGATCTGGCGGCGAAACCGCGTTGGTTAGTTTTCAACAAGATCGATCTGCTGGATAAGGCAGAAGCCGAAGAGAAAGCGAAAGCGATCGCTGAAGCGCTGGGCTGGGAAGATAAATATTATCTGATCTCTGCGGCGAGCGGACTGGGCGTGAAAGATCTCTGCTGGGATGTGATGACCTTTATCATTGAAAACCCGGTCGTGCAGGCTGAAGAAGCGAAACAGCCAGAGAAAGTCGAATTCATGTGGGATGATTATCACCGTCAGCAGCTTGAAGAGATTGCTGAAGAGGATGATGAGGACTGGGATGACGACTGGGACGAAGACGACGAAGAAGGCGTTGAGTTCATTTACAAGCGTTAATCAGCAAAACCCCGGCCATGTGCCGGGGTTTCTCTTTAGGCTAATTATTCTGATAAATATCTTTATACAAACGGCTTTCAAAACGCACTAACGGAATACGGCGATTACGCTGATCCGCCGGTTCTACTGCATAGCCAGAAAGATATTGCACAAACGCCATTCGTTGCCCGCTCGCTGTGGTAATGAATCCCGCCAGGTTATATACCCCCTGCAACGAACCGGTTTTCGCTGAGACTTTTCCATCCACGCCCGCCTGATGCAGACCTGCACGGTACTGCAAAGAGCCGTCATAGCCCGCCAGCGGCAGCATGGAGATAAAGTTAAGTTCATTGTCGTGTTGGGCAATATATTGCAGCACCTGCATCATGGTGGCGGGGGCAATCAGGTTATGCCGCGAAAGCCCTGAACCATCGGCAATAATGGTGTTTCCGATATCGACACCGGCTTGCTGGCGCAGGATCTGACGCACGGCGTCCGATCCGGCCCGCCATGTTCCAGGCACATTGAAGCGCGCATGGCCGATCATGCGGAAAACCGTATCGGCAATCATGTTGTCCGACTTTTTCAGCATAATCTTAAGCAGATCGTGCAGCGGGGCCGACTGTTTACTGGCAACTACCGTTCCAGGTTCGTTAACCTGAGTCTGGCGCAGCAGTGTTCCGCTCCAGGCGATACCCGCCTGTTTTAACTCATCTTTCAGAATTGCCCCGGCATAGCTGGCACCATCCTGCACGGCAAAAGCCAACGGGAGCGGCTCAGAACGTTGTGGCAGGCATCCCGTTAGCGTAAAGCGGTTCAGGTCACCTGGTACGACATCCAGTTCGCAGTATTGCGCTTCGGCAGAACCACGGGGGAGGGTGCGTACCTGGCTGAACATCGTAACGGGGTAATAAGATGCCACGCGTATAAAAGCCATATCACCAGGTTTTGGGGCACTGTAGAGCGAGACGGAGAAACAGTTGCGGTCAACTATGGCGGCGGCAGGCGGTGCGCTAAAGCATTGTGTCATGTCATTCCATGGCCAGCCGGGGGCTTTATCGTGGCTGGCGAAAATGGAGGTATCTATCAACACATTGCCATCGATTTGGTTGACGCCAGATTTTTTCAAAGTCGTGACCATATTGCGAATATCCTGACGTTTTAACGTCGGATCGGCACCAAATCGCGCAACTAAGTCACCCTTAAGTACGCCGTTTTCCACATTGCCTTTGGTTTCAAGCGTCGTGGTAAAACGAAAATCGGGGCCGAGTTGAATCAACGCCGCCAGCGCAGTAATCACTTTCTGCGTACTGGCGGGTAGCGCCATCTGCTGACTGTGGTAATCAATAGCGGGGGCCGACGCGCCGACTTTTTGCACCATCAGGGCAAGGTTGGCACCTGCGGGGAGTTGAGTAATGTACTCATCAACATTTGCGGCCTGAACACTGAACGCTATACAGCTGGTCAATCCGATGATAAATCTGGAAAATCGCATAATCTCGCGCTAACAACCTGGAATCGAGCCGTCATACTACGGCGCAACGCCCTATAAAGTAAACGATGACCCTTCGGGAACTCCAGGGTAAAATGACTATCAAAATGTGAATTGTAGCTGACCTGGGACTTGTACCCGGGTCGGTATTTTTTTGCTTCTGGTCCCGGTGAGGAGTTATGCCGGGCAGGCCGAACAGCCGGGGTGGGTGAAGACTTGCCCCATCAGGAATATTCAAGAGGTATAACAAATGCAAGCTATTCCGATGACCTTACGCGGCGCTGAAAAATTACGCGAAGAGCTGGATTTTCTGAAATCTGTGCGCCGTCCTGAAATCATTGCTGCTATCGCGGAAGCGCGTGAGCATGGCGACCTGAAAGAAAACGCCGAATACCACGCAGCTCGTGAACAGCAGGGCTTCTGCGAAGGCCGTATCAAAGACATCGAAGCCAAGCTGTCGAACGCGCAGGTGATTGATGTCACCAAAATGCCCAACAATGGGCGCGTTATTTTTGGTGCTACCGTAACGGTGCTGAATCTCGATTCTGACGAAGAACAGACTTATCGCATCGTTGGCGATGACGAAGCTGACTTTAAACAAAACCTGATTTCTGTAAACTCGCCTATTGCTCGTGGCCTGATCGGCAAAGAAGAAGATGATGTTGTGGTCATCAAAACGCCGGGCGGCGAAGTAGAATTTGAAGTAATTAAGGTGGAATACCTGTAAGAATTACCCAATACTCAAGATGTTGATGTATTGTAAAGAAAGGAAAAAGGCCGCTATGCGGCCTTTTATCAACGAACAGAGCGTGGCATTTTGCTCTCCTGCCTGCGGAAAACCCCTCGTTTTACACAGCGAATGTGTGTAACTTTAGGATAATCTTAGCGTGGCAGCGAGATTTTACGTTCTTTAGTTGGGCGATAAAGCACCAGCGTTTTACCGATGACCTGTACATTACAGGCGCCGGTTTCGCGCACGATAGCTTCCACGATCAAGGTTTTAGTTTCGCGATCTTCGGTGGCGATTTTCACCTTGATGAGTTCATGGTGCTCTAACGCTTGTTCAATCTCGGCCAGCACCCCTTCGGTCAAACCATTACTGCCAAGCAGAACAACTGGCTTGAGCGGATGTGCCAGACCTTTCAGGTGCTGTTTTTGTTTAGTACTCAGATTCATCGTATTTTTTGCTTACGTTGGGATTGAAAACGGGTCATTCTACCGCCATCTCCCATATATCACCAAATAGGCGCGTAAAAATTTACGCAATTGGTTACGATGAGTTATCCCCATGGGAAAGTTAAATGACAGGTAAGAAGCGTTCTGCCAGCTCCAGCCGCTGGCTTCAGGAACACTTTAGCGATAAATATGTTCAACAGGCACAGAAAAAGGGGTTACGTTCCCGTGCCTGGTTTAAACTTGATGAAATACAGCAAAGTGACAAACTCTTTAAACCGGGAATGACGGTTGTCGACCTTGGTGCTGCTCCGGGTGGTTGGTCACAATATGTGGTCACCCAAATTGGCGGCAAAGGCCGCATCATCGCTTGCGATCTTTTACCTATGGATCCTATCGTTGGTGTGGACTTTCTTCAGGGCGATTTTCGTGATGAACTGGTGATGAAAGCACTGCTGGAGCGCGTTGGCGACAGCAAAGTCCAGGTTGTCATGTCCGATATGGCACCAAACATGAGCGGAACACCGGCGGTGGATATCCCCCGTGCCATGTATCTGGTGGAACTGGCGCTAGAAATGTGTCGTGATGTATTAGCGCCAGGTGGCAGTTTTGTAGTGAAGGTGTTCCAGGGCGAAGGTTTCGATGAGTATCTAAGGGAAATTCGCTCCCTGTTTACGAAGGTCAAAGTTCGTAAGCCGGACTCTTCTCGTGCACGTTCGCGGGAAGTGTATATTGTAGCGACCGGGCGTAAACCCTAACCGGGAGATTTCAGACGAAAGTTTGAAAGATGCTGGATATAGAGTATCCTGACGCTGTTTTTAACACAGTTGTAATAAGAGGTTAATCCCTTGAGTGACATGGCGAAAAACCTAATACTCTGGCTGGTCATTGCCGTTGTGCTGATGTCAGTATTCCAGAGCTTTGGGCCCAGCGAGTCTAATGGCCGTAAGGTGGATTACTCTACCTTCCTACAAGAGGTCAATAACGACCAGGTTCGTGAAGCGCGTATCAACGGACGTGAAATCAACGTTACCAAGAAAGATAGTAACCGTTATACCACTTACATTCCGGTTCAGGATCCGAAATTACTGGATAACCTGTTGACCAAGAACGTCAAGGTTGTCGGTGAACCGCCTGAAGAACCAAGCCTGCTGGCTTCTATCTTCATCTCCTGGTTCCCGATGCTGTTGCTGATTGGTGTCTGGATCTTCTTCATGCGTCAAATGCAGGGCGGCGGTGGCAAAGGTGCCATGTCGTTTGGTAAGAGCAAAGCGCGCATGCTGACGGAAGATCAGATCAAAACCACCTTTGCTGACGTTGCGGGCTGCGACGAAGCAAAAGAAGAAGTTGCTGAACTGGTTGAGTATCTGCGTGAGCCGAGCCGCTTCCAGAAACTCGGCGGTAAGATCCCGAAAGGCGTCCTGATGGTAGGTCCTCCGGGTACCGGTAAAACGTTGCTGGCGAAAGCAATTGCAGGCGAAGCGAAAGTTCCGTTCTTTACTATCTCCGGTTCTGACTTCGTAGAAATGTTCGTCGGTGTGGGTGCATCCCGTGTTCGTGACATGTTCGAACAGGCGAAGAAAGCGGCACCGTGCATCATCTTTATCGATGAAATCGACGCCGTAGGCCGCCAGCGCGGCGCAGGCTTGGGCGGTGGTCACGATGAACGTGAACAGACTCTGAACCAGATGCTGGTTGAGATGGATGGTTTTGAAGGTAACGAAGGTATCATCGTTATCGCTGCGACTAACCGTCCGGACGTTCTCGACCCAGCCCTGCTGCGTCCTGGCCGTTTCGACCGTCAGGTTGTGGTTGGCTTGCCAGATGTTCGCGGTCGTGAGCAGATCCTGAAAGTTCACATGCGTCGCGTACCATTGGCACCCGATATCGACGCGGCAATCATTGCCCGTGGTACTCCTGGTTTCTCCGGTGCTGACCTGGCGAACCTGGTGAACGAAGCGGCACTGTTCGCTGCTCGTGGCAACAAACGCGTTGTTTCGATGGTTGAGTTCGAGAAAGCGAAAGACAAAATCATGATGGGTGCGGAACGTCGCTCCATGGTGATGACGGAAGCGCAGAAAGAATCGACGGCTTACCACGAGGCGGGTCATGCGATTATCGGTCGCCTGGTGCCGGAACACGATCCGGTGCACAAAGTGACGATTATCCCACGCGGTCGTGCGCTGGGTGTGACTTTCTTCTTGCCTGAGGGCGACGCAATCAGCGCCAGCCGTCAGAAACTGGAAAGTCAGATCTCCACGCTGTACGGTGGTCGTCTGGCGGAAGAGATCATCTACGGACCGGAACATGTTTCTACCGGGGCGTCCAACGATATTAAAGTTGCGACCAACCTGGCACGTAACATGGTGACCCAGTGGGGCTTCTCTGAGAAATTGGGTCCACTGCTGTACGCGGAAGAAGAAGGTGAAGTGTTCCTCGGCCGTAGCGTAGCGAAAGCGAAACATATGTCCGATGAAACTGCACGTATCATCGACCAGGAAGTGAAAGCACTGATTGAGCGTAACTATAATCGTGCGCGTCAGCTTCTGACCGACAATATGGATATTCTGCATGCGATGAAAGATGCTCTCATGAAATATGAGACTATCGACGCACCGCAGATTGATGACCTGATGGCACGTCGCGATGTACGTCCGCCAGCGGGCTGGGAAGAACCAGGCGCTTCTAACAATTCTGGCGACAATGGTAGTCCAAAGGCTCCTCGTCCGGTTGATGAACCGCGTACGCCGAACCCGGGTAACACCATGTCAGAGCAGTTAGGCGACAAGTAAGTTCCCGTATCAGATGACTGTATTTGTACCGAAAACCCCGGGGCGTGCTCCGGGGTTTTTTCTTATCAATTCATACCAGGGATAACATCATGAAACTCTTTGCCCAGGGTACTTCACTGGACCTTAGCCATCCTCACGTAATGGGGATCCTCAACGTCACGCCTGATTCCTTTTCGGATGGTGGCACGCATAACTCGCTGTTAGATGCGGTGAAACATGCGAATCTGATGATCAACGCTGGCGCGACGATCATTGACGTTGGTGGCGAGTCCACGCGCCCAGGGGCGGCGGAAGTTTGCGTTGAAGAAGAGTTGCAACGTGTTATTCCTGTGGTTGAGGCAATTGCTCAACGCTTCGAAGTCTGGATCTCGGTAGATACATCCAAACCAGAAGTCATCCGTGAGTCAGCGAAAGTTGGCGCTCACATTATTAACGATATCCGCTCCCTTTCCGAACCTGGTGCTCTGGAGGCGGCTGCAGAAACCGGTTTACCGGTTTGTCTGATGCATATGCAGGGAAATCCAAAAACCATGCAGGAAGCGCCGAAGTATGACGATGTCTTTGCAGAAGTGAATCGCTACTTTATTGAGCAAATAGCACGTTGCGAGCAGGCGGGTATCGCAAAAGAGAAATTGTTGCTCGACCCCGGATTCGGTTTCGGTAAAAATCTCTCCCATAACTATTCATTACTGGCGCGCCTGGCTGAATTTCACCATTTCAACCTGCCGCTGTTGGTGGGTATGTCACGAAAATCGATGATTGGGCAATTGCTGAACGTGGGGCCGTCCGAGCGCCTGAGCGGTAGTCTGGCCTGTGCGGTCATTGCCGCAATGCAAGGCGCGCACATCATTCGTGTTCATGACGTCAAAGAAACCGTAGAAGCGATGCGGGTGGTGGAAGCCACTCTGTCTGCAAAGGAAAACAAACGCTATGAGTAATCGTAAATATTTCGGTACCGATGGGATTCGTGGTCGTGTAGGGGATGCGCCGATCACACCTGATTTTGTGCTTAAGCTGGGTTGGGCCGCGGGTAAAGTGCTGGCGCGCCACGGCTCTCGTAAGATTATTATTGGTAAAGACACGCGTATTTCTGGCTATATGCTGGAGTCAGCACTGGAAGCGGGTCTTGCGGCTGCCGGTCTTTCCGCGCTCTTCACTGGCCCGATGCCAACACCGGCCGTGGCTTATCTGACGCGTACCTTCCGCGCAGAGGCTGGAATTGTAATTTCTGCATCGCATAACCCATTCTACGATAACGGCATTAAATTCTTTTCTATTGACGGTACTAAGCTGCCGGATGCAGTTGAAGAAGCCATCGAAGCGGAAATGGAAAAAGAGATCAGCTGTGTTGATTCGGCAGAACTGGGTAAAGCCAGCCGTATCGTTGATGCCGCGGGTCGTTATATCGAGTTTTGCAAAGCCACGTTCCCGAACGAACTTAGCCTCAGTGAACTGAAGATTGTGGTGGATTGTGCAAACGGTGCGACTTATCACATCGCACCGAACGTGCTGCGTGAACTGGGGGCGAACGTTATCGCTATCGGTTGTGAGCCGAACGGTGTAAATATCAATGCCGAAGTGGGGGCTACCGACGTTCGCGCGCTCCAGGCTCGTGTGCTGGCTGAAAAAGCGGATCTCGGTATTGCCTTCGACGGCGACGGCGATCGCGTGATTATGGTTGACCATGAAGGCAATAAAGTCGATGGCGATCAGATCATGTATATCATCGCGCGTGAAGGTCTTCGTCAGGGCCAGCTGCGTGGTGGTGCTGTGGGTACATTGATGAGCAACATGGGGCTTGAACTGGCGCTGAAACAGTTAGGTATTCCATTTGCGCGCGCGAAAGTGGGTGACCGCTACGTACTGGAAAAAATGCAGGAGAAAGGCTGGCGTATCGGTGCAGAGAACTCCGGTCATGTGATCCTGCTGGATAAAACCACTACCGGTGACGGCATTGTTGCTGGCTTGCAGGTGCTGGCGGCGATGGCGCGTAACCATATGAGCCTGCACGACCTTTGCAGCGGCATGAAAATGTTCCCGCAGATTCTGGTTAATGTGCGTTACACCGCAGGTAGCGGCGATCCGTTGGAGCATGAATCAGTCAAAGCTGTGACCGCAGAAGTTGAAGCGGCGCTGGGTAGCCGTGGACGTGTGCTGTTGCGTAAATCCGGCACCGAACCGTTAATTCGCGTGATGGTGGAAGGCGAAGACGAAGCGCAGGTGACTGAATTTGCACACCGCATCGCCGATGCAGTAAAAGCCGTTTAAAACGATAAATGGCTGGCTAAAAAGGCGGCGATTGTCGCCTTTTTTCTCAGCGAACACATCGGTTTTGCTGTTTTTTTCCGCAGTTGATACAATGCAATAAAATTGCCCTTGCGAAGGTCATTCGCTTTGGTTAGTATTCACACCCGCTTCAGTGGGAAAGGTTAAATATTCCCGCTTTATTGGTTGAAGCATTGGTACGCGGCAACTCCGCAAGGAACAGGTTGATTATGTACGAAGCTCTTTTAGTAGTTTTCCTTATTGTGGCAATTGGCCTTGTTGGTCTGATCATGCTGCAGCAAGGTAAAGGCGCTGATATGGGAGCCTCCTTCGGAGCAGGCGCTTCCGCTACGCTGTTTGGTTCAAGTGGTTCTGGTAACTTCATGACTCGCATGACGGCGCTGCTGGCAACGTTATTCTTCATCATCAGTCTGGTGCTGGGTAACATCAATAGCAACAAAACCAATAAAGGTAGCGAATGGGAAAACCTGAGTGCGCCGGCGAAAACCGAACAAACTCAGCCAGCTGCTCCGGCTAAGCCGACCAGCGATATCCCGAACTAAAAAGTAGTATCCGTGCCGAGGTGGTGGAATTGGTAGACACGCTACCTTGAGGTGGTAGTGCCCAATAGGGCTTACGGGTTCAAGTCCCGTCCTCGGTACCAAATTCCAGAAAGACGCTGAAAAGCGTCTTTTTTCGTTTTGGTCCTGGTCTGAGGAATGGTTGTCAGGTATCTGTATCTCGTCCAGTTGTTTTACTCGTAGCTGGTACCTTGAAACGATGGTGCCGGTATGCCTTAGTTATAAGCTTTTCCCTTCTGCTGACATAATTGGCACTTTATTGTGTCAACTCCATTTCCGGTACGAATACGGATATGTTTACTTCTCGATAAACCATCCTGCCCCTGTCAGTATAACTACTGATGGCTACGTTCTGCGTAATGTTTAGAGACGCATTGATAATGTTATTTAATTACTGAGAACGCAATGGCCGCATCATTTAAAAAGAAAAAATCTAGCAGTGTTTCGGTCTGATATGGATTAGAGTTGAAAAACATGTCTGATATAAAATTGAACATTGTTGATAATTGTTTATATTGGTTGTGAACTTGGATTTCTGGATGACAGTATTCAACAAATTTGTTAAAAGTTTTAAATCTCATTGGTTGTTGTATCTTTGTGTTATTATTTTTGGTATTACGAACTTAGTCGCTTCTTCCGGAGCGCATATGGTTCAGCGATTGCTGTTCTTCGTTCTGACCATCCTGGTTGTTAAACGTATACCATCCCTTCCGCTTCGCCTGCTTATTGCCGCACCATTTGTGTTACTGACTGCGGCAGATATGAGTATTAGCCTCTATTCATGGTGTATCTTTGGTACAACTTTCAATGATGGATTTGCGATTAGTGTGCTGCAGAGTGATCCGGATGAAGTTGTCAAAATGCTGGGAATGTATATCCCTTATCTATGTGCTTTTGCCTTTTTATCCCTTCTTTTTTTGGCAGTAATAATAAAATATGATGTTTCCTTGCCGACAAAAAAAGTGACAGGAATATTATTGCTGATTGTCATTTCGGGCAGTTTATTTTCCGCTTGTCAATTTGCTTATAAAGATGCAAAAAATAAAGAGGCGTTCAGTCCATATATACTAGCGTCGCGATTTGCTACCTATACGCCGTTTTTCAATCTCAATTATTTTGCTTTAGCAGCGAAAGAGCATCAAAGATTACTCTCAATTGCAAACACGGTGCCGTATTTTCAATTATCAGTCAGGGATACAGGTATTGATACCTACGTGTTGATTGTGGGGGAGTCTGTACGTGTCGACAATATGTCTTTGTATGGATATACACACTCTACGACACCGCAAGTCGAAGCACAAAGAAAGCAGATCAAACTGTTTAATCAAGCAATAAGCGGTGCACCTTACACTGCGCTGTCGGTTCCCCTTTCTTTAACTGCTGATTCTGTTTTGAGTCATGACATTCATAATTATCCGGACAACATTATTAATATGGCTAATCAAGCAGGATTTCAGACTTTCTGGCTAAGCTCGCAATCCGCTTTTCGGCAGAATGGTACAGCAGTTACCAGTATCGCCATGCGCGCCATGGAAACAGTCTATGTCAGAGGATTTGATGAATTGTTGTTGCCGCATTTATCGCAAGCGTTACAGCAAAAGACGCAGCAAAAGAAACTGATTGTTCTTCATTTAAATGGAAGCCATGAACCGGCTTGTAGCGCCTATCCGCAATCCAGCGCTGTGTTTCAACCGCAGGACGATCAGGATGCCTGCTATGACAACTCCATTCATTACACAGATAGTTTGCTAGGTCAGGTTTTTGAATTATTAAAAGATCGCCGCGCCTCGGTCATGTATTTTGCCGACCACGGCCTGGAACGCGACCCTACGAAGAAGAACGTCTATTTTCATGGAGGCAGGGAGGCTAGCCAGCAGGCATATCATGTCCCTATGTTTATCTGGTATAGCCCCGTTCTTGGGGATGGCGTGGATCGCACAACGGAAAACAACATCTTTTCGACAGCTTACAATAATTACATTATTAATGCGTGGATGGGGGTAACAAAGCCGGAACAGCCGCAAACGCTTGAGGAAGTGATTGCACACTATAAAGGAGACTCGCGGGTTGTGGATGCAAACCATGATGTTTTCGATTATGTGATGCTCAGAAAGGAGTTTACAGAGGATAATCAAGGTAACCCCACCCCTGAAGGGCAGGGTTGATGTCGAATTACTGGCCTTTATTTTCCAGATTCTCCACCTGCGGCACCCCTGAAGCGGCAGAGGAGGAGAGCAGGCCAGTTTTGGCATAACCGAAAAGTTTCTCGCGGGTATCGGTGATATCCAGGTTACGCATGGTCAGTTGACCGATACGATCATCTGGCGAGAACACCGAGTCGCCTTTTTCCATCGTCAGACGCTCTGGCTTGTAGGTCAGGTTCTCTGAGACGGTATTCAGGATTGAATAATCGTTCCCGCGGCGCAGCTCCAGAGTAACTTCACCAGTGATCTGGCTGGCAACCCAGCGTTGCAGAGAGTCCCGCAGCATCAGCGCCTGGGAGTCAAACCAACGTCCCTGGTACAGCAGACGGCCCAACTGACGACCATGCGCGTGATACTGCTCAATGGTGTCTTCGTTGTGAATACCGGTCAACAAACGTTCATACGCAATGTGCAGCAGTGCCATCCCAGGGGCTTCATAAATGCCGCGGCTTTTTGCTTCGATGATACGGTTTTCAATCTGGTCGCTCATGCCCAGGCCGTGACGACCGCCGATGCGGTTAGCTTCCAGCATCATTTCTACGTCGTCGCTAAAGGTTTTACCGTTCAGCGCCACCGGATGACCTTGCTCAAAGCGTACTGTGACTTCTTCTGCCGGGATTTTCACGCTCTCATCCCAAAACTTCACGCCCATAATTGGGTTGACGATTTTGACGCTGGAGTTGAGGTATTCCAGATCCTTCGCTTCATGCGTTGCACCAAGCATGTTGGAGTCCGTGGAGTAAGCTTTTTCGACAGACATTTTGTAGTCGAAACCGCAGGCAATCATAAATTCAGACATCTCATGACGGCCGCCCAGTTCATCAATAAAGTCAGTATCAAGCCACGGTTTGTAAATCTGCAGTTCAGCATTGGTCAGCAGACCGTAACGGTAGAAACGTTCGATATCGTTTCCTTTATAGGTGCTGCCGTCACCCCAGATATTCACGCCATCTTCTTTCATAGCAGCAACCAGCATGGTGCCGGTCACGGCGCGGCCCAGCGGCGTCGTGTTGAAATAGGTCAGTCCACCAGTGGTGTTATGAAATGCGCCACACTGAATAGCGGCAATACCTTCGGCCACCAGTTGTTTGCGGCAGTCGATCAGACGTGCGTTCTCCGCGCCGTATTCCATGGCACGACGAGGGATCGCATCATAATCCTCTTCGTCTGGCTGGCCCAGGTTTGCAGTATATGCATAAGGAACAGCTCCCTTTTGTCGCATCCACAGCAGTGCGGCACTGGTGTCCAGACCGCCGGAAAAAGCGATACCAATACGTTGACCTACCGGGAGATGCTTGAGAATCGTCGTCATAAAATAACACCCTGCTTAATTAACTGATGATGAGCCTGGATTTCTGCTCTCACTGAATTTTTATGCAAAATAAATGAGTTTTCATTTAATCATCTTTTATCGGAGACAGGAAGAGTTTAGTGTGTTTTTTGTAAAATAATGCGCTTAAGGGAAAGCAGGAGAAGGTAAAAGTATTCAACAAATGAAAGTGAACTGGATATTCATTCACGTGATTAGCAATAAACGTTGACAAAATGTGGCGTGGATCACTATAATGCCCGCAGATTTTACGTCCCGTCTCGGTACACCAAATCCCAGCAGTATTTGCATTTTTTACCCAAAACGAGTAGAATTTGCCACGTTTCAGGCGCGGGGTGGAGCAGCCTGGTAGCTCGTCGGGCTCATAACCCGAAGGTCGTCGGTTCAAATCCGGCCCCCGCAACCACTTTCCCTTAGAGTCCTTTTTCAAATATACTGTGAAGACTTCGGCCTTCGTAGTGGGATTTGAAAAAATCCTTCTGGAAAGTGCTCCAGACCGCAGTTGCGGTTATAGGGTTCAGTTATATAAAGCCCCGATTTATCGGGGTTTTTTGTTATCTGACTACAGAATAACTGGGCTTTAGGCCCTTTTTTTATGTCTTGGGGGTGGGCTTGTCCACATTAGAGCAAAAATTAACAGAGATGATTACTGCGCCAGTTGAGGCCCTGGGTTTTGAACTGGTTGGCATCGAATTTATTCGCGGTCGCACATCCACACTGCGCATCTATATTGATAGTGAAGATGGCATCAATGTTGATGATTGTGCTGATGTGAGCCACCAGGTAAGTGCTGTGCTGGATGTTGAAGACCCCATCACCGTTGCTTATAACCTGGAAGTCTCCTCACCGGGTCTCGATCGCCCACTGTTCACGGCTGAACACTACGCCCGTTTTGTCGGAGAAGAGGTGACTCTGGTTCTCCGTATGGCGGTACAAAACCGTCGTAAATGGCAGGGCGTTATCAAAGCGGTAGACGGTGAAATGATCACAGTTACCGTCGAAGGTAAAGATGAAGTGTTCGCGCTGAGTAATATCCAGAAGGCGAACCTGGTTCCCCACTTTTAATAGTCTGGATGAGGTGAAAAGCCCGCGATGAACAAAGAAATTTTGGCTGTAGTTGAAGCCGTATCCAATGAAAAGGCGCTACCTCGCGAGAAGATTTTCGAAGCATTGGAAAGCGCGCTGGCGACAGCAACAAAGAAAAAATATGAACAAGAAATCGACGTTCGCGTACAGATCGATCGCAAAAGCGGTGATTTTGACACCTTCCGTCGCTGGTTAGTTGTTGATGAAGTCACCCAGCCGACCAAGGAAATCACCCTTGAAGCCGCACGTTATGAAGATGAAAGCCTGAACTTGGGCGATTACGTTGAAGATCAGATTGAGTCTGTTACCTTTGATCGTATCACTACCCAGACGGCAAAACAGGTTATCGTGCAGAAAGTGCGTGAAGCCGAACGTGCGATGGTGGTTGATCAGTTCCGTGAACACGAAGGTGAAATCATCACCGGCGTGGTGAAAAAAGTAAACCGCGACAACATCTCTCTGGATCTGGGCAACAACGCTGAAGCCGTGATCCTGCGCGAAGATATGCTGCCGCGTGAAAACTTCCGCCCTGGCGACCGCGTTCGTGGCGTGCTCTATTCCGTTCGCCCGGAAGCGCGTGGCGCGCAGCTGTTCGTCACCCGCTCCAAGCCGGAAATGCTGATCGAACTGTTCCGTATTGAAGTGCCGGAAATCGGCGAAGAAGTGATTGAAATTAAAGCAGCGGCTCGCGACCCGGGATCTCGTGCGAAAATTGCGGTGAAAACCAACGATAAACGTATCGATCCGGTAGGTGCTTGCGTAGGTATGCGTGGCGCGCGTGTTCAGGCGGTTTCTACTGAACTGGGCGGAGAGCGTATCGATATCGTCCTGTGGGATGATAACCCGGCGCAGTTCGTGATTAACGCAATGGCACCGGCAGACGTTGCTTCTATCGTGGTGGATGAAGATAAACACACCATGGATATCGCCGTTGAAGCCGGTAACCTGGCGCAGGCGATTGGCCGTAACGGTCAGAACGTGCGTCTGGCTTCGCAGCTGAGCGGTTGGGAACTCAACGTGATGACCGTTGACGACCTGCAGGCTAAGCATCAGGCGGAAGCGCACGCAGCGATCGACACCTTCACCAAATATCTCGACATCGATGAAGACTTCGCGACTGTTCTGGTAGAAGAAGGCTTCTCGACGCTGGAAGAACTGGCCTATGTGCCGATGAAAGAGCTGTTGGAAATCGAAGGCCTTGATGAGCCGACCGTTGAAGCACTGCGCGAGCGTGCTAAAAATGCACTGGCCACCATTGCACAGGCCCAGGAAGAAAGCCTCGGTGATAACAAACCGGCTGATGATCTGCTGAACCTTGAAGGGGTAGATCGTGATTTGGCATTCAAACTGGCCGCCCGTGGCGTTTGTACGCTGGAAGATCTCGCCGAACAGGGCATTGATGATCTGGCTGATATCGAAGGGTTGACCGACGAAAAAGCCGGAGCACTGATTATGGCTGCCCGTAATATTTGCTGGTTCGGTGACGAAGCGTAATAAACTGTAGCAGGAAGGAACAGCATGACAGATGTAACGATTAAAACGCTGGCCGCAGAGCGACAGACCTCCGTGGAACGCCTGGTACAGCAATTTGCTGATGCAGGTATCCGGAAGTCTGCTGACGACTCTGTGTCTGCACAAGAGAAACAGACTTTGATTGACCACCTGAATCAGAAAAATTCAGGCCCGGACAAATTGACGCTGCAACGTAAAACACGCAGCACCCTTAACATTCCTGGTACCGGTGGAAAAAGCAAATCGGTACAAATCGAAGTCCGCAAGAAACGCACCTTTGTGAAACGCGATCCGCAAGAGGCTGAGCGCCTTGCAGCGGAAGAGCAAGCGCAGCGTGAAGCGGAAGAGCAAGCCCGTCGTGAGGCAGAAGAATCGGCTAAACGCGAGGCGCAACAAAAAGCTGAACGTGAGGCCGCAGAACAAGCTAAGCGTGAAGCTGCTGAACAAGCGAAACGTGAAGCTGCGGAAAAAGACAAAGTGAGCAATCAACAAGACGATATGACTAAAAACGCCCAGGCTGAAAAAGCCCGCCGTGAGCAGGAAGCTGCAGAGCTCAAGCGTAAAGCCGAAGAAGAAGCGCGTCGTAAACTCGAAGAAGAAGCACGTCGCGTTGCTGAAGAAGCACGTCGTATGGCGGAAGAAAACAAATGGACTGATAACGCGGAACCGACTGAAGATTCCAGCGATTATCACGTCACTACTTCTCAACATGCTCGCCAGGCAGAAGACGAAAGCGATCGTGAAGTCGAAGGCGGCCGTGGCCGTGGTCGTAACGCGAAAGCAGCGCGTCCGAAGAAAGGCAACAAACACGCTGAATCAAAAGCTGATCGTGAAGAAGCTCGTGCAGCAGTACGTGGCGGTAAGGGCGGAAAACGTAAAGGTTCTTCGCTGCAGCAAGGCTTCCAGAAGCCAGCTCAGGCCGTTAACCGTGACGTTGTGATCGGCGAAACCATCACCGTTGGCGAACTGGCGAACAAGATGGCGGTTAAAGGCTCTCAGGTCATCAAAGCGATGATGAAACTGGGCGCAATGGCAACCATCAACCAGGTTATCGATCAGGAAACCGCACAGCTGGTTGCTGAAGAGATGGGCCACAAAGTTATCCTGCGTCGTGAAAACGAGCTGGAAGAGGCGGTAATGAGCGACCGTGACACGGGTGCTGCGGCTGAACCGCGCGCGCCGGTTGTGACCATCATGGGTCACGTTGACCACGGTAAAACCTCTCTGCTGGACTACATTCGTTCAACGAAAGTGGCCTCTGGCGAAGCGGGCGGCATTACCCAGCACATTGGTGCATACCACGTTGAAACTGAAAACGGCATGATCACCTTCCTGGACACCCCGGGGCACGCCGCGTTTACTTCAATGCGTGCACGTGGTGCGCAGGCAACGGACATCGTAGTCCTGGTTGTTGCTGCAGACGACGGTGTAATGCCGCAGACCATCGAAGCTATCCAGCACGCGAAAGCGGCGGGTGTTCCGGTGGTGGTTGCTGTGAACAAAATCGATAAACCAGAAGCCGATCCGGATCGCGTTAAGAACGAACTCTCCCAGTACGGCATCCTGCCAGAAGAGTGGGGCGGCGAAAGCCAGTTCGTACACGTATCTGCAAAAGCGGGTACCGGTATTGATGAACTGCTGGATGCTATCCTGCTGCAGGCGGAAGTTCTGGAGCTGAAAGCGGTACGTAAAGGTATGGCGAGCGGTGCGGTTATCGAATCCTTCCTCGATAAAGGTCGTGGTCCGGTTGCTACCGTTCTGGTACGTGAAGGTACTCTGCACAAGGGCGATATCGTTCTGTGTGGCTTCGAATACGGTCGTGTTCGTGCAATGCGTAACGAACTGGGTCAGGAAGTGCTGGAAGCGGGTCCGTCCATTCCGGTGGAAATCCTCGGCCTGTCCGGCGTACCGGCTGCGGGTGATGAAGTTACCGTTGTACGTGACGAGAAGAAAGCGCGTGAAGTTGCACTTTATCGTCAGGGTAAATTCCGCGAAGTTAAACTGGCGCGTCAGCAGAAATCTAAACTCGAGAACATGTTCGCCAACATGACCGAAGGCGAAGTTCACGAAGTGAATATCGTCCTGAAGGCAGACGTACAGGGTTCTGTGGAAGCAATTTCTGACTCCTTGCTGAAACTGTCTACTGACGAAGTTAAAGTGAAGATCATCGGTTCTGGCGTAGGTGGTATCACCGAAACCGACGCTACCCTGGCTGCGGCGTCCAACGCCATCCTGGTTGGCTTCAACGTACGTGCTGATGCCTCTGCACGTAAAGTGATTGAAGCGGAAAGCCTGGATCTGCGTTACTACTCCGTCATCTATAACCTGATCGACGAAGTGAAAGCGGCGATGAGCGGTATGCTGTCTCCGGAACTGAAACAGCAGATTATCGGTCTGGCGGAAGTTCGTGACGTGTTCAAATCACCGAAATTTGGTGCTATCGCAGGTTGTATGGTTACCGAAGGTGTGGTTAAACGTCACAACCCGATCCGCGTTCTGCGCGACAACGTGGTTATCTACGAAGGCGAGCTGGAGTCCCTGCGACGCTTCAAAGATGACGTTAACGAAGTCCGTAACGGTATGGAATGTGGTATCGGCGTTAAGAACTACAACGATGTCCGCACTGGCGATGTGATCGAAGTATTCGAAATCATCGAGATCCAACGTACCATCGCTTAAGGTTTTTAGGGTTCCATGCGGGATAAGGCGTTTATGCCGCATCCTGTATGGATTGCCTGATGCGACGCTGGCGCGTCTTATCAGGCCAACGTGAACAGCCCTTCCACCTGAAATTAATTTTAAAAAGGGGCTAACAGCCCCTTTTTTGTCAGGAGAATTTATTATGGCGAAAGAATTTGGTCGCCCGCAGCGCGTAGCGCAGGAAATGCAAAAAGAGATCGCTCTCATCCTGCAGCGTGAAATTAAAGATCCTCGTCTGGGCATGATGACCACCGTTTCCGGTGTCGAAATGTCTCGCGACCTGGCGTATGCCAAAGTATATGTGACGTTCCTCAACGACAAAGATGAAGACGCGGTTAAAGCGGGCATCAAAGCGTTGCAGGAAGCTTCTGGTTTCATCCGCAGCCTGCTGGGGAAAGCGATGCGCCTGCGTATCGTGCCGGAACTGACCTTCTTCTACGACAACTCTCTGGTTGAAGGGATGCGCATGTCAAACCTGGTGACCAGCGTGGTCAAACATGACGAAGAACGTCGTGTTAACCCGGACGACAGCAAGGAGGACTAATGAGTCGTCCTCGTCGTCGCGGTCGCGACATTAACGGCGTTTTGTTGCTGGATAAACCGCAGGGGATGTCCAGCAACGATGCGCTGCAAAAAGTGAAACGGATTTATAACGCCAACCGTGCCGGGCATACCGGTGCACTGGACCCGCTGGCGACCGGCATGTTGCCAATTTGCCTCGGGGAAGCGACGAAGTTTTCCCAGTATCTGCTGGACTCCGACAAACGTTATCGGGTCATTGCGCGTCTTGGACAGCGTACCGATACTTCTGATGCCGACGGACAAATCGTTGAAGAACGTCCGGTAACCTTTAGTGCAGAGCAACTGGCGGCGGCGCTGGATACCTTCCGTGGCGATATCGAACAGATTCCTTCGATGTATTCAGCACTGAAATATCAGGGCAAAAAACTGTACGAATACGCGCGTCAGGGCATTGAAGTTCCACGTGAAGCGCGCCCGATTACCGTTTATGAATTGCTGTTTATTCGCCATGAAGGCAATGAGCTGGAGCTGGAAATTCACTGCTCAAAAGGCACTTATATCCGCACTATCATTGACGATCTCGGCGAAAAACTCGGTTGTGGCGCGCATGTTATTTACTTGCGTCGTCTGGCGGTAAGTAAATATCCGGTTGAACGGATGGTGACCCTGGAACATCTGCGTGAACTGGTTGAGCAAGCCGAACAGCAGGATATTCCGGCTGCGGAGTTACTTGACCCATTACTGATGCCAATGGACAGTCCAGCTTCGGACTACCCAGTGGTGAATCTTCCGTTAACGTCTTCTGTTTACTTCAAAAATGGTAACCCAGTTCGTACATCCGGTGCGCCGCTGGAAGGACTGGTTCGCGTTACAGAGGGTGAGAACGGCAAGTTTATCGGTATGGGCGAAATTGACGATGAAGGCCGCGTTGCGCCTCGTCGCCTGGTGGTTGAATACCCGGCGTAATGTTAACCGTCTTGCGATAACAGGTCGCTACGAGTAGAATACTGCCGCTTAACGTCGCGTAAATTGTTTAACACTTTGCGTAACGTACACTGGGATCGCTGAATTAGAGATCGGCGTCCTTTCATTCTATATACTTTGGAGTTTTAAAATGTCTCTAAGTACTGAAGCAACAGCTAAAATCGTTTCTGAGTTTGGTCGTGACGCAAACGACACCGGTTCTACCGAAGTTCAGGTAGCACTGCTGACTGCACAGATCAACCACCTGCAGGGCCACTTTGCAGAGCACAAAAAAGATCACCACAGCCGTCGTGGTCTGCTGCGCATGGTTTCTCAGCGTCGTAAACTGCTCGACTACCTGAAACGTAAAGACGTAGCACGTTACACCCAGCTCATCGAGCGCCTGGGTCTGCGTCGCTAATTCTTGCGAGTTTCAGAAAAGGGGGCCTGAGTGGCCCCTTTTTTCAAGCTGACGGCAGCAATTCACTGGAAACTAATGTATTGTTGCTATGAATGATCTTCCGTTGCAGAGGTTCGCGCGGCTAATGAGAGGCTTTACCCACATAGAGCTGGGTTAGGGTTGTCATTAGTCGCGAGGATGCGCAGAAGATCGGGTATTAACACCAGTACCGTAAGGTACTGTCTAAGAAAGAGAAAGGATATTACATTGCTTAATCCGATCGTTCGTAAATTCCAGTACGGCCAACACACCGTGACTCTGGAAACCGGCATGATGGCTCGTCAGGCTACTGCCGCTGTTATGGTTAGCATGGATGACACCGCGGTATTTGTTACCGTTGTTGGTCAGAAAAAAGCCAAACCAGGTCAGGACTTCTTCCCGCTGACCGTTAACTATCAGGAGCGTACCTACGCTGCTGGTCGTATCCCGGGTAGCTTCTTCCGTCGTGAAGGCCGCCCAAGCGAAGGCGAAACCCTGATCGCGCGTCTGATTGACCGCCCGATTCGCCCGCTGTTCCCGGAAGGCTTCGTCAACGAAGTTCAGGTTATCGCCACCGTGGTTTCTGTTAACCCGCAGGTTAACCCGGATATCGTCGCGATGATTGGTGCTTCCGCAGCACTGTCTCTGTCTGGTATTCCGTTCAATGGCCCGATTGGTGCTGCCCGTGTAGGTTACATCAATGACCAGTACGTACTGAACCCGACTCAGGACGAACTGAAAGAGAGCAAACTGGACCTGGTTGTTGCCGGTACAGAAGCTGCCGTGCTGATGGTTGAATCTGAAGCTGAACTGCTGAGCGAAGACCAAATGCTGGGCGCAGTGGTGTTCGGTCATGAACAACAGCAGGTTGTTATTCAGAACATCAATGAACTGGTGAAAGAAGCCGGTAAACCGCGTTGGGATTGGCAGCCGGAGCCGGTAAACGAAGCGCTGAACGCGCGCGTTGCTGCGCTGGCTGAAGCTCGTCTGAGCGATGCTTACCGCATCACCGACAAACAAGAGCGTTATGCGCAGGTTGATGTCATCAAATCTGAAACCATCGCGACACTGCTTGCTGAAGACGAAACCCTGGACGAAAACGAACTGGGTGAAATTCTGCACGCTATCGAGAAAAATGTTGTTCGTAGCCGCGTACTGGCCGGCGAACCGCGTATCGACGGTCGTGAAAAAGATATGATCCGTGGTCTGGATGTGCGTACTGGTGTGCTGCCGCGTACTCACGGTTCTGCGCTGTTCACCCGTGGTGAAACGCAGGCGCTGGTTACCGCAACGCTGGGTACTGCTCGTGACGCGCAGGTTCTTGATGAACTGATGGGCGAACGTACCGATACCTTCCTGTTCCACTACAACTTCCCTCCGTACTCCGTAGGCGAAACCGGCATGGTCGGTTCTCCGAAGCGTCGTGAAATTGGTCACGGTCGTCTGGCGAAGCGCGGCGTGCTGGCAGTAATGCCGGATATGGACAAATTCCCGTACACCGTACGTGTTGTGTCTGAAATCACCGAATCCAACGGTTCCTCTTCTATGGCTTCCGTGTGCGGCGCGTCTCTGGCGCTGATGGACGCCGGTGTGCCGATCAAAGCTGCCGTTGCGGGTATCGCAATGGGTCTGGTGAAAGAAGGCGACAACTACGTTGTACTGTCTGACATTTTGGGCGACGAAGATCACCTGGGCGATATGGACTTCAAAGTTGCGGGTTCTCGTGACGGTATCTCTGCATTGCAGATGGATATCAAAATTGAAGGTATCACCAAAGAGATCATGCAGGTTGCACTGAACCAGGCTAAAGGTGCGCGTCTGCATATCCTGGGCGTAATGGAACAGGCGATCAATGCGCCGCGCGGTGATATCTCTGAGTTCGCTCCGCGTATCCATACCATCAAGATCAATCCAGACAAGATCAAAGACGTTATCGGTAAAGGCGGTTCTGTAATCCGTGCTCTGACCGAAGAAACTGGCACTACCATCGAAATCGAAGATGACGGTACTGTGAAGATCGCAGCGACCGACGGCGAGAAGGCGAAAAACGCTATTCGTCGTATCGAAGAGATCACTGCAGAAATCGAAGTAGGCCGCGTCTACAATGGTAAAGTGACCCGAATCGTTGACTTTGGCGCATTTGTTGCCATCGGCGGCGGTAAAGAAGGTCTGGTCCACATCTCTCAAATCGCTGATAAACGCGTTGAGAAAGTGACCGATTACCTGCAGATGGGTCAGGAAGTACCGGTGAAAGTTCTGGAAGTTGATCGCCAGGGCCGTATCCGTCTGAGCATTAAAGAAGCGACTGAGCAGTCTCAACCTGCTGCAGCACCGGAAGCTCCGGCTGCTGAACAGGGCGAGTAAGGTTGCCATTTGCCCTCCGCTGCGGCGGGGGGCTTTTAACCGGGCAGGACGCCTTGTTAGCAACCGGGAACAGGACGTTCATTCAACCGTGGTCTTCGGGAGTGGGAAATGAAGCCTTTTTTGCGCTGGTGTTTCGTTGCGACAGCACTTACGCTTGCAGGATGCAGTAATACTTCCTGGCGTAAAAGTGAAGTCCTCGCGGTACCATTGCAACCGACTTTACAGCAGGAAGTGATTCTGGCACGTATGGAACAAATCCTTGCCAGTCGGGCTTTAACCGATGACGAACGCGCACAGCTTTTATATGAGCGCGGAGTGTTGTATGATAGTCTCGGTCTGAGGGCATTAGCGCGTAACGATTTTTCGCAAGCGCTGGCAATCCGACCGGATATGCCTGAAGTATTCAATTACTTAGGCATATATTTAACGCAGGCAGGCAATTTTGATGCTGCCTATGAAGCGTTTGATTCTGTACTTGAGCTTGATCCAACTTACAACTACGCGCACTTGAATCGCGGGATCGCATTATATTACGGCGGTCGTGACAAGTTAGCGCAAGATGATCTGCTGGCGTTTTATCAAGACGATCCCAATGATCCTTTCCGTAGTCTGTGGCTTTATCTCGCCGAGCAGAAGCTCGATGAGAAGCAGGCTAAAGAAGTGTTGAAACAGCACTTCGAAAAATCGGATAAGGAACAGTGGGGATGGAACATTGTCGAGTTCTACCTGGGCAACATTAGCGAACAAACGTTAATGGAAAGGCTCAAGGCGGACGCAACGGATAACACCTCGCTCGCTGAGCATCTCAGTGAAACCAACTTCTATTTAGGTAAGTACTACCTAAGTCTGGGGGATTTGGACAGCGCCACGGCACTGTTCAAACTGGCGGTTGCCAACAACGTTCATAACTTTGTTGAGCACCGATACGCATTGTTGGAATTATCGCTCCTGGGCCAGGACCAAGATGACCTGGCAGAATCGGACCAGCAATAGCTGACGTACACATCAGCCCGTAATCTTTTTTGATTGCCATCACCTTAACGGGTGAGGGCGTTGTTGTTCGTTAATACACCTACTTTGAGCCGGTTCACACTTTTCAATGAAAATTGCTGATCAATTTCATGATGAGTTATGTAGACTGGCCGCCATTAATTTTGAGGCACACGTACTACATGGCTGAATTCGAAACCACTTTTGCAGATCTGGGCCTGAAGGCTCCTATCCTTGAAGCCCTTAACGATCTGGGTTACGAAAAACCATCTCCAATTCAGGCAGAGTGTATTCCACATCTGCTGAATGGCCGCGACGTTCTGGGTATGGCCCAGACGGGGAGCGGAAAAACTGCAGCATTCTCTTTACCTCTGCTGCAGAATCTTGATCCTGAGCTGAAAGCACCACAGATTCTGGTGCTGGCACCGACCCGCGAACTGGCGGTACAGGTTGCTGAAGCAATGACGGATTTCTCTAAACACATGCGCGGCGTAAACGTGGTTGCCCTGTACGGCGGCCAACGTTATGACGTGCAATTACGCGCCCTGCGTCAGGGGCCGCAGATCGTTGTCGGTACACCGGGCCGTCTGCTGGACCACCTGAAACGTGGCACTCTGGACCTCTCTAAACTGAGCGGTCTGGTTCTGGATGAAGCTGACGAAATGCTGCGCATGGGCTTCATCGAAGACGTTGAAACCATTATGGCGCAGATCCCGGAAGGTCATCAGACCGCTCTGTTCTCTGCAACCATGCCGGAAGCGATTCGTCGCATTACCCGCCGCTTTATGAAAGAGCCGCAGGAAGTGCGCATTCAGTCCAGCGTGACTACCCGTCCTGACATCAGCCAGAGCTACTGGACTGTCTGGGGTATGCGTAAAAACGAAGCACTGGTACGTTTCCTGGAAGCGGAAGATTTTGATGCGGCGATTATCTTCGTTCGTACCAAAAACGCGACTCTGGAAGTGGCAGAAGCTCTTGAGCGTAACGGCTACAACAGCGCCGCGCTGAACGGTGACATGAACCAGGCGCTGCGTGAGCAGACACTGGAACGCCTGAAAGATGGTCGTCTGGACATCCTGATTGCGACCGACGTTGCAGCCCGTGGCCTGGACGTTGAGCGTATCAGCCTGGTGGTTAACTACGATATCCCGATGGATTCTGAGTCTTACGTTCACCGTATCGGTCGTACCGGTCGTGCAGGTCGTGCTGGTCGTGCACTGCTGTTCGTTGAGAACCGTGAGCGTCGTCTGCTGCGCAACATCGAACGCACCATGAAGCTGACCATTCCGGAAGTAGAACTGCCGAACGCAGAACTGCTGGGCAAACGTCGTCTGGAAAAATTTGCCGCTAAAGTACAGCAGCAGCTGGAAAGCAGCGATCTGGATCAATACCGTGCACTGCTGAGCAAAATTCAGCCGACTGCCGAAGGTGAAGAGCTGGATCTCGAAACTCTGGCAGCCGCACTACTGAAAATGGCACAGGGTGAACGTACTCTGATTGTTCCGCCAGATGCGCCGATGCGTCCGAAACGTGAATTCCGTGACCGTGATGACCGTGGTCCGCGCGATCGTAACGACCGTGGCCCGCGTGGCGACCGTGAAGATCGTCCGCGTCGCGAACGTCGTGATGTTGGCGATATGCAGTTGTACCGTATTGAAGTGGGCCGCGATGATGGTGTTGAAGTTCGTCATATCGTTGGCGCGATTGCTAACGAAGGCGACATCAGCAGCCGTTACATCGGTAACATCAAGCTGTTTGCTTCTCACTCCACCATCGAACTGCCGAAAGGTATGCCGGGTGAAGTGCTGCAACACTTTACGCGTACTCGCATTCTCAACAAGCCAATGAACATGCAGTTACTGGGCGATGCACAGCCGCATACTGGCGGTGAGCGTCGTGGCGGTGGTCGTGGTTTCGGTGGCGAACGTCGTGAAGGCGGTCGTAACTTCAGCGGTGAACGCCGTGAAGGTGGCCGTGGTGATGGGCGTCGTTTTAGCGGCGAACGTCGTGAAGGCCGCGCACCGCGTCGTGATGACTCTACCGGTCGTCGTCGTTTCGGTGGTGATGCGTAATCATCGCTGAACAGCGAACACAATCTGTAAAATAATATATACAGCCCCGATTTTACCCATCGGGGCTTTTTTTCTGTTTTTTGTACTCATGTACTGGTACAGTGCAATGCATAACAACGCAGTCGCACTATTTTTCACTGGAGAGAAGCCCTCATGGCAACACTAACCACCACCCAAACGTCACCGTCGCTGCTTGGCGGCGTGGTGATTATCGGCGGCACCATTATTGGCGCAGGGATGTTTTCTCTGCCAGTGGTCATGTCCGGGGCGTGGTTCTTCTGGTCAATGGCGGCGCTGATTTTCACCTGGTTCTGTATGCTGCATTCCGGCTTGATGATTCTGGAAGCTAACCTGAATTACCGAATCGGTTCGAGCTTTGACACCATCACCAAAGACCTGCTCGGCAAAGGCTGGAACGTGGTCAACGGCATTTCCATTGCCTTTGTGCTCTACATCCTGACCTATGCCTATATTTCTGCCAGTGGTTCGATTCTGCATCACACCTTCGCAGAGATGTCGCTAAACGTCCCGGCACGGGCAGCGGGTTTTGGTTTTGCACTGTTGGTGGCGTTTGTGGTGTGGTTGAGCACCAAAGCCGTCAGTCGCATGACAGCGATTGTGCTGGGGGCGAAAGTCATTACCTTCTTCCTCACCTTCGGTAGCCTGCTGGGGCATGTGCAGCCTGCGACATTGTTCAACGTCGCCGAAAGCAATGCGTCTTATGCACCGTATCTGTTGATGACGCTGCCGTTCTGTCTGGCATCGTTTGGTTATCACGGTAACGTACCGAGCCTGATGAAGTATTACGGCAAAGATCCGAAAACCATCGTGAAATGCCTGGTGTACGGTACGCTGATGGCGCTGGCGCTGTATACCATCTGGTTGCTGGCGACGATGGGTAACATCCCGCGTCCGGAGTTTATCGGCATCGCCGAGAAGGGCGGTAATATTGATGTGCTGGTACAGGCGTTAAGCGGCGTACTGAACAGCCGTAGCCTGGACCTTCTGCTGGTTGTGTTCTCAAACTTTGCGGTAGCGAGTTCGTTCCTTGGCGTAACGCTGGGCCTGTTTGACTATCTGGCAGATCTGTTTGGTTTCGACGACTCGGCTGTGGGCCGTTTGAAAACAGCGTTGCTGACCTTTGCCCCGCCGGTTGTGGGTGGCCTGCTGTTTCCTAACGGATTCCTGTACGCCATTGGTTATGCTGGCTTAGCGGCTACCATCTGGGCGGCAATTGTTCCGGCGCTGCTGGCCCGCGCATCGCGTAAACGCTTTGGTAGCCCGAAATTCCGTGTATGGGGCGGCAAGCCGATGATTGTGCTGATTCTGGTGTTTGGCGTCGGCAACGCACTGGTGCATATCTTATCGAGCTTTAATGTGCTGCCGGTGTATCAGTAATCAGAGGTGCCTTATCCGACATTTCTGCTGCCTACACAATGCCTGATGCGCTTCGCTTATCAGGCCTACGTAGGACAGCGTTGCCATCTCGGATAAGGCTTCCTACGTTAAAACACACTACCCCAACAACTCTTCCTTCACATCCATCGCCAGCTCAAACGAATGCAGGCGTGCCTGGTGGTCGAAAATCTGCCCGTTAACCATAATCTCATCGGCGTCGGTTTCGCGCAGGATCGACTGCAAGCCATGACGCACTTTCGCTTTATCGCCCACCAGCGACATACTTAGCGCCTGCTGCACGCCATACTGTTCGGACGGTGACCAGAACTGATCCATATTTTGAATCGGTGGCGGCAGTTGCCCGGTTTCGCCGCGACGCAGCTTCACAAAGGCTTGCTGCATTGAGGTAAACAGAAACTCAGCGTCGCGGTTACTGTCGGCGGCAATAATATTGATGCACACCATCGCATACGGTTTCTCCAGCCGTGCCGACGGTTTGAAGTTGCTGCGATAAAGATGCAGCGCCTGGAACAGCATATCCGGCGCGAAGTGTGAGGCAAACGCGAACGGCAGACCAAGCTGCGCCGCCAGTTGTGCACTGTAAAGGCTGGAGCCTAGCAACCACACCGGGATTTTCTCGCCATAGCCCGGTACAGGGCGCACATGCGGATTGGGATCGCGGGCATCAAACCAGTCCACCAGTTCCGCGACATCGCGAGGGAAATTATCAATATCGCCGCTCATATGACGACGTAGCGCCATCATTGTCCGTTGGTCGCTACCCGGCGCGCGACCCAGCCCCAAATCGATTCGCCCCGGATAGAGCGTATTAAGCGTGCCGAACTGTTCGGCAATGACCAACGGTGAGTGGTTAGGCAACATCACGCCGCCAGACCCCAGATGCAGCGTGGTGGTATTCGCCGCCAGATAGCCAATTAACACCGACGTTGCAGCACTGGCAATGCCGGTCATATTGTGGTGTTCTGCCAGCCAGTAGCGATGATAGCCGCGCTTTTCAGCCAGACGGGCGAGGTCGAGAGAGTGGGAGAACGCTTCCCGCGCTGAAGAACCTTCGGGGATGGGGGCCAGATCGAGTAGCGAAAACGCAATGGTTTTATCAGTCATAACAGCTCACTTTGTTACCGATTAGTCTTTAATACTGCATTAAAGAGTAGTTAAAGTTGTTAACAAAGTGAGCTATATACTTACGCTTGCAGCTCCAGCCCGGCCAGCCGCCGCCAGTAGCCGTTACAGTCGCTGTTTGCCGTCAACGGTAGTGGCGCAGCGCCATTTTCATTAGCGCGGAAGGCATCGAGCATTGCGAAAGTGTCAGTACCCTGCGGTGACAGGCGGACCACATCGACCAGCCCCTGCATGGATGCCAGCTCGTTACCGAGGTTGTAAACGTAGCCGCTCATGGTCTGAATGCCGTTGAGTACAAACACTTGTTGGTTTTCCTGCGATAGTACGTTGCGCCCGTTCGGATACTTAATGCAGCAGGTTTCACACTCATCTTTCGGGCGGTCTTCCGAACGCGCGGTAAAGCAGCGTGCGGAGTAGGCCAGCGGTAGATGACCGTAGCTCAGGACTTCCACTTCAAACTGGTTGCGAATGCCCAACTCATCGCACTGATTAAGCAGATTCACCAGCCAGTCGCGGGAAAGCTCCACCGGCATACACCAGCGCATCATGCCCTGTTTAAGCAATATTTTCAGCGTCACCGCGTTGTAGCAGTTCAGCGCGTGCCCGGCGACGAACGGCAGTTTGCGTTCAGCGCACATATTCACCACGCCGAGATCGCTGGCTTCAATCAGAAACTCACCGTTCTCAACATAGCGTTTCAGTTCGCCCAGTTCAGAGGATGCCTGCACCAGCGCCAGCGTGGAGAGCACAATCTGCTTACCACTTCCGGCGAGTGATTTTGCCATCTCCAGCCAGTCGCCAACTTTGGTTGCCCGGCGCTTGCTGCATACCGCTTCACCAAGATAAATCACGTCTGCGCTGCTGGCGGCGGCCTGCTGATAAAAGTCTTCCAGCGTCTCTTTTGGCCAGTACCATAGCACCGGCCCTAAGGAATATTTCATTGCTTTTCTCACTGCCATTTACGGTGATACGCGCCAAGGGTAGTTTGCGTGCCTTCGGACATCGACCCGAGCGTCTCCATCCACGCGCTTTGCGGTACGAAGTTTTGCGGATCGGCCTTACAACGGTCGATAGCCTGACGCCAGACTTTCGCCACCTGGCTGACATACGCCGGGCTACGCTGGCGGCCTTCAATTTTCACCGAAGCAATATTCGCCGCCATTAACTCCGGCAGCAGTTCCAGGGTATTGAGACTGGTTGGTTCTTCCAGCGCGTGATAGCGCTCGCCGTCCACCAGATAACGCCCTTTACACAGCGTCGGATAACCTGCGTTTTCGCCGTCCTGATAACGGTCGATCAGCACTTCGTTCAGGCGGGATTCCAGCCCTTGCGGCGTTTGCTGCCAGCGCACGAAACGGGCCGGAGAACATGCCCCCACGGTGTTGGGCGATTCACCCGTCAGATACGACGACAGATAGCAACGGCCTTCCGACATAATGCACAGGCTGCCGAAAGCAAACACTTCCAGTGGTACAGGTGTGACCCGTGCCAGCTGTTTCACCTGATGAATCGACAACACGCGCGGCAGTACCACGCGGGCAACGTCAAAATGGCGATGATAAAAGTTAATCGCCTCTTCATTGGTCGCCGAAGCCTGCACCGATACGTGGCGCTCAATATGCGGATAACGTTCGGCGGCGTACTCCAGCATGGCGAGGTCGGCGAGGATCAGCGCGTCGGCACCCAGTTGCGCCGCCATATCCACGGCGTGCTGCCAACGGGCGTAACCGTCCGGATGCGCAAAAGTGTTAATCGCGATGTGAAGTTTGCGGCGATGTTGATGGACAAAACTCACCGCTTCCTGCAATTTTTTCTCGGTAAAGTTAAGGCCGGCGAAGTGACGGGCATTGGTATCATCTTTTAGCCCGATATAAACAGCATCTGCGCCGTTTTCGATGGCCGCCTTAAGCGCCGGGAGATTTCCGGCAGGGCAGAGCAGCTCCATAATTTTTCCTGAAGGTTGCGCTATCAAAACGCAAAAATGTTAACGAACTGGGATTTTAGTTAACCTTGCTGCGACAATTTTTGATTTAAGGCAGTTAAAGTTGTATTGGTGGTAGCAGCAATTTCATATGGAATTGTTGATTTATACCGCTATGTTATTTTTCTGATATGGCAAAATAGGATGATTGTTGAAACAGGGAGTAAAACTCGTGTTGGATAAACTGCGTTCCCGTATTGTGCATTTGGGGCCATCTCTGTTGAGTGTACCGGTAAAACTGACGCCATTTGCGCTAAAACGCCAGGTTCTTGAGCAGGTCTTAAGCTGGCAATTCCGTCAGGCGCTGGATGATGGCGAGCTGGAGTTTCTTGAAGGTCGCTGGTTAAGTATTCATGTGCGTGATATTGACCTGCAATGGTTTACCTCGGTGGTGAATGGCAAACTGGTCGTTAGCCAGAACGCGCAAGCTGATGTGAGTTTTAGTGCCGACGCCAGCGATCTGCTGATGATTGCGGCGCGTAAACAAGATCCGGATACGCTCTTCTTCCAGCGTCGGCTGGTGATTGAAGGCGATACGGAGCTGGGGCTGTATGTGAAAAACCTGATGGACGCCATTGAACTGGAGCAAATGCCGAAAGCCTTACGCATGATGCTGCTGCAACTGGCGGATTTTGTTGAGGCGGGAATGAAAACCGCGCCTGAAACCAAACAGACATCGGTAGGTGAACCATGCTAATTCGAGTAGAAATTCCCATTGATGCGCCGGGTATTGATGCCCTGCTGCGTCGTTCATTCGAAAGTGATGCGGAAGCGAAGCTGGTTCACGATCTGCGTGAAGATGGCTTTCTGACGCTGGGGCTGGTGGCGACAGATGACGAAGGTCAGGTCATTGGCTATGTGGCTTTTAGTCCGGTTGATGTGCAGGGCGAAGACCTGCAATGGGTCGGCATGGCACCGCTGGCGGTTGATGAAAAATACCGTGGACAGGGGCTGGCACGCCAACTGGTCTATGAAGGACTCGATTCGCTTAATGAGTTCGGCTATGCCGCAGTGGTGACGCTGGGCGATCTGGCGCTGTACAGCCGTTTCGGCTTTGAACTGGCGGCGCATCACGATCTGCATTGCCGCTGGCCGGGCACTGAAAGCGCCTTCCAGGTACATCGTTTAGCGGATGACGCGCTGAACGGCGTAACTGGTCTGGTCGAGTATCACGAGCATTTCAATCGCTTTTAATCTCCGGGGGTTGCAGGCTGCTCAACAGTTCTGCAAACCCTGCGCCTTCCGTTACCAGACGCTCTTTTTGCCGTTTAGTCAGTTGTTTAACGCGATATTCCGCTCGTAGTGCCAGCGAACGGTCGCCCACTGGCGCGGAAAACGCCAGCGTTAGTTCTCCTTTCCCTCGCAGTGCTTTCGCCCCTTTGCCGCTTTGGTGCTGCTGATAGCGGCGTTCGACATCCGTGGTGATCCCGGTATAAAGCTTATTGTCGGCGGTACGGATCAAGTAAAGAAACCAGGGTGTCATCGTCTGCGTCGCATGTTAAGGTCAGGCCCACAGTATAAAAGAGAACAGCAATGGAAACACTCACCGCCATCAGCCGTTGGCTGGCAAAACAACATGTTGTCACCTGGTGTGTGCAGCAGGAAGGGGAACTGTGGTGCGCCAATGCCTTTTATCTTTTTGATGCGCAGAAAGTCGCCTTCTACATTTTGACGGAAGAAAAAACGCGTCATGCGCAGATGAGCGGGCCGCAGGCGGCAATTGCCGGAACGGTAAACGGTCAGCCGAAAACGGTAGCGTTAATTCGCGGCGTGCAGTTTAAAGGTGAGATCCGCAGACTGGAAGGCGAGGAAAGCGACCTCGCACGCAAGGCGTACAATCGTCGCTTTCCGGTTGCCAGAATGCTGTCGGCCCCGGTATGGGAAATCCGGCTCGATGAAATCAAATTCACCGACAACACGCTGGGCTTTGGTAAAAAAATGATTTGGCTACGTAACTCAGGCACCGAGCAGGCGTAACGCCTCGCGGTTAAACGCTGGCAGATCGTCCGGTGTCCGGCTGGTAACCAGCTGATCTTTATCGACCACCACTTCCTGATCGTAAAATTCCGCGCCCGCGTTTTTAACATCAATCACGATCGGTTTAACGGCGGTCAGCTTACGACCACGGATCACATCGGCGCTGATCAGCAACTGGGGACCGTGACAGATGGCGAAAACAGGTTTGCCGCTGTTCACAAAATCGCGAGTGAAGGTGACAAAACGGTTGTCGCCACGCAGATAATCTGGTGAATGACCGCCCGGTAGCAGCAGGGCATCGAACTCTGCGGGCGTCACTTCATCGATGGATTTATCGATGACCACGCTGGCTTCTCCTTTTTTGCCTTTCACCGTTTTACCCGCTTGTTTTTCAATGGTAATCACTTCGTGTCCGGCTTTACGGAACTCGTCTGCGGGTGAAGTGAATTCTGAATCCTCAAATTCATCAGTGATTAAAGCGGCGATTTTCTTACTCATGCTTCCTCCGCGTTGTTGCATTGGATGAGGCGAATTTTCCACAATCGGGGATAATTACCTCATGGTCTATTAAGCCTGGTGCATGAGCTGGGGAGCGCAAGGCAGACAATTCTGTAAAGGAGCGAAGATGAGTCAGGTACTGATTACAGGCGCAACGGGGCTGGTGGGCGGTCACCTGCTGCGGATGTTGATTAATGAACCGAAAGTTAACGTCATTGCTGCGCCGACGCGACGTCCGTTGGGCGATATGCCCGGGGTGTTTAATCCCCATGATCCGCAACTGACTGACGCGCTGGCGCAGGTCACCGATCCCATCGACATTGTGTTTTGTTGTCTCGGCACCACGCGGCGAGAAGCGGGGAGCAAAGAGGCGTTTATTCATGCCGATTACACGTTGGTGGTGGATACCGCATTAACCGGGCGGCGGCTCGGTGCGCAGCATATGCTGGTGGTCAGTGCTATGGGTGCTAATGCCCACTCGCCGTTTTTCTATAACCGCGTCAAAGGGGAGATGGAAGAAGCATTAATCGCCCAGAACTGGCCGAAATTGACCATTGCTCGCCCGTCGATGTTACTGGGTGATCGTAGCAAACAGCGGATGAACGAAACGCTTTTTGCGCCGCTGTTCCGTTTGTTACCCGGTAACTGGAAATCCATTGATGCGAGAGACGTGGCGCGGGTCATGCTGGCAGAGGCGATGCGGCCTGAGCATGAAGGTGTGACGATTTTAAGCTCTTCAGAATTACGCAAAAGAGCTGAATAATTATTCCCAAGAATTGATAGTGAGCGTAATATTCACGCGCTCAATTATCATAACTTATTCCTGGGGAATGCTATGACTGGTCAGTCTTCATCTCAGGCGGCAACGCCCATTCAGTGGTGGAAACCCGCGCTTTTCTTTCTCGTTGTCATTGCCGGTCTCTGGTATGTGAAATGGCAACCTTACTACGGCAAAGCGTTTACTGCTGCCGAAACCCACAGTATCGGTAAATCTATCCTTGCGCAGGCGGATGCTAATCCGTGGCAGGCGGCGTTGGATTACGCGATGATCTATTTCCTCGCGGTATGGAAAGCGGCGGTGCTGGGGGTGATCCTCGGTTCGTTGATTCAGGTACTGATCCCGCGTGACTGGTTGTTGCGTACGCTTGGGCAATCGCGCTTTCGCGGCACGCTGCTGGGAACGCTGTTTTCGCTGCCGGGTATGATGTGTACCTGCTGTGCGGCTCCGGTCGCGGCGGGAATGCGTCGCCAACAGGTGTCGATGGGCGGTGCGCTGGCATTCTGGATGGGGAATCCGTTGTTAAACCCGGCGACGCTGGTGTTTATGGGGTTCGTCCTCGGCTGGGGTTTTGCGGCGATTCGTCTGGTGGCGGGGCTGGTGATGGTGTTGCTGATTGCGACGCTGGTGCAAAAATGGGTGCGTGAAACACCGCAAACGCAGGCACCGGTCGAAATTGATATACCGGAAGCACAGGGAGGATTTTTTAGCCGCTGGGGCAGGGCGCTATGGACGCTTTTCTGGAGTACGATCCCGGTTTACATCCTTGCAGTACTGGTGTTGGGTGCCGCTCGCGTCTGGTTATTCCCCCATGCCGATGGTGCTGTCGATAACAGCCTGATGTGGGTGGTGGCGATGGCGGTGGCAGGATGCTTGTTTGTCATTCCCACGGCAGCAGAAATTCCGATTGTACAAACGATGATGCTGGCAGGTATGGGAACTGCTCCGGCGCTGGCATTGTTGATGACGCTCCCGGCGGTGAGTTTGCCGTCACTGATTATGCTGCGCAAAGCGTTCCCGGCGAAAGCCTTATGGCTGACGGGGGCGATGGTGGCAGTGTCTGGTGTGATTGTCGGCGGGCTGGCGCTGTTGGTTTGATTTGAGGGAAAACATGTCGGATGCGGCGTAAACGCCTTATCCGACCTACGGTTTGCATCGTTGTAGGCCTGATAAGACGCTGCAAGCGTCGCATCAGGCATTACAAGGGCTGCTATTTAATAAACGTAAACGCCGTAGTTACCCGCTTCACGCCGCTTACCCGGCTGGCAATATCTGCCGCCGCTTTCGCTTCACGTTCAGTCACCAGCCCCATCAGGAACACTTCACCGTTTTCGGTGGTCACTTTCACGTTGGACGATTTCACCAGGTCGCTGGTTAACAGCTGCGAACGTACTTTGGTGGTGATCCACGTATCGTTAGACGCTTCGCCCAGACCAATCGGCTGGCCCTGACGAATCTCGTTATACACTTCGTTGGCACCGTCTACGCCCATAGCAATCTGTTTGGCGCGAGCCGAAAGTTCAGCGTTTGGTGACTGCCCAACCAGCAGCACTTTGCCCTGATAGGCCGTTACATTAATGCGCGCTTCTTTCTTAATTTGTTCGTCTTTCGACAATGCGCTGTTCACGCGCACTTCCAAGGTACCATCGTCTACCTGGGTGCCGACACTGCGTGGGTCAGTTGCGGCTTTGGTACCCACAGCAGCAGTACCCACTACGGCAGCGGCAACACAACCTTGCAACAGCAGCGCGGAAATAAGGACTGCGATTGGCGATAATGCCTTCATGTATTCTCCTTAAACATCCTGGTGAGGGAAAAGCGTGTTATCGATCAGATCGCACAGGCAATTTACCGTCAGCATATGCATTTCCTGAATGCGAGCACTACGATGCGAAGGAATGCGGATCTCCACATCCTGTGGCCCTAACAAACCTGCAAGTTCACCGCCGTCATAGCCGGTTAATGCCACAATGGTCATATCACGCGTAACGGCAGCTTCTACCGCTTTTACAATATCGCGGCTGTTGCCACGGGTGGAAATGGCTAACAATACATCTCCCGCATGACCCAGCGCCCGCACCTGTTTTGCATACACTTCATCATGTAAGCGATCGTTGGCAATTGCCGTTAAGACAACATTATCAGTATTTAGTGCAATGGCAGGTAAGCTGGGCCGCTCCGTTTCGAAACGGTTGATCATGCTGGCAGCAAAATGCTGTGCATTGGCAGCGGAAGTTCCATTACCACAACAGAGGATTTTGTTGCCATTGAGCAGAGACTGAACCAGCGTCATGGCTGCACGGGAGATGGCATCCGGAAGCGCCTCTGCCGCCGCAATTTGAGTTTGAATGCTTTCAGTGAAGCAAGCTTTAATTCTTTCTTGCACGCTAATCCTTAAACCTTAATTATGAGTGGTCATTAAAGGCATCCTTAATCCACTCAACCTCATTCCCGGTGAAGGCTACCACATCGAACCGGCAATCCACAGTATCAAAACTCCCATTATGACGCGCGAGCCACAAACGGGCAGTCTGTAATAATTTGTGTTGTTTGCTGCGGGTCACACTGGCTGCCGCGCCGCCATAAAGCGCAGAGCGGCGGTAACGCACCTCGATAAAAACGGTGGTCCGGCCTTCACGCATTATCAGATCGATCTCGCCGCCACGCTCGTTCACGTTAGCGGCGATAAACCGTAGTCCTTTGCCTTCCAGCCAGCGACGCGCTTGTGCTTCCCACGCATCGCCGGTCTGTTTGGTGGTTAACTGGCGGGGACTACCTGACCTTGTTGGTACTGTAGCCATGATAACTTCCTGTTAATCACGCAATCCGGGCTTGCCGTCAGGCTTCCGGTATTACCGTTGATTTCAAAACCCTGAACCTGGCGCATTTGTGAGAAATGATTTGCCAACGACCAGGCATCGACACCCATCGCATACATGCGAGCCAGCGAATAATCGTTGTTCACCGCGCTGAGCGCCTGCTGCATTAACGGCAGATTACCGCCTGCCAGCATCGGGATTTCGCTGTACTGCAAGCCTTCCATCTCCAGGCGGAAATCCGGGCCAGCGGTCCCTTGCGCACTGCGGGAACTGGCGTACAGCGTTGCACCGCTCTGGCTACCGTTACGCATGGCGATCATCGGTTTGATAAAAGCGATTTCACCCGGCGTTGCCACAATGTACACCGCATCGACACGACCGCCATTATTGGTGAACTGGTCATCGGTTGGCGTGGTTTGCAGCGTTGGATTGTTGGTCGTCATGCCGGAGTCGGTTGTCGCTCTGGGAGTAATCGGGCTACCCGTTAAAGCAATACCAGAACCGCCGTTAACACCCGCGCGTAATTCGCTGGTGGAACCAAATTTTTGTTGCAGAACGGTGCCGCCACCCAGTTTCTGCCACTCTTGCGCAAACGCATTGGCTACGCGATCGCCCAATGAACTGCGCGGGATCAGCACCAGCGGCGCTTGTTTACCCTGGTCACGAATATGACGCGCTGCATCGCGCGCTTCGTCTTCTGGCGAAAGCGCGAAGTAACAAATATTGACGCGGTTTTCGATATTCTCCGGCTGGTTCAGTGCCAGCACGTTCAGCGGGGTGTTGCTCTTCAGCAACTCTTCAACGTTATTTTTCAGCAACGGACCGACCACAATACTCGCACCATCCTGCTGAACCTGGCTTAAGATCTGGCTAAGTGGTTGTGATGAGGTATCGTAGATTTTCAGCTCTGCGGATGGATTTGCGGGTGCGTTTACCGCTGCGGTGCTTGTCGCCGGGGCGCTTACAGGTACCGGCTGGGCCGCAGGCTGTTCACCGGTCAGATCGCTAACCGAAGCTTGTGCCGGGCTGGCAACGCCATCCACGGTTTGCGGCTGAGGTTGTTCTGCTACGTCTGCGGCAGGTGCGGCAGCTACCTGGGCCGCCACTGGCTGAGTGCCGATATTTTTCGCCGCTTCAAAGCCTTGCTGAATAGTGCGACCAAATACCGCTGCCTGGCCATTCAGCGGCAACAGCAGGGCGATTTTGTTGGTCGATGCTGGTTTAAACGCTTTTACGTTAACCAACTGCGTTGGCAGCATTTTCGCGCCCGGGTTGTTCGGATAACGTTTCTGCCAGTCGGCGATCCCAGCTTTCATCATGTCAGGATCGTTACGGTTATCAAACCAGACGCGCTGCAAATCCAGCCAGCCTTGCAGAATATTTTCGTCGGCGTTGATCACCAGCGTATTCGCCTGCTCCTGAGTCATGGAGGAGAGCGCCTGCCATGTGGCGTCAATATTCTGCTGCTTTTCTTTCGCACCGAGCAGCGGTTCCTGAGCAATTAACGCGCGCAGTAAATCAATGGAAGGACGCCCCTGGCTGGCATCGATTTTTGCCTGCCAGTAACGGGCTTGCTGGTTTTGTTCTAAATCGGCAGGTGTGATTTTCGCCAGCAAGTTTTGCGCGCCAGCAAAATCTTTCTGCGCCAGTTTAATCTCTGCCGCCAGCAGTGTTTTCTCGCGACGCTGATTATCATTCAGTTCTTGCGGTAGTTGGTTAACCAACTCAACCGCCTGCCCGGTTTTACCTTCTTTCACCAGTGCACGAATGGCGAGTAATTGCCAGTTGATCCTGGTATCATCAGAACTTTGCTGCATCTGTTGCAGGTAAAAAGCAGAATCAGCCTGCGCCGTGCCCTGCATATAAGCAGTGGACTGATCGGGAGTATGGGTGCCACAACCGGCGAAAATCAGGGCTGCCAAAACAACAGGCAGACAACGCGCGGCTTTCAAACGAGAAAATGTTGAGGGTACCATAATGTATCCAGTGATATTTTTTTTACGCAATGCTCAATATTAAATCGGCAATACGGACGACACAATGAAACAACACCAATCGGCGGATAATTCTCAGGGGCAGCTTTACATTGTACCGACGCCAATCGGCAATCTGGCGGATATCACCCAGCGTGCATTAGAGGTATTACAGGCCGTTGATCTGATTGCCGCCGAGGATACGCGTCACACCGGTTTATTGCTGCAACATTTTGGGATTAATGCCCGGTTGTTTGCGCTGCACGATCATAACGAACAACAAAAAGCCGAAACGCTGCTGGCGAAGCTGCAAGAGGGGCAAAACATTGCGCTGGTTTCCGATGCCGGAACGCCGCTAATTAACGATCCTGGCTACCATCTGGTGCGTACCTGTCGTGAAGCGGGGATTCGCGTGGTGCCGCTACCAGGGCCGTGTGCTGCTATCACTGCGTTAAGCGCCGCGGGTTTACCATCCGATCGTTTTTGTTATGAAGGCTTTTTACCTGCCAAATCAAAAGGCCGCCGTGATGCGCTAAAAGCTATTGAAGCGGAGCCGCGCACGCTGATTTTTTATGAATCTACCCACCGTCTGTTAGATAGCCTGGAAGATATTGTTGCGGTATTAGGCGAATCCCGTTACGTGGTTCTGGCGCGTGAGCTAACCAAAACCTGGGAAACCATTCACGGCGCGCCCGTTGGCGAGCTGCTGGCGTGGGTAAAAGAAGATGAAAACCGTCGCAAAGGCGAAATGGTGCTGATTGTCGAAGGCCATAAAGCGCAGGAAGATGACCTGCCTGCTGATGCCCTGCGCACGCTGGCGCTGTTACAGGCAGAACTGCCGCTGAAAAAAGCGGCGGCGCTGGCCGCAGAAATTCACGGCGTGAAGAAAAATGCGCTGTATAAGTATGCGCTGGAGCAGCAGGGAGAGTGATTACAGGCGTCGCAGCAGGAATAGCGCTGCAACGCCTGTACCAGGCGAGTTAACGACGACACATTTCATCAATCACGCATGTGAAATGGTTATGCAGCCATAAAAATGAAGCCGGGATAGCGGTGGAGACTTTAGCCGTGAGAAAACGTTCTGTCGCATCCTGTTTTCCTTCGCCAGTTATCAGTAACAAAACTTCGCGGGCATTGAGAATATCCTTCAGGCCTAAGGTGATCCCACGAGTCACGGGACGGTCAGCGGTTTTTAACATCTCATGTTGCTGTGTTCTGGCATCAAGTTGACTGATATGGCAGGCCGGTTGCAGGCTTTCTCCCGGTTCGTTCAGCCCAAGATGACCGTTTTTCCCCAATCCGAGAACGCATAAGTCCAGACCGCCTTTGCGCGCAATCAGGTTCGTTACCCGTTCGCACTCTGTCTCATTTATCTCTTCGGAGTGAAAGCTGATGAGCTGGTCTTCACGTAGCCCCAGCGGCTGCACGATATGCTGTTGAAGGAAAGTTTCGCAGGTACCAGGCATCGTTAATGGCAGATCCACCCATTCGTCGAGCTTCACGAAGGTGAGCTGGCTGACATCAACCTGCTGCTGGTGGATTTTTTCTACCAAATAATGATACGTCAGTAATGGCGTGGCTCCGGTCGCCAGGCAAATCACGGCATCCGGTTTGCTACGGATCACGGCCAATAAATATTCGCTGGCACGTTCACTTAACGCCGTATAGTTTTCAACTTGTTGAAGGGTTTGCACAGGATGAAATTCCTTAAGTAAAGAGGCACCGCCAGACGCGGTGCCTCGTTCCATTTACAAAATGCCGAATGCAGAACAAACAATAGAAAGAACAAACGTCACGCCGATTAACAGCACCGGATGCGCTTTTTTCACCCGCAGGAAGTAATACATCAGCAGGGTGTAGGCCATCGGTAAAATATTCGGGAAGACTTTATCGAAGAAATCCTGCTGCAGCGCGACGCTGTGGGTACTGTCGATGGCAAACGATGTCACCACGTTAATATGCACATACGAAGCGATCAGCCCGCCGATTACTGTGATCCCGAGGATGGTTGCCGAACGGGCAATCATCTGCGAGTTCTCTCGCACTTTATCAATAGCCTTCACGCCGACTGAATAACCGACGTGGGTCCAGCCGACGCGCAGGAAAAAGATAAGCAGGTAAACGGCGAAAAACAAAATCGGTCCCAACAGGTTCCCCTGACTGGCAAACGATGAGCAAATCCCCGCCATAATCGGCAACAAAGTAAACCAGAAAATCGCATCGCCAATCCCGGCGATTGGGCCAAACAGTGCCACTTTGAGGCCTTTAATGGTGTCGCGGTTTTCTCCTTTTTCTTCCATCGAAATTAATAACCCCATCAGAAATCCGACCAGATTAGGGTGGGTATTAATAAATTCGAGGTTATCTTTCATCGCCGCGCTTAGGCCCGGTTTGTCGTCCTTATAAATCTTTTTCAGGATCGGCAACATCGCCCTGGTAAAACCGCCCGCCTGCATCCTTTCGTAGTTAAAGCTTGCTTGTAGCAGTGACGAACGAAAGCCCAGACGGGTGATATCTTTTTTACTGATTTCAGATCCCATTGCTGTAGTCCTCTTCTTCATTTTTACTGGCAACGGGCTGCGGTTGCGCTTGCTGCCGGGATTTCGCATTGAAAAACTCATACACCGCAAAGCCTGCGCCCAGCACGGCAACCGGCAACAGGTTGCTGACCTGGATGTAGCAAACAAACAGGAAACCGGCGATCAGGTAAGGGATATATTGCGCTTTGAACATCACGCGCAGCAGCAAGCCAAAACCAACGGCAGGCAGAATACCGCCAGCCACTTCAAAGCCGTGGGTCAGCCAGGCGGGCATCGCTTTCACCAGCGCCTGCATCGCCCCTTGTGCCAGGTAAGTACAGAGGAAAGCAATCACCGCATACGCTGAAGCGACGATGAGCATCGTTGTCCAGTTAAGTCGGGAAAACGCTGCCGTATCCGCCTCTTTCGCGCATTTATCGGCTTTGGTCATAAATAATGAGAAAGCGGAATAGAAGAACAGAATGACGTACTGCATTAACAAACTAAACGGCAGGCCAAGACCAATTGCCGTTTTGGCATCAACGCCCGTAGACCATGCAATGACGGTGGTCATCAGACCCGCCATAATAGGGTTGGGCGGCTGAACACCACCTGCAGGGGTTAATCCGGCGAAAGCCAACTCTGTCAGGCCTCCGGTAATTAAGCCAGTCTGAATATCACCGAGAATAGCACCTGTAAGGGTACAAACGATTATCGGGCGGAATAAAAATAAGGCTTCCAGCCAAAAATCAATCCCCAGAACGAAAACTAACGCCGCCAGGGATAATCCCTGGAGTAGGGTTATTTCATGCATTTTTATTACCTCAAACCAATATTAAGGCGATTTCAGATTTAGTCAGGGATTTGTTCTTTTTGATCGCCAGGAACGTCCTGAATGAAAACATTCACGCCACGTTGTTTAATATAACGTAAGTCCGTGAGATCCTGGTCATCGACATAAACTTTACTGCTGATTTGCTTTTTCCCTTCCGAGAAATGCATATTGCCGACGTTGACATCTTTCAGGTCAATACCACCTTCTACCAATTTACGTACCGTTTGTGGCGTACGGCAAATCAGGAAGATCTTCTGATGTGGTGCAGCTTTGCCGATGACGTTAATGGTTTTTTCGATAGTAAAGAAACGAATGCCAAAGCCGTAGGTTTCTGCGGTAATACCCATTAATTTCTGTTGAATATCATCGTTAGCGACAACATCATCCACGACTACCAACAGATTCGCACCGATGGTGGATGTCCAGGTCACGCCAACCTGACCGTGAACCAGACGGTTATCAATACGGGTTAAGAGAATATTTGGACTGCTCATTGTGTAATCCTCACCATAAAGTTGAATAATATAATATTTTTAAATATATTATTGTTGCGATATTGTACTGATGTATTTATTAATGTTTGGTTATCTCCTTTGCCATTAAGGTACTACCCGATATTAATCGGGCAGTGCATTCTGAAAAAACGTATAAAATTAATGATTATGCTGAAATTCGATTCGCTGAACCACAGACATTAATTTTATTTCTGACCACTTCTTTCATCGCATCCATTCCGACGCGCATATAATAACGAGGATCATTACCCTGCGGATTTTCCGCAAACCAGGCTTTAACCGCGCCAGCGAAGGCTATTTTTAATTCTGTGGCAACGTTCACTTTTGTTACACCGAGTTCAATAGTGCGACGGACAAATTCATCCGGGACATCGCTGGCACCATGCAGCACCAGAGGAACATCCACCACTTCACGAATTTCCGCCAGCCGCTGGAAATCAATCTTCGGCGTTTTGCTGTATAAGCCGTGCGCCGTACCAATCGCTACCGCCAGGCTGTCGACGCCAGTCAGTTCGACAAAGCGTTTAGCTTCTTGTGGATCGGTCAGGAATGCACTTTCGGCGTCAACGCTCATGTCATCTTCAACACCGCCGAGGCGGCCCAGTTCTGCTTCCACGCTGCAATCCCGGGAGTGGCAGAAGTCGACAACCGATTTCACCAGCTTCACGTTCTCGGCAAACGGGAAGTGGCTGCCGTCGATCATCGCGCTGCGCACGCCTGCGTGGACTTTACGGCGAATATCATCCAGCGATTCGTGGTGGTCGAGATGCAGTGCCAGCGGCATGTTATAGGTCGTGGAATAGGCGCTACACAGGGCGTAGATCTCTTCCAGCGCGATATGCTTAAAGGTACCTGGTGTCCCGGCGAGGATCACCGGCGATCGCATTTCACTGCACACTTCGAGGATCGCCTGGATCGTCTCGGCGTTATGGATGTTAAAGGCAGGCACCGCGTAGCCATTGGCCTGGGCGTCCTGTAACAGATATTTGGTGGAGATAATGCTCATAATGCGATCCTCTTATGCCTGCCACGGATGAATAGTTACGCCTTGCACCACGCGGTTTACGGTGCCACTGGCTGATGGGGTATCCGGCGTATTGCCCATGTGCAGCGACTGCATCAGTGCAAACGTCTGGGCGTACATCAGGAAGCAAAATGCTTGTTCAACGTCGATAAAGTGACGGGACGGCGGCAGGATGATATGCGGGCCAGCGGCGATAACGTCGTTGCTTTCAGCGGTGATGGCGATCACGCGCATTGCCTGGTTGTCACGGCGGAGTTCTGCCAGCAGGTCAAGATCGTACTGACGGGTGTAAGGGTGACTGGAGACAAACACCACTACCAGCGTTTCGTCATCGACCAGCGATTTCGGGCCATGACGGAATCCGGTCGGGGAATCATAGAAGGCCGCCAGTTTACCCGCTGTCAGTTCCAGCACTTTCAGCGCCGACTCGCGTGCTGCGCCCTGTAAGCCACCGCTGCCGAGATAAACGATCCGTTTCCACGGTGCGTAACCAAACACACCTTCGCTGAAATCGCCCAGTGAGGTCAGGATCGCCTGGCAACGATCCGCCACGTCGCGGAAGGTTTGGCTGTTGATCGTCTCAGGTGCGAAAACCGCGAGGCAGCTGGCCATCATGGTGGTAATGCTGCTGGTCATCGCAAAGCCGCGATCGTGCGTTTCTGCGGGCATCAGCAGGGCAAACGCGTTGTCGCTGTTGATCGCGTTTTGGTAAAGAGCGCCCGCTTCGTTGCAGGTGATCGGCAGGTGATAGCATTCTGGTACAAATTGATTTGCCAGTTCCACGGCGGCGACGCTTTCCGGGCTGTTGCCGGAGCGACCGAAGGAGATCAACAGTAGCGGATGAGCTGGGTTCAGGTAGTCCATTGGATTGGTGACCAGATCGGTGGTTGGTACGGCGCTGAAGTTTTTACCGGTATGGCTGGCGAGCCACGGCGCGATGATGTCACCGATAAATGCCGATGTTCCGGCTCCGGTCAGGATGATTTGCAGATTCTCTTTGCGCAGTAACGGTTCAAGGAAGTTATTGAGCGCGGAACGTAGCGCGTCAATGTTGGTGAGTGAACGGATCCATGCGCGAGGCTGATGGCGGATCTCTTCTTCAGTCCATGTACCGGTTGCGGCAGCAGCAGGGGTGTAATTTTCTGGCATAACTCAATCCTTAGTCTGATGAACTTGACGTCGGCGTTGTCGCTTTCGCTTGCCTTTCGTTTCATTTCACTTGGTGATTTCTTTCGTTGGTTAAAATCTATAGAAAAGAAACTGAAAGTTCAATGGAGAAAAAGGAAATAAAACGAAATCTGTGATCGTTGAAAGAAAAGACAAGGGAAGTAAAAGGGATTGCTGGATGCGGCGTAAATACTTTATCCGGCCTTACGGTCACCAACCGTAGGTCGGATAAGGCGCATTAGCGTCGCATCCGACACCGCTGCACAGATCAAAAAGAAAGAAAAAGAAAGGCCTTACGGGGGAAGTGAAGGCCTAATAAAGGAGCAAACCATCAAAACGAAGCTAATTGACCCTGAATCCAGATTTGTTGCACATGCAGCCCGCTATCCAGCGCAACGACGCTGGCGCGTTTGCCCGGTTTAAGCGATCCCAGAACACCATCAACACCCAGCATTCGCGCCGGATGCAGCGACGCCATATGGATGGCTTCCGCAGGCGTTACGCCCGTCAACTCGACCATGTTGCGCACTGCCGCATCGACAGACAGCGTACTGCCCGCCAGCCCACCGAACGCGGTACGGACAATGCCACCGTGCATCTGCACTTCTTCACCACATAACGTATAGTGACCATCCGGCATCCCGGCTGCCTGCATCGCGTCGGTGATCAGTACGATCCTCTCTTTCGCACAGCAACAACAGAGCGACATTGCCGCCGGATGTACATGATGACCATCGGCTATCAGTTCCAGCCAGGCGCGCTTGTCCGTTAATCCCGCGCCAACCATTCCCGGTTCGCGGTGATGTAAACCTGTCATCCCGTTATAGCAATGCACCAGGCCGTCGGCACCAGCATCAAACGCGGCACGGGTTTGTTGCCAGGTCGCCGCGCTATGCCCCAGCATCACCCGTACGTTTTGCTGTTTAAGATGGCGGATGGCCTGCAATGCCCCTTCTTTTTCTGGTGCCAGCGCTACCACGCGTAAGGTCTGCTGAGAAACGGCAATCAATTGATCCAGCTCGGCAATTTCCAGCTCGCGAAACAGCTCCGGCGGATGTGCGCCTTTATTCTGCGGCGTGAAGTACGGTCCTTCGAGATAACTCCCCAGCACTTGCGCACCAGGCCCACCGCGCTGGCAGCGTAGAGCAATACGTTTCAGCGCCGCATGAATGGTATTAAGCGGCGCGGTTACGGTGGTCGGTAACCAACTGCCGACACCTTCGCGTGCCTTGTGCATTGCCAGCTTGTCGAGCGCATCCGGCGCGTCATCCATTACATCAACGCCCGCACCACCGTGTACATGGGTGTCGATGTAAGCGGGGCAGAGCAGTTCCGCATCGCGTTCAGTCACGCCCACTGGAATCGGTTCGATTGCTGCGATTACACCGTCAGCAATACGCAACTGATGGTCATCGAGCCATCCCTCTTCAGTCAGCAGCCTTCTGGCGCGCAGAACGTGTGTCATATTCCTTCCTCGACCGGACATTCCTCATGGCAGCGACCAAGTTCGTCCACCAGACTGGTTAGCCCACGGTGTCCACACTCCAGCGCCTGCACACGGAACTCTTCACCGCTTAACCCTTCGCGTTCCAGCACCATTTCCAGTAATAGTTGCAAATTTGTGCCGGTGATCACTTCACAGCCCGGTTTTTGCATCGCCAGCGTTGAAGCTACGCGAAACGGCGTGCCGCCCAGCAAATCCGTCAGAAAAACAATGCCGTCTTCACAATCCAGTTGGGCGATGGCCTCTTCAAGCTGCGATGTAAGCAGCGCGGTGCTTGAGGTTTCTGGAAAATCGATGGCGATAAACTGCGATTGCTCGCCGAGGATTTGCTTCATTGCTTTTTCCATGCCGCTGGCAAATCCGCCATGCCCTGTCAAAATAATACTTAACATCTAATACCTCATTGTATTTAAAGGAAATGGCAGAATTTACCGACGATGCCGAGAACCACTGTCACTGCAATCAGGCGCAGCGGACTCCAGCCGCGGCGTACCAGCCAGAACATGGTCAGGGTGTAGACCAGCGGTAAGAAGGCAGGCATCAGTTTGTCGATAACATCAGCCTGTAACTTAACCACTGCGTCGCCCGCCGTGATTTCCAGCGTGGTGCTTAAACGAACATAGGTTGCCACCAGCGCGCCGATCACCGTCATCCCAACGATAGACGCCGCATGGCCGACTTTTTTGGTATTTGCTTTAATGAGTGGAATAGCCGCCACGCCCATGCGGTAAGCATAATGCGCCAGACCAAAACGCAGCCCCAGGTGCACCACGTTGAACAGCACAATAAAGACGACAGCGCCAAGAATAGAGCCTTGTAGCGCGAGGCTTGCGCCTATCCCGCCACAAATCGGCAGTAGCGTTAGCCAGAACATCGCATCGCCAATCCCGCCGAGCGGCGCACCGACGGCAATTTTGGTGCTCTGAATACTGTTAACGTCCTGCTTAGAACGCTCCATCGCAAGGATAATGCCGATAACAAACGTCACCAGAAACGGATGGGTATTGAAGAAACCCATATGCCCCTTCATGGCGCGCGCCAGGTCCCGTTTATTAGTGTGGATCTTTTTCAGAGCAGGCAGCAGACCGTACAACCAGCCGGAAGCCTGCATACGTTCGTAGTTGAAAGACGCTTGTAACAGCATGGAGCGCCAGGCGACGCGGTTGATATCTTTTTTCGTCAGCTCTGCGCCAATGCTCTGATCTTCATACACGTTTTCATTGACGCCAGTCAGCAGTGTTTCTTCATTTTCGCTGACGTTCGGCAGGGTGGTTTGATTAGATGCCATCTTCAAATTCCTCTTTCTGTGCCGCAGGTTGAGTCGGTTCAGGAGATTTACGCAGCAGGTCGATCAGCGCCATCGCCAGCGCAGCGGCAGCAATAGCCAGCACCGGTAACTTGAGCCAGGCTGCGGCAACAAAGCCCAGGATGAAGTAGGGGATGTAGACGTTTTTCATCATGATTTTCAGCAGCACGGCAAAACCGATTGCTGGCATGATGCCGCCCGCGACGCCGAGGCCATCAATTAATCGTTGCGGCAGGACATCAATGATGGTTTTTGCATGTTCCGCGCCGAAGTAGATAGGCAGGAAAGCGCAGAGAAAATAGAAAGTGCCGAGTGCCAGCAGTGCCAGATAGTTCACGCGTTCAATGCCGCGAGTATCGGCGTTCTCCGCCATCCGGTCGCAGCGGGACATCACGCCGGACATCACCGAGAACAGGAAGGTAATCCCCATCTGTACTGCAACAGCGAAAGGTACGGCGACACCGACCGCGACATCGGGTTTCACGCCAGTAGTAATGGCAAACGCCGTGCCGACGATAGTACCGATAATCACGTTAGGCGGCTGTGCGCCCGCCAGCGGGGCCAGCCCCATCCACACCAGTTCCAGCGTACCGCCGGTTAAAATACCGGTATGCAGATCGCCAAGTACCAGCCCGACCAACGGGCCGAGAACCACCGGGCGGTGCATATGGGTTAAGCCGTTAAACATATCCAGGCCAGCGATAAAGGCGATAATGCCCAACGCAAATGCCTGCAACAGACTGATTTCCATGATGAATCCCTCAAAGTAATTTAAAGAGGTCCACAGCAGGCTCTGTCGGGACGCCCTGAACGAAGCATTCCACCCCAGCGGCTTTCAGGTCGTTAAATGCTGCGATATCACCCGCATCCACAGAAACCGTTTTGGCGATTTGTTGCTTGCCATTGGCGTAGTGCATATTGCCAACGTTAATGCGATTCACCGGAACGCCACCTTTCACCAGCGTCAGGAAATCGGCCGGTGTTTTACAAACCAGCAGGATTTTCTGTCGATCGGCGGCGCGATGGATGTTGTCGATGACTTTTTGCAGCGTCCAGAAACGTACGGCGATCCCTTCTGCCAGTACCATTTCCATCAGGTTTTGTTGTACCGGATCTTCGGCAACCTCATCGTTGGCTACCAGCACCAGATTTGCCCCCGCAAATCCTACCCACTGAACGCCGACTTGACCGTGAATCAAGCGTTCATCAATCCGACTTAAAACAATATTTGGCATAGCGTGTTCCTCTTTGTTTTGCTTATTGGCCTTCACAGGCTGTGTGGTACTGCGCCAGGATGTCCTGAATATGGTTGATAATGAGTTCCCGTGGCGTTGGCTGCAGCTCGCCGGAGCGAACTTTCACGTACTGCAGCGGCAGATACTGACTGATCAGCGGCAGCGGAATTGGTGAATCCGCCAGATTACGAACCAGATGAGCGAAAGCGTCATCAATCTGGCTGTCCGGCCAGTAATAGCGCACGCGATCCGAGTAGCTATAACCACGCGCCAGACGACGCGCGTTGCCGTCACCGTGGTAGTGGCTTTGCCAGTATTCCGGGCGGTCGAGCATCACGTTTTCCAGCACCTGACGCAGACCAGAACAGGCTTTTGCTGGCACTAGTTCTTCTTCAATCGCTGCCAGAGAGAACAGAGCTTCACGCAGAGCAAAGGTCAGCGCCGGGCCAACTTTCAGAATGGCAAAGTGGTCAATCACCAGCTGGCGCAGCGATTGCGGCGTTTGATAATCGGTAGAGTGCGCTTCGAAAATCAGCGTTTCGTAGTTTTCGACCATCTGGCTTAAGGCGGTCGCTTTGGCGGGCTGATAATCAATAACGTTGGTGTGATCGAATTCGACGCCGGGTTGAACCACCAGGGCAATGATGCGTGGCCAGATGGCATTCAGACCCTGCTTTTCAAAAGCGTGACGATGGGCTTCCAGCGTGGCGCGGGCGGCATCCGGCGTGGTGACCGCCAGCTCGCTTAAGGTTTCATGCGCGCCGCCAGGCACCGGCACTTCGGTACCAATGACATACTCCAGATCGGCTTCGCCAAAATGTTCACGGCAGGTTTCTTCCGCCACTTTCGCCAAACGAGCGGCGCGTTCGGCCACGATGCCATCGGTTAAGGGAATCGGATCGTCCTGACAGGACATGCTGCAATCAAGGTGAATTTTTTTGAATCCTGCCGCCACGTAGCTTTTAATCAAATCATCGGCATTGGCCATTGCCTGAGCGGCAGGCAGATTTTGCCAGCGGTTTGGCCCCAGATGGTCGCCACCCAGAATCAGCGCATCCTGCGGGAAATTCAACGAGTCGGCGAGCTGACAAACAAAGCCGCGAAAACCGGCGGGCGTCATTCCGGTATAACCGCCAAACTGGTCCACCTGATTGGAGGTAGCTTCAATCAGTAACGGCGTTTGGTTTGCACTGGCGTAGCGGATTGCAGCTTCCAGCACCAGCGGATGTGCGGAACAAACGGCATAAATCCCATTTGTTTTGCCCGCTTTGTGCTGTCTCACCATTTCTGTCAGATGTTTCACTTTCCTCTCCAGTTCAGATTACTGCGACATTAATCTTTCGTTTTGTTTCAGTTGATACTGCGTCATGGTGAGATAAAAATAAAACGAAAGATAATAGTTTTCTGATCTGATTCACAAAAGAAACATAATGAAAGCCACTGAAACGAGAGTAGCTTGCGCCAATGGGTAAGGTGGGCTTGCATTTGCTTAATAGAAAGGCGTTAATAGGCAAAACGAAATGAAACGAAAGTTTTACGAAAGGACTTACTATGAGTAATACCGACGCTTCAGGTGAGAAGCGAGTGACAGGCACCAGCGAGCGACGAGAACAGATCATTCAGCGTCTGCGACAGCAAGGGAGTGTGCAGGTTAACGATCTGTCGGCATTGTATGGCGTATCTACTGTGACGATCCGCAACGATCTGGCGTTTCTGGAAAAGCAGGGGATCGCCGTGCGTGCCTATGGTGGCGCGTTGATCTGCGATAGCACAACGCCGTCAGTCGAGCCATCAGTGGAAGATAAAAGCGCACTGAACACCGCGATGAAACGCAGCGTTGCGAAAGCTGCCGTTGAGTTGATTCAGCCTGGTCATCGGGTGATCCTCGACTCCGGGACCACCACTTTTGAGATTGCTCGTCTGATGCGCAAGCACACCGACGTAATTGCGATGACCAACGGTATGAACGTGGCTAATGCGTTGCTGGAAGCGGAAGGCGTTGAGCTGCTGATGACCGGGGGGCATTTGCGCCGTCAGTCGCAATCTTTTTACGGTGATCAGGCTGAGCAATCGCTGCAAAATTACCACTTCGATATGCTGTTTCTTGGTGTAGATGCGATCGATCTGGAGCGTGGCGTCAGCACGCATAATGAAGATGAAGCCCGTTTAAACCGTCGGATGTGCGAAGTTGCGGAACGGATCATCGTGGTCACCGATTCCAGTAAGTTCAACCGTTCCAGTTTACATAAGATCATTGATACTCAACGTATCGACATGATCATTGTTGATGAAGGCATTCCTGCGGATAGTCTGGAAGGACTGCGAAAGGCTGGGGTTGAAGTGATTCTGGTCGGGGAATGAGAAAGGATGCCCGCTGGTCAACACCAATGCGTTCGGCGGGCATTGTGAACACCATCAATGGTTTTCTTCTGTCTCTTGGGTGAGGCTTTCCCAGTCGGCAGGAGGATGTCCTCTTTTTAACATTTTACTGAATACGGTATAGGCATCTGTTTTTTTACCGTAGGTGCGCAGCGTGTTTTCATCGTTCATCCATCCCAGAATGATGACTTTCTCTTTTTCACTGTAACGAAAGAAGAGACGATAGCGACCAGCACCAAATTTTACCCGTGACCAGTCTTTATTTTTCCCAGAGCCTAACGACTTGCCATGACGGAATGCCGGTGATGATGGATTGACCGTGATATGCTCCTCAATCACTTTATGGACCACCGCCAATAACTTTGTGGCAGCTTTTCTCTGATAATTTTCAGGATCTTTTCCCTTTAATGCCTCGACTTCGGCAACTAAAGCATCGTAGGTTTCCTGAAAACAGGGATGAGCATATAGCGCCCAACCATTAACCCTTTGTGGAAAATCCATTATTCGTCGTCGCCAATCTCATCGTCAATGTTGACGTCCATGCCAGCGACAAGTTTCTTTCCTTGTTGAATGTCGAATGGACGAGTTTTTTGCGGATTGTTCTGGATATCTGCATCCAGAAAACGCAAAAATGCATTCATAGTATGATCCTCCTGTTCATCTCCCAGTCGGCACATAAATACTTGCCCACCAGGCAGAATTTCGTAATGAATGCTGTCCAGGCCTGGCTTCAGTTTTAAGGCCTCACGCACTGGCGCGGGGATAGTTGTTTGTCCGCGTATAGTGACCTTTGATTCAGTGGTCAGTACAGCGTTAGAGCGAGCATTAGCGGGCATTATTTACTGTCCTTTTACAGCCTGTTTTCTGCTCAAATTATAAGCTTGAACTAAGGTAATGCAAATGCATTATTAATGGATGTGTGGACTTTAAACAATAAAAACATGGCACTAAGGCCATGTTTTGCGAGGGACGTTCCAAAAGAAATCAGGTCACCGGTGCCGGGTTAAACACCGCCAGCTGGTTATGCAGTCCCCATTGATCCGAGAAAGTTTTCTTCTTCCCGCTGGCGACGTCGAGAATAAAGTGGAACAACTTCCAGCCCACTTCTTCAATGGTTTCTTCGCCGGTAGCGATAGTGCCCGCGTTAATATCCATTAAATCAAACCAGCGGTTCGCCAGCTCGGTGCGGGTCGCCATTTTAATGACGGGTACCGCCATAAGGCCGTACGGCGTACCACGACCGGTCGTAAACACTTGCACGGTGATACCCGAAGCCACCTGTTGCGTGCCACAGACAAAATCGCTGGCTGGCGTCGCGGCGTAAATTAATCCGCGTTTAGTCGGGCGTTGGCCGGGCGACAGCACTTCAACAATTGCACTTTTACCCGATTTAGCAATGGAGCCGAGTGCCTTCTCTACCACGTTTGCCAGACCGCCTTTCTTGTTGCCCGGCGAAGGGTTGGCGCTGCGGTCGGTTTTTCCCATATTGAGATAGTTATCGTACCACTCCATCTCCTCCAGCAGCCGTTTGCCGACCTCTTCGTTCACTGCGCGTGGTGTCAGCAGATGGATCGCGTCACGCACTTCTGTGACTTCTGAAAACATCACCGTTGCGCCGCAGCGCACCAATAGATCAGACGCATACCCAACCGCCGGGTTTGCCGTTACGCCAGAAAACGCATCGCTGCCACCGCACTGCATGCCGACAACCAGTTCTGAAGCCGGACAGGTTTCTCGCTGACGTTGATTCAGTTTTTGTAGATGGCGTTCGGCTACCTGCAAAATATCCTCGACCATGGACTGAAAACCGACATGCTTTTCATCCTGCAAACTGACAATGCTGGCGCTTTCTACTGGAATAGCTTGCACATCATCCGTTCCAGTCAGTAGGCGTTCAGGCTGCAACTTTTCACAACCCAGACCAATCACCATTACTTCGCCGCCAAAGTTAGGGTTCAGCGAAATATTGTGAATGGTACGAATAGGTACAACTGCCGCGGGTGCGTTAATCGCCACGCCACAACCGTACAAATGATTCAGCCCCACCACGCCATCGACGTTCGGGTATTTCGGTAGCAGATCGCGTTCAATGATTTTTACTACGTAGTCCACCACGCCTGCCACACAGTGGACGCTGGTGGTGATGCCGAGCAGGTTTTTGGTGCCCACGCTGCCATCGGCATTGCGATAGCCCTCAAAGGTGTATCCTTCCAGCGGCGGTAAGGGTTCCGGGACTTTGGTTGCCAGTGGCAGCGTATGTAACGGCGGCGCTTCCGGTAGTACAACCATTGATTCGTCGATCCAGCTTCCGCGTGGGATTGCGCGCACGGCGTAACCAATCACCTCGCCATAACGAATAATTTCACCATTAGCCGGAATGTCCAGCAATGCGACTTTATGCCCCTGGGGAATATGTTCAATTAATTCCAGCCCATCCGGAAAACGCGTTCCTGCTTTCAGGCCATTATCATTAACAATAATTGCCACATTATCTGTGTCGTGAACTTTTATATAAAACGCAGTTGGCGTTTCTTGTCTGATTTCGATGTTGGCCATTGTGCAATATTCTCCAGCCAGGGACTATTAAAATGAGGACCTGGTCTCATTTAAAAATAAATAACTTCATTGGGTGAAATAAGAATGTCAGGAGTTTAAATGCAGAAATGTGATCAATGTCAATCATTTCAGGGATTGCAGTACCTCCCGGCAAGGTAAAGCGCAAATCTGTGCTTTAGCGCGCAACCTTATGTGCATATGCTCAAAATAATATTTAAATAGTACTAATTAAATTAGCATTTGCACAATGATTATTATTCTCGCGCTGCTTATACTAATTCCCGAGTTCATTGTCGTAACGGCATAAATAAAACTCATAAATAACACCTTCCCCATAATAATAAAAATCAGCATAAGTACCCGAGGTAAATAAAATGATTCTGGACACCGTTGACGTAAAAAAGAAAGGCGTGCATACCCGCTATTTAATATTACTGATTATTTTTATTGTTACCGCCGTTAACTACGCCGATCGTGCAACGCTGTCTATTGCTGGTACCGAAGTGGCAAAAGAGTTGCAGTTAAGTGCGGTTTCGATGGGTTACATCTTCTCTGCTTTTGGCTGGGCCTACTTGCTGATGCAAATTCCCGGCGGCTGGCTGCTTGATAAGTTTGGCTCGAAGAAAGTTTACACTTACAGCCTCTTTTTCTGGTCGCTGTTCACCTTCCTGCAAGGCTTTGTCGATATGTTTCCGCTGGCCTGGGCTGGGATCTCCATGTTCTTTATGCGATTTATGCTGGGGTTCTCGGAAGCGCCATCATTCCCGGCGAACGCCCGTATTGTCGCCGCCTGGTTCCCGACGAAAGAACGTGGTACTGCCTCCGCCATCTTTAACTCGGCGCAATATTTCTCGTTGGCGCTCTTTTCGCCGCTGCTTGGCTGGCTGACTTTCGCCTGGGGCTGGGAGCATGTCTTTACCGTTATGGGGGTGATTGGTTTTGTGTTGACGGCGCTGTGGATCAAGTTGATTCATAACCCGACAGATCACCCACGTATGTCTGCAGAAGAGCTGAAGTTTATCTCGGAAAATGGCGCGGTGGTCGATATGGACCACAAAAAGCCGGGTAGTGCGGCAGCAAGCGGACCCAAACTGCATTACATCAAGCAATTGCTCTCTAACCGCATGATGCTGGGCGTATTTTTCGGACAATATTTTATCAACACCATCACCTGGTTCTTCCTCACCTGGTTCCCAATTTATCTGGTGCAGGAAAAAGGCATGTCGATTCTGAAAGTGGGTCTGGTCGCCTCGATTCCGGCACTGTGTGGCTTTGCGGGCGGCGTGCTGGGAGGTGTCTTCTCGGATTATCTGATCAAACGCGGTTTGTCCCTGACCCTGGCACGTAAGCTACCAATTGTGCTGGGAATGTTGCTGGCTTCCACCATCATCTTATGTAACTACACCAACAACACCACGCTGGTGGTCATGCTGATGGCGCTGGCTTTCTTTGGCAAAGGATTTGGTGCGCTGGGCTGGCCAGTGATTTCTGACACCGCGCCGAAAGAGATTGTTGGCCTCTGCGGCGGCGTCTTTAACGTCTTTGGCAATGTTGCCTCCATTGTCACTCCACTGGTGATTGGCTATCTGGTAAGTGAACTGCACTCCTTCAATGCAGCACTGGTTTTCGTGGGATGTTCAGCGCTGATGGCGATGGTCTGCTACCTCTTCGTAGTCGGCGACATTAAACGTATGGAATTGCAGAAATAAGCAAAGGTATAAGCGATGAATAACGATGTTTTCCCGAATAAATTCAAAGCCGCACTGGCTGCGAAACAGGTACAAATTGGTTGCTGGTCAGCTCTCTCTAACCCGATTAGCACTGAAGTTCTTGGTTTGGCTGGGTTTGACTGGCTGGTGCTGGATGGTGAACATGCGCCAAACGATATCTCCACGTTTATTCCGCAGTTAATGGCCCTGAAAGGCAGCGCCAGCGCGCCAGTAGTGCGAGTGCCGACCAACGAGCCGGTAATTATTAAGCGTCTTCTGGATATCGGTTTCTATAACTTCCTGATTCCTTTTGTAGAAACAAAAGAGGAAGCAGAGCAGGCGGTGGCATCAACTCGTTACCCACCGGAAGGCATTCGCGGCGTCTCCGTTTCTCACCGCGCCAATATGTTTGGCACCGTGGCGGATTATTTCGCTCAGTCGAACAAGAACATCACTATTCTGGTCCAGATAGAAAGTCAGCAGGGCGTAGATAACGTCGATGCTATTGCCGCTACCGAAGGTGTAGACGGCATCTTCGTCGGCCCCAGCGATCTGGCTGCGGCATTAGGCCATCTCGGCAATGCCTCGCACCCGGATGTACAAAAAGCAATTCAGCACATTTTTAACCGTGCCAGCGCGCACGGCAAACCCAGCGGCATCCTCGCACCGGTCGAGGCTGATGCGCGTCGTTATCTGGAATGGGGCGCGACGTTTGTGGCCGTCGGCAGCGATCTCGGCGTCTTCCGCTCTGCCACTCAGAAACTGGCTGATACCTTTAAAAAATAACCACCACCGCAACAAGAGAGATGATTGATATGACTATGAAAGTTGGTTTTATTGGCCTGGGGATTATGGGTAAACCAATGAGTAAAAACCTTCTGAAAGCAGGTTACTCGCTGGTGGTTGCTGACCGTAACCCAGAAGCTATTGCTGACGTGATTGCTGCCGGTGCAGAAACAGCCGCTACGGCTAAAGCGATCGCTGAACAGTGCGACGTCATCATAACCATGCTGCCAAACTCCCCTCATGTGAAAGAGGTGGCGCTGGGTGAGAATGGCATTATTGAAGGCGCGAAGCCAGGTACGGTATTGATCGATATGAGTTCTATCGCACCGCTGGCAAGCCGTGAAATCAGCGAAGCGCTGAAAGCGAAAGGCATTGATATGCTGGATGCTCCGGTGAGCGGCGGTGAACCGAAAGCCATCGACGGTACGCTGTCAGTGATGGTGGGCGGCGACAAGGCTATTTTCGACAAATACTATGATTTGATGAAAGCGATGGCGGGTTCCGTGGTGCATACCGGGGAAATCGGTGCAGGTAACGTCACCAAACTGGCAAATCAGGTCATTGTGGCGCTGAATATTGCCGCGATGTCAGAAGCGTTAACGCTGGCAACCAAAGCGGGCGTTAACCCGGATCTGGTGTATCAGGCAATTCGCGGTGGGCTGGCGGGCAGTACCGTGCTGGATGCCAAAGCGCCGATGGTGATGGACCGCAACTTCAAACCGGGCTTCCGTATTGATCTGCATATTAAGGATCTGGCGAATGCGCTGGATACTTCTCACGGCGTCGGCGCGCAACTGCCGCTCACTGCTGCGGTTATGGAGATGATGCAGGCACTGCGTGCAGATGGTTTAGGAACGGCGGATCATAGCGCCCTGGCGTGCTACTACGAAAAACTGGCGAAAGTCGAAGTTACTCGCTAATGACGTCGTGCCCGGATGGCGTATTGCAATCCGGGCCTGGAATCCAGGCCGAATAAGAGAAACGCCCTCCGGCGTCATGTGGTAACAGGCATAGGTATGAAAATCGTAATCGCCCCAGACTCTTATAAAGAAAGTTTATCTGCCAGCGAGGTTGCGCAGGCGATAGAAAAAGGATTTCGGGAAATTTTTCCTGATGCACAGTATGTTTCTGTTCCGGTTGCCGACGGTGGTGAAGGAACGGTGGAAGCGATGATTGCAGCCACCCAGGGGGCTGAACGTCACGCCTGGGTTACAGGGCCGCTGGGCGAGAAAGTGAATGCCAGTTGGGGGATCTCCGGCGATGGCAAAACCGCGTTTATCGAAATGGCGGCGGCCAGTGGGCTGGAACTGGTACCTGCGGAAAAACGCGATCCACTCGTGACCACTTCACGCGGTACTGGTGAGTTAATCCTGCAGGCGCTGGAGAGCGGTGCGACAAACATTATTATCGGCATTGGCGGCAGCGCCACCAACGACGGCGGCGCAGGCATGGTACAGGCGCTGGGGGCGAAATTATGCGATGCCAACGGCAATGAAATTGGTTTTGGCGGCGGTAGTCTTAATACTCTGAATGATATTGATATTTCCGGTCTCGATCCGCGCTTAAAAGATTGTGTCATCCGCGTCGCTTGTGATGTCACCAACCCGTTAGTCGGCGACAGTGGTGCTTCGCGCATCTTTGGCCCACAAAAGGGAGCCAGTGAGGCGATGATTGTCGAGCTGGACAATAACCTCTCTCACTATGCCGATGTTATTAAAAAAGCGCTGCATGTTGATGTGAAAGATGTCCCCGGCGCAGGAGCTGCGGGAGGTATGGGCGCGGCGCTGATGGCGTTTCTTGGTGCAGAACTGAAAAGTGGTATTGAAATCGTCACTACGGCGCTGAATCTGGAGGAACATATTCACGATTGTACGCTGGTGATCACTGGTGAAGGGCGTATTGATAGCCAGAGTATTCACGGCAAGGTACCGATTGGTGTCGCAAACGTGGCGAAGAAGTACCATAAACCGGTGATTGGCATTGCGGGTAGCCTGACCAATGATGTTGGCGTTGTACATCAGCATGGCATTGATGCGGTCTTCAGCGTACTGACCAGCATTGGTACGTTAGACGAAGCACTCCGCGGAGCTTATGACAATATCTGCCGTGCTTCACGTAATATCGCCGCGACACTGGCGATTGGAATGCGCAACGCGGGGTGACAAGGGCGCGCAAACCCTCTATACTGCGCGCCGAAGCTGACCAGACAGTCGCCGCTTCGTCGTCGTCCTCTTCGGGGGAGACGGGCGGAGGGGAGGAAAGTCCGGGCTCCATAGGGCAGGGTGCCAGGTAACGCCTGGGGGGGAAACCCACGACCAGTGCAACAGAGAGCAAACCGCCGATGGCCCGCGTAAGCGGGATCAGGTAAGGGTGAAAGGGTGCGGTAAGAGCGCACCGCGCGGCTGGTAACAGTCCGTGGCACGGTAAACTCCACCCGGAGCAAGGCCAAATAGGGGTTCATAAGGTACGGCCCGTACTGAACCCGGGTAGGCTGCTTGAGCCAGTGAGCGATTGCTGGCCTAGATGAATGACTGTCCACGACAGAACCCGGCTTATCGGTCAGTTTCACCTGATTTACGTAAAAACCCGCTTCGGCGGGTTTTTGCTTTGTGTGCCCAGGGTAAGATGAATATCTACGGTATTAATAACAGACTTTGTAAGAAGTTATTAAGTCTATATTGCATTTAAAAGGTCGTAATTATACGTATATTTCTCTCATTAATTGTAAGTTCGCAGGTATTGTCCGATCGTTGAATAATTTGGGCGTTATAACCTAAATTTTTACCGTCCAATAATCAATATTTCTATTGTGATTGTTAACCACTGCGTGCATTGACGGGATTGAAGGGTGAAGAATATGTGCAATTGAGAAGCCTTTCATTGATGCCTGCCTTGTCATCATGACAAACAATAATAGATGCTTATTCTCCTTGCACGGTTCTTTCGCACTATCAAAAAACGCTCATTTACCCGGCATTACAGTCAACGAAGCAACATTCTATGGCCTACGCTGATGTAAAGCACAGTGAGAATCCCCCTTGTTGTCTTCGTCTGACCTTATCGCGGCGACCAGCAATTATTCGTTTTGTGATCCTCAACACAAAATGCTCTTCGTTGCCTATGATGGGAGAAGAATTTATGGAAAACGATTGCATTCACAAAATGACATCCTGTCAGAAGAGAAAACGTTGACGTTAATCAATTGTTCGAGATGATCAATACCTGTATTCGAAATTTTAAAATATTGATAAAATAAATGTTTGTTCTCCAACAAATAGCGTTAAAAAATGTGACGTGCCGCATTATTTATCGCTGAAAATGGTTTGTTTATAATAAAATTTGAGAACTTACTCATTAAATTTAACTCAAATTTTGCCTGGTAATTATCCGGTAATTGCTTGAAATATAGTCTCAGCCCCTTTTTTGTATTAACCACATAAAGAATGATGTTATCGCCATAAAATATGGTTATCCCCGTCATTTTTTTTGACAAAAATCAGGGTTTATGCTGATTTTCATACTTTAACTTGTTGATACTTAAAGGTATTTAATTGGGGTAACGATGCTATGGAAAGTATTGAAAGTTAATTTGTGAGTGGTCGCACATATCCTGTTCATTTCATTTTGATACACTTCATACCGTCAATGAGGTAATTAACGTAGGTCGTTATGAGCACTATTCTTCTTCCGAAAACGCAGCACCTGGTAGTCTTTCAGGAAGTTATTAGAAGTGGTTCTATCGGCTCGGCTGCAAAAGAGTTAGGGTTAACTCAACCGGCCGTCAGTAAAATCATTAACGATATTGAAGATTATTTTGGGGTGGAGTTAGTGGTGCGGAAAAATACCGGTGTAACATTAACACCTGCCGGTCAATTGTTACTCTCCCGTTCCGAATCCATTACCCGTGAAATGAAAAATATGGTTAATGAGATAAGCGGTATGTCTTCTGAGGCGGTGGTGGAAGTCTCATTTGGTTTTCCTTCATTGATTGGTTTTACTTTTATGTCAGGGATGATCAACAAGTTCAAAGAGGTGTTCCCGAAAGCGCAGGTTTCTATGTATGAAGCGCAACTGTCTTCGTTCTTACCGGCAATCCGCGACGGTCGACTGGATTTTGCGATTGGTACGTTAAGCGCAGAAATGAAGCTTCAGGATTTACATGTTGAGCCGCTGTTCGAGTCCGAGTTTGTGCTGGTAGCCAGTAAGTCCCGAACATGCACCGGCACCGCCACGCTGGAGTCGTTGAAGAACGAACAGTGGGTGTTGCCACAAACCAATATGGGGTACTACAGCGAACTACTTACTACGTTACAAAGAAATGGCATCAGTATTGAAAACATCGTTAAAACCGACTCAGTCGTGACAATTTATAATCTTGTTCTCAATGCTGATTTCTTAACTGTAATTCCTTGTGATATGACATCACCTTTTGGTTCTAATCAATTTATTACTATTCCGGTTGAAGAAACATTACCTGTGGCACAATATGCCGCGGTATGGTCGAAAAATTATCGTATTAAAAAAGCAGCATCGGTTTTGGTGGAATTAGCCAAAGAGTATTCATCTTATAATGGGTGTAGACGAAGGCAATTAATTGAAGTTGATTAGTTATTTGTTTTAATTTAAACATAAATAATCCACCTGTCTGTTTTGCAGGTGTCGGTTACGGTTACCTACATATTTAATTCAGGCTAAGAGGTTTTATAATGCATATTACATACGATCTCCCGGTTGCTATTGATGACATCATTGAAGCAAAACAACGACTGGCTGGGCGAATTTATAAAACAGGTATGCCTCGCTCCAACTATTTTAGTGAACGTTGCAAAGGTGAAATATTCCTCAAATTCGAAAACATGCAGCGTACTGGTTCATTTAAAATTCGTGGCGCATTTAATAAATTAAGTTCACTGACTGATGCGGAAAAACGTAAAGGAGTAGTGGCCTGCTCTGCGGGCAACCATGCGCAAGGGGTTTCGCTCTCCTGCGCGATGCTGGGTATTGACGGTAAAGTGGTGATGCCAAAAGGTGCGCCGAAATCCAAAGTCGCGGCAACGTGCGACTACTCCGCAGAAGTCGTTTTGCATGGTGATAACTTCAACGACACTATTGCTAAAGTGAGCGAAATTGTCGAAATGGAAGGCCGTATTTTTATCCCACCTTACGATGATCCGAAAGTGATTGCTGGCCAGGGAACGATTGGTCTGGAAATTATGGAAGATCTCTATGATGTCGATAACGTGATTGTGCCAATTGGCGGCGGCGGTTTAATTGCTGGTATTGCGGTGGCAATTAAATCTATCAACCCGACCATCCGTGTTATTGGCGTACAGTCTGAAAACGTTCACGGCATGGCGGCTTCTTTCCACTCCGGAGAAATAACTACGCACCGAACTACCGGCACCCTGGCGGATGGTTGTGATGTCTCCCGCCCGGGTAATTTAACTTACGAAATCGTTCGTGAATTAGTCGATGACATCGTGCTGGTCAGCGAAGACGAAATCAGAAACAGTATGATTGCCTTAATTCAGCGCAATAAAGTCGTCACCGAAGGCGCAGGCGCTCTGGCATGTGCTGCATTATTAAGCGGTAAATTAGACCAATATATTCAAAACAGAAAAACCGTCAGTATTATTTCCGGCGGCAATATCGATCTTTCTCGCGTCTCTCAAATCACCGGTTTCGTTGACGCTTAATTAATTCGTTGAGGATAGGATATGAGTACTTCAGATAGCATTGTATCCAGCCAGACAAAACAATCGTCCTGGCGTAAATCAGATACCACATGGACGTTAGGCTTGTTTGGTACGGCAATCGGCGCCGGGGTGCTGTTCTTCCCTATCCGCGCAGGTTTTGGCGGACTGATCCCGATTCTTCTGATGTTGGTATTAGCATACCCCATCGCGTTTTATTGCCACCGGGCACTGGCGCGTCTGTGTCTTTCTGGCTCTAACCCTTCCGGCAACATTACGGAAACGGTGGAAGAGCATTTTGGTAAAACTGGCGGCGTGGTTATCACGTTCCTGTACTTCTTCGCGATTTGCCCACTGTTGTGGATTTATGGCGTTACCATTACCAACACCTTTATGACGTTCTGGGAAAACCAGCTCGGCTTTGCACCGCTGAATCGCGGCTTTGTGGCGCTGTTCCTGTTGCTGCTGATGGCTTTCGTCATCTGGTTTGGTAAGGATCTGATGGTTAAAGTGATGAGCTATCTGGTATGGCCGTTTATCGCCAGCCTGGTGCTGATTTCTCTTTCGCTGATCCCTTACTGGAACTCTGCAGTTATCGACCAGGTTGACCTCGGTTCGCTGTCGTTAACTGGTCATGACGGTATCCTGATCACCGTCTGGCTGGGGATTTCCATCATGGTTTTCTCCTTTAACTTCTCGCCAATCGTCTCTTCCTTCGTGGTTTCTAAACGTGAAGAGTACGAGAAAGATTTTGGTCGCGACTTCACCGAGCGTAAATGTTCACAAATCATCTCTCGCGCCAGTATGCTGATGGTTGCAGTGGTGATGTTCTTTGCCTTTAGCTGCCTGTTTACGCTGTCTCCGGCGAATATGGCTGAAGCGAAAGCGCAGAATATTCCAGTGCTTTCTTATCTGGCTAACCACTTTGCGTCCATGACCGGTACCAAAACAACGTTTGCGATTACACTGGAATATGCCGCTTCCATCATCGCACTCGTGGCTATTTTCAAATCTTTCTTCGGTCACTATCTGGGGACGCTGGAAGGGCTGAATGGTTTGATTCTGAAGTTCGGTTATAAAGGTGACAAAACCAAAGTGTCGCTGGGTAAACTGAATACTATCAGCATGATTTTCATTATGGGCTCCACCTGGGTTGTTGCCTACGCCAACCCGAACATCCTCGACTTGATTGAAGCCATGGGCGCACCGATTATCGCATCACTGCTGTGCCTGTTGCCGATGTATGCCATCCGTAAAGCGCCGTCTCTGGCGAAATACCGTGGTCGTCTGGATAACGTGTTTGTTACCGTGATTGGTCTGCTGACCATCCTGAACATCGTATACAAACTGTTTTAATCCGTAACTCAGGATGAGAAAAGAGATGAATGAATTTCCGGTTGTTTTGGTTATTAACTGTGGTTCGTCTTCGATTAAGTTTTCCGTACTCAATGCCAGCGACTGTGAAGTATTAATGTCAGGTATTGCCGACGGTATTAACTCGGAAAATGCATTCTTATCCGTAAATGGGGGAGAGCCAGCACCGCTGGCTCACCACAGCTACGAAGGTGCATTGAAGGCAATTGCATTTGAACTGGAAAAACGGAATTTAAATGACAGTGTGGCTTTAATTGGCCACCGCATCGCTCACGGCGGCAGTATTTTTACCGAGTCCGCCATTATTACCGATGAAGTCATTGATAATATCCGTCGCGTTTCTCCACTGGCACCCCTGCATAATTACGCCAATTTAAGTGGTATTGAATCGGCGCAGCAATTATTCCCGGGCGTAACTCAGGTGGCGGTATTTGATACCAGTTTCCACCAGACGATGGCTCCGGAAGCTTATTTATACGGCCTGCCGTGGAAATATTATGAAGAGTTAGGTGTACGCCGTTATGGTTTCCACGGCACGTCGCACCGCTATGTTTCCCAGCGCGCACATTCGCTGCTGAATCTGGCGGAAGATGACTCCGGCCTGGTTGTGGCGCATCTTGGCAATGGCGCATCAATCTGCGCGGTTCGCAACGGTCAGAGTGTTGACACTTCAATGGGAATGACGCCGCTGGAAGGCTTGATGATGGGTACCCGCAGTGGTGATGTCGACTTCGGGGCGATGTCCTGGGTCGCCAGCCAAACCAACCAGAGCCTGGGGGACCTGGAACGCGTAGTGAATAAAGAGTCGGGATTATTAGGTATTTCCGGCCTTTCTTCGGATTTACGTGTTCTGGAAAAAGCCTGGCATGAAGGTCACGAACGCGCGCAACTGGCAATTAAAACCTTTGTTCACCGAATTGCCCGTCATATTGCCGGACACGCTGCTTCATTACATCGCCTGGATGGAATTATATTCACCGGCGGAATAGGAGAGAATTCAAGTTTAATTCGTCGTCTGGTCATGGAACATTTAGCTGTATTAGGCGTAGAAATTGATACAGAAATGAATAATCGCTCTAACTCTTTTGGAGAGCGAATTGTTTCCAGTGAAAATGCGCGTGTCATTTGCGCCGTAATTCCGACTAACGAAGAAAAAATGATTGCTTTGGATGCCATTCATTTAGGCAAAGTGAACGCGCCCGCAGAATTTGCATAATTTAGTTGAAGTATTGTAGAGAGATTATTTTTCATGAAGGTAGATATTGATACCAGCGATAAGCTGTACGCCGACGCATGGCTTGGCTTTAAAGGTACGGACTGGAAAAACGAAATTAATGTCCGCGATTTTATTCAACATAACTATACACCTTATGAAGGCGATGAATCTTTTCTCGCCGAAGCGACGCCTGCCACCACGGAATTGTGGGAAAAAGTCATGGAAGGCATCCGTATCGAAAATGCGACTCACGCGCCATTGGATTTCGATACCAATATTGCCACCACAATTACCGCTCATGACGCGGGATATATTAACCAGCCGCTGGAAAAAATAGTGGGTCTGCAAACGGATGCGCCATTAAAGCGTGCGCTGCATCCGTTCGGCGGCATTAATATGATTAGAAGTTCATTCCACGCGTATGGTCGTGAAATGGATAGCGAATTTGAATACATCTTTACCGATCTGCGTAAAACCCATAATCAGGGCGTATTTGATACTTACTCACCGGATATGCTGCGCTGCCGTAAATCTGGTGTACTGACCGGTTTACCAGATGGTTATGGTCGTGGGCGTATCATCGGTGACTATCGCCGTGTGGCACTGTACGGCATCAGTTATCTGGTACGTGAACGCGAACTGCAGTTTGCCGATCTCCAGTCCCGTCTGGAAAAAGGCGAAGATCTCGAAGCCACCATTCGTCTGCGTGAGGAACTGGCAGAACATCGCCGTGCGCTGTTACAGATTCAGGAAATGGCGGCGAAATATGGCTTTGATATCTCTCGTCCAGCGCAGAATGCACAAGAAGCCGTGCAGTGGCTCTACTTCGCTTACCTGGCGGCAGTGAAATCGCAAAATGGCGGCGCGATGTCGCTGGGGCGCACGGCATCGTTCCTCGATATCTACATTGAGCGCGACTTTAAAGCAGGCGTACTCAATGAGCAGCAGGCACAGGAACTGATCGACCACTTCATCATGAAGATCCGTATGGTGCGCTTCTTGCGTACGCCGGAATTTGATTCGCTGTTCTCCGGCGACCCGATCTGGGCGACGGAAGTGATCGGCGGGATGGGGTTGGACGGTCGAACCCTGGTGACCAAAAACTCCTTCCGCTATTTACACACCCTGCACACTATGGGGCCTGCACCGGAACCTAACCTGACTATTCTGTGGTCGGAAGCCTTGCCGATTGCCTTCAAAAAATATGCCGCGCAGGTGTCTATCGTCACATCCTCTTTGCAGTATGAAAACGACGATCTGATGCGTACTGACTTCAATAGCGACGATTACGCGATTGCCTGTTGCGTCAGCCCAATGGTGATTGGTAAGCAGATGCAGTTCTTCGGTGCGCGCGCTAACCTGGCGAAAACGCTACTGTACGCAATCAACGGCGGAATGGACGAGAAGCTGAAGATTCAGGTTGGCCCGAAAACGGCTCCGTTGATGGATGACGTGCTGGACTACGACAAAGTGATGGATAGCCTCGACCACTTCATGGACTGGCTGGCGGTACAGTACATCAGCGCGCTGAATATCATTCACTACATGCACGACAAGTACAGCTACGAAGCTTCGCTGATGGCGCTACATGATCGTGATGTCTATCGCACCATGGCGTGCGGCATCGCGGGCCTGTCGGTGGCAACGGACTCCCTGTCTGCCATCAAATATGCTCGTGTGAAACCAATCCGTGATGAAAACGGCCTGGCGGTGGATTTCGAGATTGACGGCGAATATCCGCAGTATGGCAACAACGACGAGCGCGTAGACAGCATTGCCTGCGATCTGGTTGAACGCTTTATGAAGAAAATTAAAGCTTTGCCAACCTATCGCAATGCTGTGCCGACCCAATCGATTCTGACTATCACCTCTAACGTGGTGTACGGTCAGAAAACCGGGAACACGCCGGACGGTCGCCGCGCCGGAACACCGTTCGCGCCGGGCGCTAACCCGATGCACGGTCGTGATCGCAAAGGTGCCGTGGCCTCATTGACGTCGGTGGCGAAACTGCCGTTCACCTACGCCAAAGATGGGATCTCGTACACCTTCTCCATCGTCCCTGCGGCGCTGGGCAAAGAAGATCCAGTACGTAAAACCAACCTTGTCGGCCTGCTGGATGGGTATTTCCACCACGAAGCGGATGTCGAAGGCGGTCAACACCTCAACGTCAACGTAATGAATCGGGAAATGCTGCTGGATGCCATCGAGCACCCGGAAAAATATCCTAACCTGACAATCCGTGTCTCTGGCTACGCCGTGCGCTTCAACGCACTGACCCGTGAACAGCAACAGGATGTTATTTCACGTACCTTTACCCAGGCGCTCTGACGCCGGAGGATGTATGAAAAAGATTATCGAAACGCAACGTGCCCCAGGCGCAATCGGCCCTTATGTTCAGGGCGTTGATTTAGGCAGCATGGTCTTCACCTCCGGGCAAATTCCGGTTTGCCCACAGACCGGTGAGATCCCGGCTGATGTGCAAGATCAGGCGCGTTTAAGCCTCGAAAACGTCAAAGCGATCGTGGTTGCTGCCGGGCTGAGTGTGGGCGATATCATCAAGATGACCGTGTTCATCACCGATCTGAATGATTTTGCCACCATCAATGAAGTCTATAAGCAGTTCTTCGATGAACATCAGGCGACCTACCCGACCCGGAGCTGTGTGCAGGTCGCGCGTTTGCCGAAAGATGTGAAGCTGGAAATTGAAGCCATCGCAGTACGTAGTGCGTAAAGCCTCGTGAGCGGGACGGTCGCAAGGTCGTTCCGCTCCACTTCACTGAACGGCAATCCGAGGGTGTGGATATGATTAGTGCATTCGATATTTTCAAAATTGGGATTGGTCCCTCCAGTTCGCATACTGTGGGGCCAATGAATGCCGGAAAAAGTTTTATTGATCGGCTGGAAAGTAGCGGCTTATTAACCGCGACGAGCCATATTGTGGTCGATCTGTACGGGTCGTTGTCACTGACGGGCAAAGGCCATGCCACGGATGTCGCCATCATCATGGGACTGGCAGGAAACAGTCCGCAGGATGTTGTCATTGATGAGATCCCTGCATTTATAGAGTTAGTGACGCGCAGCGGGCGGTTGCCGGTGGCTTCTGGCGCGCATATTGTTGATTTTCCTGTAGCAAAGAACATTATCTTCCATCCCGAAATGTTGCCTCGCCATGAGAACGGAATGCGGATCACTGCCTGGAAGGGACAGGAAGAGCTATTAAGCAAAACCTATTACTCTGTCGGCGGCGGGTTTATTGTCGAAGAAGAACACTTCGGCCTGTCGCACGATGTCGAAACACCCGTACCTTACGATTTCCACTCAGCAGGTGAACTGCTGAAAATGTGTGATTACAACGGCCTGTCTATATCTGGCCTGATGATGCACAACGAGCTGGCGCTGCGCAGTAAAGCGGAAATTGACGCAGGGTTTGCCCGTATCTGGCAAGTGATGCATGACGGTATTGAACGTGGAATGAATACTGAAGGCGTGCTGCCTGGTCCGCTCAATGTGCCGCGCCGTGCCGTAGCGCTGCGTCGTCAACTGGTTTCCAGCGATAACATCTCTAACGATCCGATGAATGTCATCGACTGGATCAACATGTACGCGCTGGCGGTTAGTGAAGAAAACGCAGCTGGCGGGCGCGTGGTAACGGCACCGACTAACGGTGCGTGCGGCATTATTCCGGCAGTGCTGGCTTATTACGATAAGTTCCGTCGTCCGGTAAACGAGCGGTCAATTGCCCGCTATTTTCTGGCAGCGGGGGCAATTGGCGCGCTGTATAAAATGAACGCCTCCATCTCTGGCGCGGAAGTCGGCTGTCAGGGGGAGATTGGCGTGGCCTGTTCAATGGCAGCGGCAGGGTTAACTGAACTACTGGGTGGCAGTCCGGCGCAGGTATGCAATGCGGCGGAAATCGCGATGGAGCATAACCTTGGGCTGACCTGCGATCCGGTTGCCGGACAGGTACAAATCCCGTGCATTGAACGTAATGCCATTAATGCCGTGAAAGCAGTAAACGCCGCGCGGATGGCGATGCGCCGCACCTCGGCACCGCGTGTTTCACTCGATAAAGTGATCGAGACGATGTATGAAACCGGCAAAGATATGAACGATAAATACCGCGAAACATCACGCGGAGGACTGGCTATTAAAGTGGTCTGCGGCTGACATTGCTGTCAGCTATCATCCTTGGGTGCACAAAATGTGCACCCTTTTTTATTGTGATCTGCCGCAAATAGAGAATAATTATTTCTATTAACTCAATTTAATAGAAAATTATTACCCACAATTGCTATTTAAAAGTCTTGATTGTGAAGATTTTCTCTGATCTCACGCGTATCATTTCTTTATTCTAATAACTCGCCTGCAAAAACGTAGACCGCATATCGCCTTGATGCGGCTCGGAAAAAAATAATAAGCCCTACAAAATATTGAGCGAGAAATTATGGAAATTGCATCGAATAAAGGCGTCATTGCAGACGCTTCGACCCCGGCGGGTCGTGCTGGAATGAGTGAGAGCGAGTGGCGAGAAGCGATCAAATTCGACAGTACTGACACTGGCTGGGTGATTATGAGTATCGGGATGGCGATTGGCGCGGGGATTGTTTTTCTCCCGGTGCAGGTCGGTTTGATGGGATTGTGGGTATTTTTGCTCTCATCGGTGATTGGTTACCCGGCAATGTATCTGTTTCAGCGGTTGTTTATTAATACGCTGGCAGAATCACCAGAATGTAAAGATTACCCGAGCGTCATCAGCGGTTATTTAGGTAAAAACTGGGGCATCCTGTTAGGTGCACTCTATTTCGTAATGCTGGTGATTTGGATGTTCGTCTATTCCACCGCCATCACCAACGATAGTGCTTCCTACCTGCATACCTTCGGCGTGACGGAAGGGTTGCTGTCAGACAGTCCCTTTTATGGTCTGGTACTGATTTGCATTCTGGTGGCGATCTCCTCACGCGGCGAGAAATTGTTATTCAAAATTTCGACCGGCATGGTGCTGACCAAGCTGCTGGTGGTCGCGGCGCTGGGCGTGTCGATGGTGGGAATGTGGCATCTGTATAACGTCGGTTCGCTACCGCCGCTGGGGCTGCTGATGAAAAACGCCATTATTACGCTGCCGTTTACCCTGACGTCGATTCTATTTATCCAGACGTTAAGCCCGATGGTGATCTCTTATCGCTCGCGGGAAAAATCAATTGAAGTGGCGCGGCATAAAGCATTGCGGGCAATGAATATCGCGTTTGGCATTTTGTTTGTCACCGTCTTTTTCTACGCCGTGTCGTTCACGCTGGCGATGGGACATGACGAAGCGGTAAAAGCCTACGAGCAGAATATTTCCGCGCTGGCGATTGCCGCACAGTTTATTAGCGGTGACGGCGCAGCGTGGGTGAAAGTGGTCAGCGTCATTCTCAATATCTTTGCTGTAATGACTGCATTCTTTGGCGTCTATTTAGGCTTTCGCGAAGCAACGCAAGGGATCGTAATGAACATCCTGCGTCGCAAGATACCTGCCGAGAAGATTAACGAAAATCTCGTTCAGCGCGGCATCATGATTTTCGCCATTTTGCTGGCCTGGAGCGCCATCGTACTGAACGCCCCGGTGTTGAGCTTCACCTCTATCTGTAGCCCGATTTTCGGCATGGTAGGGTGCCTGATCCCGGCGTGGCTGGTTTACAAAGTACCGGCATTGCACAAATACAAAGGGATGTCTTTGTACCTGATTATCGTCACTGGTTTGTTGCTTTGTGTTTCTCCGTTCCTGGCATTTTCTTGATTTACCTGAAATTTTAAGGTTTTTAATATGTTTGATTCGACTTTAAATCCGTTATGGCAGCGTTACATCCTCGCCGTTCAGGAGGAAGTAAAACCGGCGCTGGGGTGTACTGAACCGATTTCACTGGCGCTGGCGGCGGCGGTTGCTGCGGCTGAACTGGAAGGTCCGGTTGAACGTGTAGAAGCCTGGGTTTCGCCAAATCTGATGAAGAACGGTCTGGGTGTCACCGTTCCCGGTACAGGAATGGTGGGGCTGCCAATTGCGGCGGCGCTGGGAGCGTTAGGTGGAAATGCTAACGCCGGGCTGGAAGTGCTGAAAGACGCAACTGCGCAGGCAATTTCCGATGCCAAAGCACTGCTGGCGGCGGGGAAAGTCTCAGTTAAGATCCAGGAACCTTGCGATGAAATCCTCTTCTCACGCGCCAAAGTCTGGAACGGTGAGAAATGGGCGTGTGTCACCATCGTCGGCGGGCATACCAACATTGTGCATATTGAGACGCACAATGGTGTGGTGTTTACCCAGCAGGCGTGTGTGGCAGAGGGCGAGCAAGAGTCGCCGCTGACGGTGCTTTCCAGGACGACGCTGGCTGAGATCCTGAAGTTCGTCAATGAAGTCCCGTTTGCGGCGATCCGCTTTATTCTCGATTCTGCGAAGTTAAATTGTGCGTTATCGCAGGAAGGTTTGAGCGGTAACTGGGGGCTGCATATTGGTGCGACGCTGGAAAAACAGTGCGCGCGCGGTTTGCTGGCGAAAGATCTCTCTTCATCCATTGTGATTCGTACCAGCGCGGCATCCGATGCGCGTATGGGCGGCGCTACGCTTCCGGCAATGAGTAACTCCGGCTCGGGTAACCAGGGGATCACCGCAACAATGCCCGTGGTGGTGGTAGCTGAACACTTCGGAGCGGATGATGAACGGCTGGCGCGTGCGCTGATGCTTTCGCATTTGAGCGCGATTTACATCCATAACCAGTTACCGCGTTTGTCTGCGCTGTGTGCCGCAACGACCGCAGCAATGGGGGCCGCTGCCGGGATGGCATGGCTGGTGGATGGGCGTTATGAAACCATCTCGATGGCGATCAGCAGTATGATCGGCGATGTCAGCGGCATGATTTGCGATGGTGCATCGAACAGCTGCGCGATGAAGGTTTCGACCAGTGCTTCGGCTGCGTGGAAAGCGGTGTTAATGGCGCTGGATGATACCGCCGTGACCGGCAATGAAGGGATTGTGGCGCATGATGTTGAGCAGTCGATTGCCAACCTGTGTGCGTTAGCAAGCCATTCGATGCAGCAAACGGATCGGCAGATTATCGAGATTATGGCGAGCAAGGCCAGATAAACGCCCGGTTTTGGGTATTGTGCCGGATAAGGCGTTTGCGCCGCATCCGGCAACCTGTCTTTACGCGGTAGCTTCATCCTCGGCTAAACGCGTTTCAGCATCCGCGACGATGGCTTCCAGTTCGCTCAACATCTCTTCATAGCCAAAATTTTTGGCGGTACGAGCAGGTTCTTTCGCCACCACGGGCTTCACTGGCTGGCGCTTTTTGGCCGATTTTTTACTCATCATCATCTCCCTGTAAAAACAACTAGACAGGCAAATCTATCAGCAAAGCGCGCAGTGGGGAATCGGCAACCAGCGTAATGTTAGCCTCGTCACGAATAAACGCCCCATCACCGCAGGTTAGCGCCGCTTTCTCTTCATGATGCGTAAGCGCATGAAATTTCCCGTGAATCGATTGCAAATACGCGCGTGGCCCATGCAACTGGAAATTCGCACTTTCGCCTTTGTCGAGCACGATATGGTGCAGCCACACTTGCTGGCGCAATTGCAGGCTTCCCATCCCACCTTCTGGCGAGGCGATTAATTGCTGCTTGCTCATATTAAGCGCCAGCTTTTGAATCAGCGGATTCTCTCGCTGCGGGCAGGCATCCAGCCAAAGCTGCATTCGCGTTAACGGTTTGTCTTTGCTGAGATTGTGTTCGCTATAGCTGACACCCGGCTGGGTAGAGAGCAGCAACACCTCACCAGTGCTGGCCTGAACATGATTGCCTTCGCTGTCGCGATACTCAGCTTCTCCATCCAGAATCACATTTAAAATATCGACTTTGGGATAGGTTCGTGGCTGAAAGGCGGCACCTGGGGCCAGCACTTCCTGGTTAAGCACGCGCAGGGAGGCATAGCCTAACAATTTCGGGTCGAAGTAGTGTCCAAAGGAAAAAGTATACCGGGCCTGCAACCATCCGTAGTCTGCTTGTCCACACTGCCTGGCAGTTCGGGTAGTAATCATAATTCTTGACCTCTCTTTACTTCCTTTTATGGTAAGGGGCTGGACGCTACATTGTTAGCCAGATATTCTGCCCGGTATGTTCAAATTTCCTGAATGAGAACGAAATGGCCAAAGAAAGGGCATTAACGCTGGAAGCACTACGGGTTATGGATGCGATCGATCGCCGGGGCAGTTTTGCGGCGGCGGCGGATGAGCTGGGACGCGTGCCTTCCGCACTTAGCTACACCATGCAAAAACTGGAAGAAGAGCTGGATGTGGTGCTGTTTGACCGCTCGGGCCATCGCACCAAATTCACCAATGTCGGGAGGATGTTGCTGGAGCGAGGGCGCGTTTTGCTGGAAGCCGCAGATAAACTGACTACCGATGCGGAAGCCCTCGCGCGCGGTTGGGAAACGCATCTCACCATTGTGACCGAGGCGCTGGTACCGACACCTGCCTTTTTCCCGTTAATCGACAAACTGGCGGCAAAAGCCAATACCCAACTGGCAATTATCACCGAAGTGCTGGCGGGGGCGTGGGAACGGCTGGAGCAGGGGCGGGCGGATATCGTTATCGCGCCGGATATGCATTTTCGTTCCTCGTCGGAGATCAACTCGCGCAAACTCTATACCTTAATGAACGTCTATGTTGCCGCGCCGGATCACCCGATTCATCAGGAGCCGGAACCGTTATCTGAAGTGACGCGCGTGAAATATCGTGGAATTGCGGTGGCGGATACCGCTCGTGAGCGCCCGGTGTTGACCGTACAGTTGCTGGACAAACAGCCGCGCTTAACGGTGAGCACGATTGAAGATAAACGTCAGGCATTACTGGCGGGGCTTGGCGTGGCGACGATGCCGTATCCGATGGTCGAAAAAGATATTGCGGAAGGGCGGTTGCGTGTCGTCAGCCCGGAATCGACCAGCGAGATCGATATTATTATGGCCTGGCGTCGTGACAGTATGGGGGAGGCGAAATCCTGGTGTCTGCGGGAAATTCCCAAACTTTTTAGCGGAAAATAATCGATTAAGCACCTTTTACAAGGTGCTTAATTATTATTCTTGTTCCAGTTTCGGATCTGGTCCAAAGCGGTTTTCGCCTGGCGTACCCGCCTGGCAGTTAAAGACGATGATAATAAGCCAGCCGATAAACGGGATTAAGAATAGCAGTGCCCACCACGCCGAGCGGTCGGTGTCGTGCAGGCGGCGGAACTGAACTGCCCACCATGGTAAAAACACCAGAATACCGTAGATTGTCGTCAGGATGCCTTCGCCACCGGCACGTTGCCAGCCTAACATTTTATCCAGTAGCCCCAGCACGAACGTAAAGATGATGTTGACCAGAATAAACATCCAGTACTCTTTGCGCCGCGCACGACCCCGGAAACCGACATAATTTTTTAGTACTTTCAGATACCAGTCCATTTTTGCCTCAATTTTGCTCAATCACTTGTTTTTAAAGCAGCAAATTAAGAATAGACGTGAATGAAATGGCAGTAAATATTATCGCGATGAATTAATAAGGCGCTGTGAAGGATAAGGGCAAACGCAAAATTGCCAGATGCGCTACGCTTATCTGGCCTGCGCGGTCATTGCAACATATTGAATATAAATGTTTTGTAGGTTTGATAAGGCGTTTACGCCGCATCCGACATGAACAACACGTACTTAGCTAATTATCAGAGGCACCTCGTAAGGTGCCTTTTTTTAACCGAAGCGAACATCTCGTCCATGCGGTTCATCGAGATCCTGCCACGGACCAATTGAAATAATCCCCGTAGGGTTGATGGTCTTATGGCTGCGGAAGTAATGATTACGGATGTGATCGAAATTGACTGTTTCGGCAATTCCCGGCATCTGGTAGATATCGCGCAGGAAGCCATACAGATTCAGGTAATCGCTGATGCGGTGCTTATCACACTTGAAGTGGGTCACATACACTGGATCAAAACGCACCAGCGTGGTCCACAGGCGAATATCGGCTTCGGTTAGCTGGTTGCCGGTCAGGTAACGGTGCTGACCTAAAATCTGTTCCAGTCGCGCCAGCGATTCAAACACTTTCGCCACCGCCTCGTCGTAGGCTTGCTGGCTGGTGGCAAAACCGGCTTTATACACGCCATTGTTAATGGTGTCGTAAATCCAGCCGTTAAGTTCGTCAATTTTCGGTTGCAGGGCTGGTGGGTAGTAATCTCCAGCTTTCGCACCCAGCGCATCAAACGCGGTATTGAACATGCGTATGATTTCTGCTGATTCGTTGCTGACGATGGTGTGGTTTTTTTTGTCCCACAGCACGGGAACAGTAACTCGTCCGCTGTAGTGTGGATCGGCGTGGAGATAAAGCTGATACAGAAATTCATGTTGATAGAGCGTGTCGCCGCTTGCTCCCGGAAAACTGTCATCAAAGGTCCAGCCGTTTTCCAGCATCAGCGGGTTCACTACGGAAACGGAAATAAACGGTTCCAGTCCTTTGAGCTTACGCATGATCAGCGTGCGGTGTGCCCACGGGCAGGCGAGTGAAACATAGAGATGATAACGATCTTTCTCTGCGGCAAAACCGCCTTTGCCAGTGGGGCCTGGCGCGCCATCGGCAGTGAGCCAGTTACGAAATGCGGAAGCTGAACGTTGAAATTTACCGCCGGTGGATTTGGTATCGTACCAGGTGTCATGCCAGACGCCGTCAATCAGTTGACCCATTTTTCTATCCTCCAATAGCAAAAACGAGGAGCTTCCCCCTCGTTTTTTATCGTTAAGTATAGCGCGTGCTTACCACTTTTTATTCAGCAGGCGGTCGATGCTGAATGCGCCTGGACCGGTAATTGCCAGCAGCAGGAATCCGCCAGAAATAGTCAGGTTTTTCATAAACATCAGCGAGTTCATGCCTTCTGCAAAATTGCTGTGAAATAAAAATGCCGTCAGCAGCGTAAAGCCCGCAGTAAACAGGGCTGTGGTACGTGTCAGGAAACCGAACAGGATTGCCAGACCACCACCAAACTCAAGCAGAATCACCAGCGGCAGCATAAAGCCGGGGACGCCCATTGCTTCCATATATTGTTGGGTACCCGCGTAGCCAGTAATTTTTCCCCAGCCTGCGGTAATAAACAGAATCGGCATTAAAATACGCGCTACCAGTACACCAACATCTTCTAATTTTTTCATCATACTCTCCACTGCGCCGCTCAGGCTGCTGATTGTTTTTTTGTGCAAGGGCGCGCTATTAGCGTCGTTGCTGTCGATGGAGAGAATCATAAACGTGGCGAAGCGTGATTGTTAGCAAGGAAAACTGTCAAATATTTTCAAAAAATTTGAGGAATAAGGCCGGAATTTCTCCGGCCAGAGAGGAAGTTAACCGCGAAGCTGTTGTTGCTTGAGGGTTGTTTTCACCAGACGCCAGGCGCTCCATACACCAAAACCGCGTCTGGCCCAGCGGACCAGCATATTAGGATGGCGAATCGTCCAGATAGCCATCACGCTACTGCCAACCAGCGCCCAGGAGCGCAGACTCAACAGCATATTCCAGCGACGATCGTAAGCGCCTGTTGCCTCCAGCCATTCACGACGACTGGCTGAAAGATCCAGCCGTTGTTGCTGGATCTGGCTAAGCAGTTGCGCCTTACGTCGTTCACGTTCGACTTTACTGCTCACGGGACTCCTCCTCGAGCAGCTGCCGATCGTTTGCCAGCTCATGGCGCGTGTGGCGCAGCAACGTAGACTTACGCGATTTACGTAACGTCCAGATGCCGCCAATCAGTGCCAGTAGCAGCAACACCACGGTGGTGGCAATCATCGCATTCAGGCGATATTGCGGATCAACCGCCCAGATAATTAGCACCATCAGGCTCATAAGACCAAATGCAGCGAAAAGCATCGTCAGGCCCAGCATCAGTAAAAGTTGAAAGAGATTCGCTTTTTCCTCTTCCAGCTCCACCACCGCCAGCCGCAGACGTGTCTCCACCATTTCAACCATGATGGAAACAATTCGCTGCCCGATGCCCAGAACGCTTTTACCGGGCCCTTGCGCGTGATGAGTGTCCGCCATAATTAACGACGCGACAGCAGAACGCCGAGCACTACACCGATTGCTGCGCCAATGCCCACGCCCGTCCACGGATTTTCACGCACATACTCATCGGCACGCGCCGCCGCGACACGGGTTTGTTTGGCAATGGCATCACCGGTTTCACCCAGGCGATAACGGCTCTGTTTCAGTGCCTGCTCCGCTTTGCTACGAATCTTACTCAACTCTTCTTTTGACTTCTCGCCAGATGAGCTAAGCACCTCTTCCAGCGTATCGGAAAGGGATTTCAACTCAGCACGCAGATGTTCCGTAGTGTGTTCTTTCGACATAGTTTTCTCCAGGTGAGTAAGTAGTGACTATTGTGAGTTAGTAGTCGCGCGCTTCCAGCTTTTTCAGCTCTTCCTGCGCTTCTGCCAGTTTCCGTTCGCGTTTGGCAATCTTATCTGCATCGCCTTTTTGCTTCGCCTCGGCTAAATCTTGCTGGCGTTCCGCCACCTCATCTTTCTGCTTTGCGATTTTCTTCTGATGATCGGCACGCAGTTGGCTATCTGAACAGTTGGCCCGGACTTCACTCAGGGCTTTATTCAGACCGTCAATACGATTCTGGTTTTGGTGTTTTTCGGCATAGCTGATCTCCTTAAGGATATTTTGCTCCTTTTCCTGACACAGGGTAGTGGCATAACTACCGGCACTAAGAGCAAAGAGAGAAACAGCTAAAGCGATGCGGTATTTCATTCTTGAACCTTCCATTGTGATTCGGACCTATTACAAAGGAACGATTGTCCAGACAACGAAGCGGTCGTGTTAACCACCGCCTCATTAATCATAGACAGTTACGGTGAAATCACCAAAGTGAGTGATCTGTTTCGGATAACAGGAAGTTATCCGAAGCGATGAGAGTTATCCCGCAACCGGGTCAGCCACTGCATAGCCTGACTGTTATTGTCCTGCTGCGCAATGATGTAGCCATGGGGCAATGTTCTGTCGAGGACCGCTTTTGCGGCGGCGCTCTGGTCGCTGGAGTCAAAGGTAATTAACAGAGTGTCGTTTTTGGGGGTGATACTTTTGAAAGGAATGCCGTGAGCGTCAAGGTGATGCCAGATTGAAAAACCGTCTGGCATCGTTGTCCCTTGATGAACGGCACGAATCGCCAGCGTAGACTCTTGCTGGCGAACCGCGGACCAGGCCAGCAATAGTGTGCTGACCAGAAGTAAAACAGCGCCGGACCAGGCTAGCTGGCGAAGTGACATGCGAGGTATTTGCATCCCTTACCCCCGATTTCCATATTTCTTTTTCCATAACACGACCAGAGAACCTGCCAGGCCAAACACCAGCAGCACCACCGGGAGCAGCATCAGGCATGACATCAGCTGGTCCTCGTACTTTAAAAATACCGGCGTTTTGCCGAGCATGTAACCCAGAGTTGTCAGGATCAACACCCACAGCAGACCACTCATCCAGTTGAAGAACTGAAAGCGCGCGTTATTCAGCCCTGATAACCCGGCAATCGTCGGCAGCAGTGTTCTGACAAACGCAATAAAGCGACCAATTAACAGCGCCGATAAACCGTGTTTATGAAAAAGATGGTGTGCGCGTTGATGATAATGCGCGGGTAAATGAGATAGCCAGTTTTGTACGGTGCGGGTATTGCCCAGCCATCGCCCCTGAATATAGCTGACCCAGCAACCGAGGCTGGCGGCCACGGTCAGCAGCAGAATCGTTTGCGGATAGCCCATCGCGCCTTTCGCAATCAATACGCCGACCAGTACCAGTAAACTGTCGCCCGGTAAAAAGGCCGCCGGAAGCAAGCCGTTTTCAAGGAACAAAATGACAAACAAGACAAAATACAATATGCCAATCATCGACGGATTGGCCAGGGTTTCAAAATCCTGCGCCCACAGGGCTTGCAGCAATTGGGTCAAAAGTTCCATTCATTATTCCTGGTGAATCGGTTAACGCCACGCTGGTTTTAAATGATGCACTACCGCAATGTTATTGCTGTCTTGGTATGTTCTGCGGGTTTGATACATCAACACAGCCTGAACTATTCCCTGTTAAATCGTGAGATAAGAAAGCATTCAAAAGCATAAATTCAAATTGAATCTAATTGTAACAAAGGTCAACGTTGTTCGTTATCAAAATTACATGTCCGTGGAGTCTGATTTTGCTGAATGCAGGGGAGGGAGGCGAGAGGATTTACACAGGCTGACACTTTATACTTTTCGCTTACCGACGAGACAAACAGGCGCACTGTAGCGCCTGTCGGACAGGAATTTCATTTACTGCCGCTGGTGGCTGTATCGAGATGCACCACCGGGTTTTCGGCGAACAGATAGCGGTCGGCATTGAACTCGAAATCGTCGCTGGTTTCGTTAAATAACATGATCTTGGTGTTTTCCAGGTGCTGCCACATTGCCAGCTTAGCAGCATGAGGATCTTTGCGAATCAGCGCCTTGAGGATTTGATCGTGGTCATCACACCAGTTATCGACGGTACGGGCATCAATGTGTTCGTGCAGTTTTTTCCAGTACGGGTTATGACTACGCTGGGTCCACATTTTTTCAACGATAGCCGCCAGGGCGGAGTTCTGCGTCGCCAGGGCTACCTGAATATGGAACTGCAAATCCCACTCGGAATCACGGAAGCATTGTTCGCCGCGCGCCTGCTCCTGGATGGCCATCAATTTCATGATGTCCTGTTTCGTTACCTGAGTTGCCGCGAACTCGGCAATATTACTTTCGATGAGCTGGCGAGCCTGGAGCAACTCAAACGGACCGTAATTGGCGAATTCCATATTATTGTCAGCCGCCTGCTGATGGCGCGGCTGGTTGGAAACCACATGAATACCTGAACCTTTACGCACTTCGACATAGCCTTCAACTTCCAGCATGATGATGGCTTCACGAACCACAGTGCGGCTGACGTTTTTTTCATCGGCAATAAAGCGTTCGGCAGGCAGTTTATCACCTACCAGATAGACGCCCTGTTCGATGCGCTCTTTCAGATCAGCGGCAAGTTGTTGATACAAACGGCGTGGTTCAGTGATTTCCATATGCGCTCCAGGCATGATACGGCAGACTATATTTGTTATACCACTTTTGCGAGTTTAGCTCTACTCGCAGTGATGAAAAAGCCGCCTGAGAAGGCGGCTTTGAAGGGAAACTAAAACTTACACGAAGCCTTAATGTTGCGGTGCGGGATCGTTATGTGATTCCTGCGCCACCTCAATCGCCGGTTTGTTCTGCAACACGGTCCAGATAACCAGCGCACCTAATAGGTCGAACACTGCCAGAACTGCGAACAGCGGGCTGAAGCCGATGGTGTCAGCCAGTGCACCGACTACCAGTGCAAACAGCGTACTTGCCAGCCATGCGGACATCCCGGTTAAACCGTTCGCCGTCGCCACTTCGTTACGACCGAACACGTCAGACGAGAGCGTAATCAGTGCGCCAGACAGTGCCTGGTGAGCAAAACCACCGATACACAGCAGCATAATCGCGACATACGGGTTGGTGAACAGACCGATCATACCCGGGCCAATCATCAGCACCGCACCCAGCGTTACGACCATCTTACGGGAAACGATCAGGTTCACACCAAACCAACGCTGGAACAGCGGCGGCAGGTAACCACCGAGGATACAACCGAGGTCAGCAAACAGCATCGGCATCCAGGCAAACATCGCGATCTCTTTCAGGTTAAAGCCGTAAACTTTAAACATGAACAGCGGGATCCACGCGTTAAAAGTACCCCATGCCGGTTCTGCCAGGAATCGCGGCAGCGCGATACCCCAGAACTGACGGTTACGCAGGATCTGACCAACGGACATTTTCTTCGCTGTGTCAACCTGGTGCTGGGCTTCCTGACCATTAATAATGTAGTCGCGTTCTTCATCGGTCAGATGTTTCTGGTCGCGCGGATGTTTATAGAAAATCAGCCATGCCATCGCCCAGATAAAGCTCAACGCACCGGAGATGATAAATGCCATCTGCCAGCTGTGCATCACGATTGCCCATACCACCAGCGGTGGCGCAATCATCGCACCAATCGAAGAACCTACGTTAAAGTAACCTACCGCGATGGAACGCTCTTTTGCCGGGAACCATTCGGAACTGGCTTTCAGACCCGCCGGAATCATCGCGGCTTCCGCGGCACCGACCGCACCACGAGCAACCGCCAGGCCACCCCAACTACCTGCCAGCGCGGTTGCACCACAGAACACGGCCCACAGTACAGCAAACATTGCATAACCGATTTTCGTACCCAGCACATCCAGTACATAACCCGCTACCGGTTGCATGACCGTATAAGCAGCAGAATACGCTGCGATGATATAGGAATACTGTTGGGTGGAGATGTTTAACTCTTCCATCAGAGTTGGCGCAGCTGCCGCCACAGTGTTACGCGTCAGGTAACCAAGCACGGTGCCGAGCGTCACCAGTGCGATCATATACCAACGTAACCCTTTAATTTTACGCATGTAAAACCTCATCGTTTTGTTATATCCGCAGGAAGCGCGGCCATCATCCCGCCAGAGGCTGAAGATGTTAGTTACGACCGGGTAACCGAAAAAAAACCGGCACGCCCCGAACGTTGCCATGAAAGTTTCGTGCTAATTCGGCTTCCGTACCGGTTAACCCGATTCATCTAACAAATGAATGAATCGGCAATTTGCATTCCGTCGACTTATGATTTGCGACGGCAGAAAGATAACTTGTCATACAACTTTAAAAGGTGAGAGCCATCACAAATGTGCGAATATTTGTAGGGACATTACCTGACGACGGCGAGGCCAGTACTGGCGCGGCCTGCAGCGAGATTTACCACTTTGAGAGTAATTTTTTTAACTACGTTTATTGATCTAACTCACGAAAATATCTTCGGACTCTGGAAATTGGTGTGATAACTTTGTCAGCATCGCACCATAAGCAAGCTAGCTCACTCGTTGAGAGGAAGACGAAAATGACTCCGTTTATGACTGAAGATTTCCTGTTAGATACTGAATTTGCCCGCCGTCTGTATCACGACTACGCAAAAGACCAGCCGATTTTCGATTACCATTGCCATTTGCCGCCGCAGCAGATTGCGGAAGACTATCGTTTTAAAAACCTGTATGACATCTGGTTGAAGGGCGATCACTACAAATGGCGCGCTATGCGTACCAACGGTGTGGCCGAGCGTCTGTGCACCGGTGATGCGTCTGACCGTGAAAAATTTGACGCCTGGGCGGCGACTGTTCCGCACACTATTGGCAACCCGTTATACCACTGGACGCACCTCGAACTGCGTCGTCCGTTTGGTATCACTGGCAAATTGCTTTCTCCGTCAACTGCCGATGAAATCTGGAACGAATGTAACGAACTGCTGGCGCAGGATAACTTCTCCGCGCGCGGCATCATGCAGCAGATGAACGTGAAAATGGTCGGCACCACCGATGACCCGATCGATTCTCTGGAGCATCACGCAGAGATCGCCAAAGACGGCTCTTTCACCATTAAAGTGCTGCCGAGCTGGCGTCCGGACAAAGCCTTTAACATTGAACAGGCGACCTTTAACGACTACATGGCGAAGCTGGGCGAAGTTTCTGATACCGACATTCGCCGCTTTGCTGACCTGCAAACTGCCCTGACTAAACGTCTGGATCACTTCGCCGCTCACGGCTGTAAAGTGTCTGACCACGCGCTGGATGTAGTGATGTTTGCTGAAGCGAACGAAGCGGAACTGGACAGCATCCTCGCGCGCCGTCTGGCAGGCGAAACCCTGAGCGAGCACGAAGTGGCACAGTTCAAAACTGCGGTGCTGGTGTTCCTTGGTGCCGAATATGCACGTCGCGGATGGGTACAGCAGTACCACATTGGCGCACTGCGTAATAACAACCTGCGTCAGTTCAAACTGCTGGGGCCGGATGTCGGCTTTGACTCCATCAACGACCGTCCGATGGCGGAAGAGCTATCTAAGCTGCTGAGCAAGCAGAACGAAGAAAACCTGCTGCCGAAAACCATTCTCTACTGCCTGAACCCGCGCGATAACGAAGTGCTGGGCACCATGATCGGTAACTTCCAGGGCGAAGGTATGCCGGGCAAAATGCAGTTCGGTTCCGGCTGGTGGTTTAACGACCAGAAAGACGGTATGGAACGTCAGATGACCCAACTGGCGCAGCTCGGTCTGCTGAGCCGCTTTGTCGGCATGCTGACTGACAGCCGTAGCTTCCTGTCATACACCCGTCACGAATACTTCCGCCGCATTCTGTGCCAGATGATCGGTCGCTGGGTGGAAGCAGGCGAAGCACCGGCGGACATCAACCTGCTGGGCGAGATGGTGAAAAATATTTGCTTTAACAATGCGCGTGACTACTTCGCCATTGAACTGAACTAAGGTCTGGGGTTGATATGCAATACATCAAGATCCATGCGCTGGATAACGTCGCGGTTGCTTTAGCGGATTTGGCTGAAGGCACAGAAGTCAGTGTCGATAACCAGACTGTTACGCTGCGCCAGGATGTTGCTCGTGGACATAAATTTGCGTTAACGGATATCGCAAAAGGGGCCAACGTCATTAAATATGGCCTGCCGATTGGTTATGCATTGGCGGATATTGCGGCGGGGGAACACGTTCACGCCCACAATACGCGCACGAATCTGAGCGATCTGGATCAGTATCGCTATCAACCTGATTTTCAGGATCTGCCTGCGCAAGCGGCAGATCGTGAAGTGCAGATCTATCGTCGCGCTAACGGCGATGTCGGGGTGCGTAATGAGCTGTGGATCCTGCCAACCGTGGGCTGTGTCAACGGCATCGCGCGGCAGATCCAAAATCGTTTCCTGAAAGAGACCAACAACGCTGAAGGTACCGATGGCGTGTTCCTCTTCAGCCACACCTACGGCTGCTCACAACTGGGCGACGATCACATCAATACTCGCACCATGCTGCAAAACATGGTGCGCCACCCGAACGCGGGCGCAGTGCTGGTGATTGGTCTGGGCTGTGAAAACAACCAGGTTGCCGCATTCCGTGAAACGTTGGGCGATATCGATCCTGAACGCGTTCATTTCATGATCTGCCAACAGCAGGATGATGAAATCGAGGCCGGGATCGCGCATTTGCATCAGCTGTATAGCGTGATGCGCAACGATAAACGCGAGCCGGGCAAACTCAGCGAACTGAAGTTTGGTCTGGAGTGCGGTGGTTCTGACGGTCTTTCTGGTATTACTGCTAACCCGATGCTGGGGCGTTTCTCTGACTACGTGATTGCTAACGGCGGTACTACCGTACTGACCGAAGTGCCGGAGATGTTTGGCGCAGAGCAGTTGCTGATGGACCATTGCCGCGACGAAGCAACGTTTGAAAAACTGGTCACCATGGTCAATGACTTCAAGCAGTACTTTATTGCCCATGACCAGCCGATCTACGAAAACCCATCACCGGGGAACAAAGCAGGCGGTATCACCACGCTAGAAGATAAATCGCTTGGCTGTACCCAGAAAGCGGGTTCCAGTGTCGTGGTTGACGTGCTGCGTTACGGCGAGCGTCTGAAAACGCCGGGGCTGAACTTGTTAAGTGCGCCGGGTAACGATGCCGTAGCGACCAGCGCCCTGGCGGGTGCGGGCTGCCATATGGTGCTGTTCAGTACTGGTCGTGGCACGCCGTATGGTGGATTTGTGCCGACGGTGAAAATCGCCACCAACAGTGAACTGGCGGCGAAGAAAAAACACTGGATCGACTTTGACGCGGGTCAGCTGATCCACGGTAAAGCGATGCCGCAGTTGCTGGAAGAATTTATCGACACCATCGTTGAGTTTGCCAACGGTAAGCAAACCTGTAACGAGCGTAACGACTTCCGCGAACTGGCGATCTTTAAAAGCGGCGTAACGCTATAAAGTCGAAATGAGTTGTTAATAAAAAACGGCGTTTCATAATGTGAAGCGCCGTTTGCTTTTCCATACCTGCTAAGGATTTATCATGACCGCGTATTGGCTGGCCCAGGGCGTGGGTGTCATCGCCTTTCTGATTGGTATCACAACATTTTTCAATCGTGACGAACGTCGCTTCAAAAAGCAACTTTCGGTCTATAGCGCCGTTATTGGCGTACATTTTTTTCTTCTGGGCACCTATCCTGCCGGTGCCAGTGCCATCCTTAATGCCATTCGTACATTGATTACCTTACGCACGCGCAGCTTATGGGTAATGGCGATTTTTATTGTGCTGACTGGCGGAATTGGCCTCGCGAAGTTCCATCATCCTGTTGAACTATTGCCGGTAATCGGCACGATTGTCAGTACCTGGGCGCTGTTCCGCTGTAAAGGGCTGACCATGCGCTGCGTAATGTGGTTTTCAACGTGTTGCTGGGTGATTCACAACTTCTGGGCGGGGTCGATAGGCGGCACGATGATTGAAGGCAGTTTTCTGCTGATGAATGGCCTGAATATCATTCGTTTCTGGCGTATGCAGAGAAGGGGAATTGATCCGTTTAAAGTGGAGAAAACCCCTTCCGCCGTAGACGAAAGGGGCTAAGTATTAGTTACGCAGGGCGCTATTTGCCAGACGATCGTCTTCCGCCTGGCAAGCTGCCGCAGTGAACAGCACGTCAGTTGACGAGTTCAGCGCGGTTTCACAGGAGTCCTGCAATACGCCGATAATAAAGCCGACAGCAACCACCTGCATGGCGATATCGTTCGAAATACCGAACATATTACAGGCCAGTGGAATCAGCAACAGAGACCCCCCCGCCACGCCGGATGCGCCACAGGCACACAGAGAAGCCACTACGCTCAACAGCAGCGCTGTGGGCAGATCAACCGGAATACCCAGCGTATTAACTGCAGCTAGCGTCAACACGGTAATGGTGATTGCTGCGCCCGCCATATTGATGGTGGCTCCCAGCGGAATAGAAACGGAATAGGTATCGCGATCCAGATTCAGCTTTTCACACAGCGCCATATTCACCGGAATGTTCGCCGCAGAGCTGCGGGTGAAGAAGGCATACACGCCGCTTTCGCGCAGGCACAGCAGCACCAGCGGGAACGGGTTACGACGAATTTTCCACCACACCAGCAAGGGGTTAACCACCAGCGCCACCAGTAACATACAGCCAACCAACACGACCAGCAGTTGCGCGTAGCCCCACAGCGTGGAGAAACCGGTGGTTGCCAGGGTAGAAGAAACCAGACCAAAAATACCGATCGGTGCGAAGCGAATCACCAGTTTCACCATAAAGGTGACGGCATTCGACATATCGTTGACCAGGTTTTTGGTGGTTTCGTTACCGTGACGCAGTGCGAAACCGAGGCCAATTGCCCACACCAGGATCCCGATGTAGTTACCTTTCAGCAGCGCATCAATGGGGTTGGAAACCATGCTCATTACCAGCCCGCGCATCACTTCTACAATGCCTGACGGCGGCGAAATATCACCCGCGCTACTGGACAAGTGCAGGGTAGAAGGGAAGGCAAAACTGAAGATTACTGCGGCCAGAGCAGCAGAGAAGGTACCCAACAGATAGAGGAACAAAATAGGGCGGATATTGGTTTTCTGCCCGTGCTGGTGGTTAGCAATAGATGCCATTACCAGCATCAACACCAGGATGGGGGCAACGGCTTTCAGTGCGCCGACGAACAAAGTACCTAACAGACCAACAGCTTCCGCCGCGGGTTTTGAGATCCATGCCAGAAGAATCCCCAGAATAAGGCCGACCAGGATTTGTTTTACCAGGCTGCCATGAGCCAGACGCCGGAATAGCCCCGGTGAATGTTGCGTAGTCATTTTTCGATCCTTTCATTGTGTTGTCGCACATCCCTGGTGCGTTCTGTCGACGCATCTTTCAGGATGTAACAAAGTGTTTGCAAGGTCGAGTATAAGGAAAGTTACAGCTTCGGGAAGCGAAATATGCTGGATTTTAAAGAGAAGTCATATTTCGAAACTTAATGGTTACATTTGTTTGACATGAAAATAAAGCCCAACGTGCGGCTTCCAGACTGATGACAACGTCAAAAAAGTACTCGGTCAGTCCCCTCGCCCCTTTTGGGGAGAGGGAGAAAACGGTGCTCATGTTGATGACAGGGTACACGGCTTAGGCAGATTAAAAATCATCCAACCCGCTGCTTATCATGCCGATAATTCACCCAGGCGTTGATAATAAACGTCATCACCAGAATGCCAAACACCACGCCCAGCGAGACGGCGATCGGAATATGGTAGAAGTCGACAATCAGCATCTTGATACCGATAAACACCAGAATCACCGCCAGACCATATTTGAGCATCGAGAAACGCTCTGCCACACCTGCCAGCAGGAAATACATCGCACGCAGGCCGAGGATCGCAAACAGGTTTGAGGTCAGCACAATAAACGGATCGGTGGTCACGGCGAAGATAGCCGGAATACTATCCACGGCGAAAATCACGTCGCTCAACTCCACCAGAATCAGCACCAGCATCAGCGGCGTGGCATACAACAAACCATTCTTACGCACAAAGAAATGCTCGTTGTCGATGGTGTCGGTCATGCGCAAATGACCGCGCAGCCAGCGCACCAGCGGCTTGTCGCCAATGCCTGATTCATCTTCATGGGCGAGCGCCATCTTCACGCCGGTAAACAGCAGGAAGGCACCGAAGATATACAAGATCCAGTCGAACTGTGAAATCAGCCAGCTACCAGTGAAGATCATGATGGTACGCAGAACAATCGCCCCGAGTACGCCATACACCAGCACGCGGCGTTGTAATGCCGCCGGAACAGAGAAATAGCTGAACAACATCAGCCAGACAAAGACGTTATCGACCGCCAGCGATTTCTCAATCAGATAACCCGTGAGAAAGGCCAGTGCCTGTGGATCGGCAACGGCGCGACCTTCGGTTTGCACCAGATACCACCAGAAAGCGGCGTTAAACAGTAACGACAGCGTCACCCAGACCAGCGACCAGGCCGCAGCCTGTTTCATGGTCATGGCATGTGCCCCACGACGCCCCTGCAACAACAGGTCGATAGCCAGCATAATGGTGACAACAACAGCGAATCCGCCCCATAGCAACGGCGTGCCGACAGTATTCATAGAAGTTCCTTACACATAAAAAAACGGCCAACGTCGGAAGACGTCAGCCGCTGCTTTTTATGCATAGACCTCGCCTTCCGGCAAGGTCTCACTTACAACCCGAAAGGAATACGTCTGCGTATTCCTTTCGGGTTGCCCGGTGACCGGATGTGGTTTTTCACACACCGTAATGACGATCGACCGACAATGAAGTTACTCCCCTTTGCAGGTAACAAAGTATGACAGACCATTCAGTCAGTCAATGGTCTGTTACATACCTTTTACACTGTTTTACTTTGGCAATTATAGTTTTACGTTATCTGCCGGAAAAATCACCCCAGTCTGGCGGCGGATCTCAGTCAGCAGTTTGGCGGTGATACGACTGACCGCCAGCCCTGGATGATTCACCAGATGCTCATCCACCAGGGTAGCGAACAGCTCTGCTTCGTAGAGCATGGTATTAATATGCTGTGGCTGGGTGAGATCCTGCATCTGGCTGCCACGCGGTACAAAGCAGACTTTCTGGCATTCAGAGAGTTTTTCAATCACCAGCGATCCCGCTTCGCCCTGAATCTCGCTTGCCAGGACAGAATCGCTCACTTTTGAGTGCTGCAACGTAACGCTGAAATCACCGTAATCCATCACCACCACGCCGTGGGCATCCACACCGCTTGCCAGCAAACTGGCGGTTGCCTGCACGCTTTTCGGTTCACCGAATAATGCCACCGCCGACGCCAGGCAGTAAAAGCCGATATCCATAATCGAACCGTTGGAGAATGCCGGATTGAAGGTGTTGGGATTCTCTCCGTCCAGGTAACGCTGATACCGCGAGGAATACTGGCAATAGTTGAAAAAGACTTTACGCAGTTTGCCGACTTTCGGCAGCGCCTGGCGTAACAGATGAAAGTTCGGCAGGTAGGCCGTTTTAAATGCCTCAAACAGCACCACCTGATTTTCCCGCGCACAGGCAATGGCGGCATCCACTTCCGCCTGATTCGACGCCAGTGGCTTCTCGCAAATCACATGAATTTTGTGACTAAGGAAAAGTTGTGTCTGGGAAAAGTGCAGGGAATTTGGGCTGGCAATATACACCGCGTCAATGGCATCGCTTTCTGCCATCGCTTCCAGCGACGTAAACAGATGCTCGACAGAAAAATCATTGGCGAAGTGCTGGGCCTGTTCAAGGCTGCGGGAATAGACGGCGGTTAACTTGTATTTACCGCTCTCATGGGCGGCCTCGACGAACTGGCGAGTGATCCAGTTCGTACCAATCACAGCGAAACGTATCATAACGCGTGGATACTCCATAAAGGGATTCTGTCGTCACTGTAGCACGCCTTTTTTATCTTCGACGTGCGCAGATACGCATTATTCTTTTGCCGGACAGCCATGCTCACTAAACGGCCCAATCATAACCAACGGCCCGAGATATTTCGGCTGGCGATGGAGGATTTTCGCATCAATCACCGCGCTGACTCTGGCAAGTTTTTCCCGCAGTTGAGTATATAAACCGTGCTTCATATTCAGGTCTGGCGCGTTAAAACCGATAGCATCGATACCATACTGTTTTGCCAGCCAGATGGCGCGTTGGTTATGAAATTCTTGCGAGATAATGGTGATATGGTTTTCACTAAACACCTTGTTGGCACGCACCACCGAATCAAGCGTTGAGAATCCGGCATAGTCGCAGAAGATGGCTTTTGCCGGTACGCCTTTAGCGATCAAGGCTTGCTGCATTCCTGACGCTTCATCGTAATTTTTACGTCCATTATCGCCGCTCACCAATAGCCATTTCACTTTTCCGGCGTGGTACAACTCTGCGGCGCTATCAATACGTCGGGTAAAGTAGCGATTACCCGGCCTCGCCCCCAGCAATAAACCCACGTTCCGCGCCGGAACGGCGTTGACATCACTCCAGGTCAGCTGCTTGCTGGCGTTGACCATAACGCGATCGGCAATAAAAATGGTCGCTCCTGCTATAAGCAACAATAAACAGCCAATTTTAAGAGTCCGGCGAGAAAAACAAATACGAAGAAGAAGGCGGGCAAATGCGCGCAGCATGGTCGTTATCCTTAACGAAAGGGAGGAGGTCGATTTTAGGCGCTAAAGGAGGAAAAAATAACGCCTGACATCATTTTCAGATTTTGTCCTGCCCAAGCGACAACTGCGTTAGCCACAGCCGGGTGTCGAACTCAAGCTGGTGGTACTGCGGTTCCATATGACAGCACAACTGGTAAAACGCTTTGTTATGCTCTTTCTCCTTCAGGTGCGCCAGCTCGTGCACCACGATCATGCGCAAAAACGGTTCCGGCGCGTTGCGAAACACGGTAGCGACGCGGATCTCTGCTTTTGCTTTCAGCTTGCCGCCCTGCACACGCGAAACGGCAGTATGTAACCCGAGCGCGTTTTTCAGCACGTGGATCTTATTGTCATACATCACTTTATTGATCGGCGGGGCATTGCGCAGAAACTGATTTTTAAGATCCTGAGTATATTGCCAGAGGGCTTTATCGGTGGCGTAGTCGTGTGTTCCCGGATAACGTTTTGCCAGCACATCGCCCAGACGCTGTTCGTTAATCAGCGTTCGCACCTGGGAAAGTAGCTGCTCGGGATAACCCTGAAGATAAGTAAGATTGCTCATAACCGCCCACGAAAAAGAGAAAAAGGGTATACTCACGCACCCTTTTCAGGGGCAACGTCGAAATTTTATCATTCAGGAGGGCCGATGAGCCACTTAGACAACGGTTTCCGTTCACTGACACTACAACGTTTTCCGGCGACGGATGACGTTAACCCGCTACAGGCGTGGGAAGCGGCGGATGAGTATTTGCTGCAACAGTTGGACGACACAGAAATCCGCGGCCCGGTGTTGATCCTGAATGATGCTTTTGGTGCGTTAAGCTGTGTGCTGGCGGAACATAAGCCGTACAGCATTGGCGACTCATACATCAGTGAACTGGCCACGCGCGAGAATTTACGCCTCAACGGGATTGATGAGTCGAGCGTGAAGTTTCTCGACAGCACCGCCGACTACCCGCAACAGCCGGGTGTGGTGCTGATCAAAGTGCCGAAAACACTGGCATTGCTGGAACAACAACTGCGCGCGCTGCGCAAAGTGGTCACGCCAGATACGCGCATTATTGCTGGTGCCAAAGCCCGTGACATTCACACTTCCACGCTGGAATTGTTCGAAAAAGTGCTCGGCCCGACCACCACCACGCTGGCATGGAAGAAAGCGCGCCTGATTAACTGCACCTTCAACGAACCGCCGTTGGCCGATGCGCCGCAGACCGTTAGCTGGAAGCTGGAAGGTACTGACTGGACTATCCACAACCATGCGAATGTCTTCTCCCGCACCGGGCTGGATATTGGCGCGCGCTTCTTTATGCAACATCTGCCAGAGAATCTCGAAGGTGAGATTGTCGATCTCGGTTGCGGTAATGGCGTTATTGGCCTGACATTGCTCGATAAAAACCCGCAGGCGAAAGTGGTGTTTGTCGATGAATCACCGATGGCGGTTGCTTCCAGCCGTTTGAACGTTGAAACCAACATGCCCGAGGCACTGGATCGCTGCGAGTTTATGATCAACAACGCGCTTTCCGGCGTGGAGCCTTTCCGTTTTAATGCTGTGCTCTGCAACCCGCCGTTTCATCAGCAACATGCGCTGACCGATAACGTCGCCTGGGAGATGTTCCACCACGCCCGCCGCTGCCTGAAAATCAACGGCGAGCTGTATATCGTTGCCAACCGTCACTTGGATTACTTCCATAAACTGAAGAAAATTTTCGGCAACTGCACCACCATCGCCACGAATAATAAATTTGTGGTGCTGAAAGCAGTGAAGCTGGGGCGTCGTCGGTAAGATTGGGGGTTACCTGCCGGATGCGGCGTAAACGCCTTATCCGGCATACGTTCAGCACATTACCCCCAGGTCGGATAAGACGCGGCAAGCGTCGCATCCGGCAATGTCTGCCCAGTTCTGGAATCGCGCTTCCATAAAACAAAAAATTCCTGTCACCATCCTCTACATTCTCTTGTTTAGCGTTTTTCTACGTTTATTCTTCCGTCACACAGATAAATTCATTCGTTGCCAATCTGTCAACGGATGTTATCATATTGCCAATTTGTCAACGGACGTGATGAAGAATGCACCTGATAACTCAAAAAGCATTGAAAGATGCTGCGGAAAAATACCCGCAACATAAAACGGAGTTGGTGGCTCTGGGGAACACGATTGCTAAGGGATATTTCAAAAAACCTGAGTCATTAAAAGCAGTATTCCCTTCTCTGGATAACTTCAAATATCTGGATAAGCATTATGTTTTCAATGTCGGGGGCAATGAATTACGTGTTGTAGCAATGGTCTTTTTTGAATCGCAAAAGTGCTACATACGTGAAGTTATGACGCATAAAGAATACGATTTCTTTACCGCCGTTCATCGTACTAAGGGGAAAAAATGATTGCGATTGCCGACATCTTGCAAGCAGGAGAAAAGCTAACTGCTGTGGCACCTTTTCTGGCGGGTATTCAGAACGAGGAACAATACACCCAGGCGCTGGAACTGGTAGATCATCTGCTGCTCAACGATCCTGAAAACCCCTTACTGGATCTGGTGTGTGCCAAAATAACCGCGTGGGAAGAATCAGCGCCCGAATTTGTGGAATTTAATGCCATGGCTCAAGCCATGCCTGGCGGTATAGCCGTGATTCGTACCCTTATGGATCAATATGGTTTAACCCTTTCCGATCTTCCGGAAATAGGCAGTAAATCGATGGTGTCACGCGTTTTGAGCGGGAAAAGGAAATTAACGCTGGAACACGCTAAAAAACTGGCAACGCGATTCGGTATTTCTCCCGCCTTGTTTATTGATTAACGCGACGTGCCGGATGCGTCGCATCCGGCGCTTCAAACAACGATTTAAATCTCCAGCGCCAGCCGTGTTCCCTGGGCAATTGCCCGCCGTGCGTCCAGCTCCATAGCTACATCGCAGCCGCCAATTAAATGCACAGTTTTCCCACTATCAATCAGCGGTTGCGCCAATGCGCGGTTTGGCTCTTGCCCCGCGCAGATCACCACATTGTCCACTGCTAGTACCTGCGTTTCGCCGTTGATCACTACATGCAGCCCGTCATCGTCGATCTTCTGGTAACTTACGCCTGGGATCATTTTCACGCCGCGTGAGAGCAGGGTGGTGCGATGGATCCAGCCGGTGGTTTTGCCTAACCCTTGTCCTGGTTTGCTGGCTTTGCGCTGGAGCATCACAATCTGCCGTGGGCTACGGGGGATTTGCATGCCTTGCGGACTCAAACCTCCGGCCTGTTGCAGGCTACTGTCGATTCCCCACTCATTACAGAACCCGGCGATATTCTGGCTGGTGGATTCGCCCGGCTGACTTAAATACATCGCCGTATCAAAACCAATTCCGCCACAACCGATGATGGCAACTTTGTTGCCCACCGGCGCTTTGTCGCGCAGTACATCGAGATAACTCAGTACCTTCGGATGATCGATCCCGTCGATAGGCGGAACGCGCGGCACGATCCCACTGGCGAGGATCGTTTCATCGAACGCCTGTAACTGATCCGCCGTCACGGTGTGATTGAGTTTTAGCGTTACACCCGTCACTTCGATCATCCGGCGGTAATAGCGCAGCGTTTCGTAAAACTCCTCTTTGCCGGGGATCTGTTTGGCGATATTAAACTGCCCGCCGATCTCGCTGTGCGCATCAAACAATGTTACCTGATGCCCACGCGCCGCCGCGTTAATGGCAAACGCCAGCCCAGCAGGTCCCGCACCGACCACCGCCAGATTTTTTTTCTGCACGGCAGGAAGGATTGGCATTTTGGTTTCGTGGCAGGCGCGAGGATTCACCAGGCACGAGGTGACTTTGCCAACGAAGATCTGATCGAGACAGGCCTGGTTGCAGCCAATACAAGTGTTGATCTCATCGGCTCGTCCCGATTGCGCTTTTGATAGCAGCTCCGCATCAGCGAGAAACGGTCGCGCCATCGATACCATGTCCGCATCACCGCGCGAGAGAATGTCGTCGGCAACCTGCGGATCGTTAATCCGGTTGGTGGTCACCAGTGGCAGCGAAACGTGCCCTTTCAGTTTGCGCGTGACCCAGCTAAAGGCGCCGCGCGGCACGGGCGTGGCGATGGTCGGAATCCGCGCTTCATGCCAGCCAATGCCGGTGTTGATAATGGTCGCGCCCGCCGCTTCAATGGCCTGCGCCAGCTCTACCATTTCGGCAAAAGTACCGCCGCCTTCGACCAGGTCGAGCATCGACAAACGGTAGATAATAATGAAGTCGTTGCCGACACGTTCGCGCACCGCACGCACTACTTCTACGGCAAACCGCATCCGGTTGCGGTAATCGCCGCCCCACTGGTCACTACGCTGATTGGTGCGCAGCGTCAGAAATTCGTTGATCAAATACCCTTCGGACCCCATCACCTCTACACCGTCGTATCCTGCCTCCCGTGCCAATTGCGCGCAGTGGGCGAAATCGTCGATCAGTTGCAGGATCTCTTCATGGGTGAGTTCGTGAGGAACGAAACGGTTGATGGGGGCCTGCAATGCGGAGGGAGCGACCAGATGCGGTTGGTAGCTGTAGCGCCCGGTATGCAAAATTTGCAGGGCGATTTTGCCGCCTTCCTGATGTACGGCTTCGGTAATGGTGCGATGGTGTGGGATCTGGTTGGCGTCATTGAGCATTGCACCGCCTTCCATGCCAACGCCTGTTAAATCTGGTGCGATACCGCCGCTGACAATCAACGCCACGCCGTGACGGGCGCGTTCGGCATAAAACGCTGCCAGCCGTTCAGCGCCGTCCGGGTACTCCTCCAGCCCGGTGTGCATTGAGCCCATCAACACGCGGTTTTTTAACGTGGTAAAACCTAAATCCAGCGGGGCGAACAGCGACGGGTAGCTCATAAAATTGTCCAGTATGTAAAATAATTGTTATGTGGTCGGATGAGTTCTAATTTAGCCGTCGCCGGAGAAAAGGGAAAAGGGGAGTGCGGGGTTTGTGATGGGATTCAAAAAGAATACGCCCGGTGGTAACGCCGGATGCGACGCTTGCCGCGTTTTATCCGGCCTGGGGGATTGCACATGTAGGGCGGATAAGGCGTTCACGCCGCATCCGCCAGCCGTTGCAAATTACTGCTTACGGAAAAAATCGTTATACAACATATACAAATGCGCGGCACTCCAGGAGAAATTTGGTGCGCCTTGTTGCGAGCCAGTGAGCGGGTTGTAATTCTCCTGAATTGGGCCATCGGCGGTTAATCCTTTGGCGTGCCGGAAGAACGTATCCGCCAGCTTCAGGGCATCATCACGATAACCGTAACGCTCCATCCCTTTCAGACCAAACCAGAACTGATCCACCCATACGCGCCCGCGCCAGTAGATATCCGCGCCAAAAGCCGGATTGGTTAACGCCGCCGTTCCCAGCGGGACAAAGGTGTTGAATTCTTTCGGATCCAGCATCACCTTCACCACCGCGTCGGCATTGGCCTGCGTTGCCGCACCGTTAAACAGCGGCGACCAGCCTTCCGGCCCTTTACCGCGCTCAATAATCGGTTTGCCCGCGCAGCCGTTCGCCAGCGGTTTATCTTCAATACGCACGTCATAGTAGAACTGTGTAGTCGGGTCGAACATACAAGTGTTGATGTAGTCCGCGAGCTGTTGTGCTAACTGACGATAGCGTTTGGCCTCTTCCGGCTTACCGAGAATCGTCGCCATCTCCGCCAGATAATGGTTATCGCTGTACATATAGCTGGCCTGATCCACCGACTCCTGCAATAGCGAGTAGCCCAGCAACGTTCCGTCCTGACTGCGGTTTTCGGCGAATTTCACCGTCCAGTCGCTACGTTTGCCGCCGTTAGCGACATATTTATCCAGCTGTTCTTTGTCGATAAACCCGAAAACGGCGGCGTCATCACGACCTGATTCCCACGACGCAGCAACCTGTGCCGGAATTTCCAGACTGTCGTACTGGCCTTTCTCCACCACACGGGCGTAGTTGTTCAGCCCAGACTGCGTCTCCTCTTTGTCGCCTTTTTTCACCGTAAACAGCATCTCGCCGCTCTCGGTGTTGTGGGCTTTGTCGCGGGTCGCGCCATATTCCGGCACGCCGTTGCCGTTGTGATCGCGGTTACGTAACCACCAGTCGTGATAGGCCACCAGCTTCGGGTACATCTCTGCCAACCAGGCCTTATCCTGGGTGACGTTATACACTTCCATTACTGACCAGGCGGCAAGGCTGGGTTTGGTATTACGTTCGTTCCAGTTGCCGCCATCGCCGCCACGCTCGGGGCTAAGGTTCCACGCTATCAGGTCGGGGACAAAGCCCACATCCTGCGGACGCACGCGGTCGCCTGGCTGGATCTGCCAGGAGAAGACCGCGCGGATATTCTCTTTGGCGATGTCCGGATTGAAATGCGCCATCGCAAACGCCTGCTTCCAGGTATCCCACGGCCAGGTCTGGTTGCCGGAGAACCAGCGCCCGGTCACCGACGGCGTGACGGTGTTATATTTCACCGCACCGCCCGGCGATCGCCAGTTACCGTTGAGCGTTTCGATGGCTTTCACCGCGACGCGCGTCTGTTCCGGCGTCGCATCCGGATTGGTTAATCCTTTCTTCAGGTATTCTTCCCAACGTTGCTGCGAGGCGGTGAGATAAAACGCCGGACGCGCCAGAATATCGCGGATCTGCATTTGCTCTTTGCTAACTTCCTGAGCGGTCAGCAGATGGGAATAGGTGGTATAGAGCGTCGTCGATCCGTTGATATGCGCCTTACTGGTAAAGCGATTGCCGTTGATTTCAGTCTGCATCGGTAATGATTTATGCACCTGATATTCTGATTCACCGGAGGTCAGCAGATCCCAGGTGGCGCGCACTTTGCCAAAGGTAACTTTCAGGCCATCGCGGGTGGCGCTGATTTTGCGCTGATAGTCAGGGTACTCGCCAGCAATGGTTTTATCGGAAAGCGGTTTCCCTTCTTTCGCTTCCAGTTTTTCCAGCAGTTCGCCATCCCACACCAGATCCAGCGGTTTATCGCTGGTGATTTTGGTTTCCAGTAGTGATGTGCGCGGCGTGGCGAAGCGCAGAATCATTTCGACCTGTACATCTTTCGATATCAACTTTTGCACCAGCGCGCCGGGAATACTGTATGCCTCCAGCGTGAAATCGACTTTCTTGCCGTCCTGCCAGACGGTCAGGCGGTCGAAATTGCTGGCCATAAAGTTGATGTACTCTTCCGTCAACAACGCAACGCCTGGAAAGCCGCCCATAGTGTTCGGGCCGTCTGGCAACAGATGACCATGCCAGGCTCCGAGATCGAAAAACGGATTAAAACGCTGGTGATCGTCGTAATCGTAATCCTTCATGTACTGCGGCGCGCCAGTACGGTTAATCACGTTTTTATAATTGTCAGCGTTAGCGGCATGGGCGGAAAAGCTCATCAGCAGAGCACAGGCTACTGGTGTTAAAATAGTTTTGATTTTCATGAGATTACTGTCCTTATTACCAGTAAAAATATTGCATCAGGAAGAGTTGGTCGCTGGGATCGTGAGAGGCATTTTTCATGTAGAAGCGGCTATCAAAAGCCGTTGCGAAACGTCCGCCGCCGTATTCGTACCAGATACCAAACTGCATGAAAGAGGTGGTTTCATCGTCAGCGTGGTCAGGGCGATGTTTGGCGTAGGTGTAAGCGGTGGAGAGATAAACGCCCTTTAACGCTTCATACATGGCGCTCACCATCATCCCACTTTCACTTCCCGGTACGTCCAGCCCGTCGGCGCGTCCGGTATGGTGCCAGGCGCGAGCGGCAAAGTTAGGGGTAAGCAGGCCCGTGAGATAGAGTTGGCCTGTGCCGTCGGTGATTTCCAGACCGTTCATCCAGGTGATACCTTCTGCAAGGTCATACTGGATGTAACCGTTCATCATTGCCGGATAGGTGTATTTGTCGTCGTAGCGATCGTACTTGCCAAAATGTAGCCAGGCTTTGCTTTCGTCATGATGTCCGGCAGGTGTGGCGGTAACGCTATAACGAAAGTTGCCGCTTAAGTTCTGTACCTTCAGCGCAGTCATAATGTCGCGGGTATTGGGAATGACGTAGCCCAGATCGGGCGTGAAATCGCCCCACCATTGCAGGTCATCCAGCGAGGAATCCTGACGCAGACTGAGCATGATTTCGGTGCCATCATTGGTACGATAACCGCCATAGAAACGGTTAATCCCACCTTCGAAACCACCCCAGCTATGGTCAGGCACCCAGGCATTACCGTCGTGGTCGGCCTGCACGGTCCAGCCTTCGCCGTAAATCAGGCCGAACCAGGAGTCGTACTTCATCTCCAGGCCACCTTCAATATAGGTGCCGTCGCTGTATTTATGTTTATTCTCACCCTCTAAATCCATATACCCACCAACCCCTAATTCGCCGTAAAAACGAAATGAAGGAGAAGATGTCGAGATCATTTCGGGGGTTTTTGTGTCGTCATGTTCTGCCGGACGTGCTTCTTCGCCAAGTGCAGAAAAAGCGTAGCAAAAAGGCAGGGCAAGTAATGCTCTGCATGGTGCAGTGATTAATTTCATTGTGTTAATCCATGAGCTAAAGAAAAAGTACAGCCTTTTATCGTTGTAATTATAAAAATATAAAGGCAGAAACTATTTTCCCTCTCCCCATCCAGGAAGAGGGAAAATGCCTGCTCATTTTTTATTATTCTGCTTAATCAACATTGCTGGCTGGCGTCGCTTCAATATGGCGCTCTTCAGCCGTTAATCCCTTTATATATTTACTGTATTTCCACCACGCAAAGCCGAGGAAGATAACAATACCGCCGACGTTATAAAAAATGATGGTCAGAATATTCGCGCCAGTCGGGAATGTCGAAGCGACAAACCCTACTGCAAATATCGCAATCAGCATTGAAACAACGATAATACCGGTGCGGCGGGAGCCCATACGGAAATCGCGTGGCAGGTGATCTAATTTGGCGCGTAAATTCAGGTAAGCCAGCATGATGAATAACGGCGGAAGCATGGACGCTGCAGCAGTCATATTAATAATAGTATTCATCAGATCCTGCACGGTATTGGAACCGAGCATCGGGATAATCATCAGCGGGATGACGATCAGGAACTGGATCCACGCTGCGCGCGCCGGAACGCCGTTTTCGTTCAGTTCGACGGTTTTCTTACCAAAGATGCCTTCCGGAATTTCGGAGAAGAAAATTTTCACCGGCGTTGCCGTCCACATCAGCAGGGAACCGAACATCGCGGTAAAGGACACCAGACCGACAAAGCGATTCATCAGTGCTTCCGGTAGACCAAAATACGCCGCCATGCCGTGGAATACCTGTACCGATCCGCCGGTAAACTTCAACTCTTTGCTGCTGACGAAGACGTTAATCAGTACCGAGGAGACGGAGTACAGTACGCCAATAAAAATCCCGGCGAGGATGATCACTTTAACGAACGATTTCGAACCGCCTTTGACGTCGTTAACGTACACCGCGACGGACTCCGCGCCACCTGCAGCCATAAAGATCCAGGTGGTAACGCCGAGGAACGCCCAGTTAAAGTTTGGGATCATCGCGTCAACAGTGATGGGGTCAGCAGGCTGTACGCCGCCAACCAGTGCCGTACCTGCCAGTAAAATGTAGGAGAGCGTTAACAGCAGCATCAGCGTTGAAGTGACGGAGGTAATTGGCCCCAGCATTTTCGCCCCGTTGGTAGAAACCCAGGTGGAAAAGGCGAACAGCACCATACTGATAATGGTGGTGGCAACCGGCGTCATAATATATTCGTAGCCGAGGAATGCATACGAGGCGTAAGCAATAACGCGCGGCAATAATGAGGTGAAAAAGAACAGGTTTACGAACCAGTAGGTATAGGCAGTAATAAATGCCCAACGTCCGCCCAGCGAACTTTTTACCCACGCGTAGACACCGGCTTCCGAGTTTTTATTTAACGAAACAAATTCTGCGATGATCAGACAGAAGGGAATAAAATAAAAAATTGTTGCGAGGAAAAACATCGGTGCCGAGGCCAGTCCAAGCTCAATATTATTATTGATAACGTTGTTAAAGCTGTAAACGGCGGCAAAAGTCAGCGAGAGCAAGCCGAATTTGCCGATTGTATTACGTTTGGTATCAGACATAACACATCTCCGAAAATGAGTAGGGTAGCGGTGGCGGCAAACTCCTTTTGCCGCCGTAGTTTTTATTTGTTATGGAAATAACCATCTTCGATGGTGACTTTGAGAACCACTTTTTTGACCGCGTTATTGCAGATAAACCGATACGCTTCATGGATATCGCAAATAACGATTTGCCCTTCGTGGACCTCTACGGTTTCTCCGCAGCCTTTTAAATATTCGCGGTCAGTTTCATCACGATAATATTCCACTACCTGTAATGTCTCTTTCGGCGCATATTCAATTTTTTGCTGCCCTTGCAGGTAGTAATGCACTTCAAAATAGCGTCGATGCCCGGTAAATAGCGCATCGGTCGCGGAGTCCGTCTCCACGCGGTAAGTCAATGAGTCACCGATGGAGTGGGCGACGCCAGGCTGAATGTTGTCGATATTTTCAATCGCTTCAACGCAGCGTTGCCACTTCTTGCCAGAGGCGTAAATCTGGCGGAACTGTTCTAAGTTATCGATGATCCTCATTGCTTATTCTCGCTGTGCAAATTCGTGGAAAAGAACCCTGCGCCGAACTCATACGACGCCTGGCTTTGCGCGGTAGCTTCTCCGCCAGAAACCGGCAGCAACGTAAAGCCGTAGCTGAAGTCACGGAACCAGACGCGCCAGGAGTCCAGCACCTCGCTGCCCCAGGAGTTGGAGCCGAGGCCAGGCAACTGGTGGTCGAGATTCAGGGTGATGTCATCACTGCGCTGCAGCTCGTTACAGTGCTGGGCTGCGTGGATGTTTTCCTGGGTGTAGTGCCAGGCACTGAAGTTAATTGGGCGCTGCGGAACAACCAGCAGACCATTGCCGTGGCGGTTAGTCAGTGCCGTCCAGCGGACATGCTGACGGTTGCCGTTGTTCTGTGGGAAGGGATAGTTCTCGAACATGGCATCGACGGTGCTGCGCCAGATATCGATGATGTTAGCCTGCTGGCTGTCGGCGTAGTTTTCGCCCGGTCCACGACCGTAATACGCCACCTGATCGTATTCGCCGTTAATCCCCATGGTGAAACCGATGCACGGAATGATGTGCGGATAGTCGCCGTAACGCTCGCCGGAAAGCGCCACGTTAACCTGGCCATCGGCAGCGATGCGCCAGATGTAGGTGCAGCGCATCCCGAAGTCAAACACCGGTGGGGCAATAACCGTGCGGCTGATGATCAACACTTCACCATCGCTCTGTTCTACGGCAAAGTCGCGCAGATGTTCCTGCATGATCTGCAAATGATTCGGCTGCCACAGCCCTTCGTACTCCTGCTTGTGGTTGTCGATCATTGGCTTGAAGAAGTTGATCTTTGGCTCGCGGGTCAGCAGCGACTCGCCATTCACCTGCCAGGATGTCGGTTTGCCACTCATTTTTGAGAAGGTGATTGCGAAGTTGTAGCCGCGAACGGTGCAGCTCAAACGATCGTCTTCCAGCGTCAGCGGACGCGCATTATTTGGCGCGAAAGGTACAGGCTGCGCGGTATTTTCCTTCAGCGGGAACTGATAAGTAGCGATAGGGTGTCCGGCTTCGCTGTAGCGGGTGCGGGAATCTTTGGTCACCGTAATGTTGAGAAACGCTTCACGAGCGTCCAGTTGCGGCAGCGTGATCTGCAAGGGGGCTTCGCTGTTCGGTGCAACGTCGCACAGTTTAATCTGCTGCGTCGCGAGCGTTTCACCTTCGGCGCGCACCTCTGCGTGCAGGGTGTAGTCATCCAGCGTGGTAAACCACAGTTTATTTTCGACTTTCAACTCGCCGCGAGTCAGATCCAACGCGTGGATTTTTACCGGCGCGATAACCTGTTTGTACTCTTTCAGGCCCGGCCCAGGCGTCTGATCGGAATAGATCAAACCATCAAGACAGAAGTTATAGTTGTTGGGATAGTCGCCGTAGTCGCCGCCGAATTTATACCAGACATTGCCGTTGTCATCCTGCGCCTGGATCCCGTGGTCGCACCATTCCCAGACATAATGTCCCTGAATGCAATCGTGCTTATAGAAGACGTTCTGGTACTCCGTCAGCCCGCCCGGTCCGTTCCCCATCGCATGAGCATATTCACAGATGATGCGCGGCTTCGGATGCGGGTATTCACCAAACTCATTCATCAGCGGCACGCGGGTGTACATGGTGGAAATAATATCGACCACTTCAGCATCGCGATCTTCTTCGTAGTGCACCAGTCGCGTGTCATCCAGCGCCTTAGCCGCATGGTACATCGCGCGGATGTTACAGCCATAGCCGGATTCATTGCCCAGCGACCAGATGATGATCGACGGATGGTTTTTCTGCGCGTGAATATGGCGAACAATGCGCTCGACGTAGACGTTTTCCCACTGCGGATCGTCGGTAATACGGCTGATATCGCCGACATTAGCAAAGCCGTGCGATTCGACGTCGGTTTCCGCCATCACAAACAGGCCGTAGATATCACACAGTTCGTAAAAACGCGGATCGTTCGGGTAGTGAGCGGTACGCACGGAGTTGATGTTGTGCTGCTTCATCAACTGGAGATCTTTCTCGACGCGATCCATTCCAACGGCGCGGCCTTTGCGATGATCGTTGTCGTGACGGTTGACGCCGTGCAGCATCACATAACGGTTATTGATCCAGAACAGACCGTCGCGCACTTTGATATCACGGAAGCCAACGCGTTGTGGCACCACTTCCAGAACGTTGCCGTCGGCGTCTTTCAGCGTCATGACCAGATGGTAAAGATAAGGGGATTCTGCTGACCATTGCTGCGGCTGTTCGACAGTAAAATCAAAGCGGGCGCTGGTCAGTTTTTCAATTGCCAAATGATCAATGGCGCTGCTGTGCACCACGCGTTCGCCATCAAACAGGGTATATTCCAGCGTCGTGACGACAGGGGAGGCGGCGAGATTTTCCAGCACCACTTCGCAGGAAAGTGTGGCATCGCAATAGGCTTCGTCAAAGTCGGTGCGCACGGTGAAATCGTTAATGTGCGTGAGTTGTTTTCCGATCAGATAAACATCGCGGAAGATCCCCGCCGACCACCACATATCCTGGTCTTCCACGTAGGTAGAGTCCGCCCATTGCATCACGCGCACACACAACAGGTTGTCGCCGGTTTTAACCATCGCGCTGATGTCAAACTCTGCGGTCAGGCGACTGCCTTTGCTGAACCCCACATACTGACCGTTAACGTAGACTTCAAAATAGGTTTCGACGCCGTCAAATTTAATCAGCGTCTGTTTACCCTGCCAGCCGTCGCTGAGGGTGAAAATACGTTGATAGGCACCGGTTGGGTTATCGCTGGGGACAAACGGCACATCGATGGGGAACGGAAAACCTTCGTCGGTATATTGCAGTTTGCCGTGACCTTCCATTTGCCACATGGCGGGGACGGTAATATGCCCCCAGTCAGCCATTAACTCAGAGGTGAAGGCTTCTGGTACTTGCAGCGGATGGTCAAAAAAGTGGAAATTCCACTGACCGCTTAAGGACAGAAACAGGCTGCTGGTTTCGCGGGCAAAGGTACGCGCTTGCGCAACAGAATCATATGAAAAAAAGCACGCACGCGGCGCAAGTCGGTTTTCGTGGGTGAGCTGAATGTTTTCCCAGCGATTCATAGGGCCTCCCGGTAGAGAGAAATCGGAACCATTTATGGTGATGGTAGTTTGTGTAATTGCTGGGGAGTTTAGTAAAATTTTTACTAAAAAATAGCAGGTAAATGCATTTACTTTAACTGGATCACGAAAATAAACGGCAGCACTGTCCGGCAAAAACGATTGCCGGACAGTGTGTAAGGGGATTTAACGGGTCGTGCCGCGCAGTTTTAATTTGCTGGGAACGAAGACCAACAGCGGCAGCGCGCGACCATCGCGGGCTTTTTCATACACCAGGTTAACGCCCTGACTTCCCATCATCTCGGAATGGATGCGCACGGTGGAGAGCGGCGGAAAGGTAAATCGCGCGGTGGGGATATCGTTAACGCTGATAAGCGAAATATCCTGTGGGATGTTCAGGCCACGTTCATGAATTGCCCGCAGTACGCCGATAGCAATGGAATCGGAAGCAACAAACAGTGCCTTCGGATAGTCTTCCCGCGCCAGCATCTGTTTTGCCAGTTCATAGCCCGACGAACTGGAAAAACCGCCGCGCCAGATATCCTCTTCGCGTACCACGTGTTTCAGACGACCATATTCCGCAAAGGCGACCTCACGAATATCCGCCTTGCCGGGTAAGTCTTCACCGCCAATAAAACCAATACGATTAACGCCCTGATTGATATAGAAATCGATGATTTCTTTACTGATACGTGCCAGATCGATATCCACCGCATCGTAACCGCTGCCGGGTTCGTGAAAGTCGATAAAACAGATATTGTCGGTCAACGCACAGGCGGCGGCGCGCAGGGCGGACGTGGGTTTGCCGACAATTAAAATACCGGTGACGTTTTTAATGTCTGGTAAGCCGTTGTGTTCATAACAGTTGGTCAGTTCGATCGCCAGCTTTTCGCACTGAGTTTCAATGCCGTGGCGGATCGCCAGATAGTAAGGATCGTTGATCTCCAACTCCTGTTGGTAGCTGTAGATAGCCAGAATATGGTGTTGGTTGACTGCGCCTGTCTGGAGTTTACGGGCGCTACTGGTCTTGTACTCCAGCTTTTCGGCGATCTCGAGAATGCGATGTTTCGTCTCTTCTTTCACATTCAATGTCGGATCGTCATTCAAGACCCTGGATACTGTCGCCAGGGATACGCCAGCTTCGATTGCGATGTCTTTTAGTGTTGCCATGTTTACCTTTTTTACTTTCCCTGATGTGCGCCCCCATTGTAGAGGAAGTGCTTATCGGGTCACCTGTTTTCAGTAAATAAAGCGCGTTTCTTTGACGCTGTGACGGTAACACAGCGGCTCACGAATGTGATCACGCCTGCATTCTCCATTTTTAGCCTACAGGATTGAGAAAAACTTTTGCTATAGTTTAGTAAAATTTTACTTGAAGGGAGGAAACAATGGAAACCGTGGCTTACGCTGATTTTGCACGTCTGGAAATGCGCGTCGGAAAGATTGTGGAAGTGAAACGCCATGAAAACGCCGACAAGCTGTACATCGTACAGGTTGATGTGGGGGAAAAAACGCTGCAAACCGTGACCAGTCTGGTGCCGTACTACAGCGAAGAAGAGCTGATGGGAAAAACAGTGGTGGTCTTATGCAATCTGCAAAAAGCGAAAATGCGCGGTGAAACGTCGGAATGCATGCTGTTGTGTGCGGAAACCGATGACGGCAGTGAAAGCGTGCTGTTAACGCCGGAGCGGATGATGCCTGCGGGCGTACGTATCGTATAAAAAGATCGGATGGCGACGTCGTATCGCCATCCGATTTGATATTACGCTTCTTCGACACTGACTCGCATGGCCGCCAGCGCCTTACGCGCCGCTTTGATCACCAGTTCACACTGTTCAATGGTCAGTGTCAGTGGCGGTTCAATGCGGATCGTTTTAGCGTTGTTGAGTGTTCCGGCCACCAGTACGCGCTGGCGGAACATCTCGCTGGCAAAGTTATAGCCGATTTCGTTATCAACAAACTCAATCGCCATCAACATCCCTTTACCACGCGCTTCCTGTACCAGATCGGGATATTCCCGCGCCAGTTGACGGAAACCGTCCAGCAACATATCGCCTTTTTGTTCAGCCTGAGCCGGTAAGTTCTGCTCCAGCAACACATTGATGGTCGCCAGCGCCGCCGCACAGGCCAGCGGGTTGCCGTCAAAGGTGGTAGTGTGCAGGAACGGATTGTCGAACAGGACTGAGAACACCTCTTCAGTGGCGATGGTTGCGCCAATCGGCATCACGCCGCCGCCGAGCGCTTTTGCCAGACAAAGGATATCCGGCTGTACGTTCTCATGCTCGCAGGCGAACATCTTGCCCGTGCGCCCCATGCCCGTTTGTACTTCATCGAGGATCATCAGTGCGCCGAACTCATCGCACAGCTTACGCACGGCGGTGAGATAGCCTGGCGGCGGCAGAATTACGCCACCTTCGCCCTGAATCGGTTCGAGGATCACCGCAGCAACATCATCACCGGTTTTTTTGCACTCGTTAAGAGCCGTGCGCATGGCTTCGATATTGCCAAACGGTACATGACGAAACCCTGGCAGCAGTGGCATAAACGGTTTGCGGAAGGTCGATTTCGCCGTGGCCGACAGCGCGCCAAGTGATTTACCGTGGAACGCGCCGCTGGTGGCAATAAAAGTAAACTTGCCGCGCGGTGACTGATAAGCCTTCGCCAGCTTCAGCGCCGCTTCAACGGATTCGGTGCCGCTATTACAGAAGAAGCTGTATTTCAGTTTACCGGGCGTTAGCGCCGCAAGGGTTTTCGCCAGCATCGCCCGTAACGGATCAAGCAGCTCCTGGCTGTGAAGCGGTTGTTTCGCAAGTTGATTCTGTACGGCGGAAACCACAACTGGATTACGGTGCCCCACGTTGAAAATTCCAAAACCTCCCAGGCAGTCGATAAACTCCTGTCCCTGGGTGTCGACAAGCGTATTTAAACCTCCCGCTTGCCACTCTACGGCTCCGTAATCCCCGCCGGCGGTAACAGATTTGCGATACTCTAAAAACCCCGGATTGACATGCTCTTTGAAGTATTCAATCACCTCCCGGTTAAGTGCTTTCATCTCCTCATGATCCAACGTTCGCTTTTCAATGAGATTCAGGGCGTGGGCGCTGCACGCTAAAGCTGATGCGCTCGAAGGTAACCTGTTCAAAATATGCTCCGGAGGCTCGCGTATCACATGATACCGATTTAAGTATTGCAGGGATTGCGCCACTCCGGCTGCGATCGCGAAAATCGGGATAAACACAAATGTGGTTATCATTTGCGCAATATTTAATGCTATTTGCTAACATTTGCTGTTATTTTGCACGGTTTTTGTCGGGTATGGATTTGATGATTGCTGCGCAAATGCACGCTTTCAGGGCAATAATTGCCTGATTTTTGGGCAAGATAATTAACGTTTTCGTATAGTAACAGAGTGAAAGTATTTTAAATCAAGGAATTAGATTTGTGCTTTAATCGCAAATTGCGATCTAAATCAAATTAATTGGTTAAAGATAACCGCAGCGGGGCCGACATAAACTCTGACAAGAAGTTAACAACCATATAACCTGCACAGGACGCGAACATGTCTTCTCATCCGTATGTCACCCAGCAAAATACCCCGCTGGCGGACGACACCACTCTGATGTCCACTACCGATCTGCAAAGCTATATCACTCATGCTAATGACACTTTTGTGCAGGTGAGCGGCTATACCTTGCAGGAGTTACAGGGGCAACCGCACAACATGGTGCGTCACCCGGATATGCCAAAAGCGGCGTTTGCGGATATGTGGTTCACCCTGAAAAAAGGGGAACCCTGGAGCGGCATCGTGAAAAATCGCCGCAAAAATGGCGACCATTATTGGGTGCGGGCCAATGCGGTACCGATGGTGCGCGAGGGAAAAATCAGTGGCTATATGTCGATTCGTACCCGGGCGACGGATGAAGAGATCGCGGCGGTGGAGCCGCTGTACAAAGCGCTGAATGCCGGACGTACCGGTAAGCGTATTCATAAAGGCCTGGTGGTGCGTAAAGGCTGGCTGGGTAAACTGCCTTCATTACCGCTTCGCTGGCGGGCGCGTGGAGTGATGACCCTGATGTTTATCGTGCTGGCGGCCATGCTCTGGTTTGTTGCTGCCCCGGTGGTGACGTATATCTTCTGTGCATTAGTGATGTTGTTGGGAAATGCCTGTTTTGAATGGCAAATTGTACGTCCGATAGAAAATGTCGCCAGCCAGGCACTGAAAGTGGCGACCGGAGAACGTAATAGTGTTGAGCATCTGAAGCGCAGCGATGAGCTGGGGCTGACATTACGCGCGGTAGGGCAGCTTGGCCTGATGTGCCGTTGGCTAATTAATGATGTCTCAAGCCAGGTGTCCAGTGTCAGAAACGGCAGTGAGACGCTGGCGAAAGGCACCGATGAACTGAACGAACATACCCAGCAGACAGTTGATAACGTTCAGCAAACGGTGGCGACCATGAACCAAATGGCGGCGTCGGTGAAACAGAACTCTGCCACGGCGTCGGCTGCCGATAAACTTTCTATCACCGCCAGTAATGCGGCAGTGCAGGGCGGGGAGGCGATGACTACGGTGATCAAGACAATGGACGATATTGCCGACAGTACCCAGCGCATTGGCACCATTACTTCGCTGATTAACGATATTGCGTTTCAGACCAATATTCTGGCCCTGAATGCGGCGGTGGAAGCGGCGCGTGCCGGCGAACAGGGCAAAGGTTTTGCAGTGGTGGCGGGGGAAGTGCGTCATTTAGCCAGCCGCAGCGCCAATGCTGCCAACGATATTCGCAAGCTGATTGATGCCAGTGCTGATAAGGTGCAATCTGGTTCGCAGCAGGTACACGCCGCCGGACGGACGATGGAAGATATTGTGGCGCAGGTAAAAAACGTCACCCAGTTGATAGCTCAGATTAGCCATTCAACGCTGGAACAGGCCGATGGGCTTTCCAGCCTGACCCGTGCAGTGGATGAGCTTAACCTGATCACCCAGAAAAACGCCGAGTTAGTGGAAGAGAGTGCGCAGGCGTCGGCGATGGTGAAACACCGCGCCAGCCGACTGGAAGACGCGGTGACGGTGCTGCATTAATCGGTATGCCGGATCCGGCGGTTGGAGCACAATGCCTGATGCGATGCTGGCGCATCTTATCAGGCCTACGGGGTGTGTAGGGTACGCCGCATCCGGCAATCGGTGATTAATCCAGTTGGGTAATATCAAAAGCGGCGCGGTCGATCACCGCAATGATCTTTTTTATTTGTGCATCAGTGATATCGCTCTGGTTGACGCATAAATCCAGCACCGCTTTAAAATTATCCAGCGCCCGCTTCATTTGCGGGTTCTGGCGCAGCGCAGCGCCAACGCAACGCGCTTTGATGCGTTCTTCAATCATCTCTACCTGTTCGCGGTTTTCTTCCAGCCACTGCGCGCCTTGTTCGGTCAGCGCAATCTGCTTCTTACCACCTTCCTCTTCGCGGATGGTAATCAGCGACTGCTCCTGCAGAAAATCCAGCGTCGGGTAGATGACGCCCGGGCTTGGGGTGTAATTCCCCTGGGTCAGATTTTCAATCGCTTTAATCAACTCGTAACCGTGGCTGTCATCGCGCGAGAGAATATCCAGAATCACCAGACGCAATTCACCGTGACCAAAGAAACGTTGCCGACGACCGCCGCCGCGACCGTGGCGACCACCGCAGCATTGACCGTGTTCATGCTGGTGACCGTGTCCGCAGTGCTCGTGTTCTGACTTCTCACCTTTGCAGCAGCCCTCATGGCGTGGCTGGCCTTCATGTTTACAACACCCTTCGTGATGATGGCTCATATCAGCCTCCTTTTGCTTAATTAGATATATCTAATTTATATCTGATATGAGCATTACTGCAAGTACAAAAATGATTTTTAAACGCAGGTTTACTCAACATGTAGGCCGGATAAGGCGTTCACGCCGCATCCGGCATTGAGCAATGATGCTTGATAAGAGGTTGCGCGTCTTATCAGACTACAGATATATCAGTGCTACAAATCACTTGCATTTATCATGATTAACAATCATTATCATTTGTGGAATTTATTTAGATATATCTGATTACCATCACGAAGGCGATAACAATGAATAACACCCCCCGCTACCCACAGCGCGTTCGCAATGATCTGCGCTTCCGTGAACTGACTGTGCTACGCGTTGAGCGCATCAGCGCCGGTTTTCAGCGCATTGTCCTCGGCGGCGAGGCGCTGGACGGTTTTACATCGCGCGGCTTTGACGATCACAGCAAACTCTTCTTTCCTCAACCTGACGCTCACTTTGTGCCGCCAACGGTAACGGAAGAGGGCATCGTCTGGCCGGAAGGATCACGCCCACCGTCGCGTGACTATACGCCGCTGTATGACGAACTACGCCATGAACTGGCGATTGATTTTTTTATTCACGACGGTGGGGTCGCCAGCGGCTGGGCGATGCAGGCGAAACCGGGCGATAAACTTACGGTGGCAGGTCCGCGCGGTTCGCTGGTGGTGCCGGAAGATTACGCGTATCAGCTGTATGTCTGCGATGAATCCGGAATGCCCGCACTGCGCCGCCGCCTGGAAACGTTGAGCAAACTTGCTGTTAAACCGCAAGTTAGTGCGCTGGTTAGCGTGCGGGATAACGCCTGTCAGGATTATCTCGCGCACCTTGATGGTTTTAATATCGAATGGCTGGCACATGATGAGCAGGCGGTAGATGCGCGTCTGGCGCAGATGCAAATCCCTGCCGATGATTACTTCATCTGGATAACCGGCGAAGGCAAAGTCGTTAAGAATTTAAGCCGCCGCTTTGAAACGGAACAGTATGACCCACAGCGGGTACGTGCGGCGGCTTACTGGCACGCAAAGTAACGGATATATAAAAAGAAAAAGGCTGACGATTTCTCGTCAGCCTTTGCTATGTCTGGTGGCCCCTGCTGGACTTGAACCAGCGACCAAGCGATTATGAGTCGCCTGCTCTAACCACTGAGCTAAGGGGCCATGGTAGCGGATTATAAAGTAACTCCGTGTCGCAATCCAGCCATTACCGCGCGCCTGCTGTTTTTATAAACAATGTATTTTCAATCCGTTATACTTTTCCTGGTGATGTTAGAAAGGAGTAAATATGGTTGAGGATATTTTGGCTCCAGGGTTACGGGTCGTGTTTTGCGGTATCAACCCTGGTCTTTCATCCGCCGGGACTGGTTTTCCCTTTGCTCATCCGGCAAATCGCTTCTGGAAGGTGATATATCAGGCCGGGTTTACCGACCGTCAGTTGAAGCCGCAGGAGGCACAGCATCTGCTGGATTATCGTTGTGGCGTCACCAAACTGGTAGACCGTCCAACGGTGCAAGCCAATGAAGTTTCAAAGCAGGAGCTACACGCAGGCGGGCGTAAGCTGATTGAAAAAATTGAAGATTATCAGCCGCAGGCGTTGGCGATTCTGGGCAAACAAGCATATGAACAGGGATTCAGCCAGCGCGGTGCACAGTGGGGGAAACAAACGCTCACCATTGGTTCGACGCAGATTTGGGTGCTGCCAAATCCCAGCGGTTTAAGTCGCGTTTCACTGGAGAAACTGGTTGAAGCGTATCGCGAGCTGGACCAGGCGCTGGTGGTGCGTGGGCGATAAAAACGCCACCGAAAAGGTGGCGTTTGTGCGGAGGGACTAGTGCCGGGTGCGGCGTAACACCTGATCCGGCCTACCGATTAATCGTCCAGGAAGCTACGCAGCACTTCAGAACGGCTCGGGTGACGCAGTTTGCGCAGCGCCTTCGCTTCGATCTGACGGATACGTTCGCGGGTAACGTCGAACTGTTTACCCACTTCTTCCAGCGTGTGGTCGGTGTTCATATCGATACCGAAACGCATACGCAGAACTTTCGCTTCACGCGCGGTCAGGCCAGCCAGCACGTCGTGCGTTGCCGCACGCAGGCTTTCGGTGGTCGCAGAATCCAGCGGCAGCTCGAGGGTGGTATCCTCGATGAAATCCCCCAGATGCGAATCTTCATCATCACCGATCGGCGTTTCCATGGAGATTGGCTCTTTGGCGATCTTCAGCACTTTGCGGATCTTGTCTTCCGGCATCAGCATGCGTTCAGCCAGTTCTTCCGGCGTTGGTTCACGGCCCATCTCTTGCAGCATCTGGCGAGAAATACGGTTGAGCTTGTTGATAGTCTCAATCATATGCACCGGAATACGGATGGTGCGCGCCTGATCCGCGATAGAGCGGGTGATCGCCTGACGGATCCACCAGGTAGCGTAGGTGGAGAACTTGTAACCACGGCGGTATTCGAATTTATCAACCGCTTTCATCAGGCCGATGTTACCTTCCTGAATCAGGTCAAGGAACTGCAAGCCACGGTTGGTGTATTTCTTGGCGATAGAAATAACCAGACGTAAGTTCGCTTCAACCATCTCTTTCTTCGCACGGCGGGCTTTCGCTTCACCGATGGACATACGACGGTTGATATCTTTAACCTGCTCGATGGTCAGGCCGGTTTCTTCTTCAATCTGCTGCAGTTTCTGCAGGGCGCGATGCACTTCTTCAGAGACATCATGCAGTTTTTCCGACCACGGCTTGTTCATCGCAATTGCCGCGTTGAACCAGGTATCGCTGGTTTCGTTGCCGGTAAACAGGGTAATGAAGTTTTTCTTCGGCATTTTGCACTGCTCAACGCAGAGCTTCATGATCAGACGTTCTTGCGTACGAACGCGGTCCATCATGACGCGCATGCTGTTGACCAGGTAGTCAAACTGCTTCGGCACCAGGCGGAACTGTTTGAATACTTCAGACAGTTTCAGGATCTCTTCCTGAGCGGCAGCGTGACTGCGGCCTTTCGCTTTGATGGTGTCACGCGTTACAATGTACTGAGCGCGCAGTTCCGCAAATTTTTCGCGAGCCAGTTCCGGGTCGATGCTGTTGTCATCATCGGCGGTATCGTCGTCACCATCTTCTTCGTCTTCATCTTCGTCATCGTCCAGATCTTCCTGGGAAAGCTCAGAACCGACGTGAGTGGCGGTAGGTGCCAGATCTTCTTCTGCGTTCGGGTCAACAAAGCCGGTGATCAGATCGGACAGACGCGCTTCTTCTGCTTCAACACGATCGTACTGTTCCAGCAGATAGGTGATCGCTTCCGGATATTCAGCAACGGAGCATTGAACCTGGTTGATCCCGTCTTCAATACGCTTAGCGATGTCAATTTCGCCTTCGCGGGTCAACAGTTCAACGGTGCCCATTTCACGCATGTACATGCGTACCGGGTCAGTCGTGCGCCCGATTTCAGATTCCACGCTGGAAAGCACCTGCGCGGCGGCTTCGGCAGCATCTTCGTCCGCGGTGTTTTCAGCCAGCATCAGATCATCGGCATCCGGTGCTTCTTCCATCACCTGAATGCCCATGTCGTTGATCATTTGGATGATGTCTTCGATCTGATCTGAATCGACGATATCTTCCGGCAGATGGTCATTGACCTCGGCATAGGTCAGATAGCCTTGCTCCTTACCACGGGTGACAAGAAGTTTCAGCTGTGACTGCGGGTTTTGCTCCATAAGACGGTATCCACACTTATTTCATGAGGTTGGTGTTGGGCGATTGACCCGATGTCCTTCAGCCGTTAACGCTGAAATCCAACGGTTGTTTACCGCCAACGATAATTACGAGGGCGTACTTATATATTTGCCGCTGCCTCTCAGTGCGGCTGTCGGGGGCTTCCCGATCGCTCTTCGGCACTTAAGCCGTTAAATCACTTTTTCGCCAGCTCCTGGTTTAATGTCCAGAGCTCCAGGCGTTCTTCGTTGCTTAAACCATGCGTGCGCTCACGAGCGATTAACTCTTCCTGGCGCAGTTCAAGCAGCGAATCAAACATATGGTTGAGTGAGTCGGTGAAGGTTTGCTCAGCAATATTCTTATCTGCTATATCGTCCCACATCGACAGTTTTTCAAGGGTGGCAGCATTATTTGTACCACGATAGTGCTCTAAAAGTTGCCCGGTGGTCAGACCTGGCTGGGAGAGACAAGTGTTGACCAGTTCTCTGAATAAGCCAAGTCCAGGGAGCTTATTTTCATCCAGATTCTCAAGCGGCGGGACCAACGTCGCTAATTCTGGATTTTGCACCAGCAACCCTATAAGTATACGCATGGTCGTGCGTTTTAGCTGCGGAACAGGGCGAGAAACGCCGCTCTCTGCCGCTTTTGGCATTAATCGTTCAAGCTGGCTGTCATCAAGTATGCCTAATTTGTTGCCTAATTCCTGACGAAGATATATTCGCAGCGTTTCGCCCGGCACTTGCGATATCAGTGGCAGTGCCAGCGTACTCAAACGTGCGCGCCCGTCAGGGGTACTCAGATCAACTTGCGGCATCAGACTGTTAAACAGAAATGCGGAGAGTGGCATCGCCTGCTCCATCCGCGCTTCAAACGCTTCTTTACCTTCTTTTCGTACCAGCGTGTCAGGGTCTTCGCCATCCGGCAAAAACATAAAGCGTAGCTGACGACCGTCTGTCATGTAAGGCAACGCCGTTTCCAGCGCTCGCCAGGCGGCATCGCGGCCTGCACGGTCGCCGTCATAACAGCAAATGACATTGTTGGTCGCGCGGAACAACAGTTGTATGTGATCGGCGGTGGTTGACGTACCTAACGACGCAACGGCGTAATTAATGCCGTATTGCGCCAGCGCCACCACGTCCATATAGCCTTCGACCACAAGCAGACGATTGGGTTCAGCGTTATCCTGCTGCGCTTCATAAAGACCGTAAAGCTGGCGGCCTTTATGGAAAATGTCCGTTTCCGGCGAGTTCAGGTATTTGGGGGTATCGTTGCCCAGCACGCGTCCGCCAAAACCAATCACCCGACCGCGTTTATCACGAATGGGGAACATCACCCGCTCGCGGAAACGATCGTAACTGCGCCCCTGATCGTTAGTGACCAACATGCCCGCATCAATCAATGACTGGCGATTTTCTGGATTGCCGCCAAACCGCTTCAGGACGTTGTCCCAGCCGGGGGGCGCAAAACCAATCGCAAAGCGAGCGATAACCTCGTGGCTTAATCCGCGTTTTTCCAGATACTGGCGCGCAGACATGGCAACAGGTTGTTGTAAAGATTGTTGGTAAAACGTATTCAGACCGTCCATCAACTGATAAAGCGTTTGCCTCTGATGGCGCTCGATCTGGCTGGGGCCGCTGCCTGCTTCAAATGGCACTTCAAGATTGTGCATTGCTGCCAGCTCTTCGACCGTTTCGACGAACTCGAGCTTGTCGTAGTTCATCAGGAAGTCGATCGCGTTGCCGTGCGCGCCACATCCAAAGCAGTGGTAAAACTGTTTCTCACCGTTAACGGTGAATGACGGGGTTTTCTCGTTGTGGAATGGACAACACGCGTGGAAATTCTTGCCCTGCTTTTTCAGCTTCACACGGGCATCGATCAGATCGACGATGTCAGTGCGTGCCAGCAGATCATTAATGAATACGCGTGGGATTCGTCCAGCCATAGGCCCCGATTTTTAGCAATTCATAAACGAAAATAAGCCGCGCATTCCTTTCGGAAGCACGGCCTTACAACTACAACTCGGTCTGATCGGAGAGCAACGCTCTCGGGGAATTAGTACAGACGAGTGCGGCGTGCGTTTTCGCGAGCCAGTTTCTTCGCGTGACGTTTCACTGCAGAAGCTTTAGCGCGCTTACGTTCGGTAGTCGGTTTTTCATAGAACTCACGACGACGAACTTCCGCCAGAACACCTGCTTTTTCGCAGGAACGCTTGAAGCGACGCAGAGCTACGTCGAACGGCTCGTTTTCACGTACTTTAATTACCGGCATGTGCCTCTCACCTTTGATTAATTCGGTTTGCCGCTGGCATCAACGCCAGCTTATTTCAAAATGGTGCGGAATTTTACTGCAATTGCTGCTGCTTTGTAAAGCACCGCGGCCTTTTTTGAAAGGGACTTTTATAAGGGTGAGGAGTATACACGAGGCTTTCTCCAGGGGCGAACAAAGTTTTACATCAACCCGCATTGGTCCTACACTGCGCGGTAATAAAGCGAGGTAAAACAAGTCATGCGTGTACTGGGTATTGAAACTTCCTGCGATGAAACCGGCATCGCCATTTACGACGATGAAAAAGGTTTGTTAGCCAACCAATTGTATAGTCAGGTGAAATTGCACGCTGACTACGGCGGCGTCGTGCCTGAACTGGCCTCCCGCGATCACGTGCGTAAAACCGTACCGTTGATCCAGGAGGCGCTAAAGGAGTCTGGTTTAACGGCAAAAGACATTGATGCTGTGGCCTATACCGCAGGCCCAGGATTAGTCGGCGCACTGCTGGTTGGCGCGACCGTGGGGCGTTCTCTGGCGTTTGCCTGGGACGTTCCGGCAATCCCGGTACATCATATGGAAGGACATCTGTTAGCGCCGATGCTGGAAGATAACCCACCGGAATTTCCGTTTGTCGCGCTGCTGGTTTCCGGCGGTCATACGCAGTTAATCAGCGTGACTGGCATTGGTCAGTACGAGCTGCTCGGCGAGTCTATCGATGATGCTGCTGGTGAAGCGTTTGATAAAACCGCGAAGCTGCTGGGGCTGGATTATCCTGGCGGACCGTTACTGTCTAAAATGGCGGCTCAGGGTACTGCCGGGCGCTTTGTTTTCCCGCGTCCGATGACCGACCGTCCGGGGCTGGATTTCAGCTTTTCTGGTCTGAAAACCTTCGCGGCAAATACCATACGTGACAACGGCACTGACGATCAGACGCGTGCCGATATCGCCCGCGCCTTTGAAGATGCAGTGGTCGATACGTTGATGATTAAGTGTAAGCGAGCACTGGATCAGACGGGCTTTAAGCGACTGGTCATGGCAGGCGGCGTGAGTGCTAACCGCACGTTGCGGGCGAAACTGGCGGAAATGATGAAAAAACGCCGTGGCGAAGTGTTCTACGCGCGTCCGGAATTTTGTACGGATAACGGTGCGATGATCGCCTATGCCGGAATGGTGCGGTTTAAAGCAGGCGCGACGGCGGATCTCGGCGTGAGTGTGCGTCCGCGCTGGCCACTGGCAGAGTTACCGGCCGCGTAAAACTATTGGGTGCCGGAGAGCAATTTCCGGCACCGTCCTCACTTAAAGCAACACCACGGGCATCCACAGTAAGCCGGTAATCACCAGCAATACGAGGAATATCAGCCCAAAAATCGCCCCCAGTCGCCAGTAATCCGCCGTTGGCAGATAACCACTGCCGTAGTAAATCGGACTGGGTCCGGTGGCGTATGGTGTAAGAATGCTCCCCAGACCAATTGCCGCACCAACCATCAGGCAGAACACCGGCAGCGGGATTTCCGGCATCGCCAGCGCGGCGGCAATCATCATCGGTGCGAGAGCGGAGGTATACGCTGTGGCGCTGGCAAAAAAGTAGCGCAGCAGATAAAAGACCACAATCAACGCCACCATCACTATCGTTGGCGAATAACCGCTTAAGCTGCCTGCTAACAGTTTGCCAAACCAGCTAATAAAACCGGTGTTGTTGAGTCCGGTAGCGAGGGTGATAAGCGAGGCCAGCCAGAAGAAAACGTTCCACGCCGCTTTATTACTGACAATGTCGTCCCAACTGATAATGCGCAGAAGCAGCATCAGCGCCACCACGCTGTAACCGACCATCGCGGCATCGATATAATCACCGCCAAAAATCCACAACACCAGTGCGCCTACCATCAGCCCCAGCATCCGTTTTTCACGCGAACAGAGCGGGCCCATTGCCTGCAGTTCCGTCTCTGCCCAGCGCGGCACCTGATCGCCAGACTTCAGTACCGGCGGGTACAGCACGTAAGCCAGCCAGGGAACCAGCAAAACCAGTAAAATGCTGAGCGGCAACATCCCGAGGAACCAGTCGCCCCAGCTTAGCATGGCGTGAGATGCGCTTTTCATCAGTCCAATTAACAGCAAATTTGGAGCCATCGCCGTCAGGAAAATGGCGCTGGTCACGCAGTCGGCAACAATCCCCATCCACATGATGTACGAGCCAATGCTGCGCGAACTGCTGTCGTTTGGTTGTGATTGATAGAGCGGTGGCAGGTTACGGATGATGGGATAGATAATCCCCGCACCACGCGCCGAGTTGGACGGTGTTACAGGCGCGAGTATCAGCTCGGAGAACATCACTGCATAGCCGAGAAACAGCGTGCGATGCCCCATTTTTTTCACCAGAATCAGCGCGATGCGACGTCCAAGCCCGGTTTTTTCATAGCCCGTACCAAACATAAAGGCGGCGAAAATAAGCCAGATAACTGAATTAGAAAAACCAGAAACCGCCCAGGAGAGGGATTTGGCGGTGAACTTAAAACCTGGCTGGGCGAGCTGCTCCGGGCTAAACAGCAGCCACGGCGAAAGAATGGCGATGATGGATATACCCACCATCGCCACCACGGCACCCGGCACGGGTTCGAGGATCAGTCCAACGATCACGCCAGTAAAAACGGCAAAGTAGAGCCAGGTATGACTCTCCAGCCCTGCGGGAAGCGGAAGTAGAGCAATAATGGCGATGACCGCCAGCGGCGCAAGGTATCGCCACCATTCAGTGGAAGGTTTCATCGTGTTATGCCTGCGAAAAAGGAGAGGGGCGAGCCTCTCCGTGAGGGTTATTTGATGTAGTGGACGTGCTCGCAGATCTCTTCCACGATGGGATCGCGGCGTTCGGCGAACAGCTTTTTATTTTCGGCTATCAGGTTGTTGCCGTGGGTATCTATAGAGACAATCAGCGGGCCAAACTCTTTGACCCGGCAGACCCACAGCGACTCTGGCATCCCGAGTTCTGTCCAGTGCACTTCTTCAATCTCTTCCACTTGAGTTGCCGCCAGTACCGCACAGCCAGCCGGGAAAATCACATGCAGCGCCTTGAATTTCTGGCAGCCTTCTTCGGTCAGCGGCCCCATTCCGCCTTTGCCGACCACCAGTTTCACGCCGGTCTGCTCGATAAATTCACGTTCAAAACTTTCCATACGCATACTGGTTGTCGGGCCGACGGATACCATCTCCCATTTGTCGCCGTTTTTGCGCACGATGGGGCCAGCGTGGAAAATCGCTTTGCCGTTGAGATCGTAAGGGATCGGACGTTTCAGTTCGATCAAGCGACGGTGACAAACGTCACGGCAGGTCACCAGCGTACCGGTCAGGTAGATCACATCGCCGACGCGAATATCTTGCAGATCTTCAGCTTTGATCGGGGTTGTCAGGATCTTTTTCATAACGCGCTCCGGGTGTGAGACAGATTTTCAAAGGTGAGATCGGCATGAACCAGCAGTGTGCCGCGACGATGCGCCCAGCAGCCGGTAGAAACAGCAACGCCGATGGTTGACGGATGGCGAGCGGCAGATTCGATATGCACGCCCATCACTGAACTGTTGCCAGTCAGCCCTTGTGGACCAATCCCCAAACGGTTGAGTCCTTCTTCCAGGCGTAGCTCCAGCTCTGCCGCTTTCGGATTGGGGTGGCGGCTGCCAATCGGGCGCAAAATGGCTTTTCGCGAGAGCACTGCGGCGGTTTCCACCGAGGTAGCGATGCCAACGCCCACCAGTACCGGCGGACAGGCGTTTACGGCGAGGGTGGAGATATTTTCGAAGACGAATTTCACTACGCCTTCGTAGCCTTCTGACGGCATTAACACTTTCGATCGGCCAGGTAGCGTGCAGCCGCCGCCTGCCATGTAAACTTCGATTTCCGCATCGTCACCGTCGGGGACGATATCCCAGGTGACCCACGGTACGCCGCTGCCGGTATTTTTGCCGGTGTTTACTTCGTCAAAAATTTCTACCGCATTGTGACGCAGTGGCGCTTTGACGGTTGCCTCTTCCACGGCTTGTTTGAGTATGCTTTGCAGCTCGCCAAGCAGTGGGAAACGGGAACCGACCTTAACAAAAAACATGATTTCGCCGGTGTCCTGACAGGCAGGACGATTCAGGTCGATCGCTTTTTGCATGTTATCGAACATCGTGTGGTAGATGATTTTTCCCATCGACGATGTTTCGGCATCCTTTAGCTGTTTTAGTTTATCCACCACGTCATCAGGCATTCGGGTAGAAATCATGGCGGTAAAGTTAGCGACAATCTCCGTCAACTTATTCACTGCCTGTTGCTTATTACTTTCGCTCATCATGGCAACTCCAGTTTATGTATTTGTCTGGAAAAATTCACCGCCACAAACTACCACTAAAAATGTGGTTTTATATTTTTTGCCACCGTGAATATGTAATTAACAGTTCGTGAATCAACGCGAAAATAAGAACGAATATTGCGCCAGAGCAGGGAATGGTAATGTTTTGCGAAATACACTGCGTTTATCAAAACTGCGGATATTTAACAATGCTAAATAGCTGGCCTTTAGCCAAAGACTTGCAGGTACTGGTGGAAATCGTCCATAGCGGGAGTTTTAGTGCTGCAGCGGCGACGCTTGGGCAAACGCCTGCATTTGTCACCAAGCGGATCCAAATCCTTGAAAATACGCTGGCAACAACGCTGCTGAACCGCTCCGCTCGCGGCGTGGCGCTGACTGAAAGTGGCCAACGTTGTTACGAACATGCGCTGGAAATCCTCACCCAATATCAGCGACTGGTCGATGACGTCACGCAAATCAAAACGCGCCCGGAGGGGATGATCCGCATTGGTTGCAGTTTTGGTTTTGGGCGCAGCCATATTGCGCCAGCTATTACCGAACTGATGCGCAATTATCCTGAGTTACAGGTGCATTTTGAATTGTTCGATCGACAAATTGATTTAGTGCAGGATAATATTGATCTGGATATTCGTATTAATGACGCAATTCCTGATTATTATATTGCGCATCTTTTGACAAAAAATAAAAGAATATTATGCGCAGCACCTGAGTATCTGCAAAAATATCCGCAGCCACAATCCTTACAGGAATTAAGTCGTCATGACTGCCTGGTGACCAAAGAGCGCGATATGACCCACGGAATATGGGAGTTGGGGAACGGTCAGGAGAAAAAATCGGTGAAGGTAAGCGGACATCTTTCCTCCAATAGCGGCGAGATTGTGTTGCAATGGGCGCTGGAGGGCAAAGGGATTATGCTGCGTTCCGAGTGGGATGTGTTGCCGTTTCTGGAGAGTGGCAAACTGGTGCGAGTATTGCCGGAGTATGCACAAAGCGCCAATATCTGGGCTGTTTACCGGGAGCCGCTCTATCGCAGCATGAAATTACGTGTCTGTGTGGAATTTCTGGCGGCATGGTGCCAGCAACGGCTGGGCAAGCCCGACGAAGGCTATCAGGTCATGTAGATCCACCAGAAATCACTCGGGATCCTTTTCGCGCTTTCTTTTGAATTTCGTCCAGATTTTTGTCTCCTGGCGACGCCACAGACGCTGGATGTTGTCATGATGACGCAGCAGGATCAGGCAAGAGAGCATCGAAACCGGGAAGGTGAATTGTGGCTTAAACCACCAGACATAAAACGGAGCAATCAGTGCACTGACAATCGCTCCCAGCGACGAGTAACCACTCAATAGCACGGTCAGTAACCAGGTTCCCGCCATTACTCCAGTGAGATCCCAGCCAATTGGTGCGATGGCACCAAAAGCGGTAGCAACGCCTTTTCCTCCTTTAAAACCGAAGAAAACGGGCCAGATGTGTCCAAGACAGGCGGCGATGGCAATTAAGCCTAGCCAGAAGGGGCTGACACCTAATTCATACGCGCCCCAGACGGGCAACATTCCTTTCAGAACGTCGAAAATCAGTACTGCTACGGCTGCTCCCTTGCCACCGATACGTAACACATTGGTTGCGCCTGGATTGCCGGAGCCGCTGGTTCGCGGATCGGGTAACCCACACAAGCGGCAAACCAGAATGGCACTGGAAATGGAGCCGCAGAGGTACGCGATGAGGATCATTCCAGGCGCGATTGCACTCATAAGCTGTTCCGTTTTGAAAATTCGTGTTCAACGATGAATCTGTGGATAATACGCACATTTCGCCGGAAGTGGTATCCGGTTAGCCAAAAAGCAGGCAGGACGTGATGGATATTGTATTTATAGAGCAACTTTCGGTAATCACCACTATTGGTGTTTACGACTGGGAACAGACCATCGAACAGAAGTTAGTGTTCGATATCGAAATGGCGTGGGATAACCGTAAAGCGGCGAAAAGTGATGATGTGGCGGATTGCCTCAGTTACGCTGACATTGCAGAAACGGTGGTCAGCCACGTCGAGGGGGCGCGTTTTGCGCTGGTGGAACGCGTGGCTGAAGAGGTGGCGGAACTGCTGTTAGCACGCTTCAACTCGCCGTGGGTGCGTATCAAACTCAGCAAGCCAGGCGCAGTGGCGCGGGCGGCGAATGTTGGCGTAATCATTGAGCGTGGCAATAATCTGAAAGAAAATAATTAATTTTACAGCTGTTAAACCAAACGATTATAACCTGGTCATACTGCAGTAGTTCGGACAAGCGTTACATTTTTATAATTTAGGGGTTTATTGATGAGCGATATGCACTCGCTGCTGATAGCGGCAATATTGGGTGTGGTCGAAGGATTGACAGAATTTCTGCCGGTATCCAGCACGGGCCATATGATTATTGTCGGTCACTTGTTGGGGTTTGAGGGCGACACGGCGAAAACCTTTGAAGTCGTGATCCAGTTAGGATCAATTCTGGCGGTAGTAGTGATGTTCTGGCGGCGTCTGTTTGGCCTGATTGGCATCCACTTTGGCCGCCCGTTGCAGCACGAAGGAGAAAACAAAGGTCGTTTAACGCTGATCCACATTTTGCTGGGGATGATTCCGGCGGTGGTACTGGGGCTGTTGTTCCACGACACGATTAAATCATTGTTTAACCCGATAAATGTCATGTATGCACTGGTCGTTGGCGGTCTGTTGCTGATTGCTGCCGAATGCCTGAAGCCGAAAGAGCCGCGTGCGCCGGGTCTTGATGATATGACCTATCGTCAGGCGTTTATGATTGGCTGTTTCCAGTGTCTGGCGCTGTGGCCGGGTTTCTCCCGTTCCGGGGCGACCATTTCAGGTGGGATGCTGATGGGGGTGAGCCGTTACGCTGCTTCCGAGTTCTCGTTCCTGCTGGCGGTGCCGATGATGATGGGCGCAACGGCGCTCGATCTCTACAAAAGCTGGGGCTTCCTGACTACCGGCGATATCCCGATGTTTGCCGTTGGGTTTATCACCGCTTTTGTGGTGGCGCTGATAGCGATTAAAACCTTCCTGCAATTGATTAAGCGCATTTCGTTTATCCCGTTCGCCATTTATCGCTTTATTGTGGCGGCTGCGGTGTACGTCGTGTTCTTTTGATTGAGAGATAGTGTCGGATATGACGCTTGTGCGTCTTATCCGACCTAAGGGATTTCTGCAATATACTGAATTTAAAAAGTTAATCAGGCTTTGGGCAACGTTGTTCCTTCCAGCTGGCTACCGCCGCAATCCGCCGTCGGGTCAGCTCCTCACGAATCTCCACACCTTTAAATCCTGCTTCAACGACGGCTTTTGTCGGCACTGACTGCGCCACTTCCCAGGCTTCGCGCAACCAGCGGCCTTGCGGGTAGTCCGCTGATTCAAAACCGGTTCTGCCGCGCACGTCAGCCTCGCTGGTCAGCGCCAGTTGCTCGACACGCTGCGGTTTACGCCAGGCGTCAATGGAATCAAACAATTTAACAATGGTTTTCGGGTTCAGCATTGGAAAGGTGTGGATGAGATCGTGAAACTCAGCTACCAGTCTGGCTAAATCGCGAATTTCATTTGGCACGCGCAGACGCTGGCATAGTTGTTCCACTAACTTCACACCCGCCGGGCCATGACCATGATGACGTGGCCAAAGTTCTGGCGGCGTCAGTCCTTTACCGAGATCGTGGCATAACGTTGCGAAACGAACATCGACCTGCGGACTCAGCATCGCCGCCATTGAGAGCGTCATTAAGGTATGAATACCCGTGTCGATTTCCGGGTGCCACCTGGCAGGGGCCGGAACGCCAAACAGGGCGTCAATTTCCGGGAATAAAACGCGCAGTGCGCCGCAATCGCGCAGTACCTGGAAGAACACCTGGGGATTGCGGGTGGTGAGGGCGCTTTCCGTCTCTTTCCATACCCGTTCAGGCGTCAGGTGTTCCAGTTCACCCGCATGGGTCATCTCGCGCATCAGCGCCAGAGTTTCATCGGCAATACGGAAACTGAGGTGGGCATAACGCGCAGCAAAACGCGCTACGCGCAACACGCGTAACGGATCTTCGCCAAAAGCGGGGGAAACATGGCGCAACAGACGATTTTGCAGATCGCCCAGACCGTTGTACGGGTCGATAATCTCGCCGTTATCGTCCTGGGCCAGCGCATTAATGGTCAGATCGCGACGCTTAAGATCATCTTCCAGCGAGACATCCGGTGCGGCATAGCAGGTAAAACCGGTGTAACCGGAACCAGATTTCCGTTCGGTACGTGCCAGTGCATACTCTTCATGCGTTTGCGGATGCAGAAACACAGGAAAATCGCGGCCTACCTGCTGGTAGCCCGCGTCGAGCATCTCCTGTGGCGTACTGCCGACCACCACCCAATCTCTGTCTTTGACCGGTAGCCCTAACAATGCATCCCGAACAGCACCACCGACCAGATAAATCTTCACGCCATCATCCCTTCGTCAAATACACAATTCCTAATAATAAGACAGTGCAACGAAGAAGGCGATTTAGTTCATCCAGCGATCTTTGCGTTTGCGGCTTGGGATCAGGTGCGGCAGTACCAGACCAAGCAGCAAGCCAAGCCCCAGCACGCCACCGCCATACATAAACCACTGCATGATGATGGTGCGCTGTTTGTCATCCAACTGTACGCTGGCGGCATCGACCTTTTTCTGCGCGACAATCAGCTCGTTTTTCAGTTTCTGATTTTCTTCTTTTAACCTGTTGATCACGCTGTCACTCTGCGCCACTTTTTGCTGCATTTCTGCGGTGCGCTGATTCCAGGTGTTATCGATATTGGTGAGTTTATCGGTCAGAGTTTTGACCTGATTTTCCAGATCTGGCACACGGGAGCGCAGGCTTGGTTCAGTGCTAAGTTGTTTCAACGGGATCCAGGCAGTACGGCCAGAGCTGTCTTTCACCTGGGCATAATTGGTGTTGGCGTCAGTTTGTAATAAGGTCACTTCCTCGCCGGCGTTAACCGTGCCCACGAGGCGATAATGATCTCCCGGACCGCTACGGACCCAGGTATTCAGTTCGTCGGAAACATAGCGCGTTTCTTCAGCGTGTGAGACGGCAGTCGCGCTAAGTGCGAGTAAAGTTAATCCGATCAGGCGTAATTTTGGCATCAGGCTGTCGTTATTGTCATGGAAAGTGGAACGATAGTAGTGGCATCAGTGTCGCTACGCAAAGCATTCGACATCAATCGGAATCCTCTGTGTCAGGTCTTGCCACTGCTTCAAACTTTTACGCCCGTCAAATTGCCCGTTGCATGGCAATTTGGCGCAAAATACTATCTACTGACAAAAAAGATCGCATTAAGTTCGCCGTTCATCGTCACTTATGTGACATAACCAGTAAGTAAAGGCCATGGCTCAGGAAATCGAATTAAAGTTTATTGTTAATCACAGTGCCGTTGAGGCGCTGCGTGACCATCTCAATACGCTGGGCGGCGAGCACCATGACCCCGTGCAGTTGCTGAATATTTACTACGAAACGCCGGATAATTGGCTGCGTGGGCACGACATGGGCTTGCGTATTCGTGGCGAAAACGGTCGCTATGAGATGACCATGAAAGTTGCAGGAAGAGTGACAGGCGGCTTACACCAGCGCCCGGAATATAACGTGGCGTTGAGCGAACCGACGCTCGACCTGGCGCAGTTACCGACGGAAGTCTGGCCGAACGGCGAATTGCCTACCGATCTCGCTTCCCGCGTGCAGCCGCTGTTTAGCACCGATTTTTATCGCGAAAAATGGCTAGTAGAGGTCGATGGCAGCCGAATTGAAATCGCTCTCGATCAGGGTGAGGTGAAAGCGGGTGAATTTGCTGAACCTATCTGTGAGCTGGAACTGGAACTGCTTAGCGGCGACATGCGTGCGGTGCTGAAACTGGCGAACCAACTGGTATCGCAAACCGGATTACGCCAGGGCAGCCTGAGCAAAGCAGCGCGTGGCTATCATCTGGCGCAGGGCAATCCGGCGCGTGAAATCAAACCGACCACCATTTTGCATGTTGCGGCAAAAGCTGATGTGGAACAGGGGCTGGAAGCGGCGCTCGAGCTGGCGTTAGCGCAATGGCAGTATCATGAAGAACTGTGGGTACGCGGCAACGATGCGGCGAAAGAGCAGGTGCTGGCAGCCATTGGCCTGGTTCGTCATACACTGATGCTGTTCGGTGGCATTGTGCCGCGTAAAGCGAGCACTCACTTACGTGATCTGCTGACTCAATGCGAGGCGACCATTGCTTCTGCGGTTTCTGCCGTAACGGCGGTCTACTCTACCGAAACGGCAATGGCGAAGCTGGCGTTGACCGAATGGCTGGTAAGCAAAGCCTGGCAGCCGTTTTTAGATGCCAAAGCGCAGAGTAAAATGAGCGATTCCTTCAAACGCTTTGCCGATATCCATCTTTCCCGCCATGCCGCTGAACTGAAAAGCGTTTTCTGCCAGCCGTTAGGCGATCGCTACCGTGACCAATTGCCACGCCTGACGCGTGATATTGACTCAATACTGTTGCTGGCGGGTTACTACGATCCTGTCGTCGCGCAAGACTGGCTGGAGAACTGGCAGGGGCTGCGTCACGCTATTGCGACCGGGCAACGCATTGAAATTGAACATTTCCGTAATGAGGCAAACAATCAGGAACCGTTCTGGTTGCACAGCGGAAAACGTTAATCAGGCAAGGATAAAATCGCTTATGAAGCCGCTCTCTTCACCGTTACAGCAGTACTGGCAGACCGTTGTTGAGCGGCTGCCAGAGCCTTTAGCCGAGGAATCACTTAGCGCACAGGCGAAGTCAGTACTTACTTTCAGTGATTTTGTGCAGGACAGCGTGATTGCGCATCCAGAGTGGCTGACGGAACTGGAAAGCCAACCGCCGCAGGCCGACGAATGGCAGCATTACGCTGCATGGTTGCAGGAGGCGCTCAGTAATGTGAGTGACGAGGCTGGGTTAATGCGCGAGCTGCGGCTATTCCGGCGGCGCATTATGGTGCGCATCGCCTGGGCGCAAACGCTGGCACTGGTTACTGAAGAGAGCATATTGCAGCAGCTCAGCCATCTGGCGGAGACGCTGATTGTTGCGGCGCGTGACTGGCTGTATGACGCCTGCTGCCGCGAATGGGGAACGCCGTGCAATGCGCAGGGCGAAGCGCAACCGCTGCTGATTTTAGGCATGGGTAAGCTGGGCGGCGGGGAATTGAATTTCTCCTCAGATATCGATCTGATTTTTGCCTGGCCGGAACATGGTTGTACCCAGGGCGGACGCCGGGAACTGGATAACGCGCAGTTTTTTACCCGCATGGGGCAGCGGCTGATTAAAGTACTGGATCAACCAACGCAGGATGGCTTCGTCTATCGCGTGGATATGCGGCTGCGTCCGTTTGGGGAAAGTGGCCCGCTGGTGCTGAGCTTTGCGGCGCTGGAAGATTATTACCAGGAGCAGGGGCGCGACTGGGAGCGTTACGCGATGGTCAAGGCGCGGATTATGGGGGATAGCGACGGCGTCTATGCTAACGAGTTGCGTGCGTTGCTGCGCCCGTTTGTTTTCCGTCGTTACATCGATTTCAGCGTGATTCAGTCGCTGCGCAACATGAAAGGAATGATTGCCCGTGAAGTGCGTCGACGCGGTTTGACCGACAACATCAAACTTGGCGCAGGCGGCATTCGCGAAATTGAATTTATCGTCCAGGTGTTCCAGCTCATTCGCGGCGGGCGCGAACCGTCGCTGCAATCGCGCTCTTTACTGCCAACGCTCAGCGCCATTGCCGCGCTGCATCTGCTTTCTGAAAACGATGCTGAACAATTGCGAGTGGCGTATCTGTTCCTGCGGCGTCTGGAAAACCTGCTGCAAAGCATTAACGACGAACAAACCCAGACGCTTCCTTCTGATGAGCTTAACCGTGCGCGGCTGGCGTGGGCGATGGACTTTGCTGACTGGCCGCAATTGACCGGGGTGCTGACCGCACATATGGCCAATGTGCGCCGGGTGTTTAATGAATTGATTGGCGACGACGAAAGTGAAACTCAGGAAGAGTCGCTGTCGGAACAGTGGCGTGAGCTGTGGCAGGATGCGTTGCAGGAAGATGACACCACGCCAGTGCTGGCGCATCTTAGCGAGGATGATCGCAAACAGGTGCTAATGCTGATTGCTGATTTCCGCAAAGAGCTGGATAAGCGCACCATCGGGCCGCGAGGACGTCAGGTGCTCGACCATCTGATGCCACATCTGCTAAGTGATGTCTGTGCGCGTGAAGACGCTGCTGTCACGCTGTCGCGCATTACCGCCTTGCTGGTGGGGATTGTTACTCGCACCACTTATCTTGAGCTGCTTAGTGAATTCCCTGCGGCGCTTAAGCATTTGATTTCTCTGTGTGCTGCATCGCCGATGATTGCCAGCCAGCTAGCGCGTTATCCATTATTGCTGGATGAATTGCTCGATCCAAATACCCTCTACCAACCAACGGCGACGGATGCCTACCGTGATGAACTGCGCCAGTATTTGCTGCGCGTGCCGGAAGATGACGAAGAACAACAGCTTGAGGCGCTGCGTCAGTTCAAACAGGCGCAGCTGTTACGCATTGCGGCAGCGGATATCGCCGGTACGCTACCGGTAATGAAAGTGAGCGATCACTTAACCTGGCTGGCAGAAGCCATGATTGATGCCGTCGTTCAGCAGGCGTGGGTTCAAATGGTTGCCCGCTACGGTAAGCCAAATCACCTGAACGAACGCGAAGGGCGTGGTTTTGCGGTGGTCGGCTACGGCAAGCTGGGTGGCTGGGAGTTAGGCTACAGTTCCGATCTTGACCTGATCTTCCTCCATGATTGCCCAATGGATGCGATGACTGACGGCGAGCGGGAAATCGACGGGCGACAGTTTTATCTGCGTCTGGCGCAACGCATTATGCATCTGTTCAGTACGCGAACCTCTTCCGGCATTTTGTATGAAGTGGATGCACGACTGCGTCCGTCCGGGGCGGCGGGAATGCTGGTGACATCCGCAGAAGCATTTGCTGATTATCAGAAAAACGAGGCCTGGACGTGGGAGCATCAGGCGCTGGTGCGTGCGCGTGTAGTGTACGGCGATCCGCAGCTCACCGCGCACTTTGACGCAGTACGCCGGGAGATTATGACGCTGCCGCGCGAAGGCAAAACCCTGCAAACAGAAGTGCGGGAAATGCGCGAGAAAATGCGTGCCCATCTCGGCAATAAACATCGCGATCGCTTTGATATCAAAGCCGATGAAGGCGGAATTACCGATATCGAATTTATTACTCAATATCTGGTGTTGCGCTACGCTCACGAAAAACCGAAGTTAACGCGCTGGTCAGACAACGTGCGCATTCTGGAACTACTGGCGCAAAACGACATTATGGAAGAGCAGGAAGCGATGGCGCTGACCCGTGCTTACACGACGCTGCGCGATGAACTTCATCATCTGGCATTACAGGAATTGCCGGGCCATGTGTCGGAGGATTGCTTCACCGCAGAGCGTGAACTGGTGCGGGCAAGCTGGCAGAAGTGGCTGGTGGAAGAATGAAGTATGGTATTATCGCGCGCAAATTTTGAATCTCTCAGGAGACAGGAATGAAAGTAACGCTGCCAGAGTTTGAACGTGCAGGAGTGATGGTGGTTGGTGATGTGATGCTGGATCGTTACTGGTACGGTCCCACCAGCCGTATCTCGCCGGAAGCGCCGGTACCCGTGGTTAAAGTGAATACCATCGAAGAACGTCCGGGCGGCGCGGCTAACGTGGCGATGAATATCGCTTCTCTCGGTGCTAATGCACGCCTGGTCGGGTTGACGGGCATTGACGATGCGGCGCGCGCGCTCAGTAAATCTCTGGCCGACGTCAACGTTAAATGCGACTTTGTTTCTGTACCGACGCATCCGACTATCACCAAATTACGGGTACTTTCCCGTAACCAACAGCTGATCCGTCTGGATTTCGAAGAAGGTTTCGAAGGGGTTGATCCGCAGCCGCTGCACGAGCGGATTAATCAGGCACTGAGTTCGATTGGCGCGCTGGTGCTTTCTGACTACGCCAAAGGTGCGCTGGCAAGCGTACAGCAGATGATCCAACTGGCGCGTAAAGCGGGTGTTCCGGTGCTGATTGATCCAAAAGGTACCGATTTTGAGCGCTACCGCGGCGCTACGCTGTTAACGCCGAATCTCTCGGAATTTGAAGCTGTTGTCGGTAAATGTAAGACCGAAGAAGAGATTGTTGAGCGCGGCATGAAACTGATTGCCGATTACGAACTCTCGGCTCTGTTAGTGACCCGTTCCGAACAGGGTATGTCGCTGCTGCAACCGGGTAAAGCGCCGCTGCATATGCCAACCCAGGCGCAGGAAGTGTATGACGTTACCGGTGCGGGCGACACGGTGATTGGCGTCCTGGCGGCAACGCTGGCAGCGGGTAATTCGCTGGAAGAAGCCTGCTTCTTTGCCAATGCGGCGGCTGGTGTGGTGGTCGGCAAACTGGGGACATCCACGGTTTCGCCGATCGAGCTGGAAAACGCAGTACGTGGACGTGCAGATACCGGCTTTGGTGTGATGACCGAAGAGGAACTGAAGCTTGCTGTAGCGGCAGCGCGTAAACGCGGTGAAAAAGTGGTGATGACCAACGGTGTCTTTGACATCCTGCACGCCGGGCACGTCTCTTATCTGGCAAATGCCCGTAAACTGGGTGACCGTTTGATTGTCGCTGTGAACAGCGATGCCTCCACCAAACGGCTGAAAGGGGATTCCCGCCCCGTTAACCCGCTCGAACAGCGTATGATTGTGCTGGGCGCACTGGAAGCGGTCGACTGGGTGGTGTCGTTTGAAGAGGACACACCGCAGCGCTTGATCGCCGGGATCTTGCCAGATCTGCTGGTGAAAGGCGGCGACTATAAACCAGAAGAGATTGCCGGGAGTAAAGAAGTCTGGGCCAACGGTGGCGAAGTGCTGGTGCTCAACTTTGAAGACGGTTGCTCGACGACCAACATCATCAAGAAGATCCAACTGGATAAAAAAGGCTAACTGGAAAGCGGTTCACAGATCTCGCTTCGTAGCAGGCAGGTCTATTGACGCTGTTGTTTTTTCAACCTAAAGTAAAGGAACAAGGGTAAGGGAGGATTTCTCCCCCCTCTGATGAGTTGTTAGTAAGTCGGGAAACTTAACAGTAACAACACAACCAGTATGATGACGAACTTCATCATAACCCTTTCCTTCTATAAGGCCCCTTCCTCGGGAGGGGCTTTCCCGTTTCAGCCCCTTGCTGACTCCCCGATTGTTGATGAGCGCCGGACCCCGCGCAACGCTTTCCCAGAGGCAGTTTTGCCTTCCCCGAGCAGTCACGCAAAATGCTGCAACAGCCTGATCATTTGCACCTTTTAGCGGAACGCAGATATAAAAAATCCCCGGCTTTTTGGGCCAGGGATTATTCATAGAAGAGGGTTTACTCTGCTTTTTCTTCGACGGGAGTTGTTGAGCTTAAGGATGAAGTCAATGCCGCCAGTGAGCCGCCTGAAACGCCAATTTCATTGAGCAAGGAGTCAATCAGCGGTGCCTGTGTGCGGTAAGAGAGTGCGGCTGATAACGCTTGTTCTGCCAGGTTTCCGCCCCCCACATTACCCGTGTTTGCATCACCCGTAGCGCCGCCACGATTCAGACCATCGACCTGAATAATTTTGATGCCGTCGATAGACTTCATAGGCTCAACGGATTTCTCAATTACCGCAGGCAGCGCCTGCAATAATGCCAGTTTGAATTTAAGGCTGGTTTGTTCATCAGAAAGTACGTTGATAGCATCGTTCAGCGCACGTTGTGCTTCTGCTTCCGCCAGACCCTTTTTACGTGTAGCTTCGGCTAACTCAACGATAGCCGCCGCCTGCATTTCTGCGGCTTCTTTTTCTGCTTTCGCCCGCACGGTCAGTTCAACCGCTTTGGTTTCTGCATCCTGCGCTGCGGCGATCAACGCCACTTGTTTAGCACGATCGGCTTCGGCAGTCTGGCGAGTGGTTTCTACGTTTTGTTGGGCGCTTACTGCTTCTGCGAGTGCAAGGTTAGCACGCGCTTCTGCCTGGGACTGTTGTTCCGATTTGGCGGCAATAGCGATCGATTTCGTCTGGTTAGCGATTTCGGTGACCTGCTGCTGTTCGATCTCTTTAATGCGAACTTCACGTTCGGCCTCAACCTTTCTTGAGCGGACGGCCTGTTCGCGGTCGATTTCCGTTTCCTGAATCTGTCGTTCAGCCAGAATTCGCGTCTGCTCTGCTTCACGACGACGTTCAGCTTCAAAAGCCGCAATTTTCGCATTCTGCTCAGCGGTACGGGTTTTAACCTGCTGCTCCTGCTCAAGCGTCATAAACGCTTCTTGTTGTTCAATCTCCAACTTGCGCGAAAGTGCATCACGGTTTTTCTCACGCACTGCGACTTCCACATCCTGTTCAACTTCGTTACGTTCGCGACGACGGCGCTCCGTCTCCTGAGTCAGTTTGGTTAAACCTTCGGCGTCAAAGGCATTGTTCGGATTGAAATGTTCTTTCGAGGTCTGGTTAAAGTTGGTAAGTGAAACGCTTTCCAGTTCCAGGCCATTTTTCGACAGATCTTCAGCTACGGTATTTTGTACTCCCTGCACGAAGTTCTCGCGGGTATCCTGTAACTCATGCATGGTCATTTGTGCCGCTGTTGCACGGAGGGCATCGACAAATTTATCTTCCACCAGCATACGTAAGTCTTCAGGCGACAGGGTGCGTTGCCCCAGCGTCTGGGCGGCGGTGGCAATCCCTTCTACTGAAGGTTTTACCCGCACAAAGAAAGCAACCACGACATCGACGCGCATACGATCTTTCGTAATCAGGCTATCAATGGTTGAGCGGCTGACTTCCAGCTTCAGGGTATTCATATTGATGGGAATTATTTCATGAAAGATCGGCATCACGATTGCGCCACCGCTCATCACCACTTTTTGCCCACTTAAACCAGTACGAACAAATGCTTGCTCTGCCGAAGCGCGACGATAGAGCCTGGCGAAAATAATTCCAATAATAAACAGAATGCATACGGCGATAATCGCGGTAAACATCCAGGAGGGCACAGAATTAACGATATCATCCATTATTAAATTTCCTTTTGATTAATAAATCACAATATCTGGGGCCAGGGATTATTTTCCGCCAAATATCGCGTTGCAGAAAGTCGGCAAATAATTAACACTTTGTCTCCTTTAGTGAAAGTTTTTCCTTCTTCAGGCTCCAGTAGCAAATAATGTATTTGGCCAAATTGATCGGTGAGTTTTCCTTCGCAGGGGTTACCTGAAGTGGCTTGATGGCCGGTAATTAATGCCATGCTACCAACATATTCTTCTTCTGTAATAGCTGAACTATGGTCGCGTGGAATCCAGGGTGCAACGACTTTACCGGTATAATGCACTGCAATAATTGTAAACAGTAAACTGACAGGAACCACGAACAGGTTGGGGAGTGGTGATTGCCAGAGCGTAACGCAGGCATGTTGCAACAGGATGCCAATAAGACCAAAAAAACCAGCGAGTAAGCAGAGGACGACGAGAGCTGGCAATCTTCCAATATTGAGATAATGAAGTGCCTGGCTAATATGACCTGTGGTTATGGAATCATAATGGTCAAGATGTGCATCAAGAGCACCGGAGAGCATGTGACCGCAGATAAGTGCAAAAATTTCTAAAAGGCCGATCAAGAGTACAAAGGAAATAGCGAAAAGATAAGGGGTGTTATAGTCGGCGAATAAAATCATATGTCACTCCAATGTCCATTTAGTGACGCAATATTTACTTTGGAATAGTTTCCTTGATTACTTTTATCTTTGTTAATAATAACACATGTTTGAGAAGTTCTGGAAGAGAAAGTCTTTTAATATGGTTTTTTTATTTTTCACTAAAAAGTGTGATCGGGGACAATATATTTACGCACGTTATGTTTAAAGGCACTACACTAATTGGGGAATACTGAAATCAGAAAAAGCATATGGCCTTAAAAGGTATGCAATAACCGGAGGATGTGCTTATGGATCATAGTCTTAATTCTTTAAATAATTTCGATTTTCTCGCGCGTAGTTTTGCCAGAATGCACGCAGAAGGTCGCCCGGTCGATATTCTGGCCGTTACTGGTAACATGGATGAAGAACATAGAACCTGGTTTTGCGCACGTTATGCCTGGTATTGCCAACAGATGATGCAAACCAGAGAACTTGAATTAGAACACTGATATTACGGGCCGTCTGGCCCGTTTTTGTGGTGCTTTATTCTGCTTTATCAACTGGCGGGATAGCCGGAGGAGATTGAAGTTCTGCTGCCGGATTATTGCGCGCTTCCAGTTCGCTGATGCGCTGCTCCAGTAACGCCAGTTTTTCACGAGTCCGTAACAGGACTTGCGTCTGAACGTCGAATTCTTCGCGGCTTACCAGATCGAGACGCGTCAGCTGCGCTTGTAGGGTTTGGCGGATTTTTTTCTCCACATCTTCCCCGAACTCCCTGATTCCTTTAGGCATTGATTCGTGAACCTGGCGAGCGATTTGCTCAATTTTTTTCGGGTCAATCATTGTAGTTTCCCTGTACTGATAGGTGTTGAGTGCCATTGTAGTGCGATAAGGGTAAGTCATAAACCAGAATTATGTGAAGCTATGCGTTGCTGGCGCTAATCATTAGCGTTATAGTGAATCCGCTTATTCTCAGGGCGGGGCGAAATTCCCCACCGGCGGTAAATCAACTCAGTTGAAAGCCCGCGAGCGCTTTGGGTGCGAACTCAAAGGACAGCAGATCCGGTGTAATTCCGGGGCCGACGGTTAGAGTCCGGATGGGAGAGAGTAACGATTCTGTCGGGCATGGACCCGCTCACGTTATTTTGGCTATATGCCGCCACTCCTAAGACTGCCCTGATTCTGGTAACCATAATTTTAGTGAGGTTTTTTTACCATGAATCAGACGCTACTTTCCTCTTTTGGTACGCCTTTCGAACGTGTTGAAAATGCACTGGCTGCGCTGCGTGAAGGACGCGGTGTGATGGTGCTTGATGATGAAGACCGTGAAAACGAAGGCGATATGATCTTCCCGGCAGAAACCATGACCGTTGAGCAGATGGCGCTGACCATTCGCCACGGGAGTGGTATTGTTTGCCTGTGCATTACTGACGATCGCCGTAAACAACTCGATCTGCCAATGATGGTAGAAAATAACACCAGCGCCTATGGCACCGGTTTTACCGTGACCATTGAAGCAGCTGAAGGTGTGACTACCGGTGTTTCTGCCGCTGACCGTATTACGACCGTTCGCGCAGCGATTGCCGATGGCGCAAAACCTTCAGATCTGAATCGCCCAGGCCACGTTTTCCCACTTCGCGCGCAGGCAGGTGGTGTACTGACGCGTGGCGGTCATACTGAAGCGACTATCGATCTGATGACGCTGGCAGGCTTTAAACCAGCTGGTGTGCTGTGTGAGCTGACTAATGACGATGGCACGATGGCGCGTGCACCAGAGTGCATTGAGTTTGCGAATAAACACAATATGGCGCTCGTGACTATTGAAGACCTGGTGGCATACCGTCAGGCACATGAGCGTAAAGCCAGCTAATGACGTGAAATACTAAATATGAAAATGCCGGGGTGTTCCCGGCATTTTGCTGTTCAGTTATAGTTTATTTTTACGATGAGATCTTTTTTGAAAGGCCCATAAACGAGAGTCTCCCCCGGTTTTTGTGAAAGTTCAGCCTGGTAATCACGGGTAACCATCGCTCCAGTCTGACCTGGAATATATGTGGTGAAGCGTTTGTACTTATTAAACTTAATGTCTTCTTGTGTTTTTTGATCAGTAATACGCATTAACAAACCATTACCCATTTCCAGATGCGTATCATCATGTAACGTATCTGTCGTATAAAAACTGGTGACAACATCAAATTGCTCGGTACAGTCGGCAGCAACATCTTTTATAGTAGATACGCTAAATGCAGCTTTGGGTCGATAAGTAGCAATAGAGTTTGCAGAGATTTGCCCGAAATTAACGATCTGGCTTTCTGGAAAAATACGGACATCGACACTACAATCAAGAAATAAAATATTATTTAATCCATCAATAATATAACGTAGATTTTTATTATCTGCTGCTAAGTTAGCACCACCTTCACCATCAAATTGCAGAACATTTACCACGCCAAAATCCCAGGTTTGATCCACTGCTGGACGTGCTTTAAATTTCACATATGCGCGAAAACGGGCATTAAACGTGACATTTTTTTGTAGGGTGCTGCCATTACAAACTGGATCATGATAAATACCACCATAATACTGTTCATACTTATCCAGACAGGCGAAAGTATCAATTCCTACATCGCTATCTTCATAGTCCACACCATTATAGGTTACACCGAATGTCAGGTATGGGTTATTCAAAATGTCTGCACTATTTATAGCCGGCATTTTAATCCAGGCATAAATATTTTCTGCGGGATCATCAGCTCTCCATCCTGTCGCGTTATCACAATATACCGTAACATTAACGTCATCGCTTTCCCAAATTTTTTGTCCCGGCTGGGCGTTTTCTGGAATTCTGAAGGAAGGTAAAGTACCACGTATTTGTGTATTACCACCTCTTTGATCCTGATAGCAATTTACAGCATAAACTGAAACGTTATAAAAAAGGCAAAGAATCGCCAGTAAACGGAAAAGCGTAATCATATTTTTCCCTTCTTAGCAGGAGAGCTTTGGCAGAGGGATTGGACGGAATTACATTCGACTTTAAACATCTCCAGTCCACCATAGTCAGCAACAAAGCCTAACTGGAAAGTTGAGGGCAAGTTGTTCAAGTATTGAGTTGCAGAAGCAAACGGAGTCACCATAATGCTGTCTGCACCGGGCATCAGTGTCTTGCCGTTAGTACCGATATACCCGACGGTGATGTGATAAGGCGTTGGATTATTGAGTGTCAGCCCTGCAGCGGTCCGTGTTATTGTGACTTTTTGTAAAGGCACCATCTGCCCTTCTTTTAATTCGATTGCTTTCGGACGCCAGAATAATTTCAGTCGACTCTGCATGGCGATTTGCATCACATTCTGTTCTTTAGTGCGAGGCGGAATTTCCCGCACGTTATAGTAGAACAGCGTTTCTCTGTCCTGCGGTAAGTTGTTTAATGAGGCCAGCGCCATCAGGCGAATTTGTACCTGTTCATCCGGCTCAATACGTTCCATCGGCGGCAGTGTTGATATGTAACCACGCGTTTTTTTACCGCTGGCATCTTCAATCCACGACTGAGCCAGATAGGGATCGATTTTACTTTGGTTAGTCAGACGGACCGTTGCGCTTTTATTCGAAGCATTAAAAATGATACGTGTCCTGTCGGGGGAGACAGTCGCCTGGGCAAAATTGCAGATCCCCAGTAAACAAATCATTCCTGTTGTGATTAATGGTGATTTCATTATATTCATCCTGAATTATTTGACTGTTTTACAAGGTAAAATTATTGCGCTTTCGCTAATGTTACTTTGGTTTGGCGGCGTGACTTCACAGGTATTATCACCCCAGGTTAAATGCAGAATACTGTTTTCCTGAATACCGCTGAGATAAACGAAGCCGTCTTCCGCGACCAGGCCCACATCTTTACCTGTCGCTTTATCCGTGACATTCACACCTAGTGGAGGGAAGCGGCCATTTTCCTGACGAATAACGCCGACGATTTGGTATCCGGTGGTGGCATTCAGTTTTGCGTAGCCGATGGCACCCTGGGTGAGCGTAGTACGAATAACCGAGTTTTCGACATCGACACCTTCTGGCAGATCGTTATTGTTCACCCGCAACATGGAGGTGGTGTAGTTCGATAACGAAGGTACAACGGCAATGCCCAGCCCGTTGGTAACAGTTCGGTTAGAGTTGATTTCAACGCCGGAGATGCCGTCGGTATCGACCATCATGCGGGCGTTATCAGCATAGCTATAATCGTGAAGGGCGACACCATGACGTGTAGCGGTAAGTGAACCGTACCAGCCTGCGGTAACAGAATTGTACTGATTCGGCTGTACACTGCCGTTAATGTTCAGACGTCCCCACGGTGAATAGTGCTGGTAGCTGCCGCGCAGTGTTGGTTCGCCATCACGTATATTGTCGTCCGTTGCCGACGCTGAAATATTCCAGATATTGTTGCGATCTGATGAATCGTACCAGGAAATCATCTGCGAAGTATTACTGCTTCCCGTACGCTGCATACTGTAGGAGATGTTGCGGTTTTGTTGTAAAGGTAGAGAGAAAGAGAAGTAATATTGATTCTCTTCGTCGTCATCCCAGCGGATTCGACTTACTGCCAGCGATGCAGAGATACCTTTGAAATCGCCAATATCAAAGTTTTTGCTTACAGATACGGAGTAGTTGGTATTGCTGGCGCTGTCCCAATAAGTATTGCGTGTAACGTTGAGATAAGAGTTTAATTCCAGTGTTTCAAAGTACTGGTTCAAGGAAATGACATAACTCTCTTTTTCATTATCAATTGACTCATCGCCATTACGCGAGCTTAGGTACTCACTCATCGACACGTAATCTTTATCTGAGAAGCGATAACCCGCGAAGGTAATCTGACTACCTGTCGATTCGAAATGCTTTGCATAGTTGAAGCGATAGCTGTAACCACGCAGATTGTCGCTATTTTGTTTCTGCAAAGACGCGTCTGCTCCGGTGACATCAAAAGAAAGCGAACCGAATTGGTTAAGATTAAAGCCAATACCGGTAGTGATAGCCTGATAATCATCAGCGGTGAACATGCCGCCACCATACAGCGACACATTGTTCAACCAGCCCCAGGAGGCTTCCGCCGTCCAGAAAAAGGGATTATTGATATCGTTATGCCCGACGGATGTCGGTTTTCCCAGCGACGTTTTATAGCGCACTTGCCCTTTACGGGTTAAATAGGGAATGGATGCGGATCCAACCTGGAAGGTGCTGGTGCGGCCATCTTCTTCTTCCACTGTGACATCCAGCTGCCCCTGAAACGATTGCCCCAAATCAGAAATAGTAAAAGGGCCTGGCGCGACAGTGGTTTGATAAAGTACACGACCATTTTGTGCCACAGTTACTTTCGCGTTGGTCTGCGCGATGCCGGTAATTTGTGGCGCATAACCCTGTAAATCTGGCGGCAGCATGCTTTCATCACTTTCCAGCGATGCGCCAGTAAAGTGGAAGGTATCGTAAAGATTGGAGCTCAGGTCGTACTGGCCCATAGTGAATTTTGACGACCAGGAGGGGATAGGGCGAAACAGATAAGTTCGCGCAAATTCGCTGTCGCGGTTTACCGAGCGTCCATCAGCAAAATTCTGATTATATTGGTAATCGCTACGTAAGCGCCATGCGCCGAGGTTAAAGCCTAACGTACCATAGGAGCTGACGTTTTGGGTGCTGTCTCCATGATGTGGGGCATATTGGCTGGCGTACACATTGTAATCAAGGATAAACCCGGCGATACCGGTATCCCAAAACTCTGGTGGCGTCCAGTTTGTTGCCTGGTATTTTAACCACGCCTGGGGAACACTTAGCGATAATATCATCGTAGCTTTATCAAGCCGTGTCGTTAACTCCTGACGTTGGCTTAAATCGAGACATTCTCTGCCAGCTATGGTTTGCAATGATTCAATAAATTCCGTATTAAGACCGAAACTAGTCAGATCTTCTTTGGTTAAGCAGAGTAACGAACCACTTTCATTATCGGCTTTTACCCATTCCAGTATTAACGCTTGTGGCAACATATTTTTATTTATTTGCACACGAGCGAGGTATCTGCCTGGGGGGATATAGCCTTTTTTCTCAAAACGAGAGATGTCGATATTCTCACGGTCTTCAACATCAATCATATCAACGTTGAATTCCACTGCATGGGCAGGTAAAACGAAGAGTAGCGAACACACTACGCCAGACAGGGCATTTTTAATTGCGTGGGATAATGTATCCCCGGTAAACGTGTTTTTATTGTTCATAAAAATCCATTTCAAAAAAGACCCAAAGTTGCCGATGACATATCATCGGCTTTACCGTCTGACGTTGTGCGTATTAATTGCCGCTTACTTGTAGTCGAGTACGTAATTGGCCTGTGCCTGCACGTTACCCGGGGTCGCGGTGCGTCCCAGAGATTCCATACGGGCTTTAAAGTTCAACTCCTGGTAGGAGTTAGTCGTCGGGAAGTTGATAGTGATTGGAGTGCCAAGAGTCACGTTGGTGTTGTCTGATTTCACCAGACGTACGCCTACATCAGTTGCGCCGCCGATGTTACCTTCCAGAGTGTTTTTAAGCAGGTTGGAGTCGGTAGCGTCAACACTGGCAGAACTAAAGGTGATTTTGACTTTATCAACAGTGTTAGTGCCGTCAGATAAAATACAATCCTGCAAGTGAATGGTGACATCTACAGGAAGAGATTTCTGTCCGCTTTTTAATACAGTATCAGCAACTTCACCGAGGTTTATTGTCTGATCTTCATCACCAGGAGCAATAGAACAAGGCGCATCGATAACTTCACCTTTAAATGTTATTTTACCAGAACCCTGATTTGGGTCATCAGCAAGCGCGTTAAAAGCAACGCCAGATAACAATGCGGTTGCGAACATAGATAACAATGTTTTTTTTAACATGACTATAATCCTTTATAGATTAGGATAGGCTGTGAATGGGACAATTAATACAGGTCTAATTTAATATTAATTGCATAGAGAGATTACCATAGTTAGAGGTGGCCAGATATGTTTATATTGAAGATTGGTTAAGTAAATTTCAAACATATAATTTATAATTATATGTTTGAGCATATTTTTCTGGTTATTAGCTGTTTGAAGTTTTTATAATATATTTAGTGTATATTTTGATTGATAAATAGCCATTTATTTACAGTTATTTACACGGGTGTTGAAGTGGATTAGGGAGTGTTTTTTATGAAAATCGGAGGGAGGAATAACTTCAAAGATATAATATATATCTAGTGATACTTATTAAATTTTATTATCCTGAGTAATGTTTTATGGAGAATTGATACATAATCAATATTATCGATCGATTGTTTTTTGAACAATCATGAGATATAATACAACACTTACTATGATCGAAATCATATACATGATCCACAACTATGCGAGTATATGAATATATTCAACGTTGGATATGTGAAATTTTAACGCTAAATGTTTAGTAATGTTAAATTTTGAAGGTGAAAAGGATGTTTATTGCCTGGTACTGGATTGTATTAATTGTTCTACTAGCTGGTGGCTATTTTCTTCATCTTAAACGTTACTGTAAAGCTTTTCGCCATGACAGAGATGCGCTGTTAGCTGCCCGAAGTAAATTAGATAAACGCTCCGATAAAGAAGTGTTTGAAAAGCATCAATAATACCTTTAATAACGATACAGATGTTGCCTTTAGCAATGGGCAACATCTGTCATTATCATCTTTAACCAATTCCTGCCGTTTGTAGCAGCACTAAACTGAATCCCATCACTGACATTCCACATAGCACGCCATAACTGGGGTTATTATTGGGGTCAATCTCTTTGGCGAGCGGCATTAATTCATCAACCGAGAGCGCCACCATAATACCGGCAACCGCCGCCATGATTGCCGCCATGACCACCGGAGAAATCATGCTGCCAAGAATTAACCATGCCAGCACACCACCGAGAATTTCAGCCAGTCCGGAAATCCCCGCCCACAGAATTGCGGTACGTTTTGACCCCGTTGCCGCGTAAACCGGGCCTGCAACCGCCAGACCTTCAGGAATATTGTGCAACGCTACGGCCAGGGCGATACCAAATCCCAGCTCCAGGTTGCTGCTCGCCGTGACAAAGGTGGCAATCCCTTCCGGGAAGTTATGCAGACTGATACCGAGAGTGAGCAGAATGGCTGTGCGCTTGATCGATTTTGGCAACGGCTGCACCGATTTTTGCATTAAATCCTGCGGATGCGCATGTGGCAACATGCGGTCCAGACCAAAATAGCCAAGCAGACCGAAGATAAACATTCCATAACCCAACACAGGTGACATTCCTTCGGCGGCTAATGCGGCAGGAAGCATTTCCATTAATGAGATGAGCAACATGATCCCCGCCGCAAATCCTAGCGAAAACGCCAGTAAGCGGTTCGAGGGTTTTTGCCCGAGAACGCCGAGAAACGCGCCAATAAACGTGGCTGCCCCCGCCAGTATGGTCAGAATGAGAGGTACTGACATCGACAACTCCTTATAAATCTTCACCTTCAGGCAGATCGTCAAAATAACTGATGATCATCATCATTGTTATCCGGGTTCTTACTCCGCCGAACAAGCGTATTGTGAGGATATCAAAATGACACCTTTAGTTAAGGATATCATCATGTCTTCAACACGTATGCCAGCATTGTTTTTAGGTCACGGTAGTCCGATGAACGTGCTGGAAGATAATTTGTATACCCGCAGCTGGCAGAAGTTGGGGATGACATTGCCACGCCCGCAAGCGATTGTGGTGGTTTCGGCTCATTGGTTTACCCGTGGAACAGGAGTGACCGCGATGGAGACGCCGCCCACGATTCATGACTTTGGTGGCTTCCCGCAGGCGCTGTACGATACGCATTATCCTGCTCCGGGTTCACCTGCGCTGGCACAGCATCTGGTTGAGCTGTTAGCGCCGGTCCCTGTGACGCTGGATAAAGAAGCCTGGGGCTTCGACCACGGCTCGTGGGGCGTACTGATTAAGATGTATCCTGACGCCGATATCCCGATGGTGCAGTTGAGTATCGACAGTAGCAAACCTGCCGCCTGGCATTTCGAAATGGGGCGCAAACTCGCGGCGCTGCGTGATGAAGGGATAATGTTGGTCGCCAGTGGCAACGTGGTGCATAACCTGCGTACAGTGAAGTGGCACGGTGATAGTTCACCGTATCCGTGGGCGATGTCGTTTAATGAGTATGTGAAAGCGAATCTGACGTGGCAAGGGCCGGTGGAACAACATCCTCTGGTGAATTATCTCGACCATGAAGGTGGCGCGTTATCGAACCCAACGCCAGAGCACTATCTGCCGTTGTTGTATGTCTTAGGGGCGTGGGATGGGCAGGAGCCAATTACCATTCCGGTCGATGGTATAGAAATGGGCAGTTTAAGTATGCTGTCGGTGCAGATAGGTTAATAAAAGAACCCGAAGCCAGAATGACTGGCTTCGGGTGTTGCTGAGTTAGCCTCTGATGATTTTAAGCGCCCATGCGCCACTCATAATGACCAGCAGCACCAGACACATACCAAAAGCCAGCATACAAGCCTGAGCCATATTCATAAAATGCCATGGTGGTAGCAGATACCAGCCTTCAGATTGCTGATACATTTCCACAAACCACTGTTGCGTGCTGCTCAGTGTGACGCCATCAGGAACGATTGGTGCGTCATAGCCACAATCCCCGGTAGGCTTGAACCAATTTGGTGCCCACTGTGCCAGCGGCAGGTTAAAGGGAAAAGTGGGATCGGTAGAGCAACCCTGTACGCCAAACAGTGAATCGGGATCCGGATTATGTACTGCATGGTGGATATCGTTCAGTTTGAGCGAAAACTTCAGTCCCAAAATGCTGCCGTAAAATGCCATCACGCAGCCAATTAGCTTGAGGATGATGTTCTTTGGATTGATCGCTGCAACCAATCCTCCAATCACCATCACAAACATGGCGTAGCGAATGTATACACATTGCTCACAGGGTGCCATGTAGAGATAGATCTGGAAGAAAGAGTGCGCCAGGATAATTAACGTGCCCATCGCAACGGCCATTAACAACCACAACAAGCGTTGCTCCTGCCATCTGACCAGTGTGTCAACTGGTGATGTGCGAAGATCTTTCCACATTCCCTTAATACCCATAGCCTGTTTCCCTGTTATTTGCTTGCTAACTCACGGATAAGGTCTGCCATCGCGTCGATGGATTTGATGCTCTTGGTGTAGATCAAGTACTTACCATTAACGACATAGGCTGGAACCCCCTGGATTTTGGCGACATCATAAGAGGCTTTCCATTTTTCCAGTGTTTCTTGAACTGCTGGTTCTTTCAGTGCCGCTTCAAAATCCGCCTGACTCATACCTGCGGCATCCAGACCAGTTTTGATAAAGGCAGCGGGATCTTTACCGTCAGACCAGCGTTCTTTTTTGTCGTGATAAGCCGCGTAGTAGGCAAACTTGGCTTTCTTAAACTGAGAGTTAGCATCAAATAAGGAAATGCCTGCTGCTTTATCTTTATTGATCAAGACCGCAAAGACTTCGCTTGCTTGTTTGCCGTATTCACCTTTGGTTTCCAGATGGAACGGCGTGAAAGCAACGATATCTTTCACTTTTTCCGATACCGGACCGGTAACCGCTTTGTCGTACTTGTAACAGAACGGGCAGGCGTAGCTAAATACCTTAATCAGCGTTTTGTCGGCATTCGGAATAGGTTTTTCCAGAACCATGTAATCCGTGCCTTCGGTAAATGCAGAAGCGGTAAATGAAACAGCCAAAGCTGCGGTAAGCAGTATGGTTTTAAATAGTGATGAGATCCCTAATTTCGACATTTTTATTCCCTTCTTAATTATTTGAACATCTGTTGTGGACGGACTAACAGTGCACGATAGTGAGTCTGATTGGGTTTATCTGACAGCACGTCGATTTCCACTTTCACTTCTTTGGTTTTGTAATCGATTTCGTTCAACTTACCGATGGTTGGCTGCCCGACATCGAACAAATGAATAGAACCACCGAAGCCAAACATGGTGTTACGGTCGGCTTGATATTCAATGATGGAGGTAATCGGGCTATAGAAATCGTAGCCACGTTCTTTACCGTATTCCCACACTTGCTGAACGGTGCCTTTCTTCTCATCAATCTTATATTCCACAAAGCGGGAGTATTTCATGGTTGGTAAGGCAGGTTGTTCCAGATGACGCCCATCGCCATTATCAAAAATGGTGAGCGTTCCTTTGCTGGAAATCCAGGCGGTATGCTGGGTGTAGGTAAAGTCGAAGTCTGAGTTTTCGCACAGGCCATTTTCGTTACAGGTAATTGGCTTACCGTTAGCATCAACCGGTTTCAGCAGCTTGCTGGCCAGCGGTTTTTCCCAACCTTTAGAGGGCGCAAGGATCCATTTCACTTGCTTATCACGACCAATCTTCACAACACCCTGGTGGCGAGAGGAGAGGATGATAGAGTCATCTTTTGCGTCATAGGCGATAGAGTTCACGTGCGCCCAGTTGCGGCCTGGCCCTACACCCAGCGCGTCGCCGAACGGTGTATCTGGTTCCAGTTTTGCCTGTTGTCCTGCATGGGCAAGGTCAACGTTAACGCAAACTGCACCTGCATCCAGCGCGCCGAGCAGTGCATCGCGTTTCGGATCGAGGATCTTGGTCAGATCCCATACATCGACAACGCGACCAGATTTATCGACTTCGAGGATATGGTCACGAATGGTGGTGACGTGTACGCCGTCATCGCGACGATAGTTACTCTTACCTACGCGCAACAGTACCGTGCCATTTGGCGTCTCAATGGACTCATGAGTGGCGTCAGCAAATCCGCGCGGTAGTTTGTGATCTTCGAGCACCTGCCCCATCATGTCGAACTCGTACCAGTGCTGACCTTGTACAGCGGTAAAGGTGCCGCGTGGCGTTTCACGGATACCCATCAGATAACCACGTTTGTTAATGTTGCGGTCACGACCATCGTAGAAGGTGTTTTGATCCAACCACCAGCGGTATTCGCCTTCCGTATCGACGATAAAGGTGAATGGCGCGATATCAAAAGGGAGTGCGCCAGTTGCCGGACCCGCATCAAGGATACCGGCATTTTTATCTTTCTCACCATGCCAGTGGAGATCGGAACCTTGGGCGGTAAAGGTGTGGGTATTAACCAGATAGAGGCGATCTTCAAAACCTGGCGCGACTTTAACGACTTTGGTTTGCTGTAGGTCGGAGATGGAGCGGTTATCCATGTAATTGTTGACGATGGCGGAAGTCTGCACCACGTAATCATCTTTCATGGCCTTACCGTTTTCTTTCCACTCAACGGTCACTTTGTTCGCAAACTTCTGGTAAAGACCAAAAATCGGTACACCATCGTAAGTTTTCAGTGACTCGTTGCCCACTTTATAGCTGATGTCAACGCCTTTTTCGCCCTTCCCGTGGACGGTAACTTTGACGTCAGAAATAACATGGCTGTCTAAATCAACCAGCGCGGTTAAGGGCGCATTACCGTAGGGATCGACGATAATCGCCCCAAGCTGCCCGGCAGGCGGTGCTGGTTTAAAACCCGCAGCCATCACCCCCGATGCTGACAAACCCAGGGTTATCGCCACAGTTCCGGCTACGAGTGTTTTTCTATATTTATCAAACATGGATATATCTCCTTATATAACGCAAATATATAATAATGATGAATATCGACTGTTGAGAGGGTGCTAATAAATTCGTTACGTGAATATAAATATTAATTCAATAAAGAGTGAGAATGTTTTTGTGTTTCTTTTAAATATGTTGTTATTCGGTGAAACAAATATTTATGTTTAATGGATAGTAGGGGGGCAATATATCAATCACAATGTTCAATACTGTGTAGTGTGATCCCTGCAACATTGTTTTTTAATTATTAAATTTAAATCTGGTGAGATAAAAGTAAAGTATTTAAATAATATCAAATAGTTATGTTGTGATGTATTCACTTACTTTAATTACAATATCGCTTGCATATGACGATTTAACATTAAATTGAGTATTAATGTTAAATAAAGGTTGGATATGTATGTGTTTATATATTGATGGGAATTATGAATGGTGGATTATAAGAGATTGCCCCGCTTATCGGGGCAATATTAAGCTGTATTACTCAACAAAAATATGTGGATAAAACCGAGACATATCCTGGGTGATCAATGCACGGTCTTCACGAATGCCAATTCCGGCAGGTTGATCGTTCACCAGCCAGCTACCAATCAGCATATAGCTGTCGCCGAATTTCGGTAACGGGTGGAATTGCTGAACAATCATCCCTTCTTCGCCATACGGACCTTCCGCTGCTTCAATGGTTTTGCCGTTCTCAATGATCGACACGTTTGCGCCTTCACGGGAGAAGATCGGTTTAACCACATATTTTTCCATTTGCGGATGATCATCTTCCGCAAAATAAGCGGGCAGCAGGTTCGGGTGATTCGGGAACATCTCCCACAGTAGCGGTAGAAGCGCTTTGTTGGAGATAATGCTCTTCCACGCCGGTTCCAGCCAGCGTACGCCTGCATCCTCCAGCTTGGTGGAGAACATCTCACGCAACATAAATTCCCACGGATACAGCTTGAACAGGTTGGAAATCACCTGATCCTGTAAATCCGTGAACTGACCTTTTTCACCTAACCCGATATCGTCAATGTAGAGGAACTCGGTGGCGATTTCAGCTTCCGTTGCGCAGTCCTGCAAATACTGAATGGTTCCGCGATCTTCCACCGTGTCGCGACAGCAGGTGAGATGCAGCAACTGGAAGCCATACTGTTCACGCAGCTCAACGAAGCGATCGATCAGCTTTTCTTGCAGACTGTTAAACTGGTCGCTGCCCTCCGGCAAGTTACCGGCGTTAAGCTGATCTTCCAGCCAGATCCACTGAAAGAACGCCGCCTCGTATAGTGACGTTGGCGTATCGGCGTTATTTTCCAGAAGTTTAGGTTCGCCAGTGCCATCCCACGCCAGATCAAGACGCGAATAAAGCGATGGCTGGTGCGTCAGCCATGACTGGCGCACAAAACTCCAGGTGTGTTTTGGTATGCGGAATTTGGTCATCAGCTCATCGCTGGCGATCACTTTTTCCACCACTTTCAGGCACATCTGGTGCAGTTCGGCGGTGACTTCTTCCAGCTTTTCAACCTGAGAGAGGGTCAACTTGTAGTAAGCATCTTCACACCAGTACGGCTCGCCGTACATGGTGTGAAAATTGAAACCGTATTCGTGGGCTTTTTCGCGCCAGTCCGGGCGCTCGGTAATACTGACTCTTTCCATCGGTATCAGCCACCCATTGAACGAGAAGAGGTGCCGGTTGCGCTACGCTGCATAGTGCTTTGTTTGGCAACAGATTCACCAAAACCGCCACGGGTAACAGTAGTAGTGGTCGCCGGTTTTGGTGCCATTGCCGTCTTCGGTACGGTCATGGTGCGGCCTGGCTGGGCTGCGCCATAGTTTTTACCGGTCGCGTCGGTATATTTACCGTAAGCCGGGCTGGCCGGGTTTTTCGAGGAGAACAGCGGCTGCTGTGCAAATCCCGCGCCGCCGCCCATCAGACGTCCCATCATGTAACCGGCCATCAGCGGCATCCAGAAACTCCCGCTGGATTGCTGGGCCTGCGCCTGGTTTTCTGGTGCCATGCCAGCCTGGGCTGGTGCCTGCTGGCACTGACCTTCACCAAATTCAGCAACACAGTCTTCACGGGTGGCGTATTTCGGCGCAGTACGTTCGGCTTCTTTCAGCGCATTGTTGTACGCGGTGGTACATTCGGCGCTTTTGCCTGGGTTTGCAGCTGAACAGTCGTCAGCATTTTGATAGAGAGACACTGTTTCATCACTCTTTTCACAGCCCGCCAGCATAAAAACAGTGGCAACCGCGAGAGCGACTGGTGTCAGATGGCGTGCGCTCCAGTTTTTGCGGAACGATGCGTGGCGTATGGATTTTGTCCGTTTCATTTTTGTCTTCCGGGACCAGTGGTAAATACCCATCAGAATAGAGGATGGCTGGTCGAAATTGAAGCGAGAAGGGGGAAGAATGCGGCAGATAACCCGTATCTTTACGTTGCCTTACGTTCAGACGGGGCCGAAGCCCCGTCGTCGTCGTCAGTTACGGAAAGGGTTATGACCGTTACTGGTGGTAGTGCGTGCGGATGTTTGCTGAACGACTGGTGCCGGGCTATCAGGCGCATAACCATCAGCAATAGCATTCTGTTCCGGCGTTTGCGGGGCAACGTTTTCCGGATTAGTGGAAACCGGTTTGCTCAGCGCATTGTTCAGTGCCAGCAGATCCTGCTCGTTCAACGTACCCAGAGCTGACTTAATATTCAACTGGTTAATCAGGTAGTTATAACGCGCATTTGCCAGCTCTTGCTTAGCGTTGTACAGCGTGGTGGTCGCATCCAACACATCAACAATGGTACGCGTACCGACCGAGTAACCCGCCTCCATCGCGTCTAATGAGCTTTGAGCGGAAACTACGGCTTGTTTGTAGGCGTTAATGCTACTGATAGAAGCATTAATGTTGTTGAAGGAGGAACGTACGGTTTGTACGACGCTACGATGCGCGCTTTCCAGTTGCTCGCTGGCACCAACAAAGTTGTACTGGGCCTGTTTCACCTGCGAGTTAACCATTCCGCCCTGATAAATCGGCAGCGAGAAGCTCAGGCCAACTTTGTTCTGGCCCATATTGCTATCGTCATACTGGGTACCAGCGGCACCACGGGTTTTCGAACCGCTATAAGAGGTGTCAGAAATCCCGGTAGAAGCCGTTAAATCCAGAGTCGGTAAGTGACCATCCTGCGCCTGGCGAATTTGCTCGCGCGCCAGGTCCTGGCTCAAACGCGCCTGTAACAGGGACAGGTTGCGTTTTTCGGCTTCTTTCAGCAGCGTGTTAACCGGCTGTGGTTTGTCGGTTTTAAAGTTTTCGACATTCAGCGCCGCCAGTTCCGGATAGTAGTTACCGGTGATCTGGCGCAGCTGCTCTACCGCGTTATCAAGGTTATTACGTGCGGTCACTTCGTTCGCCAGCACGGTATCGTACTGTGCGCGGGCGTTCTGCACGTCGGTGATCGCTACCAGGCCCACGTTAAAACGTTGGGTGGTTTGATCTAATTGACGGTAGATCGCTTCTTTTTGCGCCTGTGTATAGGAAAGAACGTCAATCGCATTCAACACGTTGAAATAAGCGGTCGCGGTGTTGAGGATCAAGGTTTGTTGATCGGTCTGATACGTGACGTCCTGAATCCCAGCTGCTTTTTCCTGCAGCGTTAACGCACGCCATTTCGACATATCAAAAATGGATTGAGTTAACTGCAGGGACGCACTGGTCGCGTTAGAGTTGATGCCGTTCGCGTCGCGGTAGCCGTTGCTATAGGTGTAATCTGCACCTAAACCTAGCTGTGGCAGTAATGGACTGCGCGCTTCATTAATTTTTTCAAAGGCAGCATCACGATCGGCGGCAGACTTACGCAATTCCGGGTTACTAAGGCGTGCTTGCTGATAAACTTGCATCAGGTTCTCGGCCTGGCTCAACGAACTGAACCCAGAGAGGCTCAGGCCGATAAGAATGGGGAGCAATTTCTTCATTTGCATTCCTTGTGGTGAAGCAGTATTTAGCGCGATCAAACTGTAAAATTATTGCGGATTCTAGCAGAAGCCGCTACCGCAAAAGGTTGGCGTTACGTGCCATAGGGCGTTAATGTGCCTCAATTTAACACATGACTGCTCAAACGGCAGTCAAACGTCGCTGAAATTCACATTTAATTCACTATTAGTGCCAGGACATTAACAATGCTTAAGCCAGACAACCTGCCCGTTACATTTGGCAAAAACGATGTAGAAATTATTGCACGAGAAACACTTTATCGCGGCTTTTTTTCATTAGATCTTTATAGATTTCGTCATCGTCTATTCAACGGGCAAATGAGTCATGAGGTACGGCGGGAAATTTTTGAGCGCGGTCACGCCGCAGTCTTGCTACCCTTTGACCCAGTGCGTGATGAAGTTGTGCTGATTGAGCAGATTCGGATTGCCGCGTACGACACCAGCGAAACCCCTTGGCTACTGGAGATGGTTGCCGGGATGATTGAAGAGGGTGAAAGTGTGGAAGATGTTGCCCGTCGCGAAGCGATTGAAGAGGCGGGACTGATAGTCAAACGGACCAAACCGGTGTTAAGTTTCCTGGCAAGCCCGGGGGGCACCAGTGAGCGTTCGTCAATTATGGTGGGCGAAGTGGACGCCACGACCGCAAGCGGTATTCACGGTCTGGCTGATGAAAACGAAGATATTCGCGTTCATGTGGTAAGCCGGGAACAGGCATACCAGTGGGTAGAAGAGGGGAAAATCGACAACGCAGCGTCGGTCATCGCTTTGCAATGGCTGCAGCTGCATCATCAAGCGTTAAAAAATGAGTGGGCATAAATGAAGCGTTACACACCTGACTTTCCTGAAATGATGCGCCTGTGCGAGATGAACTTTTCACAATTGCGCCGTTTGTTACCGCGCAATGACGCACCCGGCGAAACTGTAAGCTATCAGGTGGCAAACGCACAATATCGGCTGACGATTGTGGAATCGACCCGATACACTACCCTGGTGACAATAGAACAGACTGCGCCCGCGATCAGTTACTGGAGCCTTCCGTCAATGACGGTGCGTCTGTATCATGACGCGATGGTGGCTGAAGTGTGTTCAAGCCAGCAGATTTTTCGCTTCAAAGCGCGGTATGATTATCCTAATAAAAAGTTGCATCAACGCGACGAAAAGCATCAAATTAATCAGTTTTTAGCGGACTGGTTGCGATACTGTTTAGCACATGGAGCGATGGCGATTCCGGTTTATTAGCGTCGTGAAACCTAAGGACACCATTTGGAAAGCCTGTTAACCCTTCCTCTGGCTGGTGAGGCCAGAGTCAGGATTTTACAAATTACCGACACTCACCTGTTTGCACAAAAGCACGAAGCCCTGTTAGGGGTAAACACCTGGGAAAGCTACCAGGCGGTGCTGGAGGCGATTCGGCCACACCAGCACGAATTCGACCTGATTGTCGCGACAGGTGATTTAGCGCAGGATCAATCCTCTGCGGCCTATCAGCATTTCGCTGAAGGCATCGCAAGTTTTCGTGCGCCCTGCGTCTGGCTGCCGGGCAACCACGATTTCCAGCCCGCGATGTACAGTGCGTTACAGGATGCGGGTATCTCCCCGGCGAAGCGGGTGTTTATTGGTGAGCAATGGCAAATCCTGTTGCTGGATAGCCAGGTGTTTGGCGTGCCGCACGGTGAGCTGAGCGAGTTTCAGCTTGAGTGGCTGGAACGTAAACTGGCCGATGCGCCAGAACGCCATACGTTGCTGCTGCTGCATCATCATCCGCTACCTGCGGGTTGTAGTTGGCTTGATCAACACAGCCTGCGTAACGCGGGCGAACTGGATACCGTGCTGGCGAAGTTTCCGCACGTCAAATACTTGCTGTGCGGTCATATTCATCAGGAGCTGGATCTCGACTGGAACGGTCGCCGCCTGCTGGCAACGCCGTCGACCTGTGTGCAGTTTAAGCCGCACTGTTCCAACTTTACGCTGGATACCATCGCGCCCGGCTGGCGTACTCTTGAGTTACATGCTGATGGCACGCTGACCACCGAGGTGCATCGCCTGGCGGACGCACGCTTCCAACCTGATACCGCTTCAGAAGGCTACTGATGTCTACGCTTCTTTATTTACACGGTTTCAACAGCTCGCCGCGCTCTGCAAAAGCGAGCTTGTTAAAAAACTGGCTGGCGGAACATCACCCTGACGTTGAGATGATCATTCCGCAGCTGCCGCCGTATCCTTCCGACGCGGCAGAACTGCTGGAATCCATTGTCCTGGAACATGGCGGCGATTCGCTGGGTATTGTCGGTTCGTCACTGGGGGGATATTACGCCACCTGGTTGTCGCAATGTTTTATGCTGCCCGCAGTGGTGGTCAACCCGGCGGTGCGCCCGTTTGAACTGCTGACGGACTATCTCGGTCAGAACGAGAACCCCTACACCGGGCAGCAATATGTGCTAGAGTCACGCCATATTTACGATCTCAAAGTCATGCAGATTGACCCGCTGGAAGCGCCGGATTTGATCTGGCTGCTGCAACAGACGGGAGATGAAGTGCTGGATTACCGCCAGGCGGTGGCGTACTACGCTTCCTGCCGCCAGACTGTCATAGAAGGCGGCAACCACGCATTCACGGGCTTCGAAGATTATTTCAACCCGATCGTCGATTTTCTTGGTCTGCACCATCTCTGACGATCAACTCGAATTGCTAACTTAAACCATGACGCAAACTTATAACGCTGATGCCATTGAGGTACTCACCGGGCTTGAGCCGGTTCGCCGCCGTCCGGGGATGTATACCGATACCACTCGCCCTAACCATTTGGGGCAAGAAGTTATTGATAACAGTGTCGATGAAGCACTGGCGGGCCACGCAAAACGCGTGGATGTAATCTTACATGCCGACCAGTCGTTAGAAGTGATTGACGATGGGCGCGGGATGCCGGTAGATATTCACCCGGAAGAGGGGGTACCGGCGGTTGAACTGATTCTTTGCCGTCTGCACGCGGGCGGTAAATTCTCTAACAAAAATTACCAGTTCTCTGGCGGCCTGCATGGCGTGGGGATTTCGGTAGTTAACGCCCTGTCGAAGCGCGTAGAAGTTAACGTACGCCGCGATGGTCAGATCTATAACATCGCCTTTGAAAATGGCGAAAAGGTGCAAGATTTACAGGTTGTCGGCACTTGCGGTAAACGCAATACCGGTACCAGCGTGCACTTCTGGCCGGATGAAACCTTCTTTGACAGCCCGCGTTTTTCTGTTTCACGCCTGACGCATGTGCTGAAAGCCAAAGCGGTACTGTGCCCGGGCGTTGAGATCACTTTTAAAGATGAGATCAACAACACCGAACAGCGCTGGTGCTATCAGGACGGTCTGAATGATTACCTGGCGGAAGCGGTAAACGGTTTACCGACGCTGCCAGAAAAACCGTTTATCGGTAATTTCGCTGGCGATACTGAAGCGGTGGACTGGGCGCTACTGTGGCTGCCGGAAGGCGGTGAACTGCTGACCGAAAGCTACGTCAACCTGATCCCAACGATGCAGGGCGGTACCCATGTTAATGGCCTGCGTCAGGGCCTGCTGGACGCGATGCGTGAGTTCTGTGAATACCGCAACATTCTGCCGCGTGGTGTAAAGCTGTCGGCGGAAGATATCTGGGATCGCTGCGCCTATGTGCTGTCAGTAAAAATGCAGGATCCGCAGTTTGCCGGGCAGACCAAAGAACGTCTCTCTTCGCGTCAGTGTGCGGCATTCGTTTCGGGCGTGGTGAAAGATGCCTTCATCCTGTGGCTGAACCAAAACGTTCAGGCGGCGGAGCTGTTGGCAGAGATGGCGATTTCCAGCGCCCAGCGTCGTATGCGTGCGGCTAAAAAAGTGGTGCGTAAAAAGCTAACCAGCGGCCCGGCGCTGCCTGGTAAATTGGCTGACTGTACCGCGCAGGATCTTAACCGTACCGAACTATTCCTTGTGGAAGGTGACTCCGCAGGCGGATCTGCCAAGCAGGCGCGCGATCGCGAATATCAGGCGATCATGCCACTGAAAGGTAAGATCCTTAACACCTGGGAAGTCTCTTCCGACGAAGTGCTGGCTTCGCAGGAAGTGCACGATATTTCGGTAGCTATCGGTATCGATCCTGACAGCGACGATTTGAGCCAGCTTCGTTACGGCAAGATCTGTATCCTGGCGGATGCTGACTCCGATGGTCTGCACATTGCCACGCTGCTCTGCGCTTTGTTTGTAAAACACTTCCGCGCATTGGTGAAACACGGTCACGTTTACGTTGCACTGCCACCGCTCTACCGTCTTGACCTCGGGAAAGAGGTTTATTACGCGCTGACGGAAGAAGAGAAAGAGGGCGTACTTGAGCAATTAAAACGCAAGAAAGGCAAGCCAAACGTCCAGCGTTTTAAAGGTCTCGGGGAAATGAACCCGATGCAATTGCGCGAAACCACGCTTGATCCGAACACTCGCCGTCTGGTGCAGTTGACTATCGATGATGAAGACGATCAGCGTACTGACGCGATGATGGATATGCTGCTGGCGAAGAAACGCTCGGAAGATCGCCGCAACTGGTTGCAAGAAAAAGGCGACATGGCAGAGATTGAGGTCTGATAATCCTCCCGCCAGAAGAATAAAACATAGCCCGGTATACAAGTGTATACCGGGCTTTTTTGATCAAAATTCCATTTTCACCGTGAATTGCACTTCACGCGGATCGCCAATCTGATTCCCCAGATTATTTGTGGCGATGGAAGAGGTGTAATACGTTTTATCAAACAGGTTTTTGACGTTTAATTGCAGTGTGACCGGATACTGCAATTTCATTTTGTATGCGGCGAAGGCATCGGCAACAAAATAGCCTGGCAGATAATAGTCAGCCCCATTGGTTGCCGAACGACGGCTTACACCATGTCCACCACCGCCAAATGTCAGCGTATTATTGCCTGGCATGTTATGAATATCATAGGTCAGGAATAGCGAACCGGTATGACGAGGAACATTCGGCAATGGTTTCCCTGCATAATCAGGATCCTCCAGAACCTTAGCATCGGTATAGCCGTAGCTGGCAATGATATTAATGTTTTCAGTTAATGCTCCCGCAAGGTCGACTTCTACCCCTCTTGAACGAACACGGCCTGCCGTTTTGGCGATGGTTTCATCACCAATACTTTCGGTATACAACACATTACGTTTATGGATATCAAACAGCGCAATATCTGCGGTGATACCATCGAATAGCTCGAATTTTGCCCCGACTTCGTAAGCATTAGATGATTCCGGTGGAAGATCGCCAATGTAGCTGGCAATTGACGACTGCGGCATAAATGTTTGCGAATAATTGGCAAATAAGGATACCGATGGCGTCAGTTTGTAGACCAACCCCAGTTTGGGAGTCCATTGTTCATCGCGGCTGTCAGTATTGACATTAAAAGGACGGCCTTTACCCGCATACTGCGTGTAATACTGATAGCGGATCCCGGCGACGGCAATCCAGTTATCGGTCAGATAGAGTGCGTCCTGTGCATACGCTGAGTAGCTCTCCTGTTTGATCGTCTGATCACTGTCCGACGCCGAAACCGTTGTACATTTGCTGGTATTACCATAAACAGGGTTGTAAATATTGAAATCTTTAGCTTTTTTACAGCGAATCATATCTGTACGCAGAAGATCATAATATTCATATGACACCCCACCCAGAATCTCATTATAGAATCCGGCAATATCAACATTCCCTTGCAGATCCGCACGAGTAGCATGCATACGCTGGGTAGAGCCCTGAGTTGCATCAACACGCCGTGTCAGTGTTCCTGTCGTTGCATCATATGCGGTAACACGCGCCTGATTATCGCTGTATTTATCCTGGCTGTAGCTGTAATCAAAGCGTGCTGTCCACTGGCTATTGAGATGATATTCTGCGTTGAGTTGCGCCAGATCGGACTGACCATCTGTAATATTAAACGGTTCGTCAAAACGTATTTTTCGATCAACGTTTACGGGCTGTTTCGTCGTAAGGTCGAAAATCGTTCCACGATCGAACGGAGTTTTATAGTCCCGATGGGAATAGAGCATGGTTACTGTTGCATTATCACCAAACCATGTGAGTGACGGGGCAATAAATGTACTGCGCTCTTTACCGAAGTTTCGCCAGTAATCTTCATCCTGCACTTCCCCGGTAAGGCGATACGCCAGCTGAGTGCCTTCAATGGGACCTGTGATATCAAGTTGCCCAGTGCCGCCACCAAAACTGGAGGAGGTGGCTGAAACCGAACCATGGAATGTTTTTTCCGGGCGCTTGGTCACGACGTTAATCAGTCCGCCAGGATCGAGAATGCCATACAGCGTGGAGGCCGGGCCTTTTAGCACTTCCACACGTTCTGTGGCGGCGTTGAAACTGCGAGGAAGTACGGTTCGCAGACCGTTGGTCATGATGGAGCCATCCCGGTTTGCGCCAAACCCACGGCGTACAAAGGCGTCCTGAGTTCCGCCTAATGTATTGGTCTGTACCACGTTACTGACGTTATAAAGCGCCTCATCCAGCGTTGTCGCATTCTGGTTTTCCAGAACCTGATCGCTAACCGTATTGACCACCTGCGGGATATCCAGCATCGGCATATCGGTTAATGTCGCCGTAGAGGTGCTCAGAGGTTGATAACCATCGGTTGCCTCAGTTGCGGTATTTGCATCTGCTGTAACAGTGATTGTTTCGCCATCTTTGGTCGTTACAGAGTCTGTTGCATGAATCATCGGTGCCGCAAAAAGCAGTGAAAAGAGCGCCCGACCTTTGAGTCCTGAGAATGAAGGTGTGAACATAGCCATTTAGTCTGTTATCCCAAAAACTCGCGGATTGTCGCGAGTGAAAATTGTTTCTTATTGCTCACTAAGCACTATCCGTTTGTTATTTCGCCATCGGATATGTAATTGAGAATCATTCAATCACGCAGTAATGTAGTAGTAAATGAGAAATAACAAAAAATTGCTACATGTGTTTTTATGAAAGGTTTATACAATTTGATTGCTTTTAATTTATTGATATTTAATGTTTTTATTTTTATGTATAAAAATATTTTACCTGTTATTTACCTTGTTTTTGTGTGGCTTTTAACTGCTTGACTACTACATTTTGTGGCGTCAAACTCTCAAAGGAGAATGAGTTTTATTTTTGTTTGTCTTTGATTAAGTTGGCGTACACGTGGCACATAACGCAAAAGGGCAGGGGCTGATCCTCGACAATGTTTCTGCCGGGTATCACAAGAAAATCATTGTTGATGGTGTTTCTTTCTCCGTTCCCACAGAAAAAATGACCGTTCTGGTTGGGGCAAACGGCTGTGGAAAGTCGACGTTGCTCAGCACCATTGCACGTATCTTGCAACCCATGGGCGGTTCGATATTGCTTGATGGCAAAGCGATTCACGAGCAACCAACGAAAGCGTTATCCCGTAGACTTGGGATCTTGCCGCAGTCGCCATTATTGCCGGAGGGCTTAACCGTTTATGAACTGGTGTCGCGTGGGCGTTTTCCCTGGCAAAATTTCATACGTCAATGGAGCGACGCCGATGAGCAGGCGGTAGAAGAGGCCCTGAAATTAACGGGTACGCAGGAGTTTGCACATTTACCTGTTGAAAAACTTTCTGGTGGGCAGCGCCAGCGTTGCTGGATTGCGATGGTGTTGGCGCAAAAGACGCCTTATATCCTGCTGGATGAACCCACAACCTGGCTTGATTTACGTTATCAGGTTGAAATTCTTGAGTTATTACATGATTTAACGCGTCATCACGGGCGTACAGTCGTCGTGGTGTTGCATGATCTGAATTTTGCCGTCAATTATGGCGATACGTTGATATTTTTACGCCAGGGGAAAGTGGTGCGTGTGTTGAATGAGGGGGAGCATTGCACGCCTGAGCTGGTAAAAGCTGTTTTTGACGTAGATGTTCACGCATCAATAAATCCTCTGACGGGAAAGCCGTTCTTCATGCCGTTTCGTGGTGTAGAAAAAGTATGATGCGCACAGGGCTGGTTACTGTAATTTTCCTCACCTTACTGCTGGTGGGATGCGTGGTATATCCAGGGATTGGTGCCCGATTTATTGCACCACAAACGGTGTTGCAGGCATTTCTTCATTTTGATCCGCAAAACTTCGATCACAACGTAATTGTAAGACTCCGTTTGCCGCGTTTAGCGGCAGCATTGCTTACCGGTGCTTCTCTTGGTGTTGCTGGTGCTTTGTTGCAGGCTGTCATTCGTAACCCATTGGGGGAGCCACATATTTTAGGCTTAAATGCCGGAGCCGCTCTTGCTGTCGTTGCCGCCAGTGCGCTTGGACTGGCCTTTCCGGTTGGACGCCCACTGCTGGCATCTACGGGGGGCGCGTTATTGTTCCTGTTGATATTGCTGCTTTCCTCCGCAGGGCGTTCAGGGGTAACGCCAATGAAAGTTACTTTATGCGGCGTGGCGCTATCGGCGTTCGTGTCCTCAATAACGGCTGCAATCCTGATTCTTGACGAACAAACACTGCTGGCGATGCGGACATGGCTAGCAGGTGATTTAGCGGGGCAGGATTGGGCGACGCTGGGTACGTCCGCCTGGTTTTCTCTGGGGGGATTTGTGTTAGCCCTTTACCTTGCGCCCTCCCTTAACATGTTGGCACTGGGCGATCGCATGGCGCAGGGGCTGGGCGTCTCTGTACTCCGCACGCGAACATTCACCCTGCTTGCGATCGCGTTGCTCTGTGGCGCAGCCGTATCGATTGCTGGCCCCATTGGTTTTGTCGGCCTGCTAGTACCGCAGATTGTCCGGCGTCTGGTATCAGCGGATCTGCGCGTTCTGCTCCCTCTTTCAGCTTGTGTCGGCGCGCTTTTGTTATTACTGGCAGATATTATTGCCCGGACGCTTTTCACGCCCCATGAGTTAGCGACCGGTGTCATGACGGCGTTAGTTGGTGCGCCTGTTTTTGTCATTATGGCGACGAGGATGTTCAAATGAGTCGGATAATGAACGTCGGGCTACGCCCACTACGTGTTGGTAAGTTTTCGACACTGGTACGCCCTAAAAATCTGCTGTTGCTTGGTGGGCTGTTCCTGCTTGCGGTTGGAATACTGATATTCGGTCTGATGCAGGGTTCTTTCTCTGTTCCGGCATCGGAAGTAGGACGAGCGTTGTTTGCTCCAGAAAACGTAAGCACAGACGCACGTTATATTGTGCAGGATATTCGCTTGCCGAGAGTCATCATGGCATTGCTATGCGGGGCCATGTTAGGTATGGCAGGGGCCGCAATGCAATCCATTGCACGTAACGGCCTTGCCGATCCTGGTTTAATCGGCGTCAAAGAAGGATGTAGCGTGGCTGTGCTGTGGCTGATTTTCCAGTTTCCAATGCTGGGAATGTTCTGGCGTCCAGTGGCTGGTCTTGCTGGTGGCCTGTTGGTGGCTTTAATCGTGATTTTTTGTGCGCGCGATATTTCCCGCCCGCGATTTGTTCTGATTGGTATTGGTGTTTCCTGGTTTTTCGCCGCCGGTATCGGTGTATTTATGACCACTGCAGATGTTCGAGATGTACAAACTGCATTGATGTGGTTATCGGGAAGCCTGCATGCAGCTAACTGGATGTTAGTCGGTATTTCAGCCTGTTGGATGTTGCCAGCCGCTCTTTTATTGCTGTTCACCGCCAGGACTGCGGATATCGCTCTGCTTGGTCATCAGGTGGCAACCGGGTTAGGCGTGAATAGTTCTCGCCTGGCGTTGTTACGTGTCGCCGCACCCATAATCCTGACAGCCGTCTGCGTTTCGTGTGTTGGTAACATCGGTTTTGTCGGATTGATAGCACCCCATATATCACGTTTTATTCTACGTGGCGGGCAGACGACATTACTGCTGGGGAGTGCGGTATCGGGGGCGTTGTTAGTTATTCTGGCGGATAGCATTGGTCGTTTGGCTTTTTTGCCTTTGCAACTGCCTGCCGGAATCATTATCTCACTGATTGGTGGACCATTTTTTTTGCTACTGCTCTGGCAGCGCAGGAACAGTTTTTAACGGGAGTTATATGCGTTTATTTTTTTCTCTGCTGATACTGTTGTCATTTTTTTCCCGTGCAACAGAACCTGTTCAGGTATTTACTGATGATTTAGGGCGCAAAGTCACTGTTCCTGCTCATCCAAAGAGAATTGTCTCTTTACACGATCTTGATATCACTATTCCTCTGATTGAGCTCGGTGTACCTCCTGTCGCCAGCCACGGGCGAACTCGGCCTGACGGTAGCCATTTCATTCGATCTGGCGCGTTATTGACAGGTGTCGACTTTGATAATTCATCGATCGCCTTTATTGGTACCGCTGATATTGATATTGAAGCGATTGTGGCGGCAAAGCCTGACCTGATCATCACAGAACCGACCCGTAATACGCCCATTGAACAACTTGAAAAAATTGCGCCCACGGTGAGCATTGATCATCTCAAAGGGGGCGCGCCAGAAATCTATCGCAAGCTGGCAGAACTTACAGGAACGCAGTCGAAGCTGGCGATACTTGAACGCCGCTATCAGGCACAAATCAATGCGCTGAAGGCGACGCTGGACAGCCAAAAAATAACGGTATCGGTGATTCAGGCAAACCAGGGAAAAATTAATGTGATGCATAGCTATCATTCGCTGGGGCGGGTATTACGCGATGCTGGTTTTCGTTTTCCGCCGCTGATTGAGAGCATTCCTGAAGGTGGGCGAATGGATGTGAGCGCGGAGCGTTTACCTGAACTGGATGCCGATTTTGTTTTTGCAACCTGGCGCGGTGACACCGGTGGTAAACCTCAGGATGAGCTGGCAGCAATGGAAAAAGTCATGCCGGGATGGTGTCAGTTTCTGACTGCCTGTCGTTCCGGGCGTTATGTGCTGATTTCTCGTGAAGAGGCAATTTCTAACTCCTTTGCATCTCTGGGGCTGATGGCTGCGCAGATACAATCACAAATTGCAGGGCGACCTCTACCGGAGGCTAAATGATCCAGAAAGATAAAGCGCGGGTTGATATTTTTGGTGAGCGTTTTCGCACTCGCGCGAGTCAGTTAACGCCTGGGTTAAGAGTTGTCGCCAGCTACATAAATGAGCATCGTGAAGTGGTACTCGAGCAAACGGCGATGGAAATTGCGGCCACGTTGAACACTTCCGATGCCACAGTTATCAGGGCTATACAGGCCCTGGGGTTTGCCGGGCTGCGTGATCTGAAACGCACTCTGGAACAGTGGCTTGGTCCAGCCCTTAGTTCCAGCGAAAAGATGTCTACGACGGTGAGTAACTTGACGAGCGATGTTAACACCGCAATCGACTTTGTTCTTGAAGGGCATTTGTATACCTGTAATGTCCTGTCAGAGCCTGAAAACCGCCACGCGCTTGCGCAAGCTGTAGCGTTGTTGGTGCAGGCACGGCAAGTCGCAATTTTTGGCATTGGCGCTTCGGGTATTCTGGCGGACTATACCGCACGACTATTCAACCGCATAGGTTTGCCTGCCACGGCACTAAACCGTACGGGTATTGGCCTTGCCGAGCAACTGATCGCGCTTCAACGTGGCGATGTTCTGATCATGATGGCGCAAAAATCAGCGCACCGGGAAGGGCTGACAACGCTTCGTGAGGCGAGGCGGCTGGGGATCCCTGTTATTTTGCTGACAAACGCTCTGGATTCACGTTTTAGCAAAGACGCCAGTATCGTGATTCATGTTCCGCGCGGGGATGAAAAAGGGAAAACGCCGCTACATGGTACGGTATTGTTGTGTCTGGAAATGATTGTCTGGTCGGTAGCTTCCGCAGTGCCGCAGCGTGCGGTTAAAACCATTAAGCGAATTAACGATTTCCATCGAGGACTGAAAACGGGAAGAAAGAATGGCTAATCTGGGCTGAGACCGGTAGCAGCACCGGCCTCTTTTTAGAAATGTCAAAGCCCCGGCTGCAGGATACGAATATTCATCTCCAGCACGTCACCTTTTACGGCTTCGCTATATGCTTTCATGTGCGGGGTTTGCAGATGCGCTTCAAGATGCGCGATGCTTTCCCACTGCTCAATCATCACGATAGAATCCGGTGCCATAGACTGGAAACTCACGCCAGCAGCGCAATCCACCATTGGCGCATAGCCGTGGCAACCTTCTTCTTTCAGTACGGTTGGAACGATTTTAGCAAACTGATCCAACACTGCCTGACGGTGATGTTGACCAGGACGAGTACGGATTTCTGCGATTACTGTAATCATGGTTAACTCCTTCTAAAGCCAGAGCTCTAGTTAACCAAAAATTTCCACAAGATGCTTGCGATATTCTTCAGTATAGCGGGGAACATCAGGCATTTTTATCACGTCATTAGCGATAAATGTCGGCAGCGGTTCCATGCCAAGGAACTGGTTTGCTTTATGGAACGGCAGGTACACACCGTCAACACCAACGCCGTGGAAGAACTGATCTTTTTCGGTGAAGGCTTCCATTGGTGCGTTCCAGGTCAGTGAAAGCATATATTTTTTGCCCTGTACCAGGCCGCCGGAACCGTATTTTTTTGATGGATCTTTGCGGGTACGACCATCGCTGGCATACAGAGTCCCGTGACCTTCGGTGAATACATCATCAATATATTTTTTCACTGTCCACGGCGCGCCCATCCACCAGCCTGGCATCTGCCAGATCACCACATCAGCCCAGAGAAAGTTTTGTACTTCCGCTTTGACATCGTAGTCGCTGTCGGCGCGAACAATGCGGACATCATGCCCGAGGTCGCGCAGTGTGCCATCCGCGACTTCGGTCAGGGTGTCGTTCAGTTGACCATTGGAGTGGGCGAATTTTTTCGCGCCGTTGATAATCAGGATGTTGCTCATTTTTTAACCTCAAGGTGAGACGTTTGCCGACTATAGTACGTCACAGAGCGGTATGGTGAAATTAGCAAAATGTGCAAAGTCTTTTGCGAATTTAGCAAAAGTCTGATCTTTCTCTGATTCACCGATGCGGGATAAATATTTTCTGAAAATGACAATACTTAAATCAACTTCCCATAAGCTCCCACAGGAGAGATGTATTATGCAAATGATACAGGAGTTTTTCGGAAAAAATGATTATGGAGAATATATATGTCAAATATCATATACTTATCAATTAAAGGGAAAATACAAGGTTTGATCTCTGAGGGTTGTGGTTCGTATGCATCTATTGGTAATAAATATCAAATAAATAATGTGGATGAAATTTTTGTTTTACAGTTCGACCATTCTTTAAGTCGAGAGTATAATGTAGTGCATCACCCCATAAAATTTTACAAGCCAATAGATAAATCCTCCCCTTTATTAAATGCCGCTCTTTCTGAAAATGAAGAGTTATCAGCTGTATTTAATTTTTATAGAATTAATTCTGGCGGTTGTATTGAAAGGTTTTACACAATTGAATTGCAAGGAGCACATTTATCGAATATTCTGACATGTTATCCACACTCAATTACACATGCGGGTAATCAGCCGGAAGAGGTCATTGTTCTTAATTATAAAAATATAACATGGAAGCACCATATCGCGAGTACGGAATCATATAGTTGTTGGGAAGAAAGGATTTTTTAAATATGAAAAGCGATCTCACTATAAAAAATAGATATTGTACAATTCCACAAGCGAAGTTCCGTAAATGGGATGAAATGGACGTTTTACTCTGGAAGTTAGGAAAAAATGATTCGCGTCGCCGTTCAGGAGTATATTATTTAAATGCTTATAAAGATGCATATGTACAATATAATAGAGACAAAATAATTAAACATGCATACGCCGCTGGAATTCGTCCAGAGTTACTGGGCGGCGTGGCCTGGATTGAGTCAGGAGGTATGCCTGAAAATTATAAGTTTCAGATATATGAAACAAAAAGAATGATCGGATTGTTAGATATGCCTGAAAATAAAACATCATTTGGCTCAATGGGTATACAAATACGAACCGCAGCGATTACTCTAGGTCTAGACCCTTCAGAATTAACTACCAGAAATCAGTTAGAGTTAGCGACATGCCTAATGGAGGATGATTTTACCTTTCAAATTGCTGCTACTTATTTAAGAGATCTTGTCCTTTTTGATTATCCCTCTTCGGCAACACTGTATATGACGAATGAGCAGTATATTATGGCTGGTATTAGATATAATCGTGGTGTTGAACGAGATTTGGGTTTTTTTATTTATTTAATTAATAATTTGCCTGCGCGTGATACAGATGATTATAAATTCATCTCTTATGGTATGAGGTTGTTAGAGATTAGAGAACATATCAAAAAATTGATTAATGAGTAATCAGATATGTTAAAAAAACAACTACTATCAATATTTGAAGCACTATTATATATAATGCTTACTTATTGGTTAATAGATTCTTTTTTTGCTTTCAATAAGTATGACTGGATGCTTGAGTCGGGAGACAATATTTGCAGTATACCTTCTGTTTCAGGCGAAGATCGTATATTGCAAGCAATGATTGCAGCATTTTTTCTTCTGACACCACTTATTATTCTTATCTTAAGAAAACTCTTTATGCGGGAAATGTTCGAGTTTTGGTTATATGTATTCTCGCTCGTTATTTGTCTGGGTTGTGGTTGGTGGCTTTTTTGGGGACGGTTTATATTTTGCTATTAGTAAAGTCTATGAGAGTCGTTTTAACGGCTCTCATAGACAGAGAAGTTACCAGCTTACCTTCGCTTCAAATCCACCTTGTTTCGCATTCCCAAATTCAACATTCATGTCATGCAGCTTGGCGATTCGCTGGACAATCGATAGCCCAAGTCCACTGCCGGTAGCGGTTTGTCCGGGTGGGCGATAGAAGCGTTCGCCAATTCGCGCCAGTGCCTCTGGCGTCACACCGGGGCCGTTATCCCTCACGATGAAATTATCGGCATTCAGCGTGACGTCTACCACGCTACCTTGTGGACTGTAGCGCACGGCGTTATCCAGCAAATTTCGCACCAACAAACTTAGCAATAGCGGTTGTCCGGTGCGTTTGATGCCGTTGGCTTTGAGTGTCAGTCGCACGTCAATTTTCGCCTGCTGCGCCGTGTGGTAAATATCCATCACCGACGATTGCAGGAGATCTTCAAGCGGGATCTCCGCGACGTCCTGAAGGTTATCCAGTGAGTCCAGCCGCGATAGCGTGAGCAGTTGATCAACCAGACGAGTAGCGCGATCGATCCCGGAATGTAATTGGAGCAGCGCTTTTTTCCGCGCCTGCGGATCATCGTCAGAGAGCTGAGCAACTTCGGTTTGCACTTTCAGCGCCGTTAACGGGCTACGAAGTTCGTGAGCTGCGTCGGAGGTAAAGCGTCGTTCACGAACCATCATCGTATGTGTGCGGGCGAACAGTTGATTTAGCGACTCAACCAGTGGGCGCACTTCGCTGGGTACGCCCGTCGCGTTTAGTGGTTTTTCCGAGTCTGGGTCACGCATACGTAGTGCCAGCGCCAGTTTGTTCAGCGGCGCGAGTTCACGACCCAGTAGTACCATCATGATGATTAACATAATCGGCAGTGCGACCAGCCACGGGATCAATTGTCCGGCAACAATCGCCAGCGCCATGTCTTCACGGTATTCCCATTCCTGACCCACAACGATGCGATATTTGCCATCAGGTGAGGTCATCCAGACAAAACGCCAGGGATCGTCTTCACCGACCAGTTGCCCGTCAGCAAAACCTTCCCGCTGATAGCTATAGGGAATATCTTCTCCGTTATCGCCATCGTTAAGGACCATTCTGCCGTCGTGGGTAAAGATGGCAAAGGTCAGCGCATCGTCATCAACATGACCGTGTTTTAATTTATTTGGCGTCTGTGCCATGCGATCCGCCGCGTTGATTTCGTTGAGATCGAGCGTACTTAACCGTTTGGCAAACAGCATCAGTTGGGTGTCGAACAACTCATCGACGTTATCCGTTGTTTGTTTCCAGGCGACAAAGCTGGAAAGCAGCCAGGTCACCGAGGCCAGAATTAAAAAGATTAGCGTCAGCCTGCCTCGCAGACTAAGACGTTGGGTAAATTTCATTTCTCACCTAATGTGTAGCCAATACCATGAACGGTACGAATAAAATCACTACCGAGTTTGCGTCGCAGATGATGCACATGCACTTCAACGGCATTACTGGTGACCTCTTCGTCCCAGGTATACAGTTTCTCTTCAATCAGTTTGCGCGGCAGTACCCGACCAGCGTTACGCATCAGTAATTCCAGCAGGGCAAATTCTTTTGGTTTCAGCGTTAAGGGTTCGCCAGCCAGCGTGGCGATACGTTTGCCGGGGTCGAGCATGACGTTGCCGTGGCGCAGCTCGTTGCTGGCCTGGCCGTTGGTTCGGCGCATCAGAGCTTCCAGCCTGGCGGCGACTTCTATCAACGCAAAAGGTTTACACAGATAATCGTCAGCTCCCAGACGCAGCCCTTCTACACGTTCCGCCAGCGCATCGCGCGCAGTCAGGATCAATACAGGCTCACGCTGACCTTTTCCTCGCCATTCGCGCAAAATATCGCGACCATCCATGCCTGGTAAGGTTAAATCCAGGATCACCGCATCATAAGGCGCGCTATATAGCGCTTCTTTTCCCTGACGACCTTGTGTAAACCAGTCGACGCTAAAACCCATTTTACTAAGGCCCGTTTTGATGCCGTCGCCAATCAGCATGTCATCTTCTATCAGTAAAATTCGCATTTTTTCATCCCTGCGATAACCGTATTTGCTGCCAGTAAACCGTGTTGTAACGCGCTCTGTACAGCATTAAATTTTATTTTTTTCCCTTAAGAAGTTGTTAAGGACTATCTTGTTAAATGCTCGGAAACAGACATTAAAGGGAGTAATAAACATGAAAAAATTCGCAGCAGTAATCGCAGTAATGGCCCTGTGCAGTGCACCGGTTATGGCAGCAGAGCAGGGAGGTTTTTCTGGCCCATCGGCAACGCAAAGTCAGGCCGGAGGATTCCAGGGGCCGAACGGCAGCGTAACGACCGTAGAAAGCGCAAAATCCCTGCGTGACGACACCTGGGTAACCCTACGCGGCAATATCGTTGAACGCATCTCTGACGATCTCTACGTGTTCAAAGATGCCAGCGGTACTATCAATGTTGATATCGACCACAAACGCTGGAACGGCGTGACGGTGACGCCGAAAGATACGGTTGAGATTCAGGGGGAAGTCGATAAAGACTGGAACTCTGTTGAAATTGACGTCAAACAGATCCGCAAAGTAAATCCGTAATTGTTACCGCTCCCGGGACGCGTTCCCGGGAATAATTTCGCAGGGAGGCAAAATGACAAACCTGACACTGGATGTAAATATTATCGATTTCCCATCAATCCCTGTGGCGATGTTGCCGCACCGCTGTAGCCCTGAGTTGCTCAACTACAGCGTGGCGAAATTTATCATGTGGCGTAAAGAGACGGGGCTTTCTCCTGTTAACCAAAGCCAGACTTTTGGCGTCGCCTGGGACGACCCTGCCACCACCGCACCGGAAGCGTTTCGCTTTGATATCTGCGGCAGCGTTAGCGAACCGATCCCCGATAATCGTTATGGCGTGAGTAATGGCGAACTTACCGGTGGGCGTTATGCTGTTGCCCGCCATGTTGGCGAGCTGGACGATATTTCACATACGATATGGGGCATCATTCGCCACTGGCTACCTGCAAGCGGCGAAAAAATGCGCAAAGCCCCGATCCTGTTTCACTACACCAATCTTGCCGAAGGGATGACAGAGCGGCGACTGGAAACGGATATTTATGTGCCGTTGGCGTGATGGGGAATCTTTACCGGAGTGTGAGCCAAATCACTCGCGATAAGTTTGAGCAAACAATGCCACAGGCGTATTGTTGTCGGGCTTATAATTTCTCCGGTAAGGAATACCATGTATACGCGAAATTTATTATGGCTGGTCAGCCTGGTAAGTGCGGCTCCTCTCTACGCTGCTGACGTTCCCGCCAACACACCGCTCGCCCCGCAACAAGTCTTTCGTTACAACAATCATAGCGACCCAGGCACGCTCGACCCGCAAAAGGTAGAGGAGAATACTGCCGCGCAGATTGTGCTGGATCTGTTTGAAGGTCTGGTATGGATGGACGGTGAAGGCCAGGTGCAGCCCGCTCAGGCTGAACGCTGGGAGATACTTGACGACGGCAAGCGCTATATTTTCCATCTGCGTAGCGGTTTGCAGTGGTCAGACGGTCAGCCTCTGACGGCAGAGGATTTTGTCCTCGGCTGGCAGCGCGCGGTTGACCCGAAAACGGCAAGCCCTTTTGCTGGCTATCTGGCACAGGCGCACATTAACAATGCCGCGGCTATTGTTGCGGGTAAAGCAGATGTTACATCGCTGGGTGTCAAAGCGACGGATGATCGTACTCTTGAAGTTACGCTTGAGCAGCCAGTTCCTTGGTTCACGACGATGCTCGCCTGGCCGACGCTGTTCCCGGTTCCTCATCATGTCATCGCTAAACATGGCGATAGCTGGAGTAAGCCAGAGAACATGGTTTACAACGGTGCCTTTGTGCTTGATAAATGGGTAGTTAACGAAAAGATTACTGCACGCAAAAATCCAAAGTACCGCGATGCGCAACATACAGTATTGCAACAGGTTGAGTATCTGGCGCTGGATAATTCGGTCACCGGCTATAACCGCTATCGTGCGGGAGAGGTCGATCTCACCTGGGTTCCGGCGCAGCAAATTCCCGCCATTGAAAAATCACTGCCTGGCGAGCTACGAATTATCCCGCGTCTGAACAGCGAATATTACAACTTTAACCTTGAGAAACCGCCATTTAACGATGTGCGGGTGCGTCGGGCGCTATATCTTACGGTTGATCGACAGCTTATTGCGCAAAAGGTACTGGGGTTGAGAACGCCCGCAACCACGCTGACGCCGCCAGAGGTAAAAGGCTTTAGCGCGACGACGTTCGATGAACTGCAAAAGCCAATGAGTGAGCGCGTCGCGATGGCAAAAGTCTTGCTGAAACAGGCGGGATACGACGCCTCTCATCCGCTACGCTTTGAGCTGTTCTACAACAAGTACGATCTGCATGAAAAGACCGCGATAGCGTTGTCTTCCGAATGGAAAAAATGGCTGGGTGCACAGGTGACGCTGCGCACAATGGAGTGGAAAACCTATCTTGATGCCCGACGAGCCGGTGATTTTATGCTGTCTCGGCAGTCGTGGGATGCGACGTACAATGATGCCTCCAGCTTCCTGAACACGCTCAAAAGCGATAGTGAAGAAAACGTCGGTCACTGGAAAAATGCGCAGTATGACGCCTTACTAAACCAGGCCACGCAGATCACTGATGCGACAAAGCGTAATGCGTTGTATCAGCAGGCAGAAGTGATCATCAACCAGCAGGCACCGCTGATTCCCATCTACTATCAGCCGTTAATCAAACTGCTTAAACCCTACGTTGGCGGTTTTCCGCTGCATAATCCCCAGGATTATGTCTACAGCAAAGAGTTGTATATCAAGGCACATTGATGCCTTTATCGCCGTCGGAGCACGTCCGGCGGCGCTATTCACGCTGATCTCCTGTGACTCGACGCGGCAGATAATGTAGTATCTCCGGCAATATTGCCCCTTTGAAGGCTGGCGAATAAGTTGAGGAATCAGAATTAATGAGCGATATGGCAGAGCGCCTTGCGCTACATGAATTTACGGAAAACGCCTACTTAAACTACTCCATGTACGTGATCATGGACCGTGCGTTGCCGTTTATTGGTGATGGTCTGAAACCTGTTCAGCGCCGCATTGTGTATGCGATGTCTGAGCTGGGCCTGAATGCCAGCGCCAAATTTAAAAAATCGGCCCGTACCGTCGGTGACGTACTGGGTAAATACCATCCGCACGGCGATAGTGCCTGTTATGAAGCGATGGTCCTGATGGCGCAGCCGTTCTCTTACCGTTATCCGCTGGTTGATGGTCAGGGGAACTGGGGTGCGCCGGACGATCCGAAATCGTTCGCGGCAATGCGTTACACCGAATCCCGGTTGTCGAAATATTCCGAGCTGCTATTGAGCGAGCTGGGGCAGGGGACGGCTGACTGGGTGCCAAACTTCGACGGCACTTTGCAGGAGCCGAAAATGCTGCCTGCCCGTCTGCCAAACATTTTGCTTAACGGCACCACCGGTATTGCCGTCGGCATGGCGACCGATATTCCACCGCATAACCTGCGTGAAGTGGCTCAGGCGGCAATCGCATTAATCGACCAGCCGAAAACCACTCTCGATCAGCTGCTGGATATCGTGCAGGGGCCGGATTATCCGACTGAAGCGGAAATTATCACTTCGCGCGCCGAGATTCGTAAAATCTACGAGAACGGACGTGGTTCAGTGCGTATGCGCGCGGTGTGGAAGAAAGAAGATGGCGCGGTGGTTATCAGCGCATTGCCGCATCAGGTTTCAGGTGCGCGCGTACTGGAGCAAATTGCTGCGCAAATGCGCAACAAAAAGCTGCCGATGGTTGACGATCTGCGCGATGAATCTGACCACGAGAACCCGACCCGTCTGGTGATTGTGCCGCGTTCCAACCGCGTGGATATGGATCAGGTGATGAACCACCTCTTTGCTACCACCGATCTGGAAAAGAGCTATCGCATTAACCTCAATATGATCGGTCTGGATGGTCGTCCGGCGGTGAAAAACCTGCTGGAAATCCTCTCCGAATGGCTGGTGTTCCGCCGCGATACCGTGCGCCGCCGACTGAACTATCGTCTGGAGAAAGTCCTCAAGCGCCTGCATATCCTCGAAGGTTTGCTGGTGGCGTTTCTCAATATCGACGAAGTGATTGAGATCATTCGTAATGAAGATGAACCGAAACCGGCGCTGATGTCGCGGTTTGGCCTTACGGAAACCCAGGCGGAAGCGATCCTCGAACTGAAACTGCGTCATCTTGCCAAACTGGAAGAGATGAAGATTCGCGGTGAGCAGAGTGAGCTGGAAAAAGAGCGCGACCAGTTGCAGGGCATTTTGGCTTCCGAGCGTAAAATGAATAACCTGCTGAAGAAAGAACTGCAGGCAGACGCGCAAGCCTACGGTGACGAACGTCGTTCGCCGTTGCAGGAACGCGAAGAAGCGAAAGCGATGAGCGAGCACGACATGCTGCCGTCTGAACCTGTCACCATTGTGCTGTCGCAGATGGGCTGGGTACGCAGCGCTAAAGGCCATGATATCGACGCGCCGGGCCTGAATTATAAAGCGGGCGATAGCTTCAAAGCGGCGGTGAAAGGTAAGAGCAACCAACCGGTAGTGTTTGTTGATTCCACCGGTCGTAGCTATGCCATCGACCCGATTACGCTGCCGTCGGCGCGTGGTCAGGGCGAGCCGCTCACCGGCAAATTAACGTTGCCGCCTGGAGCGACCGTTGACCATATGCTGATGGAAAGCGACGATCAGAAACTGCTGATGGCTTCCGATGCGGGTTACGGTTTCGTCTGCACCTTTAACGATCTGGTGGCGCGTAACCGTGCAGGTAAGGCTTTGATCACCTTACCGGAAAATGCCCATGTTATGCCGCCGGTGGTGATTGAAGATGCTTCCGATATGCTGCTGGCAATCACTCAGGCAGGCCGTATGTTGATGTTCCCGGTAAGCGATCTGCCGCAGCTGTCGAAGGGCAAAGGCAACAAGATTATCAACATTCCATCGGCAGAAGCCGCGCGTGGCGAGGATGGCCTGGCGCAACTGTACGTTCTGCCGCCGCAAAGCACGCTGACCATTCATGTTGGGAAACGCAAAATTAAACTGCGTCCGGAAGAGCTACAGAAAGTCGCTGGCGAACGTGGACGCCGCGGTACGTTGATGCGCGGTTTGCAGCGTATCGATCGTGTTGAGATCGACTCTCCTCGCCGTGCCAGCAGCGGTGATAGCGAAGAGTAATATGCCGGGGAGGGCGCTGTTTCCTCCCGCTTGCAAGGAACGCCGGATGAAACGTTAAGTCGTCATCCGGCAGCGTATTCAATCTCCGGAAACGATAAAAATTCCCTTGAAACCGTTGTTTATTCATGCGTTGCGATTAACAATACGCTTTTCCAGAGAGCGGCTTTTAACAATGCCCTAACCTGATTTTCAGGTGACGTACAATGCCAGTCTCTCAGACCTTCAGAGGGTGTTATGCTATATATCTTTCGTCTTATTATTACCGTGATTTACAGCATCTTAGTCTGTGTATTCGGCTCCATTTACTGCCTTTTCAGCCCGCGTAACCCGAAACATGTGGCCACCTTTGGGCATATGTTTGGCCGTCTTGCGCCGCTTTTCGGCCTGAAAGTGGAGTGCCGCAAACCTGCAGACGCTGAAAGCTACGGCAATGCTATCTATATTGCTAACCACCAGAACAATTATGACATGGTGACGGCATCGAACATTGTGCAGCCGCCGACAGTGACGGTAGGTAAAAAGAGCTTGCTGTGGATCCCCTTCTTCGGGCAGTTGTACTGGTTAACCGGCAACTTATTGATCGACAGAAACAATCGCACTAAAGCTCACGGCACTATTGCGGAAGTAGTGAATCACTTCAAAAAACGCCGTATTTCCATCTGGATGTTCCCGGAAGGAACCCGCAGCCGTGGTCGCGGCCTGCTGCCGTTCAAGACCGGGGCATTTCACGCGGCAATTGCGGCGGGCGTCCCGATTATACCCGTGTGCGTCTCTACAACTTCGAATAAGATTAATCTTAATCGGCTACACAACGGTCTGGTGATTGTCGAAATGCTGCCGCCAATTGACGTCAGTCAGTATGGCAAAGATCAGGTTCGCGAGTTGGCTGCCCATTGTCGTTCGATAATGGAACAAAAAATCGCCGAGCTCGATAAAGAAGTCGCAGAACGCGAAGCCGCCGGAAAAGTTTAAGTCGGCAATCTGTATTTTTGCGGGGAACACTTTCCTGCACGGTATTACTTTAGCCAGTTTTACATGGAGCAAATATGTCACTCAGTCGGCGTCAGTTCATTCAGGCATCGGGGATTGCACTTTGTGCAGGCGCTGTTCCCCTGAAGGCCAGCGCAGCCGGGCAACAGCAACCGCTACCCGTTCCGCCGCTGCTTGAATCTCGCCGTGGGCAACCGCTGTTTATGACTGTACAACGTGCGCACTGGTCATTTACGCTAGGGACACGCGCGTCGGTTTGGGGAATCAATGGTCGTTACCTGGGGCCGACTATCCGCGTCTGGAAGGGCGACGATGTTAAGCTTATTTACAGCAATCGCCTGACAGAAAATGTCTCAATGACGGTGGCCGGGCTACAGGTACCTGGTCCGCTGATGGGCGGTCCGGCACGGATGATGTCGCCAAACGCTGACTGGGCACCCGTACTGCCCATTCGCCAGAACGCAGCTACTCTGTGGTATCACGCCAATACTCCCAACCGCACGGCTCAGCAGGTCTATAACGGCCTTGCCGGAATGTGGCTGGTGGAAGATGAAGTCAGCAAATCGCTGCCTATCCCCAACCATTATGGTGTGGATGATTTTCCGGTCATTATTCAGGATAAACGGCTGGATAACTTTGGTACGCCAGAATATAACGAACCGGGAAGCGGCGGCTTTGTTGGTGATACGCTGCTGGTTAACGGTGTACAAAGCCCGTACGTTGAAGTCTCGCGTGGCTGGGTGCGCTTGCGTCTGTTGAACGCGTCGAACTCTCGTCGCTATCAACTACAGATGAGCGATGGTCGCCCGTTACATGTGATTTCTGGCGATCAGGGATTCCTGCCCGCTCCTGTATCGGTGAAGCAACTTTCGCTGGCACCGGGCGAGCGTCGTGAGATTCTGGTGGATATGAGCAACGGTGATGAAGTGTCGATTACCTGTGGCGAAGCGGCGAGCATTGTTGATCGTATTCGTGGCTTCTTTGAGCCATCCAGCATTCTGGTTTCTACGCTGGTGCTAACGCTGCGCCCAACCGGCCTTCTGCCGCTGGTCACTGACAGTCTTCCGATGCGCTTGCTGCCAACTGAAATCATGGCCGGTTCGCCGATTCGCAGTCGCGATATTAGTCTGGGTGATGACCCGGGTATTAATGGACAACTGTGGGACGTCAACCGTATTGATGTCACCGCGCAGCAAGGAACGTGGGAACGCTGGACGGTGCGCGCGGACGAGCCGCAAGCGTTCCATATTGAAGGCGTGATGTTCCAGATCCGTAACGTGAATGGTGCGATGCCGTTCCCGGAAGACAGAGGCTGGAAAGATACCGTTTGGGTTGACGGACAAGTGGAGCTGCTTGTTTATTTCGGTCAGCCTTCCTGGGCGCACTTCCCGTTCTACTTCAACAGTCAGACGCTGGAAATGGCGGACCGTGGCTCGATTGGGCAACTGTTGGTCAATCCGGTACCGTAATGGACCAATTCAATGCCCCACAGAGTGGTGGGGCATTGAAAATTACTCAGTATGCAGTCTTCATTGTGTATCAGGTCGAAAATAATCCTGGCAGCATCAGACTAAGCTGCGGGAAATAACAAATAATTGCCATTACTACAAACAATGCCAGAAACATCGGCAGTAATGGTTTTATTGCCCTGTCGATACTGACCTTACCAATGCTGCACCCCACAAACAGAATGGTGCCGACAGGTGGTGTGCAAAGGCCAATGGTTAAGTTGAAAACCATAATGATGCCGAAGTGAATCGGATCAATCCCCAGATGCTGGGCGATCGGCAGGAAAATAGGTGTAAATATCAGGATCGCCGGCGTGATATCCATAAAGGTACCGACGATCAACAGAATGATATTGATAATAAAAAGAATGACCCATTTGTTATCCGAAACGCGGGTAATCAGTTCGTTGATCAACTCAGGAACATCAGCATTCGTCATGGCCCATGACATCCCCATCGAGCAGCCTACCAGTAACAGAACAATTGAACTGGTTACTACGGAGTCTAACAGAATATCATTGAGCTTCTTAAGAGTGATTTCCCGGTAAATCATCGCCAGGGCTAAACTATAAATTACCGCAATTGCCGATGCTTCTGTAGGCGTAAATACCCCCGCGATAATACCGCCAATAATGATAAAAATAAGCATCAGGCTAGGAATTGATTCGCGGAATACCTGTAAAAACTGACGGTAATTAATGCGCTCGGCCACCGGATAATGGTGACGTCGGGCATAAAGTGCAGCTACAAACATTAAGGCAACAGCGGTGAGGATGCCCGGCAGATATCCAGCTAAGAACAACGCAGCGACAGAAGTCCCGCCACTGGCGAGGGAATAAACAATCAACACATTGCTCGGTGGGATCATCAGGCCAATGGGGGCAGAGGCAATATTAACCGCTGCTGAAAACGCCGGATCATATCCCTCTTTTTCTTGCAGTGGTGACATAATCCCACCTACCGCTGCGGCTGACGCAACGGCTGAACCTGAAATCGCACCAAACAGTGTATTCGCGAGGATATTACAATGAGCCAGTGAGCCAGGAAGACGCCCAACTAATGCTTGCGCCAGGTTAACCAGTCGTCTGGCTATACCACCGGTATTCATAATGTTTCCGGCTAACACGAAGAAGGGAATGGCTAATAGCGTAAAGCCATCCAGCCCCACAGTCATCTTTTGCGAAATCACAGAAATGGCGGCATCGGGTGGTAAGGCAGTAATAATAGATAACAGCGAAGAAAGACCAATCGCAAAAGTAATTGGCACACCTATTGCCAGCATGACGGCAAAACTGCCAAATAAAATTAAGACGGGGTAGATATATTCAAAGTCCATATTTCCCTCGTTAATGAAAATTCCGTTTACGATAGTTGTCAATAATATTCATTACTGAATACCAGACCAGAATAAGCCCACTGACAGGCATAACCCAATATACTTTATCCATTGGCCATTTTAATACTGGAGAGATTTGTCCAACATGTTGTGCTTTTTCAACAACAATATTCCCGCCATAGATCATGAAAATAACCGCAAAGACCGTAATAATAATTTGGATAAAACTGTCAAGCGTCAGAACAGATGCAGCCGGAAGTTTTTGAGCCAACAAATCAATGGCCAGATGTTTTTTTAAACCCGCAGTATATACACCGCCAAGCAAAATCATCCACATAAATAAAATCTGGGTGAACTCATCAAGCACAGTGCTGGGAGCGTTAAAAATAAAACGTGCAATAACTTGCCAGGTTACGCAGAACACCATAATGGCGAGAATAATGCAGCAACATCCGGCAAGGATCTTATTAAGAATATGAGTGAGTGTTCGCATAAGTCTTCCATGAAAAGGCAGGAATTACCTGCCCATTAGGGTTACATACTTTCTACTAGCTCAAGGTTTTTGGCTGATTGTGCATCTTTCGCCTTGAATTCATCGTATAACGGTTTGACGCGTTCTTTGAAAGCGGATTTATCAACATCAACAACTGTTGCGTTCATCCCTTTCATTTTGTCGTAGGCTTCTTTTTCAGCCGCAGGCCAAATGACGTCCTTCATCTGCATCATTGACTCATCGGCTGCTTTTAATAATGCCGTGCGCTCTTTATCACCAAGTTTATTCAACACGTCGGTGCTGATAATTAACACATCGGGTACCATGGTGTGTTCATCACGTGAATAGACTTTTGCGACTTCGGCGTGACGCATATCGGCATAGACAACGGTATTGTTCTCTCCGCCATCAACCACTCCTTGCTGAAGTGCGGTGTAGAGTTCGCCTTGCGCCATCGGGGTAGCGACACCACCGAGTGCTTTCATCATTGCAATGGCGCTGGGGCTTTGTTGAACCCTGATTTTCATTCCCGCTAAATCTTCAGGTTTTGTAATCGGTTTATTGGAATAAAAACTTCTCGCACCACCGTCATAGTACGTAATACCAACAAAACCTTTGCTTTCTGATGAATTAAGTATTTTTTTACCTAAATCACTTTGCAGAACACGATAATAGTGATCACGGTCGCGGAATAAGAACGGCAGACTGAAAAGGCTGTAATCCGGAGCAAATGATTCTAGTGATGCGGCATTAACCTTAACCATCTGTAATGCACCGGAGTTCATTAATTCCAGTGATTCACGCTCATTACCTAATGTCGCATTTGGGTAAATGCGAATAACTAATTCACCATTAGAATACTCTTTGGTTTTATCCGCTAAATAGCTTAATGCTTTATGGACAGCATGGCTTTTATCCTGATTATGACTCAGTTTTAATGTTGTTTTTGCCAGTGTGGTATTAGATATTAATAAACAACTGGTTAACAGCATAAGCGATGCCGTCAGAGGACGAAGTGCTTTCATATCCTGCTCCTGGTTAATATAACAGAAACGATAAATACAGCGCTTTTCTATCGTTATAATAAAAAATAGTGATTAATTCTCTGCCAGATAATGGAATATTCCTGCCGGAACCGGAATACCTTCCTGTTGGCATTTTTCTTTGTAGTGCATTTGCGGATCGTTCGGCGCTAACACTTTTTCGACACCAGGAGCCGGTTTAACGGCATGCAGCTCCGTGACCATTTTCGCCATAGTTTTTGCAAAAACAGGATTGCCGAGCTTTTTCGGATCGATGGCAATAACCAAACTTGCCAGCTTACGCATCTTGTCATAATCACCATACATGCGAACAATATGGTTGCCAAAATTCGCATTCATCAGCACGCCAGTCAGTGCATCAATAGCCAGTGCAATGCCTGAACCTTTGTGTTGGCCGAAAGGTAGCAGGTTTTCAATCTTATACGGATCAGTGGTGCCATAACCGTTTTTATCTATCGCCAGCCCTTCACCAATATGTTTTCCGGTTTCCTTTGCATGAAGTATTTTGCCGAAAGCCGTGGCACTGGTCGCCATATCAACAATCATCGGATGGCTGTTTTCCACCGGGAAACCAAAGGCGATGGGGTTAGTTCCCAAAAAGCGCTCGGCGCCGCCATGGGGAGCCACGCAGGTATCGGTTTGCGTCATTACGATAGCAACCAACCCTTTGTTGGTGATCATCTCTGCAAAATAAGATAACGCACCACAGTGAGACGTGTTTTTAACGCTAACAAAACCGAGACCCTCTTGCTGGGCCAGTTTAATAGCGTGCTCAGTGGCGCTAATTAATGCGGAATGCCCCATTCCGTCGTCAGAGTCGAGAATGGCCACTGACGGTGAAATTTGCTCAATGCTAAACTGCGGGGCTTTATTTAACCCTCCGGCAGCAAGGCGGGTGCAATAATGTTCGACACGCATAACACCATGTGAATGCACACCGGTAATATCGGCATGTACTAAAACATCTGTCACCTGTTGTGTGGTGTCGGTATCCAGCCCGGCGGTATGTAATTTGTGGTGCACCAGTGATTTTAAATTTTCTTCACTGACATAAACAGTTGTCATATTTGTTCCCTTAAAAAGTGATCACACCTTTGACCATATTTTTATTTTCTACAACGTTACGCTGGTAATCTTCGCCAACACTAAAGAAATCGAACGCCTGGTTTTTCATTAAATTTTCGTGAATTTTATTGCTGCGCATCAGTTTAATCACCAACGCAAAATCTTCCCGTGTGGCATTGCGGCTGCTGAGTAACGTTGTCTCTTTTTTATGGAAGGTCGGATCGTCAATAACAAGTTCACCAATGTACAAACCGATGAAAACAATTTTGCCGCCATGACGAATAAGATTTACATCATGACTCATTGAAGCTTTATTTCCCGTCGCATCCAGTACTATGCAAGCCAGTTCGCCTCCAAAGGCCTCACGAAGCGCGGCAATAAAATCTTCCTGTGTGGGATTGAAGGCATTAATCGCCAGATGATCCACAACGTGCTGGCGACGTTGACAGTCAATATCAGCAACAACAACATGTGCCCCTTTAGCCCTGGCGATGGCTGCGGTAGCCAGACCGATTGGCCCAGCGCCAATCACCAGTACGTTTTGTTCAGCCTTGATCTCTGCCCGACGAACGGCATGTGCACCAATGGCGAAACATTCAACCAATGCTCCGGCACTGTCGCTGACCTCGTCAGGGAGAGGCACAAGGTTGTCTTCACGTACCGCAAGGTACTCACTAAAACCCCCATCCTGATGCACGCCATACAGCGAAACACGTTCGCAGCAGTTCGTTTTCTCTTCCCGACAGGCTGCGCACTCGCCACACGGAATGCATGGGATGACGGAATAGCGCTGGCCTAGCTGTGCTGTTTGGCACTGGCTGCCTCGCGAAACCGCTTCGGCGCATATTTCATGACCTAATACACGTGGGTAGCTAAAAAAAGGCTGTCTGCCGGCAAAAGCGTGAATATCAGTACCACAAATACCCACAGCTTTGATTTTTAACAGCACTTCATTATCTGCTGGTGTGGGAATATCCTTTTCCACATATTCCATAACGCCAGGCTGCTGACAAATTAATGTTTTCATTTCTGCTCATCCGATAATAATTGGCTGATGGTGGCCTTGATGCCTTTGTTTTTTATATTTGCAAAGGCGATTTTTATTTCATTTATAAATGGCTGATGGTTGCTTAAATCACCAAATATGGCGCTAAGGTGCAGTAATGCGAGCGCCTGTTGCCATGCGTCTTGTTGTTCCTTTATTAGCGCCTGAAGTTGGTCATTCATTGGATCAGCGACAGACTGGCTTTTCTCAACAGCATCAATGACATAATGCAACCAACCAGCAACGAGCAGTGACAGAACAGCATTGTTTTGTTTTTGCTGATGCAATTTCAGCCAGGGCGTCAGCGCTCGCTGGGGAAGCTTTTGCGAACCGTCCATAGCGATTTGCCCGGTACGGTGTGCAACATTACGGTTGCTAAAGCGTTCAATTAACAGGTCGGCGTATTCCTGGATGTTGATATTTAAGTCTGGATTAAGTGTTCGGGCTTGTTCATTAATCATCAGTTGGCGGGTAATGGAACGAAAATTAGCGTCTTCCATGCATTGCCAGATAAACTCATAGCCAGCCAGTGAGCCGTTATAAGCCAGAAATGAATGGCTACCATTTAACATGCGTAACTTCATCTCTTCATAAGGCTGAACATTGCTGACAAACATCGCGCTGGCTTTATCCCATTCCGGTCGTCCGCGCACAAAATTATCTTCGATCACCCACTGACGAAATGATTCGCAGACGATCCCGCAGGGATCGGCATAACCGGTTTTAGTTTCCAGTAAGGCGAATTGCGATTCAGTCATTGCCGGAACAATGCGATCGACCATCGTGCCTGGAAATGAGACATTTTCTTCGATCCACTGAGCCAGGGGCTGGTCCAGTTGTCGGGCAAAACCGAGAACGGCATTGCGCGTCAGATGCCCATTGTCTGGCAAGTTGTCACAGGAGAGCACACTAAAAGCGGCGAGTCCTGTCGCTTTACGTTGTTGCAAAGCACAGACGATCACGCCAATAGCTGACAGAGGCGCATCCGGGTTTTGTAGATCGTGTTGGATTAATCCATTGGTGAGATCAAGTGAACGTGTTTGCGGATCGAGGCAATAACCTTTCTCGGTGATGGTTAATGAAACGATTTTTACCTGAGGTTCAGCCAGTTTATGGATTGCTGCGGCAATGCCATCTCTGGGGGTATGAATACCGCCAGCCACCGAACGCACAAGGCGTGAGGTAGATTGCGATGCAGATGTTTCCACAACCGAAAACAGCCCATTTTGCGCATTTAAGTTTTCGATCAGTTGAGCATCACCAAACAGGTTAATCTCAAAGATCCCCCAGCGGGTGTCCGAAAGTTGATTAGTGAGATCCGTGTAGACAGCCTGGTGTCCGCGATGAAAAGCGCCAAAACCAATATGGACAATATCTGCCTGTAACCCGCCCCGAGGCCAGGTGGTTACCTGATCATAGTGGGCGGCATCGATACTTTCGTTCCCTGACATTATGCTCTTACTCCTGGTGGCTTGTGTGTATACCAATTTGCATAATTCATTAGACCAAAAACAGAGAGATGCATCACGCTTGCAGAGAAAGGTAAAAGTACGAAACAGAACAACAAGGCGTTATTTATATCTGTATCAATGAGTTATATGAATAAAATGAAAGGAAAGTTTTTTAGAGGTCAGTTTTTAGGATAATTGCCGCTAATCTAAGATATCTGATGATAGTCGATTTATTAGACCAATTAAAAAGAGAGCGTGTACCAGTGGAGGGCGGAAGGCAGAGCCGGCGTTATTTTTTCCGCCAGCTCTGGACTAATGAAGGTTAACGAGCGAAGAAAAAGTCATCAAAATCGCTGATGGAAGCGTCTTGTTTGAAGATTTTGATCAGTTCATTTTTGCTGTTTTCCAGATGTCTCCAGGACGCTTCCCTGGCGAGCTCTGAATCTTTCTGTTGCAGAGCCAGGAAAATAGCCCGGTGATCTTCCAGCCATTGCAGACGCAAATGCTTTTCATGCAGGTACTTGTAGTTAAGTTTCTTCCAGCGGGGGTTTTCTGTACGAACTGCCCGCCATAATTCAGCAGCTTGTTTGATGAGTACCCGATTTTGCGTCGCTTCGGCAATAATGCTATGAAATCGGTGATCCAGGTCTTCAAATTTATCACTTTCCGCAGCGATGGCTTTTTCCTGTAATCCAATGATTTTCTTCAACTCTTGTAACTCGTTAAAGCTGATCTGGCTGGCAGCAAAACCGGTAATATTGCTCTCAATTACCTGACGTGCCTGTAACAGTTCAAACGGGCCAATTTCTGAATAGGGCATTAATGATTTCTGGTTGAGCTTATCGGTGGAGTCGACAAAGAAAATCCCTGACCCTTGCTTCACATTCAATACGCCTTTCAGTTCCAGCATAATGATGGCTTCACGAATGGTAGTTCGGCTGGTATTAAACCGCTCGCTCAGTTCACGTTCTGAAGGTAAGCGTTCTCCGGCCTTAAATACGCCTGAATACAGCAGCTCTTCAATCTGTAGACCAATATCGTAATAGCGGCGCTTTGTAATAACCTGTTCCATACCTTGCCTTACTGTGGGTGTCCTCGGATAGCCGATCGTCGTGCAATATGATTTGAACGTTGCTGATCGGCATAAATAGTAGCGGCAGTTGCCACGATACCGCCAGCCTTAAATGTGCTTGCCCAAGTCGGGCAGTGAAAAACCTCACCAGGGTATTTCGCCACCGTTCATCAACATCACTTCATTTCCGCGCGTGATACAGCGTATAATCCCCGGCCTTTGATTATTTTTTTACCATTTCTGGAAGCAAAATGAGCTCTATCTCCCTGATCCAACCGGATCGCGACCTGTTCTCCTGGCCGCAGTACTGGGCCGCCTGTTTTGGACCGGCACCGTTTTTGCCGATGTCACGTGAAGAGATGGATCAACTTGGCTGGGATAGCTGCGACATCATTTTGGTTACTGGCGACGCGTATGTCGATCACCCAAGCTTCGGGATGGCGATTTGCGGTCGTATGCTGGAAGCGCAGGGCTTTCGCGTCGGGATCATCGCCCAGCCAGACTGGAGCAGTAAAGACGACTTTATGCGTCTGGGTAAACCGAATCTGTTTTTCGGTGTTACTGCTGGCAACATGGACTCGATGATCAACCGCTATACCGCCGATCGCCGTTTACGTCATGACGATGCCTACACGCCGAATAACGTCGCGGGTAAGCGTCCGGATCGCGCCACACTGGTTTATACCCAACGTTGTAAAGAGGCGTGGAAAGATGTGCCGGTGATCCTCGGCGGTATTGAGGCCAGCCTGCGCCGTACCGCGCATTATGATTACTGGTCCGATACCGTGCGCCGTTCTGTGCTGGTGGATTCGAAAGCCGACATGCTGATGTTCGGTAACGGCGAGCGTCCGCTGGTGGAAGTGGCGCACCGTCTGGCGATGGGCGAGCCGATTAGTGAAATCCGCGATGTGCGTAATACCGCGATTATCGTAAAAGAGGCGTTGCCTGGCTGGAGCGGTGTGGATTCCACCCGTCTTGATACCCCAGGGAAAATCGACCCAATCCCGCATCCGTATGGCGAAGATTTGCCGTGCGCGGATAACAAACCGGTAGCTCCGAAAAAGCAGGAAGCCAAAGCTGTAACCGTGCAGCCACCACGCCCGAAACCGTGGGAAAAAACCTACGTGTTGCTGCCTTCTTTCGAGAAAGTGAAGGGCGATAAAGTGCTGTACGCCCATGCTTCGCGCATTCTGCACCACGAAACTAACCCAGGCTGCGCCCGCGCATTGATGCAAAAACATGGCGACCGCTATGTATGGATCAACCCGCCTGCTATTCCGCTTTCTACCGAAGAGATGGATAGCGTCTTTGCGCTGCCGTACAAGCGCGTGCCGCATCCGGCTTACGGTAATGCCCGAATTCCGGCTTACGAAATGATTCGTTTCTCGGTCAACATTATGCGTGGCTGCTTTGGCGGCTGCTCTTTCTGTTCTATTACCGAGCACGAAGGGCGCATTATTCAGAGCCGTTCCGAAGATTCGATTATTAATGAGATCGAAGCGATCCGCGACACTGTTCCAGGTTTTACGGGCGTGATTTCCGATCTCGGTGGGCCTACTGCCAACATGTATATGTTGCGTTGCAAATCGCCACGCGCTGAGCAAACCTGCCGTCGTTTGTCGTGCGTTTATCCGGATATTTGTCCGCATATGGACACTAACCACGAACCGACGATTAACCTCTATCGCCGTGCGCGCGATCTGAAAGGCATTAAAAAGATCCTGATTGCCTCTGGTGTGCGTTATGACATCGCCGTAGAAGATCCGCGCTATATCAAAGAGCTGGCGACCCATCACGTTGGCGGTTATCTGAAGATTGCCCCGGAACATACCGAAGAAGGGCCGTTATCGAAGATGATGAAGCCGGGCATGGGCAGCTATGACCGCTTTAAAGAGCTGTTCGATACTTACTCGAAACAGGCAGGTAAAGAACAGTATCTGATCCCGTATTTCATCTCCGCGCACCCGGGTACGCGTGATGAAGATATGGTGAATCTGGCGCTATGGCTGAAAAAGCATCGCTTCCGCCTCGACCAGGTGCAGAACTTCTATCCGTCGCCGCTGGCTAACTCGACCACCATGTATTACACCGGCAAAAACCCGCTGGCGAAGATTGGTTATAAGAGTGAAGACGTCTTCGTACCGAAGGGCGACAAGCAGCGTCGCCTGCATAAAGCGTTGTTGCGTTACCACGATCCGGCAAACTGGCCGTTAATCCGCCAGGCGCTGGAAGCGATGGGCAAAAAGCATCTGATTGGCAGCCGTCGCGATTGCTTAGTGCCTGCGCCAACCATTGAAGAGATGCGTGAAGCTCGCCGTCAGAACCGCAATACCCGTCCGGCGTTGACTAAACATACGCCGATGGCGACCCAGCGTCAGACGCCTGCTACGGCAAAAAAAGCGTCGTCTACGCAATCTCGCCTGCAGAATGCTGGTGCGAAGAAACGCCCTAAAGCGGCGGTTGGACGTTAAAAAATATCCCCGGTAACAGAATGCTGCCGGGGATTTTTTTATCATTCTGCGTACATACGCAAGCAGCGCAGGCAGTCGAAATAGTCCTGTGCATCAAGACGCGTATTGGCTCTGTTAGCTTCGGATTTGGCAGCATAGATTTGTGGGCGTAATGCTTTCATATCCTGCTCAAGCCGGGCGATTTTGGCATTTAATGTTTGCACATTGCTCGCCAGCTGATTGATCTTTTGCTCATTGACGCAGCCACTGAGCAAGCAGGTTGCCAGAACAACAGCTCCCACGGTGAAAATCGTTTTCATATAGTGTTCCCTTTTATTTATTGTTCCGGCTAATTGTTATTTAATTCAGCTCATTGTTTTAATCTGGCGGCGGTTTTTGCCTCAATCTGCTTAAGTAGGCTGCCGCTGTTCGGGCGGATAAAATCAGCGATTTCCCACTTACCTTCGCGCCGCTGTAAAATCAGTTCTTGCTCTTCGTTGTTGCCATTGGTCAGCGTAAAGCGAACATGAATGCGGGCGGAATCGGTGGTTTTCTCCAGGACTCGAATTTCATCAACGCGTGAAAATAACGACTCTTCGCCAAAACAGATCGGATTGTCGTAAATAAATTGCCGTTCTATTGGCATATCTTCATCGGGATTGTTGGCCGTCTTGAAGGTGGTTTTATAGAAGGCATTGACCGCCTGGCGGTAAGAGTCGGAAACCACCCACGTCCACGGCCAGCTATAATCAGCAATATGTTCAAAGAGTTCGGCAACAAAGGCTTCCGGCTGTTCTTTTTGCAACGAAGCTATAGCGGCCAGTGTTTTTTCATTCTCGCTATTAACCGCTTGTAAGACGCTGCCATGATTGCTGACAATATCGTCAATGACCCAACGACCATTTTCCGCCACCATTTTCAGTGTCTGCGAGGTCTTTTCTTTATCGTCTTGAAAGATACGGAAGCGCACAATGGCATCGGCATGATCGGCGTCAGTTTGGGTTATCGCTACGCTTTCTAACACCAGATCGCCAAAATCCTGACAATCACAAACCGGATCATAATCCAGCCAGCCAATATTGCCCGGCAGCGTAAGATTGTCGTTCAGGGTAAGCGCCTGTTGAATACGCGCAGATGTTATCGCCCGCTCTCCGGTTTCACCAAAATAAGGGGCAGTGGCATCTGATTTATAGTTCTGATAAATATGCCGGACTGTTTGTTCTACGGTCTGTGAGGGGGGCTGTGCGTGTACGGTAAAACTTGCCAGGGCTGATAAAAACAGAAGTATTATTTTCATCTGTTTTTCACCTCTCCGTTGCGTTTATCCCGGATATAGATGAGTTGTTCTTTTAAGAGCTTCCGGCTCTGCATGATGATGTCCTTATATTTGGCATTCCTGAACAAGGAAGAGTAGCAACGGGCGGGACGCGAGGGGAATAAATGATTTCTGAAAAGTCCGGTAGCGGAACATTACCGCCACCGGGAGAATTTGCACGTTAGCCGCCGAACTGGTCAGGATCGGGACCGAGACGCTTGCCCTGATCGAGTTTTGCAATTTCGCCAAGTTCGTCTTTGTCGAGACGGAAATCCCAGACATCAAAGTTTTCGACAATGCGTGAAGGTGTGACCGATTTTGGGATCACCACCAGGCCGCTATCCAGATGCCAGCGGATAACAATCTGCGCAGGGGTTTTGCCGTATTTATCTGCCAGATCGCGAATGACTTTCTGATCGAAAACGCCTTTCCCTCCTTGCGCTAATGGGCTCCAGGATTCGGTCTGGATTTTGTGTGTCGCGTTCCAGGCATGTAGCTGGCGTTGTTGCATCAGCGGGTGAAGTTCGATCTGGTTTATCACAGGCGTCACGCCAGTTTCATCAATCAGGCGTTGCAGGTGATGGATCTGGAAGTTGCACACGCCGATGCTTTTGATTAATCCCTCTTTTTGCAATTCGATCATGCCTTTCCATGCTTCGACATAATGGTCGATAGCGGGAACGGGCCAGTGCATTAAATAGAGGTCGATATAATCAAGCTGGAGTTTTTTCAGGCTGTCGAGCAGGGCTTCGCGGGGGTGCTTGTGGTCGTCGTTCCACAGCTTAGTGGTGATGAACAGTTCTTCTCTGTTGACTGAGGCATTTTTCAGGGCTTTGCCGACACCTTCTTCGTTCTTGTAGGCCGCGGCGGTATCAATCGAGCGATAACCCACTTCTAACGCTTTTTGAATGGCGGTGATTACTTCCTCATTACTTGCTTGCCAGACGCCCAGTCCCAGCTGGGGCATGACATTGCCATCCTGTAGCTTAATAACGGTTGGATTAGCCATACGTTCCTCCTTTATATGAACTCACCGGAGCAGGCTCCGGTGAGGTGTTGTGAACTTAAGTCTGGACGAAATGCCCGAAAACGAAAGTTTGAGGCGTAAAAAGCTTAGCGGGCGGCTTCGTATATACGGCGGCTGACATCCAGCGTAATGTCATGATTTTCGCCCAGTTGGGTCATGCCGTGCTCTTCCAGTTTTTTCAGCAAAGCCGGGATGGAGCTGCCGTCCAGACCGTAGTCGGAGAGGTGGGTCGGCACGCCTAATTGCTCAAAGAAATTGCGGGTTGCGGCAATCGCGGCGTCAATACGCTCATCGTCTGAACCTTCAGTGATGTTCCAGACGCGTTCAGCATATTGCAGCAGCTTAGCGCGCTTGGTATCGCGTTTTTCATTCCACAGTGCAGGCAGGACGATAGCCAGTGTTTGCGCGTGATCCAGACCGTGCATCGCAGTCAGTTCGTGGCCCAGCATATGCGTTGCCCAGTCCTGCGGTACGCCAGCGCCGATCAAACCGTTCAGCGCCTGAGTCGCCGCCCACATGACGTTGGCGCGCACATCGTAGTTTTCTGGCTCTTTCAGGGCTTTCGGACCATCTTCGATCAGCGTCAGCAAAATGCCTTCTGCGAAACGGTCCTGAATTTTGGCATCAACCGGTTTGGTAACATACTGTTCCACGGTGTGTACAAAGGCGTCCACTACGCCGTTAGCCACCTGACGCGACGGCAGGGTGTAGGTATAAACCGGATCGAGCACGGCAAATACGGGCTGAACATGGGCAGAATGGAACGCCTGCTTGTCGCCTGTGGTTTTACGGGAGATCACCGCGCCTGCGTTGGATTCTGAACCGGTTGCTGGCAGCGTCAGCACACAGCCCATCGGGATGGCGCTTTTAATCTCTTTGCCGCCCGTTTGCAGAATGTGCCACGGATCGATATTTTCCGGATAGTTAGCCGCTGCAGCGATAAATTTGGTGCCGTCCAGTACAGAACCGCCGCCAACCGCCAGCAGAAAAGTCACTTTCTGTTCGCGAACCAGTTTCACGGCGTTCATCAGCGTTTCATAAGCCGGGTTTGGTTCAATACCGCCAAATTCCAGCACGTCCATGCCTTTCAGGGCATCCAGAACTTGATCGAGAACGCCGGTTTTTTTCACGCTGCCGCCGCCGTAGGTAATCAATACGCGAGCATCGTGAGGAATTTGTTCGCGTAAACCAGCGATTGCGCCTTTACCAAACAGAATGCGGGTTGGGGTGTGCAGATTAAAGTTGTTCATTACTTGCTCCCTTTGCTGGGTCAATATGAGGGCAGAGATCGGTCTGCCTGATGTTTTTCATTGTGGTCGCCAGCGCCGTACCTCTCAATGCTCATTTCTGCCAATGTCTTGCCTATTTCTCCAGAGTGCTGGAGAAATGCTACAAAATTGCGCACAATCAAATTGCCGCATTATTCCTAAGAAATTACGCGATATGAAACGTGAAGAGATTTGCCGCTTGCTGGCGGATAAAGTTAATAAACTGAAAAATAAAGAAAATAGTTTGTCAGAGCTGTTGCCCGATGTGCGTTTGTTGTATGGCGAGACGCCTTTCGCACGCACACCGGTGATGTACGAGCCTGGCATCATAATTCTCTTTTCCGGACATAAAATCGGTTATATCAATGAACGCGTGTTTCGTTATGACGCTAATGAATATCTCCTGCTGACGGTGCCGTTGCCGTTTGAGTGCGAAACCTATGCCACGTCAGAGGTGCCGCTGGCAGGGTTGCGTCTCAATGTCGATATTTTGCAGTTACAGGAACTGTTGATGGACATTGGCGAAGATGAACATTTTCAGCCGTCAATGGCAGCCAGCGGTATTAACTCCGCCACGTTATCAGAAGAGATTTTATGCGCGGCAGAGCGGTTACTGGATGTGATGGAGCGACCGCTGGATGCGCGCATTCTCGGCAAACAGATTATCCGCGAAATTCTGTACTACGTGCTGACCGGACCTTGCGGCGGCGCGTTACTGGCACTGGTCAGTCGCCAGACTCACTTCAGCCTGATTAGCCGCGTGCTGAAACGGATTGAGAATAAATACACCGAAAACCTGAGCGTCGAGCAACTGGCGGCAGAAGCCAACATGAGCGTATCGGCGTTCCACCATAATTTTAAGTCTGTCACCAGCACCTCGCCGTTGCAGTATTTGAAGAATTACCGTCTGCATAAGGCGCGGATGATGATCATCCACGACGGCATGAAGGCCAGCGCGGCGGCGATGCGCGTCGGCTATGAAAGCGCATCGCAATTTAGCCGTGAGTTTAAACGTTACTTCGGTGTGACGCCGGGGGAAGATGCGGCAAGAATGCGGGCGATGCAGGGGAATTAAATACGTTCCCGGTACAGCAACCGGGAACGGGGAAAATCGTCAGGCGTTACAGTATTTTTTTTTAATCACCACAAACAGCGTGCCTAACAAGCCAGCGGTTAACAAGGCAATTGGCAGGATCATCAGGAACGTCATTACCTGATCTTCATGGCGTTTAACGAACGGAATCATACTTAAGGCATAGCCGAAACTGGTTACCACGCTGACCCACAGCAATCCGCTTAACCAGTTGAAAAACTGGAAGCGGCGGTTTGGCAGACCGGAAATTCCCGCCATGGTTGGCAGCAGCGTACGGACAAATGCAAGAAAACGTCCAGCCAGCAGCGCCAGCAGACCGTGGCGGTCAAACATGCAGGTGGCGCGCTGGTGATATTTAGCAGGAAGCTGTGCCAGCCAGCCTTTCACCGTTTTGGTATTCCCTAACCAGCGCCCCTGAATATAACTTAGCCAGCAGCCCAGACTTGCTGCGGCGGTCAGAATCGCAATCGTAGGCAGAAAATCCATAACCCCCTGGGCAATCAATGCGCCTGCCAGTATCAACAAGCTGTCGCCTGGCAAAAATGAGGCGGGCAGCAGGCCGTTTTCTAAAAACAGCGTGGCAAACATGACAAAGTAAACAACGCTAACAATATGAGGATCCGCCAGCGCGGCAAAGTCGTGTTGCCAGAGCGCAGCGATGATATCTTGAATAACAGCCATGGACTTTCCTGTGGAACAGCGTTTAAGCCTTTATCTGCCTATTGTACTCCTGATTCGTCCGGGACGCCTTGATCCCGGACGCAACAATTTAAGACTTTTCACAATTAAATGTCTGCAAAATTGTCCAAAAGTGGCAATGTTATACAATTCGCGCAAAACCGGCGTCCAGATCGGCAATCAGATCGTCGACATCTTCCAGACCAATATGCAGGCGAATCAAGGTCCCGCTAAAATCGATCTCGCCTTGTGGGCGAATGGCGGCGATATGTTCTGGTTGATTCGCCAGGATCAACGATTCATACCCGCCCCACGAGTAGGCCATGCTGAATAAACTGAAGTTATCCAGATAGTTCGCCAGCTCTTCATTACTGAGTTTTTTCTTAAGCACAAAGGAAAATAGCCCGCTGCTACCTGTAAAGTCTCGTTTCCAGAATTCGTGTCCTTTACTGCCAGGCAGAGCAGGGTGGTTAACTCGCGCTACTTGCGGATGTTCTGCCAGCCATTCAGCCACTTTCAGACTGCTTTCATGATGTTGACGCAAACGCACACCTAATGTGCGCAGGCCACGGCTGGTTATATAGGCGGTATCGGCATCGACCATCTGGCCCATCAGATAGGCGTTTTCCCGTAGCTGCTCCCAGCAACGGGCATTGCACACGGCAGTGCCAATCATCGCATCTGAATGCCCAACCAGATATTTGGTGGCGGCTTGAATAGAAACATCGATGCCAAAATCCAGCGCCTTAAACAGCACACCGGCTGCCCAGGTGTTGTCGATCATAATGATGGCATCCGGCACCACACTGCGTACGGCGGCAACAATCGCCGGAACGTCGTGGACTTCCATGGTGATGGAGCCTGGCGATTCCAGAAACACGATTTTAGTGTTTGGCTGCAGATGCTTAACGATATCGGCACCAATCAGCGGATCAAACCACGATGTCGTTACGCCCAGTTTGCTGAGGATTTTGCTACAGAAATCCTGACTCGGTTCATAGGCGGTGTTGGTCATCAACACATGATCGCCCTGTTCGACAAAAGCAAGAATGGAATTAGCAACCGCTGCCGCCCCGCAGGGAAATAGCGCGCAGCCTGCGCCACCTTCCAGTTCACACATCGCTTGTTGTAAGGAGAAATGGGTTAACGTTCCGCGCCGTCCATAGAACAACTCGCCATTGGCGCGATTGCGCGTCGCGTGCTTTTTGGCTTCCACACTGTCAAAGACCAGCGAAGAAGCGCGCTGAATCACGCTATTTACCGCGCCGAGAGTGTATTTTTTGCTGCGTCCTGCATTCACCAGTTGAGTATCAAGCTTTTTGTCCGCCATGTCGGGATTCCTGTTTTTATACGTCTGGATGTCTAAACTAGCATGAATATTCGCGGGCGCATCCTGAAGAATTGGCATAAAGCAGAAAATTTTCGCAAATGGCGTGCTGGTGACTTTTTTACTGCGTAAACGCAAGGAAAAGAAAGCAAAGGTACGGCAGTATGCAAATAGTAATGAGAACGACTATCAATTCGACGTCATTTTGATATTATTATGCGCAGATTTTGTGACTTGCGTCCTGGAGATACACAGTGGGTAATAATTTGATGCAGACGGACCTTTCCGTCTGGGGTATGTATCAGCACGCCGATATTGTCGTTAAGTGCGTGATGATTGGGCTTATTTTGGCCTCCGTAGTCACTTGGGCAATCTTCTTCAGTAAGAGCGTAGAATTCTTCAATCAGAAGCGTCGCCTTAAGCGCGAGCAGCAACTGCTGGCTGAAGCGCGTTCCTTAAACCAGGCCAACGATATCGCCGCTGATTTTGGTAGCAAAAGCTTAAGCCTGCATTTGCTCAATGAAGCGCAGAATGAGCTGGAACTGTCAGAAGGCAGCGACGATAACGAAGGTATTAAAGAACGTACCAGCTTCCGTCTGGAGCGTCGGGTCGCCGCAGTGGGTCGTCAAATGGGCCGCGGTAACGGCTATCTGGCAACCATCGGCGCGATTTCTCCGTTCGTTGGTCTGTTTGGTACGGTCTGGGGCATCATGAACAGCTTTATTGGTATCGCGCAAACGCAGACCACTAACCTGGCAGTCGTTGCGCCGGGTATCGCAGAAGCTCTGTTAGCAACGGCAATCGGCCTCGTGGCAGCGATTCCTGCGGTCGTTATCTATAACGTATTTGCACGCCAGATTGGCGGCTTTAAAGCGATGCTGGGTGATGTTGCAGCGCAGGTATTGTTGCTGCAAAGCCGTGACCTGGATCTGGAAGCCAGCGCCGCTGCGCATCCGGTTCGTGTCGCACAAAAATTACGCGCAGGATAATATCCGATGGCAATGCATCTTAACGAAAACCTCGACGATAACGGCGAAATGCATGATATCAACGTGACGCCGTTTATCGACGTGATGTTGGTTCTGCTGATTATCTTTATGGTGGCGGCACCGTTAGCGACGGTAGATGTGAAGGTGAACTTGCCTGCTTCTACCAGCACGCCGCAGCCGCGCCCGGAAAAACCGGTTTATCTGTCGGTGAAGGCAGACAACTCGATGTTTATCGGTAACGATCCGGTCACCGATGAAACAATGATTACGGCGTTGAATGCGTTAACCGAAGGCAAGAAAGACACCACCATCTTCTTCCGAGCGGACAAAACCGTCGATTACGAGACGTTGATGAAGGTAATGGATACGCTGCATCAGGCGGGTTACCTGAAGATAGGTCTGGTCGGCGAAGAAACCGCCAAAGCGAAGTAAAGTAGAATTGCCTGATGCGCTACGCTCATCAGGCCTACAAAATCTATTGCAACATGTTGAATCTTCGTGCGTTTGTAGGCCGGATAAGGCGTTCACGACGCATCCGGCATTAGGTGCTCAATGCCTGATGCGCTACGCTTATCAGGCCTACAAAATCTATTGCAACATGTTGAATCTTCATGCGTTTGTAGGCGGATAAGGCGTTTTCGCCACATCAGGTAAGAGTGAATTCACAATGATGCCCGGTTGCTTTTCACAACCGGGCATTTTTTTAACCTAAATGCTCGCCGCCGCACACGCCGTGCACTTCTGCGGTGACGTAGCTCGACTCCTGACTTGCCAGATAAACATATACAGGGGCCAGTTCCGCCGGTTGCCCCGCACGTTTCATCGGCGTTTGCTGACCAAACTGCGGGATCTTATCCTGCGTTTGTCCGCCGGAAATTTGCAGTGCTGTCCAGATCGGGCCTGGCGCGACAATATTCACCCGAATACCTTTCTCCGCGACCTGTTTTGCCAAGCCACGGCTGTAGTTCAGAATCGCCGCCTTCGTAGCCGCATAGTCCAGTAAATGCGGACTTGGCTGGTATGCCTGGATTGACGAAGTGGTGATGATACTTGCACCTTTCGGTAGCAGGGGGATCGCTTCCTGGGTTAGCCAGAACAGCGCGAAAACGTTAATGGCAAAGGTCTTTTGAAACTGTTCGCTGGTGAGGTCTGCAATATCCGGAATGGCAACCTGTTTCCCGGCGACCAGCGCCATAATATCCAGCCCGCCTAACGCCTTGTGCGCTTCGTGAACCAGCGAACGGGCAAATTTCTCATCGCTTAAATCGCCTGGCAGCAGAACGGCTTTGCGTCCGCATTCTTCAATGATCTTTTTCACATCCTGAGCGTCTTCTTCTTCCACGGGAAGATAACTGATCGCCACGTCAGCCCCTTCACGCGCGTAAGCGATGGCGGCAGCGCGACCTATTCCGGAATCGCCCCCTGTCACCAGTGCTTTACGATCTTTCAGGCGACCGCTACCAACATAGGTTTTCTCGCCGCAATCCGGTACCGGTGTCATCTTCGCCTGGATGCCTGGCGTCGGTTGTTTCTGTTTGGGATATTCACCAGTGTAATACTGCGTGGTCGGGTCTTTTAAATGAGACATCGTTTTTCTCCCTTCAGGTTCAACGTCCTTTAAGGGTAGACGTTCTCGATGCGTTGATAAGGGAACCAGGAAGATCCCTAAACCTCAGAATTATGCGACAAAGGTTTAACGTATATGTTGATTTGCTGTTGCGTGCTGTTTACTCAATTGCGATATACTGTTGCCCGTTTTAACTACACGACAGGAATGTATGGAACGTTTTCTTGAAAATGCAATGTATGCTTCTCGCTGGCTGCTTGCCCCCGTGTACTTTGGCCTTTCGCTGGCGTTAGTTGCCCTGGCGCTGAAGTTCTTCCAGGAGATTATTCACGTACTGCCGAATATCTTCTCGATGGCGGAATCAGATTTGATCCTCGTGTTGCTGTCGCTGGTGGATATGACGCTGGTTGGCGGTTTGCTGGTGATGGTGATGTTTTCCGGTTATGAGAATTTCGTCTCACAGCTGGATATCTCCGAGAACAAAGAGAAGCTGAACTGGCTGGGGAAAATGGACGCAACGTCGCTGAAAAACAAAGTAGCAGCGTCGATTGTGGCAATTTCTTCCATTCACTTACTGCGCGTCTTTATGGATGCGAAAAATGTCCCGGATAACAAACTGATGTGGTACGTCATTATCCATCTGACGTTTGTGCTTTCTGCATTTGTGATGGGCTATCTTGACCGACTGACTCGTCATAATCACTGATCTGATTCGGGCGCGGTTCGCGCGCCCGTTATTAACAGGTCATTTATCGGAAGACGCCTGCCACAGATTCAGCTCGCCATCGGCGATATGCTGATCAATCTGCGCCAGCTCCTTGGTGCTAAATGTCAGATTATTCAGCGCCTGCACGTTCTCCTCTAGTTGCTCCGCGCGGCTGGCACCAATCAATACCGACGTCACGCGATCATCTTTCAGCAACCAGCTTAACGCCATTTGCGCCATTGATTGTCCACGCTGCTGTGCCATTTCATTCAATAAGCGCAGGCTGTTGAGGTTGGCTTCGGTAAGCATTTTCGGTGTCAGACCACGAACTTTATTTCCTTCACGATGCATCCGTGAATCTTGCGGAATGCCGTTGAGATATTTTCCGGTCAGCAATCCCTGAGCCAGAGGAGTAAAGGCAATACAGCCCACGCCGTTATTTTGCAGGGTATCCAGCAGGCCGCTTTTATCCACCCAGCGGTTCAGTAAATTGTACGAAGGTTGATGAATTAACAGCGGAATTTTCCACTCGCGCAGCAACTCGACCATTTTTTGCGTCCGCTCTGGCGAGTAAGAGGAGATCCCGACATACAGCGCCTTACCGCTTTGTACCGCATGAGCCAGCGCAGAGGCGGTTTCTTCCATCGGCGTATTTTCATCGACGCGATGAGAGTAAAAGATATCGACATACTCAAGCCCCATACGCTTCAGGCTTTGGTCGAGGCTGGCGAGCAGGTATTTACGTGAACCGCCAGAGCCGTAAGGGCCGGGCCACATATCGTAGCCAGCCTTGGTAGAGATAATCAGTTCATCGCGATAAGCGGCAAAATCCTCCCGCAGCAGGCGACCAAAGTTCTCTTCTGCGCTTCCTGGAGGCGGCCCGTAATTGTTGGCTAAATCAAAGTGCGTAATGCCCAAATCAAACGCTTTACGCAGGATCGCACGCTGTGATTCCAGCGCGTTAACGTGACCGAAATTGTGCCATAAACCGAGCGATAACGCGGGCAGGCGTAAACCACTTTTTCCGCAATAGCGGTATTGCATCTGCCCGTAACGTTCGGGATTCGCTAACCAGACCATGACCTCTCCTTTCCACCGTTCAATTTCGAAACAATGTTTCTAGTTTAGCGATTCGCCAGCGCGTATCCCGTAGTCTGGCTCACAGAGTGACGAAAAACTGGGCAAAAACACGTGCTTATGCTTTGCTTAAAAAAACACCAACTGAGGAGTGCAACGATGCCGCGTTTAACCGCCAAAGATTTCCCACAAGAGTTGCTGGATTACTATGACTATTACGCTCACGGGAAAATCTCGAAACGTGAGTTCCTCAACCTTGCGGCGAAGTGCGGTAGGCGGGATGACGGCATTAGCGTTGTTTGATTTGCTCAAGCCAAATTATGCGCTGGCGACTCAGGTAGAGTTTACCGACCCGGAAATTGTTGCTGAGTACATCACGTATCCTTCGCCAAATGGTCACGGCGAGGTGCGGGGTTATCTGGTGAAGCCCGCAAAGATGAGCGGCAAAACGCCAGCCGTAGTGGTGGTGCATGAGAATCGTGGACTGAATCCGTATATCGAAGATGTGGCACGGCGAGTGGCGAAGGCGGGGTATATCGCCCTGGCACCTGACGGCTTAAGTTCCGTTGGAGGTTATCCGGGAAATGATGATAAAGGTCGTGAGCTGCAACAGCAGGTTGATCCAACCAAACTGATGAATGATTTCTTTGCCGCAATTGAGTTTATGCAACGCTATCCGCAAGCGACAGGCAAAGTGGGTATTACCGGATTTTGCTATGGCGGTGGCGTATCGAACGCGGCGGCTGTCGCGTATCCGGAACTGGCCTGCGCGGTGCCGTTTTATGGTCGTCAGGCACCCACTGCCGATGTGGCGAAGATTGAAGCGCCTTTACTACTCCACTTCGCGGAACTGGACACCCGAATCAACGAGGGCTGGCCTGCTTACGAGGCGGCGTTGAAAGCCAATAATAAGGTTTATGAGGCGTATATCTATCCGGGGGTTAATCACGGATTCCATAATGATTCCACGCCCCGTTATGACAAATCTGCCGCCGATCTTGCCTGGCAAAGGACACTGAAATGGTTCGATAAATATCTCTCCTGATAGGTTTATCTCTTACGGGATTACGTCTTAAACAAGCATGAAAAAATAGCGTGCGCAAAAGTCGTTCTTTGCCTAAAATATCGCTATATATGGCGATATATAGCAAATAAAGTGAACGATGAATAACCATTTTGGTAAAGGCTTAATGGCGGGATTAAAAGCAACGCATGCCGACAGTGCGGTTAATGTGACAAAATTCTGTGCCGATTATAAACGCGGTTTTGTATTAGGCTACTCACACCGGATGTACGAAAAGACCGGAGATCGCCAGCTTAGCGCCTGGGAAGCGGGTATTCTGACGCGCCGCTATGGACTGGATAAAGAGATGGTAATGGATTTCTTTCGTGAGAATAATTCCTGTTCTACGTTGCGCTTTTTTATGGCCGGTTATCGCCTCGAAAATTGATCAAACATACGTATTATCTTGCTTTAATTAATTACACTAATGCTTCTTCCCTTCGTTTTAGCGCCCCGCCGCAGTATCATGATATCGATAACCATAATAAATGTGTGGTAAATGGCGCATCGATCGCATTATTGATTTTGCGATTGAGGCAAAATATATGCCAGGTCTTCGCAACGGAATAACTATAAATGACTGGAGATAACACCCTCATCCATTCTCACGGCATTAACCGTCGTGATTTCATGAAGCTTTGTGCAGCATTAGCCGCCACCATGGGGTTAAGTAGCAAAGCCGCTGCAGAGATGGCCGAATCGGTTACTAACCCGCAGCGTCCGCCAGTTATCTGGATTGGCGCGCAGGAGTGCACCGGTTGTACGGAATCTCTGCTTCGTGCAACGCATCCAACGGTAGAAAACCTCGTACTGGAGACTATCTCTCTGGAGTATCACGAAGTGCTTTCCGCCGCCTTCGGTCATCAGGTCGAAGAGAACAAACATAACGCTCTCGAGAAGTACAAAGGGCAGTATGTGTTAGTGGTGGATGGTTCCATCCCATTAAAAGATAACGGTATTTATTGCATGGTTGCCGGTGAGCCTATTGTGGATCACATCCGCAAAGCGGCGGAAGGCGCAGCAGCCATTATCGCTATCGGTTCCTGCTCTGCGTGGGGCGGTGTTGCCGCAGCTGGAGTTAACCCAACTGGCGCAGTCAGCCTGCAAGAAGTTCTGCCAGGCAAAACCGTTATCAATATTCCGGGCTGCCCGCCGAACCCGCACAACTTCCTCGCGACCGTTGCGCACATCATCACTTACGGCAAACCGCCGAAACTGGATGACAAAAACCGTCCGACCTTCGCCTATGGCCGTCTGATTCACGAACACTGCGAACGTCGCCCGCACTTCGATGCTGGTCGTTTTGCCAAAGAGTTCGGTGATGAAGGCCACCGCGAAGGCTGGTGCCTGTACCACCTCGGCTGTAAAGGGCCAGAAACTTATGGCAACTGCTCAACGCTGCAATTCTGCGATGTTGGCGGTGTGTGGCCGGTGGCGATTGGTCACCCGTGCTATGGCTGTAACGAAGAAGGTATCGGCTTCCATAAAGGCATCCATCAGCTTGCCAACGTCGAAAATCAGACTCCGCGTTCACAGAAACCGGATGTTAACGCTAAAGAGGGCGGCAACGTCTCTGCAGGCGCTATTGGTTTGCTCGGCGGTGTGGTTGGGCTCGTTGCCGGTGTCAGCGTGATGGCGGTGCGTGAACTGGGTCGTCAGCAAAAGAAAGATAACGCTGACTCACGGGGAGAATAACCGTGAACAGACGTAATTTTATTAAAGCAGCCTCCTGCGGGGCATTGCTGACGGGCGCGCTGCCGTCTGTCAGTCATGCGGCTGCTGAAAACCGCCCGCCAATTCCGGGATCGCTGGGGATGTTGTACGACTCGACCTTGTGCGTAGGCTGCCAGGCTTGCGTCACCAAGTGTCAGGATATCAACTTCCCTGAACGTAACCCGCAAGGGGAACAGACCTGGTCGAACAACGACAAACTGTCGCCGTATACCAATAACATCATTCAGGTGTGGACCAGCGGCACAGGGGTCAACAAAGACCAGGAGGAGAACGGCTACGCGTACATTAAGAAACAGTGTATGCACTGCGTCGATCCGAACTGTGTCTCTGTGTGCCCGGTCTCTGCACTGAAAAAAGATCCGAAAACCGGCATTGTCCATTACGACAAAGACGTGTGCACCGGCTGCCGTTACTGCATGGTCGCCTGTCCGTACAACGTGCCGAAGTACGACTACAACAACCCGTTTGGTGCGCTGCATAAGTGCGAGCTGTGCAACCAGAAAGGTGTGGAACGTCTCGATAAAGGCGGTCTGCCTGGCTGCGTAGAAGTGTGCCCGGCGGGCGCGGTGATTTTCGGTACGCGTGAAGAGCTGATGGCGGAGGCGAAAAAACGTCTGGCGCTGAAGCCTGGCAGCGAATACCACTATCCGCGTCAGACGCTGAAATCTGGCGACACTTACCTGCATACGGTGCCGAAATATTATCCGCATCTGTACGGCGAGAAAGAGGGCGGCGGTACTCAGGTTCTGGTACTGACGGGTGTGCCTTATGAAAATCTCGACCTGCCGAAACTGGACGATCTTTCTACCGGTGCGCGTTCCGAAAATATTCAACACACCCTGTATAAAGGCATGATGCTACCACTGGCTGTGCTGGCGGGCTTAACCGTGCTGGTTCGTCGCAACACCAAAAACGACCATCACGACGGAGGAGACGATCATGAGTCATGATCCACAACCGCTGGGCGGCAAAATCATCAGTAAACCGGTCATGATTTTTGGACCGTTAATCGTCATCTGTATGCTCCTGATTGTGAAGCGTCTGGTGTTCGGTCTGGGCTCTGTCTCTGACCTGAACGGCGGCTTCCCGTGGGGCGTGTGGATCGCGTTTGACCTGCTGATTGGTACCGGCTTTGCCTGTGGCGGCTGGGCGCTGGCGTGGGCGGTATACGTCTTTAACCGTGGGCAATACCATCCGCTGGTGCGTCCGGCGCTGTTGGCGAGTCTGTTTGGTTACTCACTGGGTGGCTTGTCGATCACTATCGACGTGGGTCGCTACTGGAACCTGCCGTACTTCTACATTCCGGGTCACTTCAACGTGAACTCGGTACTGTTCGAGACGGCGGTTTGTATGACCATCTATATCGGCGTGATGGCACTGGAGTTTGCTCCGGCACTGTTTGAACGTCTGGGCTGGAAGGTTTCTCTCAAGCGTCTGAACAAGGTGATGTTCTTCATCATTGCACTTGGCGCGCTGTTGCCGACCATGCACCAGTCTTCAATGGGGTCACTGATGATCTCGGCGGGCTACAAGGTGCATCCGTTGTGGCAGAGCTATGAAATGTTGCCGCTGTTCTCGCTGCTGACGGCGTTCATCATGGGCTTCTCGATTGTCATCTTTGAAGGTTCGCTGGTGCAGGCGGGTCTGCGTGGCAACGGTCCGGATGAAAAGAGTCTGTTCGTCAAGCTGACCAACACCATCAGTGTGTTGCTGGCGATTTTCATCGTGCTGCGCTTTGGCGAGCTTATCTATCGCGACAAGCTGTCGTTAGCGTTTGCCGGTGACTTCTACTCCGTGATGTTCTGGATTGAAGTCCTGCTGATGCTCTTCCCGCTGGTCGTTCTGCGTGTGGCGAAGCTGCGTAATGATTCCCGCATGCTGTTCCTGTCAGCACTGAGCGCACTGTTAGGTTGTGCAACCTGGCGTCTGACCTATTCGCTGGTGGCATTCAACCCGGGCGGCGGTTACGCCTACTTCCCGACCTGGGAAGAACTGTTGATTTCTATTGGTTTTGTGGCTATTGAGATTTGCGCTTACATCGTACTCATTCGTCTACTGCCGATACTTCCTCCTTTAAAACAAAACGATCATAATCGTCATGAGGCGAGCAAAGCATGAGCCAGAGAATTACTATTGATCCGGTAACCCGTATTGAGGGGCATTTACGCATCGATTGCGAAATCGAAAATGGCGTCGTTTCGAAAGCATGGGCTTCCGGTACCATGTGGCGCGGCATGGAAGAGATCGTGAAAAACCGCGATCCGCGCGATGCATGGATGATTGTGCAACGTATCTGTGGCGTATGTACTACCACTCACGCGCTGTCTTCCGTTCGTGCGGCAGAAAGTGCGCTGAATATCGACGTTCCGGTTAACGCGCAATACATCCGTAACATCATTCTGGCTGCGCACACCACGCATGACCATATCGTTCATTTCTATCAGCTTTCGGCGCTGGACTGGGTGGATATCACTTCTGCACTGCAAGCTGACCCAACCAAAGCCTCCGAAATGCTGAAAGGCGTTTCGACCTGGCATCTGAACAGCCCGGAAGAGTTCACCAAAGTTCAGAACAAGATCAAAGATCTGGTTGCCAGCGGTCAGTTGGGGATTTTCGCCAACGGCTACTGGGGTCACCCGGCAATGAAACTGCCGCCGGAAGTGAACCTGATTGCGGTAGCGCACTACCTGCAGGCGCTGGAGTGCCAGCGTGACGCTAACCGCGTCGTGGCGCTGCTGGGCGGTAAAACGCCGCACATTCAGAACCTGGCGGTAGGTGGTGTCGCGAACCCGATCAACCTCGACGGTTTGGGCGTGCTGAACCTTGAGCGCCTGATGTACATCAAGTCTTTCATCGACAAGCTGAGCGACTTTGTTGAACAGGTTTATAAGGTTGATACCGCAGTTATTGCCGCGTTCTACCCGGAATGGCTGACGCGCGGTAAAGGTGCGGTGAACTACCTGAGCGTGCCGGAATTCCCGACCGACAGTAAAAACGGCAGCTTCCTGTTCCCGGGCGGCTACATTGAGAATGCGGATCTGTCCTCGTATCGTCCGATCACTTCTCATTCCGATGAATACCTGATCAAAGGCATTCAGGAAAGCGCGAAGCACTCCTGGTATAAAGACGAAGCGCCGCAGGCACCGTGGGAAGGTACCACCATTCCGGCTTATGATGGTTGGTCTGACGACGGGAAATATTCCTGGGTGAAATCACCGACTTTCTACGGCAAAACGGTAGAAGTGGGTCCGCTGGCTAATATGCTGGTGAAACTGGCGGCAGGTCGCGAATCTACCCAGAACAAACTGAATGAAATCGTTGCGATTTATCAGAAACTGACTGGCAACACGCTGGAAGTGGCGCAGCTGCACTCCACGCTGGGCCGTATTATTGGTCGTACCGTTCACTGCTGCGAATTGCAGGATATCCTGCAAAATCAATACAGTGCACTGATCACCAATATCGGCAAAGGCGATCACACCACCTTTGTGAAACCGAACATTCCGGCAACGGGTGAGTTCAAAGGTGTTGGCTTCCTCGAAGCGCCGCGCGGTATGCTCTCTCACTGGATGGTTATTAAAGACGGTATTATCAGTAACTACCAGGCAGTTGTTCCATCAACCTGGAACTCTGGTCCGCGTAACTTCAATGATGACGTCGGTCCTTACGAGCAGTCGCTGGTGGGTACACCGGTTGCTGATCCGAATAAACCGCTGGAAGTGGTGCGTACCATTCACTCCTTCGACCCGTGCATGGCCTGTGCGGTACACGTAGTGGATGCCGACGGCAACGAAGTGGTTTCAGTGAAGGTTCTGTAATGCGTATTTTAGTCTTAGGGGTCGGCAATATTTTGCTGACCGATGAAGCCATCGGTGTGCGGATTGTCGAAGCGTTAGAGCAACGATACATTCTGCCGGATTATGTTGAGATCCTCGATGGCGGCACGGCGGGAATGGAGCTGCTTGGCGACATGGCAAATCGCGATCATCTGATTATTGCGGATGCCATTGTGTCGAAAAAGAACACGCCGGGAACGATGATGATCCTGCGGGATGAAGAAGTTCCGGCGTTGTTTACCAACAAAATCTCTCCGCATCAGCTTGGCCTGGCCGACGTATTGTCGGCCCTGCGCTTCACCGGTGAGTTTCCGAAAAAGCTGACCCTGGTCGGCGTGATCCCGGAATCGCTGGAGCCACACATCGGCTTAACGCCGACGGTTGAAGCAATGATTGAACCTGCGCTTGAGCAGATTCTGGCTGCGCTGCGCGAATCAGGCGTGGAAGCCATCCCACGGGAGGCGATTCATGACTGAAGAGATAGCAGGTTTCCAGACCTCCCCGAAGGCGCAAGTACAGGCAGCGTTTGAAGAAATTGCCCGGCGTTCGATGCACGATCTCTCTTTTCTGCATCCTTCAATGCCGGTGTATGTTTCTGATTTTACGCTGTTCGAAGGTCAGTGGACGGGGTGTGTGATCACCCCGTGGATGCTGAGTGCAGTTATCTTCCCCGGCCCGGATCAACTCTGGCCGCTGCGCAAAGTGAGTGAAAAAATTGGTCTGCAACTGCCGTATGGCACTATGACCTTTACCGTTGGCGAACTGGACGGTGTTTCGCAATATCTCTCCTGTTCGCTGATGTCGCCGCTTTCGCACAGCATGTCGATTGAAGAGGGCCAACGCCTGACGGATGACTGCGCACGAATGATCCTTTCGCTGCCAGTCACGAATCCGGATGTACCACACGCAGGGCGTCGCGCCCTGCTGTTTGGTCGCAGGAGTGGCGAAAATGCATGAGTTGTCTCTTTGCCAGAGCGCCGTTGAAATTATCCAACGGCAGGCGGAGCAGCACGATGTTAAGCGCGTCACCGCCGTGTGGCTGGAAATTGGCGCGCTCTCCTGCGTTGAGGAGAGCGCCGTCCGTTTTAGTTTTGAAATTGTCTGCCACGGAACGGTGGCGCAAGGGTGCGATTTACATATCGTCTATAAACCCGCCCAGGCCTGGTGCTGGGATTGCAGCCAGGTGGTGGAGATTCATCAGCACGATGCGCAGTGTCCGCTCTGTCACGGCGAGCGGTTGCGTGTCGATACCGGCGATTCGCTGATCGTCAAAAGTATTGAAGTTGAATAACCGGAGTTAATAATGTGTATTGGCGTTCCAGGCCAGGTGCTGGCTGTCGGTGAAGATATTCACCAGCTTGCGCAGGTTGAAGTATGTGGTATCAAGCGCGATGTGAATATCGCCCTGATTTGTGAAGGTAACCCTGCCGATCTACTGGGCCAGTGGGTGCTGGTACACGTCGGATTTGCCATGAGCATCATCGACGAAGATGAAGCCAAAGCCACATTAGACGCACTGCGCCAAATGGATTACGACATTACCAGCGCGTGATGATTAGCTTTCGTAGGCCTGATAAGACGCGGCAGCGTCGCATCAGGCATTGTGCACGATTGCCGGATGCGGCGTGAACGCCTTATCCGGCCTGGATGGCTTGCTGCGACGAACACCAACCCTTACCCCTGACGCTTATCTTCCGTATTCGTCTCGAAATCACTGGCGTCATGGCGCTCATGCAACTGCTCATTCAGCGGTCCGTTGGTGCGGTTAACAATACGCCCACGTTTCACCGCCGGACGTTCGCCTACTTCTTTCGCCCAGCGTTGTACATGCTTATAACTGCCCGCATCAAGAAACTCAGCGGCATCATACACACCACCTAACACCACGTTGCCAAACCACGGCCAAATCGCCATATCCGCAATGGTGTACTCATCGCCCGCAACAAACTTATGCTGCGCCAGTTGCTTATCCAGCACGTCGAGCAGACGTTTGGCTTCCATGGTAAAGCGGTTGATGGCGTACTCAATCTTTACCGGTGCGTAATGGTAAAAGTGACCAAAACCACCGCCGAGGAACGGTGCCGCGCCCTGTAACCAGAATAGCCAGTTCATCGTTTCAGTACGCTTTGCCAAATCCTGCGGCAGGAAGTAGCCAAATTTCTCCGCCAGATAAAGCAGGATCGAACCAGATTCAAACACGCGGATCGGCGGATTATGCGTATGATCGCGCAGCGCCGGGATCTTCGAGTTTGGGTTCACTTCGACAAAGCCGCTGGAGAATTGATCGCCATCGCCAATACGAATCAGCCAGGCGTCGTACTCTGCACCAGTAACGCCCAGCGCCAGCAGCTCCTCAAGCATAATCGTTACTTTCTGACCGTTCGGCGTTCCCAGCGAATAAAGTTGTAATGGATGTTTGCCCACCGGCAGCGTTTTTTCATGCGTCGGACCAGAAACCGGGCGATTGATATTGGCGAACGCGCCGCCAGCGGATTTATCCCACGTCCAGACTTTCGCGGGCTGATAAGTATTGTCTGTCATAGTGAGTTGCCTTCTGAGTGGTAGTGTTGAAGCAGTGTAGCAGGTCACTTGCTGTACAGAATGTGAATTTTTTAACCCTTTGCGCCAGCCGCTGCGATGAGGTGTATGATTAGTCTGACCTCTGTCCGGTTAATGTCGCTGAGCAGGTAATCAGAGCACAACAATTACGCCAACTGCTTAGGTTGTATTGTTAAAGGTAAAGTGATGAGCAAAGGAACGACCAGCCAGGATGCCCCGTTCGGGACATTATTGGGCTACGCCCCAGGTGGGGTAGCAATCTACTCTTCAGATTACAGTTCTCTCGATCCGCAGGAATACGAAGATGACGCCGTATTCCGTAGCTATATCGACGACGAATATATGGGCCACAAGTGGCAATGCGTTGAATTTGCTCGCCGTTTTCTCTTTCTGAATTACGGTGTGGTCTTTACTGACGTGGGTATGGCGTGGGAGATTTTCTCGCTGCGCTTCCTGCGAGAAGTGGTTAATGACAACATCCTGCCATTGCAGGCATTTCCTAACGGCTCGCCGCGTGCGCCGGTCGCGGGTGCGCTTCTTATCTGGGATAAAGGCGGTGAATTTAAAGACACTGGCCATGTCGCCATCATTACCCAATTGCATGGCAACAAAGTCCGTATTGCGGAACAGAACGTGATTCATTCCCCGTTGCCGCAAGGGCAACAGTGGACGCGTGAGCTGGAGATGGTGGTCGAAAACGGCTGCTATACCCTGAAAGACACTTTTGATGACACCACCATTCTGGGCTGGATGATCCAGACGGAAGATACTGAATACAGCTTACCGCAGCCGGAAATTGCAGGCGAGCTGCTGAAAATCAGCGGAGCGCGCCTGGAAAACAAAGGCCAGTTTGACGGTAAATGGCTGGATGAAAAAGATCCGCTACAAAACGCCTATGTGCAGGCCAACGGTCAGGTGATCAATCAGGATCCGTATCATTACTACACCATTACCGAGAGTGCCGAGCAGGAGCTAATTAAAGCCACCAACGAGCTGCACCTGATGTATCTTCACGCAACCGACAAGGTGCTGAAAGATGACAACCTGCTGGCGCTGTTCGACATCCCGAAAATCCTCTGGCCACGTTTGCGTCTCTCCTGGCAGCGTCGCCGTCACCATATGATCACTGGTCGTATGGATTTCTGCATGGATGAGCGTGGCCTGAAGGTTTACGAATACAACGCCGACTCCGCCTCCTGTCATACCGAAGCGGGCTTGATCCTCGAACGTTGGGCGGAGCAGGGCTATAAAGGCAACGGCTTCAATCCGGCGGAAGGGCTGATTAACGAACTGGCTGGTGCCTGGAAACACAGTCGTGCACGTCCGTTTGTCCATATCATGCAGGACAAAGATATCGAGGAAAACTATCACGCGCAGTTTATGGAGCAGGCGCTGCACCTGGCGGGCTTTGAAACGCGTATCTTGCGCGGGCTGGATGAACTGGGCTGGGATGCTGCCGGGCAACTGATTGATGGGGAAGGACGGCTGGTTAACTGCGTGTGGAAAACCTGGGCGTGGGAAACCGCGTTTGATCAGATTCGTGAAGTTAGCGACCGTGAGTTTGCTGCGGTGCCAATCCGTACCGGTCATCCGCAAAACGAAGTGCGTCTTATCGACGTATTGCTGCGCCCGGAAGTGCTGGTCTTTGAGCCGCTGTGGACGGTGATCCCCGGCAACAAAGCGATTCTGCCGATCCTCTGGTCGCTGTTCCCGCACCATCGTTACCTGCTGGATACCGATTTCACTGTTAATGATGAACTGGTGAAAACAGGTTACGCAGTGAAACCGATTGCCGGTCGCTGTGGCAGCAATATCGACCTGGTCAGCCATCATGAAGAGGTGCTGGACAAAACCAGCGGTAAATTTGCCGAGCAGAAAAACATCTATCAGCAACTGTGGTGTTTGCCGAAAGTGGACGGTAAATACATTCAGGTATGTACCTTCACCGTTGGCGGCAACTACGGTGGGACGTGTTTGCGCGGTGATGAATCACTGGTTATTAAAAAAGAGAGTGATATTGAACCGTTAATTGTGGTGAAAGAGTAATACATGTTGTAGCAATCCCGTACTGATTATGAAGAATAGTCAGTACGGGGATTAATCAAAATATTCAATATTTATATATTCAAATATTTATTCATTTCATATGTGAATACATTAACCAGCAGAATGCCTGTGTTCTAATTATTTCTAAAGATTTTTAATGAATGCTTATTGTCTGATACACAAGAAATAACACTCTTTTTATCGTTAAAAAATGATATTTCACTTTGCCCACACCGTTAAAGTCACTGATAATGCGTCCGTTCGTAAATTCAAAATGGCGTAATCTAATATATGCTAAATTTATTTGTTGGCCTTGATATATACACAGGGCTTTTGTTATTACTTGCTCTGGCATTTGTGTTGTTCTACGAAGCAATCAATGGTTTTTATGATACGGCGAATGCGGTGGCAACCGTTATTTATACTCGTGCCATGCAACCACAACTTGCTGTGGTGATGGCGGCATTTTTTAACTTTTTTGGCGTGTTATTGGGCGGACTTAGCGTTGCCTATGCCATTGTCCATATGTTACCAACCGATTTGCTGCTGAATATGGGGTCAACTCACGGTCTGGCGATGGTCTTTTCCATGCTGCTGGCGGCGATTATCTGGAACCTGGGAACGTGGTTCTTTGGTTTACCGGCCTCCAGTTCGCACACCTTGATTGGTGCGATTATCGGCATCGGTTTAACCAACGCGCTGTTAACCGGCTCATCGGTGATGGATGCGTTAAACCTGCGTGAAGTGACCAAAATTTTCTCCTCGCTGATTGTTTCCCCTATCGTCGGCCTGGTCATTGCGGGAGGCCTGATATTCCTGCTGCGACGCTACTGGAGCGGAACGAAAAAGCGTGACCGTATTCACCGCATTCCGGAAGATCGCAAAAAGAAAAAAGGCAAACGTAAGCCGCCATTCTGGACGCGTATTGCGCTGATTGTTTCCGCTGCGGGCGTGGCGTTTTCGCACGGCGCTAACGACGGGCAGAAAGGGATCGGCCTGGTGATGCTGGTACTGGTGGGGATTGCCCCTGCTGGCTTCGTCGTCAATATGAACGCGTCCGGCTATGAAATTACCCGTACCCGCGATGCCGTCACCAACTTCGAACACTACCTGCAACAGCATCCTGAACTGCCGCAGAAGTTGATTACGATGGAACCTCCATTGCCTGCGGCATCTACTGATGGCGCGCAAGTGACGGAGTTTCACTGTCATCCGGCAAATACCTTTGATGCGATTGCGCGCGTTAAAACGATGCTGCCAGGCAATATGGAAAGTTACGAGCCGTTAAGCGTGAGTCAGCGCAGCCAGCTGCGCCGCATTATGCTGTGCATCTCTGATACCTCCGCGAAGCTGGCGAAACTGCCAGGCGTCAGTAAAGAAGACCAGAACCTGCTGAAAAAACTTCGCAGCGATATGTTAAGCACCATTGAGTACGCTCCGGTGTGGATCATCATGGCGGTAGCACTGGCGCTCGGCATTGGCACCATGATTGGCTGGCGTCGTGTAGCGATGACCATCGGTGAGAAGATTGGTAAGCGCGGCATGACGTATGCGCAAGGCATGGCGGCACAAATGACGGCGGCAGTGTCTATCGGTCTTGCCAGTTATATTGGGATGCCCGCCTCCACAACACACGTCCTCTCGTCTGCGGTAGCAGGGACGATGGTGGTGGACGGCGGTGGGTTACAGCGTAAAACGGTAACCAGCATCCTGATGGCGTGGGTATTTACTTTACCGGCGGCGATTTTTCTTTCTGGTGGGCTGTACTGGATAGCATTGCAGTTGATTTAACCTTCCTGAAAATGCCCGGTCCTGGCGATCGGGCATTTCCATTTTTGGCTAGTGATAACCACGCGCGGTCATAAAATCCGTAATCGCTTTTTCTGCATCAACTAACACCTGTTCCAGTGGCTGATTGGCGTCGATATCAACCAGTTGTGCACCACCAAAGGTTAACTGTGGCGTTATGGCTATCTTTCTTGCCAGCGATTCCCTTTTGTGGTCAGGCTTACGCGCGCAGGCCACGTCTAGATCGACATTGAGTTTGATGACCAGATCAGGCTTATGGCTCGCCATCCAGTGAAACGCTTTACGTTCCTGGCTTGCCAGCCATGAGACAAAACGACCACCTTCAACGTTAGGTGGGAACACCGTACCATCGTAAGCGCCAGGAATTTGGTCCTGAGGATAACGGTCGGTTAGAACAATTAACCCGCGACGACGACAGGCAAGCATATGACGAAAGCGCAGTAAGCGACGGGCGACAAACGCTGTAATTACCAGCGCCGGAACTGGTCCTGGCAATTTTTTTGCTGTTTTCACCTGATTTCGTTCAATTGTTTTATGTAAGGATTTTCCCATCAACGGTAATTTTGTCACTGCACGACCGACATTTCCGGCTTGTTTTCCTAAATGAACTCTTTCGGCAGCACCATATTTTTCGACAACGGTAATGAGATGTTCACACACCGTTGACTTGCCTGAACCATCGCTACCAATAACGGCAATTAATGGAGGTGTTATTGACTGCATGAATATATCCTTAAATTTAAATATCCATCCAAAATATTTATTTGGTTAATATGTTTTTATGAAAGCGTAATTCAGGTCAATGTCACAATTAACCATTGTCACAATAAGGTTGAATGGATATTCTGAGCACGGACCACGTAATATTCAATACATTATTTACTGCCGGGTTTTTCGTGAATCAACGTAATATGTCAATAATTAATTCCACGCCAGTGCGTGTTATTGCCATTGTAGGATGTGATGGTTCAGGTAAATCGACCCTCACGGCAAGCCTGGTAAATGAACTGGCAGCAAGAATGCCAACAGAACGCATTTATCTCGGGCAATCGTCCGGGCGAATTGGCGAATGGATTTCACAGCTCCCTGTTATTGGCGCACCTTTTGGGCGTTATCTGCGAAGTAAAGCGGCACATGTGCACGAAAAGCCCTCAACACCGCCTGGCAATATTACTGCGCTGGTTATCTATCTGCTTTCCTGCTGGCGGGCGTACAAGTTTCGCAAAATGTTGTGTAAAAGCCAGCAAGGCTTTCTGCTCATCACCGACCGCTACCCGCAGGTTGAAGTGCCGGGTTTTCGCTTTGATGGCCCGCAATTGGCAAAAACCACGGGCGGTAACGGTTGGATAAAAATGTTAAGGCAGCGCGAGTTGAAGCTGTACCAATGGATGGCGTCTTATTTACCCGTATTGTTGATTCGTCTTGGCATTGATGAACAAACCGCGTTTGCGCGTAAACCTGACCACCAACTGGCAGCGTTACAGGAAAAAATCGCCGTTACGCCGCAACTGACATTCAATGGCGCAAAGATCCTTGAACTGGATGGTCGGCAACCAGCCGATGAAATTATGCAAGCGTCACTACGCGCAATTCACGCCGCGCTTTCCTGATCACCAAAATGGATAGGGGATGATTTAACGAATGGATGCACTACAAACACAAACTGTTATTAGTACAACCGCGCCGCAGCCCAACTACATTCCGGGGCTGATTGCGGTGGTCGGGTGTGATGGCACCGGTAAATCCACACTGACCACCGACCTGGTGAAATCGCTGCAACAACACTGGCAAACCGAGCGGCGCTATCTGGGGCTGCTCTCCGGCGAAGACGGCGACAAAATCAAACGATTGCCGTTGGTTGGCGTCTGGCTGGAACGGCGACTGGCGGCCAAATCCTCGAAAACCCAAAGCATGAAAACCAAATCTCCGGCGCTATGGGCGGCGGTGATTATGTACTGCTTCTCGCTGCGAAGAATGGCGAATCTACGCAAGGTTCAGCGACTGGCGCAAAGTGGCGTTCTGGTGGTCAGCGATCGCTTCCCGCAGGCTGAAATTTCGGGCTTTTATTATGATGGACCGGGGATTGGCGTCGAACGTGCGACCGGGAAAATCAGCATGTTTCTGGCGCAGCGCGAACGGCGTTTATACCAACAAATGGCGCAATATCGCCCGGAATTAATTATTCGCCTGGGCATTGATATTGAGACTGCCATCTCCCGCAAGTCTGACCATGACTATGCCGAGCTGCAGGACAAAATCGGCGTCATGTCGACGATTGGCTATAACGGCACAAAAATTCTTGAGATTGATTCCAGAGCGCCCTACAGCGAAGTGCTGGAACAGGCACAGAAGGCGGTTTCTCTGGTTGCCATCGTTTCTGACCGCCGAAGTTTAACTTAAGGCTGGCGGGATACTTTTTACTATCAACGATAAGGTCAGGCTGAATTGGCGGGTTTTAACATCAAACATTGGTTTGCAGATGGCGCGTTTCGCACCATTATTCGCAATAGCGCCTGGTTAGGCTCCAGTAATGTCGTGAGCGCCTTGCTGGGTCTGTTGGCGCTCTCGTGTGCCGGTAAAGGGATGACGCCCGCCATGTTTGGCGTACTGGTGATTGTGCAATCGTACGCCAAGTCGATCAGCGATTTTATTAAGTTTCAGACATGGCAACTGGTGGTTCAGTACGGAACACCAGCATTAACCAACAATAATCCGCAGCAATTCCGCAATGTCGTCTCATTTTCCTTCTCGCTGGATATCGTCAGCGGCGCGGTGGCGATTGTCGGTGGCATTGCCTTACTGCCATTCCTTTCCCATTCATTAGGTCTGGATGACCAAAGTTTTTGGCTGGCAGCGCTCTATTGCACGCTCATTCCTTCAATGGCTTCCTCCACGCCGACCGGCATTCTGCGTGCGGTAGATCGCTTCGATTTAATTGCTGTACAGCAGGCGACGAAACCTTTTCTGCGCGCAGCGGGGAGCGTCGTAGCCTGGTATTTTGACTTTGGTTTTGCGGGTTTTGTTATTGCCTGGTACGTGTCGAATCTGGTTGGCGGCACCATGTACTGGTGGTTTGCCGCGCGCGAATTACGCCGCCGAAATATCCATAATGCCTTCAAATTGAATCTGTTTGAGTCTGCCCGACACATCAAAGGCGCGTGGAGTTTTGTCTGGTCAACCAACATTGCCCACTCCATCTGGTCGGCGCGTAACTCGTGCAGCACAGTGCTGGTGGGGATCGTGTTAGGACCCGCTGCCGCCGGGTTATTTAAAATCGCCATGACATTCTTCGACGCCGCCGGAACGCCAGCGGGTTTGCTGGGTAAAAGTTTTTACCCAGAGGTGATGCGTTTAGATCCGTGCACCACCAGACCGTGGTTGTTAGGTGTGAAGTCCGGTTTACTGGCGGGCGGAATCGGTATTCTGGTGGCGCTCGCGGTGTTTATCGTCGGCAAGCCGCTCATTTCGCTGGTGTTTGGCGTTAAGTATCTCGAAGCGTATGACCTGATTCAGGTGATGCTGGGCGCAATTGTGATTTCGATGCTGGGCTTCCCTCAGGAGTCATTGCTATTGATGGCGGGAAAACAGCGCGCTTTTCTCGTGGCGCAAACCATCGCCTCAATCGGCTACATCGTATTGCTGTTCATGTTCTGTCATCTGTTTGGTGTGCTGGGAGCAGCGTTTGCTTACTTCGGTGGGCAATGTCTGGACGTGGCGCTCTCGTTAATTCCAACGTTAAAGGCATTTTTTCAGCGCCATTCCTTGCTTTATAACGCAGCCGGAGAGAAATCCTGATGATGAGAAAATATTTCCCGCTTGAGGCGAGCGAGCGTCTATTTGTTGCGATTGAAGAAGATGATGTCGTTGATGCACAGGTTAGTTTGCCGCCGACTATTGCACTAAGTTGTACCACCGAAATCATTCATGATAATTACGCGTTATGCCTGCAATTCTGGCTCAATGGCGTTGATCGTCAGGAATTACTGCGTTTAGTTCGCAAACAAGCCAAAGGCGATGAGCTGACTGCTGATGAGCGCAAACAATTTAAATACATGCGAGCGCGCTACAAGCACCTGCGTTTTGCGCAACGGCTGTATTTAAAGAAGCATCAGGCCGGATTTTTATTCGGCAAAACGACCGTTTTTCTGGGGCGTTTTCAGGACGGCTTTCGTAACGGTAAGAAAAATATTGTGCCGTATTACGGCAACCTGTTACGGATTTATTTAAGCTCTCCGGTCTGGTCGTTGGTGAACTATTCATTACGCCATAGCCAGTTAGAAAGCGTAAGCAGTTTTATTGCCTATCGGCAAAAGCAAATGCATACCCTGAAAGAGATTATTGCCAAACCGCGACTAACCGGCAGGGAATTTCATGATGTGCGAAAAATCATCAGCCAACAGGTTTCTTATTACGACACCTTAAGATCGCTTGATCCTGAAAATAAAGAGGCGTTACAGATTTCCCGTTTCCTCGCCGCCATTAATGGCCTGATGGGAGATAAACACGACGACATGGTGGCGGATGATATGGAAAACCGCCAGTCGTATGATGCACCGTTGGCGCTGGATAGCGATATTCGTCAGCGCTTAGAGCTGCTGATTTCGCGTTTTCCGCTATAGCCGGAGCAATGATGTCATCTCGTTTGATTATTGCGTTGATTATCATGCTCTTAGCCCCGGGTGTGCAGGCACACAATTTCGTCACTGGCAAAACGGTTACCCCTGTTTATATCCAGGAAGGCGGCGAGCTGCTTCTGAATAGCGACGACGAAATTCACTACCAAAAGTGGAACAGCACACAATTAGCGGGAAAAGTCCGCATTATTCAGTATATCGCCGGGCGTAAGTCGGCGAAGAAAAAGAACTCACTGTTAATTAAAGCGGTTGAAGCGGCAAACTTTCCGCAGGATCGTTTTCAGCCCACCACCATTGTGAACACCGATGATGCCATCTTTGGTACTGGCTATTTTGTTGTTGGCAAAATCGAAAAAAATAAACGCCGCTATCCGTGGGCGCAATTCATTATTGACGGCAATGGACAGGGACGCGTTGCCTGGCGCTTGCCGGAGCAGAGTTCAACCATTCTGGTGCTGAATAAAGCCGGGCAAATTCAGTGGGCAAAGGACGGCAGCCTGACGCCGGAAGAGGTAGATCATGTCATTGCGCTGGCGCAGAAACTGATCAATGAATAAAAAATTCAAAGGATTGAGGGCGTTAGTGAGATGAAGCTGGTTGAACACTACATCATGCGTGGTACGCGCCGTCTGGTGCTGATTATCGTCGGTTTTCTGATCTTTATTTTCGCCAGCTACTCCGCACAGCGTTATCTGACCGAAGCGGCAAATGGGACATTAGCTCTTGATGTTGTGCTGGATATCGTTTTCTACAAAGTGCTGATTGCACTGGAGATGTTGTTACCTGTTGGTCTGTATGTGTCAGTTGGCGTGACGCTAGGGCAGATGTATACCGACTCGGAAATTACCGCTATCTCTGCGGCGGGGGGCAGTCCGGGACGCTTGTACAAAGCCGTTCTTTATCTGGCGATACCGCTAAGTATTTTTGTCACCCTTCTGTCGATGTATGGTCGTCCGTGGGCTTATACGCAGATTTATCAACTGGAGCAGCAGTCGCAGTCGGAGCTGGATGTTCGCCAGTTGCGGGCAAAGAAATTTAACACTAACGATAACGGACGAATGATCCTTTCGCAGACGGTTGATCAGGATAATAATCGCCTGACTGACGCGCTGATTTATACTTCTACTGCCAATCGAACCCGCATTTTCCGCGCCCGTTCGGTTGATGTGGTTGACCCATCACCCGAGAAACCGACCGTTATGTTGCACAACGGCACTGCCTATCTTCTCGATCATCAGGGGCGTGACGACAACGAACAGATCTACCGTAATCTGCAATTACATCTGAATCCGCTGGATCAAAGCCCTAACGTCAAACGCAAAGCAAAATCGGTCACGGAGCTGGCGCGCTCCGCCTTTCCTGCCGATCATGCCGAACTGCAATGGCGACAAAGCCGTGGCCTGACAGCATTGTTGATGGCGCTGCTGGCCATTTCATTAAGTCGGGTAAAACCGCGGCAAGGGCGATTTTCAACATTATTGCCACTGACGTTGCTGTTTATTGCCATTTTTTATGGCGGCGACGTCTGCCGTACGCTGGTGGCTAACGGCGCGATTCCCCTCATTCCTGGTTTGTGGTTAGTACCCGGACTCATGCTAATGGGCCTGCTGATGCTGGTCGCACGCGACTTCTCTTTGCTGCAGAAATTTTCCCGATGAATGTTTTCAGTCGCTATTTAATCCGTCATCTCTTTCTCGGTTTTGCCGCCGCCGCAGGGCTATTGCTGCCGCTTTTTACCACCTTCAACCTGATTAACGAACTGGATGATGTCAGCCCGGGCGGTTATCGCTGGACTCAGGCGGTGCTGGTGGTGCTAATGACCTTACCGCGCACACTGGTCGAACTTTCGCCGTTTATCGCCTTATTGGGTGGGATTGTTGGCCTGGGGCAGTTATCGAAAAACAGTGAGCTTACCGCCATTCGCAGCATGGGGTTTTCTATCTTCCGTATTGCACTGGTGGCGCTGGTTGCAGGGATATTGTCGACTGTTTCGTTAGGCGCGATAGATGAGTGGGTGGCGTCGCCATTGCAGCAACAGGCGTTGCAAATCAAATCGACCGCCACCGCGTTGGGGGAGGACGATGACATTACCGGCAATATGCTGTGGGCCAGGCGCGGTAATGAATTTGTGACGGTGAAATCGCTGAACGAGCAGGGCCAGCCGGTGGGCGTGGAGATATTTCATTATCGCGACGATCTCTCGCTCGAATCTTACATTTATGCACGCAGTGCCACCATTGAAGACGACAAAACGTGGATCCTGCATGGTGTGAATCATAAAAAATGGCTTAACGGTAAAGAAACGCTGGAAACATCAGATAATCTTGCCTGGCAATCGGCCTTCACCAGTATGGATCTTGATGAGTTATCGATGCCGGGGAATACTTTTTCTGTCCGTCAGCTTAATCATTACATCCATTATTTGCAGGAAACCGGGCAACCCAGCAGCGAATACCGCCTTGCACTGTGGGAAAAACTGGGGCAACCGATCCTGACCCTGGCGATGATTTTGCTGGCTGTACCGTTTACCTTTAGCGCCCCGCGCTCGCCAGGGATGGGTAGCCGTCTCGCTGTAGGCGTCATCGTGGGCTTACTCACCTGGATCAGCTATCAAATCATGGTTAATCTGGGATTGCTATTTGCGTTAAGCGCACCTGTTACCGCGCTCGGTTTACCGGTAGCGTTTGTGTTGGTGGCGTTGAGCCTGGTGTATTGGTATGACAGACAACATTAAACCCGCCGTGGCGCAAACACCACGGCGGGCTCACATTACTGCTTCAGAGTAGCAAATGCCTGAATGATGGCATCGATTTGCTCACGACTGTGGGCAGCATTTACGCTACAGCGCAGCAGCGTGATGCCTGCAGGCGCGGCAGGCGGCAGGATAAGATTCACATACACGCCCAGCGAGATAAGCTCGCGCCAGATGCGTAAACCTTCCTCTTTCGAACCGGTTATTACTGGCACTACCGGGCTAATATGTGAACTTAACTCATAACCCAGTTTTTGCAGACCGTCATACAGATGGTTGGCGTTATCCATCAGCTTTTGCCGCAGCTCTGGTTGTGTGGCAATAGTTCTTAACGACGAGCGCACGGTCGCAATGCAGGACGGAGAAGGAGAGGCGGTAAAAATATACGGGCGGCTGCCGTAGCGCAGCACTTCCATCGCTTCCGAACCGACAGCAAAACCGCCAATCGAGGCCAGACTTTTACTGAAAGTACCAACGATAATATCCACATCATCTTCAACGCCGACAGCTTCAGCCAGTCCGCGCCCCGTTGCGCCTAACACGCCAAACGAATGCGCTTCATCGACAATCAAATAACCACCGAGACGACGTTTGATATCAACAATTTCCGCCAGCGGCGCAACGTCACCGAGCATGCTGTAGATGCCCTCAACGATGATAATCGCCTCTTTCGCCCGTTCACCGAGGCGAACCATGCGCCGTTCCAGATCTTTAGCATCGTTATGGCGGAAACGAATAATTTCCGCGCCACCGAGAGAACAGGCGTCATAAATACTGGCGTGGCTGTCGGCATCCAGTAACACCACGGCGTTATGGTCGGCAAGTGCGCTGATGACGCCTAAATTAGCGGTATAACCGGTTGAAAAAACGATAGCGGTAGGGCGATTGAAAAACTCGGCAATCTCTTTCTCTAACGCCAGGTGCGGCGCATAACTGCCGTTTGCCATACGAGAACCGGTGGTGCCGGTGCCTTGGGCCGCTAACGCTGCCTGACCTTCGCTGATGGCATCATGATTAAAGGTTAAACCGAGATAATTATTGGTCCCGGCCAGAATCACTTTTTTATTGCCGATCCGGCCTTCGGTGGCGGAATACACTTCATCAATACAGGTGCCAAACGGTGTTAACCCGTTGTCACTAAATTGCAGTCGCTCGCCAGCAAGGCGCGCATATTTATCGTATAGCCCCATTATTTATTCTCCAGCCATGGAAGTAGAGTTTCCATTAATTGCGCAGGGGTTTTGACATCCAGCAGAATATTAATAGGAATGGAAATATCGAATCTGTCTTCCAGCATCATTAAGAGATCCATCACTTTGATCGACTCCAGGCCAAGATCGTTGACGAGATCGCTGTCGGGCTTAATTTCCACACCGTTTTCGACCAAATCCTGTAAACAGGAAAGGATGTAATCCATTACTATTTCACGATTTACCATAGAAACGTTAACACACCTTTAAACAAGACAATCAAAATAGCCCGTTGCGTAATGCGTGTTCCAGGCTAATCCCGGGAAACCAATTAATATCTTCAGAAATACGGTTATTACTTGCCGACCAGTCGGCGTGGGTTAATTCACGAATTTTCGAGCGGGTCAGCATAGGTTCTTTACCTGCCAGGCGACTCAACGCGGTACTGATATCCGCAAGGCAGGTGAGTACCGGCAGAGGAATACCAACCATTCGCACGGAACCGCAACGGACGTTGGCGGCAAGTTGCTGTATGCGTTGCCAGTCATAGCCGCCAGCGACGCCATCGCATAATTCATAGGTTTGCGTCTGTATAGTTTCGGCGCTTAACCACTGACCCACTGCTTGCGCGAAATCGGTGACGTGCAGAAAAGAGAGCTGTGTATCTGGCGCACCAAGTCGTGGCAGCAGGCCGCGCAGCATCCAGTCAAACAGCGGTTTTAACTCTTTATCGCCGGGACCATACACGGCTGTCGGGCGAAAAACGCCCAGCGTAATTTCGTCAGCCATTGCAGTCAGCCGTTGTTCGGCGATGTGTTTGGAATTTGCGTACCAGGAGAGCTCGGGATGGCGCGCCGCCAGCGAAGAGATAAACAGAAAACGTTGGCAAAAGCAGCTCTCTTTTGCTGCTTGCATCAGGCGCAGGCTGCCGTCAACGTTACAGCGGGTGAAAATCTCTTCTTTGTGCCCGCGCACTTGCCCGGCGCAATGGACCACTGCGCTGGCTCCGGCAACCAGCTTGCTAAGTGAATGAGTATCTTCCAGCGAACCGCGCACCCAGGTGAGATTATCATTGACGTGAGCGCGGGCAGTACGCGTCAATGCGCGAACGTGAAAGCCGCGGGCGAGCAGGTTATCGATAATATATTTACCGATAAACCCGGTAGCGCCCGTCACCGCGACAGTTTGATTCATGCCAGGGATTCCTGCACATTAAGACTGGCAGCATAAGCCTTCTGATAACGTTTTTTCGCTTACGCACGGGCAGGCTTGCCGGAGGACGTTCGGGGAATACTGTGGGGCGGCAACAGATCGATAGCCGCGGTTACGCCAAATTCGCTTTGGATCCGTGCCGCCAGCGCGTGGATAAGCTGCCCGCGACGTTCTTCGTCGCTGATCCGACACTGGATCTGCAAAATGATTTTTTCCTGGACGGTAACAAAAGCAATCGCATCGCCAGAATGAATTTCCGGTTCTTGTTCCGCAATATATTCAATATCCTGCGGCCAGATATTACGGCCACGAATAATAATCAGATCTTTAATACGTCCGGTGACATACAGATAACCGTCCAGCAGATAACCGAGGTCGCCGGTGTCTAACCAGCCCGTCGCGGCAATCTCGTCTTGCGAAACCTGGTCGCCAAAGTAACCGCTCATCAGGCTGGGGCCGGAGATGCAAATATGGCCTACCACACGTTCCGCGACCGGCATACCTGCTTCATTGCGGATTTCAATGCCATGTTCCGGCAACGCTTTGCCGCAGTTGACGAAAGTCGATACGGCGCGTGTTTCAGCACCCGGCGCGACGGCTTTGCCCTGATATTCGAGGATGTCGCGATCCACTTCGTTAACCACAACCCCGGAAGCTTCATCAGAGAAGCTGACAGCCAGCGCATTTTCTGCCAGTCCGTAGCACGGCATGAAAGTTTTATCGTCAAAGTTGACCTGACGGAAACATTCAGCGAATTGATGGAGTTGTTCTGCGGAGATGGGTTCTGCACCAATACCAGCGACGCGCCAGCAGGAAAGATCCAGTTCAGCGAGATCTTTTTCATTCACGCGGCGCTGGCACAATTCATAGCCAAACGGCGGCGCAACGGAAACGGTGCCGCGATTTTTACTGATCAATTTAAGCCATTGCAGAGGACGCATGGCAAAATCCTGAGTGCGCAAATAATCTACTGAAAGTTGCGTGGCGACGGGGGTCAGGAGAAAGCCGACCAGTCCCATATCATGGTAGAAAGGCAGCCAGGAGACGCAGCGGTCGCCAGGGCGTAATTTAATGCCATCGTGGCTTATAGCACGTAGATTAGCCATCACTTCGCGATGGGTGATAATGACGCCACGGGGAAAACGGGTGCTGCCGGAGGTGTACTGGAGGTAGGCGATATCGTTCGGAACTGGACGCTGGAGCGCAACATCGGCTTCCGGTAATGCCTTAAACCAGGCGTGGCTTAAAACATGTAATTCGGGGTTGTTATGCGTCGCGGCATTGACCAGTGGCAACCACTCATCACCAGTGATAATGGCTGCGGGCTGGCAACTTGCCAGTAAACCCTGGAGTTTGGCGCTCCAGGAATCCCGCTGACCGACGCCCATTGGAATCGCCAACGGGACGGCGACTAAGCCAGCATACTGACAGGCAAAAAAAGCCTCTACAAACCCGCTACTCGTTTCGGCAATCAGCGCCACGCGTTCGCCTTTTTTCAGGTTCAGCGATAACAACCGCTTCGCACCAGCTTCGGCACGCGCTTTTAACGTCTGATATTCCAGTTGATCTTCAAGTTGGCAACGTCTGTCATAAAAATTCATTCCAGCGCTACTCAGAGCGGCATAGTCCAAAGCATCAACCAGCGTTGGAAAATCGGCATAGCGCATAGGTAGGGAATGCGTAAAGATTTTATTAGACATATACACCACGAAAAAATTGGATATCAAAAATAAAATGACAATAATGCGGTGGATTATATAGGCATAAAAGATAAATGAGATAGTATTTTCATCAGTGTGAAAATGAACATTGATTTAAATAATGAATTTGAGTTTTTTGTTTTTATTGTGAATGATATTTAATTTATGAATATATTAAGAAGGAGCCTTGTCCGGTCGCCTTAAATCGACAAAAGGCATTGTGGCGCTTCTGTGTAGTCTCTGACCTTATCGTAATCATTAATAAATACTATTTATTCGTCGTTTGTATTCATTGGGTTGATTATTAAGGTGCCGTTCGTTGCTGTTGCAACCTGTTTGTCACCGTTAATTATTTGTTACCCACAGAACTATGGAATGCGATCTGCTGATGATTAAAATTGAAAAAGTAATTAATAAAAATGACCTTAAGGCATTTATCGCTTTTCCGTCATCACTTTATCCCGACGATCCAAACTGGATACCCCCTTTATTCATTGAACGCAACGAGCATTTGTCTGCGAAAAATCCGGGGACGGACCATATCATCTGGCAGGCGTGGGTGGCAAAAAAAGCGGGGCAGATAGTTGGGCGTATTACCGCGCAAATAGATACCTTGCACCGCGAGCGTTACGGCAAAGATACCGGTCATTTCGGCATGATTGACGCCATTGATGATCCGCAGGTTTTTGCCGCGTTGTTTGGCGCAGCGGAAGCGTGGTTGAAGTCACAAGGTGCAAGTAAGATCAGCGGGCCTTTCAGCCTGAATATCAATCAGGAAAGCGGATTACTGATTGAAGGTTTCGATACACCACCCTGTGCGATGATGCCGCACGGTAAACCGTGGTATGCCGCGCATATTGAACAATTGGGTTATCACAAAGGCATTGATTTACTGGAGTGGTGGATGCAGCGAACCGATCTCACTTTCTCTCCGGCGCTAAAAAAACTGATGGATCAGGTGCGTAAGAAGGTGACCATTCGCTGCATCAATCGCCAGCGGTTTGCCGAAGAGATGCAGATCCTGCGTGAGATTTTCAATTCTGGCTGGCAGCACAACTGGGGATTTGTGCCGTTTACCGAACATGAATTCGCGACCATGGGCGACCAACTTAAATATCTGGTGCCGGACGATATGATCTACATCGCTGAGATTGATTCTGCACCCTGCGCGTTTATTGTCGGCTTGCCAAACATCAACGAGGCGATTGCCGATCTGAACGGATCGCTCTTTCCCTTCGGCTGGGCAAAATTGCTGTGGCGTTTAAAAGTCAGCGGTGTGCGAACTGCGCGAGTACCGCTGATGGGCGTGCGGGACGAGTATCAGTTCAGCCGCATCGGCCCGGTGATTGCGTTGTTATTGATTGAAGCCTTACGCGATCCGTTTGCCCGCCGGAAGATCGATGCGCTGGAGATGTCATGGATCCTCGAAACCAATACAGGCATGAATAACATGCTGGAACGCATTGGGGCAGAGCCGTACAAGCGTTACCGATTGTATGAAAAGCAGATTTAATACCAGATCCTGTTAAGCGCAGGGGCGATCCCTCGCCCCTCGGGGAAAGGGTTAGGGTGAGGGTGAAAACTCGGCTCACATTCCCACCTTGTTCATCTCCAGCGGCACCGCCGAGCGAATCAAATGGTGGCCTTCCAGCTCGATATCGTGGAGATTCTTTTTCACGGTCCGCACATGATCGCGTGCTGCGCGCTGGGCGACGTGCGGCAGCCGCTGCAACACCGCGTTGTAGATCCGCGCATGCTGGCGATCGATCTGCTTTTTTTGCTGTGGTCGATGGTAGAGATTATTTACGCTGGCAAACACTGAATTAAACATCAGATCGGTCAATGATTGCAGCGTAAACACCAACACCTGATTGTGAGAAGCCTGACAAATGGCGAGATGGAAAGCGTGATCCAACTGCGCATGTTCGATCAGCGAAATCTCTTTGTTGTTCTCACTGGCGGCGAGCATTTTTTCATAACAGCGGGTTATCACAACAAAATCAGCCTGGGTTCCCAGCGTTGCCGCCAGCCTTGCCGATTCACCCTCCAGCAATGCGCGAACGTCGAGCAGATCGTACAGCGTTCGCGGCTGCGTACTGAACAGATGGATCAGCGGGCTGGTGTCCTGCACCCGATTAAGCCGTGCGACACGAGAATCGCGACCCTGCGCCGTTTCAATAATCCCGCGCCCGCGCAGCACGGTCAGCCCTTCACGCAGTGCGGAGCGTGAGAAGCCGAGCTTTTCACACAGTCGACGTTCCGAGGGAAGCGGCTGACCGACCTTCAGTACGCCGTCGATAATTAACCGTTCGATACTCTCTGCAACCACTTCGCAAATAGGGCGACGTTCATCTTTCATTCCCGGACCTCGTGCACAGGTAGGACCAATTTTTCTGTTCTTAACTCGCAAAACACGCACATCACGTAAGTGATTATGTTACATCAATTTAACATTAAGTTAACCAAGACAAGGTCACAGAGCTGGAAAAAAAATGGTCTGACCGGTAGCTAAAGAGATAGACGAAAACGAAAAGCCCGCTTAATAACTGTTCACAGAAGCAGCGCGAAAAAATCAGCTGCCACACAACACAACAAAGCGAACCCTACTCATGAGCATCTTGTACGAAGAGCGTCTTGATGGCGCTTTACCCGATGTCGACCGCACATCGGTACTGATGGCACTGCGTGAGCATGTCCCTGGACTGGAGATCCTGCATACCGATGAGGAGATCATTCCTTACGAGTGTGACGGGTTGAGCGCGTATCGCACGCGTCCATTACTGGTTGTTTTGCCTAAGCAAATGGAACAGGTGACAGCGATTCTGGCTGTTTGTCACCGCCTGCGTGTACCGGTGGTGACCCGTGGTGCAGGCACCGGGCTTTCTGGTGGCGCGCTGCCGCTGGAAAAAGGTGTGTTGTTGGTGATGGCGCGCTTTAAAGAGATCCTCGACATTAACCCCGTTGGTCGCCGTGCGCGCGTGCAGCCGGGCGTGCGTAACCTGGCGATCTCCCAGGCCGTTGCGCCGCATAATCTCTATTACGCGCCGGATCCGTCCTCACAAATCGCCTGTTCGATTGGCGGCAATGTGGCGGAAAATGCCGGTGGCGTTCACTGCCTGAAATATGGTCTAACCGTACATAACCTGCTGAAAATTGAAGTGCAAACGCTGGATGGCGAGGCGCTGACGCTGGGATCGGACGCGCTGGATTCGCCTGGTTTTGACCTGCTGGCGCTGTTTACCGGATCGGAAGGTATGCTCGGCGTGACCACCGAAGTAACGGTGAAGCTGTTGCCGAAGCCGCCCGTGGCGCGGGTTCTGTTAGCCAGCTTTGACTCGGTAGAAAAAGCCGGACTTGCGGTTGGTGACATCATCGCCAATGGCATTATCCCCGGCGGGCTGGAGATGATGGATAACCTGTCGATTCGCGCGGCGGAAGATTTTATTCATGCCGGTTATCCCGTCGATGCCGAAGCGATTTTGTTATGCGAACTGGACGGCGTGGAGTCTGACGTACAGGAAGACTGCGAGCAGGTTAACGACATCTTGTTGAACGCGGGTGCGACTGACGTCCGTCTGGCACAGGACGAAGCAGAGCGAGTACGTTTCTGGGCCGGTCGCAAAAATGCGTTCCCGGCGGTAGGACGTATCTCCCCGGATTACTACTGCATGGATGGCACCATCCCGCGCCGCGCCCTGCCTGGCGTACTGGAAGGCATTGCCCGTTTATCGCAGCAATATGATTTACGCGTTGCCAACGTCTTTCATGCCGGAGACGGCAACATGCACCCGTTAATCCTTTTCGATGCCAACGAACCCGGTGAATTTGCCCGCGCGGAAGAACTGGGCGGGAAGATCCTCGAACTCTGCGTTGAAGTTGGCGGCAGCATCAGTGGGGAACATGGCATCGGGCGCGAAAAAATCAATCAAATGTGCGCCCAGTTCAACAGCGATGAAATCACGACCTTCCATGCGGTCAAGGCGGCGTTTGACCCCGATGGTTTGCTGAACCCAGGAAAAAACATTCCCACGCTACACCGCTGTGCTGAATTTGGTGCCATGCATGTGCATCACGGTCATTTACCTTTTCCTGAACTGGAGCGTTTCTGATGCTACGCGAGTGTGATTACAGCCAGGCGCTGCTGGAGCAGGTGAATCAGGCGATTAGCGATAAAACGCCGCTGGTGATTCAGGGCAGCAATAGCAAAGCCTTTTTAGGTCGTCCTGTCACCGGGCAAACGCTGGATGTGCGTTGTCATCGCGGCATTGTTAATTACGACCCGACCGAGCTGGTGATAACCGCGCGTGCCGGAACGCCGCTGGTGGCGATTGAAGCGGCGCTGGAGAGCGCCGGGCAAATGCTCCCCTGCGAGCCGCCGCATTATGGTGAAGAAGCCACCTGGGGCGGGATGATCGCCTGCGGGCTGGCGGGGCCGCGTCGCCCGTGGAGCGGTTCGGTCCGCGATTTTGTCCTCGGCACGCGCATCATTACCGGCACTGGAAAACATCTGCGTTTTGGTGGCGAAGTGATGAAAAACGTTGCCGGATACGATCTCTCACGGTTAATGGCCGGAAGCTACGGTTGTCTGGGTGTGCTCACTGAAATCTCGATGAAAGTGTTACCGCGACCACGCGCCACCCTGAGTCTGCGTCGGGAAATCAGCCTGCAAGAAGCCATGAATGAAATCGCCCAGTGGCAACTCCAGCCATTACCCATTAGTGGCTTATGTTACTTCGACAATGCGTTGTGGATCCGCCTTGAGGGCGGCGAAGGATCGGTAAAAGCAGCGCGTGAACTGCTGGGTGGCGAAGAGGTTGCGGATCAGTTCTGGCAGCAATTGCGTGAACAACAACTGCCGCTCTTCTCGTTACCAGGTACCTTATGGCGCATTTCATTACCCAGCGATGCGCCGATGATGGATTTACCCGGCGAGCAACTGATCGACTGGGGCGGGGCGTTACGCTGGCTGAAATCGACAGCCGATGACAATCAAATCCATCGCATTGCCCGCAACGCTGGCGGTCATGCGACCCGCTTTAGTGCCGGAGATGGTGGTTTTGCCCCGCTACCGGCTCCTTTATTCCGCTATCACCAGCAGCTTAAACAGCAGCTCGACCCTTGCGGCGTGTTTAATCCCGGTCGCATGTACGCGGAGCTTTAAGGAGCAGGCTATGCAAACCCAATTAACCGAAGAGATGCGGCAGAACGCGCGCGCGCTGGAAGCCGACAGCATCCTGCGCGCCTGTGTTCACTGCGGATTTTGTACCGCAACCTGCCCAACCTATCAGCTTCTGGGCGATGAACTGGACGGGCCGCGCGGGCGCATCTATCTGATTAAACAGGTGCTGGAAGGCAACGACGTCACGCTTAAAACGCAGGAACATCTCGATCGCTGTCTCACTTGCCGTAATTGTGAAACCACCTGTCCTTCTGGTGTGCGCTATCACAATTTGCTGGATATCGGGCGTGATATTGTCGAGCAGAAAGTGAAACGCCCATTGCCGGAGCGAATGCTGCGCGAAGGATTGCGCCAGGTAGTGCCGCGTCCGGCGGTCTTCCGTGCGCTGACGCAGGTAGGACTGGTGCTGCGACCGTTTCTGCCGGAACAGGTCAGAGCAAAACTGCCCGCCGAAACGGTGAAAGCTAAACCGCGACCACCGCTGCGCCATAAGCGTCGGGTTTTAATGCTGGAAGGCTGCGCCCAGCCTACGCTTTCGCCCAACACCAACGCGGCAACCGCGCGAGTGCTGGCTCGTCTGGGGATCAGCGTCATGCCAGCTAACGAAGCAGGCTGTTGTGGCGCGGTGGACTATCATCTTAATGCGCAAGAGAAAGGGCTGGCGCGGGCGCGAAATAATATTGATGCCTGGTGGCCCGCGATTGAAGCAGGTGTCGAGGCAATTTTGCAAACCGCCAGCGGTTGTGGCGCGTTCGTCAAAGAGTATGGGCAGATGCTGAAAAACGATGCGTTGTATGCCGATAAAGCGCGTCAGGTTAGTGAGCTGGCGGTCGATTTAGTCGAACTTCTGCGCGAGGAACCGCTGGAAAAACTGGCAATTCGCGGCGATAAAAAACTGGCCTTCCACTGCCCGTGTACCCTACAACATGCGCAAAAGCTGAACGGCGAAGTGGAAAAAGTGTTACTTCGTCTTGGATTTACCTTAACGGACGTTCCCGACAGCCATCTGTGCTGCGGTTCAGCGGGAACATATGCGTTAACGCATCCCGATCTGGCACGCCAGCTGCGGGATAACAAAATGAATGCGCTGGAAAGCGGCAAACCGGAAATGATCGTCACCGCCAACATTGGTTGCCAGACGCATCTGGCGAGCGCCGGTCGTACCTCTGTGCGTCACTGGATTGAAATTGTAGAACAAGCCCTTGAAAAGGAATAACAAAATGAAAACTAAAGTCATTCTTAGCCAGCAAATGGCGAGTGCAATTATTGCCGCAGGTCAGGAAGAGGCGCAGAAAAATAACTGGTCTGTTTCCATTGCTGTTGCCGATGACGGCGGTCATCTGCTGGCGTTAAGCCGCATGGACGATTGCGCGCCGATTGCGGCTTACATCGCCCAGGAGAAAGCGCGTACCGCCGCGCTGGGGCGTCGTGAAACTAAGGGCTATGAAGAGATGGTGAACAACGGACGTACCGCGTTCGTGACTGCGCCGTTACTGACGTCGCTGGAAGGCGGCGTACCGGTTGTTGTGGATGGGCAAATTATTGGTGCCGTGGGCGTTTCTGGTTTAACCGGAGCACAGGATGCGCAGGTCGCGAAAGCGGCAGCAGCGGTGTTGGCGAAATAAGCGAAAACGAGGAGAGAAACAATGAGTCAAACCATAGCCCAGGGCCGTTTACGCATTAACGCTAATTTTAAACGTTTTGTGGATGAAGAAGTTTTACCGGGAACAGGGTTGGACGCTGCGGCGTTCTGGCGCAATTTTGATGAGATCGTTCACGATCTGGCACCAGAAAATCGTCAGTTGCTGGCAGAACGCGATCGCATTCAGGCGGCGCTTGATGAGTGGCATCGCAGCAATCCGGGGCCGGTTAAAGATAAAGCGGCCTATAAATCTTTCCTGCGTGAACTGGGCTACCTGGTGCCACAACCGGAGCGCGTGACGGTGGAAACCACGGGCATTGACAGCGAAATCACCAGCCAGGCGGGGCCACAGCTGGTGGTTCCGGCGATGAACGCCCGCTACGCGCTGAACGCGGCGAACGCTCGCTGGGGCTCACTGTACGATGCGTTATACGGCAGCGACATCATCCCGCAGGAAGGGGCGATGGTCAGCGGCTACGATCCGCAACGCGGTGAGCAGGTTATCGCCTGGGTTCGGCGTTTCCTCGATGAATCACTACCGCTGGAAAACGGCAGCTATCAGGATGTGGTGGCGTTTAAGGTGGTCGATAAACAATTACGCATCCAGTTGAAAAATGGTAAAGAAACCACGTTACGTACCCCGGCGCAGTTTGTCGGTTACCGTGGCGATGCCGCTGCGCCGACCTGCATTTTGCTGAAAAATAACGGTCTGCATATTGAACTGCAAATTGATGCCAACGGGCGGATTGGCAAAGACGATCCGGCGCATATCAACGATGTTATCGTCGAAGCGGCCATCAGTACCATTCTCGACTGCGAAGATTCGGTCGCGGCGGTTGATGCGGAAGATAAAATCCTGCTGTACCGCAACCTGCTGGGCCTGATGCAGGGGACTCTGCAAGAGAAAATGGAAAAAAACGGTCGGCAAATCGTGCGTAAACTGAATGACGATCGTCATTACACCGCCGCCGATGGCTCTGAAATTTCTCTGCACGGACGCTCGCTGCTGTTTATCCGCAACGTGGGTCATTTGATGACCATTCCTGTGATTTGGGACAGCGAAGGCAATGAAATCCCGGAAGGCATTCTTGATGGCGTCATGACTGGCGCGATTGCCCTCTATGATTTAAAAGTGCAGAAAAACTCGCGCACTGGCAGCGTCTATATTGTGAAACCGAAAATGCACGGTCCGCAGGAAGTGGCGTTCGCCAACAAACTGTTTACCCGCATTGAGACAATGCTCGGTATGGCACCGAATACCCTGAAAATGGGCATTATGGATGAAGAACGTCGGACCTCGCTGAACTTGCGTAGCTGTATCGCTCAGGCGCGCAACCGCGTGGCGTTCATCAATACCGGTTTCCTCGACCGTACCGGCGATGAAATGCATTCGGTGATGGAAGCTGGCCCGATGCTGCGTAAAAATCAGATGAAATCGACGCCTTGGATCAAAGCCTACGAGCGTAATAACGTGCTTTCCGGCCTGTTCTGTGGGCTGCGCAGTAAAGCGCAAATCGGTAAAGGCATGTGGGCAATGCCGGACCTGATGGCAGACATGTACAGCCAGAAGGGCGACCAACTGCGTGCCGGGGCAAACACAGCCTGGGTTCCGTCACCAACCGCTGCTACGCTCCATGCGCTGCACTACCACCAAACCAACGTACAGAGCGTGCAGGCCAACATTGCCCAGAGCGAGTTCAATGCTGAATTTGAACCGCTGCTGGACGATCTGCTGACTATTCCGGTGGCTGAAAACGCTAACTGGTCGGTGGAAGAGATCCAACAAGAGCTGGATAACAACGTGCAGGGGATTCTGGGGTACGTGGTGCGTTGGGTGGAGCAGGGGATTGGTTGTTCAAAAGTGCCGGATATTCACAACGTGGCGCTGATGGAAGACCGCGCAACGCTGCGTATCTCCAGCCAGCATATCGCCAACTGGTTACGTCACGGTATTCTGACCAAAGAACAGGTGCAGGCGTCGCTGGAGAATATGGCGAAAGTGGTTGATCAGCAAAACGCTGGCGATCCGGCTTATCGTCCGATGGCGGGGAATTTCGCTAACTCGTGTGCTTTTAAAGCTGCCAGCGATTTAATCTTCCTCGGCGTGAAACAGCCAAACGGCTATACCGAACCGTTATTACACGCCTGGCGTTTACGCGAAAAAGAAAGTCATTAATAGCGTCAAAAAAGCCCCGGCAAGTTTTATTGTCGGGGCTATGATAGTAACTGCGGTAGTACATTTATCCCGGAAATAACCGGAGCGATTATCAGGGTTTAACAATATTAAATACCCGTAGCGCATTACTAGCGGGCCTAAAACAACAATATGGACATCTTAACGATATTCTGCGCCTGCGTGTGCGGAACAGAAACCCTTACCCGATATACTTGTTATGCCAGAGGTAGCAATTGCGTTAGCAGCGTACTGTTGCTGTAAAGTATAACGCCTATATTTTACAGTTCAGTCCTCTTTTGCTTATTACAACCTTAAGTATATCAAGCATATAAAGATAATAAGAGACTGAAAAATATGGTTACCTGGACCCAAATGTATATGCCGATGGGAGGACTGGGGCTATCCGCTCTGGTCGCCCTGATCCCGATAATATTCTTCTTCGTTGCACTCGCGGTATTACGTCTGAAAGGACATGTCGCCGGAGCAATAACCCTTATATTATCTATTCTGATTGCGATATTCGCCTTTAAAATGCCGATTGATATGGCATTTGCTGCTGCGGGCTATGGCTTTATTTATGGATTATGGCCTATTGCGTGGATTATTGTTGCGGCGGTGTTCCTCTATAAATTAACCGTTGCCAGCGGTCAGTTCGATATTATCCGCAGCTCGGTTATCTCCATCACTGACGATCAGCGTTTGCAGGTGTTACTGATTGGTTTCTCCTTTGGCGCGCTGCTGGAAGGGGCGGCTGGCTTTGGTGCGCCGGTGGCGATTACCGGTGCGCTGCTGGTGGGCCTGGGCTTCAAACCGTTATACGCGGCGGGGCTGTGTCTGATTGCCAACACTGCGCCGGTGGCGTTTGGTGCGTTGGGCGTGCCGATTCTGGTCGCCGGTCAGGTAACGGGAATCGATCCGTTCCACATTGGCGCAATGGCGGGACGTCAGTTACCGTTCCTGTCGGTTCTTGTGCCGTTCTGGCTGGTAGCAATGATGGACGGCTGGAAAGGGGTGAAAGAGACGTGGCCAGCGGCGCTGGTTGCTGGGGGAAGCTTCGCTGTCACGCAGTTCTTTACCTCTAACTATATTGGTCCGGAACTGCCGGATATTACTTCGGCGCTGGTGAGTATCGTCTCACTCGCTTTATTCCTTAAAGTCTGGCGGCCGAAAAATACCGAAACGGCAATCAGCATGGGACAATCCGCAGGTGCGATGGTGGTGAATAAACCGTCTTCTGGCGGTCCCGTGCCTTCAGAATATAGTCTGGGGCAAATCATTCGTGCGTGGTCACCGTTTTTAATCTTAACGGTGCTGGTCACCATCTGGACCATGAAGCCGTTTAAAGCGTTATTTGCTCCGGGCGGCGCGTTTTATTCACTGGTGATTAATTTCCAGATCCCTCATTTGCATCAACAAGTGTTGAAAGCGGCACCCATTGTCGCCCAACCAACGCCAATGGATGCGGTGTTTAAATTCGACCCTCTCTCGGCTGGCGGCACCGCTATTTTTATTGCGGCGATTATCTCTATCTTCATCCTCGGCGTGGGCATCAAGAAAGGGATTGGCGTCTTTGCCGAAACGCTAATTAGTCTGAAGTGGCCGATATTGTCGATTGGCATGGTGCTGGCGTTCGCCTTCGTCACCAACTATTCCGGCATGTCCACCACGCTGGCGCTGGTACTGGCAGGTACAGGCGTGATGTTCCCGTTTTTCTCACCGTTTCTCGGCTGGCTGGGCGTATTCCTTACCGGCTCGGACACCTCCTCTAACGCCCTGTTTGGTTCACTGCAATCGACCACGGCGCAGCAAATCAACGTCTCTGACACTCTGCTGGTGGCAGCAAATACCAGCGGCGGCGTAACTGGCAAGATGATTTCCCCGCAATCTATCGCCGTGGCCTGCGCCGCGACGGGCATGGTGGGCCGAGAATCTGAACTGTTCCGCTACACCGTGAAGCACAGTCTGATCTTTGCCAGTGTGATCGGCATTATCACGCTGTTGCAGGCGTATGTGTTTACCGGGATGTTAGTTTCGTAAGTCAATAAAGCCGGATGATCGTTAATATCATCCGGCTTCGTTTACATTACTCTGTCTTATTAATGGAAAATTATTTCCCGCTTTATTATCCATGTGGCAATAATGTTTCGCGTTCAGATAACCTGCTAAATAATTAAAAGCGTGAGAACATCTGTTTTTTTATCACGCAAAACAAGTCAGTATTAATTATGTTCGCTTGATGAGCAAACACCGTTCTATCTGTTGCTTTTGCAATCTTAATCGTTAAAACTACCAACAAATTTATATAGTTACGTTGTGAAAAGTTGTTGATTTTTTGTTTATTGAAATTTCGTAAAAATAACCAGCCAGACATCGAATAGGGGGTATTCTTATAAATTTCACCTGTTTTCTATCAATGATGCCGTTTTCTTAAGAATGGAGGAAGTTATTAAAGAAGATAAAGCATAAAACTATTTCCCCGGTTACGAATCTTTTAACTTTGTTTTGTCACTTGCGTTATTAATGAATAAGAAATTTAAATATAAGAAATCGCTTTTAGCGGCTATTTTGAGTGCAACCCTGTTAGCCGGTTGTGATGGCGGTGGCTCCGGATCTTCCTCCGATACGCCGCCTGTAGATTCTGGAACAGGGTCTTTGCCGGAAGTGAAACCTGATCCAACACCAAACCCGGAGCCGACGCCTGAGCCAACGCCGGACCCAGAACCTACGCCGGAACCGACACCTGATCCTGAGCCAACACCAGAACCGGAGCCAGAACCTGTTCCTACGAAAACGGGTTATCTGACCCTGGGCGGAAGCCAGCGGATAACTGGTGCTACTTGTAATGGTGAATCCAGCGATGGCTTTACCTTTACGCCAGGCGACAAAGTCACCTGTGTGGCAGGGAACAACACGACAATTGCTACCTTCGACACCCAGTCAGAAGCTGCGCGTAGCCTGCGTGCGGTTGAAAAAGTGTCGTTTAGTCTTGAGGACGCGCAAGAACTGGCAGCTTCCGACAATAAGAAAAGCAATGCGGTTTCGCTGGTAACGTCCAGTAACAGCTGTCCGGCGGATACAGAACAGGTTTGCCTGACGTTCTCCTCGGTGATCGAGAGTAAACGTTTCGACTCGCTGTATAAGCAAATCGATCTGGCACCGGAAGAGTTCAAAAAGCTGGTCAATGAAGAGGTGGAAAACAATGCTGCGACCGATAAAGCGCCATCCACTCATACCTCACCGGTCGTGCCCGTCACCACGCCGGGAACAAAACCGGATCTGAACGCGTCCTTCGTGTCGGCTAACGCGGAACAGTTTTATCAGTATCAACCCACTGAAATCATTCTTTCCGAAGGCCGACTGGTGGATAGCATGGGCAATGGTGTGGTTGGCGTAAATTACTACACCAGCTCAGGCCGTGGCGTAACTGGCGAAAACGGCAAATTCAACTTCAGCTGGGGCGAAACCATCTCCTTTGGTATCGACACCTTTGAACTGGGCTCAGTGCGCGGCAATAAGTCGACCATTGCGTTGACTGAACTGGGTGACGAAGTTCGCGGCGCGAATATTGATCAGCTTATTCATCGTTACTCCCAGGCCGGAAAAAATGATGAGCGTGAAGTGCCGGACGTAGTGCGCAAGGTCTTTGCCGAGTATCCCAACGTAATCAACGAGATTATCAATCTCTCGTTATCCAATGGCGAGGCGTTGAGCGAAGGCGATCAAACCTTTGAGCGGACAAACGAATTTCTTGAGCAGTTTGAATCCGGGCAGGCTAAAGAGATTGATACGGCGATTTGTGACTCCCTTGGGGGCTGCAACTCTCAGCGTTGGTTCTCGTTGACAGCACGCAATGTTAACGAAGGTCAGATTCAGGGCGTTATCAACAAGCTGTGGGGTGTGGATAAAGATTACAAATCAGTGACGAAATTCCACGTCTTCCATGACTCTACCAACTTCTATGGCAGTACCGGTAATGCGCGCGGTCAGGCAGTGGTGAATATCTCCAACGCGGCCTTCCCGATTCTGATGGCGCGTAATGATAAAAACTACTGGCTGGCGTTTGGCGAAAAACGCGCCTGGGATAAAAACGAGCTGGCGTACATTACGGAAGCGCCTTCTCTCGTTGAGCCGGAAAACGTTACGCGCGATACCGCCACCTTTAACCTGCCGTTTATTTCACTGGGGCAAGTCGGTGAGGGCAAACTGATGGTTATCGGTAACCCGCACTACAACAGCATTTTGCGTTGTCCGAACGGTTACAGCTGGGAAGGCGGTGTTGATAAAAACGGTCAGTGTACGCGTAACAGTGATTCTAATGATATGAAGCACTTTATGCAGAACGTGTTGCGCTATCTGTCCGACGATAAATGGACGCCGGACGCGAAAGCCAGCATGACCGTAGGCACCAACCTGGATACTGTCTATTTCAAACGTCATGGTCAGGTTACAGGAAACAGCGCTGAGTTCGGCTTTCATTCGGATTTTGCGGGTATCTCTGTTGAGCATTTAAGTAGCTATGGCGATCTCGACCCGCAGGAAATGCCGCTGCTGATCCTTAACGGCTTTGAGTATGTGACTCAGGTTGGTAACGATCCTTATGCAATCCCGCTGCGAGCAGATACCAGCAAACCGAAGCTGACTCAGCAGGATGTGACCGATCTGATCGCCTATCTGAACAAAGGTGGATCGGTGCTGATCATGGAAAACGTGATGAGCAATCTTAAGGAAGAGAGCGCGTCTGGCTTTGTACGTCTGCTTGATGCCGCAGGTCTGTCGATGGCACTGAACAAGTCGGTAGTAAATAACGATCCGCAAGGGTATCCGAACCGCGTTCGTCAGCAGCGCGCAACGGGCATTTGGGTCTATGAACGTTATCCTGCCGTAGATGGTGCGCTGCCGTACACCATCGATAGTAAGACAGGGGAAGTTAAGTGGAAATATCAGGTAGAAAACAAACCTGATGACAAACCGAAGCTGGAAGTTGCCAGCTGGCTGGAAGATGTAGATGGCAAACAGGAAACGCGTTATGCCTTTATTGATGAGGCCGATCATAAAACAGAGGATTCTCTGAAGGCTGCGAAGGCAAAAATCTTTGAGAAGTTTCCTGGATTAAAGGAGTGTAAGGACCCAACTTACCACTACGAGGTCAACTGTCTGGAATATCGTCCTGGCACGGGGGTTCCGGTTACTGGTGGCATGTATGTTCCACAGTATACGCAACTAAGCCTTAACGCCGACACGGCAAAAGCGATGGTGCAGGCTGCGGATTTAGGCACCAACATTCAGCGTCTGTATCAGCATGAGCTCTACTTCCGGACCAATGGTCGCAAAGGTGAGCGTCTGAGCAGCGTCGATCTGGAACGTCTGTACCAGAACATGTCGGTCTGGCTGTGGAATAAAATTGAATATCGCTATGAAAACGACAAGGATGACGAGCTGGGCTTTAAAACGTTCACCGAGTTCCTGAACTGCTACGCCAACGATGCCTATACTGGCGGCACGCAGTGTTCTGATGAGCTGAAAAAATCGCTGGTCGATAACAACATGATCTACGGCGAGAAGAGCGTTAATAAAGCGGGCATGATGAACCCGAGCTATCCGCTCAACTATATGGAAAAACCGCTGACGCGCCTGATGCTGGGTCGTTCCTGGTGGGATCTGAACATCAAAGTTGATGTCGAGAAGTATCCGGGAGCGGTATCGGCAGAAGGTGAGAAGGTTACTGAAACCATCAGCCTGTACTCCAATCCGACCAAATGGTTTGCGGGTAACATGCAGTCTACTGGCCTGTGGGCTCCGGCTCAGAAAGAGGTCACCATTGAGTCTTCTGCATCAGTTCCTGTGACTGTCACCGTGGCGCTGGCCGACGATCTGACCGGACGCGAGAAGCATGAAGTCGCGCTGAACCGTCCGCCAAAAGTGACGAAAACCTATGATCTGAAAGCCAATGATAAGGTGACCTTCAAGGTGCCTTACGGTGGTCTGATTTATATCAAGGGCAACAGCCCAAAGAATGAGTCAGCCGAATTCACCTTTACTGGTGTGGTAAAAGCGCCGTTCTATAAAGACGGCGAATGGAAAAACGCTCTGAACTCCCCTGCGCCGCTGGGCGAGCTGGAATCAGACGCTTTCGTTTATACCACGCCGAAGAAGAACCTTGAGGCCAGCAATTTCACTGGTGGTGTAGCAGAATTCGCTAAAGATCTGGATACCTTTGCCAGCTCGATGAATGACTTCTACGGTCGTAATGATGAAGACGGTAAGCACCGGATGTTTACCTATAAAAACTTGACGGGGCACAAGCATCGTTTCACCAACGATGTGCAGATCTCCATCGGTGATGCGCACTCGGGTTATCCGGTAATGAACAGCAGCTTCTCGACGAACAGCACCACGCTGCCGACGACGCCGCTGAACGACTGGTTGATCTGGCACGAAGTAGGGCACAACGCCGCCGAAACGCCGCTGACTGTTCCTGGCGCAACTGAAGTAGCGAACAACGTTCTGGCGCTGTACATGCAGGATCGCTATCTCGGCAAGATGAACCGTGTCGCTGACGATATTACTGTCGCGCCGGAATATCTGGAGGAGAGCAACGGTCAGGCATGGGCGCGCGGCGGTGCGGGCGACCGTCTGCTGATGTACGCGCAGCTGAAGGAGTGGGCAGAGAAAAACTTTGATATCAAGACGTGGTATCCAGATGGCAATCTGCCAGCGTTCTACAGCGATCGTGAAGGGATGAAAGGCTGGAACCTGTTCCAGTTGATGCACCGTAAAGCACGCGGCGATGATGTTGGCAAAACCAAGTTTGGCGAAAGAAATTACTGTGCCGAATCCAACGGTAACGCTGCCGACAAGCTGATGCTGTGTGCATCCTGGGTCGCCCAGACGGATCTTTCGGAGTTCTTTAAGAAATGGAATCCGGGCGCGAATGCTTACCAGTTGCCGGGAGCGAGCGAGATGAACTTCGAGGGCGGTGTGAGCCAGTCGGCTTACGAGACACTGGCGGCGCTTAATCTGCCGAAACCGCAGCAAGGGCCGGAAACCATTAGTCAGGTTACCGAGCATAAGATGTCAGCTGAGTAAGCCTGTATGCCGGATAAGGCGCTCGCGCCGCATCCGGCATGAAATAAGGCGCATCGGGCCTGGAGGAAAGCCGTATGGCATACACCTGCAGGCCCGCATCCGGCAAGTTACAACAAATAACCTTTAACCATGTTTTTTGATGTTTTTCAGCAATACCCCGCGGCGATGCCCGTCCTGGCTACCGTCGGAGGATTGATCATCGGCAGTTTTTTGAATGTGGTGATTTGGCGTTACCCCATCATGCTGCGCCAACAAATGGCGGAGTTTCACGGTGAAATGTCGAGTGCGCAGTCAAAAATAAGCCTTGCGCTGCCGCGTTCGCACTGTCCGCATTGCCAGCAGACTATCCGCGTTCGTGACAATATTCCGCTGCTCTCCTGGTTGATGCTCAAAGGGCGCTGCCGTGATTGTCAGGCGAAAATCAGCAAGCGTTATCCGCTGGTGGAGTTATTGACGGCACTCGCTTTTTTGCTGGCGAGCCTGGTGTGGCCGGAAAGTGGATGGGCGCTGGCGGTGATGATATTATCCGCCTGGCTGATTGCCGCGAGCGTCATTGACCTCGATAACCAATGGCTGCCCGATGTTTTTACTCAGGGCGTATTGTGGACGGGACTAATTGCGGCATGGGCGCAGCAGAGCCCGCTCACGCTACAAGACGCAGTTACCGGCGTACTGGTGGGGTTTATCACTTTTTACTCTCTGCGCTGGATAGCCGGAATAGTTCTGCGTAAAGAAGCATTAGGCATGGGCGATGTATTACTTTTCGCTGCGTTAGGTGGCTGGGTGGGGCCGTTGTCGCTACCCAATGTTGCTTTAATCGCATCATGCTGCGGCCTGATATATGCCGTTATTACAAAAAGAGGATCAACCACACTGCCTTTTGGACCGTGTTTAAGTCTGGGCGGTATAGCAACACTTTATCTACAGGCATTGTTTTAATGATAACCACGTCATTATCAAAGTGACATTTTAACTCTTATTAATAACCTTAGAGATTATTTACCATGTCGATAAAACAAATGCCAGGGAGGGTATTAATATCGCTATTGTTGAGCGTTACAGGATTATTAAGTGGCTGTGCCAGCCATAATGAAAATGCCAGTTTACTGGCGAAAAAACAGGCGCAAAATATCAGCCAAAACCTGCCGATTAAATCTGCGGGATATACCTTAGTGCTGGCGCAAAGTAGCGGCACGACGGTAAAAATGACCATTATCAGCGAAGCGGGTGCTCAGACCACGCAGACGCCTGATGCCTTTTTAACCAGCTATCAACGACAAATGTGCGCTGACCCGACGGTGAAATTAATGATTACCGAGGGAATTAATTACAGCATAACGATTAATGATACACGTACAGGTAACCAGTATCAGCGGAAACTGGATCGTACCACCTGTGGAATAGTCAAAGCATAACGTCGGGTAGATATAAATTGGCGCGGGTTGTTTTTCGTGACGCACGAATTTATCTCATTCAGTTGCTGACAAAAATTCGTCACACTCTTAGCCAGAGACAATCTCTTAATACAGACAAAGAGCATCTGCGAAAAATTGCACGCGGGATGTTCTGGCTGATGCTGCTTATTATTTCTGCAAAAGTGGCGCATTCACTCTGGCGCTATTTCTCCTTTTCTGCGGAATATACGGCGGTTTCCCCATCGGCGAATAAACCGCCCCGTGCAGATGCAAAAACGTTCGATAAAAATGACGTGCAATTAATCAGCCAGCAAAACTGGTTTGGCAAATATCAGCCCGTCGCCGCACCGGTAAAACAACCTGAACCTGTGCCTGTGGCAGAAACGCGTCTTAATGTGGTGCTGCGCGGGATCGCCTTTGGTGCCAGACCCGGCGCGGTGATTGAAGAAGGCGGCAAACAGCAGGTCTATTTACAGGGCGAACGGCTTGGCTCTCACAACGCGGTGATTGAGGAAATTAATCGTGACCATGTGATGCTGCGCTATCAGGGGAAAATGGAACGTCTGAGTCTGGCAGAAGAGAAGCGTCCCACCATAGCCGTGACCAGCAAAAAAGCCGTCAGCGACGAAGCAAAGCAAGCTGTTGCTGAACCTGCTGTCAGTGCGCCAGTGGAGATCCCGGCTGCCGTGCGTCAGGCACTGGCGAAAGATCCGCAGAAAATTTTTAACTATATCCAGCTTACGCCTGTGCGTAAGGAAGGGATTGTCGGTTATGCAGTGAAACCGGGGGCAGATCGTTCTCTGTTCGATGCCAGCGGTTTTAAGGAAGGCGATATCGCCATTGCGCTAAATCAGCAGGATTTCACTGATCCACGAGCAATGATTGCTCTGATGCGGCAGTTACCTTCAATGGATTCCATTCAACTTACGGTTTTACGCAAGGGTGCGCGCTACGACATTTCCATCGCGCTGCGCTAACCGCATTTAATCCAGGAGAATCATTCATCGTGTTTTGGCGTGATATGACGTTGTCGGTCTGGCGTAAGAAGACAACTGGCCTCAAAACAAAAAAGCGTTTACTGCCGCTGGTGCTGGCAGCGGCATTATGCAGTTCACCTGTCTGGGCGGAAGAAGCCACTTTCACCGCTAATTTTAAAGATACCGACCTGAAATCGTTCATCGAAACCGTCGGCGCTAACCTTAATAAAACCATCATTATGGGGCCGGGCGTTCAGGGGAAAGTGAGTATTCGCACCATGACCCCGCTCAATGAACGCCAGTATTACCAGCTATTCCTTAACCTGCTGGAAGCACAGGGGTATGCCGTCGTACCGATGGAAAACGACGTGCTGAAGGTGGTGAAATCCAGTGCCGCGAAAGTCGAGCCGCTGCCGCTGGTTGGTGAAGGCAGCGACAACTACGCGGGCGATGAAATGGTCACCAAAGTCGTGCCGGTACGTAATGTGTCGGTACGCGAGCTGGCACCGATTCTGCGCCAGATGATCGACAGCGCAGGCTCAGGCAACGTTGTTAATTACGATCCCTCCAACGTGATTATGCTTACCGGACGCGCCTCAGTTGTGGAGCGCCTGACGGAAGTGATCCAGCGCGTGGATCATGCGGGTAATCGCACCGAAGAGGTGATCCCGCTGGATAACGCCTCGGCTTCGGAAATCGCCCGCGTGCTGGAAAGCCTGACGAAAAACAGCGGCGAGAACCAGCCTGCGACGCTGAAATCTCAAATTGTCGCCGACGAACGCACCAACAGTGTGATTGTCAGTGGTGACCCGGCCACGCGGGACAAAATGCGCCGCCTGATCCGTCGGCTGGACTCAGAAATGGAGCGCAGCGGCAACAGCCAGGTTTTCTATCTCAAATACAGCAAAGCCGAAGATCTGGTCGATGTACTGAAGCAGGTCAGCGGCACGCTCACGGCGGCTAAAGAAGAGGCGGAAGGCACCGTCGGTAGCGGGCGTGAGGTTGTCTCCATCGCCGCCAGCAAACACAGTAATGCCCTGATTGTTACCGCGCCGCAGGACATCATGCAGTCGCTGCAAAGCGTGATTGAACAACTGGATATTCGCCGTGCTCAGGTGCACGTCGAGGCGTTGATCGTGGAAGTTGCCGAAGGTAGCAATATCAATTTCGGCGTGCAGTGGGCGTCGAAAGATGCCGGATTAATGCAGTTTGCTAACGGTACGCAGATCCCTATTGGCACGCTGGGTGCAGCCATTTCTCAGGCAAAACCGCAGAAAGGCTCCACGGTGATCAGTGAAAACGGCGCTACCACCATTAACCCGGATACTAACGGCGATCTCTCCACGCTCGCTCAGCTTCTTTCTGGCTTTAGCGGTACGGCGGTTGGCGTGGTGAAAGGCGACTGGATGGCGCTGGTACAGGCGGTCAAAAACGACTCCAGCTCGAACGTGCTCTCCACGCCGAGTATCACCACGCTGGACAACCAGGAAGCCTTCTTCATGGTGGGCCAGGACGTTCCGGTATTAACCGGCTCTACTGTTGGCTCTAATAACAGCAATCCTTTCAATACGGTAGAGAGGAAAAAAGTCGGCATCATGCTGAAAGTCACGCCGCAGATTAACGAAGGAAACGCGGTACAGATGGTGATTGAGCAGGAAGTGTCGAAGGTGGAAGGACAGACCAGTCTCGACGTCGTGTTTGGCGAGCGCAAACTGAAAACCACCGTGCTGGCAAACGATGGTGAGCTGATCGTGCTTGGCGGTCTGATGGACGATCAGGCGGGAGAAAGCGTGGCGAAAGTGCCGCTGCTTGGCGATATCCCATTGATTGGTAACCTGTTTAAATCGACGGCGGATAAAAAAGAAAAACGTAACCTGATGGTATTTATCCGCCCGACCATTCTGCGTGACGGTATGGCGGCAGACGGCGTGTCGCAGCGCAAATATAACTATATGCGCGCCGAACAGATCTATCGCGATGAGCAAGGCTTGAGCCTGATGCCGCACACCGCGCAGCCGGTACTGCCAGCGCAAAATCAGGCTCTACCGCCAGAAGTTCGCGCGTTTCTTAATGCCGGGAGAACGCGTTAATGGTGCCTGTAGCACAGGAAACCACCGCTAACACCGTGCGTTTGCCCTACAGTTTCAGCCGTCGGTTTAGCCTGGTGGCATGGTGCGAAGCGTCGCTGGAGATCCTCCATGTTCATCCGTTGTCGCTCTCTGTTTTGCAGGAGCTGCAGCGGGGGCTGAACGCGTCTTTTACGCTGAGGCAAATCGACGAGGCCGAATTTGAACAGCGGCTGAATGCGGTCTGGCAGCGGGACTCTTCCGAGGCCCGCCAGCTGATGGAAGATCTCGGTTCTGCTGAGGACTTTTTTACTCTCGCAGAAGAACTACCGGAAACGGAAGATCTGCTGGAAAGTGACGACGATGCGCCAATCATCAAACTGATCAACGCCATGTTGGCAGAGGCGATTAAAGAAGGCGCTTCGGATATCCACATCGAGACGTTTGAAAAGAGTCTGGTGATCCGTTTTCGTGTTGACGGCACACTACATGAAATGCTGCGTCCGGGGCGCAAACTGGCCTCGCTGCTGGTATCGCGTATTAAGGTGATGGCACGGCTGGATATCGCCGAAAAACGCGTACCGCAGGATGGGCGCATTGCGCTGCTGCTGGGCGGTCGGGCGATTGACGTGCGTGTCTCCACCATGCCTTCCGCCTGGGGGGAACGGGTGGTGCTGCGACTGCTGGACAAAAACCAGGCTCGCCTGACGCTGGAGCATCTGGGTTTAAGTCTCGAACTGACTGCGCAGTTGCGCCAGCTGTTACACAAACCGCACGGCATTTTTCTGGTGACGGGGCCGACCGGTTCCGGCAAAAGCACCACGCTGTACGCTGGATTGCAGGAGCTGAACAACCACTCGCGTAACATTCTCACGGTTGAAGACCCTATCGAATACATGATTGAAGGGATCGGTCAGACGCAGGTTAACACCCGCGTCGGCATGACCTTCGCCCGTGGCCTGCGCGCGATTTTGCGTCAGGACCCGGATGTGGTGATGGTCGGTGAAATCCGCGATACCGAAACCGCAGAAATCGCTGTTCAGGCTTCACTGACCGGACACCTGGTACTTTCCACGCTGCATACCAACACGGCGGTGGGGGCGATCACGCGTTTGCAGGATATGGGCGTTGAGCCTTTCCTGCTCTCTTCCAGTCTGACGGGCGTGATGGCGCAGCGACTGGTTCGCACGCTGTGTCCCGATTGCCGCCAGTCCGCGCCTGCCACCGACGAAGAAAAACGCCTGCTGGGGATTACCGATGCGCGAACCGTCACGCTGTACCATCCGCAGGGCTGTCCCGCCTGTAATCACAAAGGTTTTCGCGGACGTACTGCCATCCATGAGCTGATCGTGGTGGACGCCACATTACGTGATTTGATCCACCGTCAGGCCGGGGAACTGGAGCTGGAACGTTATGTCCGGCAACACTCTGCGGGTATCCGCAGCAACGGCATTGAGAAAGTGCTCGCCGGAGAAACCTCTCTCGATGAAGTTCTGCGGGTAACCATGGAGGCGTAATGGCACTGTTTTACTATCAGGCGCTGGAGCGTAATGGTCGCAAAACCAAAGGAATGATTGAGGCGGATTCCGCGCGTCATGCCCGTCAATTGTTGCGTGGTAAAGAGCTTATCCCTGTGCACATTGAAGCCCGGCTGAATGCTTCGACAGGGGGAATGTTGCAGCGTCGGCGGCATGCACATCGTCGCGTGGCGGCGGCAGATTTGGCGCTGTTCACACGCCAACTGGCAACGCTGGTGCAGGCAGCAATGCCGCTGGAAACCTGCTTACAGGCGGTCAGTGAGCAAAGTGAAAAACTGCATGTAAAAAGCCTCGGAATGGCGCTGCGCAGCCGGATTCAGGAAGGTTATACCCTGTCGGACAGCCTGCGCGAACATCCCCGCGTCTTTGACTCCCTGTTTTGTTCGATGGTCGCTGCCGGAGAAAAATCCGGACATCTCGACGTGGTGCTCAATCGCCTGGCGGATTACACCGAACAGCGGCAGCATCTGAAATCACGCCTGCTGCAGGCCATGCTCTACCCGCTGGTACTGCTGGTGGTGGCAACGGGCGTGGTCACTATTTTGCTGACGGCAGTAGTGCCGAAAATTATCGAACAGTTTGATCATCTCGGACACGCGCTGCCTGCCTCCACCCGAATGCTCATCGCCATGAGCGACACGTTACAGACCAGCGGCGTGTACTGGCTGGCGGGTTTGCTGGGGCTTCTGGTGCTGGGGCAACGGCTACTCAAAAATCCTGCGATGCGCCTGCGCTGGGATAAAACCTTGCTGCGTTTGCCCGTGACGGGGCGTGTTGCGCGCGGACTGAATACGGCGCGTTTTTCCCGCACATTAAGCATCCTCACCGCCAGCAGTGTTCCGCTGCTGGAAGGCATTCAGACCGCCGCCGCCGTGTCGGCAAATCGTTATGTCGAGCAACAACTGCTGCTGGCGGCAGATCGCGTCCGCGAAGGAAGCAGCCTGCGCGCCGCGCTGGCGGAGTTGCGCCTGTTCCCGCCGATGATGCTGTACATGATCGCCTCCGGCGAACAGAGCGGTGAACTGGAAACCATGCTTGAACAGGCCGCGGTCAACCAGGAACGGGAATTTGATACCCAGGTGGGGCTGGCGTTAGGGCTGTTTGAGCCGGCGCTGGTGGTGATGATGGCGGGCGTGGTGCTGTTTATCGTCATCGCCATCCTCGAACCGATGCTGCAACTGAACAATATGGTTGGAATGTAATTTACGGAGTTATCACATGAATTCGTTATCCCGCACACAAAAACCACGGGCAGGTTTTACCCTGCTGGAAGTGATGGTGGTGATTGTTATTCTTGGCGTCCTAGCAAGTCTGGTGGTGCCTAACCTGTTGGGCAACAAAGAGAAAGCCGATCGGCAAAAAGCCATCAGCGATATCGTGGCGCTGGAGAATGCGCTGGATATGTACCGACTGGATAACGGGCGTTATCCGACTACCGAACAGGGGCTGGAGGCGCTGATCCAGCAACCGGCCAATATGGCGGATTCCCGTAACTACCGTACCGGTGGATACATTAAACGACTGCCAAAGGATCCGTGGGGCAATGATTATCAGTATCTCAGCCCGGGTGAAAAAGGGCTGTTTGACGTTTATACCCTGGGAGCAGATGGTCAGGAAAACGGGGAGGGCGCTGGCGCAGATATCGGTAACTGGAATTTGCAGGAGTTTCAGTAATCAGTGCCTGAACGCGGATTCACACTTCTGGAAATCATGCTGGTGATTTTCCTTATCGGCCTTGCCAGTGCGGGCGTGGTACAGACGTTTGCGACCGCTTCAGAGCCGCCTGCGAAAAAAGCGGCGCAGGATTTTCTGACTCGCTTTGCGCAGTTTAAGGACAGGGCAGTGATCGAAGGGCAAACACTCGGTGTGCTAATCGACCCGCCAGGTTACCAGTTTATGCAGCGTCGTCACGGGCAATGGTTGCCCGTTTCTGCGACCCGGTTATCGGCACAGGTTACGGTGCCGAAACAGGTGCAGATGCTGTTACAACCCGGAAGTGATATCTGGCAGAAGGAATATGCGCTGGAGCTGCAGCGTCGTCGCCTGACGCTGCACGATATTGAACTGGAGCTGCAAAAAGAGGCGAAAAAGAAGACGCCGCAGATCCGTTTTTCGCCTTTTGAACCCGCCACGCCGTTTACGCTGCGCTTTTACTCGGCGGCGCAAAACGCATGTTGGGCGGTAAAACTGGCGCACGATGGCGCGTTATCCCTCAATCAATGTGATGAGAGGATGCCATGAAGCGCGGATTTACGTTGCTGGAAGTGATGCTCGCGCTGGCGATTTTTGCGCTGGCTGCCACGGCGGTACTACAGATTGCCAGCGGTGCGCTGAGTAATCAGCAAGTTCTTGAGGAGAAAACAGTAGCGGGCTGGGTAGCTGAAAACCAGACCGCGCTGCTCTACCTGATGAGCCGTGAACAACGGGCGGTCAGGCACCAGGGCGAGAGCGATATGGCTGGAAACCGCTGGTACTGGCGCACCACACCGCTGAATACCGGTAACGCGCTGCTCCAGGCGGTGGATATTGAAGTCAGCCGTCATGAAGACTTTTCGTCGGTGATCCAGTCACGACGCGCCTGGTTTAGCGCCGTGGGAGGCCAACAGTGAGAAGGACTCGCGCTGGTTTCACATTACTGGAAATGCTGGTGGCAATCGCCATTTTTGCCTCGCTGGCACTGATGGCGCAGCAGGTGACAAACGGCGTCACGCGCGTGAATAGCGCCGTCGCCGAACACGATCAAAAACTAAACCTCATGCAGCAAACGATGAGTTTTCTGACCCACGATCTGACACAAATGATGCCGCGTCCGGTAAGAGGCGAGCAGGGGCAGCGGGAACCGGCGTTACTGGCGGGTGCAGGCGTGCTGGCGTCCGAGAGTGAAGGGATACGCTTTGTGCGTGGCGGTGTGGTTAATCCGTTGATGCGCCTGCCGCGCAGTAATCTGCTCACCGTCGGTTACCGCATTCATGACGGTTATCTCGAACGGTTAGCCTGGCCGCTGACCGATGCAGCAGGCAGCGTGAAGCCAACAACGCAAAAATTAATCCCGGCGGATTCGCTCCGTTTGCAGTTCTACGACGGCACGCGCTGGCAGGAGAGCTGGTCGTCAGGGCAGGCGATCCCTGTGGCGGTGCGCATGACCCTGCATTCGCCACAATGGGGCGAGATTGAACGCATCTGGTTGTTACGCGGGCCGCAATTATCATGATCACCTCACCACCAAAACGCGGAATGGCACTGGTCGTGGTGCTGATATTGCTGGCGGTCATAATGCTGGTAACCATCACGCTTTCCGGGCGGATGCAGCAACAACTTGGGCGAACGCGCAGCCAGCAGGAGTACCAGCAGGCGCTGTGGTACAGCGCCAGTGCAGAAAGCCTGGCGTTGAGCGCACTCAGTCTGAGCCTGAAAAATGAACAACGCGTGCATCTGGCACAGCCGTGGGCATCCGGCCCTCGTTTCTTCCCTCTGCCGCAGGGGCAAATTGCCGTCACCCTGCGCGACGCACAGGCCTGCTTTAACCTGAATGTTCTAGCTCAGCCGACGACGGCATCGTGTCCGCTCGCGGTACAACAGTTGATTGCCCTGATCTCGCGCCTGGATGTGCCAGCTTATCGAGCTGAACTGATAGCCGAAAGCCTGTGGGAGTTTATTGACGAGGATCGCAGCGTGCAGACGCGGCTGGGGCGTGAAGACAGCGAGTATCTCGCCCGCTCGGTGCCGTTCTATGCCGCGAATCAACCGCTGGCCGATATCAGCGAAATGCGCGTGGTGCAGGGAATGGACGCCGGACTCTATCAAAAACTGAAACCGCTGGTTTGTGCGCTGCCGATGACCCGCCAGCAAATCAACATCAACACATTAGACGTCACGCAAAGCGTGATTCTTGAGGCGCTGTTTGACCCGTGGTTAAGCCCTGTTCAGGCGCGGGCGTTATTACAACAACGTCCGGCGAAGGGGTGGGAAGATGTCGATCAGTTTCTTGCGCAGCCGCTACTTGCTGACGTCGATGAGCGTACTAAAAAAAAGCTAAAAACCGTCCTGAGCGTGGACAGCAATTACTTCTGGCTGCGTTCGGATATCACCGTGAATGAGATTGAACTGACGATGAACTCGTTAATTGTCCGCATGGGGCCACAACACTTTTCTGTTCTCTGGCATCAGACAGGAGAAAGTGAGTGAGTTCCATGCTTGAGATTTTTTTCCCGCTTTGCGCCACCGACCCCATCCGCTGGCAGCGCCGTACCGCCGACGTGGAGTGCGGTATCTGGCCTGACGTCGACAACGAACAGCTTCAGAAATGGCTGCAAACCGATGCGATTCGACTCTACATTCCCGGCGAATGGATCAGCGTCTGGCAGGTTGAACTGCCTGATGTCCTCCGTAAGCAGATACCCACTATTCTGCCCGCCTTACTGGAAGAAGAACTGAACCAGGATATCGACGAACTGCATTTTGCGCCGTTGAAAATCGACCAGCAACTGGCAACCGTGGCAGTGATTCACCAGCAGCATATGCGCAACATTGCGCAGTGGTTGCAGGAAAACGGCATCACCCGCGCTACCGTCGCGCCGGACTGGATGTCCATTCCTTGTGGCTATATGGCTGGCGATGCGCAACGGGTTATCTGCCGCATCAATGAGTGCCGGGGATGGAGCGCCGGGCGGGCGCTGGCTCCGGTCATGTTACGCGCACAGCTCAATGAGCAGGATTTACCGCTTTCGTTGACCGTGGTCGGTATTGCGCCGGAAGAGCTATCTACATGGGCTGATGCGGACGCAGAACGCCTGACAATCACGGCACTGCCAGCCATTACCACATTCGGAGAACCAGAAGGGAACTTGCTAAGCGGCCAGTGGCAGCCTCGCGTCAGCTACCGAAAACAGTGGGCGCGCTGGCGGGTGATGATTCTGCCGATATTGCTGATTCTGGTTGCGCTGGTAGTGGAACGGGGCGTGACGTTATGGAGCGTCAGCGAACAGGTGGCGCAAAGCCGCACCCAGGCGGAGAAACAGTTCTTAACGCTATTCCCGGAGCAGAAGCGGATTGTGAATTTACGCTCTCAGGTGACGATGGCGCTGAAAAAATATCGCCCGCAGGCCGACGATACCAGGCTGCTCGCAGAGTTGTCAGCGATTGCCAGCACCCTGAAAACGGCGTCACTTTCCGACATCGAGATGCGTGGTTTCACCTTTGATCAAAAACGCCAGACGCTCCACCTTCAGTTGCGGGCAGCGAGCTTTGCCAGTTTCGACAAACTGCGTAGCGCACTGGCAACCGATTATGTTGTGCAACAGGACGCGTTACAGAAAGAGGGTGATGCGGTTTCCGGCGGCGTAACGTTGCGGAGGAAATAACATGTTACGCGATAAATTTATTCACTATTTTCAGCAATGGCGTGAACGCCAGTTAAGCCGTGGCGAACACTGGCTGACACAACACCTGGCGGGGCGTTCGCCACGCGAAAAGGGCATGTTACTGGCTGCGGCGGTGTTTTTGTTTAGCGCCGGATATTACGTCCTCATCTGGCAACCTTTGAGCGAACGGATTGAGCAACAGGAGACGATGTTGCAGCAGCTGGTGGCGATGAACACCCGACTGAAGAGCGCCGCGCCGGATATTATCGCAGCGCGAAAATCCGCCACAACAACGCCTGCGCAGGTATCGTGGGTCATTAGTGACAGTGCTTCGGCGCATTCAGTGGTCATTAAGCGGATAGCTGAGCGCGGGGAGAATATTCAGGTCTGGATAGATCCTGTGGTGTTTAATGACCTGCTGAACTGGTTAAACGCGCTGGATGAAAAGTATGCGCTGCGGGTGACACAAATTGATGTCAGTGCTGCTGAGAAGCCAGGGATGGTGAATGTGCAGCGACTGGAGTTGATAAGAGGATAAGTGTTCCAGTAAATTCCCTGTGAAATTCAGCCCGAAAGGTGAGTGTATAATCTTCTTATCCACTCACCGAATTGAATATTTTTGCAATAAGAAATATCCCATTCCTCTCATCACTGAATGTTCTGCAAAACAACAGATACGAGTTCTCTCCTGAAACAGCCCAGCGTCCTACAAATATGCTTAAGTGTGGCAATACATCATGACCATTAATAGATGTAATGAATCATTGGGTGGAAATTGATAGGTAAAAACATATAGGATAATTCTTGTGTGATCTGTATTTTGTGTAAACTGGAAATTACTAAAATTCCTGGAGATAATCAGAAAGGAAATTTTAAGTAAGTAAAATAATTTTCACAGAAACTATCCGTCGATTTGAAACAATGTCTGCTCAGGTATATCTACTGAGGGATAGTGCTGGCTGTAACGCTGGTTAAAATAAACGCGCTAAATAATCAAGACATATATTTTAATCGACAACAATAATTGCTGCCGGAATTATTCCTGCGACTTAAATAACATTGTTTAAATGTGATGAATATCACAAATATGACCGCAAAGAGGGGACTGAAGATATAAATAAGAAGTACATGAGTGAATTTTTAATAGAGAAATAGTTTCTCAGTAAACAATTAATTGGTAATAAATTCGTGCGTTCTGGTGTGAAACAAATTGCAGGTGTTGCTACGCATAAAATTTATAGGTGGTGTTATAATCCAGCAGTTAACAGTAAAAGCAAAAATAATTTCTTGCGAAATTAAAAGCTCATTTTTGAATAAGTGTGTTCCGGAGTAATCCAGAACGCATGGTGCTTTACGTCTTTTTTACCCATACAGGCTAAGCAAAAAGAGTTACGCATAATTTCCTGAGAAATTAACTCTACATTCTAAAACGGCAAGTTTTCTGAAATGACCAGAAGACCGAATACATTCATGCCTGAAGAATGGATTAGAAAAAAGGAGACGGAAATAGATTAATTTATCCCTGCGGAAATAATTTCTGCTGAAATTGTTTGCGGCTATTAAAAAGTCAAACCGTCTGAACGTATTTTATCCAATTACAAACAAGTATTACCTCCAGTGTATTGGTAGCTGTTAAGCCAAGGGCGGTAGCGTACCTGAAGAGATTAGGATCACATCATCAAATGGCAAGAAGTGGATTTGAAGTCCAGAAAGTCACCGTAGAGGCATTATTTCTACGAGAAATACGAACACGTTTTGGTAAGTTTCGTCTGGGGTATTTGTGGGCGATTCTCGAACCCTCTGCGCATTTGCTGATACTGTTGGGCATTTTTGGTTATATTATGCACCGCACGATGCCAGATATCTCGTTCCCGGTGTTTTTACTTAATGGCCTGATTCCCTTTTTTATCTTTAGCAGTATCAGCAAACGTTCTGTCGGCGCTATTGAAGCGAACCAGGGGCTGTTTAATTATCGTCCAGTAAAACCCATCGATACGATCATTGCACGTGCACTGCTTGAGACACTGATTTACGTTGCTGTTTATATTCTGCTTATGCTCATTGTCAGGATGGCAGGCGAATATTTCGAGATAACAAATTTTTTACAACTTGTGGCTACCTGGAGTCTGCTGATCATACTTTCATGCAGCATTGGCTTAATATTCATGGTCGTTGGTAAAACCTTCCCCGAAATGCAAAAGGTTCTACCGATACTTCTTAAGCCTCTTTATTTCATCTCCTGCATCATGTTCCCTCTGCACTCAATTCCTAAGCAATATTGGTCTTATCTACTCTGGAACCCATTAGTACATGTGGTGGAGCTAAGCCGCGAGGCCGTTATGCCTGGCTATATAAGCGAAGGTGTGAGTCTGAACTACCTGGCAATGTTCACATTGATAACCCTGTTCATTGGTCTGGCGTTATACCGAACTCGTGAGGAGGCAATGCTGACATCATGATTAAGATTGAGAATTTGACGAAGTCATATCGCACGCCAACGGGGCGACACTATGTGTTTAAGGATTTAAACATCGAAATCCCTTCAGGAAAAAGCGTTGCCTTTATTGGTCGCAACGGCGCAGGTAAATCAACGTTGCTGAGAATGATTGGCGGCATCGACCGCCCCGATAGCGGAAAGATCATCACCAATAAAACGATATCATGGCCAGTCGGCCTCGCCGGTGGATTCCAGGGAAGTTTAACCGGACGCGAAAACGTAAAATTTGTTGCGCGGTTATACGCGAAGCAAGAAGAACTGAAAGAGAAAATAGAGTTTGTTGAAGAATTTGCCGAACTCGGTAAGTACTTTGATATGCCGATCAAAACTTACTCATCTGGTATGCGATCGCGTTTAGGCTTTGGTTTAAGCATGGCCTTTAAGTTTGATTATTATATCGTCGATGAAGTAACCGCAGTCGGTGATGCCAGGTTTAAAGAGAAGTGCGCCCACTTATTTAAAGAAAGGCATAAAGAGTCTAGCTTTTTAATGGTTTCACATAGTTTGAATTCATTGAAAGAGTTTTGTGATGTGGCGATTGTGTTTAAAGACGATAATGCGGTTGGGTTTTTTGAGGATGTTCAGGAGGGGATAGAGGAGTATAAAAAAATAAAGGTTGTACAACAATAAACCTAAATAGACCTTTAATTACTGTGTGTTATTAAAATAAATCTTTTTCCTTTTATATGATGCGTACATAATCCGTACTTAAATAAAGAAGAGAATAGACTATAAGTCATGATTTGAATTATAAACTCCACTATAAATATTCACACTTTTAGTTAAATATAATATTGCCACGATTATGTGGTGTTTATCATAAGTAAAAAATTCAGAGAGCGTTTTATAAATGCAAGATATTAACTATGTAATTAATAATTATACTAAAGATAACATCTGGTTGTTTAATAGTGCTGGTCTATTTACAGGGAATGTGAAATATTTGTTTGTATATATTTCAAACTATCGACCTGATATTTTTGCTTGTTATATCAGTGGTGATCAGAAAAATGTTGACTATATTAAATCGTTAGGTTTCAATGCATGCCATTTTAAATCAAAAGAAGGTGTGCAATTATTAAATGCTGCAGGTGTTTATGTAAATGAGCATTGTAAGGAGCATTATCCTAATGAATTATTAAATACTAAAATTTTAAATTTATACCATGGGGTGGGATTAAAACAAATTGAAAGAAAGTCAGATAATGATTATTTGTTAAAGCGACTTGCGAAAAAATATATTACATATAATGAGCATTTTTCGAATAATATGTGCTTTTTAGTGACGTCTCCATTTATGGAGAAGCATTTTAAAGAGCAGCTTGATTTAACTGATGATCAAATGATTAGGGGGGGGTATCCACGTTGCATTTACCAATCATTGTATAATCCAATAGTTACATATGACCATGATATAATATCTAATCTGGGGTTGCCAGAGGAGACAAAAATAGCATTATATGCGCCAACATATCGTGAAAAAAATCCTAAAAACTTTCTTTACTTAGCGATTAAAGATATAAATGCATTATCCCAGGCGTTAGAACGTAATAAATTATGCCTTATTATAAAGTTACATCCTGAAATCTCAAATGATTTCTATTTTAAAACATTGCAAAATTTAACTATCCAATATAGGAATATAATCTTTTGGGATAACAGAAATGATATTTACGAAATTTTAAATAAAGTGGAGTTAGCGATAGTTGATTACTCATCTATATATTATGATCTTGTCTCTGCTGGCGTGAAAAAATTCATTCGTTATATTTTTGATTATGATGATGAACAACACATCATGGCTTATGATTATAAATCTTATACTACTGGAGAAATATGTTATAGCTTTGAAGAGTTAATTAATGCTATAGATAATTACCAGTCATCGAATGATAATGAAATCGCAAAAATAAACGAAGTTTTTTGGTCATACTCTGATTTAAATACCTTTAATAATATAATCGAACAAACTAAAAAATTTAAAATAGGCAATAAAGGTATATTACCTTCTTTTTATAGTTTTGATGTGTTTGATACTTTAATAGCGAGAAGGTGTCTAATACCCAAAGGTATTTTTTATAAGGTGATGGAAAATATAAAAAGTTCAGATGAAAATTTCCCTGATATATTTCATCATGATTATGTAACAATTCGAATGCAGGCAGAGTCGAATTGCAGAGAATTACTGAATAAAACTATTGGACAATATGAAATTACTTTCGATGATATTTTTTTAAGAATCAAAGCAGTATATGATTTAAATGACAGTCAGATAAAAAAACTTATTGAGTGGGAAATACAAGCTGAATATGAGAATATTATACCTGTAAGGAATATGGTTGAAAAAGCAGAACAATTAGTTCATGAGAATGAAACAGTCGTGCTGATTTCTGATATGTATCTTCCCAAAGAAATTATAACAAATATGATATCTTTAATTAGCCCTAGACTGGCTGCATTACCTTTATACCTCTCATCTGACAAAGGTGTACAAAAGGTAAGTCAACAATTATATTTAAAAGTCTATAAAGATTATTCTCCATGGAAATTTAAAAAGTGGATTCATTATGGTGATAATGCAAGTTCTGATGGCGTTAAAGCCAAAGAGTTAGGGATTAATTCCCATGTACATGCAATCCCTAAGCTAAATGCATATGAAACAGGTTTAATAAACAAAATACGTAACTATGATGCGTATCTTCTTAGCGGATTATTTGCTCGAATGCGTATTGATAGTGTTAATGAAAAAGACTATTTTTGTTATGCGCATGTGTCGGGGTATATGATTCCCTATGTCGCTTGGTGTGTGAGAAATGCATTAGAGAAAGGTATAAATACTTTATATTTTATTTCACGTGATGGTCATTTTCTTAAGGAAATCGCTGATGCATATATTAATATGCATCAATTAAGTATAAAAACAAAATATTTTTATGGCTCTAGACGGGCATGGCGTATTCCGGCAATGATAGATAATATAGATGATGAGTTTTTCTCTAATTTTGGAAATTTAGTAGGAGTAGATAATTATGAAAAATTATTATCTGCTTTAGATATAAGCCATAACTTATTTCAAAAATATTTTCATGAATTAGGCCTTAATAAAACATCTCATATTAATGCAACTGACTTAGTATCTCTTAGAAACTTTTTTAGTAAATCTGAGAAGTATCGCGGCTACTTACTTGAAAGAGCTAAATGCAAAAGAGAAATTGTAATTGATTATATTAAACAAGAGATTAATCCTGATGAAAAATATGCGTTTGTGGAATATTGGGCAAGAGGCTATACTCAAACTTGTTTAAGCAAATTACTAGAATGTGCATTTAAAAAATCATCAGAATGTATTTTTTATTATTATAGAAGCATATTACCATCAAATGAAAATAATATTAGACTTAATTATAGTACGAATAATATATCACTAATTCCTGTTGAGGCTATTTTCGCAAATTGTCCGCATGAAACCGTTACTGGTTATAAATATGAAAAAGGGAAAGTTTTACCAATTATCTCAAGGGCTAGGTTTGATGCAGAACTATATTGGTCTCTTGGCAAATACTTGAAATTATTTGTCAAAGATTTTTATAGTTTACCATTTGTTAGCAATATAGAAACAATTGAACGCAATTTCTCTATTTTTTCTTTTGAATGGTATAGAGATCATCAGGATGATCCTGTGGTTGTAAAATCGATGGCCCATTTATTATACTCTGAATCATATCTTGGAGCATTAAGGGAATTTGCACCGGCAATCACTTCAGAATCTTTAGCCTTATTAAAACAAGGAAAACCAGTTGGTGCTTTTACAAGGTCTATTAAAATGAGTTTAGCAAGATCAACACCTTCGATAAAAAAAGAATATCAAGAATATCTTAAAAACCCTAAAGCCTTATCTGCTAAACCTAGTAACGCCAAGCAAAAAGTACTACCAACTAATACTTCAAAAGTAAAGATAAAAGAACCGGCTAAAATTAATCAACATTTAGCAGCACAAAGTTCTGACAGCAGAAAGATAAGACTTCTCAATAAGCTTGAACGAAATCCTGAAATGTTCTTCTCTGATTCAAATAAAAAAATTGTTAGACTTGCTGGCAAAACGGCATTTAACCCAATATTAAAGCCAGTGCTGGGCAATGTAATAATTAAGCTATCTAAGAAGATTATTCATTAATTTTATTTGTTTGTGTATGACACAACATTTTAAATACCATGTTGTGTCATATTTAATGATTCTTATATTTATTGCATTTATAAAATTATATGGTGGAAAAATGAAAAATATTGCTGTTATTCTATCGGGTGGTATGGGGTCAAGATTTGGCGGTACACTTCCGAAACAATTTACAAAATTAGCAGGTAAGGCTGTAATTGAGTACACTGTAGAAGCTTTTGAAAAATCATTGAATATTGATGAAATTATTATCGTATCTCACCCAAGTTATGTGGACCTAATTTGGAAATTTGTAAAAAAAAATCAATGGGAAAAAGTTACAAAAGTTTTTAATGGTGGGAAAGAGCGATTTGATTCAACCTATTCAGCATTACAAGGTCTTGAGGGAGAAGATAACAATTCCAATATTCTACTTCATGATGCAGTAAGACCATTAATTAATGAATCAATTATTAATAATTGCATTGATGCTTTAAGAAATTTTGAGGCTGTAGATGTTGTAATTCCATCCGCTGATACGCTCGTCGAAGTGTATGACGATGGATGTATTTCTAATATTCCAAACAGGGCTATAATGCGCCGGGGTCAGACCCCTCAGGCATTTAAATTAGGGACGCTGAAACAGGCCTATCAACGTGCCATCAATGCTCAGCGATTTAGTTTTACTTGTGATTGTGGTGTTGTACGCTCAATGGTACCTGGTGTACGTGTAGCAACTGTGGTTGGTGCTGAATCAAACATGAAAGTTACACACCCAATTGATCTTTTTATTGCTGAGAAGCTTCTTCAGGAAGCAAATAAAATTTCATTTAACACTGGTGATAATCTCGATTATATCAAAGATAAAAATATAATTATATTTGGTGGAAACAGCGGGATTGGTCTTGAGATAAAGAAAGCAGCTATTTTATTAGGCGCGAATGTTGAAATTGCTAGCCGTAGCTTCAATAATGTTGATATTGTTGATATTGAGTGTGTAAAAAACTATCTTGCTCAAATGGAGAAAAAATTAGGTTGCATCGATTATATCATTAATACTGCTGGAGTTTTGATAAAAAAACCTATTGATATGTTAACAAATGAAGAAGTTCATACTCTAATAAATATAAATTTTATTGGGGCTGTAAATATAGCGATGGCATCCAAGCAATATTTGAAGAAATCTTCAGGGATGCTACTTAATTTTACTTCAAGCTCATACACTCGTGGCCGTTCATATTATGCTCTTTATTCCTCATCAAAAGCTGCTATTGTCAACTTTACACAAGCAATAGCTGAGGAATGGTCATCTGAAAATATTAAAGTAAACTGTATTAACCCTGAACGAACTGCAACTCCAATGCGTACCATCAACTTTGGCATTGAACCTGCAGAGTTATTATTAGATCCTAGAGATGTTGCCCTGACAAGCCTCAAAGTATTAGGAGCTGATAGCACAGGTCTTATTATAGATGTTAGAAAAGATGGGCGATAAATAAAAGGTATATATTGTGTCTGTTAATAACCTATACTACTTATATATTGATACAGAAATTGAAGGAGCTTTGGAACAGTTAATTCGTTATTTTCAGGCACAAGTATTCAATGTGGAAGATTGCATAAGTGTGTATTGTAAGTACTATAAAGAAATAGAAAAAAAATTCACTGAGAAGTTTAATAAACATAATATATCATTTAAATTTATTAAGAAAAATTCAGACTTGGTTTTTAATAATGGTAAAATTGTTTTCTATTTATTCAACGCTCAATCAAATTGTCGTATTGTGGCAAATAGAAACCTGATTCACGTTTTTGTTACACATGGTGAAAGCCATAAACTTGCTTCTGTAAAACCGATTATAAGAATTTATGATTACGTAGTTACTTCTGGAGATGTAGGTATTGATAGATATCTTAAGTCCGGAATTTTTACACCATTCGATATCAGAAATGGGAAAGTAATTAAACTAGGAAATACTTTCATTGGGCATAATTATTTTCAGTTTGATGTAAATTCTCGTTCTGCTGTATATGCTCCAACATGGGAGGGGGGAATCCCAGAAGAAAATTATAGTTCGATAAATAATGAAACCACACATAAGATAATAAAATTTTGTAAAATCAAAAAAATAAATATTCTTTATATACAAGCACATCCAAACATAGGTCATCGAGATCATAAATACAAAGCCATTCTTAATGAGAGTATTAGGCTTTTCACGAAAGCTGGTTTAATTGTTTATAAAATAACAAATGGATTCATTGAAGGAACTCGATTCCCCCTAATTAAATTACGAAGAAAGATAACTAATAATATAAAAGTATCATATGCATTAACAGATATATCAGCAATGGAAGTTCAGTTTCACTCTCGTAAAATACCATGCGGCGTAATAGTCAATGGTAATTGTAAAGAAAATGTTTTTATTCCTAAAAAGCTATTATCTTATTATAAACATAATTTATTTCACATTAGTGATGACATATTAAATATTGAGTCTTGTCCTGAATATATTCAAAAATACCTTTTGTCATATTCATTTGCATCGCTTGAAAATATGAGTTTTAAGCAACGTGTTAGCTGGCTGTGTGAGTATTTAAAGGAAGATGCAAAAATTAAAAAAGATAAGTTAGAGAGTTTGTATTAATATATTGTAATTTGTTTTTTATAAAGTTAAGATATGTTCGTTTTTTGATTGTTTAATTAATAATCTTGACGTTTTTTATAATTGATAATTTCGTGTTTTTGCAGTTTGTTAAATAGTTAACAAGTACTGATTAGCCATGTTTTGTTAAAAATTATTAATCTTCAAACTTGACGTGTAAAACCAAAAAAATCCTTATCTTTCATAATGTTATGGTAAAACATCTACCCCCATAATAAACCCCATTAACCTGCGTCTTCACCAATAAATACCCACGAAACTTCTTAAACAGTTTCATATCTGGTTTAAAATCAGCCTGCCAGAACTGGTGCAAATGCCCTTGATACGTCAAGCCTTTGATGTCGTACAGGGCATTGCCCATCACTTTAAGTGGTTTGTTATGAATCAGCGCAGAGATCCCCGCCGTACTGTTAATCGTCACCACCGCTTTTGCGTGGCGTAATAATTCCGGCATCGGGAGATCGTGCACATAAATGACTCGCTCACCTAAGCCATATTCCTTACTTAGCCGCTTAATTAATGGTCGATAGAGTCTGTGACCACGATCCATCGGATGATGTTTGATCACCAAATAACTTTCTTTCGGCGCTTTACGCGAAAATGAGTACATGACTTCATTAATATAGTCACGTACATCGTTATAATTGCTGTGGTTACGAATCTGGCTATCGTTATATACCTGCAAAACGGCAAGATAATAACGTTGATCCAACTCGTTCATTAACCTCGGTAATACCTTACGCTGTGTTACCTTGTAAAGTTGCTTGCGCCAGTACGCACGAACCCAGCAACGAGCCTCATACCAGGGAGAAAATGATTTGTGATGGCGATAGCGAGGAAACTCATGACGGTAATGCCAGCCTATCAGGTAATACCACATCGCATGGCCAATACGTTTCATTGTTGAAGGTGTTAAGTTCTCAACATGCGGCGCAGGCATATCTGGTAACTTACGATAAAAATCCGGATCGCGCGGTAGCGATGAATATGCGTTCACTCCGCCTTCTTCAACAGTAATAAATTGCGGGCGTAAATATCCTTCTTCAAATGCCAGGAAGCGGATACCTTTCGACTTTGCCCAGCGTTTTGCTTCTTTATGCAATGGGCGGCAGTCGCCAAAGCAGAGGATAGTGTCAAAGTCATATTGCCGGTGGAGATCTCGCAACCATCCGGGAAACTCTTTCGGTGTCTGGTAGTAAGCCAGATAATGTCGATGGCGGCAGTAAAAACGATCCCCGCCGTTGAATACAACATTCACAGCGTTACGGCCTAATGACTCTAGCCACTCGGCGACATCACTGAAAAAGGGTCCCATTGGCCCCTGCAATAGCAGATATTTTTTACCGGATAATAAAACGGTTAGTGCATTACCTTGCATAAATAATTTGCGTAATAGTCAATAATGTAATTGTTTAGCCAAATCTGACCTTGCAGAACATAATTAATTTGCGGTAATAGCGTATTACTCGCCCCGCTTTTTTTCTGGTAATAAACATCGGCTTGCGCGGAGTCTGGATCAAATATTCCGCCGCCTCTTCAACCGTAATAGGTTGTAGCCGTGTTGGGTGGATATAGGTTGGATAAACAATTAGCGCCTGATATAGCAGATCCGCTAACGTTAATTCTCGCTCGCGACGCGGGCAGCGATGTTCATCAACGGTTAAACCCCAACCGGCATAGAAGGGCAGGCCGTAACAATGTACGAGCTTGCCATGTAATAATGCTTCAAACCCCGACAGCGACGTCATGGTATGCACTTCATCTGCGCGCTGAATGCATTGAATAATATCTGCGTCCAGTGCCTGATAATCAGCAAGTTCAGCAATCATTTCTGCCGGAATATCGCCCTTGCGATTCCCCACCAGTACATCCGGGTGCGGTTTATAAATAATGTAGGCGTGCGGATTACGCTCGCGTACTGTGCGTAATAACTCAAGGTTGCTCTTAATCGAGACAGTGCCTGTTTTAATAGAGGCATCGTCCTCTACCTGACCCGGCACCAGGATAACTTTTTTATCTTTGGCTTCGGCTGGTAGAGAGAAATCGGCTCCCAGGTTGTACTTGCTCAGTTTGCTTTCAACCAGTCGCTGGCGTAATTTTTCAGCTCGCATCTTCTGCGCCAGCGTTAGCTGGCTATGATTCAGCAGCACCTCCAGATCGCTGGGGCGTGTGGCGTCATAGTAAATACCACGTTTATCCAGCACCAGCGATAGCGGCGGCAGCAGGTCAGAGCCAAGTCCGGATGAACGCAGAAAACCATCTTCCATTCGCCATAATGGCAGTGAGTTTCGCTGCGCTTCGGCTCGCCATTGCTGCTCCCCCTTTACACCCCATACCACGCAGGCGCTCGCCGCAGTACAGCGACGTGAAAAACTCAGCCGGTTTGTTGGCGTTCGTAAGAAGGGTTTCAGGATCGCCGACTTCCACAGCGTTAAGCCTGGCGCCCATAAATAGCCATTACGCTGTTGCAGATGTCGACGTTGTAATTGCAGCCATTGCAGCACGGTAAACAGATCGCTTACTGCTCCCGTTTGCGGATCGATATAGCGACAGTAACGCAGGTATGCAGCGGCAAAAAGTTCTTCCAGCGTGGCAGAACCGCGTCGGGCAGATAACAACGCCGACTGCGGATGACGATCGTCCGTTAAGCCCCAGCCTGCATACCAGGGCTGACCGAAGCATGTCACCGGTTTTCCTGCCAGCAAGGCTTCAAAGCCGTACTGGGAGGTCACGACGTAAACCCTGGAAACGTGTCGCAACAGCGATTGCGGACTGACATTCTCCGCAATCAAACGTACTCGTTGCGTGGCGCGCAGATCGGCGAAATAACCTGTTTTCTTTCCTTCCAGTACATCTGGGTGCACCTTCACCCAAATTGCCGCTTGAGGATTTTCCGCAATCGCGGCCTCCAGCATGGCGGCAAACTCATTCTGACCCGCATTACCATACGTCACTGACATATCATTAAATGTCTGATCGACAACCAGAACGATGTCTGAATGTTCTGACTCATCAGCCACAAACGCAGGCGCCAGATTATATTTCGATAAATCTTCGGTCACGATGGTGTGCATTGCTTCTCTGGCCTGATCTGCCAATGCCGCATTTCCGGCTTTATCCTGTACCAGTTTCTCCAGCGCCGAAGGCTTGCTGGCATCGTAGTAAATACCGCAATCATCCACCACCAGAGAAAGCGGCGGCGCACCATTGACACCAAGATCCAGCGAGCGCACAAATCCATCTTCCAGACGGATGACCGGTTTTCCCGCTGCTTTGGCGATGGCGACTGGTTTCGCCGCGCTGGGGCGATGTCCCCACACGGCGATAGCATCAACTTCTTGCGGAACAGGGCGCAGCAGAGAAAGTTTCTGGCACGGTTGCGCCAGAAATTTCTCCAGATTTGGAATACGCCAGATGCCGGACGAGAAAATGCCAATCATGCGTTTTCAGCCAGTTCCTGTGCCATCAGAGCGCGTACTTTTGCAAGACATGCAGGGGTGTCAACGCCCGGACCGGTTGCAGCAACCTCAAACGTGCGAATGTTGATTCCCGCGTTCATTAACCGTAGCTGCTCCAGTGATTCCGCCTGCTCCGGCATGGACTCCGGTAGCTGGCTGTAGTTTTGCAGCACATCGCGACGATAAGCGTAAATACCGACGTGTTTCAGATAGCGTGCTTTTTCAGCATTACGCGGATACGGAATCGGCGAACGGCTGAAATAAAGTGCATCATGGCGGGTATTCACCACCACTTTTACTGTGCTGGGCTCCGTCGCTTCTTCGGCAGAAATCGCGTGGCATAGCGTTGCCACCGGTAACGCGGGATCGTCACGCATTCCTTGCAGCAGCGTTTCTACATCCTGCGGGCGAATCATGGGTTCGTCGCCCTGCAGGTTAATGTAGATATCTGCATCGACTTTATGCATCACTTCGACCAGCCGATCGGTGCCGGATTCATGATCGGTACGCGTCATAATGGCTTTCCCGTCAAACGCCTGTACGGCCTGTTCAACACGCGGGTCGTCAGTTGCCACCCAAACTTCTGCGACGCCCGCCACCTGCAACGCACGCTCGTAAACATGCTGGATCATCGGTTTGCCAACAATATCAAGTAGCGGCTTACCCGGCAGGCGCGATGAGCCATAACGAGCCGGAATGACAATAACTGCTTTGCTCATTTCAACTCCTTACAAAGACAGAATCACTTTTGCACCCACCGCCAGCTGATAGAGGATGGTGGAAATACCACGGGTAACTTCAATGTTTTTCGATTCATATTTCGGCAGAACCATAATCTCATCGCCCGGTTTGAGTGAATCCACATCTTCTGCGTTGACGGCTGCACCGTTCTGACGAATGACGATAATTCTGGCGTTACCCGATTTCTGCGTCAGGCCACCACATTTCTCGATGTAATCCTCGGTGGTCATACCCTTCTGCCAGCTCACCGCGTTCGGGAACAGCACTTCGCCATGAACCATAACCAGCGATGTTTTCTCCGGAATATTGATGACGTCGCCATCTTCAAGCAGAACAGAATCAATATTGGATTCGTTGAGGATCACTTCACCTTTCGGAACAACGGTGCGTGCTTTCGCCACAAAGCGGCTGATCAGTTGTGCTTCCTGCATTCGCAGGCTGGCTTCTTCTTTGGTGGAGGACTGGGCAGAAAGTGATGCTTCCTCCAGCTTTTGCAGCGAGAGATTCAGCATCTCTTTCTGACGCTGAGCCACTGATGGGCGATAAAGCTGAACTGCGTTCATCTGCGACATGCTGTTCGGGCGGACTTTTTCCAGAACCGCACGCATAGTGGAACCATAAGGCAGTACCATGGCATGTTCACCGGAGTGTGCGCCTTCAACCCGCACCTGAATGGTGCCGGCATAGCGGTCAGTGCTCACGATTAAGGTATCGCCATTTTGCAACATACGGCCTGGCGCAGAACTGATCGGATAGTATTCGCTGCGTTTTTGCAGCCCCTGTTTACGCATAATCGTAATGTGAGTCGCGCCAGGCTTAGGGCGCGCCCAGCTCAACGCTTCCGTTACGGGAATGCTGCTTTCGCGGAACTCAAAGTCGTAGCTGTTAAAGACATCGCCCTGAACGCTGAAAGTATGCTGACGCGGCCCGACGATGATGGTGTCACCATCGGCGAACTGCGAAAGCCCCAGTTTGCCGTTCAGCAGGAAGTCGTACAGGTTGACGTTGGAGCGCACGCGGTTACCGCGCTTGACCACAATATCAACGTAACTTCCGCGCTCTGGATCAACGCCGCCAGCCTTGATCAGATAATTGAGTAACGAATCAGACGTCACACCGCCATACAGACCAGGATTACGCACAAATCCGGTCACGTACACTTTTACTGGCTGCGCCTGTAATAAGGAGGCGTAGACGTTGACGTTGGACTGGTATACTTCCTTCACTTTGGATGTGACCAGGGCATTTAGCTGACTATTACTGACGCCAGCAACTTTCACCGGACCAACGTTCGGCAGGAAAATATTACCTTTGGGATCAACCTGTAACGCACCATCAAAGGTGAACGCACCCCACAAGCGAACCTGAATGCTATCACCCGGATTCAGAATATAGTCAGGGTTGAATCCTACCGTCGCACCGCTATCCGCGCTGGTGCCGTTGAAAAGTTGAGCACCAAACATACGGCTCATTACCACCGGCGGTGTGGGCGGCGGGGTATTGTCGAAGCCGCTCATGTTTTGCGTATCCGACTGTTGCCCGTTCAGAATACCGGTAAGCGGCGCGGCTCCTGTAAGTTTTGGGTCAGCGTTAATATCAATGGCCGCGCTGGCCTGCGCCGCGTGACAGGCGGCAATCAGTAAAATTGATTTAAATAATTTCATCACAAACTCATTCAGCGACAGCGTTAGTCTCGGTGATCTTCAATAACAGCCAGCAACAGTTTCAGGGTGCCGAACAGCAGGCAGCACACCAGTAACCAGCAGGCGATCAAATAAGGGATATTTGGAAAAGACGATTCCTGCGGCAACTGTGGCGAACTGATCACTGACAGCACCTTGAGCTTACGAGCCGCTTCTACACGGGTCTTTTCAATGGAGGTCAGGGTCAGTTTGTACAGCTCGGTGTTGAACTCTACTTTTGATTTGATTTCTTCAAAATCCACCGCCATACGGTTTAGCTTGTCACCCTGCGGCGCTGTGATTTTGCTTTTTTCTTCGTCAATTTGTGCCTGCAATGACTGAATCGCATTACGCGCACTCACAACTTGCGGGGCGTCCTCACGCAGATACGTCAGCAAGTTCCGCAGGTCCGCTTCCATCTGGATCTTCTGGCCCATCAGCGTATTCACTAACGTGCTCGCCGCCTGTGCCTGTGCCTGTGGATCCAGAACGTTGTTGTTGTCCTGATAAGAGAGCAATTCCGCTTTGCTGGCGTCCAGACGCTGGCGTGCCTTTTCCATCTCCGTTTCTGCAAAGGCAAGCTGGTCACGCGCGATGCGATGTGACATCTCATTGATAAAGCGCTCTGACTCTTTCAGCACGGTCTGGTTAAACTTAAGCGCAAACTCCGGGCTAAAGCCCTGCGTCTGAATATTCAGTAATCCGGTTTTATCGTCATACGAGACGTTGATACGGTCCTTGTAGTACTTCAGGAAGCCTTCTGCGGTTTCATCCTTGCTAAGATGATTAAGAAAATCGAGCCCGCTGTGGCTAAACGCTTCACGAAAATTTAGTTGCTTATCCAGCGCCGCCAGCATATCCGGCGAGTTGATGTACTCTTTCAGATACAACGCATCTTCTGCGGAACTGGGGTTAGAGGCACCCAGAAGCAGACCAAAATTCAGGCTGCCGCTGTTTAAATCATCCGAGCGTTTAATGGCGACTTTCGACTCGCTCATATAGCGAGGCTGGCTGAAGATAGCCAGATAGATCAGCAGCACCGCCATCGGTGCCAGAATGATGATTTTCGCCAGGTGTTTTTGGATATCTGCCAGTGAGATGGCAGACAGACGAGCACGCATCCAGGATACGGCAGACTTCACTTTTATCAACATGTAACGATTATCAAAGTTTCAGTGGGGCGCAAACTCAATGAGAGACTAACCTCTCGAACCCCGTTGCTTAATTAGTCGAAAATGCGCACAAGGCCAGTGACTTTATTTGCCTTGTTGGTCACCAATAACGTTGAGACGCGGTGCTTTTGCATTTTTTCTTCTGCTTCAATGATCATGGTGTCTTCCGGTAGCGTCAGCGGTTCACGTGTCATCATCTGCGCAGCCGTAGCGGATGTCAGAGAATCCTCTTTTTCCATAAAACGACGCAGGTCACCGTCGGTGATAATGCCCGCTAGCCCACCTTCTGCGTCTTCTACCATCACCATTCCCTGGCATCCGCTGGTGATACGTTGAATCACGGTTTTAAATGACGCATCCAGCTGTACCGCAGGAACATCATGCTGCATGACATCAGCAACGCGGGTCAGCAGGCGACGACCTAATGAACCGCCCGGGTGATAGCGCGCAAAATCATTCGGCATAAATTTGCGTTGGTGGATCATGGCAATCGCCAGCGCATCGCCGATCGCCATCGTCAGCGTGGTAGACGTTGTTGGTGCAAGATTATTCGGACAGGTTTCATTCGCCATGTGGAGTTCCAACACGGCATCAGCATTTTTCGCCAGCGTGGAATTTCCATTATTGGTAATGGCGATAATTCGGTTGCCGAAATTTTTCAGTGAAGGAACTAGCTTGAGGATTTCATCCGTTTCACCGCTGGCAGAAATAAGGATCAGAAGATCGTAAGGCGTAATCATGCCCAGATCGCCATGGAAAGCTTCTGCAGGATGAATAAAGAAACTAGGCGTACCCGTAGAGGCCAGCGTCGCTGACATTTTACGACCGACATGCCCTGATTTACCCATTCCCGAAAGAATAACGTGCCCTTTACAGTTCATTATCAAATTAAGGACACGCTGGTACTGCCCGGAATCCAGTTGTTTAGACAAGTTTTGTAATGCTGCGCTTTGTTCTGCCAGAGTCTGGCGAACAGAGGTAATTAGATATGGATCGATAGTACTGCTCTGGTCATCAGGTAAATGTCTTTCAGACATATCAGCTCCTTTGCACGGAAATAATGCCACAGTCACAACAAACCCGAACCCACTATAATTTATTTATGCTAAATCAATGGGTTGTAACAAAATTTTTAATGAATATAAAACCATGGTCAGTCCATGCTTATATGCAGGACTTATCACCTTCTTATTAAGTCGCAATGTCTCATGGAGGTGCGAAGACGCTGCAATATTACAGGCGAGAAAGGGAACCAAATTTTGCCCACCTATTTAACACACTCCTACATTATGAACAAGGAATTTAGGACTTTTATCATTTATTAAAATATTTCCTACTTGACTATTAATACAAAAACAATTTATCAATTGATTATTTCCTTGTAAAAAAAGAACGTATGACTATGTTATTAATAAATAAAACACGCAAATAATGTTGATGTTGTTTTGTGATTAATTATTTAAGTTCGGTATAATAAACAGGTTGACAATTTCTATGTAAAGAAGAGGAAAATAATAAAATTTTAGCGGTGACTATTGAATGATATGATAGTTGTGGTGTTGATTATTTCTGGTAATGAATGCGGAATTAAATCTGGCTATTAGACGTCAACTAGTTTTGCCGACTGGCGCCAACTATACTGGCCGCCCCTTCAGTGCGACATCAAGTCACGCTTGTTACCGCCTTCGCTGTCTTTTTCCTGTAGCTTTCCCCTTTCAGTTCGAACATATATCCGTGATGGATCAGTCGGTCTGCTGCCGCCACCGCCATAGTCTCATCCACGAAGATGCTGCCCCACATGCTGAACGGATGGTTACTGGTTATCACCAGGCTCCCACGTTCATAGCGATGCGCTATTAACTCGAACAGCACACCCGTTTCGGCGCTGTCGCGTTTGACATAGCCAAGATCATCCACCACTATCACCCGGTAGCGATCCAGTTTCAGTAGCAGCTCATTCAGTTTCAACTGAGCTCTGGCTTTACGTAGTTCCTGCAACAGCTCTCCTGCGCTGTAGAACCGGGCCCGGTAGCCCTGGCCTACTACGCCATCCACGATCGCTGCCGCCAGATGGCTTTTCCCCAACCCGCTGGCCCCGAACAGCAGAACGTTTTCTCCAGCATCAACCCAGTCTGTCGTTTCACAGAGTTGCCGGAACTGAGCTCCATTCAGTTCCGGCACCTGACTGAAGTCGTATTCGCTTAGCGTTTTGGCAACTGGCAACCGGGCCTCCTTTTTATAACGACGCAGTTTTTCACTCTCGCGCCACAGGAGTTCTTCATTGCATAGCGTCAGAAGATAGCGCGATGGTGTCCAGCCTTCTGCCAGTGCTCGTTTTTCCAGAGCGTGCCATTCAGATCCAACTCATGTCAGGCGTAGTTTACGCAGGCTGCGTTCAAGGTGATGGATATTGCTCACTGCGAACCTCCCTTGCCACGCAGTAGTTGCTCATAACTGCTCAGGTTATGCTGTATCACATTGACTACCGGCAACGCCTTTTCCTTTATACCCAGGAAGCGCATCAGCCGGTGCAGATCCACGTTTCCCGGGGTATTCAGCATCTGCTCCATACCTTTTGCCACGACTGAGATATCGTCGTATCCTGCAGCCAGTTTCAGAGCATGTACCATCAGCCTGCCTGCCATGTCGGGTTCCAGATGATTACATAAGCGACGCCACAGCCTCCGCCATTCATCGTCTGGCAGGATGTCATTTCTCAGCGTTGCATGGCAGAACGCACCGGGCTTTTTTGCCAGACTGTCGATCACATGTCGGAAGTCGATACGACGGGCCCGCGTCTTCCCTTTTTCTGGTCTGACACGTGGGCAGCTCATGACCTCGCTGCTGCCAACGTAACAGCTCAGACGATCGTCCCATAACCGGACCCGTAACAGTTGACCTACAAGCCGGGAAGGTACGCTGTAGACGACGTGCTTCACATTGATGGTACTGCTGCGGCTAACCCTCACAGTCAGCTCATCATAGTCAGCACTGCGACGAAGCGGCAGCGGTTTCAGATGAAGACGTTCTTCCTTGACCAGATCCTGATTGTTACGGTTGTGCCGCATAACCTGCTGAGTGATGAAGGCCTGATATTCTTCTATAGTGCTGAAGTCGTTACTGCCCCGCAGTATCAGCGCCTGACAGATACGCCTTTTCAGATGTCCGTGGGCACTTTCAACCGAGCCATTTTCGTGGCCCCGACCGGCATTATTGTGTACGCCCTGCATTCCGTAGTGCTGACAGAGAGCAGCATAACGCTCAGTCAGCTCGCGGCGTCCATCTTCGCCCTGTTGTTTCCATGCTGCCCTCAGGCTGTCCGTTTTATGTTCTACCGGCACTCCGCCCAGTTGTCCGAGGGCTTCCTGCAGACCTTCAGCCAGAGCAGAGAAGCTCTCACCACCCAGCACAACCCGCATCCAGCTCCAGTGGCTCCATTCCAGACGGAAGTGATACAACTTATGCGCCAACAACTTACCGGCGATGGTGACAACTACACCTTTCAGTTCAGTAAAGTCCGACAGACCTCGCAGACCGGGCTGATGTCGCTGGCGGAACATGACCTCCTGCTCTGCACCATACTGTAGCTTCCATTCGCGGACCCGCCGTTGCATTGTTCTTCGAAGGCTGTTGGGGTACTGGCCGGGATATTTATCCTGTAGCATCTCCAGCAGAGTTGTTGGTGTCAGAGCCGGCCTCTCTTTCAACAGAGGAACAAGCATGCTGTCCCACACAGCTTCCAGAGGATCTTTGCGTGTGCGCCAGTGCCGAACACTGTTTTTTGCCCACTCTCCTTTTTCGATCCGACGACCAGAACGGACTGAGATACCAGCCTTCATGGCCGAGATATGCTGAGTTATACCTTTCTTACGCTGAGTCATATAGTAACTGACCTGAGAAGTATTGAGCGTCACGCCATTTCCTGTTGGATCATGTAAATGACACTCAGGTTACAAAACCGGCCAGAATAATCGGCGCCAGGCGGACTGAGTTATTGTCGTCTCATACTGGCCGGATTGTATTTTTGCTATATCTATTTTTCAGGAGATTATTATTAAATAGAAAAATAACAATGGTGATTATCTCCGGTTGAGCTGGAGTCACGTATGCCAGCGAGTGCTTTCTTCCGGGCCTTCCTTCACTTCAGAGAAAGAGCCTATGGAAAAGAGGCAATCATCAGGCTCTTTTTGAGTCATATGCGCCGATAATCAACTGTCTTGAACGTAAAAATTATGGAGCAACATGATGCTACGATTCATTTCACTCTTCGTTCTTTCTGAGCATTGCGTTCAGGATGGTCAGCAATTTACGCATACAGTCAACCAGCGCCACTTTTTTGGTTTTTCCGGGTGCTGGCAGATGCATGTAAAACGCCTCTTTCACCGGATTAAACCAGGTTACCACAAGCGCTGCCATGTGCAGGGCTGCTCTTGCCTCCGTACGCGCACTGGCGTCGTTCGGCCAGCAGATATGTGTGGGATAACAGGGATGTTATGTGAACTGAACTGTGTTTTGCTAGCGGGGGATGTTTATTGATGATTCGGGAGTGTTTAAGACCTGATGGCGTTATGCACCCAAGTTTATTTTATATAAAGATCCAAAAGCAAAAACCCGCCTTGTGGGCGGGTTCTTAAGAATTAGTGGTGCCCGGAATCGGAATGAAACTGATTGTATAACAAATTGTTTTATATAGATTATTTTGTATTTGTTGTTTTTGAGGCCACCAATGAGGCCCCCATGTGCAATTCGAATTCTTTTGACGCTATAATCCCTCTTTTTTGTGCTTTGCTGTAATCATTTGGTCTGGTTCGATATGCTGAATTGTGGAATCGTACTTAACGCGTTTGTTAGCTGGTCAGAACACTTAGCGCTGTTTGTCTGAAACTGGAATAGGCTTCTTCCCAGTTAATCTGTGTATTACCAAATACCATCGGTTTAACAAATCGTTGAAAGCGCAATTTGTGTACAGGATAATCCCGGAGTGCATCCAGCCCTTTCTTAAGTTCATCAACTGGTGAGCTACAAAATTGTGGGTACTGGTTACCATAGCGTGAATATATATCTGAACAAAATTTTTCAATACAGGAACATTCACACCTTTTTCCCTGACAATGCAGTAGTTGTCGTAAATGTGACGTACCAGAAACTCATCATCCTGTTGTTCGGGATTACGAAGATGTGCTGCTGTTCTTCGCATCATGGAGATGAGCTTTTCAGCCTGAGTGGATAAAATGGTGGCACAGGGGAATGCTGTTACAGGTGTACCTTTACCCGTTAACTCCGTGACAAGGGAATAAATATCTCTGCTTTCCGGATGTTCCAGCAGAGTGCTTTCCATCAACTCCAGCTTAATAAATGGACGAAGACAGGGGACTTGTGCAAATGTCTGGGGATAACGTACCGAGATTTCGTTATAACGATACTCATCACGTGTTATACGGGCGTTTTCATTATCCAAGCTGAAAATGTCAGAATTATGAATAACATCCGTGATTATTTGCACGATTTCCTTGCGAATTTTTCTTCTCTTGTCTCTGCCATTTTGCATAAAGTTCTCTGTTGGCACGAGCTTTATATCAATATCTTCTGACATTCTGTTTAGCGAGATACCTGCTTTTGATAATGCGGTACCTCCTGCAAACACGAGAGTATGTGTTTCTGGTTTTATTTCTTTTAATAATCTTAAAAGATCAACCACAAAATAATCTTTTTCGACGATAGCGACAGATTCAATATCCAGTGCATCGGCAACGTCAGGAAATAATGATGTTAATTCAGGCATTGATTTTACTTTTCCCTACTATTAACACTCTTTTAAATCGAGAAGGTGTTTTTATCCCCAGAGATACAGGAATTTGTGTGGACTGACCTTTATTGTAGCATTCCGTTGCTCCTGCCAGACGGTATCTGATATTCAGGCGCTCCAGGGCCTCTGTAATTACTGCAGCAGAGCCCCCAGGCGCTGCGGGCATGATTTTCCCAGTGATGATGTTACGACGGGCTTTGGTGTAAACACCATAGCCCACTTTCATCAACTTACCTTCGTTTACCAGTGTACGAAGAGCTCTGCCAACCTGATCATAGCCAGCGATATCCCTGAAATCATCCCGGGTGAACACATAACGTTTTGAACGGTTCAGTCGGGACTGAATACGGTCTTTTGTAGTCATGTTTCCTCCGAAAAATTTTCACAATGATAGCAAAAATATGACATGTTTAATAGCGGGGCAAGGCCACATTACCTGTCTGCTAATACATTTGGATAGTGCCTGGCAATTATGTCATTTAGCCTGTCAACCAGTTCTGGTTTCCTGAACGTGATGTGTGCGGAGCCCTTCTTAAAGTATCTGATGCTGAACATTTCGTCTTCATAGCGCTCTTTACCCTGAACGGACTGGATGTGACCATCCAGACGAATAGTGATGTTTTCCCGGTTGTCGGGAATCGGTTTGTCGCTGAACAGATGTAGCATTCTTTCCAGATCGGCGAGTCGGTCAGTCTGTTGTCCGGTGATAAGATGAAATCTCCACCGGTCCCATCTCACCAGATTGTTGATAATGATTTTACTTCCAAATTTACAGGGAGAGTTGGTTTTATAATTCCAGCTCAGTCCCCTGAAGACGTTGATCACTCCCCGCTCAAACACCTCATCCTTGTTCTGGTGCAGTTGTTTAAATGTGCTCAGAATGTTCGCTTCGCTGATTTCCGGAAAATTATCGTACTCCAGTGACCGGTACCATGTATCACGGGCCTGCGCATCCATTAAGGAAAGCATCCTGGAACGTTGCATCAGGTCACGCCAGATTTCACGGTCAAGGTTGCGGGTGATGGCTTTCATTGCCGTTTCAGGTTTCTCCATGAGCCAGCAGCCGCAGCGAAAATCCTGTTTCATGGCCCAGTCCCGGGTGGTTTTACCTCCAATGCTTTCCGTCAGAACTGAGATTTCAGCCAGTTGCCGGATAAGTGTGTCGATTTGCAGCAGTGTACTTTTTCGTACAGCCAGAATGTGGTGGATACTGGTTGAGCAGATAACTTCCGTATGCCCGTTGACCACTTCCGGACGGGAGGCTGTGATATCAGACATAATCGATATTCCTTTTTGCAGATAAATGAAAACGCCAGCCCTGTTCAGGCTGGCGTCAGTGGAATAAAGTCTGGTGAGTAAGACTCACCTGTTCTGTTGCAGAAGCTGCTGTTGGCGCAGGGTACGGATATCTTCCCTGGCCTGTTTAATGCAGGGCAGTAGTGCTGCCGAATCCGTTTTATCCTCATCGTTGTCGAAGATAATCCCTGATTCGCAGTCAATATTGTCCTGCAGCCACGCAATCAGAATATCCAGCGCTGTTTCCGTGGTTAATGATTTCATGTTGTGAATTTCCGGGTTACCAGTCGAAAGTGGGTAAATCCGGCAGGCATTCAGCGCTGGCATCCAGATGAATGAGACTGACGCCATAACGTCGGGTAAGTGTGACAACCAGACGGCGGAACGTTTTTGACAGCCCCAGGCGTTTAAGCCGCAGAACCGGGTATGACCACGCATCGGTACGTAACAGATATCCGCTACCTGTAAAATGAATCCATTCTGATTCGCCGGTGTCATTCGTCTGATGCGACAGCGAGTACAGCCAGGCGTTGTCTGTTTCCGTGATATGCGCGGTACTACAGCGTATACCGCTCAGGGCAGCAGAGGGGGGGTGCTGTCTGTTGAGGTCCGGTCAGATTCATCAACAACACGAAGGGAGTAGCCATTATCGCAGACCACGTTAATCAGTTCGGCAAGCTCAACACCATCGACGTCAACGACAATTCGCCCCATGTTCAGTGCCTGTACGTTAACGCTGTCAGCTTCCAGCGTCAGGGCCAGTTTCATCGTTTTGCCTCCGGATGCTTGCCCTGGGTAATGTTATTTACCATTTTGTAATTGTTCCGGGTCATCAGGCCGGTCGCCCTGCGAGCCCGGAGAATATCAATGCTGTTGATTAACTGCGACGGGGCTCCTGCGCTGAATCCCGGCTGGTCGGTACGTACCAGCGCGTATTTTTCAACGAGAAAGTTCACCGCGTCACACAGTGAAATCCCTGCCTCAATATGCTGCTCAATCACACGTTCATCAGCGAACGGTGTGTCATTCAGCGTGAGGCCATAGTGCTGGTCCAGCAGTTGGGTGAGCAGTGTCTGCCAGATGGTGACGGGAGACGGGCAGCGCGATGCCGCCCGTACGTGTGTGTCGGGTAATGTTTTCATACTGAAGATTTTCCTGATATGCAGATATAAGAAATGGAAAAGTGGCGTGGAGAAAGCACCAGGCCGGAGCAGAAGACTATTCCGGAGGGTTACTTTCCGTTTCGGTCGCAGGATAAACAGCCAGATAAACGTAACCACAGGACCCGAGGGTGTCGGCATCGCAGGTCAGCCCTTTCGCATACAGCGTGACGGTATGCTGATGGCGGGGATTCAGTTCACCGCTGGTGAGCATGAGTTCCAGTTGTTTCATCAGCAGTGGAAAAGCCTGGTCCAGATGGTATGCATCCGCATTGTTGAACCGGCCCCTGATACCGGCGCGGTCTGCAAGGTAATGCAACCGGTTACCCTCCTGCACCAGACGGGCGCCGAAACAGGGCGTCACGGTGCAGGGCAGTCCCCACCAGGGGCGGTCTTTGTTGTCGTCGGGAAGCGTTGTTCCGGGGAGTGTGTCCGACATGATAAAATCCTCACAGAAAATCGGTGAATGATAGTTTAACGATGACGGGTCAGCCGGCGCGCAGACCGGCTTCGGTGAAGGTATATTCGTTGATGAGAAGGGCCTCATCCACAGCGGCATCTGAGGTCAGCCAGTCGTACTCGTTTTCCAGTTGACGGTACAGCCAGAAGGCCAGGTCGCGCAGGGCTTCGCTGACTGCGGCTTCCGCATCGGTTGTCATTGCCTGACCAGTCGGACTGTTCCGGGTAACCGTGATATCCATGCTGTACGGATGGCAGTCGCGTCCCCGGTGGTGGATTTCAGTCTGCAGTTGCCAGAAGTTACGTTTCTGCACCACCTGCAGGGCATCCGAGATACGATGAAGCTCACGGTTCTGCGGGGCATATTCCCTGATTTTCCGGGGTGCCGCTGGCTGCCAGTGCCAGCGTCCTTCAAAACAGGCTCCGTCCCCCTGGCCGCAGAATCCGCTGAACCAGATGCACGGCTCTTCCATAAACCTGCCGTTGCTGAGCCGGAAAACGCGCTGGCGGAGGTCAATTCCGAAAATGCCACAGACCTCCCTGAAGTCTTCATACACGTTTTCATACCAGTTGCTGTCAGCATGATGCTGACGGTACCAGTCGCGGGCTTTTTCCTGTGCGGTGGAGGATAGCTCATGCAGTGTATACACGGTGGTGGTGATAATTCTGCTCATCAGAATGCCCTTACTGACTCAGTTCAGAGTGACGCTCATCAGCCGGACATACGGGCCAAAACTGTCCTTACGGCGTTCGGCAAACACAGCCAGCACGCCGGGAATATCCTGCACTTCACGACCGGTATACGCTTCAGCACTGCCGTGCCAGCGGTATTTGCCGGTACAGAACGGAAAAAGACGGGATGCCGGATGCTGACGGTGAATACGCATGGCTTCGCCACGGGTGATGATTTTCATAGTGGGATACCTCTGAAGACAGAAGATAAAAGTGAAAACAGGTGTGATGTGGTTGTAACGGTGACGGGTTAAAGCAGACCGTGTTCCGCAAAGGAGAAAACCTGGTTGCCACCAACTATCAGATGGTCCGGTACCCGGATATCCACCAGGGCCAGTGCCTGTACCAGACGTTCCGTGATAAGGCGGTCTGCCTTGCTGGGTGTGACTTCACCGGACGGGTGATTGTGTGCCAGCACCACAGCAGCGGCATTGTGATACAGGGCGCGTTTAATCACTTCACGGGGATGGACTTCCGTGCGGTTGATGGTGCCGGTGAAGAGGGTTTCACCGGCAATCAGCTGATTCTGGTTGTTCAGATACAGCACCCGGAACTCTTCACGCTCCAGTCCCGCCATGTTCAGAAGCAGCCATTCCCGTGCCGCACGGGTGGAGGTGAAGGCCACGCCGGGTTCATGAAGATGGCGGTCCAGAGTTTTCAGGGCCCGCTGAATGAGGCTGCGCTCGCCGGGCGTCATCTCTCCGGGCAGAAAGGAAAGCTGTTGCATTGTCCCTGCCTCCATTCAGTCGATGATGCGCATAATGGCGCTGCATTCCGGATGCTGCAGGGCATAATCCCGCAGCCGGTAATAATGAACCGTCATGGCATAATTCTCTGTACGACAGGCGTGATGGCTGTACGCCATCAGACAGGCGGCAATGCCGGCGGCTTCCGGGCTCATTTCAGCGCGGTTACCGTTCATGGCATTGAACAGTACCCATGTTTCGTCATCATCGTCATCCGGTTCGGGGGCCATAAATGCCCCGCCGTTGTTCAGGGTGTACAGATTCCAGATACCACCGCAGTAGTCTTCACACAGACGGTCCATCCAGCCGAAGACACGGGGCTCCAGGGTCACCCACTGTGGAATGAGGCCAAAGTGCTGCGGCCAGAAGCTGATGCGCTGTTCATCAGGGACGAGGGTGGCAACCAACTGAGGCTGGTCATTCCCTGATGCAGCGGTTACGGAAACAGAAGATGTGGTGGAATTATGTGAAATGGTTTTCATGAAATGACTCCTTAAAGGACAAATAAATGCGTGGTTTTCAGGGTAATGGCTGAATCAGCGCAGGCTCTCCAGCAGGGTTTCCGCCATCACCCACAATGCGCGGTTGAGCTTAATGTCAGTGTCAATGCTGTGAATGGCACGGGTATGGATACGTTTTCCTTTAGCGCTGCGACCTGAAATTCCGCCTTTCAGCATATTCTCCTGAATGGTCTGATAAGCACTCCACAGGTCCTTACCGTAATCCTCCCGGCGTCGTGGCGTCAGAATGTCGGCGGTGGTGACGGGCTGATGTTCGTCACCATAACGGTAAGTCAGTGCCGCCTGTGCCAGCGCCTGGCGTGCCGGTGGCGGCAGAATCAGCGACTGCATGGCATCACGCTTTTCCTCAATCCGGTCAAACACGCCCACCACCTCGTAAGCCCCTTCAATGACTCTGTCCACCACATTTCCCCGGTGCGGAACACGCACTTCCCCCAGAGACTGACCACAGACGCATCCGTTCTGGCAGACGAACCTGAAGTAACCCGGCAGCATCTGGTAGCTGGAGGTACCGTCATGAGAGTTGAGCAGAATAATTTCAGGGACATGTTCTCCGTTTATCTCTCCGGCCCGCCGCAGACGCAGCATGTGTTTTGTGTATCCCCGGCGGCCCGGGTCGCGCACACGGGTCTGGCAGGCGAAGAATGGCTGAAAGCCTTCCCGCTGCAGGCTTTCCAGTACGGTGATGGTGGGGATGTACGTATAGTTCTGGCTTCGGGACGTGTGTTTATCTTCCCCGAAAATCCCCGGCACATAGTGCATCAGTTCTTCGTGTGTCAGCGGACGGTCACGGCGTATCTGGTTCGCATAACCAAAACGACTGGCTAGTCGCATAATTTGCTCCTTATCGGTGGTTAAGATTTACTGGTGTAATAAATGAAAAAGCCACGTCTCCCGGAGAAGACGCGGCCTGATGGGTGAAATGAATGACGTTTATTGTCTGAGAAGACCGTCACTGGCGAGCCGCGTATTAAGCACCTTTCCGGCATCGGGTTCAGAATTCCGGCAGCGCCAGCGTCGCTGACCTTCCGCGTTGCGGATAACCCGACGGAAATGCATTCCCGGGTCATCCTGGATAAACACATTGCGGTAAGCGGTTATGACAGCAACCGCCTGCCCGTATGAGAAAGATCCTTCAGCCAGGACATACTCTGTGTAACCCGGCATATCTGTTTTCTCCTGATAAATAAAAAGCCTCTGCCATACGTTGTGGCAGAGGCTGAAGCATGAAACTGACTTCAGGGATCAGTTAACATTTTTTCCGGAAACGGTAATCAGCAGTGGATGGTAGTCCTGGGGATTGAAAACCGATAACGGCAGACTGACACGATGGCCGTTACTTTCTTCAGTTGCTTTAATGATTTCGGTTGTGGCGACATTTTCCACGCACTCCGTTTCCAGAAATGCGTCTGTGGTTCGCGTGGCATTACTGTCACCAAAAGCGTCCGTTTCCATTTTTCTGGTCACCAGCGTCTGACCATATTTGTCTTTGAGTTGCAGAGTGATGGTGAGGGGGCCAAATCCTTCATCGTTTCCGCCATTATCCAGCCGGAACTGGTAAGCACAAATATTTCCCGGGAGCCATATCGTATCTGTATTGCGTATACTGATGTAACGTTGATCCTGTGCCCGGAGTGGGGCAGACCACGTTAACCCCAGAATGAAGGCGGTAATCATGCAGGTTTTGAACAGGTGAATCATGGTATTTACCTCTCTGAGTCATGACGATGACACTGACAAATCAGGTGATAAAGCGTAAAAGGCGCAGAATAGCCGTTATGCCGGTAACTCCGGGGGTAATGCTTCTTCCAGTCGGTTAACCATATTGCCGAGATGGGATGCATCATATTCCATGACGGGGCGTTGCCTGATGATACTGACCACCAGTGGTTTGATTAACATATTGGTCGCGGCCCGTTGTTGTATACCGGCGGCGAAAATGATCTCCAGAGCATTCTGATCGATAACACGGGCCAGATTCTCGTTCAGATTTTCAATCTCATGTCCGGTCAGCAGGAAACTGCCGGCAAGCCATGTCACCTGCTCCTGAATCATTGCCAGAATTTTGACGCGATCTTCTTCAACCAGCGCTCCGGCAATTTTTCCTGATACAGCGGAGGCAATCATTCCCCCCAGAACACCGCCAACCACACGCCCTGTCAGTGCACCAAATGGTCCCAGTGGACTGAACAGTATCCCGCCCGCCACAGACCCGACAGCTCCACCTGCCACACCGGAAGATGCCACGGCAAGATTCCTGATGAACTGCGTACCGGAGATCCGTCCCCGCAACATTTTGATCATGTCAGGGCCGGTTGTGACAGCTACCAGTGCCAGAGATGTCACCAGCGTACCCTTCATCACTTTGTTCAGGGCACTGATATTTCCTGCACCGGTCCCCTTCTGAAGAGCCAGTCGGACAGTCGGGCTGGCAGTCGAAAAATCAATGTGCTTCAGCATACCCTGAACAACACTGAGCCGGTGGAGTTGCTGGGTTGTGACGTAGACAGCCAGTGTGCGGGTGAAGGTTTTTCCTGCCTGGACAGCAGCTGTCTGCAGGGCAGCATCGCGATCGCCGGTGCTGAGCCAGAAGACCGATGCCGTCAGGGCAAAACTGATCCCTCCGGCCGCCAGACTGACAACCGAACCCTCGGCAATATCATAAGTGACTGATTCGATGGTCCCGAACCGGGTGATATTACGGGCCTGAGTATAAGTCAGATGTCCCCGACGAATCAGCCGTGACGCTTCTGCGGGATCGGTTACACCGGGTACTTTACCTTCGCGGATCTTATTCCTCATGGTTTCAACAGCGCCGGCATACTGATCACGGGGGACTTCCAGTTGCATGGGGCCATTATTTCCCATGTAACGATACTGTCCGTTTTGTCCGTCGAATGCCGCACCGACGCTACGGGCTGCAGTTGAACAATATTTCGTCTGGATTTCTGTTCCGCTGACCAGTCTGTCTGCTCCATTTCTGGCATTATTATCACCGAGGATCCGTGCGTTTTTCAGACGGACTCTGTCGACAATATGGTTTCCCCGTTCAGCGGCAAACCCATGCCCCTGCCCTCCGGAAGCAAACATTTTCTCATTTGTACTCCAGGTTTCCGGCAGTTTCATGAGAATCAGACCATTCGCCGTTGCATCGGAAATAAAGCTGTTGTAAGGGCGTTCATAAATTTCCTGACACAGTGTTTCTGTTTCGCGACAAAGAGAGGAGCAGTACCATTCCGGATCCGGCTTATGATTTTCCGGGGCATGATGTACTTCTGTCAGCCCGCAGGAGGCACAGATACGAAGCTCATCCACGTGGTGGAATGATACAAAACGGCGGCCTTCTGAAAAGGGGTACCAGTCACCGCCGTCCAGGCAACGATCGAGAAAATCGTCATTCGCTTCCGGTGATAAATTCAGGCGGTTCCGGAAGAGCGTTTTCAGTTCATCAGGTGTGAATGACAGGTTCTCTTTCAACTGTTCGTTAAACCCTGCCATGTTTCTTTCATACCAGGCATTGTTCAGTAACCAGTTTCCGTCTGCCAGTTCAAATTCCCTCAGCTCTCCCCGGGAAATCCGTTGAGAAATGAGCGTCAGCCAGATGCGCTCCGTCAGTGAGTCAGGAAGGCTGTAATCGTTTTGCAAACTGGTCAGCCACGATTTACTGTTGAGCACCGGTTGTTCTTCCAGTGTCTGGCTGATGGCACAGGTCAGTTTTTTCAGCACCTGGATCTGGCTGGCCGCCCATAGCAGCGTCACTAATGCAGCCAGCCAGTACAACAACCCGCCCCACCACATCAGTGAGGGTGAAATATCGTACTGTAACGCGATCAATGGTGCGCATGCAGAACACGCCATAAGGAAAAAGGCAGTATAAAAACAGCAGTAATACCCGTTAATTTCCTTGCTGATATCTTCTGGTGTGATCCCGTTCTGCTGAATGTTTTTGATCTGCAGGGGAACAGCCAGCAGACCACCGGCGAGAGCAGTGGTCAGAATAAATTTTACAGAGTCAAAGGTGTGAGCCTCCAGCGCGATATGTTTACCATCAAGTCCCCACATGAAGCTGATGATCATTCCGGCAATCGTCAGAAATACGCCTGCCAGCCAGCGAATATGGAACAACCGGGTTATGCGTTCGGTGATATAGCCAGCCAGTAAGGCCGGGCCGAACAGACACAGCAATATGAGCCCTGCCAGCGCAGAAGCCGTGCTGATTAATGCTCTGAACAAAAGGCGAAGAATGGCAAATCCTGCGATCAGCAGGATCAGCGCGCCGACTATCTGTAACATAGTCACTCCGTGATGAATATCATGTTATTGTTAATGCCAGCGAATGTGGCGTTGAAGATCCGTTGCGCCGGTCCGGGTCCCGGTCATGATGACCGGGACCACAGAGAGGCGATGGTTCTGTCAGAAGGTCACATTCAGTGTGGCCTGACCGTTATACCCTTCAGCGCTGCTGCCGCTGACGCTGTGGGCATAACCGGCCTGAACGCCCAGGGTGATATTTTCCCGGACACGGGCTTCCAGTCCGGCCTGCAGGTCCAGTGATGTGCCATTCTGTGAGGGAGAGAACGTCATCCCGCTGCCTGCGGTGGAGGTCCCCACACGCATATCACCCCGGGAGCTGAAGGTGCGGATAACGGAAGGCTGTACCCACCAGTTCACCGGCAGTTCACGCACACTGTGTTTTGCACTGTCACGCAGGGGGGCACGGGATGAGGTGCCTTCACCAAAGGTCATATCGTTGTGGCTGCCCAGACGGAAACCGGCACGCACATGTTGTGCACTGCCATGCCCAAACTTCACATAACCGGCGTTATCCTGGCCGTCATCCAGGGAAAGTCCCTGCCAGGTATACTGCAGTTGTGGCTCCAGCATCAGGTTGTCAGTGATACTGAAGGGCAGACCGGTTTCCAGTGAGCCCAGCCAGCCCCGGCCCCGTGCGCGGAAGTCGTTATTGCCCGATGACGCTTTCATACTGTGGCGGGTTCCCTGTGCCACAATGTCAGCCCACAGGCCGGAGGAGGTGTGTGTCAGGTTCATATATCCGCCCAGGCTGCCGGCATCATCCCGGACCGTGCCGGCGCGGGAGCCGTCATCATCCTTAACATCAACGGAAGAATGGCCTGCAGCACCATACACTCCTGTCGTCAGTGACATACCGGCGACCTCTGTTCTGAGCAGGTCACTCTCCAGACGGACGAAGCCATAGCTGCCGCTGCTTTCCGGCGTGGCTCCACGGGCAATACCGCCGTTGTTATCGTGACCGAGATGACCGCCCTGAATGCTGAGACGGACGCTGTTATTTTCACCGTTTACACCGGTCTGATGGCTGCGGGAGCCTGCCAGAATCCGGTCATAGTCCATTGCCTGTGTCAGCATGGAGGCATACAGGGGGACTTCTGCACGATAAGCATTTTCACTGCGCAGATACCAGCTCTCATCACTGTCCCGGTTGAGGGAGTAGTTAAAGGCACCGGCCTGCAGCTTATTCCCCTGGATAAAGGCCCCTTCCTCCGTGGTGGCACCGTTAATGGCTTCCACCACCTGAATACCCTTACCGCTGGTCGCCAGCCCCGACGCACTGTTGCCGGCGTTCACCAGGTTCAGGATGGTTTTTCCGGTTGCCCTGCCACCGTCAATGACCAGTCTGTCAGCATTGTTCTGCGCCATATCCGGGCGTACACGCAGGCTGATGGTGCCATTCTGCCCGTTCAGGTTTTTCACTTTCAGGGTTGTCGGAACGAACTTCCCTGTGCGGGCGGAGGTGAAATGAATCTGTCCTGCATGGCTGAGGTCATCCACCACCGACTGAACCGTGGCGTTATCGGGGATATTCCAGGTGGCACCGGATGTCAGGGTGACATTCGTGGGGTCAATGGCACCGTTCAGCACTGTGCTGCCGGTCAGCTTCAGGGCCGTGCCGCGCTGAGCGATGACATCCGTGGTGACGGTACTGTTGTTCAGCGTCAGCGTGCCTTCATTCAGGTTGACGGCTTTCTGGGTGAGTGTGGTGTTGCTGACAGTGAGTGTGCCACTTCCTGATTTTTCCACCCTGCCGTTACCGGTAAGAGCGCCTCCCTGCAGGAGTGCATCACCTTCACGGATGGTCAGGGTATCGTTATTTACCGTCTTCCCGGAAAGGGTAAGTATGGCGCCGTTATTCAGCGTGGTGGTGCCCGCCAGTGTGCCGCCCCTGGCGGTGAACAGTCCGCCATTTACCGTGGTATCCGTGGCCATATCACCGGCGTTCAGCGTGAATGAACTGCCTTTTTCCAGCATCAGGGCATCCGCCTGACCGCCTCCGATACTGAATGCCTTTCCGTCGCTCCGGGTACCACTGACAGCGGCACCGGAATCGGCCAGCAGTACACCGCCATTTCCCATGGATACGGTGGTGGCGGTACCACCGTTGCGGACATCCAGCGTTCCGCCATCATCCACGCGGGTATTAGTGGCTGTGTGTCCGGTCAGCACATCCAGGCGTCCGCCATTTTCCAGTACGACATTATCAGCTTTACCCTCCACAACCGAGAATGCTCCAAGGCGGTTTATGCCGGTAACGGTTGCAGCCGTACTGGTAACCAGTGCGCCGCCCTGCTTCAGGGTGACATTCGTGGCTGTACCACCGGCGTCCACCTGCAGTCTGCCCTTCTGATTAACGGTGGTATTCCCGGCCACACCCCCGTTTTTGACAATCTGCCAGCCGTCACTGTTCACAACAGTGTCAGACGCTGTACCGCCGTTGTGCACATACTGGTATCCCCCATTCAGCGTGGTATCCAGTGCGTGACCATGTACAGTCTGGTCGCCGCCGGCATAAACCACAGTGGTATTTGTCGTTCCTTCAGTTCTCACAATCTGGCGACCGTTTTTATTGATGGTTGTGCGTACGGCATCCCCGCGAACAAACTGCCCGGTATCACCGTTTTCTGCATCCGGTCCCCCTTCCGCCCCGGTATTAACAACGGTATCCGTTGCCACTGTACCGGGCTTGACGACCTGCCAGCCCTTATCATTAATGACGGTTCCTGTGGCTATCGCCCCCTCATGCATCCACTGTTCGCCACCATTCAGCGTGGTGTTCACTGCCCGTCCCTGAAGGCTCTGTCCGCCTCCGGCACTGATAACCGTGTCTGAGACACTTCCACCGGGGTTCACTCTCTGAAGACCACCACTGGTGACAGTCGTTTTGTTGGCTGTTCCGCCATCCTGTACCCATTGCCCGCCGGTATTGGCCTCGTTATCTGGCCCATACTCCAGCCCGGTACTGATGGTCATTCCGTTGGTCGTACCGAAGACAATCTGGTTGTCATGATTTGCCAGTGTTCCGCCGTTCACGGTTTCTCCCGGGCGTACAACGATGTCAGCAGCCAGTGCCGGGACTGACATGACAGCAGCAAGAGACAGAGCAACCGCCACACCGGCGCGTTTTCCCCGTGAGCGGGCCAGTTCGGAAGCCACCACCAGGGTGCCCGTAATGTGATTCCATACCAGCCTGTAGCTGGTGTTCAGATGTCGTTTCATCAGCTTTTCCTTAGATTGAGGGTGAATAAAAAAGCCGGTACCCACAAACGTGGATACCGGCAGGTAAAGGGTTACAGTGCCGGAGGTCCGGCTGTGGGAGTTTCTGAATTGTGGTTCTGTTGTTCCCTGAATGTCTTTCTGTACGTATCTGTGCATGTTACTGACAAAGGTTATTATTAGCTTATCGATCGATATAAACGATCGATAAAATAGATATCGATCGTTTTATTCTATTATTGAGCTATTGCACGGACAAGAGAGACAGTAACGAAAACAGTGCTTTTGTGAGCAGACTCAGAGTCAGGGAGGGCATCAGTCACGACAGGTTCAGAAGAAAATCCAGTTCCATACCGCACGGGCAACAGAGACCACCGTGTCACGAACAGCGCGCAGGGCCGTACGGACAACAGAGGCAACACAGACGCTCTCCGCTGTGTCAAATATCCGGTCCACCGCACCGGTAAACTGTTCACGGGCCTGAGAGCGGACAGATTCCGTGCGCAGCTCGTCCTGCAGTCGGGTCATCAGGGGACTGGCGGCATGGTCGGGAAGTGCTGTCATGAGCGCACTGACCAGCGTATCCAGTTCCCAGCCGGTGCGGGCCGATACGGCCACAACCGGATGTACGGGCCGGAACAGACGGAATACCGCCTCCGTTTTTTCGCGAATATTCTGTGCCTGTGCAGGAGAAGGCTGAATACCGGCCATATCCCATTCATGGCAGGGCTCCGTTTTGTCGGCCTGTGTCACCACAAACAGCACCTGCTGATGTCCGCACTGCAGGATGTGTCGCCAGAAATACTCATCCACAGACAGGGCACGGTCATCGGCTTTAATCAGCCACAGTACCAGGTCAAGTTCAGGCAGAATGTCACGGTACAGGGCTTCATACTCTGCATCCCTGTCCCGGCTCTCGCCCACCCCGGGCAGGTCAGTGATAACCATGCTGTGACCGTGGCCACTCAGACGGAAGCGCCGCACTTCCCGGGTGCCAGCGTGAACATCACTGACCGGGGTGACCTCCCCCTGAAACAGTGCATTACAGAGTGAGGATTTACCGGCCCCGCTTTTACCCATAATGCCAATCACGGGTTCGTGACTGGTGAGTTTGCGCAGATGTTCCAGGATGTGACGGGAAAGTGAGTAAGGCAGGGAGGAGAGCGGTTTTTCAATTGCCTCAATGGCATCAGACGGATTCATACATGTATTCCCGGTGAAAAAAGACAAAACCCCGCACACCGGAAAGGTGGCGGGGGATCCACGGAGATAATATCTGTCTGAAATTGTTTGGAATCGATGGGGATGTTGAGTATTAACATGAAGGAGGGCAGGAGTTATCCGTTATTGGGTGATATCCTTCCATGAAAATACGCGGTTATTGTTAAACAGCAGGCTGATTACTCCGTAAAGGAGAAAAATATTCATCTTGCAGCCTGATTATCAGGTGTGTTTATGTTTACTGAGGTGAGTATTTTTCAGTATATTGTCGGGGCAGTCAGTGGGAGATATTAAATTTACGTTTAGAGTTATCTTGCTTCTGCTGTGTATTTTTATAAGAGTGCGCACGTAATGATATCTGTTGATACCATGTTGTTAAGTGTTTCCCTTCCGGGTCATGCGTACTTGCAAAATGGCATCTGAATCGATCACGGTTTGGCCAAACCGTGATCGAATAGAGAGGAATACGCACGTAATGATTAAATGCTTTTGTTACACCATTCTTCCGGCATGAATATTTATCCAGTTCCCTTTTTTATTTGTGTAGTGATACTGTCGGAATAGCATTCAGTAATGTGAAGTGTCCTGTAAAAAAACTTTAATAAATGTGTCATCCTGGTCAGGAAATATCTGCTGAGATATTATTAGTTGGTGGTGTTTTTACTGAGTAATAGCTGGCTTTTAATTCCTGAACTGAAATACTGTCGCTCGTCAGGGTTTAATTAAAACTGGATGATGATGTGAAAATGAAGGCTGGTTTTTGTGTTTGTCGAAGAAGTGTTATTTTAATCCATTCTCATCATTGGCTGGCGATTATACAGAAGTATTTGAAGAAAAAATGTTGCATTTTATCTGTGTCAGCAGGGAGGAAGTATTTTATTGATGTATCAGTATTAAATGGTTTTTGTTATTTATAAAAATGTCATCCTGTCCATAGAATATTGTACTCAGCATTCAGTGCAGGAACTGTCATCTTCTTTATTTTATTCTTCTTCAGGAGGGCAGTTTTCTGAAAGCGTTACTCCGGGGAAACTGTTTATGTTTATTCCCGGCAGGAAACCCGTACCTGCAATACCCTGGATGATGCTTTTTGCTGGTACGTTGTTGTGTGAAAATTAATCAACACGTGTGTTCCGGAGAGCGCCCGTAGACGCACAGATTCATTCTAACATTCTTTAGCGACAAAATACCGAATGGTTATTATTTAATCTGAAAATCGACAGAAATTTGTATCCTGTATTGATTCTGCTGCTATTTTTGCTATTAGTAGCAATAGTTGCGGTACTTTATGTTCTGTGTGTTGTGAGGTCATTATGCCATACTTTCAGTATCCTGATGAGTTTCCCCTGAGCTCGCTGCCTCCACTCATTCGTGATGCCGTTATTGAAGCTCAGCAAATCACGCAGGCTCCCCTGGGGCTTGTGGCAGCATCTGCCCTGGGCGCTGTTTCACTTGTCTGCCAGAATCTGATTGATGTCTGCAGACTGAATACACTGCGGGGGCCGGTTTCTCTTTTCTTACTGACGCTTGCTGAGTCCGGAGAACGAAAAACCGCAGTGGACAAATTATTAATGGAGCCCCTGTACCAGCAGGAGATGCTGTTATATTCCAGACACAAAAATGAACTGACGACATGGAAAAATAAGGAAGAGCTTTTAAAGGCGCAGAAAAAAGCATTGTTGTCAAAACTGAATAAAGAACTCCGCAAAGGCGCGGATGAGTCAGAAACGCTCAGACAACTGGAAGCGCTTCAGAAAAACAGAGGGGAAAAACCTGTAAGATATAAATTCATTTTTAATGATGCCACGACAGCAGCAATTAAAGATCAGCTTTGTGGTCAGTGGCGTTCAGTGGGTATCATGTCTGATGAAGCCGGTATAATATTTGATGGGTATACCCTGTCTGAGCTGCCTTTTATTAACAAAATGTGGGATGGCTCCGTATTGTCGGTGGACAGAAAGAATGAACCCGAACAGATGATTGAAAATGCCAGAATGACATTATCCCTCATGGTACAACCCGGTCTTTTTGACCGATATATGGAGCGAAAAGGTTCTGTTGCCAGGGACAGTGGTTTTCTTGCCCGTTGTCTAATCAGTAAACCTGCCACCACGCAGGGGAAACGCTTTATTAACGGAGCTGTGACCCCGGGAGGATCATTAACGGCATTTCATGAACGATTAATGGAACTGGCCAGAGGCAGTATTGAAAAATCCAGTAAGGATGAACGTTATTGTCTGCATTTTTCTCCTGAAGCGCAAAAAATATTTATTGATCACTATAATGTTCTGGAGCAGGATTTGTCTCCTTCCGGACCCTTAAGCCAGTTTCGGGGGCATGTTTCAAAAAAAACAGAAAACATTGCGAGAATTGCTGCGTTATTGCAGTATTTCAGTCAGGGTGAAGGGAAAATCTCTGCCGATATCATGACGTCTGCTGTCGTAATAAGTTCGTGGTACACAGATGAATATAAAAAATTATTTGCGTTACCTGATGAATCTGAACTGCAGCTGCAGGACGCCCGGGAGCTGCTCGACTGGCTCATTGAGGAGTGCCGCGGAGAATGCCCGCCCCGTGTCAGGAAAAATTATATTCTCCAGTGTGGCCCGGGCCGGTTCCGGAACAGGAAAAAGCTGAACGTCCTGCTGAACATTCTTGCATCTCAACTCAGGCTCTCTGTCGTGCAGGAAGGAAAAACCACCTATGTCCTGCTTTCCGAAATAAACAATATCACGCTGCCTGAACTGAATGCGTGCTACAGCCAGAAACTGATAAGATGGCATGAGCAATCCTTTGGCTTATAATGTTCCCTGTTGCTGAGACGGATTATTCAGTGGTGGTATCGCAGTATGCCCGTCACCCCCGCTTCTGCATGAGGGTGACGGAGGAAAAGTAAGTGTGCGGAGGCCCGGGAGCGTTATGAATCAACAGGCGTATAACAGGTACTCGTCAATCATCAGTTCCAGCTCGCGCTTTTCCCGTTTGCGCGCCACAGCCCAGTTTTCAAGCTCTGCATGTGATTTATGCTTTAACTCTTCAGTCCAGGGCTGCATGGAGTGGGCACACATCAGATCATACCAGCACAGCCATATCAGCGTGTGGTAGAGATCACGATCGTCGAAACGCCGGAGCAGGCTGTTCAGCCTGTTTGCCAGCCGGTTTTCACCCAGACGATGTAGCTCACTGAGTAAAACGCCGCCCAGATTAAAATGTGTAAGCAGCATGATTTCATGGGTCTGAATGCTGGTCATTAACCCTTCCTGAATGGCAGGAATGAACGGTGGTGTTCCCGGGTTGACGACCTGATAGAGTCCCTGTGGTGCCACTGAGATGATGGTGCCTTTTTCTGGCAGAAAAAAGTGGGCCAGGGTCAGGCGGTGATAACCATGAAGATGCGGAGCCCCCATTCCATGAGCGACGATAAGCCTCGTCACGTTTGTCATCCATTTCTGATGCTGGATGAGCAGCAGCTCACACCGGTTTTCAAGTTTTTGCATAATATTCTCTCCTTTAGCGCGCAGCAAAATGCCTCCGGGGGCCGGATCATGCCTTTGCTGCGGTTGAACGGATAACGGTCAGGAATTACGGACGGGACTGTGTAATACGTGCCTGCAACCAGGCTTCCACTTCACTTTTCAGCCATCGGGAGCTACGGCCCAGTTTGATGGGGGCAGGAAAGGCACCATCCTTGATGAGCTTGTAAAACCATTTATCGGTCAGGCCGGTCAGCTGAGTGATAAACGACATGTCGACCATCTGGTCATCCATCAGTGAAACTGGGGTATTCATGAAAATGTTCCTCCGGATGTTGTTAATCTCAACCGGCGTTGGTGATGAAAACAACGCACCACCTTCCCCGGCATAACAACCGGGGAAAAACGTAAAAAATAATCGGGAATGTGACCGTCAGGAGATAAACGGGGGGATTGCGGTGGCTGAGCCGTACCGGTATGTCGGGTGATTGTTGCGAAACGATGCTTCCGCACGCGCACGTGATAAAGGAGGGAGGACTTTCGTGAGACAAGGGGAAAACTGGCGTTCTGATAATTGCAGAGTTGTTTTTGAAGGCGGTTGTGGTGCATCAGCCCGTGACCTGTGGGCAGGCGACAGGTATCACTGGTGGGATAAGACTGTCTGATTGGTATTATAAATATATAAGAGAGCTCAAACACATGAGTTCATATATGTGAAATAAATCTGTGAGTGTGATCAGCAGACCAGTCTACCCAGTAGCAACAGATTGCGTTGTACTCACAGGGTTATCCCTGATAACTGGCGTATAACCTGCGTACATAAAACGTACCTGCAATGCACCTGAACAGAGTGCATTAAGCATCCGCCTGAGCGGTAAACGTATCCGATCTGGTGAGTGACAGTCTGAGAGCATTCTCAGTAATCGCCCCCTTGTATCCTGGAAATTGGTTAAGATAACAGCGATTAGATTTGGCAAGGTGTATGCAGCCAGCAGCTTAACATCTCAGCTAACTGGCTGGTTACCTTCAGGTTGTCGCAATGGCATCGGACATCCGGTGTCGGATAACTAAACGTAGCGTTAAGGCGATATTGCTGAGAGACCGGTTAAGTGGTGGCACGGGAGTAATGAGTTTGGGGAGGGTACCAGAATGTCAGTCTGGTGCGGTATGCTGGCAGTATCACGTTGATTACAGCATAAAGTAACGAGAGACGAATGGAAGTTAAAACCAGAGCAGTTCCGTCGTTGTTCATCCCGGGAGACGCTGGAAAAAGTGATTTCCCACACACGTTATAAACTTACCCCTGCGGAGCTGGAAGCCTTTAACTCTGCGGTCGATCACCGGCTGGCAGAACTGACAATGAACAAACTTTACGATCGCGTGCCGGCTTCCGTCTGGAAATATGTCACCTGAATCTTGAATCCGCGCTACGATGACTCCGGTGTTATCTGTGCACCGGAAGATCGGGAACATTAAGCAGTATAACGGCAACAAAGAATTCGAAATCAAAAGGGAATGGTGTACAGAGGGGCAGGCGTTCAGGCATTACCGGCCTGTATCTTCTGAAGGGGACTCGTATTTGTCGGGGCTGAGTATTCCGCTCGATTCGATCACGGATTGGCGGAATACCTGACTGTGATTGATTCAGGTACCATTTTGCAGGGAGCCGGTGCGTTACTGTCTGGCACAACAAACGCAGCGGGTCGCTCTGCCCCGCCGATTCCTGATAATCCCTCCCCTGTAACCTACTGCAACAGTACAAATACACTGACGCCTGAAACGGTAACCAGAATCAGCACCAGCAGTAACGTCAGTAAACAGAGCAGACGATCGGTCTTCCGGTAATAACCGAAGGGGTCGACAGCGCCACAATACGGGCAACATACTGTATTATGAGTAATTGCGTTACCACAGTCCCTGCACTTCTTTTTGCATATCACGATCGCTCCCTCTCCACGCCTTATCCGTAACCTGTTTTTTACATTAAAAAAACAACGCCGGGAATTCAATCGTCAGTCCGGCGATGACCGTTCGGGTTATCACAGAGTGCCTGAGACAGTGTCCTGCCGGAGGTCACCTCAGGGGCTCTGCGCATTTTTTACGACGTGGTTATTCCGTATGAACCATACGGAGATTTAACCATGACCTACAAATACAACCCCTTCTGGCAGCAACGTATTCGTGAGACAGTGCGGCACGCACTGAATGTTCATCCCCGCCTGACGGCATTGCGGGTTGACCTGCGTTTCCCGGATGTACCGGCAGCAACGGACGCAGCTGTGATATCCCGCTTCATCAATGCCCTGAAAGCCCGAATCGACGCTTACCAGAAACGTAAGCATCGGGAAGGTAAACGCGTGCATCCCACAACCCTGCATTACGTCTGGGCCCGGGAGTTTGGGGAGTGCAAAGGTAAAAAACACTATCACCTGATGCTGCTGGTCAACCGGGATACCTGGTGTCGTGCCGGCGATTACCGCGCTCCGGGATCACTGGCCGGGATGATTAAACAGGCGTGGTGCAGTGCCCTGGGAGTGGATGCCGGACGTTATGACACGCTGGCACATTTTCCGGTCAGGCCGGCGGTGTGGCTGGAACGCGATGATGACACCGGCTTTCAGCAGGTGCTGGAGCGTGCTGACTATCTGGCGAAGGAGAGTACCAAAGTTTACGGCACCGGTGAGCGCAACTTTGGCTGCAGTCGTGGCTGAGCCCGACAGACGACTTATCTGACTTCAGTGTGATGACGTGTTCACAGCGACCACACTGATTTTCCCTTCTGAGACTGAACTGAAAACCGCCATTCACACCTGACCACGCTGCCCGTACCGGGACGGCTGTTGCCTGCGTGTCGTCTGGCGGTAAGGAACCACACTATGTACGCAAAATCTTTTCTCGCACTTGATGGCAACGGACGTCTGACCGGTGCCCGTACCGCACAGACCGCACCTTATGCTTACTACACCTGCCACCTTTGCGGCAGTGCACTCAGATACCACCCGCAGCACGACACGGAACGTCCCTGGTTTGAACACACTGACGACGGGCTGACGGAACACGGTCATGAGTGCCCTTATGTACAACCGGAACACAGGGAAGTACAGCTGATTAAACGTCTGCAGCAATTCGTACCGGATGCCTTACCCGTGGTGCGTAAAGCCTGCTGGTACTGCAGACAATGTCGCCACGCTTATTATGGGGAGCAGTACTGCACACACTGCCAGACCGGGCGTTTCAGTGAGGAGGGGGTAGCAGAATGAACGGTATAAAAACGGGGCTGGGGATCACGCCGGGTGAGCACATTATCAGTGCCGACTCTGCGCTCAGCAGAAATATCCGGCATTGTTTCTGCCTTTCCTGTCATGGCCGGTTGATTCTGCAGACAGATGCTCAGGGGGCGTGGTTTGAGCATGATTTACATGCCCTGAGTGAGCAACAGAAGGGTAAGCGTGCAGCAAAAACCGTATTGACGGGGATGTGTTATTCAGTCGGCAGTGCTACGCGCCAGGGGAGCAGTTCGCCGACCCGGTTTATCGGCCAGTCGGCTATGACGTCAAGGACATAGCGGAGGTAGCTTTCTGGCTCCACTCCGTTCAGTTTGCACGTCCCGATCAGGCTGTACAGCAGCGCTCCCCGCTCTCCTCCATGATCCGAACCGAAGAACAGGTAGTTTTTGCGGCCCAGACTGACCATCCGCAACGCATTTTCAGCGATGTTATTGTCCGCCTCAGCCCAGCCATCATCTGCATAGTACGTCAGCGCCGGCCACTGGTTCAGGGCGTATGCGAACGCTTTCGCCAGTTCTGAGTGTCGCGACAGGGTTTTCATCTTTTCACGCAGCCAGCTTTCCAGGGATTTCAGCAGCGGTTTCGTTTTCAACTGACGTTCGGCAAGGCGTTGCTCCGCCGTCATTCCCCTTATCTCTGCCTCGATGGCGTACAGTTCGCCGATCCGTTTCAGCGCTTCCTCCGTCAGGGCTGACGGGGTGCGAACGTGCACATCGTGGATTTTACGGCGGGCGTGAGCCCAACAGGCGGCTTCCGTTATCCGGCCATCCCGGTACAGCTCGTTGAACCCGGCGTATGCATCCGCCTGCAGTACACCACTGAACCCCGCAAGATGGGTCTGCGGATGGATGCCTTTTCTGTCCGGGCTGTAAGCGAACCACACCGCCGGCGCCAGCGTTGACCCGGCGTTACGGTCGTCACGAACGTAGGTCCATAACCGCCCGGTCTTCGTTTTCTTATTGCCTGGCAACAGCACCGGGACAGGCGTGTCATCAGCATGGAGCTTACCGTCAGTCAGCACATAGCCATGAAGCGCCTCTTCCAGCGGAGACAGCAGCCGGCAGCATGCATCCACCCAGCCCGACAGCAGTGAACGGCTCAGCTCCACACCTTGCCGGCCGTATATTTCTGACTGGCGATACAGCGGGGTGTGCTCTGCATACTTCGAGGTCAGCACGCGGGCCAGCAGCCCCGGTCCGGCGATACCCCGCTCGATGGGCCGCGAAGGTGCAGGTGCCTGCACGATGGCATCGCACTGAGTACAGGCATGTTTTTCCCGTACCGTCCGGATAACCCGGAAGGCGCTACGCATCAACTCCAGCTGTTCGGCGGTATCCTCGCCCAGATAGCTCAGTGAACCGCCGCAGTTCGGGCAGCACGGCGCCGCAGGCAACAGTCGCTTTTCGTCACGGGGTAGTGATTCAGGGAACGGCTTACGGGTGCGGGTCTGACGCAACGGACGCTGTACTGCCGGGTCATACACCCTACCAGTCAGCGTATCGCTCTCTATCGCTCTCTTTCTGAAGCCGGTTCAGATCGGCTTCCATTTGTGCGATACGGCGGGAGACTTTTTCGGAACGACTGCCGAAGTTCATCCGGCGGAGTTTATCCAGCTGCGCCTGCAGATGGTCTATTTCGCGCTCCCGGTTGCTCAGCTTTTCCTGCAGGGCGTGGATCAGCGCTTCCTGTTCGGCCAGGCGCTGTTTCAGCAGGAAAATGTCGTCAGAAGAGATGTCGTTCATACATCGTGTATTTTTCGCCGGGCATGGACCCAGCACGCAACTTCTGTCTGTGCACCACCTTCACGTTTGGCACTGAACAGCCGATCGTAACCGCTGAATGCATCCGCCTGCAGGATACCCCGGAAGGGACGAAGGTGTTGTACCGGATGTTTTCCCTGCCTGTCTGGTGAGTAGGCGAACCAGACCGCCGGTGGCTCTGATGAGCCCGCATTCCGGTCATCCCGGACATACGTCCAGATGCGTCCTGTTTTTGCCTTTTTTCTGCCCGGTGTCAGCACTTTTACCGGTGTGTCGTCAGTGTGAACCTTGCGGGTGTTCATCACGTAACGGTACAGGGCATCATTTAGCGGAGTCATTAACTGGCAGCACGCGTCAACCCAGTTGGAGATTAATGCACGGCTCAGTTCGGCACCCTGTCGGGCAAAGATTTCACTCTGACGATACAGTGGCAGGTGTTCGCAGTATTTTCCCGTTAACACGCGGGCAAGTAATCCGGAGCCCGCGATGCCGCGCGCTATCGGGCGGGACGGCGCTGGCGCTTCAACTATACAGTCACATTTTGTACAGGCTTTTTTTACCCGAACAGTGCGGATCACTTTCAGGGCGCTACTCACCAGTTCCAGCTGCTCAGCACTGACTTCACCCAGATAATCCAGCTCACTGCCACACTCCGGGCAACAACTTTCTTCAGGCTCCAGGCGGTGTATTTCACGGGGAAGATGTGCTGGTAACGGACGACGATGACGTGACTGTCGCAACTGGCGGGGAACCTGCGGGTCATCCTCACGCCCACTGTAACGATCGCTTTCCTGTTCGCGTTGTTTCAGTTGGGCCTCAGCCTGTTCAACCTCACGCTGCAGTTTTTCAGAACGGGTACCGAACAGCATCCGGCGCAGTTTTTCTATCTGGGCCCTCAGATATTCTATTTCCCGCTCCTCCTCTTCGATCTTTTCTTCGGCACGTGCCAGTGCAGAGCGCAGGAAGGCCTCCGTCTCTTCAACCAGACTCAGTTGCAGATCTCTCTGACGGAGGGCTTCAGCCTGCTCAGAGAGCAGCCTTTCCAGCTCAGTGATACGAATGAGGTATTTCCGACTCATGACCGTTTTTATAATCCGGCCATGACATTTTTACAACATTGTCAGTGCGTTAAGACGGGATGTTTTTGGCTGACGCCAGTCCAGCTTATCGAGGAGCATTGCCAGCTGCGAGCGGGTAATGGATACCTTACCGTCACGCACCGCAGGCCAGATAAACAGGCCTTCCTCCAGGCGTTTGGTGAACAGGCACAGACCATCAGCATCAGCCCAGAGGATTTTAATCATGTCACTCCGTCGGCCACGGAAGATGAACAGGTGACCGGAGAAGGGGTTCTCATCCAGCACATGTTGTACCTGTTCACCCAGACCGTTGAAGGATTTACGCATATCAGTAACGCCGGCAACCAGCGAGATTCGAGTGTCTGATGGGAGCGAGATCATCGCCCCCTCCCGGTCAGTTCACGGATCAACACCGTGAGCAGCTCTGGTGAAGGATTTTCCAGCGTCATGTTACCGTGGCGGAACTCAACTTTACAGGAACTGGCACTGACTGTGCTTTGTGAAGGAGTGGATAAAAGCGGAGTAAGAGCCGCCATAGGCTCTTTCTGCTCATCAGGCGTTATCTCAACAGGTAATAATTCAACGCCAGCGTCAGAAGAGGTTGTTACCGGAAGACGCCGCGATATACGCCCTTCGTTCTGCCAGAGCCTGAGCCATTTGAACAGGAGGTTATCATTGATATCGTGTTCCCTGGCAATACGGGCAACAGAGGCTCCTAGTTGTGAAGCCAGTTTAACCATTTGAAGTTTAAACTCATTTGAAAATGTTCTGCGGGGTTCTGCGGATAATATTTTCTGTTCCATAACAGGTGTCCACTAGTTGATGAAAAGGTGGGCACCTACGTTACCAATACTGGCTTAATGGCTACATACGGCGGTCAGTTTACGCTTACCATGTATCTGGCGAGTGAAGCTTTATGTCGTGTTCTGGCGTGTCCTGTGTTAGTTAGAACACGCCATCGATGGTCAGCAGGTTCATATTGCACCAGAGCGGATACAGCGTGGTGTTATGTCAGGGCTGCGCTGTTTACGTGAACACGTGGCGTACGGCCCCGCTTCCTGGCCCTGCTGGGCATGGATCACGGCGCGACAAAGGGGCGACTACCTGGCAGCATGTGTCCAGCCGGTTCACAATCTGGTGAAGGTTCCTTACGCTCATGGGCCATACTGATAATTCACCAGGCCATCATTTCCAGAGGAAGACGCCGTTTGCGTAGCGTGACAGTGTCGGACTCTTCAGGGCTGTGGGTAATCAGTTCCGGGGCAAGATAGTCGCAGAGGGTTACGCAGAGAATAGTAACTGGACACTGGATCGATCAACCGATCCTTAACTGAGCGGCATGACAGCTTTCTGATGGTTTTTTTTTGATAATCTTCACATTGTGCTTCTTTTCTGTTGGATAATCTTTGTACTTGATGGTGTACTAGGTATCCCATTATGCAGTTAAGTGAAGGTGATTAAAAATGCAATGTGAATTTAAAGGGGTCATATCAGCATTACCCACTCCTTATGACCAATCCCAGCAAATCGATATGGAGAGTCTTCGAAAACTGATCCGTTTTAATATCGAACAAAATATTAAGGGATTGTATGTTGGAGGCTCTACTGGAGAAGCATTTCTTCAGAATGTTGCAGAGCGAGAAAAAATTCTTGAAACAGTAGCCGATGAATCAGATGGAAGACTGACACTTATAGCGCATGTGGGCGGAATCAGTACGGCAGAAAGCGAGGTACTTGCAAAAGCTGCAAAAAAATACGGATATCATGCTATATCTGCTGTTACTCCATTTTATTATCCTTTTTCATTTGAAGAGCATTGTATCCATTACAGGAAGATTATTGATTCTGCAGATGGACTTCCGATGGTAGTTTATAATATACCGGCTCTTAGCGGAGTGCGTTTTTCTTTAGATCAGATAAATGAGCTTGTCACAATACCCAGGGTTTGTGCATTAAAACAGACATCCGGTGATTTATTCCAGATGGAACAAATCAAAAGGAATCATCCAGAGCTTGTGTTATATAATGGTTACGATGAAATATTTGCATCAGGGTTAATTGCAGGTGCAGATGGGGGAATCGGTAGTACATATAATATAATGGGGTGGCGTTATCTTGAAATATTTGAAGCAGTCAAAAACAATGATGTGATTAAGGCGAAGGAAATGCAAGTAGCCTGTAACCAGGTTATTGACACTCTTATTCAGAGTGGTGTCCTGGCAGGTATAAAAACTCTTCTTTACTATATGGGGATTATAAATACTCCTGTATGCAGAAGTCCTTTTTCTCCGGTAAAGGAAAAGAATCTGGATGTATTATCAAAACTTGCAGAGCGACTGTTCGAAGAACATGACAGAAACAAAAAAATGAAAATAATCTGAATAATTGCAAGATTGTTATATAGGTGAAAATGAATGATAACACTGGCTGTTGATATAGGAGGAACGAAAATTTCAGCGGCGTTGATATCTGATGACGGTTCATTTTTGCTGAAAAAACAGATATCAACACCTCATGAAAGATGTCCTGACGAAATGACAGGGGCTTTACGTCTACTGGTTTCTGAAATGAAGGGAACAGCGGAGCGATTTGCAGTAGCATCAACAGGGATTATTAATAATGGAGTATTGACAGCTCTGAATCCAGACAATCTTGGAGGGCTGAAAGAGTATCCTCTGAAAAATATAATGGAAGATATAACTGGTTTAAATGGAAGTGTGATAAATGATGCCCAGGCAGCCGCATGGGCAGAATATACAGTTTTGCCGAAAGAAATTTGTGATATGGTTTTTATAACCGTTTCTACGGGGGTTGGAGGGGGAATTGTAGTTAACAGAAAATTATTAACAGGTGTTTCTGGATTAGCCGGACATGTTGGGCATATATTGTCCGGAGTAACGGATACAGAATGTGGATGTGGTCGTCGGGGATGCGTTGAAGCGGTTTCATCTGGTCGGGCCATCATGGGGGCAGCAAAAAATAAACTTGCAGGATATAGCACCAAATATATTTTTGAATTAGCGAGACAGGGATATAAGGAAGCAGAATTTTTGACAGAGCGTTCTGCCAGTACTATTGCTGAATTAATAGTAAGTTTAAAATTACTGCTTGATTGTCAGGTTGTTGTTGTCGGAGGAAGTGTTGGACTTGCTGATGGGTATGTTCAGAAAGTGTCGAAACATCTTTCCATATATTCTGAAATTTGTAATGTAATGCTGTTTCCGGCATATTTCAGAAGTGACTCTGGTCTTATTGGTGCAACTCTTTGGGACCGGGATTGTATTACTTAAAGTAATACTCCAGTGTATTATAAATCCGCTATTATTGTGAGGTTTAATATGGACTCCTGTATTCAGAAAAAGCAGGTTTGGTATAAGCATCTTTCACCCAGACAGTGGAAGATATTCGGTGCGGCATGGACAGGTTATTTACTTGATGGTTTTGATTTCGTTCTGATATCTCTGGTTCTTACAGAGGTTCAGCATGAATTCGGCTTGACGACAATAGAAGCGGCAAGCCTTATTTCCGCTGCTTTTATTTCTCGATGGTTTGGGGGGCTTGCTATTGGCGCTTTATCGGACAAGATGGGGCGCAGGATGGCAATGGTTTTAAGTATAGTGCTATTCTCTCTCGGAACCCTTGCCTGTGGTCTGGCTCCTGGATATGCAGTGATGTTTATTGCTCGCATTGTTATTGGGCTTGGTATGGCAGGTGAATATGGCTCAAGTGTAACATATGTTATCGAAAGCTGGCCTGTTCATCTCAGAAACAAGGCAAGTGGTTTTTTAATTTCTGGATTTTCTATTGGGGGAGGTTTAGCTGCACAGGTTTATAGCATTGTAGTACCACTATGGGGCTGGCGTTCTCTTTTCTTTGTCGGCATGCTTCCAATATTATTTGCTTTTTATCTTCGCAAGAATCTTCCGGAGTCTGATGACTGGCAAAAAAGGCAACAAGAGAATAAACCCGTCAGAACAATGGTGGATATTCTGTACAGAGAAAAGAATAAATACATAAATATTCTTCTGTCTTGTATTGCATTTGCATGTCTATATGTTTGTTTTTCAGGCGTCACTGCAAACGCTGCTTTAATCACAGTTATGGCATTGTGCTGTGCGGCTGTTTTTATCAGTTTTATATATCAGGGTATGGGGAAAAGATGGCCAACAGGCATTATGTTGATGCTTGTGGTTATGTTCTGTTTCCTCTACGGATGGCCACTGCAGGCTTTTCTTCCTACATGGCTTAAGGTTGATATGCAGTATTCACCAGAAACTGTTGCTCTCATATTTATGCTGGCAGGTTTTGGCTCTGCAGCTGGAAGTTGTATAGGTGGTTTTATGGGGGACTGGCTTGGAACCCGAAAAGCATATGTTATATCACTTCTTATCGGTCAGCTTGTTATTATCCCCGTTTTTCTTGTGGACCGGGACTATGTATGGTTACTTGGCCTTCTAATCTTTACTCAGCAGGTTTTTGGTCAGGGGATTGGTGCTCTGGTGCCGAAAATAATCAGTGGTTATTTTAATGTGGAGCAGCGTGCGGCAGGACTGGGGTTTATTTATAATGTAGGTTCACTTGGTGGAGCATGTGCGCCTATTCTTGGTGCAGTTGTTGCGTCTCATACAAGTCTTGGTACAGCAATGTGTTCTCTTGCTTTTATCTTAACATTTGTTGTTCTTGTCCTTATTGGTTTTGATATGCCATCACGTGTACAGAGATGGATCCATCCAGAAGCTGCGCTTGAATATGATACTGTCGATGGAAAACCTTTTTATGGAGCAAGAAAAAAGAATGTTGCAGAAGAATAACGGATGCTATCAGGGAATAAAAAAATGATTCATTACAGGGAGAATATATATTCTCTTGATAATTATGAGCGTTACATAACTGACAGTTCGCTATTTGAGAATACTGGCGATGGCATAATATATACAGGTATTGTGCCCCTTATTACAGTTGTTGAGCCTGTTGTATCTAATCAACATAGTGTGCTGATTATACCTGGAGGTGGATACAGGAGGATTGTTTATGAAAGAGAGGGACTTGATGTTGGCAGATGGATAGCAGGTCAGGGATATACGGCATTTATTCTTTCTTACAGAATGCCCTCCGTTAATGGTTATTATTCCTTTGCAGATGCGAAGAATGCCCTGAACTTTATTTCTTACTGGGCCGGAATGTCGGAGAGAACATTTAAGAGTGTTGGATGTATGGGGTTTTCGGCAGGTGGTCATCTTGCTGGATATATTACTCATCTCCATTATGAGGAAGAGACTTCTGTGCGTCCTGACTGGATGGCTCTGATATATCCAGTTATATCTCTTGACAGGAGTATTGCTCATCAGGGATGCCGGAAACGTCTTCTGGATGCAGGTGAAAGTGAATATTCAGCCAGTCTTGAAAATAGTGTTACAGAGTATATGCCACCAGTCTTTATTGTGCATGCAACAGATGATAAGGATGTTCCAGTTATTCATTCTCTGAGATATTTTAACTCTATTCGGGATAAGGGACATCATGCAGAAGCTCATTTTTTTGATAAGGGAGGTCATGGATTTGGTGTATCCGGAAAAAATGGATATCCGATAGAAAAATGGCAAAGCCTGCTTCTGGAATGGCTTGCGGAACATAAGTTTCATTGAGAAATCAAATTACAAGTGATAAATATATTTAATGATGAGGCATTTATGAAAAAATATTATCCACTATTAACTGTAATTCTTCTTGGTTTACCTTTGTGCTCTCAGGCATTAACTCTTAATCTACGTGGGGGATACAGAAGCGCCAGTCACGCTTATGAAACGTTGATTCAGGTTAGTCAGGGGTGGAATAATGGTTGGTGGGCAAGTTTTGAGTCAAACACCTGGAATACAATTCACAACAATGAAAATGAATTGTTTGCACTCAATTATAATAAAATAGATATAAATAAAACATATAAAATAGATGACAAATGGGCTCTAATCCCAGGGATTCAGACACAATGGATGTCAGCAGGAAGTCAGTATAACCCTTATCTGAAAATTTCGTATCAGGCAACGCCAGATCTTAATCTGGCCTTACGCTATCGCTATGACTGGAAAGCTTTCCGACAGACGGATTTAGATGGCAACAGGGCGCGTAATGATCAGCATCAGTTTGATGGTTATGTGACATACAAAATTAATGATTCATGGTTGTTTGCATGGCAGACCACGGTATATACGAAGGTTAATAATTTCAAATATGGGAATCATAAAAAAACAGCAACTGAAAATGCATTTGTTCTGCAATATAAAATGTCACCGGTGTTCACCCCATATATAGAATATGATTACTTGGATAAACAAGGGGTGTATAAGGGGAAAGATAATAAACATGAAAATAGTTACCGTGTCGGTGTTCTGATTAATTTTTAAAAGGTGATTACAATGAAAGTGAAAAACTTTATATATCTTCCCTTCTGCTTGTTTATTGGAACGTCGGTAGCCGGAGCTTTACCGGAAATTCCTGAACCATTTAAATATGGTGTAGGAGGGATCGAGAATGGTAAAATATATATAGGACTAGGAAGTCTGGGAAATAACTGGTATATGATAGATACAAACCAGAGTGAAAAAAAATGGACTAAGATAGCGCAATGGCCGACAGTTCCCAGAGAGCAGGCAACAGCTACTATTATTGATGGTAAGATCTATGTATTTGGAGGAATTGGAAAAGATAAAAGTGGAGTCATAACCTTACAAAAAGATGTCTATTCCTATGATATTGCTAAAGATAAATGGGAAAAATTGATGACCCGTCCCCCTGTATCTCTTGCCGGTCATGTTTCTTTTATCCATAATGGTCATGCGGTATCTACTGGTGGTGTAAATGAGAATATTTTTAATGGATACTTTTCAGATGTCGAGTTATCAAAAGGGAATTCCGCGCTGACAGAGAAAGTCAACAGGGATTATTTTAGTAAACCTGCTGATGATTATTTTTTAAATAATCATATAATTTCTTATGACCCGTCAAAAAACCAGTGGAAGAACCTGGGAACGACTCCATTTCCGGGAACTGCTGGTTCATCGGTGATTTTTGCAGAACAGCAAATTTATATACTGGGAGGGGAGAGAAAACCGGGGCTTCGTTCTGTTAGATCCTGGACGGGGGAGCTTTCGCATGATCGAATTAAATGGTCTGAACTTCCACCAGTAGCTTCACCCGAGGGGGTGTCAGGAGCATATGCCTCTGTTATTGATGGAAATATCTTTCTGGCCGGTGGTGCATATTTCCCGGGGGCGGCAGAAAAGTATAGCAATGGTGAATACTGGTCTCATAAAGGACTGGATAAAGCCTATTCAAAAGAGATATATCAGCTAATAAAAAATGACTGGAAAAAAGTTGGTTCTTTGCCGGAAGGACTTGCTTATGGTGTAAGCCTGCCCTGGCAGGGGGGGATGCTCATTCTGGGGGGGGAGAAAAAAGATGGTAAAGCTGTTTCAGATGTTATTTATCTGAAAAAAAATGACAAACAAATAAAGATTGTTAAATAACTGTAATGCAGGTGACTGTATTAGTTGTTCAGTCACCTGAGTTATTTTAATGGGGTTTATAATGAATAAAGATAGATCTTTAAATGAAATGATGTTAAGCTTGTTTAATAAATCAACTATTGTTGACTTGTCAAGTGAGACAATATCTGAGAGTAAATCTCTTTCAGGCCGTATTTATCAGGATCCTGAACATAACGGGGAATTTGAACTTGATCGTGTATTGACAGATATTTATGCTCCTCAGTTAATTATTTTTTTACCAGATAAACCAAATGGAACAGGAATATTGATTATTCCCGGGGGGGGCTACCAGGCTGTTATGTTAGATAAGGAAGGTACAGCTCTTGCTCCAGAGTTTTTATCTCAGGGCTATACATTATTTGTTCTTAGTTACAGATTACCATCGCCAGTTGAGGGAGAAAATATAAACAAAACTTTTATTGATGCAATATCTGCAATGCTTTATATTCGTAAGAATGCTGATAAATGGCATCTACAGCGTCATCGTATTGGTGTATTAGGATTTTCTGCTGGGGGGCATATCGCCTCAACGTTTGTGAATCAGATTTGTGATTTCAAACGTTCTTCTGACAGTAAAGAACAAGAGATTTTCGCTATTCCCGATTTTGTCGGGTTAATTTATCCTGTAATATCAATGAAAGATGATGTGACACATCCAGGCTCCAGGAAGCAATTACTGGGGGACAATAGTACCTCAGAAAATATAATACAATATAGTGCGGATCTTAATGTCACATCATGTTTTCCTCCTGTGTTTTTACTCCATTGTTGTGATGATGATCTTGTGTCAATTGAAAACAGTCTGCTCATGTACCGTGGCCTAATAGAGAAAGGCGTTTCTGCTGAAATGCATCTCTATGAGAAAGGAGGGCATGGTTTTAGTATTCAGTGGGCCACAGATCTTTCTGTTGGAGGATGGATAAAACTGTTTATGGACTGGATGTATTCTCATGGATTTAAATAATATTTATGGTGACTACCTGGTGAAGCGTCGAGTAACTATGATGCTTCAATTCGTTTATAAAGGTGATTATACATTAGCTGTTCAGCTTTATCACAATCATGCTCTTTTATGGCCGTAAGTATTTCAATATGCTGCTGATGGGTTTTTTTGTTATTTTCATATGTCATTTTATTCTTTTCCAGAGGTTTGGCCATTATCAGCCATTCAGAAAATGCTGAGTGTATTGTTTTTAATACTTTATTGTCAGGTATATCAGCAAGTATACTATGAAATTCAATATCATATTGAGCATACACTTCGGGGGTTCTCAGTGAGTTATGATGGATACTGAGCACCTTCTCAAGCCTGTGAATATCCTCAGGCGTTGCATTTTTTGCTGCATATCTTACAAGGTTGGTTTCAAAAAAGATGCGTAGTCTTTCAAAATCCTTGATGCCATCAGCTGTAGATAAAAAATCTTTAACAATGCCTGATAACCCATTAATGATGGTTTCTGGTGATGGACGGCAGACACTGGCTTTTTCTCCCTTGTTATACCGGATTAGCCCTTTATGTCTGAGAGATGATAAAGCCTCTCTGACAGATGGTCTTCCAACGCCAAAGAATGCCATAAGTTCACGTTCAGAAGGCAGGTATTCACCTTCCCTTATCTCCTCCTGGCGGATCATTCTTTCAAGCTCTTCGGCAACGATTTCTGAAAGTTTTTTTGTAACAATGGGCTTTCTGGTCGTTGTTAGCCCGGGTAACACGGTTTTTTTGTTGTCGGACATATATTGATTTATATGGATTAGAGCAAATGAGTTTTTAATTTAACACTTTCTTTTAATAATGAAAATATTTAATTAAATCTATTATGTAAAGGGGGAATGATGTATCATCATGATTTTAATGAAAAAATAGGTTTCTGGTATGTGATAGCCCTCGCAGGACAGTCTAATGGTATGGCCTACGGTGAAGGTATTCCCCTGCCAGATACACTCGACAAACCCGAGTCCCGTGTAAAACAACTGGCTCGTCGAAAAACAATCACACCAGGAGGAAAAGAGTGTAAATTCAATGAGATTATTCCGGCAGATCACTGCCTGCATGATGTTCAGGATATGAGTGGATATCACCATCCGGCTGCTGATTTGCATAAAGGGGAATATGGTTGTGTCGGACAGGGATTGCATATAGCTAAAAAGTTACTGCCATACATACCTGAGCAAGCAGGGATATTACTGGTTCCTTGTTGCAGAGGAGGTGCCGCCTTTACTGTTGGAGCTGAAGGTATGTATGTACCTGATACAGGGGCAACAGCTGATGCAATGCGGTGGGGCACCGGAACAGCACTCTATGAGGACTTAGTAGCCCGGGTTAAGGTAGCTCTGGAATATAACAGAAAGAATAAACTGCTATCTGTCTGCTGGATGCAGGGGGAGTTTGATCTTATGTCACCAGATTATGAAAAGCATCCTGACTTGTTTTATCAGATGGTAACTTCTTTCAGGTCTGAGTTATCTGAATACTCATCTCAGTGTGTTGGTAATTCGTCAGAAAGAGTTCCATGGTTGTGTGGTGATACAACCTGGTACTGGAAGGAATCTTATCAAAAAGAATATGATTTTATATATGGACATTACAGACAACGGACTGATGATGAAATACATTTTCTCAGCTTTCAGGATAGTAACCGACATGAATTAACTAATGAGCCAGAAGAAGATGCCGATGATTTATCTGTCGGGTATCTGGGGTCATCATGGAGGACAGAATTAAGCTGGACAACGTCACAGAGAAGTACACATTTTAATTCAATGGCCAGAAGGGGAGTTATTGCTGAATGTTATGCGCAAAAAATAAGAAATTATTTGTAGACAAGTTCAGGATATATCTACAGCTCTGACATGATTCTCTGAGAGACATGACGGAGTGGTTAGACTGGCCCCCTGAATCTCCAGACAACCAATATCACTTAAATAAGTGATAGTCTTAATACTAGTTTTTAGACTAGTCATTGGAGAACAGATGATTGATGTCTTAGGGCCGGAGAAACGCAGACGGCGTACTACACAGGAAAAGATCGCTATCGTTCAGCAGAGCTTTGAACCGGGAATGACGGTCTCCCTTGTTGCCCGGCAACATGGTGTGGCAGCCAGCCAGTTATTTCTCTGGCGTAAGCAATACCAGGAGGGAAGTCTTACTGCTGTGGCTGCCGGAGAACAGGTCGTTCCTGCCTCTGAACTTGCTGCCGCCATGAAGCAGATTAAAGAACTCCAGCGTCTGCTCGGCAAAAAAACGATGGAAAATGAACTCCTTAAAGAAGCCGTTGAATATGGGCGAGCAAAAAAGTGGATAGCGCACGCGCCCTTATTGCCCGGGGATGGGGAGTAAGCTTCGTCAGCCGTTGTCTCCGGGTGTCGCGTGCGCAGTTGCACGTCATTCTCAGACGAGCCGATGACTGGAAGGACGGCCGCCGCAGCCGTCACACGGATGATACGGATGTGCTTCGCCGTATACACCATGTTATCGGAGAGCTACCCACATATGGTTATCGTCGGGTATGGGCGCTGCTTCGCAGACAAACAGAACTTGATGGTATGCCTGCGATCAATGCCAAACGTATTTACCGGATCATGCGCCAGAATGCGCTGTTGCTTGAGCGAAAAACCGCTGTACCGCCATCGAAACGGGCACATACCGGCAGAGTGGCTGTGAAAGAAAGTAATCAGCGATGGTGCTCTGACGGGTTCGAGTTCCGCTGTGATAACGGAGAAAAACTGCGGGTCACGTTCGCGCTGGACTGCTGTGACCGTGAGGCACTGCACTGGGCGGTCACAACGGGTGGCTTCGACAGTGAAACAGTACAGGACGTCATGCTGGGAGCAGTGGAACGCCGCTTTGGCAGCGAGCTTCCGGCGTCTCCAGTGGAGTGGCTGACGGATAATGGTTCATGCTACCGGGCGAATGAAACACGTCAGTTCGCCAGGATGTTGGGACTTGAACCGAAGAACACGGCAGTGCGGAGTCCGGAGAGTAACGGAATAGCAGAGAGCTTCGTGAAAACGATAAAGCGTGACTACATCAGTATCATGCCCAAACCAGACGGGTTAACGGCAGCAAAGAACCTTGCAGAGGCGTTCGAGCATTATAACGAATGGCATCCGCATAGTGCGCTGGGTTATCGCTCGCCACGGGAATATCTGCGGCAGTGGGCCAGTGATGGGTTAAGTGATAACAGGTGTCTGGAAATATAGGGGCAAATCCATTGTCAGCGCCAACAATGTGGGCTGACATGATAAAGCTGTCTAGGAAATCGTTCGCCTCCTCAGCGGACAATCCAAATGGTGATTGTCTCTGTTAAACGTTTATTTTGAAGGTCGACTGAATAAGGTGATGACGCTGTAGAATTTTTCACGTGCCACAGAATTTTGAACGCTTTCTCTTACAATATTTCAATGTTTCTATCAGTATTCGCCGGAAGAAGTCATCGACCAAATCATCCCAGTCGTCTCGCACCACTGACCATTCATGGTTGACATGTGGTGGAAATCCGCTTCTACAGTAACCATTTTTTATTCGCAAAACCGAACACGCCATACGGATAGCTGTTAACTGGCATGCCGAGGCAGTCGTTATTTATATTTAGTTTTGTCAATAATCTTTATTTTTTGTAAAAGGCAAATATAAATTATTCTCATTATTGTTTGTATTTATGTATTGTCTTGCCGGTTAACATGATCGGAGATTAGTAATATGCGAATAACCACTCTGGCTTCCGTAGTCATTCCCTGTCTCGGATTTTCAGCCAGCAGCATAGCTGCTGCAGAGGATGTGATGATTGTCTCTGCATCCGGCTATGAGAAAAAGCTGACTAACGCAGCCGCCAGTGTTTCTGTGATTAGCCAGGAGGAATTGCAGTCCAGCCAGTACCACGATCTGGCGGAGGCTCTGAGATCAGTAGAGGGTGTGGATGTTGAAAGTGGTACGGGTAAAACCGGTGGGCTGGAAATCAGCATCCGAGGAATGCCAGCCAGTTACACGCTGATACTGATTGATGGTGTTCGTCAGGGCGGAAGCAGTGACGTGACTCCCAACGGTTTTTCTGCCATGAATACCGGGTTCATGCCCCCTCTGGCCGCCATTGAGCGTATTGAGGTTATCAGGGGGCCGATGTCCACACTGTATGGCTCTGATGCGATGGGCGGTGTGGTGAATATCATTACCAGAAAGAATGCAGACAAATGGCTCTCTTCCGTCAATGCAGGGCTGAATCTGCAGGAAAGCAACAAATGGGGTAACAGCAGCCAGTTTAATTTCTGGAGCAGTGGTCCCCTTGTGGATGATTCTGTCAGCCTGCAGGTACGCGGTAGCACACAACAGCGTCAGGGCTCATCGGTCACATCACTGAGCGATACAGCAGCCACGCGTATTCCTTATCCCACGGAGTCACAGAATTATAATCTTGGTGCACGTCTTGACTGGAAGGCGTCGGCGCAGGATGTGCTCTGGTTTGATATGGATACCACCCGGCAGCGTTATGATAACCGGGATGGGCAACTGGGGAGTCTGACGGGGGGATATGACCGGACCCTGCGCTATGAGCGAAACAAAATTTCAGCTGGCTATGATCATACTTTCACCTTCGGAACATGGAAATCGTATCTGAACTGGAACGAGACAGAAAATAAAGGTCGTGAGCTCGTACGCAGTGTACTGAAGCGCGACAAATGGGGGCTTGCCGGTCAGCCGCGGGAGCTTAAGGAATCGAACCTTATCCTGAATTCATTACTGCTTACCCCTCTGGGAGAATCTCATCTGGTTACGGTGGGGGGCGAGTTTCAGAGCTCGTCCATGAAAGACGGAGTTGTCCTTGCCAGCACAGGTGAAACTTTCCGGCAGAAAAGCTGGTCGGTATTTGCTGAGGATGAGTGGCATCTCACGGATGCACTTGCGCTGACTGTGGGCAGCCGCTATGAACATCATGAGCAATTCGGGGGACACTTCAGTCCGCGTGCATATCTGGTCTGGGATGTGGCAGATGCCTGGACGCTGAAAGGCGGTGTGACCACGGGATATAAGGCACCCAGAATGGGGCAGCTACATAAAGGGATTAGTGGTGTATCCGGGCAGGGAAAAACAAATCTACTTGGTAACCCCGACCTGAAGCCGGAAGAGAGCGTCAGTTATGAGGCTGGGGTGTATTACGATAACCCCGCCGGTCTGAATGCCAATGTCACAGGTTTTATGACTGACTTCTCCAACAAGATTGTCTCTTATTCCATAAATGATAACACCAATAGCTATGTAAACAGCGGAAAGGCCCGGTTGCATGGTGTGGAATTTGCCGGCACATTGCCGCTGTGGTCAGAGGATGTCACGCTGTCACTGAATTACACCTGGACCCGAAGTGAACAACGTGATGGTGATAACAAAGGTGCGCCGCTGAGTTATACCCCTGAACACATGGTGAATGCGAAACTGAACTGGCAGATCACCGAAGAGGTGGCATCATGGCTGGGTGCCCGTTATCGCGGGAAAACACCACGTTTCACCCAGAATTATTCGTCACTGAGCGCTGTACAGAAGAAAGTGTATGATGAGAAAGGAGAATACCTGAAAGCCTGGACGGTGGTGGATGCAGGTCTGTCGTGGAAGATGACGGATGCCCTGACGCTGAATGCTGCGGTGAATAACCTGCTCAACAAGGATTACAGTGACGTGAGCCTGTACAGTGCCGGTAAGAGTACGCTGTATGCCGGTGATTACTTCCAGACGGGATCATCAACAACAGGATATGTGATACCTGAGCGAAATTACTGGATGTCGCTGAACTATCAGTTCTGATAATAACAAAACGCTATCACTGACGGTAGAATACGTTGCCACTGTAACTCCTGGCGGAACAGTGGCAACGTATTAGGTTAAGTGCATTTCCGATCCGCTAATGAGATTTCGTTACCAACAACTAATATCGTCACAGGAAATGCACGGATTATTTTTAACTTATCATTTACATACTTGTCCAGAGTGTAAGCGCACCGTGAAGGACGTGGGGTAAAAATTAGTGTACAGAGAGAGTGACGTTCCAGGGCAACAACTCTTTCATGCGGTTGGCAGGCCAGGTGTTGATTACACTGATCACGTGGCGTAGCCACGTTTCCGGCTCGATTCCGTTAAGTTTTGCAGCTACCGATCAGGCTGTACATCACTGCCGCACTATCGCTCGTCATCTCAAAGTCCGGTCTCGTCAGCAGGAAGGTATCATTCTCTCCCGCCATTTTTCCGGGGGCCCGGTCAGATAAGTCCCTTTGTCTATCGCTGACTCCTGGCTCATAACCCGGTTAGCAGAATGCAGGGTCACCACCTCGCCACGACCGAATCCGGATAAGTCAATTGCACCTTCTCAATCGCCATTTTGTCACAATTAAGTTTGATAAATCATGTCACCTCTGCACTGAATCTGCTCCAGTGCCTCATTGGTCTCCGTCCACCCCTTTAAACTGCCGGATAAGACTGCTGCACAGCGCCTTCCCCGGAATCAAATCACTTTCCCTGTCCGCCACAATCCGCTTCATGCCACCTCGTATTTTGTTTCAGAGACCGGAATCTGCCAGAAAGTGACTACGCGTGCACATATCGGTTTTCTGGGTTACATGCATCGTGTTATTTTCTGAAATGCAAAATAATAAAAAACAAGGACACATAATGAAGGATGAAATACACAGTACCAGCATCAACCCGGATGTTGTTGAGCAGTTTCTGGCCCTTATGAACACACATTGTAAATCCTCAGAAGAGGCGCTCGCCATGCTGAGTACGCTTTGTTACAACCTGATGGTGACATGCGGTATCCATTCCATGGACAGCCAGATGCTCAATGGGCATGGGATATCCATGCAACTTCAGGGGATTGATATTGCCGAAAGGCCAGGTAAGAATATTCACTAACCTGAACAGGGTCTGAAAACGCTGTCTTTTCAGGCCTCTGCAGGCAAAAACTGATGACAACAAAATTTCTGCGTTTGTACCCCACCGATGAAAAAGACAAAAACTCACACCGGGCTTCTAGCCAGTAAAGATAAAACCCGACGTGTCAGCCTCTACGAAACGCCAACGGCATGGTGTATCAGGGGGCAGGAGTGCTACAGCAAAAGTACAGGACGCCGCTGTGGCAGCCACGACAGTCTGAGCAGACTGCGCCTGGACAGCATTAAGCCTGTTGAATGAGTGGTGGCACCATGAAAGATAACAGCACAACCGCCACCCCAGAAGCCTGGAAAATGCGTTTTCTGGCCAACGGGACATCCGGCACATGGTTTTACACTGACGACATTACAGTCACTGACGCGTGGCTTCGCGCGCACCCGGATGATGTGGAGGTTATCCCTCTCTGCCGGATACCACCCCGTCAGCATTCCCATGAACAACATATTGAAGAACTCCGTGCAGCCCTGGCCCGGATGCTGCATATGCATCATATGATGCTGGAAACCACGCATTACAGGGAAAACATCACCGATGCCCGTTGTATCCGTGAAATGCATGAAGCTCCATTACAGGCGCTCAATATTCTGGCCAGATACCCGCATAAAAAGGACGAGGTGTGACGCATGTGGCTACTGATTTTCTGGCTTTCATCTCCCTTTAATGTCTCTTCCGGTGATGCCCGGCAGCCCACACTGGCGGTGCACAGCCAGGCATTTCATACCGAACGGGCCTGTCGCGATGCATTGCACGCCATTAAAAAGGAGAATGTTGGCGAATTTTCTCTGCGGGGCGTTTGTGTTTCTGACGGAAATACGAAGGAGGAAGCTGAGAGCTCATGACGGATATTACTGACAGACATACACTTCGCCGTATGTCCTGGTCGGAACTCTTCACGGCAGCACAGGAAGCGGAATTTCAGCGTGATTACGAGCGTGCCAGAATAGTGTGGTCATTCGCCTTACATGTTGCAACAACCACGATTAACAAAAATCTGGCCATAGCTCATATTCGACGCTGCAATACTTTGTTGCATAAATCAAAAACAGTACCCGGAAACAACACGGGGGGCCGGTCAGTGTGCCTGAGACCCCAACATCCCCGGAGATGACTGACATTCCGGACTGACGCAGTTGCTGCATATCTGTGGCAATACGTTGTATCCAGCCAGACAGGTTATCCCGCGTAGTGACAATTAACCCGCTTTCCTGCACCAGCTTCAGCCGGGCCGTCGGGGATTTTACCAGCCGGAAATATCAGTAAAACAACATATCATTATGCCATGGTGTACGCGGCCAGTGTACGCTTACTTAAGGAATGAGGGATAAATTGGATATTATTACTTCACTTTGCTTTTTTATGAGATTCATCACATAAGTGGGGTTTTACTGTTAAATAATCTGAATTTATTTGATATCCGTAAAGCAGATGTCTCAGTTCGCTGTTTCCAACTTTTGTTATTCCTCTGGGGCGAATGCTGTTTCCGCTGGAATATTCACCTGGCACCAGTCCCAGAAAAGCCATGAGCTGTTCAGGATTGGAAAATCGCGAAAAATCACCCAGTTCAGCAACCAGGGTTATTGCGATTAGTTGACCAACACCTTTAAGAGCCTGCAACTGGCAGACCAGATTGCACAGAGATCACTCAGGTAACAGGCGAGATATTTCCTGATCGAGTTGAAGTATGCGATCTTCAATCTGCTCCAGATTCTGACAATAATGTTGAAAGCAATCTGTTGAGATAGCAGACCAAATGATTGAGCGAGTGTTAGTGATGACAAACGTATCCAGGTACTTCTTATCTCATGGTGTTTTGGTGGATTTCTTGAGGCGGCAGCCGGATACGGTACAGCGGTAGCAATCCCCATTGGTATACTGATTGCTCTGGGCTTTAACCCACTAAAAGCAGCGATTGCATCACTGGTTGCTAATACAGTCCCTACAGCGTTTGGGGCAGTAGGTATACCTGTCTCTGTACTTGCTGAACAAGTTAATTTACCTGTAACCACACTCAGCGGGACAATTATTCTTCAACTGGCACTGTTCAACATTCTGCTTCCTTTCGTCATCGTCGCGATTATCGGTGGTGGTATGAAGACTATACGAGGCGTTGGACTAATTACCCTGATGTGTGGTGTCAGTACATTAATTCCCCAGTATCTGGTGGCTGTTAATCTTGGCGCGGAACTCCCGGCTTTCGCGGGTAGTCTTGTCAGTCTGATAGTAATAGTCTTTATGGCGAAAAACCGTAAAGAAAAAACCGCCCCTGAATTGGGGATGCGGACGATTTCCTAGACTGCTTTATTATGCCAGCCCACATTGTTGGCGGTACATTTCAGGGCTGACTGCACCCAGCGATAATTTTATACGCCGCTCGTTATACCATCTGATGTAAGCATCTACATGCTGCATGAACTTTTCTGGCGTGATGCCCGACCATTTACGCCCATAATACATTTCCGTTTTCAGTCTGCCGAAAAAACCTTCGCATGCGGCATTATCAGGTGAACATCCTTTACGGGACATTGAGCGAATAAGACCTGCTGCATTCACTCTTTCCAGCCAGCCTGGCCAGCGATAATGCCCACCTCTGTCACTGTGTATCACCGGTCGTTCGCCAGCATTTAACGTTTCGACAGCGCTATCCAGCATAGTGTTGACCAGCTCAGCATCGGGGCGTGTACTGAGAGACCAGCTAATAACTTTTCCATCGAAGCAGTCCACCACCGGTGACAGCCAGACTTTACCTGCAGGGAGTTGGAACTCCGTGATATCTGTCAGCCATTTCTGATTAGGTTGCTACGCCTTAAAATCTCTGGCGATAAGGTTATCCGGAGCCGGTCCGATTTCTCCGCAATATGAGCTGTAGCGACGACGACGGTTACGGCTGACGACAAGCTGTTCCTCCACCATAAGTCTGCGTACAACCTTTTCTGATAGCCGCCCCCCCTCATGCCTGAGCATCGCATGCAGGCGACGATAGCCATAACACTGGTAATTACTGTTAAATATATCTGTCAGCATCGTACGTATCGTGGCGTATTTATCACCGGCTTTCAGTGCAGCCCGGTGATAAAAATAACTGCTACGGGTAAGGCCCAGAACATGAAGTAATTCTGTCAGGGGATATGTTTGCCTCAGGGCATCAGCGATCTTTGTTTTTTCTCTGTTGTTCAGGTGACTGATACTGATGCCCGGGTCTTTTTTTATGATTTCCTCCGCCTTTTTCAGAATATCCAGCTCCATCTGCCGGCGGCGTATTTCCTGATTCAGTCGGGCGACTTCCTCCCGCAACGCATCGCGTTCTGCCTCCAGGGAAGGTTCGTTATGTTTACGCATAGTCTGGTAAGCACTGTTGCCGATAATTTCATCTTTCTATTTATACAATACCGCACGACTGACACCAATACGCCTGGCGATCTCACTGGCTGATACTTGTCGTGTACAGAGTGCCATGACAGCCTGACGTTTGACTTCTGGTTCAAAGGGCGCAACCGGGTTGGCCTTACTGGTAAATATACGTCGTCTGTCGGGATAAAGTTCATTAACCCAGCGAGCGAGTACATCAGTGCAGGGATAACCCAGGGCTCTGCTGGTAAACGCCAGGCAGCAGCCGTGGTTAAGATAATGTTCAACGGCAACCTGTTTTTGCTCATCGGAGTAACGGTGCTTATGACGAATGGATTCTTTTGCGCCACCACCTGCTTCCCATGAGCGGATCCAACGCCGCAGATTTCTTTTCGAAGGGTAGCCCAGTTCGCGTACGACGGGAGCCAGCTTCTTACCATATTTGAAATAAAGCTCAATGGCGCGGATTTTTTCTTCTTCAGTAAACATGTTTTATCTCCTGAGAGTCCAGGAAATCGTCCGCATCCCCCAACGAGCTGCTGTTTAAATTCGGGAGGATAATTAGGGCAGCCTTTTCGCCTGCCGGGAGTCACATTTTTCTGCATATCTGACACTTTGGTTCCCACTACTTATTTGGTGGACACCACTTTGTCTAATTCGTCAGATTCTGACCAGACGGTTCAGGCTGTACGCTTACAGTTGTTCAGGAGTAATAGTCCAAAGTATCGGGAATTTTCCAGACAATCCTGATAATACGCTTATGAACATTACAACACGCTCATGCGGAACCTGGATGGGGGAAGGAACGGTGAAGCTGTTAGCGAATGACTGGCGTTTGTATAAACGCCGGTCATGATGAATGATATTTCAGAATATACCTCGGGCTAAAATACCGGGACAGAGATCAGGCATGATTAATCTGCAGCATTTTTAATAACAGAAGTACTGAGCTTACTTTACCTTTGATGATGGAATAGTTATTTCCGTCGGTACTCATTTTTCCCTGAAATAATGTCACGGATGTTTCTTCCTGCTGATCCTGCAGGCGCAGTCGTAAGGTCATATTTTTAATGAGCTGAGATCCGGGTGGCAAGGGGTATTTGCTGTCAGATACTGGGCGACTGAGTCTGATGTGGCGCGTATACAGCCCGTTTTCGTACAGGGTGGCCTCTGTTATGGTGTCAGTGACCAGCATGTGGGAGACAATGCTGTATTCTTTTTTAAAGCACCCACCAGAAACGGTGATTGTAATGATAATGGTCTTCTCGATCGAGATGTAAATACCCGTTTCGTTATACTGTCCGTATCGGAACCATGAGAACTCAGTTTGAGGTGTACTGGCAATAGCGGACACTACCATTTGTTCTTTTTTTAAGCAGCCATCTGATGATATTTTTCCCTGAAGGCTGCCGGGGAGATATTCCCCAGACGAGAGTGACGACGCTGACGATTGTAGAAAATCTCAATGTATTCCCGTATTACTGAGATGGCTTCATCCCGGTTATTAAAACGATAGTGGCTCAGGCTCTCATTTTTCAGCGTTCCCCAGAAGCTTTCCATCGGAGCGTTGTCGTAACAGTTACCTTTACGCGACATTGATGTTTTCAGACCAAACTGCTCCTGTATGACCCGGTAATCGTATGCGCAGTACTGTGAACCTCGATCAGAGTGGTGGATTAGCCCGGCAGGTGGGCGCTGGCTCCTGAGCGCCATAAACAGGGCTTTACCTGTCAGCTCTTTTGTCATGCGCTCTCCCATGGCGTAGCCGACAATTTCGCACGTATAAACATCTTTGATGCCAGCGAGGTACAACCATCCCTCCTGTGTGGCAACATACGTCAGGTCCGCCACCCAGACCTGATTTGGTGCTGTAGGAGCGAACGTCTGGTTCAGCAGATTTGGCGCAACTGGCAGATTGTGGTTCGAGTTCGTAGTCGCTCTGAACTTGCGTTTCTGCTTACAGCGTAGCCTTAGCTCCTTACGAAGACGTGCCAGTCGGTCACGACCAACGATGATGCCATTCTCTGCCAGCTCCGTCTGGAGCCGCCGGGTTCCATATGTTTCGCGAGTGCGGATATGTGCCACCTTAATCTCCAGTTTTAGCCGCTCATCACTTTGTTTTCTGTCTGAGGGTTCATGCTGTACCCAGTTGTAATAACCGCTCCTGGATACACCAAATACCTGACACATCGCTTCAATGGGAAATTGTTGTCGCCATTGTTCGATTAACGCGTATTTTTCAGCGACTCCTGTGCAAAATACGCGGTTGTAGATTCAATCTGTCAATGCAACACCCCTTTCAATTATCTCTTTCGGTGTTTTGAACTTCAGTGTCTTTCTCGGTCTGTTGTTTAGCTGAGCAGCAACCAGATCTAGTTCATGTTGAGTATATTGGGCAAGACATGTCTTTTTAGGAAAGTACTGCCGAATTAGCCCATTTGTGTTCTCATTTGTTCCCCGCTGCCAAGGACTCTGAGGATCGCAGAAGTAAACTTTAACGCCGGTGCTGACAGTAAATTCTAGATGTCTGGCCAGTTCCATTCCTCTGTCCCATGTCAGTGATTTTCTGAGTTCTGACGGTAAACTCAGGAATTTGTCGGTAAGAGCCTGATTTACTGAGACAGAATCTTTGCCCCTGAGTCTAAGGATGATCGTATAACGTGATTTTCGGTCTACAAGTGTGGCTATATGAGAGTTTTTTGTACCTGAGACTAAATCGCCCTCCCAATGTCCCAGAGAGCGTCTGTTATCGATATTTCGGGAACGTTCGTGAATTGGTGTTCCGTTCACTATGTTAATCGTACCTCTTTCGCCTTTGCGGGTATGACGCCTGCCATGGCGAAGGCTATGCGACCGTCGCAGATGCTGTATATTCAGGTGGTTGAAGTGGTTTACTGAATTTGGCCACCTGAACAGAGGTGATATGCTCACCTCAGAACAACACAGGTGCCATAATGAAAAAAAGAAATTTCAGCGCAGAGTTTAAACGCGAATCCGCTCAACTGGTCGTTGACCAGAATTACACCGTGGCAGATGCAGCCAGCGCTATGGATGTCGGCCTTTCCACAATGACGCGATGGGTGAAACAATTACGTGATGAGCGGCAGGGAAAAACACCAAAAGCCTCCCCTATTACCCCGGAACAAATTGAAATCCGTGAGCTCAGGAAAAAGCTACAACGTATTGAAATGGAAAATGAAATATTAAAAAAGGCTACCGCGCTCTTGATGTCAGACTCCCTGAACAGTTCTCGATAATCGGGAAACTCAGGGCGCGTTATCCTGTGGCCACTCTCTGCCATGTGTTCGGGGTCCATCGCAGCAGCTACAAATACTGGAAAAACCGTCCTGAAAAGCCAGACGGCAGACGGGCTGTATTACGCAGCCAGGTACTTGAACTGCATGGCATCAGCCACGGCTCTGCCGGAGCAAGAAGCATCGCCACAATGGCAACCCAGAGAGGCTACCAGATGGGGCGCTGGCTTGCTGGCAGACTCATGAAAGAGCTGGGGCTGGTCAGCTGTCAGCAGCCGACTTACCGGTATAAACGTGGTGGTCATGAACATGTTGCTATCCCTAACTACCTTGAACGGCAGTTCGCCGTGACCGAGCCAAATCAGGTGTGGTGCGGTGATGTGACCTATAGTGTGCCCGGAGTTCAGGGCGGGCATGGATGCTTAAATGAACCGCGAGTCTGTCT